>CEPZ01057464.1_pt1 | contig 593644 bp, 561 predicted proteins | sample 530461 | NCBI WGS metagenome assembly CEPZ01 (sample SAMEA2620106, study PRJEB7988) | marine metagenome | isolation source: saline water (ENVO:00002010), including
AAAACCATCAATACCGCCACAGGTAATAGTCCTGAAATCAATACAGAAGCCCTGAGGTTGAATACCATTATTATGATAACAAAAATGGTAATCAAAATCTCCAATGTAAGTGCTTCGTCAAGTGTACCCAGAGTCTCTTGAATGAGTTCGGTTCTATCATAAAAGGGAACAATGGTCAATTGCGATGTCCTTCCATCGCTCAGAGTTTTAGAAGGTAAGCCTGAACTTAGTTCATTTATTTTCTCCTTAACATTATTAATAACCGCCATAGGGTTAGCGCCGTAACGGGCTACTACAACACCACCTACAACCTCAGCACCTTCTTTATCTAAAAGCCCTCTTCTTGTTGCAGGGCCGTGAGAGACATTGGCAATATCCTTTAAGCGTATAGAGGTAAAATCTTCTGATGTGACTACTGCATTTTCTAGGTCTGAAATAGACTTAACATATCCTAAACCACGGATTAGATATTCAGCTTGGTTTATTTCTAATGTTTGCGCACCGACGTCTTGGTTGCTTTGCTTTACAGCTTTAACAACTTGATTTAAGCCAATTTTATACTGTTTCATCAATTCAGGGTTAACATCCACTTGGTACTCCAAAACGTAACCACCTATAGAGGCTACTTCTGAAACACCGCTTGCCGAGGAAAGTGCATATTTCACATAAAAATCCTGAATACTTCTTAATTCTTGCAGGTCCCAACCGCCTGTTACATTTCCATTTTCATCACGACCTTCTAATGTGTACCAGTAAATCTGCCCAAGACCTGTAGCATCCGGACCTAGTGCAGGATTTACTCCATCGGGCAATAATCCTGCGGGTAACGAATTTAATTTTTCCAGAATACGGCTTCGACTCCAATAGAATTCTATGTCTTCTTCAAAAATGATATAAATGCTGGAAAAACCGAACATTGACGAACTACGTATGGTTTTCACTCCAGGAATACCGAGGAGTGAAGTAGTAAGAGGATAGGTTATTTGGTCTTCAATATCTTGTGGCGATCGCCCATCCCATTTTGTAAATACGATTTGTTGGTTTTCTCCAATATCAGGGATGGCATCCACGGCTACAGGATTACGTGGTAAGGAACCGGTATTCCATTCGAAAGGTGCATTTACAACACCCCAAGCCACGAATAAGGCTAGTAACAGAACCGCAACTAATTTATTTTCTATTAAAAATTTGATGCTTTTATTTAGCATAGTATTGATAATTAAATAGTTAAACATTTGGTATTTAGATGAATACCAGATACAACAAATTACCTAAAGTAAGTCTTTAGGCGATTTAACTATTTAAAAATCAAATTAAGTAAGTCTCGTCTAGCTTGAATATCTGCCTTACGATAAAAGTAGGAGGAGGGTAATCAGAAAAAGTATTATTTCTATATTCTACAGCTTGAAATAAATGGATATAAGATTGTACAAAAGAAATAACCAAATATTCCTGATCTGTATTTAAATCAGCAATAGGTAATGTTAGTTCATCTTGACCTTCAATATGAATTTCTTTATCATCACAGCATCCGTTCTTTTTCATAGTACTTTCATCTCCCATATCCATACCGCAACTATGCGCCTTTTGGAAAATAGCTGTGTCAATTAATTCGCCTTCACAATAATGCATGCTTACGGTAAATGACATAGTTGATAAGAGAATTACCAATGTCATTAGAGAGGCTGATATTTTTAGAAACGTTAATTTCATTTCAACCACAAATGTATTAATAAAAATTAATTCTAGCTTTATTAATTAACAAAAGTTTAAGTTTTGTGTTAATCAGAAGGTAGCGTTTAAAATAATTTAGTACTGTCAGATTCAGTTACAATGACTTAATGTAAATCAGATAATGATGAATTTGTGATGATCGGGGAGAGTAAACTTTTCAAAATTATAGAGTCAAACCCCGTATATTTTAGAGCTGAACTTAACTATACTAACTAAGTGAATAGTTGCTTAATATACCTCTATTATTAAAGAATTTTACTCTTTTGAATTAATGAGTACGTATTTAATTATATTTTTAAGGCTTACATATGATTGTGATATTTATTTCTGAGATATCCATACTCTTTGTTGATATAATAGCCTTCTTGAAGATCGAAGAAAGTATCAACACAGTGCTGATCGTAGACGTAGGTGCAAAGGTTGTTAAAAAAGAGCTAAGTAGAAACTAAATATGATTTAAACTAGATGAATTTGAGACTGTTTTATATATTTCGCAGTTAAGCTTCCACTAGATAAGAAATCGAAAGATTCCTTATTTTTGATAGTAATTTTTTCTACTCTAAGATAGGAGTAGTTATTTTATTTTCATGTGGTTTAATTTCTTTTAGGGATGCTTTGAATATCGATTTGAAGAGGCCTTTCGGAAAGTCCATAAAGAATCACGTTATCATCATAAAGTTCTTTAATTAGCAGTATCCATTTTCTTTTTTTACCTACAAAAAGAGAAACCAATAATGTATCATCAATTCTCTCAAGGATCACTTTTTTACCTGAAGCAGTCAGTTGTTTATCTATTCTTTGAATGGTTTTTGTATCTATTTCTTTATTAAACACTAAAACATTCTGATTCTCATTCCATTCAAATTTGTATTTCAGATATTGAAGGATTTTATTTGATACTTTTATTTTAGTTGGAATAAGATGTGCATAATCTATTTCGTAAAAGTTGTTATCTCCCAACATGAAATCATTCCTGACATTTTTGATTTGCTTTCCCATTCGAAATATTCGAATAAGATTAGTATCAACGCAATCAAAATGAATTTTAGAGTATTCCTCAAAATGAAACTTTATATTTTTTTGTTTCAGAATGAAACTTTCTTTACTCTCTTCTAATTCATAGTAACCTAACCCTTCACTTTCAAAGACCACGATCTCTAGGTTATTATATCTTTCAAGATTTCTAATATTTATCCATTTTCCTTTGAGTGTACTGATTGTCATTTTATAAAAGGGTTAGTTATACTGAGCTATAAAATCTTCATTAGCAATTTTCTGGATACACTCAATCAAGTTTTGTACAGAACCAGAAGCCCAAAGTTCTGCCGCATCTGATTTAACATGATAGGTTCCTAAATAGTGAACCATTTTCAAAGATTCGAGATAACCATGAACTTCCTTGTGTGCTAATAATTCCAATAACTCTTTTTGAGCTGGACTAACTTTAATTGATTCCATCAAAAACTTTCTTCTCATAAACGATCCGTTCAAATCTAGTAAAATATTTTCAAATAACTACTAATTAGTAGTTATAAATTAATAGCTGACTTGATTTCTTTACTGTATGGATAAATCAACAGAAATAAACAAGTTAGCAAATAGAATAAAATCGTTAAGAATTCAAAAAGGTTATAGTAGTTATGAAACCTTTGCCTTTGAAAACGGAATTCACAGAGCTCAATATGGCAGATATGAAATTGGAACTGATATGCAGTATACAAGCCTATTGAAAGTTGCAAAAGCTTTTGACATGAGTCTCGAAGAATTCTTTAGCGAGGGTTTTGATTGAACAAACGCTACCACCAATACTTTGTGTAAAATCAGTACGGCTTTAGAAGTTTCTCTCTCTGAAATTTGTGATTTGAACTATAGTTGATAGGGTTTCTACACGACTTCAGTTAGGAAAGAGACAAGTTTCTACTATTTTCTATTGAAAATTGAACCTCTTCTATTCGATGAATAGAGATTATGGATATATATCGAGTTATCTCTCTTAATATAAATGACTTTAAATTTATAAATCGAGTAATTTAAATCTCAATTTCTTTTCAAAATATAACTGGTCAAAATAACTTTGTAATGTTGGATCTGTGAGAATTACGAATTCGGCTTCACAATTTTCTTTAAAGTTTCTATCATTTTTAAGGTACATAGCGCATACATCCAATTCATCACGTGTAATTAGCCTTTCATTTAACAATTCCCTGTATTCTAAAAATTCTGAAAACCTTCTTACTGGATTATTAAACTTAATATTAAGAGTCTTTAAAAAAATTTCTAGGTCGTCAATACATACCGACCAAGGGTATAAATCCTCTATATCATGTCTTTTCAACAATAAACCCAAATCCGATTGGATGGAAGCAAATCTCTCTGAAGTTATGACTATGGTAAAAATATCATCAATACTCGATGTGATAATCTCATGTATTCCATTCTTAGTTCTTACAATAATTTTTTCATCATTTAGCATTTTTTGCTCCACATGATAACATTGATCATATCCTTTTTGAATACATTCACGAAAATCTGACTTAATTCTTTGATAAGCCATTTTAATATCTCTTTTTGGTTCTCTATTTCTTGACGACTTACATTCTATGATATACGCTTTTTTATTTGCAATAATCAAAATATCTTTTTCTTCAATAAAATCGTCAACATAATAATTAGTAAAAAAAATTAAATTTTTTACTTTTTTAAAAAAGGTCTCGAAAACCTCTAATGTCTGATTTTCTAGAACTACCTTACCTTTTCTTCTGTTTAACTGTTCTCTCTCTTTACTTGTTTGAGTCAGTGTTTTATAAAGTAATCTATACAGAGCTGTGGGTAATTGCTTTTGATAGACATTTAGGTATTCGTTTTCATTGATTTTAATGATGGGGCTATCTTCCAAGGGGTTGCTTTGTGAGTAGAAAGTGATATCAAATGAATCATTAATATTAATTGAAAACAGTTCACAAAAAATATCAACATCACTTTTATTAAATACAGAGTAATAGTCTTCTTTAAAAAAGAGTAAACAATCATGAGGTTTATCAAAAAAGTTTGAAAATGCCTCATAAGTTTTCTTCGGAAGCTTACTTAATTCTTCTTGAAAACTTTCGTTCTCTATTTGTCCTTGAGCCAATCTTGTCATTAAACTTTTCAGATCATTGTCTAAAATGAAAGATTTAGACTTAGCAGATTTTTCTCTATACAGTTTTTCAGAGTAATAGCACATATCCAATAAAGTATCTAATTGAATACCAAGTCTTTCTTTTATAATATTCTGATATGGTTTAAATAACCTTATAACCTTATTGTATTCTTGCTCAATATAATTAATAACACCATTTTGAAAATAGTCTTTAAAAACCAACTCGTGAACTAATCTTTTTCGTCTCTCATCTTCAATCTCTACAAGACTTTCCAAGTTTTTGTTACTTAAATAAAAGTTTGTTATTTCTAATAAAATTTTAGCTACTTGTCGTAGTACCTGATCATTTTCATGAGAATAAAAGAGTTCTTCTATTCCCTCCTCCTTGGAGGAAAGTCTGAGCATTATAAGATATAGAGAATCCTTCAACTTAGATTTAAACTCATTGGAAAACCCCGTGTTACTTCGTTCTGGATGATGTCTTATAAAATCTGCAAAGAAACATACAAAACTTGTTTTTGTATATCTAGAAATAATTCTTTGTATTTCTTTTGATTTCTTTTCAATATCAACTTCCATCATCAGATACTTAAACTTTCTTTTGGTCCGCTATACAACTTCCTTTATATAATAATCTCTCAGAATCTCTTTAAACTTACTAGAGTTTAATCGATTAGCCCTTTCTATGATATCTTTCTTATCAAGATAATCAAAGTCAAACTTTCTAACTTTAGATTTTGTTTCTTTAAGCAGTTTCAGTGCTTCACTTGTATAACCTCCAGTACTCCAAATTTCAAAACGTTGTTTCCTCTCTGGGTATCTAGTGGATACCCAACCTCTAATTTCTTTAACTTTCTCAGATAAATACTCTTCAATATAGTCAATGTCTACGGGATAATTATAACCTTTACATTCTACTACACACACTTCATTCTCAGTAATTGCTAGAACATCTAGTTCTCTACTTCTAATACTGTCTATAACTGGCACTCTCTTTCCAATGTTGATAGATTGAGAATATTTACTGAAATAAAAACCAACAGCAAGTTCAAATAAATCACCTCTCAAATTATTTGTTTTCCCATCTATGAGTTTTGTGAGTTTACTCATTAGTGAGAGGTATTTTTCAGGTTCGGCTTTTAATATTGCACCTGCATTTGTTACCGTATTTATTAGATTTTTTATTAAATCACTATAATCTTTACCAAACAACTCCTTAATGGATGCTATCAAGACACCGTTACTTTTTAACTTATTTAAAGCTTTTGTGTCTATCCCATCAACTAAAAGAACAGGTAACAACTTTAGTGTTGGATTGGATGCCTTAATTGCCGCTAACTTTTTAATAAAAAAACTAATGGCATCTTCGTTAGTATCGTTGCCTATTAAAATATCGGCAACTAAAAATCCAGGTTTCTTCTGTTTATTAGCGTAGCCTATCATACCATCAATATAGGTAGGTGCAGTAAATGCAAATTGAAAACCTCCTACGACATAGTTGTTTTTTCCTTTTTTAAATGAAGTGAGTCCTATATTCTTACTCCAAATTTCAAAATGCTGAAGTACTATTTTTTTTGATATATCAACACCTTTTATGTGACGAAAATTTGGCGCAGCTTGTTCAGAAATAAAAATATTTAAGCCATATTCTCCTTCCCTAGTTTCTCTTATTACATTATGCTTTTTTAGTTTTTCTATTAGTGAAGAGAATTTCATATGTCCAGATAATAATTTAACTGGACTCATTGAATAGTTTGGTAATTCCTAGACTGGAATTAATCCGTGATGGTATTTTATGGCATTAATTATGGCATAACATCTTTTACCATCAGATTTAAAGGCATCAATCAAATCATCAAAGTATTTTGAATTTTGATAATTATCTGCGTGATAAACAAAGGATTTTTTATCCCAAAACAGACCTGTAATTTTATGAATAGGACTACCTAATCTTTGAATACGTTTCCGGGCTGCATCGTTTGATATGCCATCTTTTTTCTCTATGTAGCGTGCTAAATCACCTGATAAAACACCTCCTTTTCTTTTAATATACTTTTCTAATTTTGTCACACCACACTATTTATATAATACTAACTTTCTATGCGATGAATATTTTTTCTCATCATTATAAAATTGCTCCTATACTGTCTTAATGAGCGGAATTGGATCTATAGTTTGCTCTTCAATCCACTTATTTTCTGATATTAATTTTTCTATTAACACTTTTGCTTTAAGATCAAAAGCAGTTTCATCTAACCCGGATAATGGTTTTTGATTCCATTTACTATCATGATTTCCTGAATTAATAGGTTTCAGAATAGGTTTTTCAGGAAGGAGTAATGTAATTTTCTCTCCTTTAGATTCAATTATTTGTTTGACTCTTGTAAAAATGCCTAAGCCATGAAAATCCCAATCACAAACATAAAATAGCGGAGATGACATTTTACTTTTAGGTGTTTCATTGAGCTTCCTTGTGTTATTTCCACCCAGATACCACAACTCTATATGATTCTTTCTAAACTCAAAAGGGTATTTGAGAAAATCAATATTTTCACAAATCAGTATATATTTAGGATTGATACAATGAACTACGAGTAACCATTGCTCCTCTTTGGATGATTCACTTGGAAATTTCTCTACACCGAGTATTGTAAGAATATCATTTTTTAAACGATGCTGTTCGTCAAGAAATTTAGAATCTTTCTCTTTAAAAAAATTACTTGAAAAAATTCTTGGCGTTGACAAATTGTTACGAAGCTCTTCTTTGTTCTTGAATATGAGAACTAATGAGTCTAGAATATATTGAGAATAGTTTCGCTTGGCAGAAATTTCTATACCTACACTTTCAAAAAAATCCGCATAATATAAATATTGATCTAAAAGATTTTTTCTAAAATAGTCATCAAATCCCTTGTTCTTTATGATAATATTGGGATTACCGTCTTTATATTGAAGAAGGTTTAACCGTTTATGAAGCGTGTTCTTCACAAATACATTCTTCAGCAGTTTAGCACGAGTGCTATTCCCTAAATACAATTTATGAAGACCCTTTAACTCTCGCCATGTTAATTCATTTCTCATAACTACCATTCACATAATATTACGGATGGATGATGATTTATTCTTTCTTCATCTTCTCTTTTAGAGAGCCTATAGATATATTGATTACTCTCTGACAATTTATTTGGATTAATCCCTAGAGAAATAATCTGATAATCATATTCCAGAGCAATATCTTTAAGTGTATCGAAATTAGAGCCAATTCCTTCTGCTTCATCAATACTTAAAAACCTTAGAGCCCTATTGTCAAGATTATTTTTTTCTTTTATGAGTGAAAGTTTTGCTATACAGAGAAGGGCCAGAGATGTGTATGTTTGTCCAGTGCTTCCTGAGTTTTTCTTCCCATTTTGAGTTACTAATTTATAATCCAAGGTATAATATGAATATGGATTTAGAAGCTCTTTGACTTTTGGATTAGTCATTGGTGCTTTACTATGTTCTTTGTATGCAAGTAAAATCTTCTCTTCCAAAGTTGGTAACTCCTCTAGTTTTGAGGTAAGGCTATTATCTCGTTCAAACAGACCATATTCTAGTTGACTTAAACTGGTTAAGAAATCACTAATCCATTCAAGAGAAATATCATCTCTCAATTTTGATTTCAAAGAGGCCTTATTGCTTGATGTAATTTGTGCATAGTCTTCCTTCAAAAAAGCATTTATCCTCTTACAATGTGAAACCTGAGAGTTCACTTTGGATTGCAATTTTTGCAAAAGATCACGAATTTTGATAAGCTTGTTTTGATTAATTCTTGCATTTGCATCATTAATCTTTTCTAAATACTCCATGATTTTAGGAACCACAGCAGATTCGTCAAATGAAATATCTCTGAATAATTCTTGCGGCAATAACACTCTTACCAAGTCAAGAAAGTTTTGGTCCTTTCCAAATTGATTTATTTCCTCATCAATTTGATTTCCTATTAGAATCCCCTTAAACTGCTCAGAATATTTTTTTTTCGCGTTTTCATGTTTTTTTTCAGAATCATTAAAATCAATTTCTTTTACACTTGGATTAGCATCTCTTGGTATATATTCTCCGTAATTAGTTTCTATCTCTAGAATTCTATCCTCAATAGAACGTTTGTCATCTAGCCATGAGCTTAAAGATATAATATCCTCCAGAACTTTTTTATGAAAGTTATATTCCTTTTGAAACTCTAAAGCAAAAAGCTTCTCGTCAAATACTAGTCGTATCTCCTCTGGCTTTTCTGAAACTTTAAAAGTTTCGGCACAATGCAAAATATGCTGATCCACCAAATCCAACTCAACAGTTTCTATTGTAGGTAATTGCTGTTGAATAACACGTAAATTACTAAGTTTAGTTTTTAAAGAACTTATCTTTTTACCAAGTGATTTATGATCTGATCTTATCTTTTCATGTAGAGAAATATCTACCATTTTTTCTTTGTAATCGACCTCAATAACTTTGAGTGCAACATTATAAATTTCATCTGGTATTGTCAGTTGGTCTTGGGATATCCAAGCCGGTATTGCATCGGGAATATTTAGGATGTCGTCAATGAGGAAAGATTGTAAAACTTCAAGTTTATTAAGCTTAGTCTCGTAATTCTCCACTTCTATTCGTAATCTCGATCTGGATTGTAAAAGATGTTCTTTAATTTTAGTATTATCATTTACATTAAATATTTGCTTTTCTTTTTCAATAAGCTTAATGTAAACTTTTAATCCAGATAGATTCAGCCAAAGACCTTCACTATCTTTATTTGTATCTTCTTTAGAAAGCTGATTAATTATTTCCTCTGGATTAGAAATAAACTTGTCTCCTTTTTTAGGAAAAATTGGTTCTATAGTTTTTAAAGTTTGAAAATGCCTAAGAACGCTTTCTTCTTTGAGTGTACAAGGTTTGTTTCTCTCTAATATCCAATAGGAAAGAGATTCAGGATTTTCAAAATCATTAAATTTTAGTAGCTCTCTTGATAGCAAAAGTTTTTTACTTATGGTATCCACTCTATGTTCAACTTTCTTGAGAACAGGTTGTAATCCTTCTGAATAATCGAAACTAGCAAATAAATCAAGAATATTTAATTGATCTAGAACTCTTTTAAGTATTACCAAAGATTCTTTAAATCTTTTTTCCTTTGCCACGTTTCTGAGGACATGCTCAAGTTCTACTATGCTAGCTAGATTTAGTTGACTAATAATTTTATTACAATTTTCAACAAACTCCAATCTCGATTTAATATCCGTAAATTTTAGTTGCAGTTCATCAAACTGTGGCTGGATTTCGGAAATTTCTATTTCACACTCTTTTAATTTTTGAGTCTTTAATTTATTAAGATTTAGAATAACACTCCTAGCTTTAAAGTAATTTTTGAGTGTATTTTTTATGGTGACATTTAAAGTTTTAAGAAGCTGCTTTTGATAACTCCAATCTATTACTATGAACTCTTTTTCTGCGGCATCCTTTAACTTCTTTAAATCATAAAGTGTTTGCAGACTTGCAGCCTTACTTTTCATTGTTTCAATTTCCTTTTTATTTTTTCTATGCAAAGCCACAGTGTCTTCCAGCTGTTTTACTGTATCCTGATACTCATTGTAATAAAAGTATTGCTCATCTTTTCCAAACAAGAATTCTTGTAATTGAACATCACCCTTAATTGATATTCCTTTTCTTGCGAAAGCTTGTAGAATTTTAGCATAATCCTTCAAATTACTTTTACTATTGGCGATATCTATTGGCAATAAATTGTTGTTAGAAAGTGCCTGATGAAAATCTCTGAAAACATTATATATTTTACAGCCATAGTTTTCAGATTGATTCATTTTCGAGTCAAAATCATTTAAAGAAAGCCATTTATTATTCTCCTCGAAATCATCAACCCTTATAACCTTATCAAAAGGTTCAAACTGATCCTTCTCGAAGTCTAAACTACTCTGAATAATAAATGATTGACTTTTCTTTGAATTCCTTTCAATATAACATCCAATAAGTAAATATTTTTTATATTCAACTTCAACATTAAGGTAAGCATAACCGAAATCTCCTTTTTCCTTTGACTCTATAACCAGTGTATTAAAAGGTCTGTCATCTTGACCTTTGGTTGAAGACTCGTATTCTGTAGAGCCAATAATAATTAATTGAATTAGATCTGTTATAATACTTTTTCCAACTCCACTATCTCCTGTAAAATCAGTTCTAAAAGGATGAAAATCGTAATCAAAACTTTGATGATGAATAATGTTTACAGCGCCTAAACTATGTATGCGTGGATAATTTTTCATGTATAATTTGCAATTATTTCATCTATTCGAGGAACTATATCTTCATATATTGAATTTATTCTTTGAAATGAAGCTTTTGGCTGAAAATAGTCCTGTTTCAGTTCTATCCAACCCAATCGCCTAAAGTTTCTTAGAGCATTATAAACTGCGTTGTCAATTTTCAAATCATCATCATCAATTTTGATATCACCTGAAGATTGAGCAATTAATTTTACGAGTCCCTCTTTATATTGTTCATAATCATTCCGTATCATTTCTTGTAGAGTGGAGACTGAGTCAAGCTCGATATTCCCCTCATAGAAAATTATCTTATACATAATAAGACCTATTATTACGTATTCATTTTTCAAAATATCTCTATATGGGGTGGGAACACTTCCTCTGTTCGAAGTATTAAAATCTAAAAAGAAATAAGAGTCTGAATTCAGATTATCTTCTTTCAATTCGATTCCATAGAAGTAATTATAATAACTATTTAAATCATTCTTATGCTTCTTTAAAAATCTATAAAAAGGGATTTGATCTCCAAACTCCTGAATGTGAATGCCATCTTTAAGGTAATAGTCTAGCTCCCCAAAGTATGTTTGAGCATCTTCGTCTAGCTGAAACTTTAAGAACTCTAATCTGTCGTTAGTGTTGTATTCCATAATATCGTTCCTTCTTTTTTCACTAATACATTTTTATCAATAGTTACTTTGTAATTGTCTTTTAAGTGTCCTATTTCAATTACTTCGAAAAAAACTTTAGTGGCAATGGTGAAATCAGATGTTTCTTCTAGCACTGTAAAAAAAATCTCTGACATATTAATATTTTTATTTTTTTTCAATTCAGCAAAGGCTAAATTGATCCAATTCTTAATAGTTTGATAATCATTGAAAGCTTTATTCAAAACTGCGATACTATTGCTTTCTGCAGTACGGTCTCTAGTATACTGCTTTCTTTTTTTTGATCGCGTGGGAAATAATTCCCTGTCTCTATCGAAATGAATATACTTTGGTCTTTTATATCGAGTTACTAACTCATTCACCTGTTCAGGAAAGGCAATCCTTTTTTCTGTTCCTTCTTGCTTTAATTCAGAATACGTTAATAAAAATCTAATAAATCTATCTGTTTGAGCACTATATTTAGAGTTTCGAAATGCGGAAAATAATTGTTTGATCTTTGGTTGAATTCTATTTAGTCTTCTGTCCGTCCCTCTTAATCTACTTTGAATATTGTCAAAAAAGTGAATTTTAGATTCAAGAAGCTTTAATACTTCTTGATTATCTGAATCAATTTGAGTTAAAATAATGCTAATGGAGTTTGTTTCGGTGAAAGCACTTCTCAACTCTTTATTTTTATGTTGTATTTGAATTAAATCATCGCTAACCTGACGAAGTAGCTCTAAAGGCTTTAAATTTTGAGCCAAAGTATCTTTACGCAATTTACCTACAGCTTCATCAATTTGTCTGTCGAGGAAATCAATATGTTGTTTAAGAGTAGGATAATAATGCTCAAAATGGACTTCTAACCACTCACGAATATGTTCTTCAGATTGAAGTGCTTTATTTAATTGTAGCTTTAACTCAGTACAAATAATATTGATTTTTGTAGGTTTAAAACTACCTTCTAGCGTAGCTTTGGCACTCTTACAAAAATTCAAACCATACTCTTGGAATGAATAGGTTCTAGTCTCCTCATCATAATTAAGAAAATACTTTTGCAGTCTTAAAATCCTTTCTTTATTATATGATCTAATATAATGAGTATTCTTCTCATTTGCTGTCATGGTGGACTCAAAGAGTCTATGAATTTCCTCTCCAGAAAATCTTCCATCTTCATAAAGTCCATTCGTAATGCCTTCATATAAGTGGATAATGACTAGCCCCTCTCGCTCTTCTGGGAATAACTCTCGATACGTATTAGATTTAAGAACTTCTTCTTTAAAATTAAAAGTGATTTTGTCTTTTTTCAAAAGTTTTAAATATTTGGGATAATCGTAATATTATCACCTAGTTTTTCTTTTATTTCATCTTCTGTTATCTTTTCCGGAAAAGCCAAAGCTAATAAATGTTTGGGCCTAGACATTGCAACATATATTATGCGTTTCTTTTCTTTAATAAACCCATCGTCATCAGGCTCTAAATCTCTAAAGTTGATATTACTTGGATGGTTCTTTTCATCAAAAAACACAAGAATAGCATCCAATGTTTTCCCTTTTACTTTATGGATTGTTGTAAGCGAGCTGGTTTTATCTATATCAACTCTATTAAAGTGTTCAGAAACAGGTTCATTACGCGTAGTTTTAGCAAAATACTTTGAGGTCTTCTTAATCCCAAAATCCACATCAAAATCGATGTTTAAAGTCTGTTTTATATAATTCGGACATAGTTTTGTCCATTCTTCAACAGTGTAGGAAAGTTCTGGTAACCCCTCAATAAATTTTATAACTCTAGCATTAAATAGATAATCAGTTTTTAGCTCAGCTTTTAAATTATTAAGTTCAACAAAAGAGGCTTCTTTATTCTCTAATCGAATAATGATATTGCGCGTAATATTTATTGCCTCCTTTAAATTTTCATCATTATACTCAACCTTTGCTGTAATGAGATCATAAGCTAACTGATTATGCCAAGGTTTTTGTTGAGCATCCCTTCCTAGCATTTTATTTCTTACGCTGTTGCCACGAACAACAACTTTTAAGTCTTTAAAGCCTTTACCAGAGCAATGCTCTTCAAAATGAGCTATAATGTCACCTCTATTATCAGGTTTATATCTGTAGATTAGTATAGGCTCATTTATTTTTTTTTCACTAGCTGTTTGGATTGTACGTTTATCGAGTGGTCTTAGTAGCGAAAAACAATCTATAATATGCTGTGGAGATCTTCTGTTGTTAGATAAATCGAGACTTGTATAATCTTCCCCTTCATACTTTTCCATAAATAGCTGTGGGTTGGCATCTCTAAATTCATAAAGGCTCTGATAGGGATCGCCAATAAATTCGATATTAGTTAATCCCTGATTGTTTAGTTCTTCGAAAATCCTATGTTGCATGAGAGAATTATCTTGAGCTTCATCTACAATTATGTGTGGAAATCTTTTAGAAAGCCACTTGCTGATTTTAGGATTTTTTCTGAGTAGCCTAAGTGCTATGTAAGCTGAATCATTGGTCGTAATCAGTCCTTTTTCGAATTGCCATCCTTTAATATATTTGCAATATTTTTCAAAAACGTTTAAATCCACCTTATCCTCAGACGGGTTATTACCTTTAACAGAATAGCTTCCATCGGGCTCTAATCTTATATCAGATGGCAAGTATTGATAATATATACTTTTACCAGTCTTTGCTTTGAATGAGTTCATAGGACTCTTAAGACCGTCTACCAATTTTCCTGTTTTATTTTTATATCTTGTTCTCCAAATCTGATCTAAACGGGAGTTATTCTCTAAAATCTGCGGTCGTGCAAAGTTTCTTTCTAGAAGATAATAAAACGGTAACGTAATGAAAGTATTTATAAAGCTATCTATAGTGCTTATCAAATGAGGATATTGTAAAGTTCTACCAGAAAGTAAGTTGTATGTGATATTGAGTTCATCTTTAGCCGCATTAGTAAATGATATACAAGCAATACCAGAATGATTACCATAAGTAATTTTATATTCTGCTTCAAGATTAATAATCTTTTGTGCTATTGCTGTAGTTTTTCCACCACCAGGACAAGCATTTAAAACTACCTTTCCTCGTGCATCGAAATAAGCTTGTAACTCGTCTGTAATATCTAATTCCATAATTATCCCTTTAAATGTTTTAAACTTTTTTGGATATATTTTGGGATTACAAATTCCTTCCTTGCTCGTTTTAAGTTTTTAAGTATGTAAAGAGAAAAGTTTTGTGAAAAGGTTCCTTTTGAAGGGAATGATTTCCAAACCAACAGTGCGACCTTTCTTTGCTGTTCTTCTGTTAGTTCCTCATTAATTACGTTGTCTACGTAATTGAGTATCGCATTTGCTTTTGCCGCCCTAATTTTATTGATATACTTAAAAAGAAAATTGTTCTCGATTTCTTGTTTTGTTTTAGATACATTGGCAAGTGCTAATTCGTATTCAAGAGTCTTTTCTGCCGGAAATAATTTAATTGTATCCTTACCATTAATGGCAGAAGTTATATTAGGTATTCTAGAGGAGACAGCGGCTGCTTGAATTGAAGCATCAAGTTCATCAAGCTTAGTGTAGTTATTAGAAATTAATTTATCAAATGAGAATTCTTTTTTCTTTGAGTTTGTGAACTTATCATTATCGGTTAAAATCGAAACAGGTTTATTTATGGACTTATAAGGCTGATTTGAATTAAACAAATGAATGAATGGATAAAAACTTGTTCCACTAACATTTACCAATTCAATCCTGTAGTCTTCCAAACGATATTTTTTAATAGCCGTAAAGGCAGTAATCAAAAGCTCCTCAGAGACACCTTCAACAAAGAGAACTGCTTTTGCAAATAACAGTTGAGATTTTGTTACATCAATATATCTTTCAAGCTGTTTTCTTCTGAGTATAAAATTAGTTCTGGTGAGTTTTTTATCTTTTACAGTATCTTCAACGATATTTTCAGAAACTCTATCTCTAAATTGTTCAATTAATCGAAATGCTTGACCATCTAATAAAATCAGATTTTTAAGCGGCACTTTTGAAGTTAATGTGGGGGAATGAGTTGTTATGAATAACTGACTATTTTTTGACGTGCTGGAATCTCTTAAAAAACTATATAAACTAAGTTGGAGTTGTGGATGTAGGTGTGCTTCGGGTTCTTCTATCAGCAGTGCGAAGTGAGGAATCTTATTCTCCTTGATTTGATCCTTGATATCTCCTAGGACAGTTGCGATATATATTAAATTATTTTGCCCTAAACTATTTTGCCAAAGAGAGAATCCATCTCCTGTTAAACTCATTCTATCGTGAGGTAAAAATGGTTTTATTGAGTTAACTATATATTCAATCTTGGATTGTTCTATTTGAAGACCTATCTGATTATCTTTAAATCGTTGATATATTCCTGAAAGATTATCATTAACTCCATCGCGAGTATCGGATACTTCTGACTGAGCTAAAAGCTCATCATTGGCATTCCGCATAATACCTTCTATTATATCTTCAGTCTCATTTCTTTGAACCCTTCTTTTAATTACCCGTCCCAATAGATTACCTCTGGTAGTCAATAAATCTCGAGTACTGTCTCTAAGACCACTTAGATAATAATGCTGAAAAATTGCGAATGTATTGTAGTCTGCTCTTTGACCTTCTATATTTCCCGTGTAATACGATGAAAACGGGTATTTTCCTCCTTTGTCTTCATACGTAAATGTTATCTGAGCGAAGTCACTTCCATCATTATCTGGATTAATGACCATATATTCATACAATGCACCTTTTTGCCAAGCAGATAAGCCTTTAAACTGATAAACTATGGTTATTTTATCAGCTCTTGATATTTTTAATGTGCCATCGTCATTGTGTTCCACACTTTCGAAAAAATCAGCAAAGCCTACCGAAATATCCCGTATGGGTTCTCCCATATTATACAGCAACCTAATAGCATCTATGACAGCCGATTTATTACTTCCGTTTTCACCAATCAGTATATTAATACTACGGTTGAAATTCAGTTCCATTTCTTGGATTCCCCTAAAGTTTTTTATTAGTAATCTGGAGAGATACATAGACATCTGTGATTAGTTACCGAAAACTTGTTCATATAATGATTGTGATTCCAAGACACCTCCTAAACCCATTTGCTTAGTTGCAGGTAACTTAAAAATATAAACCCATCTAGAACTAATTTTAGCTCCATTCGGACTAGGTAGATTAGCAGTTCCTTTTTCGCTAAAATATCTTTCAACCTGATTGGCATTTTTCATAGTACCAGCATTGATACATTTCCAATACTTTATTTTACCTCTATTATAATTGTGCTGAGCTTTTCTTCTTTCTTCATTATTAGTGATGCCACAATACCAGCCACTAAACCTGGGATTTTCCGAACCCATAGATTTTTTAATAAATTTTGTAAGTTCTCCCTTAATACTTGTTGTTTTCATATTTTGCTATTAATACAATACATCTAACCAATACATTAAGTATCGGTCTTTAAAATTCAATAAAAAAGGGACTGTTTAGCTTTTTAAAGGTACAAATAATATTGACAGTACTATTACGGATTTCCTTTGAGCTCAGAGATGACAGTAGTAGAGAAGGGAAGAAATGAGTTACTCTTATAAAATTCTATCAAAATTGTTGCACAAATGTTGCACAATCAAAAAAATATGAGAAAAGAAATTAGAAAGGTAATAGCTTATTTATCAGTATATAAAAAGAAAAAACCTCTCAATTTTTTGAGAGGTTTTTGCGGTCTGGACGGGACTCGAACCCGCGACCCCCTGCGTGACAGGCAGATATTCTAACCAGACTGAACTACCAGACCTTTTTGCGGATGCAAATATAACTTTGTTTTTAATTACCACAAAGACTTTTATGAAAATTTTCGTCTGCTAACGAGGTAATTGGTCAATACCTTTCCGAAGCCTTCATGAATATCTACAGGTACATAATCAATTTGATACTGAATGCATACTTCTTCAATGTCTTTAAAATATTGTTGAACCAATTCTTTGTACTTGTCCGCAAAATTATCTGCAAACAAATTGATGCTTTCTCCGGTTTCTACATCTACAAACTTTTTAGGCGCGTTATCAAAGTCGAAGTTAAACTCCTTTTTGCCATCATAAGTGTGAAAAACCACCAACTCATGCTTGTTGAATTTTAAATGGCGAAGTGCATCAAACAATTGCTGTTGATCCACATCGGTCTGAAACATATCGGTAAACAAAAAAATCAACGATCTTCTATGAATCTTGTTGGCAATATTGTGCAAGTAACTGTAGGTATTGGTTGCCGCAGAGGAAGTACTTCGCAACACCTTGGCCAATTCGTTGTACAACAACTTTCGATGACGCTCATTTCCCTTTTCGGGAGCGTAGAAGTCATATTCATTGGAGTAGACCGATAGGCCTACAGCATCGCGTTGTCGTTTGAAAATCTCTATCAACGCCGCAGCGGCAAAGGCTGAAAATCCAATTTTATTGAGGTTGTCAAAATCTTTGTTGCTGGTATCCGGATAATACATGGAAGCAGAATTGTCGACAATGATGTGACAGCGTAAGTTGGTTTCTTCCTCGTATTTCTTGGTATATAACTTGTCGGTTTTGGCATACAACTTCCAATCGACATGACGCGTACTTTCCCCAGTATTGTACAATTTATGCTCCGAAAATTCGACCGAAAACCCATGAAACGGACTCTTATGCATCCCTGAAATAAATCCTTCTACAATGCTTTTGGCAAGCAGTTCAAGGTTTAAAGCGTCTATTTTTTGTACGTCGGAGATGTTCACGGAATTCAGTTAAAAAGTTTTAATGTTCAAATGTTTGAAAGCTTCAAAGTATAAAGTTACGAATTGAGATGTTAGATTTTAGATCCTTCCGGATTAATCCACATAAGTTTCTTGAATGACTGCTTTGCATTTTTTGATTTCCCTTCCAGACAGTTCACCCAAAACACGGATAACTCTTTGCTTATCAATAGTTCGGATTTGATCTAGAACAATCATTCCATTTTTATTGTCATGACTTACAGCTACTCTAGTCGGATACTTTTTAGTGTTGGTGGTCATGGGAGCGATGACCAAAGTCCGGAGATAGCGATTCATTTCATCAGGTGAAATTACAACACAAGGTCTGGTCTTTTTTATTTCACTTCCAATTGTCGGATCGAGATTTACCAAAACGATGTTGTATTGCTTTATTTCCATTCCTCTAGATTATCGTCTTCAAAAACATCGTTCATCAACAATTGATCATCTCTATTTTCCGCCATTTTCTGAAACTGATGATCCCAATTCTTTCTCGGTGTGGATATTGGTTTGATTACTATTTGACCTTTTTCCAAAATGATTTCAACTTTGTCTTTAATATTGTACTTCTCTAAAATGGTCTTACTCAATCGCAATCCTTTTGAGTTTCCAATCTTTATAATTGATGCTTCCATAATCTGAAAATGTAATTACAAAGTAAGTACTTTTTTCATGATAGCAAATCCTAAAATATGCGAGAAAATTAGTTTTTTCATTATTTCCAATCCTTGGAAAACCTGAAGTTCATGGATGGGATTACCGCAATTCCCAAATCAAAAATCGTAAATCGTAACTCCTAATTCCCTTTAATCGTCTGTGCCCTTTCCAAATCATCGGTGGTTTGCAGTAACTTTAATCGCAAACTAGGTTTTAAATCCGGATTTTCAGCTAAAAATTGTTGCAAAATATCATAGGCTTCTTTGCTCGAATAGTTGCCAATCGAACTAGCCAACCATCCTTTTGGAAAGAAAATATCACCTGTTAACTGGACCTCCTCGAGTTCTTCCAACACCTTCTTTAAATGCCTAACTCCCGATTTTTGTCGCAATGGATGATGTAAATTACTCAACGCCGACTGCACCCAAGATTCCTTTTCACGATTCTTAGGTTCAAAAAGTGAGATCATAAATTCATCGCGAGTTTTCTCATCCTTAGAAACGGATGGCAACAACCAGTTAAATCGCGCCAATCGGTCTGAATTTTGAATGCGTTCTTTCTGAGCCAACAATACCTCATCTGCTTTTGGATGCTCATACAAGGCCAATCGCAAGGCTAGACTTGAATAATTATTTGTATTTAAGAACAAGTCTTTGATCTGAATGTCTTTGTTCCAGATTCCGAATAAATTGGTCTGGCCTTTTTCAGATATTGCCACATTCTGGTACAAACCAAATACCGTTCGCTTGAGGTTTGCCGAAATGTTGGAATTCAACAAGGCAAAGATCCTGTTCTCCAATTCCAATTGCACCGCATCGCGTTCTTGTTTACTCAAATAAACCCAATAGATTCGATTCAATCGCCCAGAAAGATAATTGGCTATAAGTTCATTCTTTTCAGCTTCTAATCCGTCTAAGAAAACACCAAAAGTACGTTTTGCAGAAACAGCTCCATTTAGCATATTTTCATAGAGATTGATGTATTGATAACCCCTCGAAACTTCGTCTTTAATCGTCTTATAGGTATCCAGTTGATCTTTGTAAATCGGAAACACCCCATAACCAAATCCGTTGGTGTTATACAAAATCTGACCCGGTCGGAATCCTTTCATCGCTTCCGTCAAATCAAAAGATTTACCTATGTTCTTGATGCCAATAATCTTCTCATAACCTCGTTGGTCCATCAAATGAATCTTAAAGGATTGTGGCCATACTTTTTCAGATCCGTCTTCTGCTTTTTGATGCAACACAAACTTGGTAATGCTCCCCTTTTCATTGGTTTCTACCTCTTCGTAAAAAATGGGTCGACCTGACGAATTCACCCAAACGTCAGACCAGGCCTTTACGTTTTTGGTTGATTTTGAGTCTAATATATCTACCAATTCACTCCAATCTGCATTGTCATTCGCATAGGTTTTGATGTATTCTTGTATTCCGATTTGAAACAATTCCTCGCCCAAGAAATACTCTAATTGACGCACCATAATAGGTGCCTTGTTATAGATGATTCTTCCGTAAAGCGATCCAGCATTCTTTAAATTTCCTAATTCCTGACGAATCGGATTGGTCCCTTTGGTGCGATCTTCATTGTAGGCCCGAGGATAATGGGACATCATAAAACTCAATCCGTGATTGATATCAGGATACACCGGATTCACAATCTTATCGGCCATAAAATTAGCGAAGACTTCTTTCATCCATACGTCGTTAAACCATCGCATGGTCACCAAATCTCCAAACCACATATGAGAAGTTTCGTGAGCAATCAATTTCGCACGACCTAATTTTCTATTTTGAGTGGCATTTTTATCTAAAAACAGCGACGATTGGCGGTATTGAATGGCTCCCACATGTTCCATTCCCCCATATTGAAAGGGTGGTATTGCGGCGAAATCCATCTTTTGAAACGGAAATTTATAGGCGGTGTAATCCTCCAAATAATCAATGGCATTTTGATGGATCTTGAATACTTCATCCACGCTTTCATCAATCTTTTCTTGATTGTTTTCGCGATACAAAAAGCGCATTTGAAAGGCGCCAGGGTTCTGTTTCGCCTCACTGAATTTTCCAGCTACAAAAGAGAACAAATAAGTACTCATCAAATCGGAAGTAGCGTAAGAACGCGTTACAGTATCGTCCTTGGAAACCCATTTCTTCAATTTTCCTCCTGCCAAAACTTGCCAATCTCTCGGGGTTGTGACGGTCAAATTGTATTTGGCCTTGATGTCGGGTTGATCAAAACAAGGAAACAAGGTGCTTGCTCGATCTGGAACCAATAAAGTATACAAAAACTCTTCGTTTCGATTAAGCGAAGTTTCTCCAGCATCGAAGGGAATTTCAATTTTATTTCTTCCGATTGTTAGCTTTGATTTATCTAAAACAACATGCTCGTTTTGATGATTGATTTCGGTCGCTTGACCGTTAATGCTTACCGACTTTAAATTCTTTGAATCCACATTGAAATCAAGTAAGACATCATGTTCGGTAGTACTTACATCAAAGTTCAAGGTTAGGTCTGACAGAATCGCTTCTTCTATGTTTTCAGGAATACGGAAATGCAGTTCGTACAACACATTGGACACTTGTTTTTTCCGCAATTGGGCCAACTCTAAAGAAACCCCCTTGTCTAGAATTCGACTGGGTTCATTAGCACAAGAAACAAAAATCAAAAGAGCCAAAACAAAGAGGAATTTTCTCATAAAATATCGGAGTAATTGTTGGGTTAAAGATAAAACAAAAAAGGTTTGACATCTGCCAAACCTTTTCTGTAAACTCTTAAAAGAAGTAACTTATAAAGCTGCTTCAATTTTGCTTGTGTACACATTTTTTGGAGCTACACCAACTTGCTTATCCACAACTTGACCATCCTTGAAAATCAAAACTGTTGGAATGTTACGTACACCATATTTTGCAGCAAATTCTTGATTTGCATCTACATCTACTTTACCTACAACCGCTTTACCATCGAATTCGTTAGATAATTCGTCAACGATTGGACCCACCATACGACATGGACCACACCAAGCTGCCCAAAAATCTACTAATACTGGTTTGTCTGATTGCAATACTACTTCATCGAATGTAGCATCTGTTATTTCTAATGCCATAATTTCCCTTGTTTTATCATTATTGAATTACAAAATTACGCATTAAAACTACCTGCAAACCCTAAAGGAAATTATTTTTACTTATTCTTTGATTGTCAGGACTTATATATCAGTTTTTAGTTATTAGTTGTTCGTCTTTAGTTTTTGCTAGGAGTCAATTTTGTAATAACGTACATAGTCAATTTCAAATTTTTGTGGAAAAATTGTGGAATCGATTCCTTGTTTCCCTCCCCAAAATCCGCCTACTGCTAGGTTAATCAAAAGATATTGAGGTTGGTCAAAAGGCCAAGTGTCAGAATTCAATTCATTATCATTCCGAAAGGAAAAATAGATTTGTTCATCCAAAAAGAAATCAATCTTCTCTGGCGTCCAATCTATCGCAAAAACATGAAAATCGGTATGAAGCGAGTCACATACTATATAAGCCCCCTTATTCGTCTCAAGGTTATGATTGTAGGCTTGGGTATGGATATTACCATGAACCTTTTTCCAAATGGCAGGCCAGATTCCTCTTCCTTGGGGTAGTTTTGCCTTAACCTCTATTCTTCCGTAAAGAAAAGATTTGCTATTTTTTGTTGTAATACTAGCAGAGGTATAATCATACCCTTCAAAAGCTTCTTTTCTTGCTTCTAGAATTAATTTACCATTCTCAATTCGACAATTCTCTCTTCTATTTTTAGTGTAATATTGTTTTTCATTGTTTCGGACATCCCCTTCCTCAAAAGACCAGATATCAGCATTCAATGTATCTGATTCACCAAATTCTTCTGTCCAAACAAGTGTATAGTTTCTTCTTTTATTGGGCATAGTTGCCGTTAAAATAGTACATTTCTCATTTAACATCAAATATGGGTTTCCTCAATTAAGCTGCAATTTTCGCTCGTTTAAAAATCGGACTCACGATGGCTTCCAATTGATCGTATTCAATCAAAAATGCATCATGACCATGAATGGATTTAATTTCATGGTAGTGAACATTGGATTTCTGTTTGACCAATGACTTGTAGGTTTCACGATTTTCATTGGCTAAAAAAAACAAATCAGAATCTACCCCAATGATGTGAATGTTTGCCTCAATCTTGGTCAATTCACCTACATCACGATAGGACGCATCAAAACCAATCGTTTTGAGCAGTTGATTCATCATTTTATAGGCACTCAATTGAAATCGTTCTTGCAACTTTTTCCCATGGTGTAGCAACCAACTCTCGATGTTAAAGATTCCCAATTGCTCATTTTCGGTTCTATCGAACCGTTGTTTAAAAGATTCAGGTGTTCGATAACACAACATTGCATGCATGCGCGCATCATGAATGGGTTGGGAAGAATTTTCCAAAAATTGTTCTTGAATGCGGCAATTGGCGATTAACCAATCAGTCGATTTCCAATCCGTAGCAATCGGAATTAGATTCTCCGTAATGGAAGGATCAATCAACACCATTTCCCAGGCAATTCCGCCTCCTAGAGAACCTCCAATAATAGCGTACAATTGCTCAATTTTTAATTGATTCAGACCATTAAGGAATAATACCGCAATGTCCTTTGCAATAAACTCCTGATACTTATCAATGGATAATCCATCAAAACAGTTCCCAGGTATGTTAAAGGCAAGCACCGTAAATCGATGGGTATCGATAGGTTTGTTAGGACCAATGAGATCACTCCACCAACCACCTTCTCCGGTCACATTGCTGTTTCCAGTCAAAGCATGATTGACCAATACTACCGGGGCAGTACCCAATGGCTTTCCAAACGTTTGATAACTCAAACTCAGGTCGGCAAATTGGGTACCACTATGTGTAGTAAAGGATTCAACCTTTATAAATTGAAGGGAGGTAGTCATCTTACACTAAAATATTTGCTGGAATCTTTGCAAAAGCAGTTCGTAAATCAGCCTTCAAATCTTCAATATCTTCAATACCTACAGACAATCGGATTAAATCTTCTGTAACTCCAGCACTTTCTTGGGCTTCTCTTGACAATTGCTGGTGAGTTGTACTTGAAGGATGAATGATTAATGATTTGGTATCACCGATATTCGCCAATAAGGAGAACAATTGCGTCTCATTGGCTACCGTTTTGGCTGCATCAAACCCGCCTTTGACTCCGAACGTAACGATTCCGCTTTGGCCTTTGGGCAGATACTTATCTGATAATGATTTGTAAGCACTGCTTTCCAAACCAGGATAATTTACCCAAGCCACTTCTTCTTGTTTTTCCAACCATTTCGCTAAGGCCAAAGCATTTTCTGAATGCTTCTGAATTCGAACAGGCAAGGTTTCCAATCCTTGTAAAATATTGAAGGCATTGGTCGGACTCAATGCACCACCGAAGTCACGCAATCCTTCTAAAATCAATTTGAAGGTATAGGATGCGGCTCCAAGTGTATCCCAATATTGCAAACCATGATAACCTGGTGATGGTTCTGTGAATTCTGGAAACTTCCCGTTGGACCAATCGAAAGTACCTGCGTCAATGATGGCTCCGCCTAAGGAATTCCCTTGTCCCCCAATGTACTTGGTCAACGAATGAATAACAATGTTCGCTCCGTGTTTGATCGGATTCAATAAGGCTGGTGTGGCAACGGTGTTATCCACAATAAAAGGCACTCTCGCTTTTTTTGCTTGAGCAGAAATTGCCTCTAAATCCAATACGTCTAATTTTGGGTTTCCTAACGATTCTACGAAAAAAGCTCTGGTATTTTCTTGAACGGCTTCTCCAAAGGAAGAAGGGTCAGAAGCATCCACAAATGTGGTGGTAATACCCAATCTTGGAAGGGTAACATTGAGTAAATTATAGGTTCCTCCATACAAACTGCTCGAAGCCACAATATGATCACCAGCTCTTAACAAGGTTAGTAATCCCGTTGAAATGGCCGAAGTTCCCGAAGCGAAAACTACCGCTCCTACTCCGCCTTCAAGGGCTGCCAATCGTTCTTGTAAAATCTGATTGGTTGGGTTGTTCAGTCTGGTGTAAATAAAGCCTAATTCTTTTAAGGAAAATAAATTGGCTGCATGATCCGCATCGTTAAATACATACGATGTGGTTTGATAAATTGGAATGGCTCTTGCGCTTCCGTTTTCTGACACATTGTGTCCTGCATGTAATGCATTGGTTGAGAATTTTTGTGTACTCATTTTTCTAGTGTTTTTGTTAATACAATTAGTTAAAAGCTTTCCTGCGAAAGCATGCTAAATGTTCGCTTAACTGTACTCGAAAAATGTTATTAAGAAATATGAAATGCACTGAACAGCACATTTCTTTTTGTTATCTATCCATTCGTAATTCGACGGGTAGAATTTAGCACCTTCTTCGTGTCTTCAATTAGATTTGAAAACAGCAAAGGGTTGCTAAGGTTTCACAGGGTCTATTCCCTCCACCTTTCTTGATAACATCATCAATAAGTTATTGAACTTTGAAAGACAAATATTCGGCTTAATTGCTTAAAATCCAAATAAAAGTCGATTATTTTAAAAAACCGATTTCGCTATGGCCTTGACATTCGAGGATTTCCCCATCGAATAGTAATGTACTACTGGCACTCCGAAATCAATCAATTCTTTGCTTTGTTGAATGCACCAATCAATACCGACTTGGCGCACTTCTTTGTTATTTTTGCACGATTCAACCGCTTTGATCAAATCTTCGGGTAAATCTATCTTGAACACTTGAGGAAGCAACTGTAGGTGCTTTCCGATTGCTAAGGGTTTGATTCCCGGAATGATGGGCACTGTGATACCAATTTCCCGTGCTGCCTTTACAAAATTAAAATATTTTTGATTGTCAAAAAACATCTGCGTCACCACATAATCAGCACCAGCATCTACCTTTTCTTTCAGTCGTTTTAGGTCGGTTTGCAAGGACGGACTCTCAATATGCTTTTCTGGATAACCTGCGACACCGATACAGAAATCGCAGTAATCATCAATTTCCATGACATCGTGCAAGTATTTCCCTTGATTCAAATTTACCATCTGTTCCACCAATCCTTTTGCATAGGTATGACCGCCTTTGGTGGCTTCAAAATACGACTGATGTTTCATTGCATCTCCTCGCAAGGCCATTACATTGTTGATTCCCAAATAATGACAATCTACCAACAAATACTCGGTTTCTTCTTTGGTAAATCCTCCGCATAATACATGGGGAACCGTATCTACATTGTATTTGTGTTTGATGGCCGCACAGATCCCCAAGGTTCCTGGACGCATACGAGTAATCTTACGATCGAAAAGTCCATCTCTTTCAATGTACACATACTCCTCTCTTGAGGTAGTTACATCAATGAATGGCGGATTGAACTCCATCAACGGATCGATGTTGTTGTACAATTCCTGAATGTTTTTTCCTTTTCGAGGAGGAATGATTTCAAAGGAGAATAAGGTTTTCCCTTCTGATTGTGCAATATGTTCGGTTACTTTCATTCGTTATTCTTTTGATCAAAATGACGCTAAAATTGTTCTCGATACAATTCTGATTTTTAATCAGAATCACTCGAACTGACACCATCTTTTATCCTGTTATCTCGAGCTCAGTCGAGAGATCTCTTCGTTTTTTATTTTACAGATGAATAAATATTCAACTTATCCATCAGCTAAATTCGGATTCAACCATTTGGTGGCTTCTTCCACCGATATATTTCTTCTCACTGCGTAATCCTCTAACTGGTCTTGTTTGATTTTGCCTAAGCCAAAGTATGTTGCTTTTTCATTTCCAAAATAATAGCCGCTCACACCGGCCGCTGGCCACATCGCTTTAGACTCGGTAAGTTTTACTCCGATGTTTTCTTCTACCTTTAATAGTTCCCAAATGGTATCTTTTTCCAAATGATCCGGACAAGCTGGATAGCCAGGTGCCGGACGAATCCCTTTGTAAACCTCACTGATTAACTCTTCATTGGTAAGTGCTTCGGAAGTAGCATATCCCCAATGTTTTGTTCTAACTTGTTCATGAAGATATTCGGCAAAAGCCTCGGCCAATCGATCGGCAATGGCCTTGATCATAATGGAACTGTAATCATCATTTTCTTTTTCAAAAGCTTCCGCCAATGCCTGTGTTCCGAATCCGGCAGTAACACAGAAACAACCCATGTAATCTTGTAATCCGTCTTCTTTAGGAGCAACAAAATCGGCCAAGGCATAATTGGGAACTCCCGATCGTTTTTTGAGCTGTTGCCGCAGGGTTAGGAATCTGAGATCTCTCGACTGCGCTCGAGATGACAATTGTACTTCAATGTCATCATCATTTACTGAGTTGGCTTCGAACAGTCCAAAAACAGCTTTTCCTTTTAACTTTTGATTGGTCAATACATCTTTCAACATCACTTGTGCATCTTGGAACAAATCTCTTGCTTGTTCTCCCACTACTTCATCCTGTAAAATAGCCGGATACTTTCCGTGTAAATCCCAACTTCTGAAGAAAGGTGTCCAATCGATGTAGTCTTTAAGAATAGACAAGTCAAAGTCTTCCAAGACTTGAATTCCCAATTCATTTGGTTTCTTAATTGATGCGGATGACCATTCGATTTGAAATTTATTCGCTCGTGCGGCTTCGATAGAAATGTATTCTTTCTTCTTAGTTCGGTTTAAGAATTTTTCACGGAAAACATCATACTCTTCTCTAATCTGTTGTTTGTAGGTTGTATTGTTTTCTTGCAATAAATCTCCCACAACGGTTACTGCCCGTGATGCATCATTCACATGCACCACACTATGACTGTAATTCGGAGCAATTTTCACAGCGGTATGTGCTCTTGAAGTGGTTGCTCCACCGATCAATAAGGGAACTTCAAAATTATTTCGTTCCATTTCTTTAGAGAGATAGACCATTTCATCCAAAGAAGGCGTTATCAATCCACTCAATCCAATAACGTCTACGTTTTCTTTTTTGGCTACTTCGATGATTTTTTCAGGCGGAACCATCACTCCCAAATCAACGATTTCATAGTTGTTACATCCCAAGACCACACTCACGATATTCTTTCCAATATCATGCACATCGCCCTTTACGGTAGCCATTAAAATTTTTCCTGCGGATTGAGCATCCGAGTCTTTTTCTTCTTCTATAAAAGGCTGCAAATAAGCCACCGCTTTTTTCATTACTCGGGCCGATTTTACCACTTGTGGCAAGAACATTTTTCCGCTTCCAAACAAATCGCCAACCACATTCATTCCCTTCATCAAGTGACCTTCAATTACCTGAATTGGTTTGTCTACTTCTTGTCGAGCAGTTTCAACATCTTCAACAATGAAGGCATCGATTCCTTTGACCAAAGAATGCGTAATTCGATCTTGTAATTCACCATTTCGCCATTCCAAGACCTTTTCATCACCGCCTTTTTTGTTGCCTTTTACCTTTTCGGCAAAATCTAATAGGCGTTCTGTCGCATCATCTCGGCGGTCTAACAAAACGTCTTCTACATGTTCTAATAAATCCTTAGGAATATCGTCATACACCTCCAGCATGGCCGGATTCACAATCCCCATATTCATCCCATGGTTGATAGCATGATACAAGAACGAGGAGTGCATGGCCTCACGAACCGTATTGTTTCCACGGAATGAGAAAGAAACGTTGCTTACTCCACCAGAGACATTGGCATGGGGTAAATTTTCACGAATCCATTGGGTTGCTTTGAAGAAATCGACCGCATTCTTTCGATGTTCTTCCATTCCTGTTGCCACTGGAAATATATTTGGATCAAAAATGATGTCCTGAGCTGGGAATCCAACCTGATTCACCAAAATATTATAGGATCGTTCGCAGATTTCGATTCTCCGTTCGTAGTTGTCTGCTTGCCCGTCTTCATCAAAAGCCATCACAATCACAGCAGCACCATAACGCTTGATCAATTTGGCTTGACGAATAAATTCTTCTTCACCTTCTTTTAAGCTAATGGAATTCACCACACATTTCCCCTGCACCACTTGAAGACCCGCTTCAATGATTTCCCATTTGGAGGAGTCGATCATAATGGGTACTCGTGCAATATCTGGCTCGGAGGCAATGAGATTGAGGAAGGTAGTCATGGCTTCAACACCATCCAACATACCTTCGTCCATGTTCACATCAATTATTTGAGCACCTCCTTCTACTTGATGACGTGCCACTTCCAAAGCTTCATCAAACTTTTCCTCTTTGATGAGACGTAAGAATTTTCGAGAACCTGTGACATTGGTCCGTTCTCCAACATTGATAAAGTTGGAGTCTGGAGTGACTACGAGTGGTTCTAATCCAGATAAGGTCAAGAACTTAGTTTTTGGTTTTTGGTTTTTGGTATGTTGGATTTTTTCAGTATTCAACCTTGTTTGCTTTTTAAGAAGTTAATTGTACCATTAATTAATTTCTTAGAAGAAAGAATCGTTTTCATAATTTTATTAAATGGTAAATCATTAACAAAACCTAAATCTTTTGATAGGTACAATTGTGTTTCTAATTCAAATAAAGATCCCTTAGCGATGTATAAATACTGGCATTTCTCTTTGTAAGAACGCCGCCCTGAACCTTCTGCGATATTAGAAGGAATTGAAATCGCTGACCTTCTCATTTGAGGCACAATTCCATACATTTCTTCCTTCGGAAACTCCTTTGTTATTTCATAAATTTCTTTGACCAATTTCCTCGAATTTGTCCAAACTTCTAACTTTGTATATTCCATTTTCTAGCATTTTTTTCTTTTTTCTCCAAAAACCATTAACCATTAACCATCAACCAATATTCTCGGTTCATATTTCTCCGCTACTTCAGCAATTGCTTTAATATGTTCAGGATTGGTACCACAACAACCACCAATAATATTAATCAATCCATCTTGCAAATACGCTTCAATCAACGCCTGCATTTCTTGTGGCGTTTGATCATATTCCCCAAAGGCATTTGGCAATCCCGCATTGGGATGCGCGGAGGTGTAAAAAGGTGTTTCTCTAGACAAGCGCTTCAAATAGGGATGTAATTGCTCTGCACCCAAAGCACAATTAAATCCCACACTCAACAAGGGAATGTGAGAAACTGAAATCAAAAACGCTTCTACCGTCTGACCGGATAAGGTCCTTCCTGAAGCATCCGTAATGGTTCCTGATACCATGATCGGAATATCTATCTTTCTTTCTTCTTTCACCTCTTCAATCGCAAAAAGGGCCGCTTTGGCATTCAAGGTATCGAAGATGGTTTCTACCAATAAAATGTCGGCACCACCGTCAATTAAGGCCTCCACTTGTTGTTTGTAAGCTGTCTTTAATTCGTTAAAGGTAACCGCTCGAAATTCTGGACGATTCACATCTGGAGACAAACTTGCCGTTCTATTGGTAGGTCCAATAGACCCCGCCACAAATCGTTTTTTATTGGGTGTTTTTAAATTGAATTCTTCAACAACTTCCTTGGCCAATTTGGCCGATTCATAGTTCAATTCATACACCAAATCTTCCATTTGGTAATCAGCCATCGCAATGGTCGTTCCTGAGAACGTATTGGTCTCGATAATATCGGCACCCGCCTCCAAATATTTTTTATGTACCGCTTTGATTGCCTCAGGCTGAGTCAACGACAACAAATCATTATTCCCCTTCACTGAAATGGGAAAATCTTTAAACCGCTCTCCACGGAAATCTTCCTCAGTGAAATCATATTGTTGCAGCATGGTACCCATGGCCCCATCGAGCACGAGTATTCTTTTCTGTATTTCTTTGTAAATCGGATTCATCCTGATAATTTTTCAATCAATTTGTTATCAGGAAAAGCAGTGAAAGCTTCGTGGGTTATCTCTCCAAAATAGCCTTGGATAGAATGTAGCACCTTCTTTGTTGATTGATTGTAAGAATTACAAAGGGTTGCTAAGGCTTCAAAGGGTCTATTCCCTCCACCTTTCTTGATAACTAACCGTAAAGTATATGAACTTTTACAAAGCAAATATTCAATTAGAAAAGTGACAAATGCAAATTTTTATGAGTTTTTATTTTTTTGATAATTGAATTAATCTGTATTTTTGCAGTCCAATTTTAAGAGGATAAATTTGACTGATTGCAACCTCAAGGTCTCTCGAAAAAAGAGACAAAAATGCTAAAGCAGTAATACTACTTCTGACGCACGCACATCTTTCAAATTCATCCGGATTATTTTAAACTGAAGATATGTCTTATTTTTTTACATCTGAAAGTGTTTCTGAAGGGCACCCAGATAAAGTAGCCGATCAAATTTCTGATGCCATCATCGATAATTTTTTAGCCTTTGATGCCGATTCGAAAGTAGCTTGTGAAACTTTGGTTACCACAGGACAGGTGGTATTAGCGGGAGAAGTAAAGTCAAAAACGTACCTCGATGTTCAAAAGATTGCCCGAGATGTGATCAATAGAATTGGTTACACCAAGGGAGAATATATGTTTGACGGAAATTCCTGTGGTGTTTTTTCAGCCATTCACGAGCAGTCTGAAGATATCAATCGTGGTGTTGACAGAGCCACAAAGGAAGAACAAGGTGCAGGAGACCAAGGAATGATGTTTGGTTATGCGACCAATGAGACCGAAAACTACATGCCATTGGCCTTGGATTTATCGCATCGTATTTTGATCGAATTGGCCGCACTACGTCGTGAAAACAAAGACATTACTTACTTAAGACCTGATGCAAAAAGTCAGGTAACTATCGAATATTCAGACGATAACGTACCACAACGCATCGATGCTATTGTGGTTTCTACACAACACGATGAGTTTGGCGAGGATGAAGAAATGTTAGCGAAAATCCGAACGGATTTAAAAGAAATTTTAATTCCGCGTGTCAAAGCCAAATTACCATCTGCCATTCAAGCTTTGTTTAACGATGACATCATTTATCATATCAATCCGACTGGAAAATTTGTAATTGGTGGTCCGCATGGAGATACCGGTTTGACAGGTAGAAAAATTATTGTGGACACTTACGGCGGAAAAGGTGCTCACGGAGGTGGGGCTTTCTCTGGAAAAGATCCAAGTAAGGTTGATCGATCTGCTGCTTATGCCACAAGACATATTGCGAAGAATTTGGCTGCCGCTGGTGTTGCTGATGAAATTTTAGTGCAGGTTTCCTACGCTATTGGAGTGGTTGAGCCGGTTGGATTCTTTATCAATACTTACGGAACGGCCAAGGTCGATTTGAATGATGGACAAATTGCTGATAAAGTTTCTGAATTGTTTGATTTAAGGCCTCATGCCATCGAGGAAAACTTGAAACTTCGAACGCCAATGTATAGCGAAACTGCGGCTTATGGTCATATGGGAAGAACCAATAGAACGGTATCCAAAACCTTCTCTTTACCCAACGGTAAAACCAAAACCTTTGATGTAGAGTTGTTCACTTGGGAGAAATTAGATCGAGTGGCTGATGTGAAGAAAGCCTTCGACCTTTAGGAGTTATTGGTTGTTGGTTGTTGGTTGTTGGTTGAACATAATTAAAAAATGACTAATCGGAAAATTAAAATTATTAAAGAACAAGGCAAAATACCAACAGATGAACTTGATGATTTCTGGCAAAATTTTGGTGCGTTTTTTATAATTATAATTTTTCTCGGTTTTTCGGTTTATGCTTTTTACAAAGGAATAATCTCTGATAATATTACCACCCTTCATTATGTTTTGTTTTTTTCATCACTAGCCCTTTTGACCCTTCTTATCTGGGCTAAGAAAACAGAAAAAAACTTAAAGGGGGTTCATACTGGACTCACCTTGAAGCAGAATAAGGAATTGATTGAAAAATTATGTTCTGATAATAGATGGATAATCATACAAAATGAGAAATCTTATTATCAAACATATCTCACAACATTTTTTGATTTTTACAGTCACAAACTAATATTCATTTGTTCCAAGAAAGAAGTTTTCTATAACCTAAGAACAGTAGGTTCTTTCAGAGGTCGGATACCCATGAATTTTGGATTGGACTTTATTAAAAATTACCGAATAAAAAGGTATATAAAAAACTATGCGAAAAGATCGATATAATCTACCTATCTATTGTTCGTAATAAAGCAGACCTCAATATCTTGTCCAAGCCAAACTGTTTAGATTGAATTTAGTTTATTGATAATTGATAATTGTTCACTGACCACTGTTTATTGTTCACTGATTATTGATTAATGATCATTGTTTTTTTATTGTCGTACATTTGTGCCACCACTAACCCAACTTGATGAAAAAAATCTTTTTTCTCATCCTTTTGATCAGCTCAATCGCAAACGCACAAGTTGAAAAAAAGACCGTTTATGTAAAGTACATTCAGCAAGAGATCACCATTGATGGTAAACTTGACGAAGATGTATGGAGCAAAGCGAAACCAGCGACCAATTTTTACGAATATTTTCCGACGGATACGGCTCAAGCCAAACAACAGGCAGAAATTCGTTTTTTATTTGACGATAAGAATCTGTATGTGGGCATCAAAGTAAACGGGGCTGGAAGGGATTATGTGGTACCCTCTTTACGTCGCGATTTTAGGGCTGGTGGAAATGACAACATCACCTTATTGTTTGATACTTTTAATGATGGTACCAATGCCTTTGTTTTTGGATCCAATCCGATGGGCGTACAACGTGAAGTACTCATTTCAGGAGGTGGGAATGACGTAAGCGGGTTCAATACGGCATGGGATGCCAAGTGGTTCTCGGAATCTACCTTACACGATGATCATTATATTTTGGAATGGGCCATTCCCTTATATTCCTTTAAGTACCGAGAAGGAGAAACCAAATGGCGGTTCAATAGTTATCATTTCGATACGCAAACCAACGAACGAAACACATGGATTCGAATTCCGCAGAACCAAACTATTTTTAGTTTGGCTTACATGGGTGACATGGTATTTGAGAAACCTCTCGGAAAGTCAAAATCTCCAATTTGGGTAGCGCCATTTGTGAATGGCTTTAGTGGGAAAGATTTTGAAACAAACGAAGGCACCAACACCTTTACTTTTGGTGGTGACGCGAGATTGACAGTGGGCAATAGCATGAATTTGGACCTGACCATAAACCCAGATTTTTCTCAGGTGGAAGTTGACCAACAGGTAACCAACCTTACTCGTTTTGAAATTGGCCTTCCGGAAAGACGTCAGTTTTTTATTGAAAATAGCGACCTCTTCGGTGATTTTGGGAATAGCCGAGATTCCAATCCGTTTTTCTCCAGACGAATCGGAATTGCAAGAAATAAAAACGATGAAACCATCGAAAATAAAATCATCGCAGGAGCTCGATTGAGTGGCAAGATCAATAATAATCTTCGACTTGGATTCTTGAATATGCAGACTCAGGAAGATTTGGACAATGAAATTCCCTCTGTAAATAACACGGTGATTTCCTTGCAGCAGAAAATGTTTAGTCGGTCGAATCTCAATTTTTTGTTCATTAACAAGCAGGCAACCAAAGACTATTCATTTTTAGCCCCAGAAGATCGTTACAACCGAGTGGTAGGCATCGATTATCGATTGGCTAGTGCCGACAATACTTGGAGCGGGCGATATTTCTTTCATCAGTCTTTTTCACCCGGAGTTTCATCAAAAGATTACAGTGCTGGTTTCAACACCCAATACAATGATCGAACCTTTGGAGTTCGATTGAGCGGTGTCTTTGTGGGAGACAATTATCGATCTGACCTAGGATTCATTCGTAGAACCGATATCTTTAAAATCAATCCACAATTCGAGTTGAAATTTTGGCCTAAAAAAGGTGCTATTCAAAGACACTCATTTCAATTGACACCAATTTATCTTTGGAGACCCAACCTGAACTTTGAACTTTCTGATTATACCGTCATCTCTCGTTGGAGTGCCAACTTCAGGAACACTGCCGAATTGCGGGTTTCTATGTTCAACCGCTTTACAAAACTCTACGACCCATTTGATCCAACTCGAACAGATGGTGGCTTAGAACTTCCTGGAAATGCCGATTACTATTATACCAACCTCGAAGTAGATTTTAGATCGGATCGAAGAAAGGTGATCTCGTATCAATTGACACCATCCATCGGACAATTTTACAATGGTAACCGCTATTCAATGAGAGTCAGTATGAATTGGAGGACACAGCCGTATTTATCGGGAAGCATCCAAATGCAATACGATCGCATTGAACTTCCAGATCCTTATCCGAGTGCTTCCATCCTTCTTGTTGGACCTCGATTTGATGTAACCTTTTCGAAAAGTATATTCTGGGCAACCTTTATTCAATACAGCAATCAGCGACAAAACTTTAGCGTTAATACCCGATTGCAATGGCGATTCGCACCACTTTCAGATTTATTTGTGGTGTACAATGACAACTACAATACGGCCCTTTTTACGCCTCGTTTCAGATCCATCAACCTGAAGTTGACCTATTGGATCAATATATAGTCGAAAAGCATCCCTTTAACAGTTCTTTAAGATTGGCCTGATTGGGGAAAGCGTATATTCGAAAACTTATTTTTTAATCAAACAATTTACACATGAAAATTCAAAGATTACTTCCTCAAATTCTTGCGGTTGTATTTGTGTTTGGATTGACTTTAGATGTTGATGCACAACGCAAAAAGCGAAAAAGCAAGAAAGGTAAAACACCAACGGTAGTAAAACCGAAACCAAAACCAAGACCAAAGAAAGGTGCTATTCAACCTTATGGTAAGGTAGTTACAAAGGACATGAAAACCGACAAAGGGTTGTTCGATGTTCACTCAAAAGATGGTAAATACCTATTTGAGATTCCAAATAACATGCTGGAGAAAGAAATGCTAATGGTAACCAGAATCGCAAAAACCGCAAGCGGAATCGGTTTTGGAGGTGGAAAAACCAATGAGCAAGTATTACGTTGGCAAAGAAAAGACAAGAAGATTTTGTTACGTGTGGTCTCGCACCGAGTGGTTGCGGATACTTCCAAAGCGGTAAATGAAGCCGTTGTGAATTCAAACTTCGAGCCTGTATTATTCTCTTTCCCAATCAAAGCATTTAACAAAGACACGACTGCAGTTGTAATTGATGCGACACCTTTGTTGACTGGTGATGTAAAACCAATGGGATTCCCGCAAAGATTTAGAACTCGCTACAGAGCAACTAGAATGGACAAGACTCGTTCTTATGTAGAAAGAGTGAGCAGTTATCCACAGAATATCGAATTGCGTCATGTAAAAACCTATTTCGCTTCTAGACCTCCATCAAACAGCAGTGTTGGGTCTATTTCTGTAGAAATGAGCAACTCAATGATCTTATTACCAGAAAACCCAATGAAGCGTCGTTACTTCGACGAGCGTGTTGGATGGTTTGCAAGAGGGCAAGTAGATTATGGTTTAGACGCTCAAAAATCGAAAACGGTTCGATACCTAGATCGTTGGAGATTGGAAGTAAAAGATGAAGATATTGAGAAATTCAAAAGAGGTGAATTGGTAGTTCCAAAGAAACAAATCGTTTACTATATCGACAGAGCTACGCCACCACAATGGAGAAAATACATCAAGCAAGGTATTGAAGATTGGCAAGTTGCCTTTGAAGCTGCTGGTTTTAAAGAAGCCATCATTGCCAAAGATCCACCATCAAAAGAAGAAGACCCAGATTGGTCTCCAGAGGATGTTCGTTATTCAGTAGTACGTTACTTAGCGTCTCCAATTCCGAATGCAAATGGACCTCACGTAAGTGACCCAAGAACTGGTGAAATTTTAGAATCAGACATCAACTGGTATCACAATGTGATGACCTTGTTACGCAATTGGTTCTTTGTGCAGACTGCAGCAATCAATCCAGATGCACAATCAACTGAATTCAAAGAAGAAGTAATGGGACGTTTGATTCGTTTCGTATCTTCTCATGAGGTAGGACACACCTTAGGATTGCCTCACAACATGGGATCTAGTGTCGCTTACCCAGTAGATTCTTTACGTTCTGCAAGCTTTACAAAGAAATACGGAACAGCTCCTTCTATTATGGACTATGCTCGTTTCAACTACGTAGCGCAGCCTGGTGATGAAGGTGTTGCTTTGATGCCAAACATTGGTCCTTATGACAAGTATTCCATCAACTGGGGGTACCGTCCAATTTTAGACAAGACGGCAAAAGAAGAAAAACCAATCTTAAACAAGTGGATTGAAGAAAAAGCCGGAGATCCAATGTACAGATTTGGTCACCAACAAGCTGGTGGTGTTGTGGATCCAAGTTCTCAAACAGAAGATATTGGTGATGATGCAATGAAAGCTAGTAACTATGGTATTGCCAACTTAAAGCGCATCATGAAGAACCTAGAAAAATGGACAACCAAAGAAGGAGAAACCTATGAAGAAATGGCTACCATGTATGGTCAAATCTTGAGCCAGTTTAACCGTTACGTAGGTCATGTATCTTCCAATATTGGTGGTGTTTACGAATACTACAAAGCTGCTGGTCAAGACGGTGCTGTTTATACACACGTTCCAAAAGATCACCAGAGAAAAGCCATGCGTTGGATGAACAAGCAATTGTTTGCTACTCCAAAATGGATGATTGACAAGCGTGTATTCGAATTGGCAAACTTCTCAGGAAATATTGAAAGAATCAGTTCGATTCAATCAAGAGGGTTGAACCGTGTTCTAGATGCTGGTAGACTAGCGCGTATGATTGAAAACGAAACGTTACACGGAAGCAAAGCCTATACCGTTACAACATTATTCTACGACATTCGTCAAGGAGTGTGGTCTGAATTGTACACCGGTAGAACTATTGATACCTACAGAAGAAGCTTACAAAGAGCACACATCAATAGATTGGCCTATTTGTTAAACGATGCAAAAAGTCAAAGAGGATTTAACAATGGATACCTAAAAAGAAGTACTGTTCAAATTGAGCAGTCTGACATTAGAGCCATGGCAAGAGGTGAGTTGAATCGTTTGAAAAGAGATATTCGAAACAACATGGGGAAAGCTAAAAATCAAACCTCAAGATACCATTTACAAGATGCTATCGCGAGAATTGATATGGCCTTAGACCCTAAATAATTTCAAAGAAATTGAAATAAAAAGCCTCGCTTATGCGAGGCTTTTTTTGTATCTTAAGGGTTAAAATTTAGCTCATTTTGAAAAGAAAAATCATTACCCTTCTCTTCGGTATTTTAGTCCTTTCTTCATGCAGTAGTAATGAGGAAGAAGCCCTATTTTTAAACGTTACTTGGACCAATTCATCCGGTAGTTCTATCATGTTTAATTCCGATGGAACAAACGTCACCATCTTGTCTTTTGATCCTGATAATCCATTAACTGGCACTTGGAGCTGGGAAGATCAAGCGAACAACAGCATTCTATTCGGCGATTTTCAGTTAGCTGGTACAACCTATAACAGTTATATCCGATATTCAGACCTAACCTTAGGTTCAGTGAAAATATACAACGGATCACGCGAAGTTAATACCACAGGAGCTATCTCTTGGGATCCAGTTCCCGAAACTTGGACTCGATAAATTGAATTGAACAAATTACTTCAATCGGAACTTCATGAGTACCGGCAAGTGATCCGAAGCTTCACCGAATTCATTTAAAACTCGTCCTGAAACTTCTTCAATGGTATTTTTCGTGAAGAAAACATAGTCAATACGCTTGTAGGGATTTCTCGAGTTAAAGGTGTTTCCAATGGTATCATTGTTTAGTGCTGCGGAACTCAATTCAGGGTGATCTAAAAATTCTTGAATTCCGGCATCGACATCTTGATACTTCGAATTAAAATCACCCAGAAGGATAGTCGGATAGCGATCTTTGAATCGGTTTAAAAGCAACATCACTTCTCGCATTTGGTTCAATCGCGTCAACTTATCAAAGGCCTCTAAATGTACGTTAATCAAAACTACATCCTGCCCGTTCAACTCGACCTTAACCACTTGTGCCAATCGCTCTAAATAAAAAGGATCTCGGTAAAAAGGCGCATCAGCTACTCGCTGCAAAACAATCCGTTCTTGCTCTTTCAAAGGATATTTACTTACAATGGATTGACCTGAAATGACTTTTCCAAAATGCTTGCTTGGTGGCCAATAAGGAAAGGGTAGATAGGTTTCATCCCAGTTGATGGCTTTTGCGAAATAAGGATAGCCAAGATTTACCAGTTCCTCTTGCTGATTCACCAAATGGGAACGGTTGGCCTTGTAATCAATTTCCTGTAGCGCGATGATATCTGGATTGACATCCCTCACTTTTTGCTTCACCCATTCTAAATTCTGATCAAACAGTGATTTCGGTTTATCTTCGGCCGTATTGTTGGTCATGCCACTCAAATAACCAATGTTGTAGGTAACAATGCTAAAAACAGAATCCTTTGACGAAATCATCTTGTCCTTTGGACCCCCTAAGATCGCATACGCTTCTTTTGATAAGCTAGGTGCTGAAGCCCAAAAGAAAAAGATCACAAAGAGGAATACCAGAGAAAGTAATAGTAACCCTATGTTTTTTATGAGTCGTTTCATTCGTTGTCCTTATTTTCGGCTTCAAAAGCATCCAAAATATCTTGAACTGTTTTTTGCATGATTTCATCCTCCGTATTGTACTTCGGCAATAAATCCTTCTTATCAGGAAATTGCTCAATGGTAACAGTAGTTGACGGGAAGGCGAATTCCACACCAAGCGCTGCAGCTAATTTTAATATGGCCATATGCAATTTGTGTTTGGAAGCTTGTTCCACGGACCAGTCCAAACTTGGGAAAAAGACATTCACCATGATGTTTAAAGACGACGCTCCAAACCCTACAAACTCCACATGAAAAGCGTCCTTTCGTGTCTCTGGATGCGCCAAAATAATTTTTCGAACACCCTCTACAAAAGTTTGAATCAATTCTGGTGGCGTATCATAACGTAAGCCCAACTCAGTGGTATACCTTCTAAAGGTACGTAGTCCACTGTTGTTGATGACCATTTCAGACAGTTTGCTATTCGGAATTTGAAAAACAGTAGTGTCAGCGGCTCGCACCCTGGTAGATCTAAATCCAACTTCTTCCACGGCTCCGGTTACTTCTCCTGCAGAAATCCAATCGCCAATACGAAAAGGTTTGTCTAAGAAAATCGTGATGGTTCCGATCAAGTTTTTCACGGTGTCTTGGGAAGCCAAGGCAAATGCCAAACCACCAATCGTGGCACCGGCAAGCAAAGTGGTGGTATCAACTCCAAAAAAGTGCAGTACTTTAAATGCTCCAAATACAATCACCAATCCGGATAAAATATTATTCAGAATGGGCACCAATTGGTCATCCAATTTGGCATGCGTTTTCTCGGTAATGGAGGCATATATGGCCATCACCACTTTCACCAATTTCAAGAATACATAAATCCAAAATACCGTTTCAAAAATATTGAGGACTAAGAACACCCATTTATTGACTTCTAAAGAAAATTGAAGCGATGGAAACACCTTATCAATAATCAAAATAGCAGCAATCAACCCCAACGGATGTGCCAGTTTTTTCAACACTTTATCAAATTCAATATCTATAGAATGGGTAATTCTTTTTTGAAGGACTTGAAGAATGCGGAAGGCAATTCGTTTCACAATCACAAAAAGAATGTAAGCGGTGATGAGCAGTAGCACAATCCCTATCCATTGCCATAATTCCATTCCCAATATCGATTGATGACCCGAATTAGGAATGCTTTTCTGGAGTGTGTTGATGTACCACGGAAAAACGCTACTGTAAATCTGATCTATGGCACCAATGGTTTCTGAAGAATAATACCAACTGTCTTCGATTCGCTCCACCGAAATCTGTGGCATACGTTCGGGAAAGAGGATGTATTTAAAGGATTTGGTATATCCAATGGTATCATTATAATCTGGCTGATTCGGAATCTTTTTAAAATCGATAAACAGACCCTTACCATCAAGCACCCGTTTAATTTTTATGGCTTTATCTATGGCAGTCTTCTCCGGCAATCCATAAATGGTTTTCGCCGCTTTTGCCGGTTCAAAATTTTCTTTTTGTAAAAAATAAATGTGGGTATGTATGGTAGCCTGTGGGTTACTTAAATCTACTTTGGTTGAATCCTGAGCAATCAGGGTCAACGGAAAAATAACAAAGAGTAACAAGATTTTTTTCATGGTCAATTTTGTTAAATGGTTGTTAATGAGGAGTACAAATTTAAACCTTTTCTCATTTTGATGGTCAAACCCATAAAACAAAATAAAAACAATAAATCATGAAAAAACTAGGTGTAATTGTAATGCTTGCTTTGGGAATGGTATTCACCACAGAAGCACAACAACGTCGAATGAAAAGAAAGCCCAACTTCACTCCTGAGCAAAAGGTTGAATTAGCTGTGAAAAAAATGACTTTAGAGCTCGATTTGTCCGCTCGCCAACAAAAAGAAATTACTCCCTTGATTACGGCGCAAGTGAAAGAAAGAGAAGCGCATCGTAAGCAACGAATGGAGCAAAGAAAATCTGGAAAAAGACCTTCTTCACAAGAGCTATTTGCTATGCAAAGCGAACGATTGGACAAGCAAATCGCTTTTAAAAAGCAAATGAAAGAAATCTTAGATAAGGACCAATTTCAACGATTTGAAAAAATGACCCATGCACGAAAAAAGGAAATGCGCGGAAAAATGAAAGAGCGCATGGAAAAAGGACAAAAAAGACGCATGATGAAACGTTGGATGAACGACAACGACGACAAGCGATAACAAACAAAAAAAATTATTTGGATTGATTGTAAGGCCTGATTTTGAATTCTCAAAATCGGGCTTTTCTTATTTGAACCAACTCGAGTATTTCACATAGTTGTTAGCAATACGGTCTATCTCACCAGAGATTAATTCTTGTGATATATCCTTTACTTTTTTGGCTGGAACTCCTGCATAAATACTTCCGGCCTCCACTCTGGTGTTCTTCGTAACCACCGCTCCTGCTGCGATAATCGAATTGCTTTCCACCACACAATCATCCATCACAATGGCACCCATACCGATCAATACATTATCTTGAATGGTACATCCGTGCACGATGGCATTGTGTCCAATAGAAACATTATTTCCTATGGTGGTTGGTGATTTTTGATAGGTAGCATGAATTACAGCCCCATCCTGAACATTTACTTTGTCACCCATCTTGATGAAGTGTACATCACCTCTAATGACCGCATTAAACCAAACGCTGCATTCTTTTCCCATACTTACTTCTCCGACAATGGTGGCGTTATCGGCAACAAAGCAATCTTTGGGAATTTGTGGGTGTTTGTCTTGAACAGGAAGTATGATTGGCATGGTCTAAATTTTGTACTAAAAGTAATCGGTTTTCTTGGGGTTTCCAATTTTGGCTTAATAATTGTTTTACACCTAGCATCTTAAAATTATCATCATGAAAAAACTACTCATCATCGCTTTAATTTTCAGTGCATCAACACTACTTGCGAATCCAAATCAACCAGAAAAAAAGAAAGGTCAAACCATCAAAGTGGCCCTATTATTAGATACCAGCAATAGCATGGACGGACTCATCAATCAAGCAAAAGCACAGCTTTGGGAAATCGTTAATGAACTTTCCTACGCCAAATATGGAATCCAAAAACCAAATTTGGAAATCGCCTTGTATGAATATGGAAATTCTCGACTACCCATGGAAGAGGGGTACATCAGACAGGTACTTCAATTCAGCAATGATCTGGATGAAATCTCCGAGAAACTCTTTTCATTAAAGACCAATGGAGGTCAAGAATACTGCGGACAAGTAATTCAGACTTCTCTCAACGAACTTAGTTGGGGAAAGAATAAGAACGACCTACGTCTTTTATTCATAGCAGGGAATGAGCCTTTTACTCAAGGGAAAATAAACTTTCAAGAAGCCATCGCCAATGCCAAAGAAAAGGATGTAATTGTGAACACCATTTTTTGTGGGGCCTATCAAAACGGAATTTCTGGCAAGTGGAAACAAGGGGCCGATTTAGGTGGTGGCGACTATATGACCATCAATCAGAACAAGAAAGTAATTCATATTGTAACTCCTTATGATTCCGATATTCTTATTTTGAATAAAAAGCTAAACGCTACCTACATCTTCTTTGGATCTAGAGGTTATGAAAAATATGAATCACAGAAACGACAAGACTCAAATGCCGAAAGTTTGGAAGCGCCAGTGGCTGTAAAAAGAACCATTACCAAAGGATCTCGTTTGTATGATAACTCTAGTTGGGATTTGGTCGATGCGGTAAAAAAGGGAAGAGTTGATTTTAAAAAACTAGATAAATCTAAATTGCCAAAATCGCTGAGAAATTTATCGACTTCAGAACTAAAAAAACTTGTAGAAAAGAAAACCAAAGAGCGGGAAGTTATTCAAAAACAGATCAAAGAACTGGACAAAAAGCGTAGGGCTTTCGTTAGAGAAAAACAAAAGAATTCGACCAAAAAGGATGAACTAAATAGTGTGATGATACAGGCCATCAAACGCCAAGCAAAAGCTAAAAACTACTCTTGGTAGTTTCCACAAAAAAAGAGACCATCTGGTCTCTTTTTTATTTTAGTTTCAATACCTGGCCTATCGAAATAGTATTGTTTTTCAAACGGTTTAGTCGTTTTAGTTCTTTCACGCTTAAACCATACCTCCTTGAAATAGAATAGAGCGTATCTCCTTTGCGAACCTTATAGGTTTTGGTTCTGGATTTTCTTTTTCGTTTTTCTACAACTACCGGTTCTTTGGATACTACATATTTGAAGTTTTTCTTTTTAACATCATCAAATTTATGGAGCTCATAATTTTCAATGAGGTTGATGAGTTTTTTGGGATATCGAGGATCGGTGGCATAACCTGCTTTTTTCAATCCCTTGGCCCATTTTTTATAGTTCTTCATTCCATAAGAGAACAAGAAGGCATATCGTCTTCTTTGGGTTAGGAAAAGAGAATGATCTTTATAAGAAGACTCAACGTATTGGTACTTTCGAAAGCATTCGCCCTTCTCGTCATCATCATGATAGACCCGAGCCCCTCGCCAAGTCGTGTGACATTTGATTCCGAAATGATTCTTTGATTTGGAAGCGAGTTGACTGCGGCCACTACCCGATTCAAGGATTCCTTGTGCTAAGGTAATACTAGCAGGAATCTTATACTTATGCATTTCTCGCACCGCTAAGGGCGCATACTTTTTAATGTAACTTAAGGTATGCGTATTGAATTTTCGTCCGGTTTTCTCAAGCTTTTTAACGTGCTTTTGTTGGTTTACCGAAGGCAATTTTACAGGTCTAGGTTCTACCTGTACTTTCTTCACTGGTTTGCTTTTTCGCTTTTTAACCTTTCTTGCCGAGCCACAACTGGCTAAAAACAAAATCGATAAAAAATAAAGTAGTAATCTTACCTTCATTATTCAATTCGTATTTCTTCTTGTTTCCTTTCCAATCTCTGATTAAATCCGTCAATACCTTGCAATCCGCCAGAGTGGATGACCAAAATTTGAGATCCCTTTGCGAAAACATCCTTGTTTATCATATCAAAAATACCATAAAGCATTTTACCTGTGTATATGGGATCCAAAGGAATTTTAAAATTCTTATTAAAGTCATTGATAAAACGTATCAAATCGAGATTATATTTTGCATACCCGCCAAAATGATAATCGGTAACCAATTGCCAATTCGATTTTCTACCTACATATCTGCTCACCTCCTCAACTAAAAATTCTCCCTTCAATGCTGGAAACCCCAATACCTTTTGATGATTTCCTGAAGCATTAATCAATCCAGCGATTGTTCCGCCAGTACCTACACAAGTACAGATATAATCAAATTGAGCATCCTCCTCGGTTAAGATCTCTTCACAACCTGAAACCGCCAAATCATTGGTACCTCCTTCGGGAATCAAATAAAAATTGCCAAATTTCTTCTGTAAGGTTTTTAAAAATTCTGCATCGTCTTTTTCCCTGTAAGCACTCCTGGAAATGAAGTCTAGTTTCATGCCATTTTCAACGGCTTTGCCTAGCGTCTTATTAGCTTCGAGTGTTGCTTTAAGGTGCTCTTTTAACTCTTCCCCGCGTATGACACCAACAGATTCCAAACCCATCATCCTAGCAGCCACGGCTGTTGCCAAGATATGGTTGGAATAAGCACCTCCAAAAGTCAAAATAACATCAAAACCTTTCTTTTTTGCTTCTAAAAGATTGTATTTCAACTTTCGGAATTTATTCCCTGAAACCTCAGGGTGAATCTGATCTTCTCTTTTAATGCAGAGGGAAATCTCTTTTTTCTGAAGCAAATCATTTTGAACCCATTGGTTCTCCGAATGAAGATTTTGATTGAAAAAATGTTCTGGTACATCCGACACAAGACAAAAATAACCATAAATAATTGTTATCACAGGTTATTGACTCGTATGGAAAAATCATTGAAATTTGTTTTTCATGTCGGGTACTTCTTTCAAATTCATAGTTAGTATATTTTTGACTTGTCTGGGTTTTAGTCTTCCAAATTGGGCTCAAACACCCACAGCCAGTAACGACCGAGTAAATGCGGCCCAAAATGGCCCATCCATAGAGATTCGAGTTTTGAACAATGATAGCTTCGGGCCAGACGGACCAAATGATGACCATGCCCTTACCTTTACAAATGGAAGCAAAGAAAGTGCTAGTGCCAAAGGGGCATCCATTAAGGTAGACAACAATGGAACGCCAACTATTTATGATGATGATTTCATTCTGTATACGCCTTCCAAGTCATTTATTGGTGAGGACTCTTTTACTTATGTTATCACGGATGCGGATGGAGATGCTGATCGCGCCGATGTGACCATCACCGTTAGTTCGTCTTACCAATCTTTTACTGAATATATCGAAGAATTTGACAACCCTGGCGAACCCCAAGGTCCTTCCGCTGGTCATTATTGGAATTACTTCAATGATATTTATCCAGATCAAGATACTTGGACAAAAATGGTACCTGGGGATGGCTATGCTTACCTCACTGTTGATCCAGACATTACAAATGATACCGATGCAACCAATCCTTACCAAACGTTGGTTTTTGGAAAAGTTGGAGAAGGAAATCGAATCGAAGTTCGAATGAAAGGCGCTGTGGTTGATGGCGGATTGGTTTGCTTTCTATTTACCTACTCAGAAATTGGAGATCAATTCAATGAAGTCGACATTGAACTTGTAGCTAATGACGCCAATGGCACCGATCCTGGTCATGACATCTACCCTCCAAATGGATGGACCGACGCTCGATTCAACACCTGGCGAGATGCCAGTACCACCACCTTTTTACCCATATCAAGTACTTTTCATCCCATTGTAGATTCTAATAATAAAAAGGTCTCACTTTTAGATGATGAATTTCATACCTATACCATCGATTGGGCAGCAGATCAGGTGGATTTTTACATAGACGATGTTTTACAGGAATCTTTTACCACCAATGTGGCCAAAGGCATGTCTGAAGTGATTATTGGTTATCGAAATTTGGTTTGGGCAGGCGATTTTAACTGGACTGGCACCCACAATTTGGTTATTGATTATTTCAAAGTGCAATTGTTAAGTTCGCTTTCCGCTGAATCCAACAAGGTTGATGACTTCAGTGATTTACAAGTTTTTCCTAATCCAGCCTCCAATTTTATTCAGGTAAAATGCAAAGACTTCTACCAAATTGAAAGCATGGAAATCTCCAATGTTCTAGGCAAGCGACTGACTTCTGTGAAGGGTTATCAAAAACAATTCGATATCTCTAGTTTCCCTGCGGGAATGTACTTTGTGTCAGCCATATTTTCCAATGGTGCAAGAAGGACCAAAAAAGTTGTCAAATATTGACAAAGTGTGATTTAAGTCACATTTTACCATTCTTGAAATGAATAACTTTAACACCGATTATGTCGGGAATCAATTCATTATATCCAAATGGGATTCTTTCCAAACTCTACAAATACCTCGGAGAATTTGTATACGGAGGTATTGATGGGACTATTACCACCTTTGCCGTGGTTGCAGGATCTGTTGGAGCCGGATTGGAAAGTAATGTCATTGTGATATTAGGAATCGCCAACCTACTTGCAGACGGATTTGCCATGTCAATTGGCGCTTATCTTTCGGCCAATTCAGAACAAGCCAAATTCCAAGTTAAGGAAACCAATGCCAAATCTCCTCTTTTCATAGGATTGTCGACTTACATCTCCTTCTTAATCATGGGCTTTATTCCCATTCTCATTTATGTGGTTGATTTATGGCAACGCATTGAGATCGATTTGTTTTTGATCTCTTCTATATTAACCGGACTTGTTTTTGTGATTATTGGCGCCTTGAAATCCTATGTTACCAAATCCAGCGTCATTAAAGGAGTTCTTCAGACCCTAATTTTGGGAACCATTGCAGCCTTTGTTGCCTATTACGTTGGTGATATTTTGGAACAAGTGATTAATAGCTAGTTAAAAATTGGTAATCTCTTCCTCTACCAATTCCCACTCCTCCATCAATTCGTCCATTTTTCTTTTTTTAGCCTTATAATCTTCAAAGAAATTGGGTTGTGAAGACAACTCATCATAATTTTGAGCCAATGCCAAATCGATGGTTTCAATTTCTTCCTCCAAATCACTGATTTGTGTTTCAATTTTTGAAAGGCGGTTTTTTAATTTACGAAGGGCTTTCTCTTGCTCTTTAGACAGCTGATGAGAAGACTTTCCTTTGGCTTCTTTTTGGGAAGCAACAACCGTTCGTTTTTCAGCCTCACGAAGGCTCTCCATTTTGTGTTCCTCCAAGAAATAATCAATATCACCTAAATATTCTTTGATAACACGGTCTTTAAATCCGTACACCGTAGTTGCCAATCCTTGTAAAAATTCTCGGTCATGTGACACAATGATTAGCGTTCCATCAAAACTTTGCAAGGCTTTCTTCAAGACATTTTTCGACGCGATGTCTAAATGGTTGGTCGGCTCATCAAGAATAAGCACATTGAAGGGCTGTAATAACAACTTACATAAGGCCAATCGATTTCGTTCTCCTCCCGAAAGTACTTTGGCCTTTTTGTCTACGGCTTCTCCTCCAAACAAAAACGCACCCAGCATGTCGCGGACTTTCATCCGGTTGGTATCGAGGGCCGCGTCTTCCATGATTTCCAAGACGGTCTTGTCTGGTGGCAAGTATTCTGACTGATTCTGGGCGAAATAACCCAACTCTACATTGTGGCCTGGCTTCAAATGTCCTTCAAAGGGTATTTCACCCACCATGATCTTCGCTAAAGTCGATTTTCCCTGACCATTTTGACCAACAAAAGCGATCTTCGAATTTCTTTCAATCAGCAAATCTACATTTTCTAGTACCTTTTTTTCGCCGTAATTTTTGGCTACATTCTCAGCCTCAAATACAATTTTACCAGGTTCCTTAGACTTGGTAAAACGAATATTCATGACCGCATTATCTTCCTCATCAACTTCAATACGCTCTACCTTCTCTAATTTCTTAATCAGCGATTGGGCCATGGAAGCCTTGCTGGCTTTTGCACGAAATTTTTCAATTAATTTCTCGGTATGCTCAATTTGCTTTTGCTGATTCTTTTGAGTTTGTAATTGTTTCTCTTTGATTTCCGCTCTCAAAGCCAAGAACTGACTGTAAGGCTTTTTATAATCATAGATTCTACCCAATGAAATTTCAATAGTTCTATTGGTCACATTGTCCAAGAACATCTTATCGTGCGATACCAATACAATGGCCCCTGCATAATTCTTTAAGAAGTTCTCCAACCAGATAATGGACTCAATATCTAAGTGGTTGGTAGGCTCATCGAGTAGTAAAATATCATTGTTTTGTAGCAGCAATTTGGCCAACTCGATCCGCATTCGCCATCCTCCAGAAAAAGTATCGGTTAATTTGTCGAAATCCTCTCGTTGAAACCCAAGACCTTGAAGAATCTTTTCTGTATCTCCCTTGTAGTTGTATCCTCCTAAAAGCTCGTACCGTTCGGTCTTTTCAGTTAAATCAATAATCAGCTGGCTGTAACTTTCACTTTCGTAGTCGGTTCTTTCTAACAATTCAGCATTAATCTCTTCGAGTTCTTTTTCTAATCTTTTGATTTCTTCAAAAGCTTGATAAGCCTCTTCCAATATGGTTCGTCCGTGAACAAAATCAATATCTTGCCTTAAGAATCCAATTTTTACATCCTTATCAAAAGCGAGATCTCCAGCACTGGGTTCAATGTCTTTGGATAGCAACTTTAATAAGGTCGATTTCCCCGCCCCATTTTTACCAATGAGTCCCACTCGATCCCCTTTGTTTAATTTAAAAGTGATCCCCGAAAACAGGTCCGTTCCCATAAAGGAAACCGTTAAATTGTGTACGTTTAACATGAATGTGATAATTGTTACTTTGCTGAATGCGGAATTCAACTAACTTTGCAAAAGTAGCCAATTTTAATTCTAAAAAATGCTAAAAAAAGGAACCAAACTCTACAGTATTTTTAAAGGAAAATGTCCGAGATGTCATGAAGGTGCTTTCTTTAAAAATAAATTCACTTTACATCCCACCCGTGTGACCGAATTGCATGAGCGATGCGACAAATGCAATTTGAAATACATGATTGAACCTTCCTTCTTTTACGGTGCCATGTATGTAAATTACGGGCTTACTGTAGCCATTGCCGTTACCAGTTTTATCATCGCACGCGTTTTTGTTGGTGTGGAGTTATTACCCAGTTTTTTGGTGGTTTTTATTGCGCTATTGGCTTTTGCGCCATTTGGCCTACGTTTGTCTAGAACCATCTGGATCAACATGTTCATCAACTACAAAAAACCGGAAGAATTAAAAGAGGCTAAAAACGATTGATATCAATCTCAGGGTCAAGCGGGGTTCCCAAATCAATATGATCGAGTAATTGTTCCGATACCGTTGGGGCGATCATAACTCCTCTGGTTCCTAAGCCGTTCATAATAGCCACATTTTTAAAATCTGGGTGAATGCCCACCAAAGGCCTTCTGTCTTTCACTGTCGGTCGAATACCAGCTCTGTGATTTACAATGTTGAAGGGAACTGTAATTACCTTCTTCAATTTTTCAAGAAGTTCGGATTTTCCCGCCTCTGTGGGATCCGAAGTTTTGTCTGCCCAGTTGAAAGTAGCACCAACTTTGTAGCGATGGTTTCCTAAAGGCAATACAAAAATGGTCGATTTCACCTGAAAGTCAATATCGAGTTCTGGAGCCTCAATAATTAGTACTTCCCCTTTGGTCCCGTTTAAAGGTAAATGTCTGAAATATGGATTTTTAGTTATGCCATAGCCTTCACAAAAAACTATTTTTTCAGCCTTTATGTCTTTGTAAAGGATACCGTCTTTTACGTCCAACTGTTCATATTCAAAAGTTTCAAAACGAACCTGATCGCTATTCTGAAGATGCAGTCGGTAATGATCAAGAAGTACATTGGTATCAATCCAACCCGTGTTTCGAACATTGCCAAAGCCGAATTCAGCAATTACCCCCTCATAAGATGCTTGATCTAGTTTGGGATCGAGATAGTCTTGAAGTCTCGGTTTATCACTAGCGGCGAACCAATTGTTCTGGTCTTCAATAGATTTAAATACCTTTTTGGTAAGCACTGGAAAATCCAGTTTGACCTTCAATTTTTCTGCAAGTTGTTGATAAAAAGGAAGGGCAACTTCAATTTGTTCAGGGCCATTCCAAACCGGAGTAAATCGTTTTAAAATTACCGGATTATAGGCACCAGCTGCCGTACGAGAAGAGTGTTGCGATTCATCATCAAACACCACAAATGATTTGTTCCGTGCCTCCAGACGCTCGGCCAATGCAATACCTGCCAAGCCCAAACCAACAATGATGTAATCCACTTTCACGAGGTAAATCTAAAGCAAAAAAAAGCGTTCTAGAACTAGAACGCTTAAAATATTTTTTGATGGATTTAGTAATTCCACATATCCATTTCTTTGTTTCGAATGCTCTCCTTAATCTTGTTAGCCTCTAATAACTGGAATAATGAATTCCCGCGAACATAATCAGAAATGGCACGGTTTCCATAAATATTCTCTTCACGAACTATAGTAGCGCTAAAACGTCGTGCGTTCAACAAGTGATCAAACGAAATAGGTTGCGTGGCATTCTGCGGATTGAAAACTTTTGCTTCGTGCAACACTTCTCTTGCTCCCGGGAAGAATACCCAGAAAAGCTCATACAATTCCTCGTCTTCAATGTCTTGCACACCCAAAGTCTGTACATCTTTACCCATAGGTGCTAGTCCAAGCATTCTGTATTTCAATTCACCTTGGCGCTTGTCGAAATACCACATTCCTTTGATCATATATCCTTCTACATCCTGAGTTTGAATTCTGAAGGTATCTCTATATCCACTCTCTTCGCGGATGTTTACCAAACGAGAATCGATATCAGCTTGTGTAATCTTTGAAGAAAAATACGAATCGGAATATACCTCTTCGATTTTTCCTTTCTTAATTCCTTTGATTAAAGTATCAAACAACGACCTTCTTCCAGTGGCAATGTTTGTGGTATCAATTGGGAAATAGTAGGGCAGGTTTATCTTTTGGTTTAAGTCAATAAATTCCCAAACCACTTTCGACCACATTACATCTCTTTCACTCACATATCCGTAAGGAAGCGGTCCATTTTTATCAACTGCCAATTCTTCTGCAGACTTCTTATTGATTTCCTGTGCAGACTTAGCATTTAAAATATTGGCTTGTCCATTTACAAAACCTGTTATGAACAGCGCAAATAAAAACAATAAACCATTTTTAACCATAATATCTCTTTTAGTTCGTCAACTCAATGTTAACGGGTAATACCTTTTTCAATTTATACGACGTGTTGTTGGAAACAACCGCTTTAATATCGTAAATATTAATTATATCGCCTCTTCTAGCTTTTTGCAAAGCTCTTTTGGCTTTAGCATTTAAACTCGTTCCGTTTACAATTATTGTCAACTGCCCTGGAACTTTCACTTTAAAACTAGTTACTCGCAACTTCAAATCAAATGCAAAATCTGGCAATGCTGCCCCAATTGGCGTATTTGACAATCCTGATTTTGGCATTCTAACCGTACCAAATTGGTTACGAACCGTACCCATAGCCGGTGGAATGTCTTTAATTCTAAATGTCTTTGTAGACGTTACCGTTTTACCGCTGCTCAATCGCGCGCTTACATTCACCGTTAAGTTGTTGGCACTACCTGGACGAGCAATAAACTTTCCTCCTGATCCGGTTAATGTACCTCCGGTAGCAGATACTTTTAAATTGTTCGCTCCTACACCAGGTAAGGAAACTGAAATTGGGTTATCCAATCCACGGTATACTACGTTCATCTTATCAGCAGAAACAACGGCACTATTTGGTTCTGGGATAACAGAATAAGTAGTAGAAAATGGAACTGGAATGGTTTCTCCATTTTCGGTGAATTCTATGACACCTTTAATATCATGAGATCCAACATTACCAGCAGGCATATCAATGACTACCTGACCGTCCTTGATATTAGTATAAGGTCTTCCATTCAAAGTAACTTTATCAGGCACCATGGTCGCATCGTATCTACCCAATACAATTTTTCCTTCCACACGTTCCCCAGCAAAGTAAGCTGTCTTCTTTAAGGAGGCAATTCCTTTATAATTTGTTAATGAAACCTGGCTTTTTAACTCACCTTGTAATAAGGTCGCCAATACATCACTTTCTGTATTAAGGATATTGGCTTGAATTTGTGTCAAGTTGGTTAAGGAAGCTACCAATGGAAATCCTTTGTAACGGTAATCCAACCAGTCAATCATTTTCCCATCCTTGTTCTCATGAGGATCAGTATTAAATCGATCGACTACAATATTTTCTAAATCTTTAAAATCACCGCCCAAAGCTGCAATTACTTCAGTTCGGTAATTATTCATTTTGTCAACAAATTCCTGTCCCTCTGGTTTTAATCCATCTCCTCTAAAGAAGTATTCATCCAAGAAATCTGGTTTGTCCATGGTAGTATATTCCGTAGGATCTTCTACTTCTGCCGTCATTTTGGACTTTAAATCTTCTAAGTAGGAGTAAAAATCTGAGGATAGGGCTTTTATCTTATCTGCCTTTTGCTTTAAGGGAGCATATTTGGCAGGCTGTTCTAGTGCTTGAGTATCAAGGCCTTCGTAAGCCGCAGTGTTCTTGACACTGGTAGACGTATTACTGACCTTCAATTCTTCTGTCAATAATCCAAATGCAGACAACACCTCTTTATCCATGTTCTTTGCCAACATAGCAATGAAAACCAGATACATAAGGTTGATCATTTTCTGCCTTGGAGATATTTTTCCTGACGATGCCATTTAATCTATTCTTTTAACTATTAAACTTACTTCTATTATCTGTTGGTCATTGCAGAAAGCATTCCACCATACACTCCATTTAATGAAGATAAGTTTTTCGCTAATGAATCCATTTGTTCTTTTAATCGCTCAGTATTTTCAACTACAGAAGCATTCAATTCGGCTTGCTTTGAAGCATTCTCCATCTGAGTTTGATAAAGAGAATTCAAAGATTCCATGTTTACAGCCGCTAAAGAAACTTGTTCGTTGTATTTGTTTGTTGAAGCAACTGATTCTGATGCAGCACTTAACCCTTCAGCAGCACTTTGGAAATTCTTCATACTTGATCCCAAACTCTGCATTAAATCAGCATCAATATTTGCTTCAGCTAATAAGTTATCTAATTTTTGAGACAATAATCCTTGAGAGGTTTCGGTTCCGATGCCGTCTTCTCCTAATTCAGGATATACTTTTGTCCAATCCAATTCTTCTTCGATAGGTTCAAAGGCAGAAATTGCGAATACTACTGCTTCAACAATCATCCCTAGCGTAAGGATTTCAGAACCATAGTCCCAGTGCTGAATTTTAAATAGTGCCCCGACAATTACTACTGCTGCTCCAAGCCCGTAGGCCATATTAAACAATTTCTTTGATGATTTCGACTGTGCCATTTTTTAAATTTGAATTAATAATTATTTGTTTGTCGTTCCGATATAATCTTGTACAGTTCTGAAGCCAATATAACTTCTAGCTGAATCTGCATATTCGTAGTCTCTTGAACTCACTTCCAAGAAGTAAGCTACATCTTTCCAAGAACCCCCTCTAATTATTTTGCGTTGATTGCTTCTATCCTCTACATTCGGATTCATAGTTGATCCCATGTAGTAAGAGGATAAGTTGTAAGCAGAATTTGTCCATTCCGATACGTTTCCTGCCATGTTGTACAATCCGAAGTCGTTTGCATTGAAGGATTTTGCTTCCATGGTATACAGGGCGCCATCCACAGCATAATTACCTCTAACCGGTTTGAAGTTGGCTAAGAAACATCCTCGATCACTAGTGGTACTTCCGGTACCCCAAGGATAAGTTGTGAATTCCAATCCGCCTCTTGCTGCATATTCCCATTCTGCTTCCGTTGGCAGTCTAAAGTTAGGAACCTGAACCGCATTTCGCTTACTACGTAGGTAATCGTTCTTCTTTTTTGTTCTCCAATTACAGAAAGCATTCGCCTGACCCCAAGTCACTCCCACTACAGGATATTCACCATAAGATTGATGATAAAAATAATCTTGGTGCATTGGATCGTTGTATGAATAATTGAAATCTTTTACCCATACCGTGGTATCAGGATAAACGTTCAACATTTCTGTTTGCACAAAGTTCTTACGCTTTCCTCCTTTTCTGGCTGCCATATCTCTATCGAACCAAGAGTAACGGTAATTTAATAAGCTTGTTTTGAAAGTTCTGATTCCATCTACGGCATCTTCTTTGCTAATAAACAAAGAGTCCATCACCTCTACGTAATCTGCATCAGGAAACTCTTGCTTGTCCCAGATGATTTCTGGTTGCCAGTTTAATGGTTTGATGGTATCAAATTGGTAATAGTTTTCATACATGTACTTATCATAAGCTGATAAGTTTGCCGTGTCAGAAACCTTGAAGGCAAATTCATGAATTCCACCTGATAAACCGTCGCCATTCGGATTTGGATCTGCACCCAAAGCTGCAAATTCTTGCTGGTAAGCCAATCGAGTCCTTACGATGGAATCTCTCACCCAATTCACGAATTCTTTGTACTCGTTGTTGGTAATCTCTGTTTCGTCCATAAAGTATGGTCTAACGGTTACCGTTTTGGGAGGTGTATTTAAATTTCCAAGTAAGTCTTCATCTTGTTTACCCATAGTAAAAGAACCGCCTGGAATTAGAACCATTCCGTAAGGTTTTTCTGAAAACCACTTCTTCTTGGCCTTTACTCCTACTAATTCTCCTCTATCATTTGAGCCACAGCTGTAAAATAATGTTAGTACTAGTGCTAATAGTGCTACTTTTTTCATATGATAAGCGCCTTTACTATAAAGTTTGTATTCCAATAATTTTGCTCGCTAAGATACAACCTTCTTATTGTTTATATTACTATAATTTCTTTTTAAACCATTTTTCTCATGGCTTTATACCATCGATCAGGAATATTTTGATTCATTGCTTCTTCATAATCCCTGTAAGTACATGGTATTAACGCATGCCTTTTGTATTTATTATTAGAGATAACATTTATCTCCATCCACCAACGGCCCGATTTATTGCTCTTGTAAAAGACAACCGGTTCGTCATCCTCTAAGATGACCGTAAACTTTTGATAGTTCTCTTTGGTGGAAAAAGGATAGTCCTTTACTCTCAGGCTAACTCCTTCAATAAAATACCACAACATCTGTGCAATTAACGCAGCTGTTTGATGGTTATTGTCGTATTTGGAATTGTATTCATAGATTCCAAATGAACTCACTTTATCGCTCAATCCTGCATACCTAGAAATGGCACAAATTTCATCACCTGAAAAGCCATTAGGTGTGGCATTGTTATTCCCTGGCGCATCACTTCTTCGGATGGCACCCAAATCAATGGAAATGATATCGGCGTTTCGAAATGCTGGCTCGATGGATTCTAAATTTTTAGAGACACCCAATCGATAGCAGTCGAAGTACATATTGTCGAACAATTGAATCTCTTGCGGATCATTGAAATAGGTTTGGTACCCAACGTTGCAATAATTGAAGAGATTATTAGGCTCCTGCATAATGATCTTACTCATGTAAGACTGAGAGCTTAAATCATCTTCTAAGGTTCCCAAATCAAAACGATTGTCAACCACGGTAATATTCACCGATTGCTCTAAATCGTCATAAGCCCTGTAGTTCACATAAGTCAATTCTTGACCACCACCCAATACAATTGGGATGATATTCTTCGATAAAAGATCTGAAACGGTATCCAACAAGGCATAGTAGGTGTCTTCTGGCTTTTGCCCTTTGGTGATGTTGCCTAAATCGGCGATTTTCAAATTCCAAGACCCGGGAAATAGTTCGTAGAGTTTCTTACGGATGAATTTTAAATTGTCTCCCGTTCCATAATTATTATCGGCATTGCGATCTTCTTGAACACCAACAATGGCAATATTTACATCTTCTAAATCTGGAAATCCCTCGTCTTTGGTATGGATGTCAACATATGTCCCCAGCGAATTCGGAGATTTTAAAATGATCTGCGCAACAACAGCATCATCTACGGGGGATAGAAATTCTAAATCCATATTCTAAAGAGAAGAGGTCTAATTTGGAATTATTTTTTCTTTTTTTTCGTTTTCGATTCTATCAAAGATACGGCATCTTCTTTAGAAAACTTTTCTATGTTGGTTGTTTTTGGTAATTCGACCTTTGTTTTCCCCTTGATGACTGAGAATCGACCCCATCTTGCCTTCTCAACACGGATTCCCACGTCCTCAAAATTATAAATCAATTTCTCTCTTTCTTTCTTGAGTTTGTCTTCAATTAACTCCTCCAAATCGGCCTGAGTTAGATTGTCAAAGTCATACTTCTTGTTCACATTGATGAACATGGAATTCCATTTTATGAACGGTCCAAATCGACCCACTCCTTTTTGGATGGGTTTGTCTTGATAGGTTCCAATAGGGGCATCTGCCTTACGCTTCTTTTCGATAAGCTCAACAGCTCGCTCCAAATCAACCGTCATAGGGTTTTCCCCTTTATCTAATGAGACAAACATTTTTCCGAATCGCACATATGGTCCGTATCTACCATTGGCAACAATGACTTCATTGTCTTCATAGGTACCCACTGTTTTCGGAAGCTTGAACAAGTCCATCGCCTCTTCATAAGTAATGGTATTCATGGTTTGTTCGCCCTGCAAGCTGGCAAACTTTGGTTTTTCTTCATCGGACGCTTCACCGATTTGTACCATGGCTCCGTAGCGACCCAAACGCACATACACGTTCTTTCCTGATTCAGGATCTACACCTAGCAGTCGTTCACCTTTAGCTCTTTCAGCATTCGCAGCCACGTCTTCAACACGATCATGGAATCCGGCATAGAATTCTTTGATCATTGAAAACCAATCTTCCTTACCGTCTGCGATTTCATCAAACTCCGATTCCACTTGAGCCGTGAATCCAAAGTCCAACACTTTATCAAAATTGGCAACCAAGAAATCGTTTACAATGTTTCCAATATCGGTCGGAACCAATTTTCCTTTATCAGAACCAACTCTTTCGGTTAATTCTTTTTCAGTCAACGCGCCTGATTGCAGCACAATTTGACTGTATTTTCTTTCTTTCCCTTCTACGGTTCCTTTCACAACATAATCTCTTCGCTGAATGGTTGAAATGGTTGGTGCGTAAGTAGAGGGTCTACCAATTCCAAGTTCTTCCAATCGTCTTACTAAGGAAGCTTCCGTAAATCGGTAAGGCGGTTTGGTGAATCTTTGCGTCGCAGAGATAAATTCTGAAATCACCTGATCCTCCACTTTTAGATCAGGCAACATTCCCGCTTGTTCTTCTTCGTCAAAATCGGTACCTTCTAGATATACCTTTAAGAATCCGTCAAATCGAATCACCTCTCCATTTGCGGTGAAAATGGTGCTATTTTTATCATTTCCAATTTTAACTGTGGTACGTTCTAATTTGGCATCGCTCATTTGTGAAGCGATGGTACGTTTCCAAATCAAGCTGTACAAACGATCTTGATCGTAATCAACTGAGATATCTTGATTGCCAATATTGGTAGGACGAATGGCCTCGTGTGCCTCTTGCGCCCCCTTGGCTTTCGTTGAATAATTTCTAGTTTTACTGTAAGACTCACCGTAGTTCTTTACAATGGCTTCTTTTGCTTGATTTCGAGCTTCTTGAGACAGATTTACACTATCGGTTCTCATGTACGTAATAAGACCTGCTTCGTATAAACGCTGCGCGACCATCATGGTTTTGGCTACTGGAAAACCTAATTTTCGAGAAGCCTCTTGTTGTAGTGTTGATGTGGTAAATGGCGCCGCCGGTTTTTTACTTGCCGGTTTTTTCTGCAATTCAGCAACTGAAAATAAGGCTTCTTTGCACGATTCTAAAAGTGCAATTGCCTCTTCCTTTGATTCTAAATTCTTGGTAAGTTTGGCTTTGAATTTCGCACCCTCTGGAGTGGTAAATTCAGCATCAATTCGATAGGAAGCTGTCGTTGTAAAACTTTCAATTTCTCTTTCGCGTTCAACGATTAACCGCACCGCTACCGATTGTACTCTACCTGCAGACAGTCCTCCTTTTACCTTTCTCCACAAGACTGGAGACAGTTTATATCCCACCAATCGATCCAATACACGACGTGCTTGTTGTGCATTTACAAGATTGTAATTGATCTCACGTGGATTTTCAACAGCCTTTAAAATGGCATTCTTTGTAATCTCATGAAAAACAATACGCTTGGTCTTCTCTTTTTCAAGTTTTAGTTGTTCTGCTAAGTGCCAGGCAATGGCTTCTCCTTCACGATCCTCATCACTTGCTAACCAAACAGTTTCTGCTTTTTTAGCCAGATCTTTTAATTTTTTAACTAAAGATTTTTTGTCGCTAGAAACAATGTACTTTGGTCTAAAATCACCTTCAACATCTACTCCTAATTCCTTGGAAGGGAGGTCTGCAATGTGACCAAAGCTGGACTCTACCTGAAAATCTTTACCTAAAAATTTCTCAATAGTTTTTGCCTTAGCAGGGGACTCAACAATCACTAAATTCTTTGCCATACATATCGTTTTTCTACTAAAATCAGTCGATTTCAGGTCTGCAAAAGTATGCAGTTTTTTTTAAATACGTTTTTTCAAGGAACTGTTTGAAGATTATTTTAACACTTGGCGAATTCAATTTTATGCCATTTTGTCATAAAAAATTAAATTTGGTCGTATCTTTGTGAACCCTTTACACGAAACTATATTATATGGAGCAAGTTGAAAAAATCATTGACGAAAAGCTGCAAGGCAAAGCTTTGGTAACAAAGTCAGTTGAAGGCAATTCTAAAAAGCTATTCATTGAAAGTTACGGATGTCAAATGAACATGAATGATAGTGAAATTGTAGCCTCAATTCTTGCCAAGGAAGGATTTAATACCACCCAAAGCTTGGATGATGCAGACTTGGTTTTGGTAAATACCTGTTCTATTCGAGAAAAGGCAGAACAAACCGTTCGCAATCGCTTGCAAAAATACAACCACGCCAAAAAGCGCAATCCGAAAATGAAAGTTGGAGTGCTTGGATGCATGGCAGAACGGTTGAAAGAAAAATTTTTAGAAGAAGAGAAGATCGTGGATTTGGTAGTGGGGCCAGATGCCTATAGAGATTTACCAAACTTGATTGAAGAAGTGGATGCCGGACGCGATGCTGTGAATGTCATCTTGTCGAAGGAAGAAACCTACGGAGATGTTTCTCCGGTTCGATTGAATTCCAACGGAGTTTCAGCCTTTGTTTCCATTACACGTGGGTGCGACAACATGTGCACTTTCTGCGTGGTACCCTTCACTAGAGGAAGAGAACGAAGTCGTGATCCACAAAGTATTATCGAAGAAATTCGGTCCATGCAAGAACGCAACTTCAAGGAGATTACCCTTTTGGGTCAGAATGTAGATAGTTATCTATGGTATGGTGGCGGATTGAAAAAAGATTTCAAAAAAGCCTCTGAATTGGCCAAAGCCACTGCTGTTAATTTTGCGCAACTATTAGATATGTGTGCGACGGAATTTCCAAAAATGCGTTTCCGTTTTTCTACGTCAAATCCACAAGACATGACATTGGATGTGATTCACGTGATGGCCAAGCACAGAAATATTTGCAAATACATTCACCTTCCTGTTCAAAGCGGAAGTAACCGCATGCTGAAGGCAATGAATCGATTGCACACCCGAGAAGAATATCTAGAATTGGTAAAAAATATCTATCAAATCATTCCAGAAATGGCTTTGAGTCAAGATATGATTGCAGGATTCTGTGGGGAAACCGAAGAAGATCACAAGGACACCCTAGATCTTATGGAACAAGTGAAATACAGCTTCGGATTCATGTTCGCTTATTCAGAACGACCTGGAACCTTGGCAGCTCGAAAAATGGAAGATGATGTTCCACTAGCCACCAAGAAAAGACGTCTGCAAGAAATTATTGATTTGCAACAAGCACATAGTTTAATACGTACCAAAGAGCACGTTGGAAAAGTACAAGAGGTACTGATTGAAGGCACCTCTAAGAAAAATAAAGACGAATGGAAAGGACGAAATACCCAAAACACGGTGGTCGTTTTTCCGAAAGAACATTATAAAGTGGGTGATTTTGTGAACGTACAGATCAAGGATTGTACCTCAACCACTTTAAAAGGAGTAGCCGTGGGGTACTCAGAAAACAATTAATATGGAAAATTTACAAGCTATAAAACAACGATTCGGAATCATCGGTAACGATATTCAGTTGAACCGTGCCCTAGAAAAAGCGGTGCGTGTGGCTTCTACCGATATCTCTGTTTTGGTTTGTGGAGAAAGTGGTGTGGGTAAGGAAAATGTCCCAAAAATCATCCATTCACTTTCGCATCGGAAACATGCAAAATATATTGCGGTAAACTGTGGTGCTATTCCTGAAGGAACCATTGACAGTGAGCTGTTTGGTCATGAAAAAGGAGCCTTTACTGGAGCAACCCAAGATCGCAAGGGATACTTTGAAGTAGCTGATGGAGGGACTATTTTTTTGGATGAAGTTGGTGAGTTACCACTAACAACCCAAGTGCGTCTATTGCGTGTTTTGGAAAATGGAGAATTCATCAAAGTGGGTTCTAGCAAGGTACAGAAAACCAATGTGAGAATAGTGGCCGCTACCAATATCAATATGCAAGAGGCCATCTCTAAAAACAAATTTCGTGAAGACTTGTATTACCGATTGAGCACGATTGAAATTCATTTACCTCCGCTACGAGAGCGCAAGGACGACATTCATCTATTGTTTAGAAAATTTGCTTCCGACTTTGCTCAAAAGTACCGAATGCCTGCCGTTCGATTGGATGAAAATGCAGTTCGAATCCTCGAAAATTACCATTTCAAAGGAAACATCCGTCAGTTGAAAAACCTAACGGAGCAAATTTCTGTGATTGAAGAAAACAGAAACATCACCGGAGAGAAATTACAACAATATTTACCCAATAAATCTGGAAATCTTCCGGCTGTTGTGAATCAGCAATCCAGCTCTGATTTCGCTACCGAACGAGATATCATGTACAAGATTTTGTTCGATATGCGCAACGACATTAACGATTTAAAGAAGCTTACCTCCGACCTGATCAACAAAGGAAACATCGAAGAAATTACGGAGCAGAATCACAAGTTGATTGAAAAAATATACGGAACTTCCTCACCAAGTGAACAACAAATTGAAGTACTGAACATTCCGCAAACCACCAAAATCAATGACGATTATGATTATGCCGAAACGGTGGTTGAAGACGAAACCTTATCTTTACAGGAGAAGGAAGTTGAAATGATTAAAAAAGCCCTTGAAAAAAATCAGAACAAGCGTAAATTAGCCGCTAAGGATTTGGGTATTTCTGAACGAACCTTGTATCGAAAAATCAAACAATACAATTTATAATTGATGAAAAAGATTCTAATCTTGGCTATTGTGCTGTGTAGTTCATTGGTTTTGACCCAATGTGGTGCTTATTCTTTTACCGGAGGAAATACGGGGGACGCTGAAACCATTCAAATCGACTTCTTCCCGAATCAAGCTCCCTTGGTAGAGCCGGCATTAACGCAGCGATTTACCAATGATTTGCAGGATCTTTTTACCAGACAAACGAATCTTACCCTCACAAACTCGAACGGCGATTTGCATTTTAGTGGTGAAATTACGGGCTTTCGAATTACACCTTTAAGTGGTACTGCCAATCAAACAGCCGCACAAAACAGACTAACCGTTTCTGTCAATGTTCGATTTGAAAACAAATTGGTTGAGAAAGACAATTTTGAAAAAGTCTTTTCTTTTTACTCAGATTTTGATGCCAATTCCCAATTGACCGGTGGTGTTTTAGAGGCCGCTTTGGATGAAATCATAGAGCGAATTACCCAGGATATTTTTAACGCATCTGTTGCCAAATGGTAAAAGAAAAGTTTTTAAAAATATTAGACAAAGAGGAAGCTATTAAGGCTGTTGAGACTGCAGAGTTAAAATCCATCATCAATCAATATCCTTATTTTCAAGCCGCCAGAGCCTTGTATCTTAAAGGACTGAAAAACCAAGATCATTTTCGATACAATAACGAGCTGAAGAAAACGGCAGCCCACACCATTGATCGTTCTATTCTGTTTGAATACATTACTTCTGAAAACTTTGACCAAAAGCAACACATTCAAGAGGTCATTTCCCAGAAAGTAAGTGAGGAGCAAACTCCATCAGAGAACGAAGCCCCTCAAAAGGAATTGAGTATTGGCAAACCCATCAATTTTAAGACTACCGATAGTTATTCCTTTCATCAGTGGTTGCAACTTTCTACCAAACCGATAGCGAAAAAAACCACAGATGCGAAATCTGAAAAGGAACAATTGATTGACACCTTTATATCAACCAATCCAAAAATTGAACCGCTATCCAAGCATTCAAATGTATCGGTTGAAGTAGCCAAAAATGAAGAAAATCATCAACTGATGACAGAGACTTTGGCAAAGGTTTATTTGGAACAAAAAAAGTACGAAAACGCCATTCAGGCCTACAGGATTTTAAGTTTGAAATATCCAGAAAAAAGTGGTTTCTTTGCAGACCAAATTAAAAGAATAGAAATTTTACAAAAACATAAGTCATGAGTTATACAGCTTTTGTCGTGTTGATTTTAATATTAGCAGTTGCTTTGATACTAATCGTTATGGTTCAAAACCCTAAAGGCGGAGGTTTGTCTTCTTCTTTTGGTGGTGGAGGTGCCCAGTCTTTAGGTGGTGTGCAAAACACAAACACCTTTTTAGACAGAACTACTTGGACTTTAGCCATTGCCATGTTTGCTTTGATTTTGCTAGCGAACTTTGCAATTCCTAGAGGAGGTGATAACGATTTCCAATTGAACAACAAATTGGAAGGGGTTGAGACAACTACTCCGGTTCAGAACCAGCCAACTTCAAACGACAGTTTGAAATAAGATATTTACATCAGATAAGATATTATGCCAACGTGTCATTCATGTTGGCATTTTTTTTTACCACAAAATTCAATTTTGGAATGAAAACGAAAATTTGTCAGTTTTTTTTGGCTGGCATAGTTTCTGACTTTCTGAAGGCGAATGTTAACTAATTTAATTTAAAAATATAGTAGAATGGGATTAACTATTAAACCTTTAGCAGACAGAGTTCTTGTAGAACCTGCTCCTGCAGAAACTAAAACTGCAGCTGGGATTATTATTCCAGATAACGCAAAAGAGAAGCCTCAAAAGGGTACTGTTGTTGCGGTAGGAAACGGAAAAAAAGATGAGCCTCTTACTGTAAAAGTGGGTGATACAGTTTTGTACAGCAAATACGGCGGAACTGAATTGAAACTAGAAGGCAAAGATTACCTGATGATGCGTGAATCTGATATTCTAGCAATTGTTTAATCAAGGCATTTAGCTACTAGCCTTTGGCTTGTAGCACACAAGTAAAAATTAAAATTAACTGGCCAGTAGCGAAAAGCTAACGGCAAAACGCATTAAAAAAATGGCAAAAGACATTAAATTTGATATTGACGCTCGCGACGGATTGAAACGTGGCGTTGACGCATTGGCAAATGCAGTAAAAGTAACGTTAGGACCAAAAGGAAGAAACGTAATCATTTCAAAATCTTTCGGTGCACCAACCGTAACAAAAGACGGTGTTTCTGTTGCAAAAGAAGTTGAGTTAGAAAATGAGCTTGAAAATATGGGAGCTCAAATGGTAAAAGAAGTTGCTTCTAAGACCAACGATTTGGCTGGTGACGGAACGACAACTGCTACTGTTCTAGCACAGTCTATCGTGAAAGAAGGATTGAAAAACGTTGCTGCAGGAGCAAATCCAATGGATTTAAAAAGAGGTATCGACAAAGCGGTTCACGCTTTGGTAGCCGATTTAGAAAAACAATCTCAAAAAGTAGGAAACTCTTCTGAAAAGATTCAGCAAGTAGCTTCTATTTCTGCAAACAACGACAATGTTATTGGTGACCTCATCGCAACTGCTTTCGGAAAAGTTGGAAATGAAGGTGTGATCACTGTAGAAGAAGCAAAAGGTACGGACACCTATGTTGATGTGGTTGAAGGAATGCAATTCGACAGAGGATATTTATCTCCATACTTTGTAACGGATGCAGACAAAATGATTGCTGATTTAGAAAATCCATACATCTTATTATTCGACAAGAAAATCTCAAACTTACAAGAGATTTTACCAATCCTAGAACCAGTAGCACAATCAGGTCGTCCACTAGTAATTATTGCTGAGGATGTAGACGGACAAGCATTGGCAACTTTAGTAGTAAACAAACTAAGAGGTGGATTGAAAATTGCCGCCGTAAAAGCTCCTGGATTTGGAGATAGAAGAAAAGCAATGTTAGAAGACATCGCTATCTTAACTGGCGGAACCGTAATCTCTGAAGAAAGAGGATTCTCTTTAGAGAATGCAACTTTAGATTTGTTAGGTACTGCTGAGACCATTACTATTGACAAAGACAACACGACCATTGTAAATGGTTCTGGTGATGCAGAAGCCATCAAAGCAAGAGTAAACCAAATCAAAGCGCAAATTGAAACGACTACTTCTGATTACGACAGAGAGAAGTTGCAAGAGCGTCTGGCCAAGTTAGCTGGTGGTGTTGCTGTACTTTATGTAGGAGCTGCTTCTGAAGTTGAAATGAAAGAAAAGAAAGACCGAGTTGACGACGCACTGCACGCTACAAGAGCTGCCGTTGAAGAAGGCATTGTTGCTGGAGGTGGTGTTGCTTTGGTAAGAGCTAAAAAAGTGTTGGAAACTTTAGAAACTGAAAACTTAGACGAAACTACAGGAGTTCAAATCGTGAACAAAGCGATTGAAGCACCTCTAAGAACCATCGTTGAAAATGCTGGTGGAGAAGGATCTGTAGTAATCAATAAAGTATTGGAAGGTGAAAGCGACTTTGGATACGATGCAAAGGCAGATCAATATGTAAACATGTTGGATGCGGGTATTATTGATCCGAAGAAAGTAACAAGAGTTGCCTTAGAAAATGCGGCTTCTGTTGCAGGAATGATCTTGACTACCGAATGTGCCTTAGTGGACATCAAGGAAGATGCACCTGCAGGAGCAGGTATGCCTCCAATGGGTGGCGGAATGCCAGGAATGATGTAATCATTGCTTCTTAAATATTTGTAAAAAGTGCGGTTCCAAAAAGTTCCGCACTTTTTTTATGTCCGATTTTGTCGTATTTTTAGTAAAATCATTGCTATTGAAAAAGACGACGCTTTCCAATTTACCGCATTCTATAAGTCAAATGAGGACGATGCTTCTTCGATCCAATACATAAGAAATTGTTATGATAAAATTTTTCGGCATAAGATTTGATAATAATTAGTAAAACCTACCGACATGAAAAACATCCTCACACTAACATTTTTAACTATTAGCTTTTTATTCACAACAAATACCAATGCCCAGGTATCGAACTATGTGAATACAGACAATGAAATTCAAGTCTTTGATAAGCTTGAAATGAATGGAGAATTTAGAAAAAGCCTCCGACTACTTGACTTCTTAAGAAAAGATGCCCGCTTCGGCATCAATCGAAAACTCACCAATACACAAATCAATTACAATTCCAGCATGAACGGTCCAAATGAGATCAGCAATAGCAATTCCAATTATTGGTTGTATTTCAATGACGAACTAATTTTGGGAGACGGATTAAATCGTTTATGGGAAATTGATCAAGTTCGATTAAAAAAGGTAAAAACCGTAGCCGTTCGAAAAGAAGGTAGTCAGCGCATCGTTTTTGTCACAACCATGGATGCAGATAGTCAAATCAAATTTGTCAAAAGCCGATGATAGTAACATGACATAATTATCCACAACAAAAATACCAACACTATGAAAAACAAAATTCTACTTCCGTTCTTAACCCTTTCAATCTTTCTCATCACAACGGGAAATGCCCAACAAAAATTAAAAGAATCTTACAGTTCCTATTTTGAAGACACCCGGGAAATTCCATACCTACATTTGAACAAATCAGTCTTCTTCAACGGAGAAGAAGTTTGGTTTCAAGCCTACATTTTAGAGCAAAACTCAAAGAAACTACATCCAACCACCTCTAATTTATACGTATCTATTTTTTCCTCCAAAGGAGAACTAAAAGATCAAAAACTTATTCAAATCAAAAAAGGACTTGGAGCCGGAAGTATCCTACTTGATAGCACCTATACAGAGCCTTATTACTTTTTGAAAGCCTCCACTAGATGGATGAAAAATTTTAAGGAGGACAATGCCTATGTCAATCGAATTCAAATTGTTTCCAATAGCAAACAGATTGTGAGCAAGGAAATTAATGAAGATGACTTTTTCGATTTTCAAGTATTTCCTGAGGGAGGACATTTTGTAGAAAACACTATTAATTCGGCTGGTGTCTTAATCAAAGATAAAAACGGAAAAGGTCAACGAGTCGTATCAGGTTTTTTAAAAAACGCTATATCTGGAGATACCATTCAGGCTTTCACTACCAATCGGTTTGGTGCAGGAAAATTCACCTTCTTATATGAAAAGGGACTTGAATTTACCATGGAAGCCGAACTCGAAAACGGTTCTTTAATTACAAAGAAATTAAAATCCGCCAAAGTCAAAGGCGTGAATCTAATTGTAAAAAATCCAAATACACGATTTGTTGAAATTACCTTAGCAACCAATGAAGCCACCCTTCCAGAATTGATCGGAAAAACTTATTCCATTCTAATTCACAATACCAAAGAATTCTACAAAAGAGAAATCACTTTTTCAAAACTTCAGAAAAACAACACCTTATTTATCAAGAATGATAAATTGTTTAAAGGGACCAATATCATTACGATTTTTAATGAAAACAATACTCCGATTCTGGAGCGGATGATCTTTAATCATTCAAAGGTCCTTTTTGCAAGACCAGTTGTTTCCAAATTATTTTCTAGCAAAGACTCAACCTTAGTTGCCATCCAAAATGTGTCTGATGAAAAAGCATTTATGAGCGCCTCGTTTTTACCAGTTTCAACTTTAGCAAAAGACTCAAAAGTGGACATTTACGGAAAGTTCTTATTGGAACCATTTGTAAAAGGGGACATCGAAAATGCCGCCTATTATTTTTCTGATGTCAATCGAAAAAAACTAAATGAATTGGATCAGCTACTGCTTACCCAAGGTTGGAGCAAGTACAGTTGGAAAGATATTTTTAATGCAACCACAAAAAAAGTACATCCTTTTGAAAACGGAATTGATTTCACAATTTCTACCGATAAAAAAATTCGAAAGAGACAGTCACTTTTTGTGTATTCCGATGAGAATCGATTGATTCGGCAATTGAGTCAACAAGAGAATCCATTTACCTTGACCAATTCCTTTATCAAAAAAGGTTCCGACATTTATTTCGGATTAAAATATGGAGATAATGTTTTAAAAATTGCACCTTCGCTGAGTTATTCAGACACAAAACTTTTTGAAACCATCCCTAATCTGCAGCTTGAAGTCCCTGAATTTAATGAACTGTCAATTTCTGACTACAAGGTGTTGCCAAGGGATACAGAACAATTGGAAGGATTTGAAATTTCTACTAAAATTGACAAACCTCAAAATATTGCTCGTGATCAATTTATGGCATTTCGAGTATTGAACATGGATGAATTGATTATCCCAGGAAATGATTTGCGAGTTTATATTGAAAATTTAGCTCGCCAATACAGGAATTCAAGAAGAGGGCTACGCATCATCGTAAACAACGAAATCAATCCAATATTTAATGATCCTTATGATATTGAAATGCTTTCACTTGATAATGTCCGTGAGATGCGTTTCGGAAACGATGAAAGGAGTCGTATTCTTGCCATTTACACCTACACTCCTCAGGAAATGCTCAAATTAAACCGCATCACTTCCTTAACCAAGGTGAAAATACCTGTTGGATTTGAATCAGTCAAAGAATACTATGAACCAAACTATCAATCGTACTTAGATAAAAACTTTAGGAATTATGGAGCTGTTTCTTGGAAGCATTCTTTAACCGTAAATGCCAATTCGAAATTGAATATTTCCATTCCTAATAGCTATCAAGAAGAAGTGTTGATGATTTTAGAAGGCATAACAGAAAACGGCGGATTAATGCATTTTTCAATACCGATAAAAATTGACAAGAAGAAAAACCCATAGTATTTTTGGAATAAATAGCTGTATTGATTTATGAGACAGAAATCCCTCCGATTAACCCTTCTTTTTGTTCTTGCTTGTTCATTTTCCCTTTGAGTTCAGAACCTATTTAAAACTTTTACAGCAAGTCTTTTGAAGGTATTATAGCGATTGAAATTGAAGGTAAAAAAGACCTGGAATTCAAAATTCCGCTTCGCTTACAAGATGGAATGAAGATTTATCTGGAAGGAATTAGTAAGAATGGTAAATTCCTTTCAAAGTCAAAGAAATTAAGACATATAAAAAACGGTTGGGAATCCAACCGTTTTTTATGTCTTAATTTTTGTTCTTCTTTTTCTTCTTTAAATTCCCTTTGTGATCTTGAATAATTTCATCCTCTCGGTATTTACAACAAGCATGAACCGAGTTATAAGCCTCAATGGGTGCCACCATTTTCCCATCTTTTAGAATTACATCGTGGCCAACATTCACAATATTCTTTTGAATTTGACTTAGCGTAGTCTTTCGCTCATCCATTACAAGCGTCAATTTATGCGTTTCAATACTCCAAGATGCGAACTTTACACCTTTTGTGCTTAACGCAGCTTTTTGAATTCGCTTTTTACACATCCCACAAATTCCGTCTACCTCAAAAGTAATCTTGGCATTTTTATTCAATTTCTTTTCTTGTGATTGCACTGTGAATCCAATCATCAATGCACAAATAATAATTCCTATTTTTTTCATTGTTTTTGTGTTTTAATTGTTAATCAACTCTAAATCTTAGACCACTGTAAAACATTCTTCCAAAAATCGGAGCGTATACAATGGTGGTATCAAAATTAGATCCAAAAGGATCATCAGCCGCGACAATCGGATTCAATTGCCTGGTATTGGTGATGTTTTCAGCTCCAACATATAACTCAAATCGTTTTGAAAATACCTTGGTAATCTGAGAATTCAACAGTTCAAATCCATTTACAACAGCTGGTAATCGATACTGTTGTGGATTCGTATTGGTATTCGGTAACCGTTGCGAACCAATATGATTAAAGGTAACATCAAATCGCCATTGACTTTCGTTTCTTAGTTCTGTTTCATATGATAGGTTGGCAAACCATCTATTTCTTGGCTGCAATGGTTTCTGCAAACGGCCCGAATTATAATCGGTAACCACGTTAAAATATTTATAAGCAGTTCTCATGTCCAATCCTTTGGCCAAATTGTAATTCACTTCGATTTGAAAACTATCAGCAACGGACCTCCCATCTAAATTATAAAAAGCAATTTGCTGCGGATTCTCCCAATCAACCACCACTTGATTTTCAAAATCGGTTCTGTAATAGTCAATGGTAAAATCACCCTTGTTGCCAAACAAATTGAATTTCTGCAACCAAGAGGCTCCGTAATTCCAAGCGATTTCAGGATCTAGTCCATAAATAGAACCATTGGCATTGGTAATATTAATGGCTCTTGAACTCGCAAATAATTGTTGATTTTCAGCAAATATATTGGCACTTCGAACACCTCTGCCAAAAGAGGTTCTAAAGGTTGCTCCTTCCCAAGGAACGTATCGCAAATGCAATCGCGGAGTTACAAAGGTTCCGATTAGATTATGATGATCCAATCGGATTCCGGCCGTCAAACTAAAATTATCAAGATTGTCATAGGCATATTCGAAAAACCCGCCAACAGAATTCTCAATGCGATTGAAATTCTGCGTCAAAACATCCTCATTATAGCTATCATAAGTGAAACTAATTCCAGTTTTGAACTTGTTTCGAGTATCTCCAATAATCGAATTGAATAAAAAATTACTGTAAATACTCTCGTGCTGAATGTTGTAATTTCTTAATCCGAAATAAGACTCTTGCTCATGGTTGCTGTAGGCAAACTGAAATCCGAAACTTTGAAAGGGCAATTCTGGGAACACATATCCGACCTTGGTTGAAAAATCAAAGCGATTGGTCGCAATTTCACTTCCCCAGGCGTTGGTGGTTCCTCGATCGGTATTGGTATCAAAATTTATTTCACCAGTTTGTTTGTTATCATTTAGAAATCTAAAATTGATAAAACTCACCCAACCTTTTTCAGGGTTGGTATATTGCCAGCGATTCATCACATTGATTTGATTGGCCAGAGGCATATCAAGAAAGTTATCTCCATTGTTGTCAAACTTCTGACCACGATAATCCCCATGCACATACAATCCAGTTGACCATTTATCACTCACTTTACGATTGAGATGTGTATTTAATTCCAAACGCCCATTGACATTCGCATAGGCATTTAAAAAGAATGGATCGTCGCTAAAGGGTTTTACCAATTCGGTATTGATTTGTCCAGAGATACTTTCGAATCCGTTTACCACAGATCCCGCTCCCTTGGAGATTTGAATACTCTCCACCCAGGTTCCAGGTGTAAATGTGAGTCCGAAAACCTGAGAAGCACCACGGATATTCGGAATATTCTCTTGGGTAATCAACAAATAAGGACTCTTCAATCCCAACATTTGGATTTGTCTTGTTCCGGTTAATGCATCCGAAAAATTGACATCGATAGACGGATTCGTTTCAAAACTTTCAGCCAGATTACAGCAAGCAGCTTTCAATAATTCTTCGCTGTTCACTGTAAAAACATTCGCCGTTGTTAAAGAATTCCGCAACGTACTGGTCTTCTTTGATTTGATTTCTATTTCATCCAATTCATTCTGAGGCATCAAAAAATGATGGATGGTTTTGTTACTTGTAATGATGAGCGTGTCGGTTTTATAACCCAAATAACTCACCACAAGTTTTTTATAAGATTCTTTATAAGGGATTTCAAACCAACCTTTTTGATTGGTTACAGCCGAAATATTGGTGTTCAACCAAAAAACGGTGACCCCTTCCATACCTAAATTGTCTTTAGGATTGTTTCTGTCCATAATCATTCCCTTCAAGACATCTTGAGCGAACAAGGACGAACTAAATATTAAAAATATATATACAATTGTTTTTTTCATTTGATTCAATTTCAATGTTTTAATGAATAATTATTCAATAAAAAATTAACATAAAGAATTACTCAGCAACTCTTTATGTCGTTGAAATCGTTACATCAAATGAGGTAGGTTTGAAATTCAGATTGAAAATCTAGAGGAATGTCGGGTGGAGGAAAAGCTTTAAACGGAATCTCGTTTTTCTCCAAATAAAAAAACTGAAACTCTGTAACGGCAAAAATAGCGGTGATGAATAATTGCTCATCGAAAGAAAGCTGATCTACCTTTTGCAACGGCAAAAGATCTTGACCTTCAAAAGTTATCTTTTCATCCTTGCAGCAACTTTTTTTCTTTGAAGACTTTGCCATTTGCATTCCACAATCATCAGCTTCTCCAAAAACAGCAATGTCAACTAAAAAGTCACCACAATAGTGCTTATCTATTGTAAAGCTCAATGTCGAGAAAACAACAAAGAAGGCTAATACTACGGATACTATTTTAGTGAATCGCTTCATTCTGGATACAAATTTACAACTTACTTCTCAAACATTTTGTTAAAAGAAATTAATCGGATTTGCCGTATTTTTGCAGTATGAATATCGAGCAGTTACAGTCGGGCATTGATCAGATCTTTGCAGACCACCAAAATACTTCCAAGACATTACAGTCCATTTGCGATTATTTAGAGAATCAAATCTCCTATTACGATTGGGTTGGGTTCTATTTCAGAAATGGCGATAAAGAGGAATTAAAACTAGCAGAGTTTACTGGTGAACCTACAGAGCACACCATCATTCCTTTTGGAAAAGGAATCTGCGGACAAGTGGCAGTGAGTAATGAAAACTTTGTAGTACAAGATGTTTCGGAGCAAGACAACTACATTTCTTGCGGTTGGAAAGTAAAATCAGAGATTGTGATTCCCATTTTTGTGAATGGCAAAAACATTGGTCAGATAGACATTGATTCGCATTCCGTGAATCCTTTTACACCTGAAGACGAAACCCTTCTAGAGTACGTTTGCCAAAAAGTAAGTGCAATTCTATAGAATTGTTAATAAACCCACTTTTTGTTAGAAATTTTAATTGTGATTCTTTCTAGGTTTAAGTAGTTTTGCTTGCTTATTAATTTACTACAAATGAGCAACATAAAAACAATTAAATCCGCATTAGTTTCTGTATTTCACAAAGATGGTTTAGGGCCAATCGTTCAAAAATTAAATGACTTAGGTGTTACCATTTATTCCACAGGTGGAACAGAAAAATTCATCAAAGATTTAGGAATTGATGTCATTGCTGTTGAAGATGTTACTTCTTATCCTTCCATTCTAGGCGGACGAGTAAAAACATTACACCCAAAAGTATTTGGCGGGATTTTAAACCGTCAAGATCATGAAGGTGATGTTGCCGAAATGAGCGAATATGAAATTCCACAGATTGATTTAGTGATTGTGGATTTGTATCCTTTTGAAAAAACAGTTGCTTCCGGTGCTTCGGAACAAGACATTGTAGAAAAAATTGATATTGGCGGAATCTCACTCATCCGAGCTGCTGCCAAAAACTTTAAAGACACCTTCATCGTTTCTTCCATGGATCAATACGATGAGTTTTTATCCATTTTAGAAGAAAGAAATGGCGAAACTTCAATCGAACAACGCAAGAAATTTGCAGCGAAGTCCTTCAACATCTCTTCGCACTATGATACGGCCATCTTCAACTATTTTAACGAAGAAGAAGTGGTTTACAAAGCCAGCGAACAAACTTCCAAAACCTTACGATATGGTGAAAACCCACATCAAAAAGGATATTTCTTCGGCGATTTAGAGGCCATGTTTGACAAACTTCACGGAAAAGAGTTGAGTTACAACAATCTTTTGGATGTGGATGCCGCTGTGAACCTAATGGAAGAATTTCAAGGAGAGGCGCCTACCTTTGCCATTCTAAAGCATAACAATGCCTGCGGATTGGCACAAAGAGAAACCATTTCTCAAGCCTATGTGGATGCTTTGGCTGGAGATCCAGTTTCTGCATTTGGCGGAATCTTAATCGCCAATACAAAAATCGATTTGGCTACTGCTGAAGAAATTCACAAATTATTCTGCGAAGTAGTCATTGCACCAAGCTATGATGATGATGCTCTTGCTGTCTTGAAAGGAAAAAAGAATCGAATCATTCTTATTCAAAAAGAAGTCGAATTGCCAAAAACCTTGGTGCGCACCAGCTTGAATGGTTTATTGGTGCAAGACAAAGACTTTATCACCGACAAATTGGATGATTTAAACTATGTAACCAATACCAAGCCTAGCGAGGCTCAGTTAAAAGATTTATTATTCGCTTCAAAAATCTGTAAAAACACCAAATCCAACACCATTGTTTTGGCCAAGGATGGTCAGCTTTTAGCCAGTGGAACCGGACAAACAAGTCGTGTGGATGCCTTGAATCAAGCGATTGAAAAAGCCAACAAATTCGGATTCGACTTAATCGGTGCGGTGATGGCCAGTGATGCCTTCTTCCCATTCCCTGATTGTGTTGAAATTGCAGACAAAGCTGGCATTACAAGTGTCATCCAACCTGGAGGTTCAATAAAAGACCAATTGACCATCGATTATTGCAACGAAAATGGCGTGTCAATGGTGACTACAGGAACTAGACATTTTAAGCATTAAAAAGTTCCTAAAAAGATTTAATTTACTAGATTTGTAAGGATATAAGTTACTCTAATTACACTTTATTTTATGGGCTTTTTTGATTTCATGACAGAAGATATTGCTATCGATTTGGGAACGGCAAATACCCTGATCATCCACAATGGGAAAGTGGTTATCGATAGTCCTTCCATAGTGGCTCGAAATCGCGCTTCTGGAAAAATCATTGCCATTGGTAAAGAAGCCAATTTGATGCAGGGGAAAACCCATGAAAACATCAAAACTATTCGTCCATTAAAAGATGGTGTAATTGCTGATTTCCAAGCCTCGGAGGAGATGATCAAAGAATTTGTAAAGCAAATTCCTTCGATCAAAAAGAAAATCTTCCCACCAGCATTGCGAATGGTAATTTGTATTCCTTCTGGAATTACTGAAGTAGAGAAACGGGCGGTTCGTGATTCTGCAAAACACATGAACGCCAAAGAAATCTATTTGATCTACGAACCTATGGCTGCGGCGATTGGTGTTGGCATCGACATCATGGAGCCAAAAGGGAACATGATCATTGATATTGGTGGAGGAACAACAGAAATTGCGGTGATTGCCTTAGGCGGTATTGTATGTGATCAATCGGTAAAAGTTGCGGGTGATTTATTTACGAGTGATATCATGTATTACATGCGTACGCAACACAATTTGCATGTCGGAGAACGCACTGCAGAAAAAGTAAAAATCCAAATCGGAGCTGCCACAGAAGATTTAGATGATCCACCAGAAGAAATGTTGGTACAAGGTCGAGATCTTTTGAGCGGTAAACCAAAGCAGGTTCAAGTTTCTTACCGTGAAATTGCCAAAGCATTGGATAAATCCATCCTTCGCATTGAGGATGCCGTTATGGAAACCTTGTCAAAAACACCACCAGAATTAGCTGCCGATATTTACAATACAGGAATTTATTTAGCTGGAGGTGGTTCGATGTTAAGAGGACTTGACAAGCGATTATCTCGAAAAACAGACTTGCCAGTATATGTCACCGAAGATCCACTAAGAGCTGTGGTAAGAGGTACAGGTATCGCCTTAAAAGAATTGAATAAGTATAAGAACGTACTGATGAAATAAGTACTCTAATCTGTTTTTATGCAGCAAATTGTCTATTTTTTTCAGCGATATAAATACTTTTTGTTGTTTTTATTTCTAGAGTTCATTTCCTTATCGCTCATTTTTACCAACTTAAATTTTCAGAAAAGTAAGTTTTTAGCTTCGTCCAATTTCTTTGTTGGTGGCATCTATGAGAAGATCACCAATACAAAAGATTACTTCCGTCTAGACGAAATCAACCAAGCCTTGGTCGAAGAGAACAATAGACTTAAAAATCAATTAGAAGGAACAGGAGTAACATTGACACAAGACTCCCTAAATACCAATCAAAAATTCACTTACACCAGCGCCAAAATCATCAATAATACCTTTCACACGCAATTTAATTTTTTGACGATTGACATTGGTAAACAAATGGGAATCGATTCAGAAATGGCCGTAATCAATGGCAAAGGGGTGATTGGAATTACCGATCATAGTTCCAATGGTTACACTCGGGTTCAGTCGATTTTAAACAAAAATACGCGCATCAATGCCCGATTGAAAAACACCAATTATTTTGGAACACTCTCTTGGGATGGCAAAGACTACAATACTGTTCAATTGGTGGATATTCCAAGACAAGCACCCATCAAAGTTGGAGACACCATTGAGACTGGAGGAAAATCGACCATCTTTCCTGAAGCCATTCCGATCGGAACAGTTGCCAAAGTGAATGAAACCTTGAGTGTAGACAATAAAATTGATGTGAAGCTCTTTAACGACATGAGCAATCTCAAGTACATCTATGTGATTAAAAACAGAGATAAAGAAGAAATCCTAAAACTCGAAAACTTAGAAAATGAATAAAACCTTGTACTTCACATTTTTATTCTTTTTCCTGTGGGCATTGCAAGTCTTTGTGCTCAATAATATTCTCTTGTTTGGATACGTCAATCCGTATTTGTACATCGCATTCATATTTTTTTATCCCTTGCGGAAAAACAGATTCAACCTGATTTTCATTAGTTTTTTACTAGGGCTCGGAGTCGATTTATTTTCGAATACTGGCGGAATCCATGCTTTTGCCTCGGTTTTTATTGCTTATTTCCGCTTGTTCTTTATCAAACTATTTTTTAATAAGCTCGAGGCCGATTACCCATTTTTCAAGTTAAAATCAGAACCCTTCGGAAAAGTTTTCAATTTCGTAATCACTTTAACAATACTTCATCATTTTTTGTTATTTGCTTTTGCTAATTTTAGCTTCGGAAATTTATCAGGGGTTTTTCTGAATACATTGTATTCAGCTATTTTTACCTTAGTTTTATTCTTTTCGGGATCATACATTTTTACTAAAGATTACTAAATGCAACGGAGTCTTTTGCTTTATTTTTTTGTTGGTTTGACAGGAGTCATCTTCATTGGAAGATTGTTCCAGTTACAGATCATTCGAGGTGCTCAGTACGATGAGATGAACAACGCTACTGTAAAAACGGAATTCGTTTATCCAGAACGAGGGTATATCTACGATAGAAACGGCAAGTTATTGGTTGCGAATCAAGTATCTTATGATGTGATGGTTCAACCCAATCGGGTAAAGACTATAGATACCCTTGAATTTTGCAAGCTTTTAAAGATTGATAAAGAAGAATTTTTGAAGCGATTCAGAAAAGCAGAACGATATGCCACTTACCTACCCTCGGTATTTCTAAAACAGTTAGCGAAGGAAGATTTTGCCTATCTACAGGAAAAACTTCACAAGTATCAGGGATTCTTTATCCAAAAACGAATCATTCGTAATTATCCCATAAAAGCTGCCGCTAACGTTCTTGGTTACATTGGTGAAGTAAATGAAGAAAAAGCCCGAAAGAGCAAATACTACCAGCAAGGAGAACTCGAAGGGAAAGACGGGGTTGAAAGACAATACGAGCAATTTCTTCGTGGGAAAAAGGGCAAACGCTATCTACGTCGCAATAACTTAAATCGAGTTACTGGAAGCTATAAAAACGGCATGTACGATACGCTTCCTGTAAACGGAAAAGACCTGAAATTGACCCTAGATATCGAATTACAGCAATATGCCCAAAAGTTGATGAAAGGCAAAAGAGGCGGAATTGTAGCACTCGAACCTTCTTCTGGTGAAATTTTGGCTCTGGTTACTGCTCCGTCGTACGATCCGAACATGTTGGTTGGAAGACAACGATCACGGAACTCGGTCATCTTATTCAAGGACTCAATTAACAAGCCTACCTATGACAGAGGGTTATCGGCCGTTTACCCTCCCGGTTCGCCCTTCAAAATGATGAATGCTTTGATTGGTCTCCAAGAGAATGCCATCACTGAATATTCGAGATTTACTTGCTATGGTGGATATCGCTATGGGAATAGAGAACATGAATTTATGAGATGTCATTGCGATATCTATGGAAGACCTATTTCACTAAAAACAGCGATTTCAAGATCTTGTAATAGCTATTTCTCAAATACCTACAAACGAATTGTAGAAAAGGATAACGACCCCAAAGAAGGCTTAAACAATTGGAACAAACATGTAACAAGTTTTGGTCTTGGAAATTACTTGGGATATGACCTGCCTTCGGGACAGAAAGGGCTCATTCCCGATGGAAATTACTACGATAGAAGATATCGTTATGCTTGGAATGCTTCAACAAACATATCCAATGCGATTGGTCAAGGGGAAGTCTTAACGACACCAATTCAGTTGGCCAACTTCACGGCGGCCATTGCCAATAGAGGGTATTTTTACACACCGCATATTGTAAAGGAAATTGACAATAAGAAAATCGACAATCCGAAATATACAGTTCCGAAAAGAACAACCATCGACTCAAAACATTTTGAGCCTGTCATTGAAGCCATGCACGAAGTGTTTAAAACGGGAACAGGAAAATGGAGTCGCATCAAGGGAATTGAAATTTGCGGTAAAACTGGTACTGCCGAGAACTTTACCCTGGTAAACGGATTTAAAGAACAGCTCGATGACCATTCCATTTTAGTGGCCTTTGCTCCTAAGGAGAATCCTAAAATTGCCTTAGCTGTTTTCGTTGAAAATGGAGGTTACGGTTCGACAATTGCAGCTCCTATTACAAGTTTGGTGATTGAAAAATACTTGAACGGAGAAATATCTGCCCGAAACAAGTATCGAGAAGAACAAATGCTCAATTTGAGCTTAGAAGAGGTTTACCAAAAGCTTCTCCCAAAAATCGAAGACCTTGAGACAAGAGAAGAATAATATTTTTGCTGACGTCGATTGGCTACTTATCTTCATCTATATCATCCTAATCGGTTTTGGTTGGATGAATATTTATGCTGCCTCAAAAACAGCCGAAGTAAATGATGTTTTCAACTTCACCACCAAATACGGGAAACAAATGATTTGGATTGCTTTGTGCATTCCCGTAATTGTGACGGTCCTTTTCTTTAACTCCAAATTCTACGAACAATTTGCGAGTATTCTCTACTTCATCGCTGTTTTATCCTTGTTGTTATTGTTTGTCTTTGGAAAGGAAATTAACGGTGCCAAATCTTGGTTCAACTTTGGTGTTATGGGACTTCAGCCCTCTGAATTTGCGAAATCCTGTACGGCTTTGGCCGTCGCAAAACTGATGAGTGATCGACTCTACAATCTGGATCTAATCAAGAATCAGATTAAGGCTTTTATCATCATTTTTTTACCAGCTTTTTTGATTCTCTTACAGCCTGATGCAGGCTCGGCATTGATTTACTTTTCCTTCTTTTTTGTCTTAAATCGTGAAGGATTGACCATTCGTTATATTCTGCTGGGAATTGGCCTAATTCTAGGGTTTCTGCTCACCATTCTTTATGGCAAAACCATTACCATTATTTCACTTTTAGTAGTGCTTACCTTGTTCATCGGTTTGATGGTTTACCAGCAAGGAAGTCGATTTTTGCGATTCCAATGGTACAAAGTAATCTTGTCTTACATCCTAGTGGCTGGTTACATTTTCGTGGTAAATTTTACCTATAATTCAGTTTTCAAACAACATCATAGGGATCGATTTGAAGTCCTTTTAGGTTTGAAAGTTGACACCAAAAACATTGGTTACAACACCTATCAATCAGAATTGACCATTAGTTCTGGAGGAGCTTGGGGCAAGGGCTTTTTAAAAGGAGACATTACTCAGGGGAACTTTGTTCCTGAACAACATACTGACTATATTTTTAGTACAGTCGGAGAAGAATGGGGCTTTTTGGGGAGCACCTTGGTTATCGTTTTATTCATCGCCCTTATTTATAGAATCATTGCTCTTGCCGAGACCAATCCGAATAAGTTTGGTCGCATCTATGGATATGGAGTTGCATCCATTTTATTTTTCCATTTGTTTGTCAATGTTGGGATGGTAATCGGCTTGCTTCCAACCGTCGGAATTCCTTTACCCTTTATAAGCTACGGAGGTTCTTCTTTATGGGGCTTCACCATACTCCTGTTCATTTTTATCCGATTGGACGCCCACAAATCTTATGACTGGTAAGGTAAAGTAAGACCAAAAAAAAAAGCTCCAAACTTTCGTTTAGAGCTCTTTGAATAATATTGTTAGGCTTACATTGCCGCAACTTTCTTAGTCAATTGAGACTTTAAGTTTGCTGCTTTGTTTTTGTGAATAATGTTACGCTTCGCTAATTTATCAAGCATTCCAATTACTCCAGGTAACTTTTCTTCAGCTTCCTTTTTGTCTTCTAAAGCGCGTAAATTTCTTACAGCATTTCTAGTTGTCTTATGCTGATATTTGTTACGTAATCTCTTCGCTTCGTTACTTCTAACTCTCTTTAATGCTGACTTATGATTTGCCATGTAAACTTAATTTTTTCTAGTAGTCCGTACGGGAATCGAACCCGTGTTACCAGGATGAAAACCTGGCGTCCTAACCCCTAGACGAACGGACCATGCGTTTTTATGCGGATGCAAATATACAACGTTTTTATATATCTACAACATTATTCAATATTTTTTTCTAATAAGCTTTAGCGAATAAAACTCGCTGCTTGGAAGGCTTGCCAGTCAATACACAAACCCCATCTTCTAGCTTGCTATCATTAGGAATACAACGAATAGTTGCCTTGGTTAATTCCTTAATTCTATCTTCGGTTTCAGCCGTACCATCCCAATGTGCTGATACAAATCCGCCTTTTTCTTTGATTGCTTTTTTGAAATCTTCAAAGTTATCTACAACCGTTGTATGATTGGTTCTATAATCAATGGCTCGATTGTATAAATTTTCTTGAATTTGAATCAGCAAATCCTTTACAACATCAACAACCTCTTCTCGCTTCACGATCTGCTTTTCAAAAGTATCTCTTCGTGCCACTTCAAGAGTTCCGTTTTCCAAATCTCTTTTACCCATGGCAATTCGAACCGGCACACCTTTCAATTCGTACTCCGCAAATTTTGCCCCAGGACGAAGGGTATCTCGATCGTCAAACTTCACAGAAATACCATTTCCTTTTAAAGCAGTTATAATTGGATCTAATTTTTCAGAAATCAAACGCAATTGCTCCTCACCTTTATAAATAGGAACAATTACCACTTGAATTGGAGCAAGTTTTGGAGGCAATACCAATCCGCTATCATCTGAATGCGTCATGATCAATCCACCAATCAATCGGGTCGAAACGCCCCATGAGGTTGCCCAAACGTATTCTTGTTTCCCTTCCTTAGAAGTAAACTTCACATCAAAGGCATTGGCAAAATTCTGACCTAAGAAATGACTTGTTCCTGCTTGAAGGGCTTTCCCATCTTGCATCAAAGCTTCGATGGTATAGGTTTCTAAGGCACCAGCGAATCGTTCGCTTTCGGTTTTTGCTCCGCGTACCACGGGCATCGCCATATATTGCTCCGCAAAAGTCGCATAGACTTCTTGCATTTGCTTGGCTTCAGCAATAGCTTCCGCCTCTGTTGTATGCGCCGTATGACCTTCTTGCCATAAAAACTCTGCGGTACGCAAGAACAAACGAGTTCTCATTTCCCAACGCACCACATTGGCCCATTGGTTAATTAATAGTGGTAAATCTCTGTAGGATTGAATCCAACCTCTAAAGGTGTTCCAAATAATCGCCTCTGAAGTCGGACGAACAACAAGCTCCTCCTCTAGTCGTGCTTCAGGATCCACACGAAGCTTTCCTTCTTTTTCAGGATCATTTTGAAGTCTGTAATGCGTAACCACAGCACATTCCTTAGCGAATCCTTCTGCATTTTTCTCCTCAGCTTCAAACAAACTTTTCGGCACAAACAAGGGAAAATATGCATTTTGATGACCTGTATCTTTAAACATGGTATCCAACTGCTGTTGCATTTTTTCCCAGATAGCATATCCATAGGGTTTAATTACCATACAGCCTCTAACTGCTGATGTTTCGGCAAGATCTGCCTTAATCACCAATTCATTGTACCATTTCGAATAATCTTGCGATCTACTAGTTAACTTCTTACTCATACACTAAGAGTTTGGCATAAATATTGTTATTTTTATAGCAAGGAACTTTTACGTTACCAATAGAGTTGACAAAACTACTACAAAATAACGATTGACCAAGTATGCGGGTCTAAATAAAAAAGTTGTCGAACAATTAAAACAATTAGGTATGAAATCAAACAAAATTACACGCAGATTGAAGGGAAGATTAGGCTTTTTGAGCCTTATGAGTTTGGTATTGATTTCATGCGGATCATACCAAAACGTCATGAATGATGACGGTATTTACAGCGATGAAGTTTGGGTAAAGAAAGAAAGAACCAAGAAAGTCGTTGTAGTTGATAATGATGACGATTACAAAGAGTACGAAGATAATTACTTCTCTAGAAGGCTTTCTGAATTGGAAGCTATTGAAACAGACGAAATTTTTACGGATGTCAATGACTATCGCTCTCATGATACCATCAATCAAAACCAGCTTGACTCCAATAGCAATCAGCCTTGGGGATATGGTGGTGAGCAAACCATTGTAAACATCAACTTGAATCCTGATCCATTTTGGTACGGAAATGCCTTTGGTCCTTGGAACTGGGGCTTTTATGACTGGGGTTGGGGATGGAACAATTGGGGTTGGAATAATTGGGCTTGGTCTCCTTGGCGATGGAACCGTTGGGGCGTTGGCAATCCTTATTGGGGTTGGGGATGGAACAATTGGAGATGGAATCGATGGGGTTGGAACCGTTGGGGTTGGAACAACTGGGCCTGGAATAACAACTGGGGATGGAACAACGGCTTTAACAGAAATCGTTACTATGGTAGACGTTTGGCGAATAATACCACCAATAGAAGGTATAATTCTATAACCACTCGAAATAGAAACTTCAATTCAAATCGAAGAGGAAATACGAGAATTCGTGGAAACTCGAATACCATTCGTAGAAATGGCAGAACCATTAACTCCAATCGAAGAGGAAATTCTACGATACGTAGAAATGGAAACACAATTCGAAGAAACAATTCCAACATTAGACGAGGTAACAATCGTGGAAATTCAAATGTTCGAAGAGGATCAACCATTCGAAGAAGTGGTTCTAGTCGAAATGTAAGGTCCAGATCAAGTGGAAGAAGCATTAATCGTTCTCGTGGAACTCGAAGTTCGTCACGCAGTAGTCGTGGAACATCATCGAGAAGAGGAAGAAGATAGAATGGCTTCACTCAATTAAACAATTATCTTATGAAGAAAATTTTACTAACTGCGATGTTTATCGCCATGGGAATTGTATCCCATTCCCAATCTTTAGGATATCAAGATTTAGCGCTATTGTTTTCACAAAATCAGCAACAAGGGACAGCTCGTTTTACCGCCATGGGAGGTGCGTTCGGAGCATTGGGTGGAGATGTTTCTGCACTAAATATCAATCCGGCTGGATTGTCTGTATTCAATCAGAGTGTGCTAACGGGAACCTTTAATTCAAGAAGCACCGAAACAGCTTCTTTGTATTACGGATCTGGATTGACTACACAAAATGAATTCATCAATCTATCGCAATTGGGTGCTGTATTGGTATTTGATAGCTCTTACACTTCAGATTGGAATAAATTCGCCTTGGGATTTAATTATAGAGTCACCAACGATTTTAACGGTAACTTTTCAGCATCAGGAAATAGTGGTGTTGCTACTTTCACCGAATTTCCTTTGGACCAAAATGCCACTCCAATTCAGTATACAAACGCAGAAAATCAATTTTTTAACAACCGATACAACGGTGAGCTCAGCGAGTTGAGCGTTGGCTTTTCTGCTGTTCATCAAAACAAATTGTTTGTAGGAGTTGGTTTGAACTTCGCAGACTTGAACTTTAGCCAGCAGGCTACTTTGAATGAGCGAAATCGAGATGCCAATGGTAATAGTTTAGAAGCCCGTCTATACCAGGAGAATTTTACAACTGGGGTAGGTTTTTCAGCCAACTTCGGATTTATTTACAAGGCCCACAAAAACTTCAGATTTGGATTGTCTTACCAGACGCCTACTTGGTTCTCTGAAATGTTCGAGGAATCCAACATTGTAAATAATGATGGATATTTTGGAGACACTCAAATAACAGTAAGCAACGATAACAACATTTACGACAACTTGGTTGGCATTGCCTTACCGGTGCAAAGTCTTTTTTATCGATTGCGAACACCAGGGAAGTTGACAGCAAGTGCTGCCTTGATTGTTGGGAAATTCGGCTTAATCAGTGTTGACTACTCCAATCGATTTTTTAACGGCATGAGGTTATCGCTTGATGATTTTACTGCAGAGAATCAATTCTTTCAAAACGAATTACGAAATACCAACAACCTAAATATTGGAACAGAATGGAGATTTGATCGATTTAGCATTCGAGGTGGATACATGTATGCGCAAAGTCCAGATCGTTTGGCTATTGATTCAGATGATTTGAAATCATATTCAGCAGGAATCGGTTACAATTTTGGAAACTTTAGACTAGATTTCTCATACAGCGATAGCAATCAAACCTCCGTGTATAATTTCTATCCCGGATTCAATGTCAATTCGGCAAACCTCACTACCAACAATCAATTTTTTACAGGTAGTGTCACCATTAATTTATAGTTACAGGAAACCTTTGAAAATCAAATTCAAAGGTTTTTTTATGCTTCAAAATCAAGGGGGATTTTTGCAAATTTTACCGTAATTTTGCAACCTAAATTGAAATCATGCAAGAGATTCACGTAAGTATTCAAGAAACTACCAACGATAGTATCCTAAAATTCAATTGCAACCAATTATTAATCAAAGGAGGAAGCTATGAATTTGCCAATATTGACGAGGCCAAGAATTCGCCATTAGCCCAACAGTTGTTTTACCTTCCTTTTGTTAAAAAGGTGTATGTAACTGCAAATTTTATTGCCATCCAGCGCTATGACATTGTACAATGGATAGACGTTCAAGAAGAAGTTAGAACGCAGATAGAAAACTATCTTAAAGAAGGGAATGTAGTGATTAATGAAAGTGTTGCTTCATCTAAAAAAGAGCCCATTGAAGTTTATGCGGAGTCGACACCGAATCCGGCCGTAATGAAATTCGGAGTGAACAAAGTATTGACAGAAGATTTGATTGAGTTCAAAAACATCGATGAAGCAAGTAAAGCTTCTCCTTTGGCGACAGCCCTATTCAATTTCCCGTTTATCAAGGAAGTCTTTATCTCAGACAACTATATATCCATCACAAAATTTGATATGGTGGAATGGAATGATATTTTCTCTGAAGTACGCTCTTTCATTCGAAAGTATTTGCAAGACAACAAACCTGTGATTACCAAAAAGGTAGCTCCAAAAAAGGAAAAAGAACTTCCTAAAGTTGGCCAAAATGTGGTTTTAGAAGGCACTTCTTCGAAGATTGTTGAAATACTAGATGAATACATCAAACCGGCGGTTGCGAGTGACGGTGGAAATATTGCTTTTCAATCTTATGATCAGGAAAACAAGGTGGTAAGTGTAATCCTTCAAGGAGCTTGCAGTGGTTGCCCATCTTCTACGGCTACGCTTAAAAACGGAATTGAAAATCTCTTAAAAGAAATGCTACCCAATCAAATCAATGAGGTAGTTGCCATTAACGGATAATTATGCAGAAAGAGGTTAAACCTTACAAGGATTCTTCGTTAAGTAAAAAGGAGCAAGTTACAGAAATGTTCAACTCCATTTCTAAGAACTATGACGGATTGAATCGTGTCATATCTTTAGGAATAGACATGAAATGGCGAAAAAAAGTAGTTTCGATTGTTGGAGAAAACAATCCGAAACAGATTCTTGACATCGCAACTGGAACGGGCGATTTGGTGCTTATGATGGCCAAGTTGAATCCAGATCGCATTGTAGGATTGGATATTTCTCCAGGCATGTTGGAAGTCGGAAAAGAAAAAGTTAAAAAGGCCAATCTTGATGAAATTGCTGAAATGGTTGTTGGCGACTCTGAAGCCTTGCCTTTTGAAGACAAAACCTTTGACGCTATTACTGTATCCTTTGGAGTTCGGAATTTCGGAAATCTGGATCAAGGACTGAAAGAAATTTGTAGAGTGCTAAAGGATGATGGTGTGCTAGTCATTCTAGAAACCTCCAATCCGACCAAATTCCCGGTGAAACAGGGTTATAAGTTTTACACGAATTATGTATTACCAACCATTGGAAAATTGTTCTCCAAAGACAAAGTAGCCTACAACTATCTCTCTGAGTCGGCAAATGCCTTCCCATTTGGAGAAGCCTTCAACAATATTTTGAGGAAAAACGGGTTTAACAATACCAAACACGAACCAGTAACATTTGGTTCGGCAACAATTTATACAGCCAAGAAGTAAGCAATGTTCAAAAGGTTATTCGTTCTATTTTTTGTTTTTTGTTTTGTTTTCAATGCAACATCTCAACGTCGACGTGTGGAAAACTTACCCACTTTTGACGACCGTAAAATTCACTATGGTTTCTATTTGGGGTTGAATCAAAATGATTTTAAGGTTGATTTGCGGAATAGCAACTATCCTGATGCCGCCATTTCAGTAGATGCAACTGCGGGCTTTAACGTAGGATTGATTGCCGACCTCAGATTGCACAAGAACTTGAATTTACGTTTTGAACCTGGATTGATCAGTAATTCCAAACGCATTTATTTTACTCATTTAAGCACCCCTAGAGACAGTGTTCGTGAAATTGGTTCTACCTATTTACACGTACCTTTGGTTTTAAAGTTTAGCACTGACAAGTATCGAAATATCAGACCTTACATTTTAGGCGGAATTGCGTACGATCATAACTTTTCAAGCAACGAGGCAAATCAAGATGACAACTCTGCTGGACAGTTTCGAATGCGATCTTCAAACTTCACCTATGAGGTTGGTGTCGGTTGCGATATATATCTATCCTTCTTTAAATTTTCACCATCCATCCGAGGGGTCTTTGCCATCAATAATGAAATTGTGTACGACAACGATGCGAATAGTCAATGGACCTCACCCGTAAACTTTATGGGGACACGAGGAATCTTCCTCAATTTTGCATTTGAGTAACTTAGGATTTTCGTTTAAACTCGCTCAAACAAACTGCTGTGGCAGTAGCAACGTTTAAACTTTCAGTTTTTTGCACATCACCAAACTGTGGAATGGCGATTTTCCGATCAGCCAACTGTAGAATTGCATCGCTGATACCGTTTGCCTCATTTCCCATGACCAAAACACCTTTTTCAGAAAGCTCGGAACTGTAGATATTTTCACCATTCATCTGTGTGCAATAGATTGGGACATTGAGATTTTTTAGAGATTCATTCAAATCGACATAATGTAAATTCACTCGAGTTAATGACCCCATGGAAGCCTGAACTACTTTCTGATTGTAAGCATCTACCGTATCTTTTGAACACAACAAATGTTCGATTCCGAACCAATCACACAACCGAATTATAGTACCTAGATTCCCTGGATCATTTATGGCGTCAAGTGCTAAAATCAATTGCGATGTATCAATAAGACTTGGTTCGGGAATTTCAAAAACACCAAGAATTTTATTGGGTGTTTTTAAGGAGCTTATTCGTTTTAATTCAGCTTCAGAAATAATCTGAACTTGGTCTCTCGGAACATCAAAGTTCAAATCTTCTGTACAAAACAGACGATGCAAGCATAGTGTGGAGTTCAACAGTTCGTTGACTACTTTAATACCTTCAGCAATGAATAATTGATGCTTTGTTCTATATTTTTTTTGACCAAGACTCGTTATTAGTTTTAGTTGGTTTTTAGATAAGCTCATTAATCTGACTGTATTAATTTTTTTACCATTTAAAAATACTATTTTTGAAGTGTTAGCCACATGGATTTGATGAAAAAAACATTTTTTTACCTACTACTTATATCATTTCTATCTGCTTGTAATTCGGTGAAGCATGTGGCTGATAACGAGTTTTTGCTTCGTGAAAATATCATTCTTGTTGACTCCACAAAGAACACCGAATACGACCTTGACCGATATATTCTTCAAAAGCCTAATTCGCGATTTCTTGGTATCCCATTCGGACTGTATATGCGGAATTTGGGTAATCCAGATAAACCGAAAACACCCAGTGAATGGGGTAAAAAAAATCCGAAGACTTACAATTTTATAAAAGGCTTGTTTTCAGAGAAACAGAGTATTGCCTTTGCCAGATCATTTATAAATCTAAACAACTGGTACTTGAGTTTTGACGAGCCAAGACTGGTTGACAATTCCAAGGTAAAAAGAGGTGCAGAAAATCTTTCTGCCTATTTCAAAACTCAGGGATACTTCAAATCCAAAGTAAATACCAAGATTAATAGAGATTCAACAACAAAAAAGGCAAGGGTTACGTATTCGGTGACGCGAGGCAAACCTACCTTCTTGGATACGATTTCCATAGATATCAAATCAGAAGTTCTTGATTCGATCTACAAGAATTCAGGAGTTACTAGTCTGTTAAAATCGGGAGATCAATACAAAGATGAAACCTTCCGAAAAGAGGCTAAAAATGTTGTAAAGTTATTTCGTAACAATGGTATCTATCATTTTACCGAATCGGCTTTAGGTTTTTATGTGGACTCAACTCGAGAAGATTATAAAACCAATGTGGACTTTATCATTTCCTCAAATCGTTTGTTTGAAAAGGATGGTGAGTACATCGAAAAGCCGTTCAATATTCACACGGTCAAAAAAGTGAATGTTTACACCGACTATACTTTTAACCAACGAAATAGTCAGGTTCAAGATTCGGCGACATACAACAACATCAACTTTTATTCCTTCGGGAAATTAAAATACAATCCGAAGTTTTTATCCGAAGCCATCTTTTTAAAACCCAACAGCACTTATAAGGATACACTCAGAATCCTTACCAGAAGGCATATCAAGTCCTTAAAGAATTTTAAAAGTACCAACATCAAATTTTCGCCTTATCAAAACAAAGACGATGAATTGATTATGGATGTATTCCTCACTCCCACTGAAAAATACACCCTCGGATTTGAGACCGAATTGACCCATTCAAACATTCGAAACATTGGTGCCTCAGGAAAATTTTCGATCACCAACAGAAACGCATTCAAGGGGAGCGAATTGTTCAAATTGTCTTTTCTAGGTTCTTGGTTCAATTCGAACGTCGGCCCTGGTTGGGAATTGGGTACGGACGCATCCATAGAAATCCCAAGATTCGTGGCACCCTTTGGTCTAAATAAATTGGTGCCGAAACGAATGTCTCCGCGAACGTTGTTTTCTGTGGGTACCAGTCTTCAAAAGAATATTGGATTAGACCGACAGACCTTTACTTTTTTGTCTGATTACAAATGGAATTATAATGAGAAGAAGACCATTCAGTTGGAAATTTTCAACACCCAGTATGTACGGAACATCAACGTCGGTAGATACTTTGATATTTATCGATCAGAATTCAATTCGTTAAATGCCGTAGGAAGAGCTTTTAATAACGATCCAAATTTTGCCCTGCCAAATGACGATACCAAGTTCGATACCACTGTCAACTTGATGAATACCGTTCTAGCAGACACCAACTTTGCGCAAAGCAATCCCACTGAATACAATACAAACGCCAATATCTTAAATCGATTCAACATTATTACGTCGGATTTCTTAATTCCGATTATTGCCTATTCTTTTACTTACAATAGCAAAACGGATTTTCGAGATACCGATTTCTCTTTTTTCAAAGTTAGACTAGCCAATTCAGGGAATGTTCTTGGGCTGCTTTCCAACAGTACCAGTGCCAACAATAAAAAAACGGTGTTCAATATTCCTTTAGCACAGTACTTCAAAACTGATATCGAATACAAAAAGTTCTGGAGTTTGGGTGAATCTTCTGTATTAGGTTTTCGAAGTTTTGTCGGAGCCATTTTTACTTACGATAATTCAGATATTCCGTTTATCAAAAGTTACTTTGCCGGAGGTTCAAACGATATTCGAGCATGGCAAACCTATGAGCTTGGACCTGGAAGTCGAAACAGTGGCCTCGAGTTTAACATTGGTAGTTTCAAATTCCTAACAAGTGCTGAATATCGATTTGATGTGTTAGGCAAACTGAAAGGAGCACTTTTTGTGGACGCCGGTAATATTTGGGACATCACTGGGTCTAGTTTAGTGGATGAAGCTTCAAGGTTCAAAGGGTTGGATTCGTTGAGTGAAGTTGCTGTAGGATCCGGTTTTGGGGCCAGGGTCGATTTTAGCTTTTTGGTTGTGCGTCTAGATGTCGGATTTAAGACTTACGAACCCTACCTTCCTAGCAATCGTTGGTTCTCGAATTTTAATTTTTCAAATGCCGTTTACAACATCGGTATCAACTACCCTTTCTAGAGCAATTTCAGTACATCGTTTTCGCTAATTTCTTAGTAAAAAATGATGTAAAATCTTATATTTGATTACATTTGAATAGAATTAAATTTAAAAAAATAATCAATGAGCCATTCGATTAAACCAGGTGTTGCAACAGGTGATGAAGTGCAACAAATCTTCAAATTAGCGAAAGAAAAGAGCTTTGCACTTCCTGCGGTTAACGTAGTAGGATCAAACTCAATCAATACAGTTTTAGAAACTGCCAAAGAATTAAATTCTCCAGTAATCATTCAGTTTTCGAACGGAGGAGCACAATTCAATGCTGGAAAAGGGTTGTCTAATGAAAATCAAAAAGCGGCAATTGCTGGTGCAGTGGCTGGAGCAAGACATATTCATGAACTGGCTAAAGCCTATGGTGTTCCAGTAATCCTTCACACAGACCACTGTGCGAAGAAATTACTTCCTTGGATTGACGGAATGCTAGATGCATCCGAGAAGCATTTTGCTGAAACAGGAAAACCACTTTTTAGCTCTCACATGATAGATCTTTCAGAAGAGCCAATTGAAGAGAATATTGAAATCTGTAAGTCTTACTTGGAAAGAATGAGTAAGATGGGCATGACCTTAGAAATTGAATTAGGGGTTACCGGTGGTGAAGAAGACGGAGTAGACAATACAGACGTTGATGCTTCCAAGTTATATACACAACCAGAAGAAGTTGCTTATGCCTTTGAAGAACTCATGGAAGTATCTCCAAAGTTTACCGTTGCTGCGGCTTTTGGTAATGTTCACGGAGTATATAAACCAGGAAATGTGAAGTTGACTCCAAAAATCTTAAAGAATTCTCAGGAATTTGTCTCTGAAAAATTTGGAGTACCACACAACACGATTGATTTCGTATTCCACGGAGGTTCTGGATCTACACTAGAAGAAATCAGGGAAGCCATCGGATATGGTGTGATTAAGATGAATATCGATACGGACTTGCAGTTCGCTTTTACGGAAGGAATTAGAGATTACATGCAAGAAAAAGCTGATTATTTGGCTAGTCAAATTGGTAATCCAGATGGTGCTGATGTACCAAATAAAAAATACTACGATCCACGTAAATGGTTGCGTTTGGGTGAGGCAACATTAAAAACAAGGTTGATCCAAGCCTTTGAAGACCTCAACAACGTAAACACCTTATAAAAAGAACGAGAAGCGAAACCACTTTGAGCAATCAGAGTGGTTTTTTTGTCTCAGTATTTCTAAAAAACTTATACATTTGTATTGCTTTATTGTAAGCAAACAAACAACTAAAATTTACTTTCATGACAGCTTGGTTCAAACGCAAGGATAAAGGAATTCAAACGGCTACAGAAGATAAGAAAGACACTCCCAAAGGGCTATGGTATAAGACGCCAAGTGGCAAAATCATAGATACGGATGAGTTAAAAGCAAATCTTTATGTTAGTCCGGAAGACGGTTACCACGTGAAAATTGGAAGTAAGGAATACTTCGAAATCTTTTTTGACGATAACAAGTTTGAAGAATTGGATGCTAAAATGGTTTCGAAAGATCCATTAAAGTTTGAGGATACCAAAAAATATCCAGATCGTGTGAAGCAAGTTCAAAAGAAAACCAATTTAAAAGATGCCATCCGTACTGCTGTTGGTAAGAGTATGGGTAGGGATGTTGTTATTGCTGCAATGGATTTCTCTTTTATTGGTGGATCGATGGGATCTGTGGTTGGTGAGAAAATTGCCAGAGCCATTGAACATGCCATCCAAAACAAACTACCTTTTGTATTGATCTCCAAATCAGGGGGAGCAAGAATGATGGAAGCTTCATTGTCATTGATGCAATTGGTAAAAACTTCATCAAAATTGGCGCAATTAGCGGAAGCTAAATTACCTTATGTGTCGATTTGTACCGACCCAACTTTTGGTGGTGCAACAGCTTCTTTCTCTATGTTAGGAGATATCAATGTTGCCGAGCCAGGGGCCTTAATCGGTTTTGCGGGACCAAGAGTTGTAAAAGACACAACCGGGAAAGATTTACCTCCAGGATTCCAACGTTCTGAATTTATTTTAGAACACGGATTCTTAGATGCAATTTTCGAAAGAAGAGAATTGAAACAGAAAGTAAATCTGTATATCGATTTGATTCTTAACAGACCTGTTCGTAACTAATTTTTCAAGAAAAATTCATTTTCTGTAAGGTTTTCTTAATGTGACGACCAACTTATTGAAGTTGTCACAATGAAATTACTTTATTCATTTGTTATTGCGATCATTGTATTGCAAAGCTCTTATTCCCAGACCTGTTGCTCTGGAGGTGTTCCGCTATCCAACAACATCGGACTTCCTATTCTCGAAAAAGGAAGTATTCAACTCGGAATATTCTATGATTACAATCATCTGAATACCCTTCAAAGAGGCATCGACAAATTGGACGACGCTTCGCGTATCCGAATTACACATTCTACCTTGCTTAACTTAGGCTATAGTATTACCGACAACTTTTCAGTAGAAGGCCTCTTTACTTGGGTCAATCAACGAAGGAGAATCAATCAATTCGGAAACTCAAACTTTGAGCAAACCTATGGTGCAGGAGATGCCATACTGATTGGAAAATATAGATTACTAAATACAGGATTGAGCGAATGGTCCCTCGGATTCGGATTTAAAGCTCCCTTAGGTTCTACCACCAAAGTCAATAGTCAAGGATTTTTAATTGTTGCAGATCTCCAACCTGGAAGTGGTGCCTTCGACTATATTCTGATGTCCTCCTATTCCACAACTTTTCGGTTTCGAAGATCTTTGACAGCTTCTTCTCGATTGATCTACAGAATGACAGGTGAAAACGATGGTTATTTAGGGTCAAGTATTTACGAATTTGGCGACGAACTACAGTTTTTCTTAACCCTTTCCGATCAATTTTTGGTGGGAAGATCCATTGTTTCTCCTTCACTATCTTTAAAGTACCGTAACGTGGTAAAAGATCGAATCAATCAGGTTGAACTGGAGAATACAGGTGGTAATTGGTTATTTTTAATACCGAATTTTGGCATCAACTTAAGTCCCTCCGTTACTTTTTCAACGAATATTGAAGTCCCTATTTATGCCAATGTCAAGGGAACCCAACTTACACCGACCTTTCGGGTAAATACAGGTTTTTCCATTACACTAAACACAAAGAATAATTTAAACAAGATCATCCAATGAAAATAAAAATAGCAATCATCGTATCGTTACTATGCCTGATGGGATGTTCTTCACCGGAACAAGAAATTGCATCAAATTCAAGTGCGAATAACAACAGCTCAAATTCAGGAAATAACGGAAATTCAAATCCTGTTAATTACAACTTTTGGTCCATCCCAAAAAGTGAAGTATATGATGGCGGCGTTGGCCGAGATGGCATTCCGGCCATCGAAGATCCCTTATTTTATGACCATGATGACAACCGAATAGACACCTACATGTTTGATGATGATTTGGTGGTGGGTATGGTTGTAGGTGATGATGCAAGAGCCTACCCACATCGAATTCTTGATTGGCACGAAATTGTAAATGATCGTTTTGATAACAACGGTCAAAGCCTTACCGTTACCATTAATTATTGTCCGCTTACAGGAACGGCCTTTGGATGGAAAGGAGCTTTTCAAGGAATGGATACCACTTTTGGAGTATCGGGGTTGCTTTACAATACCAACCTCATCATGTATGATCGTCAAACCCAAAGTCATTGGGCACAGATGAAGCTGGAATGTGTGAATGGAGAAAAATTGGGGGTTCCAGTAGAAACGGTTACTATTTTTGAAACTACTTGGGCAACTTGGAAAAAGCTATATCCGCAATCAAAAATACTCTCCAATACACAAAGCATCCAGCGAAATTATGATGAATATCCTTATGGAATTTACAGAGATATTGACGATTTCTTTTTATTTCCGGTAAGCCGTATCAACAATGCATTACCTTTGAAAGAACGAGTTCTCGCCATTTTGGGAGATACTCATGCTAAGGCATATCGATTCGAAAGCTTCGGTCAAGGAAAGGTTCTCAAAGATCAGTTTAACGGACAAAATCTCATCATTTTTGGCAACCCAGCGATGATGACAGCTTTTGCGTTACCAGCAACCATGACCGACACCACATTTACCTTTGATTTTGACCCAAATCTTTACACGCATTTTACAGATTCTAAAGGAAACAAATGGAACTTATTGGGTAAGGTCATTGAGGGTCCAAACAAAGGTTTTCAATTGACTCAGGTGAAATCGGTGATGAGCTATTGGTTCAATATTGGAGCCTTTTATGAGAACCCAGCCATCTTCAATTAATATTCCTCATAATCAATCAGATATCTAGAAAATAGTTATATATTTGCATGCTCAATGAGAAAATCATTGAAATACATAAAAATCATTTTAATAATATTGGCATGTACTTAACAAAAGAAATTAAAGAAAACATTTTTGAAAAGCACGGTAAAGGTAAGACCGATACTGGATCTGCTGAGGGACAAATCGCGTTATTTACGCACAGAATTAACCATTTAACAAGTCACTTGAAAAACAATCGTAAAGATTATAATACAGAGCGTTCGTTAGTTAAAATGGTAGGGAAGCGTAGAAGCCTTTTAGATTACCTTAAAAGAAAAGATATCGAGCGATATCGTGCAATCATTAAAGAATTAGGAATTAGAAAGTAATTCCATCAAAAGAGGCTTTCATTGCCTCTTTTTTATTTTTCATCATTCGATGATTTCTAAAAATTCTATTGGATAATAACTACAACTACACAACAACAACAATTAGTTATTAATTAAAGAATTAGAATTTTATGATTCCACAAGTATTTAACCAAGTGATTGAACTTGGTGATGGTCGTACCATTAGTTTAGAAACTGGTAAATTGGCCAAACAAGCAGACGGTTCTGTTGTTGTAAGAATGGGTGATACCATGTTATTGGCAACGGTTGTTTCTGCAAGATCTGCAAACCCTGGTATTGACTTTTTACCATTGACTGTAGATTACAGAGAAAAATTTGCAGCAGCAGGTCGTTACCCAGGCGGATTTATGAAGCGTGAAGGTAGACCTTCTAACGAGGAGATCTTAACCATGAGATTGGTAGACCGCGTTTTGCGTCCGTTATTCCCAAAAGACTATCATGCTGAGACTCAGGTGATGATTCAATTAATGTCTCACGATGAAAATGTAATGCCAGATGCATTGGCTGGATTAGCCGCTTCTGCAGCAATTCAATTGTCTGACATTCCATTTGAAAGCCCCATTTCAGAAGTAAGAGTGGCAAGAGTTGACGGTGAATTCATCATCAATCCAAGTGCTACACAATTGGCCGAAGCGGACATCGACTTAATGGTTGGTGCTTCTAAAGATTTCGTAGCCATGGTAGAAGGTGAAATGGATGAAGTTTCTGAAGAAGAAATGGCCGAGGCAATTAAAGTTGCTCATGAGGCTATCAAAGATCAGTGTGATGCGCAAATTGCATTAGCTGAAGCTGTTGGTAAAAAAGAAACTCGTGAATACGATGGTGAGGCTGAAGACGAAGATTTAAAAGCAAAAATTCACGAGGCTGCATACCAAAAATGCTATGACATTGCAAAGCAAGGAACTTCAAAGCAAGAAAGAGGTCAAGCTTTTTCAGAAGTGAAGGATGAAGTTTTTGCGATGTTCACAGAAGAAGAATTGGAAGAATACGGAGATTTAGTAGGTAAATATTTCGGTAAAGCTCAAAAGGCTGCCGTAAGAGATTTAACCTTGAATGAAGGATTGCGTTTGGATGGTAGAAAAACTACTGACATTCGACCAATCTGGTGTGAGGTTGACTATTTACCACGTGCTCACGGTTCATCCATCTTTACAAGAGGAGAAACACAAGCATTGGCTACCGTTACTTTAGGTACTTCTAGAGATGCCAATATGATTGATTCTGCAACCTTACAAGGAGAAGAGCGTTTCTATTTACACTATAACTTCCCTCCATTCTCAACCGGTGAAGCGAGACCTTTAAGAGGAACTTCAAGAAGAGAAATTGGTCATGGAAATTTAGCGCAAAGAGCGTTAAAAGGAATGATTCCAGAGGACTGCCCTTATACTGTGAGAGTTGTTTCTGAAGTATTGGAATCTAACGGTTCGTCTTCAATGGCAACTGTATGTTCTGGTACCATGGCATTAATGGATGCTGGTGTTCAATTGAAAAAACCTGTATCTGGTATTGCGATGGGTCTTATTTCTGATGGAGATCGTTACGCAGTTTTATCAGACATCCTTGGTGATGAAGATCACTTAGGAGACATGGACTTTAAAGTGACTGGTACTGCAGACGGTATTACGGCCTGTCAAATGGATATCAAAATCAAAGGTCTTTCTTACGAAATCTTAGTGAAAGCTTTAATGCAGGCGAAAGATGGTAGACTTCACATCTTAGAGAAATTGACAGACACCATTGCACAACCGAATGAAACTGTAAAAGCGCATTCTCCAAAGATCATTATGGAAAGAATTCCGAATGAACTAATTGGTGCATTCATTGGTCCAGGTGGAAAACATATTCAAGAATTACAGAAGGAAACTGAAACTACCATTGTTATCAATGAAGATCCTGTAACAGAGGAAGGAATTGTTGAAATTTTAGGAACCAATCAAGATGGTATTGACAAAGTTTTAAAAACAATTGAATCCATGATGTTCAAACCTGAAAAAGGTTCTGTATACGAAGTGAAAGTGATCAAAATTTTAGATTTTGGTGCTGTTGTAGAGTATACGGAAGCTCCAGGCAATGAAGTATTGTTACACGTTAGTGAATTAGCTTGGGAAAGAACCAATAACGTAACCGACGTAGTAAATATGGGAGACGTTCTTGAAGTAAAATATTTCGGAATTGATCCTCGAACCAAAAAAGAGAAGGTTTCTAGAAAAGCCATTCTTCCTAAACCAGAAGGTTATGTTGCTAGACCACCAAGGGATAACAACCGAGGTCGAGATAACAGAGGTCGAGACAATAGAAATAGAGACAACAGAGGTCCTAAAAGAGAAAAGAAAGAAGAATAATTTTCTTCAACTTTTAGATACTAAAAAGCGTCATTAATCATGACGCTTTTTTTATTTTTATGCTCCTCTTAAAGTTACATGAATTCAAAGCGATATACATATTTGTCATTAGGTTCCAATTTGGGAGATAAACTCGATAACCTCCAATTGGCCATTGATAAAATTGCGCTGCGTATAGGCACCGTTGAAAAAATCTCTTCGGTTTATCGAACAGCCTCGTGGGGTTTTGAATCGGAAGACTTTTTCAATATCTGTATACAAGTTTCTACCTTGTTGGAGCCGGAAGCTCTCTTAGAGGCAATGCTTGAAATTGAGCGGAATTTAGGTCGAAAACGCAAGCAAAGTGATTCTTACGAGAGCAGAACAATCGATTTGGACATTCTATTTTATGAGAATGAAATTATTCTTTCTGACGGTCTTCAAATTCCGCATCCTCGAATTCTGGAACGGAAATTTGTTTTAGCTCCTCTAGCAGAAATTGCACAGTTTTATATGCATCCTGTCCATCATGAAACCATTGCAACTTGTTTGAGCAACTGCAAGGACGAATCGGATATTGAGCGTTTGGACCTAGGTTTACAAAGACCCCTTCCTTTGTCTGAAAAGTACAATTACATTGCTATCGAGGGAAACATCGGTTCAGGGAAGACCTCGTTAACCAAAATGTTGTCAGAGAAGTACAATGCGAAAACAGTGCTAGAACGATTTGCGGACAATCCTTTTTTGCCAAAGTTTTACTTGGACAAGGAACGCTATGCCTTTCCTTTAGAAATGAGTTTTTTGGCAGATCGGTACCAACAATTGAGTGAAGATTTAGCGCAGTTGGATTTGTTTCGAAACTTTGTCGTTTCTGATTACTACATTTTTAAATCTTTGATCTTTGCACAAATTACGCTTCATGAGGATGAATTATTTCTGTATCGAAAGATGTTTGACATCATGTATAAAGAAATTACAAAACCCGATTTGTATGTTTACTTATACCAAAACACAAAACGACTGCTAGAAAACATTAAGAAGCGAGGGCGTTCTTACGAACAAAATATCGAAGCTGACTATCTTCAAAAAATACATGACGGCTATAAGAACTTCATCGACTCACAACGCGATCAAATGAATATTCTCGTATTGGATGTCTCAGATTTGGATTTTGTCTCTAGCAAGGAAGATTTTGAAGAAGTCCTTCAAAAAATTAACTAATCCTTTTTTTTCAGATCTAATTTCTCAGCGAAGTAGTCGCAGAAATCTCTCATTGTAGCACTCATCTTATCGTCATTGGTAGCTCTTTCAAAAGTATTTGCCATAGCCACTAATGTCTGATGGTAAAACTGCTTCATCTCATCAACAGGCATGTCTTTGGTCCATAAATCCATACGAAGCGTATCCTTTTGTTTATGATCCCAAACGGAAACCATAATGGCTTTGGAAGATTCATTTTCTATACCGCCGTCTTTTGCCGTCCAAGATAACTCCTCAGGCACTCGGTTCTCATCAAGGCCTACTGTAATTGTAATATCTGAAGTATGTTTTACTGCCATTATTTTCTTGGTTTATAATTAGACTCTTCGAAGAGTTGAATCGGGTCTTTCTTTAAAATTTCCTGCAAAGATACGTCATTATTTCTGTCGTAAGACCTTACAATTTGCCAACCAATCCATGCGCCTATCCTTCCAGGAGAGCGATTATCCGTCTGGGTATAAAACTTGGAGAACGGGGCCGTTTCCAAAAAGCGTTTGTTTAAATCACTTTTGGTAGAAAAGAGCAATTCATTTTCAATAAAGTAGGCCCAGATTTCCTGCTCATTATCTACCGCCCATTTGAATTTTTCAGGACTATATCCAATTTTAACAGCATCGGTTACTTCGGGTAAGTAGCTGTCCAAAAGAAACAATTTCTTCCCTTCTACAATCATTTTAGTCACGAAAGATCGCTGCTTTACTGGAGAAACTTGTTGCCGGACAAAAGCATTGGCAACGTCTACCACCAATCGCTCTTTTGTATTGTTCTGTCTAATATAGCTCGGAAAATTCTGATAAAAGGGGTGGTTGCTTCCCAAATAGGCATCAAGTGAAATCAATAACAATTCCTTGGATAGGATGACCCGATTGTCATAATCGATATTGGTAAGCAATGTTACTACTTTTGGTGCCTTAAAGTCAGGGCTGTAATATTTGATATGTTTAAGAAGCTGCTCCAGCTCTTTTTCTTGTTCGGTAAAATCGGCAAATAACTTCTGACTTTCAGCAAATAACTCCATTTCATCCTTGTTGGAAATTTTGGACATAGCGATGCTGTCGGAAAATCCCTCTGGAAAAAGGAAGGGGTATTTGGAACGCAATTCTTTTAAATTGGATCCTCCATTACCATAGAATTCCTTCTCAAACCTATCGACTTGCAGGGTAATATCAATTCCAGCAACATCAACCTTTTTTGGGTTTTCTTTGGTGCAGGAAATCAATAGTACAATTGAAGCGAAAACAATAAATAATACTCTCATTAACTTTGTATCTTAGTATCTCAATTGAAACGTGTAAAAATACTAAATTCGTTTATCTATGAAGACAGAAAAGGTAATTGACCACATCGTAAGTTGGATGAAAGACTATGCTGAGAAAAGTAATATCAACGGATTTGTTGTTGGGGTTTCTGGTGGAATTGATTCAGCCTTAACCTCTACACTATGTGCAAAGACGGGTTTGCCAACCATGTGTCTTGAAATGCCCATACATCAGGCAGAAAGTCAAGTAACTCGCGCATTGAATCACATCGATTGGTTGCAAGAAAATTTCACGAATGTTCATATGACTAAAGTGAACTTAACTCCTGTTTTTGATAGTCTCGTTGCTTCATTACCGCCGGTGAAAAACGAGGAAGAAAGATTCATGTCTTTGGCCAATACCAGAGCAAGATTACGAATGACTACTTTATATTATTTTGCTGCCTTACACGGATATATTGTTGCGGGTACCGGAAATAAGGTGGAGGACTTTGGTGTTGGTTTTTACACAAAGTATGGAGATGGTGGTGTTGACATTAGTCCGATTGCAGACTTGATGAAGTCGGAAGTATACGAATGCGCACGATTCTTAGGTGTCAACAAAGAAATTTTGGTTGCCGCTCCAACAGACGGACTCTGGGGAGATGATCGAACAGATGAGGATCAAATTGGAGCCTCCTATGACGAACTCGAATGGGCCATGAAAATGCAAGATGAAGGAAAAGATCCGGCTGATTTTACAGGACGTGAAAAGCAGGTATTCGAAATTTACCTCAGATTCAATCGTGCCAATCAGCACAAAATGTTACCAATTCCAGTTTGTGAAATTCCGGAAAACCTAAAATAGGTTAGACGATGCAATTATTCTTTTAATTCTAAGCATAGATCTCCGTCTTGAAGCCTTTGTTATTTCAAAGGGGATTAAAAGAAAAATGGGAATTATTTTAAAGAGTCCAAATATCTTTTTCATTTTCAAATTTTGCTTATCCTAAAATAAGCATTTATTCGACATGATTTGTGGGAAAATTTATTGATTTAAAAGTCTAAACCACCCGATTCAATTTCAGGTACAGTTTCTTTTTGAGGTCGATATAACTCTTTACGATTTCAAGATCAATGGTTTCACTTTTGTCTTCCATTAGCTCGTCGACTTTCTTCGAAATCAATACGCGACGTAAATTGTACACGGCATCAACCACTAATTTTGGAAGAATCTCTTTGGCTTCCGTTACATAAATGTTTTTACTCTCCCAATTGCTCAACTGATATCGTTCTTCGTCCATAACGATAGAGGTAACATTATTCACTACATCGGGATTGGAATGATTCATCAACTTTTTAAAGTCGATTTGTTTGGACTGATTCAATTGATGAATGAGCTCAGCATATATCTCCTGGAACACCGGATTCGAAAACTCGATTTCATCCTCATGCAAATGCAAATAAATTTCTTCAGAAACCGGATTTTTATAGCTTCGTTTCGACAGGTTTTCTTTTCCAGCTTCATCGACTTCGACTACATCCTCAGTGAAATCAACCTCCTCATTACCATAAATCAATAAAATTCGGAGAATCTCCTTTTCTAAAATTGATAATTCATCAATTTTTTCGGGCTGAAACTGCGGTTTTTTTAGAACTTCAAAAGGCGGAATATTTTGTGGTCTACTTTGAGAAGCCTCTCGCTGTTTTTTAGATGATATCTGTGCCAATTCGCTATACAAAACCTGCTCTGAAATATCCAAAATTCGAGAACAATCTTTTACATAGACTTCTCTTTGAATTCCATCGGGAATCTTGGAGATACTCACAACAATCTCACGGATTACTGCCGCTCTTTTTATCGGATCATTGGCAGCATCCTTTAGCAATAAAGAAACCTTAAAGTTGATAAAATCCTTAGCTTCTTCAGAAAGGAAAGTCTCCAACTCTGAAGTCGAATGTTTCTTAGCAAAACTATCGGGGTCCTCTCCATCTGGGAACTGAACAACTTTTACATTCATCCCCTGCTCAAGAATCAAATCAATTCCGCGCAAAGAAGCTCTTATTCCGGCGTCGTCTCCATCAAACAAAACCGTAATATTTTTGGTAAGGCGGTTTACGATTCGAATTTGATCTGGAGTCAAAGCAGTACCAGAAGAAGCCACTACATTCTCAATCCCAGATTGATGGAATGAAATCACATCCGTATATCCCTCTACCAAGTAACAATTGTCTTTTTTAGCGATCTCCTTTTTTGCGTGGTAAATTCCGTATAAAACTTTACTCTTATTGTAAATGTCACTTTCCGGAGAATTGACATACTTGGCCATCTTTTTGGAGCTTGTAAGAATGCGACCCCCAAATCCCAAAACACGTCCAGACATGGATTGTATGGGAAACATGACCCTACCCTTGAAACGATCAAAGTTGGAATTCTCTCTAGCGATGGTCAAGCCCGTGGCTTCCAAATATTTTAATTGATATCCTTTGTCAAGAGCTGTTTTGGTAAAGGCATCCCATTCATCCAAACAATAACCCAATTCGAATTTTCGGATGGTTTCATCACTAAATCCACGTTCCTTAAAATAGGACAGTCCAATGGCCTTTCCTTTCTCGGTATTGAAAAGTACATCTTGAAAATATTCCTTTGCAAAATTGGAAACCAAAAACATGCTTTCACGCTCGTTTTGTAGCTGCTTTTGCTCATCGGATTGCTCCGTTTCCTCAATTTCTATATTGTACTTTTTCGCCAACCATTTAATGGCTTCTGGATAAGAATAATGCTCGTGCTCCATCAGAAAGGAGATCACATTCCCTCCTTTTCCAGAGGAAAAATCCTTCCAAATCTGTTTTACCGGGGATACCATGAACGAAGGTGTTCTCTCTTTGGTAAAAGGACTCAGACCTTTAAAATTACTTCCCGATTTTTTCAATTGAACAAACTCACCGATCACCTCCTCAAGACGAGCAGTTTCGAAAACACGATCTATGGTTTGTTTGGTTATCATAGTAAAATGTAGGAACACAAATATAGGAATTCAACAGATTCCTTCTGTTGAAAAACCAATGTTCCAGAAAATTAAAATTTGAAATTCTTAAGAGGCAGCTCTTAACTTCTTCAAGGTCGAATTTGTCAATTTAGCCGCCGCATATTCTTTGGTCACCTTCAATTCCTTTTCATCAGAACTAGGTAATTCAAACATGGCGTCCGTTAAGATCGCTTCACACAGAGAACGCAATCCTCTTGCTCCGAGTTTGTACTCAATAGCCTTTTCAACAATGTATTCCAAAGCCTCTTCCTCGATGATGAATTCAACATCATCCATACCGAAAAGCTTGGTGTATTGCTTGATGATGGAGTTTTTCGGTTCTGTCAAAATAGAACGAAGGGTCTTGGCATCCAATGGGTTCATAAAACTAAGAACAGGCAACCTTCCGATTATTTCCGGAATCAATCCGAATTCTTTTAAATCGGCCGGAATGATGTATTGCAACAAGTTGTCCTCATCAATCTTATCTTCTTCAATGGAAGCACTGAATCCGACTGCTTGCATATTTAAGCGTTTGCTAATGGTGCGCTGAATTCCTGAAAATGCCCCACCTGCGATAAAGAGAATGTTCTTGGTATCTACTTCAATAAATTTCTGTTCAGGGTGCTTTCTTCCTCCCTTTGGAGCTACGTTTACCTGAGCACCTTCCAAAAGTTTCAACAAAGCTTGCTGAACACCTTCTCCGGAAACATCTCGAGTGATAGATGGATTATCACCTTTACGAGCTATTTTATCAATCTCGTCAATAAAAACGATTCCGCGTTCCGCTTTGGCAACATCATAATCTGAAGCTTGTAACAATCGGCTCAAAATACTCTCTACATCCTCACCCACGTAACCAGCTTGTGTTAACACCGTGGCATCCACAATGGCGAACGGCACATTGAGCATTTTGGCAATGGTTTTGGCAACTAAGGTTTTACCAGTACCCGTTTCACCCACAAGAATGATGTTACTCTTTTCAATTTCAACCTCATTGTCATCTTGGGTTTGCAACAATCGCTTATAGTGATTATAAACCGCAACCGACATGGCTTTTTTGGTCTGATCTTGCCCAATGATGTATTGATCCAAAAAGGCCTTTATTTCCTTTGGCTTCTTTAAAACAAGTTCGCTCGATAAAGCGTTGGACTGAGATTCAGAAATTTCTTCTTGTACAATACCATGGGCCTGCTCAATACATTTATCGCAAATGTGAGCTTCCATACCGGCAATCAAAAGGTCTGTTTCAACCTTTTTACGGCCGCAAAATGAACATTCTAAATCTTTATCCTTACTCATAAATTAGTGTCTACTTAAAACTTCGTCCACCATTCCGTACGCTTTCGCTTCTTCCGCTTTCATCCAGTAATCACGATCAGAATCATTGTGAACTTTTTCTACAGTTTGACCAGAATGCTTCGCAATGATTGCATACAACTCATCCTTTAATTTCAAAATTTCTCTCGCGGTAATTTCGATATCAGAGGCTTGACCTTGTGCACCACCTAATGGTTGGTGAATCATCACTCGTGAATGAGGCAAAGCACTACGCTTCCCTTTTTCTCCAGCACACATTAAAACAGCTCCCATCGAAGCTGCCATTCCTGTACAGATGGTAGCAACATCAGGTTTGATAAATTGCATGGTATCATAAATACCCAATCCGGCATACACACTTCCTCCTGGAGAATTGATATAGATTGAAATGTCTTTGTTAGCATCTACACTTTCCAAGAATAACAATTGTGCTTGAATGATGTTGGCAACTTGGTCGTTAATAGCAGTTCCTAAAAAGATGATTCGGTCCATCATCAAACGTGAAAAAACGTCCATCTGAGTAATATTCATTTGGCGTTCCTCCATAATGTATGGCGTTAAACTACTGGTGATTTTATTGTAATAAAGGCTACTAATTCCGTGATGTTTGGTAGCGTATTTTTCAAACTCGTTTTTGTAATCCATCTTTATTTCGTCATTTATTATGTAAAGATACTAACTATTCTTTTAATGAATGATTGCAGTAAACCGATAAAAAAACCTGAATTCGATTCAGGTTTTTGTTATGATTTGTACTTCTTATTTGTAGACCTCTTTGATGAAATCTTCGTAGGTAACTTCTTTGGTTTTGAAGTCCATATTCTCTTTAAAGAAGGTCAATAATTTTTGTGAAATTAATTGAGATTGAAGTTTTTGAGCCTCATCTTGATTTGTAAGAACACGACCCGCAATATCATTCAATTCTTTCTCTTCTGGATTTAAGTTTCCAAATTGAGCCATTTGAGCTTTGATAAATCCTTTGGTGTACTCCATCAACTCGGCATAATCAACCCTAATGTCGTTATCCTTCATCAACTTACCTTCAATCAATTGGTAACGCAATCCTTTTTCAGATTTTTCGTATTCCTCACCTGCCTGCTCTAAAGTCAATTCTTTTTCACCTGCAGATTGCAACCATTTTTTAAGGAAGTCTGCTGGTAAATCAAATTTGGTGTTCTCAATCAAATATTCAGTCACGGCGTTCAATAACTGCTGATCGGCTTGCTGCTGAAACTGTTTCTCAGAATCTTCTTTGATTTTTTCTTTCAACTCGGTCACTGTATTCACAGATCCGTCTGGAATCAATTTGTCGAATAATTCTTTATCCAAATCGGCCAACTCGATGGTCGATACCTCATCGATTGTAGCGGTGATTTTCACATTCAATCCGTCTGCATCTTCCTTAGATACTCCTAATACGCTTTGAAGTTTGAAATCATCATTGAACAATCCTTTGGTTTTTAACTCAACTACATCACCAACTTTTTTACCCATCAACTTCTTTGTGTTGGTTTTTCCTTTAACGTCCTTTAAAGCAAAAGTTGATTTTTTCTCAATTTCTTTCTCCTCATTGACAAAAGTCGCTGTGATGTTTGCGCCTTCTTCAACAACTTCAAGAGTTTTCATCTTACCGTATCGAGAACGCAAGTTGGTCACTTCTTCTTCAATCAATTCATCTGTAGAAACTACCTTATACTGAGTAATTTTCTTTTTCGGTTTTAAGTTAATCTCAAATTCTGGAGCCAATCCTAATTCAAATTCGAAAGAGAAGGCATCTGCATCCCAATCAAAATCTTCCTTCACAACCGGTAATGGATTTCCTAAAATATCCAACTTCTCCTCTACTAAAAATTTATTTAATGATTCTTGAAGTAATTTGTTAACCTCATCAATCATTACAGATTTTCCGTATTGCTTTTTAACCATTCCTAAAGGCACATGTCCTTTTCGAAAACCTGGAATGTTTGCTTTTTTACGGTAATCATTCAATACTTCGGTAACCTTATCTTGGTAATCTTCTGCTGCGATATCTACTTTTACCACGGCGTTTAAAGCATCTACATTTTCTTTAGTAATATTCATTTTAGATTCTTTGAAATTGGCTGCAAAATTAATCAATTTTATTCATCTACAAAAGCTAATTTACTGTAATACAATATTTAAAATTGCCAAATGGAATGATTCTCCCATTGGGTATATTTTAATCCAAATTCAGGCCGGTACACTTCCCAAAAAAACCGTAGTTTTGTAAGGCAAATTAAATTTTCTAGCGACAATGCAATACAAAAGAATTCTATTAAAACTCAGTGGTGAAGCTTTAATGGGAGAACGTCAATACGGTATCGACCCCAAACGATTAGCAGAATATGCCAAAGAGATCAAAGAGGTGGTTGAGCAAGGAATTGAAGTAGCAATTGTTATTGGAGGCGGAAATATTTTTAGAGGCATTGCTGGGGCTAGCAACGGTATGGACCGTGTACAAGGTGACCATATGGGAATGTTAGCAACCATCATTAATGGATTAGCCTTGCAAAGTGCTTTGGAAGACGAAGGATTGCATACCCGATTACAAACTTCAATCGAAATGAAAGAAATGGCTGAGCCTTACATCAAAAGGAAAGCCATTCGTCATCTTGAAAAAGGCAGAGTCGTAATTTTTGGCGGTGGTACCGGGAATCCTTATTTCACAACGGATACGGCGGCTGTTTTAAGAGCGATTGAGATACATGCAGATGCTATTTTGAAAGGTACAAGAGTTGATGGAGTTTACACTGCGGATCCAGAGAAAGATGAGAATGCTGTGAAGTTTGACAACATCAGTTTTAAGGATGTCATCGACAAAGGCTTGAAAGTTATGGACATGACGGCCTTTACCTTGAGCGAAGAAAATCAATTGCCAATCATTATATTTGACATGAACACCAAAGGAAACCTATTAAAATTGGTTTCTGGTGAAAAGATTGGTACTGTAGTTGATAATTAAAATCTAACAATTCTATAAAGTTTTTACGAATGGAAGAAGAAGTTGAATTTTTACTGGATGCGGCAAAAGAGGCAATGAACAGGGCTATTGAGCATTTAGACAAAGAACTAAGAAGTATTCGGGCTGGAAAAGCCACTCCTGCAATGTTGAGTACAGTCATGGTAGAATATTACGGGTCACAGACTCCTTTAAGTCAGGTGGCCAACATCAATACGCCTGATGCGCGCACATTGAGTATTCAGCCTTGGGAAAAGAGCATGCTTCAAGAGATTGAAAAAGCCATTATGGTTGCCAATCTTGGTTTCAACCCGATGAATAATGGCGATTTTATCATCATCAATGTTCCTCCATTAACTGAGGAACGACGAATCGAATTGGTGAAGCAATCAAAAGCATTGACTGAAGATGCCAAAGTCGGAATCAGAAGCGCCAGAAAAGAGGCGAATAGCGATTTGAAGAAACTTGACCTCTCGGAAGATATGATTTCCAATACGGAAGATGATATTCAAGAATTGACCAATTCTTTCGTAAAAATAGCCGACGACAGATTGGCTGTCAAAGAAAAAGAAATCATGACTATCTAAGGCTCATTATCAATATTCACTTAAAAGAGTGCTCTTGTAGCACTCTTTTTATTTTTACCCCTCTATTTTACCTACCTTTGCAAAAATTTTTTTGATGAGCTTTTGGACTCGTGTTGCGAGACTTATTTTACGAAATAGATTTCTGGTTATACTAGGCATAGTATTGGCGACCGCATTCCTGGCCTCTCAAATCAAATACATGCGCTTCTCCTATACGGAAGCAAACCTGCTTCCAGAGAACCATGAGGTGAACATCGAGTACAACAAATTCCTTGAAATTTTTGGCGAAGAAGGAAACATCATCATTTTAGGTGTCAAAGACTCTACCATTTTTGAACCTGAGAAATTCAATGCATGGAACAATCTTGTAGATGAGTTCAAGAATCTTGAAGAGATTGATTTAACACTCTCTATTTCAGATATTAAAAAACTGAAGGCAGATCGTCGCAAGCGAAAATTTGTCTTAGAGGATATCTACAAAAGTGATCCTAAAACCAAAAAGGAAGTTGAAGTCATCAAAGATCAGCTGTTTGAAAAACTACCTTTTTACAACAACCTCCTTTACAATAAAAACACGGGGACCTTACAAACGGTGATTTACCTTAAAAAGGACATCATCAACACCCCAATCCGAAGGGACTTCATCTACAACAAACTCATTCCGGTTATTGAGAATTTTGAGTTAGAGAATGAGGTGGATGTTCGCATTTCTGGAATGCCCTACATTCGAACCCTGAACTCACAAAACATTCAAGATGAAATAGGGCTTTTCGTATTTGGAGCTTTGTTAATTACAGCAGTTATTTTCTTCTTTTTCTTCCGGTCTTTCCGAGCAACCTTTATCACGCTATTGGTGGTATTGGTCGGTGTGGTTTGGGCCTTTGGGTACATTGGATGGTTCCGATATGAAATCACCGTATTATCAGCATTGATTCCGCCTTTAATCATTGTCATTGGGGTACCAAATGCGGTATTCTTAATCAATAAGTATCAGCAAGAAATAAAGAAACACGGGAATCAAGCAAAATCACTTCAACGAGTAATTTCCAAGGTGGGCAATGCTACTTTGATGACTAACCTAACCACTGCTTCTGGTTTTGCCACTTTTGTCTTCGTTAAAAGTAACTTACTGAAAGAGTTCGGTATTCTTGCATCCGTAAACATTGTAAGTATTTTCTTATTGGCACTATTCATCATTCCGGTGATTTATAGTTTCATGCCAATTCCGAAAGAAAAACACCTCAACCACCTTGAGCGAAAATGGATTGAGAACATTGTGGACTGGATGGAAAAAATGGTGCGTGAGCAGCGCATTACGGTATATTTTACTACCGTCTTTTTCATCATTATTGGAATCATAGGAATATATCAAATTCGAGTTTCAGGAAGTTTGATTGAAGACATGCCCAAAAGCATGCCTTTCTTCAAAGACATCAAATTCTTCGAAAAGGAATTTGGCGGGGTCATGCCTTTAGAAATCTTAATCGATACGAAGAAAGAGAAAGGTGTGATGAAGTTATCAACCCTAAAGCGAATGGAAAAAATCAACGACATTATTGAATCTTTTCCAGAGTTGTCTCCTTCCATTTCGGTTGTGAATTTGGTGAAATATTCGAAACAGGCATATTACCGAGGAATTCCGAAGTATTATCAACTACCAACGGCTCAAGAACGCAGTTATATTTTTGCCTACACCAAGAATTCAGAAAGTGATGTGGGTATGCTCAACAGCTTTGTAGATTCTACAGGCAGATATGCTCGTATGACAACCTATATGAAAGATATCGGTACCGATAAAATGGATATCATTCAGGAACGCTTGCAGCAATTGATTGATAAAGAATTTCCGGCTGAAAACTATTCTGTTTCGCTTACAGGAAAGGCATTTGTATTTATCAAAGGAACCAATTATCTGATTAAGAACTTAGTGATTTCCTTGTCGTTGGCCATCCTTCTTATTGCCATTTTTATGGCATGGATGTTCCGATCGCCACAGATGATTTTGATTTCTTTAATTCCGAATATCCTTCCGCTACTCATTACGGCAGGTATGATGGGATTCTTTGATATTCCGATCAAACCATCCACCATTTTGGTATTTAGTATTGCCTTCGGGATATCGGTAGATGACACCATTCACTTCTTGGCAAAATACCGTCAGGAACTCATTGTGAATCGATGGAAAATCAAACCATCAGTTTATGCGGCACTTCGAGAAACTGGGGTCAGTATGTTCTATACTTCTATTGTATTATTCTTTGGTTTCCTTGTGTTCACTTTATCAAGTTTTGGAGGAACCATTTCGCTAGGTGGATTGGTCTCTGCCACGCTCTTGCTGGCAATGATCTCCAACTTGATTTTACTACCTTCCTTACTCCTAACCTTTGAACGAAAAATTGCCAACAAAAAGGTATTCAAAGAACCAAAAATCAAAATTGTATCTGTTACTGAAGAAAATTCAGAGGAGGAGGCAAAGAAAAGCGAGTAAAAATCAAATTCAATTCTTCTGAATAAAGTATCTTTGGGGCTTGTTCAAAAACATTAAATTTTCAGAAATGATGACTAAAGATGTTGCAGAATTATTAAAAGCAGAAATACTACTTCAAGAAGTACATTTACAAGGATGGGTAAGAACCTTTCGAAGCAATCGTTTTATTGCCTTGAATGATGGTTCAACCATTAAAAACATCCAGTGTGTTATTGACTTCGAAAATACATCTGAAGAAACATTAAAGCGCATCACAACTGGCGCTGCCGTATCAGTTAAAGGTACATTGGTAGAAAGCCAAGGACGTGGTCAGAGCGTGGAAATTCAAGTAAAGGAAATAGAGATTCTCGGCGATTCAAATCCGGATGAATATCCAATACAGCCCAAAAAGCACAGCTTTGAATTCCTTCGTGAAAATGCACATTTAAGAGTTCGAACCAACACTTTTAGTGCTGTAATGCGCTTGCGTTCTAAGTTATCGTTTGCCGTTCATAAGTATTTCCAAGAAAATGGATTCTATTACATGAACGCTCCTATTATTACGGGATCTGATGCGGAAGGAGCTGGTGAAATGTTCCGTGTGAGCACTTTTGAACCGAACAAAGCACCAAAAACAGAAGAAGGTGAAGTAGATTTTAGCAAGGACTTTTTTGGTAAGGAAACCAACCTTACTGTATCAGGACAATTAGAAGCTGAAACCTACGCCATGGGATTGAGTAAGGTTTATACCTTCGGACCAACCTTTAGAGCTGAAAATTCTAATACCACGAGACACTTGGCCGAATTCTGGATGATAGAACCAGAGGTAGCTTTTATTGATTTAGATGGTAACATGGATTTGGCAGAAGACTTCATCAAGTCGGTACTGTCTTATGTACTTGAGAATTGTCAAGACGATTTGGAGTTTTTAGACCAGCGTTTTGCCCAGGAAGAGAAATCCAAACCTCAGCAACAACGCAGTGAACTTGGATTGATCGAAAAGTTGCGCTTTGTGGCCGACAACAATTTCAAAAGAGTTTCCTACACAGAAGCCATTGAAATATTGAGAAACTCAAAGCCGAATAAAAAGAAGAAGTTCCAATTTCCAATCAATGAATGGGGAGCCGATTTGCAATCCGAACACGAAAGATACTTGGTTGAGAAACACTTTAAGTGTCCCGTAATATTGTTTGACTATCCAGCGAATATCAAAGCATTTTACATGCGATTGAATGAAGATGGAAAAACAGTTCGAGCCATGGACGTTTTGTTTCCTGGCATTGGAGAAATTGTCGGTGGTTCTCAAAGAGAAGAGCGATATGAAGTACTGGTAGAAAAGATGAAGGCCTTAGGAATTGAAGAAGAGGAATTGTGGTGGTATTTGGATTTAAGAAAATTCGGAACCGCTGTACACTCTGGGTTTGGTTTGGGCTTTGAAAGGCTGGTACAATTTGTAACTGGAATGGGAAATATTAGAGATGTAATTCCTTATCCAAGAACGCCTCAAAACGCGGAATTCTAAAAGGAAACAGAAATAGTAAAAATCGCCATTAAGAAATTAATGGCGATTTTTGTTTTACTATCTTTGTTTATATGCTGAAACAAAGCTTACAACAAAAACTGCTACAAAAATTATCGCCTCAACAGATTCAGTTGATGAAGTTGATTCAGCTACCTACCCAGGCTTTTGAAGAACGCTTAAAACAGGAAATTGAGGAAAACCCAGCGCTCGATACTGGAAAGGAAGAGAAAGACAATCTCGACTCAGAATTCGATAACGAATACGACGATACTGGGACTGAAAAAATTGATGCTGAGGACATCAATATTGATGAATACTTGAGTGATGATGAAATTCCGAGTTACAAAACACAATCCAACAACTACTCGGCAGATGATGAGGAGAAATCAATTCCCTATGCAGCTGGGACCACATTTCAGCAATCCTTAAAAGATCAGCTTAATACCTTTCGTCTTACCGAAGATGAAAAAGCTATTGCTGAATTCTTAGTAGGTAGTTTGGATGAAAGTGGTTATTTACGACGCAATATTCTCGATTTGGTAGATGATTTGGCATTTACGGGTAATATTTTTACGACCGAAGAAAAAGTCATTGAGGTACTTACTCAAAAGGTGCAAAGATTAGATCCTGTTGGCGTTGGAGCTAGAAACCTTCAAGAATGTTTGATCATTCAATTGAAATCAAAAGAGCTCAATCCGGTTCGAGAAACTGCCATTGAAATCCTTGAAACCGCATTTGATCACTTTGTAAAAAAGCATTACAAAAAGCTATTGGAAAAGTTTCACATTTCTGAAACTGAACTGAAAACAGCTATTGAAGAAATCGCCAAACTCAACCCAAAACCAGGCAACTCTTACAGTGGAAGTTCCAAAATTGTAGAACAAATTGTTCCCGATTTTACCATCAAAATTATGGATGGGAATTTGGATCTCACGCTAAATTCAAGAAATGCGCCTGAACTGCACGTGTCCAAAGAATACAGGAACATGCTGAAAGGGTATCAGGAAGCTGAAACAAAAAACAAATCACAAAAAGACGCTGTATTCTTCATCAAACAAAAATTGGATGCAGCCAAATGGTTTATTGATTCTATCAAACAGCGGCAGCAAACCTTATTGGTAACCATGAATGCAATCATGCATTTTCAGTATGATTATTTCTTAACTGGCGACGAAAGGAAACTGAAACCCATGATTTTAAAAGATATTGCCGACCAAATTAAAATGGATGTATCTACTGTATCAAGGGTTGCCAATAGCAAATATGTATCTACTCCTTACGGAACCAAACTCATCAAGGAGTTCTTCTCTGAATCGATGACCAATGACCAAGGTGAGGAAGTGTCTACGAGGGAAATTAAAAAGATTTTAGAAACGGTTATTGCTGAGGAAAACAAACGCAAACCTCTAACCGATGAAAAGCTTTCTAAAATCCTAAAGGAAAAAGGATATCCAATCGCTCGAAGAACAGTAGCGAAATATAGAGAACAGCTTGACATCCCAGTTGCTAGATTACGAAAAGAGATTTGATGAGGCTGTTGAATTTCATATCCGTTGTTTTGCATCCCATTGTGTTGCCAACCGTAGTGGTGCTATGTTTCTTTTTTTCGGTGCCTATTATTTATCCCAAGTCACAACGATTGACCATCCTGGCCCTGGTATTTATTACTACCTATTTGATTCCGATACTTTTTGTTTTCTTATTTAGAAGATTGGGAGTTCTAACGAGTTATGATAAGATCTCATTGAATGAACGCAAACTTCCGGTACTAACCATGTTGTTTGTTTTCTACTTAATGGGAAAAGCCTTTTATACAGTCCCTAATTTAAGAGATTTAGGCACCTTGTTTTATTCGAGTGCTTCTGCTCTTTGCTTCATCTACATAGTTTCGTTTTTAAACGTCAAGGCCAGTTTGCACTTGGTAGCTATGGGAATTGCAACGGGATTTTTCCTTCACTTGAACAGCTACTATTCGAAGTCTTTTTTAGGATTGATAATTGTCTTTATCCTTTTATCCGGATTTTTAGCAAGTTCCTTATTATACCTTCGAAGTCAGCATCCGAAAGAAATTTATGTAGGCTTTTTTATTGGGCTATTGGCTCCTTTACTTTTTTCAAGTTTCTTACAGTAAGTAAAAAATCACACCAAACTTTAAGGCTCTGGTATCGATAGGTGCACCATTGAAAGTTGCATTCTCAAACATTGGCGTTAAAGGATAATACAAATAAGCATTGATAGCGTCATAGCCAATTGACAAGGATAATCCAGATTGTAATTTGTTAAAGGCACTTACATCCGAATAATTTACGGGATTCCCATTCTCAATAAAATCAAAACTATTACGCAGATTGTAAGAAAATTTCACCCCTGTATAAATACGCCAAAAAGCATATTTATTAGCCGTAGAAGCTCGCCAACGCAGTTCTAAAGGAAATTCCAAATTATGAGAACTAAGTGCATTATCTGAAATACCAGTGGCATTTCCGAAGAGTGTGGTATTGTTTACTTCCTCAACCTTTAATTGATGGGTAATGTTTTGATAACCATAACCAACTCCAAGACCTAAAGAGAATGTTCCACCACGATTCAAAATGATGTCTTTGATAAAACCCGTAGTAAACTCATAGGAAAATCCGCTTCTTGTAATGGTTGTTGGCTGACTAATTAGTTGGACGTATGACACTGAGAAATAAAGTTGATCATCGGCATAACGATCGCCTATGGCAAGCGAATCCTTTTGGGCGAAACCTAATGCCGAAGTGAACAATAAAATCAATAAGATGATGGTGTTTCTCATATTCGAATAGATACCTCTAAAATAATAAATTCAACGCATAAAAAAGGGCAATCTGAGTAAGACTGCCCTTTACATATATTAAAATACAAAGATTTCTATTCTGAAGATTTTGAAGCTGAATAACTAATTTTAAGAGCATTCACATCTCTTAATTTCAATCGAATATCGGTAATTACACCAACATTAGATTCTCTATCCGCCTTAATAGAAGTAGTCATATAAGGCACCTCTTCTTCCGCTCTTTTCGAACGTTCGTTATAAATAAACGCAGGAATATCTTCTGGAGTTGCAATCTTATCATTCAATTGAATGCGATTGTAACTTGTTCCATATTTTTCATCCTTAGGTTTACCCACATAAATGGTAGACACCAAACTTTTGTGCTCTAACTTTTTAACTTCAGTTGCCGATGGTAATCTAGGAGAATCAATAACCAATTCTGTTTCTCTCATAGTAGTTGTCACCATAAAGAAGAACAACAACATAAAAACAATATCAGGTAATGATGCCGTATTCACCGCAGGCATTCCTTTTTTCTTCTTTTTAAACTTTGACATACGTGAAAAATTTAAAATTATTGAGCAGAAGTTGGTTCTGCGTCCGATATAATTTGAGGGTATGCTTTTTTGATATCCTCAACTTTTTTCTTTAAATCCTCGTTATTCTTGTCATCCTTATAAGCTTCTTCTAGCTCCGTAAATGACATATTATAACGTTGTCTGCACAATCTATCTCTCAGCTCTCTATACGCTTTTAATAACTCGTTTTGAACTGCAATATATGTGCCATATTCAGTACCTCTATCACTTTGAACGGAAATAACCGCTTTGTTTGGGTGGTCAGAAGAAGATTCTGACTTTTCTCCTTGACAATAATCACATGGTTGTCCTGGAGTTCCATCCTCGCCTGGTTTTCCTACACCTCCGCCGTTATCGATGAACTTCATAGCAGCTTCTTTCAAATCTTTCAACTGCATGCGCTCATCTTCTACCATCAATTCATTCTTTCTATTGATGTTAACTTCGAAGATATTCTTCTTTTTAATGATAGGTGGCTCATAATTTGGTGGCGGTTTTTCTGATAACTTCTTAGATACACCAGAATCCACATTCATAGTAGTTGTTACTAAGAAGAAAATTAGCAGAAGGAACGCAATGTCAGCCATTGAGCCCGCATTAATTTCTGGATTTTCTCTTCTTGCCATAAATTATGATTTAACTAATCCTTTTACTAAATCCCATACAAAGAACACACTAGCAATCGCTCCTAAAAAGACGCTATACCAGATTCCTGTTCCTACCATTTGGTTTGTCGTAGATCCTTCCTCTCCACCTTCTAATACAACACCTTGTGTGTCTAATACTGCTGCAGAATCAGCAGTGAAGTATGAAATTAAGAAGATTACACCTAGAACAGCCAATCCCATTAGGGTTTTCTTTAAATTATCTGGGTTTCTAACCAAGCTAATCATGGATAGAACCAAAGCAATAATCACAGAAGCATATAGTAAGTAAGTAGAATAGTATACCAACGGACTTACCAATCCGTTTTGTAAATCTACACTTGACTCAAGCGCTTCTTTATCTTCAACTGCCACCCTTACGAATAAGATGATGCCAATCACAGATATTATTGCTATCGCAATGTTTAATAACTTATTACTCTTCATAATTTGTTATTTTTTATATCTCACTAAAAGATCAACTAATTGAATAGAAGCATCTTCCATGTTATTTACAATACTATCTACTTTAGATACGATGTAGTTGTAAAAAATCTGTAAAATAATTGCCGTAATAAGACCAAATACTGTTGTTAAAAGTGCGATTTTAATACCACCTGCTACTACACCAGGAGAGATATCATTTGCTACAGCAATTCTATCGAATGCATCAATCATACCAATTACTGTTCCCATGAAACCTAACATCGGTGCTAAGGCGATAAATAGAGACAACCAAGAAACATTCTTTTCTAATAATCCCATTTGTACACCTCCATAAGAAACAACAGCTTTTTCAGCTTCATCAATTCCTTCATCAACTCTATCCAATCCTTGATAAAAAATTGATGCAACTGGCCCTTTTGTATTTCTACAAACTTCTTTAGCAGCCTCAACACCACCAGAACTCAACGCTTCCTCTACATTAGAAACTAATTTCTTAGTGTTCGTTGTTGCCATGTTTAGATAAATAATTCTTTCTATAGCTATTGCTAATCCTAAGATTAATGCAACTAATACGATTCCCATGAACTGAGGATCTCCCTCAATAAAACGTTGTTTTAAAATTTGGTGAAAAGTTTTAGCTTCTTCTACTGTTGCTTCCTGAGCAAAAGTGGATTGAACAGCTCCAAAAAAAACAAATCCTGCCAAAGAAATGGCTTTTACTACTTTTTTCATCTTTGTTATAAATTAATTTTAATAGTTACGGGTTAAAGATATAAATTTTAATATCAATTATTGAATTCTACGTTGTTAATATTCAACACCTTGATAAATTCCATAAAATGGGCGCTCAAGAAACGAAAAATAGAGGGTTAAACAAAATTTTTGACTAAGAAATTTCGCCTCTTAGCGATTTCTTAAAATACTTCTTAAAGTCTCGTTTTGTAAGGTTTTTGGTGAGTAAATACATCAATTTGGCAATGGCTGCTTCTGTAGTCATATCCTTAGAACTCCAAACACCGATTTTTTTAAGGTGAACACTGGTGTGATAACGCCCTTGAATTACGGATCCTCCAACGCATTGCGTGACATTTACAATGATAACCCCATTATCAATTGCTTTCTTTAAAACCTTGACAAACCAATCACAGGTAGGCGCATTCCCCGAACCAAAGGTTTCTAAAACAACAGCTTTCACCTCGGGATTCAACACAACGGATTCAATGACATTTTGGGTAATGCCTGGAAATAACTTTAAAACAGCAATTCTAGTATCCAAATCTTTCCGGAAAATAGCTGGCTTCTTATTGTACGGATGAATATTGAGGAACTTTCTATTGAAATTCAATTGAACACCACTTTCGGCAAGAATGGGATAATTCATAGATTCAAATGCCTCAAAATTATTGGCATTTAACTTTGTTGTTCGGTTGGCTCTATAAAGTTTGTATTCAAAGTACAATCCCACCTCTCTAATGGTTGGTACTCCGTTTTTATGAGACGATGCAATTTGGATGGCAGTAATCAGGTTTTCTTTTGCATCGGTTCTCAAATCCCCAATAGGCAGTTGCGATCCTGTGAAAATGACAGGTTTTTGAAGATTTTCAATCATAAAACTTATGACAGAAGACGTGTAGGACATAGTGTCTGAACCGGTAAGAATCACAAATCCGTCAAAAACTTCATAATTTGATTCAATAATTCCTACGATATCTTGAAAGCGCTCTACATTCATATCGGACGAATCAATTGGTTTTTCAAAAGAAACGGTATTAATCTCACAATTCAATTGCCGCAATTCGGGTATCCGTTCCTGAATCTGATCAAAATCAAAAGGAATCAACACTTCTGAATTGTAATCTTTTACCATCCCAATGGTACCGCCTGTGTAGAGTATGAATATTTTAGGCTTTATTGTCATTTTGTCATTTTTCATCCCACAAAATAAAATGGAATACTTTATGTTGTAAATTTAGAGACAAATTAGAAAACAAGAATTATAAATTATAGCTATGTTTTATATCATAATAGGAGTTATTGCTCTTGCGAGCTGGTTGGTTAGCAACACGCTCCAAAGAAAATTTAAAAAGTATTCAAAGATTTCCTTAAGAAATGGAATGAGTGGTGCCGAAATTGCGGAAAAAATGTTGATGGATCATGGTATTACCGATGTACAAGTAATTTCAACGCCAGGAAGACTTACCGATCACTACAATCCGAAAGATAAAACCGTAAACCTAAGTGAAGCCGTATACAACCAACGCAACGCCGCGGCGGCGGCTGTGGCAGCTCATGAAGTTGGTCATGCTGTTCAACATGCACAAGCATACGAATGGTTGACCATGAGATCTAGGCTGGTACCTGTAGTGAGCATCTCTTCTAGATTCTCCCAATGGTTGGTTATTGGAGGGTTAATTCTAGGAGCCGCTTCAGGGGATGCCGGAATCGGATTTTTCATTGCCTTAGCTGGGCTCTTCTTTATGGCCTTAGCCACCTTATTTAGCTTTGTAACCTTACCAGTTGAATATGATGCTAGTAATAGAGCTTTGGCATGGTTGCGCAATAAAAATATGGTATCTCAGGAAGAATTTGCAGGGTCAAAAGATGCATTAAAGTGGGCTGCTAGAACTTATCTAGTGGCAGCTTTGGGATCGTTGGCAATGTTATTGTATTGGGGTCTACAAGTTTTAGGCGGAAGAGACTAGGTCTATTGTATTAATGACTTAATGAATTAATAACTTAATAATTTAATGGTTGAACGAGTTTTAGCCAAAAAAAAGCCGAAAGAGTTTCTTTCGGCTTTTTTATTAGTCTTAATTATTTAATCGTTCAATTTTAGAACGGCCATGAACGCCTGTTGCGGAATTTCTACATTTCCAACTTGTCGCATTCTTTTCTTTCCTTTCTTTTGTTTCTCCAATAACTTACGTTTTCGAGAAATATCCCCACCGTAACACTTGGCGGTTACATCTTTTCGTAAGGCTTTCACCGTTTCTCTTGCAATAATCTTGGCTCCAATGGCAGCTTGAATCGGGATGTCAAATTGTTGCCTCGGAATCAATTCCTTCAACTTCTCACAGATTCGTTTTCCGATGGTGTAGGCATTGTCGGCATGCAATAAAGCTGAAAGTGCATCCACTGATTGACCGTTCAACAGCATGTCTACCCGCACCAATTTCGATTTACGCATTCCGATCGGATTGTAATCGAAAGAGGCATATCCTCTCGATACGGTTTTCAATCGGTCGTAAAAATCAAAGACGATTTCTGCCAATGGCATGTCAAAAATCAATTCGACGCGCTGAGTTGTCAAATAAGTCTGATTGACAATCTGCCCTCGTTTCTCAATACAGAGACTCATCACCTGCCCTACATAATCGGCCTTGGTAATAATCGAAGCTTTGATGTATGGTTCTTCCACGTGATCCAACTTCGAAGGATCGGGTAAATCGGAAGGGTTATTAACTATGATTGCAGTATCTGGTTCTTTCTTGGTAAAGGCTTGATATGATACGTTCGGAACCGTTGTAATTACGGTCATATTAAATTCACGTTCCAAACGCTCTTGGATGATTTCCATGTGCAGCATTCCTAAGAATCCACAACGGAATCCGAATCCTAATGCAGCAGAACTTTCTGGTTGGAATACCAAGGAGGCATCGTTCAATTGGAGTTTCTCCATCGATGCTCTTAGCTCCTCATAATCTTCGGTATCTACTGGATAGATTCCCGCAAAAACCATTGGCTTCACATCCTCAAATCCTTCAATTCTGTTTTCGGTCGGTTCTTTCGCATCAGTGATGGTATCACCCACCTTCACTTCTTTCGCTGTCTTAATTCCCGTAATCAAATATCCTACATCACCCGTCTGAATTTCCTTTTTAACTACCTGATTCAATTTCAAAGTTCCTACCTCATCAGCACCATACATCTTGTTGGTTGCCATGAATTTGATTTGTTGGTTCTTTTTAATGGAACCATCAATCACTCTAAAATAGGTTTCAATTCCGCGGTACGAATTGTAAACCGAATCAAAAATCAAGGCTTTTAAAGGTGCATTCGGATTACCTTTTGGGGCTGGAATCCTTTCAATAATGGCCTCCAAGATTTTATCAACCCCAAACCCAGTTTTTCCACTGGCAGGAATCACCTCCTCTGGATCACAACCTAAAAGGTCTACGATATCGTCGGTTACTTCCTCGGGATTTGCACTTGGCAAATCGACCTTGTTCAAAACTGGAATAATCTCCAAATCATTCTCTAAGGCTAAATAAAGATTCGAAATGGTTTGTGCCTGAATACTTTGAGCTGCATCAACGATTAACAGGGCCCCTTCACAGGCAGCAATGGATCGAGAAACTTCATAGGAAAAGTCAACGTGACCTGGAGTGTCAATTAGATTCAAAGTGTATTGCTTACCATCTTGGGTATAATCCATTTGAATCGCATGCGACTTGATGGTAATACCACGCTCTCGCTCTAAATCCATATTGTCAAGTAACTGATCTTGCTTTTCACGATCAGTAACTGACCCCGTATAATCTAATAGACGGTCGGCAAGTGTGCTTTTACCGTGATCAATATGAGCTATAATACAAAAGTTCCTAATGTTCTTCATTCCTCTATCTATCTTCTATAAAGCGTGTGCAAAGATAATCAATTGATTAGTTACAAATTAAGGCTTTTCGGCCTTCGCATTGAAATTGTTCTTATTTTAAATCAGTCTCACCAATAGCGGTTTGAAACTCATCCCAATTTACCGTTCCGTCTTCATTCGCATCAAAGGTCTGAATCATAAATTCAGCGACCAATCCGCGAATAATCGGACTCACTTTGGCTTCTTTTAGCAGTCGTTTGAAATCGTCTTTATCTAGCTCACCATCCTTGTTTTGATCGTAATAATCAAAAGCGTCTTTCGGATGCGTAAACTTACTGCGCATCAAATCCTCAATATTCTCAACGATTTTTTTTCGACTCCAAGCCATAATTTAGTCTTGCCACTCAGCAATAAACAAATTGGTATCTCGACCCCCACCGTTATTTCGGTTGGAAGAGAAAATCAATTTCTTACCATCATTCGAAAATACTGGGAAAGCATCAAAGGTTTCACCATGCGTAACTCTTTCCAAGTTTTTACCGTCAATATCAATCATATACAAATTGAATGGAAACCCTCTTTCCGCCTCGAAGTTGGAAGAGAATAAAATCTTCTTACCAGAAGGGTGAAAGAACGGACTCCAATTGGCATTTCCTAAATCTGTCAACTGTCTTAAATCAGACCCATCAGCATTACAGATGTACAACTCCATTTCTGTGGGTTCTACCAATCCTTGAGCTAACAAATCTTTATAATTTTTGATTTCTTCTTCTGTTTTAGGTCTCGAGGAACGAAAGATTATTTTTGTACCATCTGGGGAGAAAAATGCACCACCGTCGTAACCTAATTGATCGGTAATTTGCTTCACGTCCGAACCATCAAGGTTCATGGTATATAATTCAATATCGCCGCTTCTTGTTGAAGTGAATACAATTTTATCTCCTTTGGGAGAAACCGTCGCCTCTGCATCATATCCTTTCTCAGTCGTCAATTGCTTTACAATATTCCCTTCTAAATCGGCCACAAAAATGTCGTAGCTGTCATAAATAGGCCAAACGTATTTTCCATTCTTACGAAGCGGAGCATCCGGACATTCGTCTTGTTCCAAATGGGTAGAAGCATACAAGATATGCTTGTTATCTGGCATAAAATAGGCACAGGTAGTTCTACCTTTACCTGTTGAAATCATGGGTGGCATTTTGTCTTTAAAGGTCTCATCAGCATTCATCAAGAACATTTGATCACAGCCTACATTCCAATTCTTGTAGTTTGATTGAAAAACCAATTGCTTGTCATCAAAGCTCCAATAAGCCTCGGCATTATCGCCACCGAAGGTGATTTGCTTTAAACTTTTAAAGTGTCTTTCTTCTGGATAGACATTCGCAATGCTATCTCTGTTTTCTAAAGTTTGTTGGTTGTCTTTTTTGTTGGTTTTACAGGACAAAACCATTAGCCCAATAAGAAATAAATAAAGAATTCTCATATCCTATTTTTATTATTTAATTTTGCAAAAATAGTATTAAAAAAATGAGATACCTTTTATTAATCAGCTTTTTATTAGCATTCTACGGATGTGAAACTTCAACCACAAAAAACAAGATTAAAGAGGATGTTGCCTATTTGGCTTCCGATGCTTTGGAGGGAAGACAGACGGGTACAGAAGGAGAAAGAAAAGCACTCGAATATATTGCCAAGCGTTTTAAAGAACTCGGATTAGAAACCAAAGGAACTAAGGACTATGCACAGCCATTTTCTTTTAAGCCAAAAACCAATCCGCATGAAGAAGTAAAGTATGATGTTAATGGCGATGGAACCATTACAGGAAACAATGTGGTTGGTTACCTAAATAACAATGCTGAAAATACCGTTATCATTGGTGCTCACTACGATCATTTGGGATACGGTGGCGAAGGATCTTTGTATAGAGATACCATCAAAGCCATCCATAACGGAGCGGACGATAATGCTTCTGGGGTTGCCTTAATGCTCGATTTGGCTCGAAAACTCAAAGGAAAGAATACCAACAACAACTATTTGTTCCTTGCTTTTTCTGGAGAAGAAATGGGCTTGTTAGGATCAAATTACTTTGTAAAGAATCCCACGATTGATACCAAAAAAGTGTCCTACATGATCAATATGGACATGGTTGGACGGATGAAAAAAGATTCTTCATTAGCCGTATATGGAACGGGTACTTCTCCAATATTTAAACAAGTTTTAAAATCACACAACAAAGGATTCAAACTAATTCAGAATGAATCGGGTGTTGGGCCAAGCGACCATACCAGCTTTTACTTGGCAGACATTCCAGTGCTACATTTCTTTACAGGTCAGCATTCAGACTACCACAGACCGAGTGACGATTCTGACAAATTGAATTACGAGGGAATGAATTTGATCTCCACTTATTTATTTGACATTATTTCTGATTTGGATGACAATGGCAAACTAGCCTTTCGAAAAACCAAAAATGAAAGTGATAAAACACCTCGATTTAGAGTTGGTTTGGGAGTTGTACCTGATTATTTGTTTGATGGTAAAGGCATGCGAATTGATGGTGTGTCTGAAGACAAGCCAGCACAAAAAGCAGGGTTGCTAAAAGGTGATGTAGTAATTCAATTGGGCGACAGTTTGGTGACCGATATGATGAGCTATATGAGAGCCTTATCTACCTTTAAAAAAGGAGACCAAACTAAAGTGGTGGTAAAGCGAGGAGATAAGGATGTTCAAAAAACAATTAAATTCTAAATAGTCCAAGTATGGTGAAAATAGACAACATCGAATTACCTGATTTTCCGCTTCTTTTAGCACCTATGGAAGATGTATCCGATCCTCCCTTTCGAGCGCTTTGTAAAGAAAACGGTGCGGATGTTGTTTACACAGAATTCATTTCTTCAGAAGGACTCATTCGTGACGCGGCCAAAAGTGTCATGAAACTAGATATTTATGAAAAAGAAAGACCAGTCGGAATTCAAATTTTCGGAGCCAATTTAGATTCCATGCTCAAATCGGTAGAGATTGTTGAAAAAACCAATCCGGATATCATCGATATTAACTTTGGTTGCCCAGTAAAAAAGGTAGTTTCTAAAGGAGCAGGTGCTGGAATCCTTAAGGATATTGATTTAATGGTGAAACTCACCGAGGCCATGGTAAAGCATACCAAACTTCCGATCACCGTAAAAACAAGATTGGGTTGGGATCACGATTCGATTCGAATTGTTGAAGTAGCCGAACGATTGCAAGATGTGGGTTGTAAAGCCATTTCTATTCACGGAAGAACCAGAGCACAGATGTATAAGGGTGATGCCGATTGGAAACCCATAGCTGAAGTAAAAAACAATCCGCGAATGCATATCCCTGTTTTTGGAAACGGAGATGTAAACTCTCCAGAACGTGCCATGGAGATGCGTGATAAATACGGATTAGATGGTGCCATGATTGGTAGAGCTTCAATTGGATATCCCTGGTTCTTTAATGAAGTAAAACACTATTTTAAAACAGGGGAACACCTTCAAAAACCCAATATTTCTCAGCGTGTTGAAATGGCACGACGTCATTTAGAAATGGCCATCGATTGGAAAGGCGAGCATTTGGGTGTTGTGGAGACCAGAAGGCATTATACCAATTACTTTAAGGGTATTCCACATTTCAAAGAATACCGTTTAAAAATGGTAACTTCAGATGATCCAAAAGATGTTTTTGACACATTTAAAGAAGTGGAAGAAACTTTTGGTGATGCCATGATTCCAGAACTTTCCTAAGTTTCATTTTCCACGTATTTTTTACCTCAGGTATGATAAATGTCATATCCAAAACCCTTTATTACTATTATTTTTATAATGAACATTAAATCTTCAGCTTATGACAACAAACATTCAATTTATCAGTATGCCAACGAGCGAAGCTATGGAAGCTTATACATTAAAAAAGCTTGAAAGTTTGTTTAACAAATATGAATCCATTATTCGGGTTGATGTGTTTTTTAAACGCGAAAACTCTCCAAAAGAACTGGGAAGAATTGTTGAAATGGAAGTGAGTATTGCAGGACCAAGAATTCACGCCTCATCCAATGAAAAGAATTACGAAATGGCCGTAAAAAATACCATTAGTGATTTGGAGAAACAACTGAAAAAAAGAAAAGGAACCTTAAAACCTTATTTATAATTATTTGATTGAATTTTTCTTCTAACGTGTTAGAATAGAAAGGTATAGTAGAACTAGTATTGAATTACGGTTGGACTATACCTTTTTCCTTTTTACCGAAATCTTCCCTGTTTTAATCTTTTTTTAAGAAAGTAAGGCTTTTTTAAATCGTATTTTTACAGCATTCAATTTTTACCCCCAAAAGGAATAAACAAAAGAACGGTTTAAGGTAAATGAAACATAAAGTAAATCTCGAAATCGATTAAGGAGATCCCTAAAAAGAAACATTTACCTAAAATACATTTCGATAAACACCTAGCTAGGTTTATGATTTAACAAGAATTACTCACGTAATTCTTGTTTTATTTTTCAATAAATACTTTTGAGATTCTACTACTTGCAATTTTCGCAGCCAAATAACCAAGTACGGTCAAGGTGGAAAAAACAATCAATACATTGGTAAACTCCAACTCTACAGGATAAGGGATTGTTGCTGTAATCATGAACAAGCTGAATTTTTGCTGTAAGATAACGAGAATAACACCAAGAATAACCCCTACGATCATTCCCAGAAAGGTCAATAAAAAGCCTTGATAGACAAAAATCTTTTTTACTTCTTGAACAGTTGCTCCTAAATTGTATAGGGTTTTCAAGTTTGACCGCTTGTCAATAATCATCATGATGATGGCGCCGATCACATTGAACAAAGCAATGATGATGATGAGCGTAAAAATTAAATAGGAAACAAAATTCTCGGTATTGATTACCTTGTAAAAGACGGCATTTAGTTGGGCTCTCGTTTGAACTTGGAATGCAGTTCCTAGCTCATTCTGTAGTGCTTCTGCCAAATCATCCGGATCTGAATTGGCGTCAATCTTTAATTCCAGACTTGTCAGCTGTCTGTCCTGAAAGCGAAGCAATCTTTTTGCTTGATCAAAGGTGACAAAAACATATTTACTTTCAAATTCCTCTGTACCGGTATATAGGCCAACTATCTGAACATTCGTTTTGTAAAAAGCGTTTTGGGGATTGATGAAGCCAGTTCCTGGTTTGGGAAGCATAATTTGTAAGGCTTCTCCAAAATTATAAACTCCAACACTGAGCTTGTTTGAAATGACTCTTCCCAAAACAGCCGTGTTTACATAGTCATAGTCCAACCAATTTCCCACCACAATGGCCGAATCTATTTTGGTGACCTTATTATAATTTGCATCGACTCCCTTGACAAAAGCAATTTCATTCTTCCCATTGTACTCCAAAAAAACACGCTCTTCAATCACTTTTGAAACTTTCAAAACAGCGGTATTATTTTCAAGCACTTGCTGAACCTTGTCGTCAAAAAGAAAGGACTTCCCCTCAGAAGCTGTGATTTTTAAATCGGGCTCAGAGGCATCCAATAGACCGTAACTAAAAGTCCGCAATCCAGAGAATCCCGAAAGAATAATAAATAAAGCAACCGAGCTCACAATGACACCAAAAGAGGCAATAATAGTGATGATATTGATGGCGTTATTGCTCGTCTTAGAAAATAAATAACGTCTTGCTATGTAAAAGGAAAAACGCAAAAGAACCTATCGTTTTTGACGTTTCGGAAGAATATCAGGATTTTTGATCGGATTATCAGTCTTCCCTTGGAGGGCATTGTCAATCCCTTCGATGTAATCCAATGAATCATCTGAGAAAAAGGCGAGTTCTGGCATTCGACGCAATTGGTTCCTTGTTCGTTTCGCCAGTTCATGACGAATTAAAGGAGTATTGGAAATAATTCCCTCCACAATCTCATCTCGCTTTTCAGAAGGAAAAACACTCAAATAAACCTTTGCCAAACCTAAATCGACAGTGACATTCACCTTTGTAACGGTAATAATCACTCCGCGCATCCCATCTTGAGCAGATTTTTGTAATACATCAACAATGTCTTGTTGAAGAATTCCGGCTATTTTTCGCTGTCTATTTGATTCTTCCATGCCGCAAATTTACAATAATTAAGGAGTATAAATTTTGTTTTTGATGGCATAAATAACCAATCCCACTCTATTCTTAACATCCAACTTTGTAAAAAGATTATCGCGATAGCCGTCAATGGTTTTCGGACTCAAACACATGCGATCTGCAATTTCCTTATAGGTTAGCTCGGTACATGCTAATTTCAAAAACGTAATTTCTTTTTCTTTGAGTTGGATGGAACTTTCTTCCTTAGTCAAACTCCGAACTAATAAATTCGCAACCTCCTTGGTATGATAGTATCCGTTTTTAATGGTTTCATTCAAAGCCTTTTCAAGTACGGATTTTTCCGAATCTTTTAACAAATAACCCACCGCCCCAGCTTTGATCATCCTTAAGATCGACGAATCGTCATCCTCTACAGATAGGGCTAGTACTTTTATTTCTGGATGATGCTTTGACAGCCATTCGGTAGCCTCAATGCCATTCATGATAGGCATGTTAACATCCATCAAAATCACCTCCGGATTGGGTATCTCTTTAGAAGTTATTTTTTGCATTAGGTCATTGCCATTTTTGCAGGTAGTCACCACATTAAAATTCTCAAAGGTATTTACCATCTGAGCAATTGCTTGGGATAGCAACGTATGGTCGTCTACTACAAAAACCGGGTGCTTATGCATTTGCATATTCAATTTTCAATGTTGTTCCTTTGCTAAGTTCGGAATTTAATTCCACTTTCGCTCCGATGAGCTTGGCTCTATTGGCAATGTTAAGTAATCCGATTCCTTTTTGTTTGATCTTTTCCATATCAAATCCGATACCATCGTCTTTGGCTACAACTTCCAAACCTTCAGGTTTTGCAGTAAGTTCTACAATCAAATTATTTGCCTTGGAATGCTTGATGGTATTTGAAAAAAATTCCTGTAAAATTCTAAAAATAATGATGCTTGATTTTTGATCTATACTTACTTCCTCATCAGAGGTCGAAAACTGAGCATTGATGAAACTAAGTCTGTTTAATCTATCTATTTCTAATCGAATAGATTCTTTTAAGTTCAATTGCTTGATGGCTTCAGGATTGATCATTTTTGAAAGGGCTCTAACTTCATTCAATCCTTTTGATATGGTTTCAGAAACCTCTTTTGTCTGTTCGTTTGGTTGACTTTGTAATTGAATTTTGGCCAAGGTGAGCAACTGCCCGATATTATCGTGAAGTTCCCAACTAATGTTCCGCAAAGTTTCTTCTCTTATTTCAACCTGAGCTTCAGCAATCTCCTTTTCAAATTCCTCTCGGGCTTTTTCTTGAGCAATGAGCAGTTCGTTTTTCCTTTTCTGAAAAAAAGCAAATAACAACAAAAGCATAAAGGTGATTAAGATGATCACCACCGTTGAAATTATAATGACTGCTTGAGTGGTTTCTTGCTCCATACTAATCCGATGATAAATATTAAATGCATGACTACAATCAAGGTCTCTAACACAGTGAATAGTAGTCGATCTTTCATACCTCCAAGATACAAAAGTGAAAAGAAGGGAAGTGTTCCGAGATAATAGATCAGAAATCCTACCGATATCCAAAAGGGAAGGCTCACTTGAAAGCTGGTTATTTTATTGGAATTCAATAGCTCTTTTAGATATAGAAAAATGAAAGTGGTTATCACGAAACCTAAGATGATTAATGAGTAGGTCTGAAGGCTTTCAAATTGAAAACTTACCGCATACCAAATGTAAAAGAGAACCGATAATACCATCACTAACTTTTTTGAAAACCGCTCTTCAAGGAGTGTGTAATAAATCATCAACAAGGTTGAAAATTCAAAAAAGGTGTAAATGTTATACAACCAGTGATTCCCAGTTGGTCGAAATAGTTCGCCCAGAATATCCGCCAAATAGGCGAATATTAAATAGGCGAAAAAAAAATAAAAGTAGAAGCCTTTAAACTTTTTAAAAAATATGATGGAACATACAATACTTGAGGCTTCTACGCAAGATATTATACTGGGGAAAAAGTCCATGAAAAGATTAGTATGGAGGTGTCGTATTCGCTCGGTTAGCCGATGAACTCAACAAAAACTTATCTTGCTCATTTTGTTGCTGGAATGGGAAGAATGAAGCCTTCTTAACTCGTTTTTTTCGAGCATCATTCAAAAACTTTTGTATTCCGACTGGTTTTCCAATTCCTGAATACAGTGGCTCAAAGGCAGCATCGTCACGACCAGCAATTGTAGTGGTTGGTGTTAAAATGATGGTTTGTCTGCTTCGTAAAACTTCATCCTTGTAATTTTTTGGATAAGAAGTCGGATAAATTCGGAATCCGGTTACAGGAATCTGCTTTTCTTTTGAAATTTTTTCAATGTAGGCAATGTATTGCTTAAGGTCTTCGATACGATACCAATTATACACAGTTGACCTCGTCTCCTTGCCATTGGTTGTTTTCTTCATATAAGCGTCTAAAACTCGCCTAGCACCAGTATTGTATTCGTCAAACATAGCGGCCATTTCTGGATAGGTTAAAGCTTGGGTGGGCCGATCACTATTTGGATAACAAGAAAGGCTATCATTGACGGCTAATTCTGTTTTTTGTTTTGGAAAATCATGAGTATGGTTACACTCTGATTTATAGCTATACAGTGCAAAAAGAACTGTTACCAATGCTAATGCTTTTAGTGTAAAAGATTTCATCGTTGATTTATTTTAAGTTGACAATCAACAATATACGATTTTATTGAAGGAAAAATTTGAGTAAAATTAGAAATAGGGGTTTTTCCCCTTTTAAAAAGGAGTTTTACACTTGCAGTTTATTGATGAAATGAAAGGATATTTGTGTAAGAAATTTTGGTTAAATAATTCTTCTTAGGGAAAGATTGCATGACAAAAAACCTCAATGCTTGCACATTGAGGTTTTTTTATTTTTGTTAACTCTAGAGTTTCTTAGTCTGCTAGAATAATTACCTTATTGTTGTTCAATTCAAGTGTTCCTGAATTGATTGCATATAAAAATTGACCATCCTTAGTTTTGGTAAACTTGTCAGCATAAAGCTCATCAAGCTTAGCCTGTGGACTCTCAATTTTAATTTCACCATCTTTCAATGTAGATACAATGGCCGCGTGATTGTCTAACAATTGAAACTGACCGTCCATTCCAGGAACTGAAACAGATACAATTTCAGAAGAAAACAAAATCGCTTCAGGTGTTACAATTTCTAAATACATAAACTAGTTTTTAAGCTTCCGCTAACATCTTTTCACCTGCGTCAATCGCATCCTGAATAGATCCTTTCAAGTTGAACGCTGCTTCTGGATATTTATCCAACTCACCGTCCATAATCATATTGAATCCTTTGATTGTGTCTTTGATATCAACCAATACTCCAGGGATACCTGTAAACTGCTCAGCTACATGGAAAGGCTGAGATAAGAAACGCTGTACACGACGCGCTCTGTGTACTACTTGCTTATCCTCTTCAGATAATTCTTCCATACCTAAGATGGCAATTATATCTTGTAATTCTTTATATCTCTGTAAGATCTCTTTTACTCTTTGTGCACAGTTGTAATGATCATCACCTAAGATTTCTGGAGTTAAGATTCTTGAAGTTGAATCTAATGGATCAACCGCAGGATAGATACCCAACTCAGCAATCTTTCTTGACAATACTGTTGTGGCATCTAAGTGAGCAAAGGTAGTTGCAGGAGCTGGATCGGTTAAGTCATCCGCAGGTACATATACTGCTTGTACAGAAGTAATAGAACCTTTTTTGGTTGAAGTAATACGCTCTTGCATTGCACCCATTTCTGTTGCTAATGTAGGCTGATATCCTACAGCAGATGGCATACGACCTAATAAGGCAGATACCTCAGAACCTGCTTGCGTAAATCTAAAGATATTGTCTACAAAGAATAATACGTCTTTTCCTTGTGAATCACCAGCACCATCTCTAAAGTACTCAGCGATTGTTAATCCAGATAAAGCCACACGAGCTCTTGCTCCTGGAGGTTCGTTCATCTGTCCGAATACGAATGTCGCTTTTGAATCACGAATTCCGTCTTTATCTACTTTAGACAAGTCCCATCCACCTTCTTCCATAGAGTGCATGAAATCATCTCCGTATTTGATAATTCCTGATTCCAACATTTCACGTAACAAGTCGTTTCCTTCTCTAGTTCTTTCTCCTACTCCCGCGAATACAGAAAGACCACCGTGTCCTTTTGCAATGTTGTTAATCAATTCCTGAATCAATACTGTTTTACCTACACCGGCTCCACCGAATAATCCAATCTTACCACCTTTTGCATATGGCTCAATCAAATCGATTACTTTGATACCTGTAAATAAAACTTCTGTTGAAACGGAAAGATCTTCGAATTTAGGAGCTGCTCTGTGGATTGGTAACCCGCTGTCACCATCTTTCTCCAAATTTCCTAATCCGTCGATCGCCTCTCCAGTTACATTAAATAGTCTACCGTAAATATCTGCACCCACTGGCATTTTGATTGGGTTACCTGTAGCTCTCACTTCAGTTCCTCTTTTCAAACCATCAGTCGCATCCATAGAAATGGTTCTTACCGTATCCTCACCAATATGTTGCTGTACTTCAAGAACTAATTTGGATCCATCTTCTCTATCAATTTCTAAAGAATCAAAAATCTTTGGTAAGTCGCTATTCTCAGTATTGAATTCAACGTCAATTACTGGACCAATGATTTGTGAAATTTTACCTAATGTAGACATATTTTCTATTATTGTTTGTTTATTTAATTCGGCCTATTAAAGCACTTATTTTCAAGGTGCAAAATTAGTTTTTTTTGCCAAGTATAAAAAGTATTCTCAAATAAATTATCAATAAAAAAAAGCTCCAACAAATGTTGGAGCTTTTGATATGATTGAAAGCAATTCTTAGTTGGTCAATTTGATCTCAACTCTTCTGTTGTTTGCTCTACCTTTTCTTGTTTTGTTATCGTCTACTGGGTTATCTTCTCCATAGCCTTTAAACGTTAATCTAGAAGCGTCAACACCAGCTTTAACTAAGTAGTCCATAACGGCTTTCGCTCTCTTCTCAGATAACTTCTGATTGATTGCTTTGCTACCAGTGCTATCAGTGTGTCCTCCAATTGCGAACATTGCCTTAGGATTGTTCTTCATGATTTCAGCGATTGCATCTAATTGCTTAGCTACTCCAGCTTTGAAAGAAGAACGGCCTGTATTGAATAAGATTGATTTTGCTGTAAACTCAATTACTTCGATATCTTTCTTAGCGATTACTGGCTCTGGACATCCATTGTTAGAAGCAGGACCAACTTCGTTAGGACACTTGTCATCCTTGTCTAATACACCGTCACCGTCAGTGTCTGGCCAAGGGCATCCACCATTAGCAGCAGGACCAGCAACGTTAGCACATTTATCATCTTTGTCAACTACACCGTCTCCGTCAGTATCAGGACAACCGTTGTTCGCTTTTGTTCCTTTAGCGTTTGGACACATGTCATCTTTGTCAGCGATACCGTCTCCGTCAGCATCTGGACATCCGTTTAAAGAAGCCAAACCAGCTACGTTAGGACAAGCATCGTCTGAATCTTTAATTCCGTCGCCATCAGCATCTGGACAACCGTTGAATTCTTTCAAACCAGCTTCTTCTGGACAAGCATCGTCTTTGTCATATACGCCATCGCCGTCAGTGTCTTTACCACCAAATCTAATTGCCAAACCTAAAGCATGTTGCGCGTGGTAAGCGATTTTATCAGCAAAACCAATTCTTGACATTGTTTGGTAGTTGATACCTAAGTTCTCGTTTAACCAAATGTTATAACCCAAACCAATATTGAACATTCCTTCTCCCAATTTGTTAGCTTCAGTATATCCACCACCAACTAAGACGAAAGGATCGAACCAACCAGTATCTCCGACCAACATGTTTAAGTCGTACTTTACGTTCACGTCAACACTCCAAAAGAAGAATTCAGGAACATTAACCGTAGTACCAGTTCCTCCATAAATCTTGTCAATCTGGTTGATAGAACCTGCTAATTGTAACGAAAATCCTTTGTCTAAGTACTTTTCACCTGAGATTCTTGTAATGGATGGCATGATGTTCCAGTCACCAGCTCCAAGATAATCTTTAACCTGATCACCGATCGAACCGCTTCCACTTAAGAAATCAATAGCGTTCGCTCCAAAAGTCACAGCCCAAGGATTGTTTTTGTCTTGCGCATTTACATTAGAAACTAATGCTAATGTAAAAACAGCTAACACAGCTAATTTTAATTGTTTCATTATCAAATATTTAAATTAAAAGTTCTTATTTATACATCACAAATGTAAGTTCTTCAACTTTATCTGCAAAGACAAATCTACAAAATCTTACAAAGAATGCAAGTTTTTTTCAGCAATCTAGATAACTCCCAGCGATTTACCAACACTCGTAAAAGCAGCAATTGCCTTGTCCAAATGTTCCTTTTGGTGAGCAGCAGACAATTGCACTCTAATTCGGGCTTTTTCCTTCGGTACTACGGGATAAAAGAATCCAATGACATAAATCCCTTGCTCCAATAATTTATCGGCCATCACCTGACTCAATTTAGCATCGTACAACATAACCGGTACAATCGCAGCATCAGCGCCAACCAAATCGAAACCGGCGGCTTCCATCTTGGATCGAAAGTAATTGGTGTTTTCCTCCAATTTATCCCTCAAACTGGTATCATTCTCAATCATATCAAAAACTTTCAAAGCACCTCCAACAATAGCGGGAGCTAATGAATTTGAAAATAGATAGGGTCTTGATCTTTGACGTAAAATTTCAATAATCTCTTTTTTTCCAGTTGTATAACCTCCCATGGCACCTCCGATTGCTTTTCCTAGAGTTCCTGTTACAATATCTACTCGATCCATAACATTCTTCAATTCCACAGTACCTCTTCCGGTTTTACCAATAAATCCAGTAGCATGACATTCGTCCACCATTACCAAAGCATCGTATTTATCGGCCAAGTCACAGATTTCATCCAACTTCGCTACAATTCCGTCCATGGAAAAAACACCATCGGTCACAATGATTTTGAATCGATGATTGTTTTTATTTGCCTCAATCAGCTGTTCTTCCAAAGAAGCCATATCATTGTTTTGATAGCGATACCTAGCTGCCTTACAAAGACGCACACCGTCAATAATCGAGGCATGATTTAAACTATCGGAAATGATCGCATCTTCCTTGGTCAACAAGGGTTCGAAAACACCACCGTTTGCATCAAAACAGGCAGCGTACAAAATGGTGTCTTCTGTTTGATAGAAATTGGCAATCTTTTGTTCCAATTGCTTATGAATTTCCTGCGTGCCACAAATAAATCGTACGGATGACATCCCGAAGCCATATTCATCCATGGCATCCTTTGCCGCTTGGATTACATCGGGGTGATTGGAAAGTCCTAAATAATTATTGGCGCAGAAATTAATCACCTCTTCTCCGGTACTTATTTTAATAACTGCATCTTGGGAAGAAGTGATGATTCGTTCTTTTTTGAACAATCCTGCTTCCTCTATTTCTTGTAATTCCTTCGTTAATTGATCCTTGATCGTACTGTACATTCTTGTTTAATTTTTTACAAATTTACGGTATAATTATTCAACCTCATGAACCAAAACTTCATCGTTGATATAAACCAATAACTTCTTTTCAACCACATAGTCCATTTGTTGTAAAACGCGAACATAATTTCTTATTTGTTGCTCGTGTTTACTTTCTCGACTTCCTGTTTTGTAGTCAATAATGACCACATTCTGGCCTTCAAAAACCACTTTATCAGGTTTCACAATTTGATAAAAGCCGTCGCTAAATTCGCGTTCGTTTTGTGACTGTATATTTTCTCCAAAGTAATTCGTCAATATGGGATGCTTCACAACAGATCTTAATAACTGTTCTAAAGGGTCCTGTTCAACGCTCGTGATCAATCCCTGGGAGACATAACTTTGACAAACTAGTTGAATATCATCCTCACTAAAAATCTCCGCTAACATCTCATGAATTAAGTTTCCATAATCAATGGCTTGTCCTTGTTTGGTATCCCATAATTTGGAAGAATTATTGAGCAAGGCAAGTTGATGCTCCTGCCATTTGATAGAAGGCAAAGCAGTCAAATTCTCATGTGGATCTTCATCAATTAACAGATTGCTTCTTCTCTCAATGGTTCCAAAATGGTACTCTTGATCTACATCTTTCCATAAGCCTTTCTCCTGGAGAAACTTGATATACAGGCCCGAAAAAAACCTCAAGTTTACTTGACCCTTCGAACTTAATCCGTCTCTCGTGGTAATCACAAACAACTTTTCAATAGCCCTGGTAAACGCCACATACATTAAATTGATATTGTCCAGTTCACCATGACTCCGACTTTCCTCATAAATCTCTAATCCGGCAGCACCTGTTTTTGATAGGTTCTGATTGATATCCACCATTAACTCGGGAAAATCGATATGAATTTCCTTCGGATTCATCCAACTTTTATCACCGTTATTTCGATAGATATCCTCGTCACTCGGGAAAATAACCACAGGGAATTCCAATCCTTTGGATTTGTGAACGGTCATGATACTGACCGCATTACTCTTTTGAACCGCAGAAATACTCAGTTTATCTTTTCTAACATCCCAGAATTCGAGGAATTTTTGAATGTCATCACCCTTCTTTTGGCGACCCAATATTACATCTAGAAAAAATTGAAGGTGAGCATCCGAGGATTTTGTGAATCTAAAACTTCGCACAACTTCTTCCACTTGATCATAAAGCGACAGGAATGGAAAATCGGCTACACGAAAGTCAATATCATAGGTTTCTAACTTTTGAAATAATTGATGGACATCTAGATCAATCATTTCAGCAAAAAATTGATGTCGCGGAATTTCAATCTGAAGATGATTGTGCAGAAAATATAAGATTTCGAACAAGGTAAGTTGATCTTTCGAATTGCTGAAGAAGCGAAATAAATTGATAATAAACTTAACTTTCGGACTATTCTCCAACAATAGGGTTTCTGAGGATACAATATCGATTCCCTTTTCAGAAAGGTAATTCGCAATCACCACACCTTCGGCCTTTTTTCGAACCAAAACACAAAGCTCATCCAAACGATAATCGGACTCTATGTTTTGAATTATGGCATGTACGCTCTTGGCAAAATTTGTGGCTTTATCGTCTTCGTCTAGTTTTTTATCTATGAATTGAAGCGACACGTAACCTCCACTCTGGTGATTGGTTTGTTGATTGTTCTCATTACGATACAATTCGGCATATCCCTCATTGCTAAAAACCTCTGAAATACTTCGAAAGAAGTCGTTATTGAACTCAATAATTTCAGAATAACTCCTGTAATTTTTTGGTAATCGATGGATTTCTTTATCCACTTGAAACAAGTTGTGTTTTTCGGAGCCAAGTTCAATAAATTGCTCAGCCTGACTCCCTCTCCATCGATAAATTGATTGTTTGGCATCACCCACCAGAAACAATGCGGCGTCCTCTTGAGCCAAAGCATTTCTCAGCAGGGGAATTAAATTTTGCCATTGCATTTTTGAGGTATCCTGCATTTCATCAATGAAGAAATATTGAAAACGCATGCCCAACTTTTCATAAATGTAAGGTACAGGCTGACCTTTGATACTTTCAGAAATATATCGATTAAATTCAGAGTTCAATTGAATATTCTTTTCCTCCTTGATGGTCTCTAGTTCTTGATAAATGTTGGTAATGACCGCCACCGGATTCAAATTTTTCAAAAATATTTCGGTCAAACTTATTTGACCATACAACTGATAACACTTATTAAAAAACTCTTCAATGGTCGAGGAAAGTGCGTTAATTACAGATGCTATGTCAGGTGCAGTGGATTTTTTATAGAAGTTTTGATTTTCAAGTGCCTTTTGAATGGTAGCACTTCGCGCCCAGAATTTAAACTTTGGGGACATTTGGGAAACATCTCTGAAAAAATTCGGAATGATACTGCGATTAAAATCACTAGGTTGTAACCCTTTTTGATCGATGAGTTCTCCAAATTCAATTCCGATGGATTTCAATTCGTTCTCCATCAAAACCGATTTCTTTTTAAGATTGGTCTTTAACTCTTGAAAGGAATCGAGGGATTTTTCTGAGATTGCCTTGATGTGTTCTATATCATCTTCTTTCAATAGAATTTTTGCCACCTCGTTTAATTCTCTGGAAATGTCCCATGATTTATCTTCATCGGCTTTTGAAATGGAAAAATCGATTAAAAAATCAGTGATTTGTTGGTCTTTACCAATTTTAGCAATCAATTGCTCCACGGCTTCATTCAACAAGACATTCACTTCCAGCTCAACATCAAAATTCATGGGTAGTTTGAGGTCGAAGGCGAAACTTCGAATTAACTTATGCGTAAAACTATCTATGGTTTGGATGGAAAATGCCGTATAGTTCTGTAGAATGGCCTCCAACACTAGTGAACTGCGCTTTACCAACTCTTTAAATTCCACATTCAAGTTTCTTCGAACATCTTCAATTAGATCGTTCGATTCCCCTTTTGATAAAGTTTTGAGATTCTCAACAACCCGTTCCTTCATTTCTTGGGCCGCCTTATTTGTGAAGGTAATTGCTAAAATCTTCTGAAAGGTAAAAGGATCTTTGCTACCTAGAATGATTTGCATGTACTCTCTGGCAATGGTATAGGTTTTTCCACTACCCGCAGATGCATTGTAAACATGAAATGTCGGTTGCTTTTGCACAATTCAATTGGATAAGTACAAAAACGAAGATAACGAAAAGATCACTTGTTTGGCGACTTATCCTAAGCCAACATCAAGACTCATCATTACGATGAATCCGCCAATAAATCCGAGCGTGGCGATATCCGTGTATTTATCACGTTGGGTCTCAGGGATCACCTCTTCCACCACCACAAAGATCATCGCTCCAGCTGCAAAGGCCAAGGCATAAGGCAATATGGGTTGAAAGAAAGAAACCGCCAATGCGCCAAAAACAGCAGCTACAGGTTCAACAATGGCAGATAGTTGTCCGTACCAAAAACTTTTTCGTCGTGATACTCCTTGCCTACGCAATGGCATGGCAACGGCAAATCCCTCCGGAAAATTCTGGATACCAATCCCAATGGCCAAACTTATGGCAGCAACAATCAATTCTGTCTGTTCTGCTCCTACCAAGGTCGAGGCTGCACCAAATAAAACGCCAACTGCCAATCCCTCGGGAATGTTATGTAGGGTTATGGCTAGCACCAACAAAGTCGTTTTATGCCAATTGGTTTTGACTCCTTCGGCTTCATTCTCCTTAAAATTGATGTGCAGGTGCGGCAACCATTTGTCCATCCCAAACAAAGCGAAAGCTCCTAGACCAAATCCCAGTGCCGCGGGAATCACTTTTATAAATCCTTCTCCCGGACTATTATCAATAGCTGGAGAAAGCAAACTCCAAAAACTGGCCGCAACCATTACTCCGCCCGTAAAACCAAGCATGCCATCCAAGACGGCGCGATTCATCTTTTTAAAGAAAAAAACCAAACTAGCTCCCAAAGCTGTAAGTCCCCATGTAAAAAGGGAGGCATACAAGGCCGCTAAAATGGGATGCTCTTTTCCAAATGCTACAAGTTGATCGAAGTATGTCATGGTGTTTGAATGTATAAGTTTGAGGCGATTTTCTTTGAAATGTTCAATTCTCTTTTATCAATCTTTATGTGGATGGAATCATCGTAGTCTTCCTTAGCCATTACAGCAATCTCATCTCCCAGTTTCACAGCCTGACGATCTAAATATTTAAGAAAATCTGAAGAAGAATCTTTCACTCCAATACAAATTCCTTTTTCACCAGGATGTAAATTCGACAGCAAGGTTTTCTCAACTACATGATAATTTCCATGCTTGTCAGGTATCGGATCTCCGTGAGGATCTTTCTTTGGAAAGCCTAAAAAAGCATCCAACTCTTCAATTAATTTGGGTGATTTGATATGTTCCAATTGCTCCGCCACATCGTGCACCTCATCCCAAGAAAAATTTAGTTTATCAACCAAGAAAACTTCCCATAAACGATGCTTTCTTACAACAGAACAAGCAATATGCTCACCTTCCTTGGTCAAACGAACACCGTAATACTTCTTGTACTCTATCAATTTTTTTTCCGACAATCGCTTGATCATGTCGGAAACCGACGAAGCCTTCGTTTCTAGTTTCTTGGCAATATCATTGGTGCTCACTCCATCTTTTGTTATGGAGCTAAGCTGATATATTGCCTTTAAATAATTTTCTTCTGACTGACTAAACATAGAATTGTAAAGTGCAAAGCTACAAAATTTGATGAATTAAAATAAATTTTTAGACTTGTCTAATTTTTAAATTATATTTGCAAAAATTTTTGACGAATGAGATTGATTATTGCCTTTTGTTTTTCAATGCTTACGAGTGTTGTTTTCGGACAAAAAGTATCGGGAAAAGTAGTGTCGAAATCGGGAGAACCCATCCCTTTTGCATCGGTCTATATTGAAAATGAAAAAATTGGAACAGCTACCAATATTGATGGGTACTATGAATTAGAACTTCCTGAAGGAACTTACACATTATATGCTAGAAGCCAAGGATTTCGAACACTGAGCAAAAAAATCCAATTAAATAATTCCACGCTTACCATTAATTTCGAATTGTTTGAAGATCTTTTAAACCTCGATGAGGTCGTTGTGAGTGCTACAAGAAATCGCGTTGAGCGAAAGAAAGCCCCAGTGATTGTCTCAACCTTAAGTCCGCGATTGCTAACGGCGACCCAATCGCTTTCTATAGCAGACGGATTGAACTATGCGCCAGGAGTTCGCGTAGAGGCAAACTGTCAAAATTGTGGATTCACCCAAGTACGACTTAATGGATTGGATGGCGGTTATACCCAAGTTTTATTAAACAGTAGACCTGTTTTTACCTCCTTGATTGGAGTGTACGGATTGGAACAAATTTCGACAAATATCATCGAAAAAGTGGAAGTCGTAAGGAGTGGAGGTTCAGCCTTGTACGGATCTAATGCTATTGCTGGTACAGTAAATGTGATCACCAAAGACCCGGTTCTCAATACTTGGGAAGTTGGTAGTAACTTTGCTTTAATTCGTGGTGAAGCCATTGATCAAAACCTTAATTTTAACACTTCCGTAGTTTCTGATGATTTGACCAGTGGCATCTCTTTATTCGGAACCAATCGTAATCGCGATAGCTATGATGCCAACGGTGATGGATTTACGGAATTGGTAAAAATTCGGAATACCACCTTAGGCGGAAAAGCCTTTTTAAAACCTACTGATTTAAGTCGATTATCAGTAAATCTCAACGTAATTCAAGAATACCGTCGTGGTGGAGACCGTTTGGATTTGGCTCCTCAATTCACCGATATCGCCGAAGAATTAAGACACGATACCTTTATTGGTGGAGCAGATTATGAGATTTCCAGCAAAGACAATTCAGAAAAGTTTCAAGTGTATACCTCAGTTTCAAGAACCAATAGAGACAGCTACTATGGCGGACTTGGAGGAGAGCGAACCAGACAGGATAGTATTTTAGCAAATAACGCTTTTGGTAAAACCAAGGATCTTGCTTGGGTAAATGGAATCCAATACACCAAAAAACTAAACAACAACGATGTTCTTACCCTCGGATCGGAGTACAACCATTCCAATACCGAAGACCGCATTGCAGGTTACAATCGATTGATTGATCAAACCGTGAATTCTTTTGGAACCTACGCCCAATACGAATGGAAGCCATCGAACCGATTTACGGCATTGATTGGAGGTCGTTTGGACAATGTTTCTGTAAAAGGGAACTATACCGTTGGTAGTATCAATCGAAATGTTGACATCAACAAAACAGCTTTCTCTCCTCGTCTAACGGTTTCATACAAACTCAATAATTCGTTGAAATTTAGAGGTGGATATGCTCGTGGATTCCGAGCGGCTCAGGCCTTTGATGAGGACTTGCATATTTCTAGCGTTGGTGGAGAGCCTCAGTTTGTAATTCTTTCGGATAATTTACAAACCGAATTCTCCAACGCCTACACCGGATCTTTCAATTACTCAAAAAACATCAATCTGTTGCAATTGGACTTCCTAGTAGAAGGGTTCTACACAACTTTGGAAAATCCTTTTACACTGGTAAGTACCGGAGCAGCATTGCCGAATGGTTCTATTATTGAAGAAGTTAGAAATGGTTCGGGAGCAAGAGTTTTTGGTTCTAATTTTGAATTTGGTGTGTCTCCAAATCAGAAATGGCAATTTCAATTGGGAGGAACCCTTCAGGCTGCCCAATATAATGATCCGCAAATCTTATTTGAATCAACAGGAGCTCCGGGAGAAACCGATATTGTCATCGACGAGTTTGTTCGCAATCCGAATTTTTATGGATACTTGAACGCCACGTGGATTCCAAGCAAAGAATTTACGGTGGATCTAACCGGAACCTATACGGGATCCATGATTGTACCACGAGTGATCAGTGATACCGGTTTTCTTCAACTGAATGAAGTAAATCCGTTTTTAGACCTAAACTTAAAGCTGGAACATCATTTCGACTTTAGCGAGAACTTTATGACTACGCTTTCATTAGGGGTAAAGAATATGTTTGATAGCTTTCAAGATGATTTTGACTCAGGACCGGGAAGAGATTCTGACTATATTTATGGGCCAATTGCCCCACGAACTTTTTTTATCGGATTAAAATTTGGCAAACATCATTAACATAAAATCAAAGACTTATTTCAAAAAACGATTGCTTAGCATCATGGCGATTGTCTTTTTGTGTTTTTCAAATGTAACTCAAGGTCAATCCCAGAAAATTAACTGGATATCCTTTGAGCAATTGGATGATTCGTTGAGTATCAAACCAAAAAAAGTGTTCATCACCTTTTATGCGGATTGGTGTGTTTACTGCAAAAAAATGGATCGAACCGGTTTTCAGGATTCAGAAGTTATTTCACTAATAAACGAGTCTTATTATGCTGTAAAAATGGATGCCGAATCGACCGAGGAAATTGCTTTCGAAGGAAAAATTTTTAAGAATCTCGAAGTTGGCAAAAAAAGAAGACCCAATCACCAATTGGCCCTACTTTTAGCGAGTCGGAAAAATGTTCCCTTTACCCTACCTGCAACCATCATTTTGGATGAAAACTTTAACGTCACCAGCCGATACTTTGAGTACTTATCGCCTCAAAAGCTTCAAGAAATCTTGAGAGAAGAATAATGTAAATAGTGCTTAATGGGTGCTGTTCCAAATTCGACCACTACCATCACGTGCTCCAAAACTGTACACCACTCCTAGCGAAGGGTACACGTGAGACCGTTGACTCTCATAATTACTGTAGGAATACTTGTACATTATTTGAGCATTGATTCCGTAATGGGAAGAAATCCAGAACGTATTACCAACACCAAAATTAAGGGTTGGCGTGAATCGTTTGGCTTGAATAAAACTACCTCCGATGAGCACATAAGGTACGCTAGTGTCATATCCATTCCCAAAATCATAGCGCAAGGCACCATCAAAAGTGGTATATTCTTGATTGTCGCCAATTGCAGTAGCAAATGATGCTACCATCGAAAAATTGGATTTGAAATATCTGGCAACGGTAAATCTAGGTGTTTGATACGCTATTTGTCCGCCAACAATGGAAGCATCAGGTTTGGTATAACCTGCGAAAGCCGTGCTAATACCAGCCACCCATTTGTTGGTCTCATTCTGAGAATACAAGGAACATGCGAAAAAAATGCTGCAAATCGTGAGGGAAATTCTCTTCATCATAAGATCAAATTATACTTTCTTTAACTTTATACAAGCAAATATATTGTAAAAATGATGCAATGGTTTCATTCAATAGGTAGTACATTTGCAAAAATTCTAATTTTTTGAGCTTCCAGAAAATTGTCGACCAATACAAAGGGTCTTCCAAACTAAATCAGGTAGTTCAACAACTAAAACCTGATCAAAACCATTTCCAAATTTCAAATTTGGTAGGATCTTCATTGTCTTTTGTTTTGGCAGAAGCCTTTCAAAAATCAGAATTTCCATTCTTGTGTGTCTTTGATGACAAAGAGGAAGCAGCCTATTATTTAAATGATTTAGAGCTTTTACTTGGGGATAAAGATGTGCTTTTTTACCCTTCTTCGTATCGCCGACCTTATCAAATTGAAGAAACGGATAATGCCAACGTATTACTTCGTTCGGAAGCATTGAATCGTATCAATTCGAGAAGAAAAGATTCGATTATTGTGACCTATCCCGAAGCACTTTTTGAAAAAGTCATTACCAAGAAAGTCTTTGAAAAGAACACATTAAGAATCAATGTTGGGGATTCGCTTTCCCTTGATTTTGTGAATGAAGTCCTTTTTGATTATCAATTCAAAAGAGTGGATTTTGTGACAGAACCTGGAGATTTTTCAGTTCGAGGTGGAATCATTGACGTTTTTTCTTTTTCTCATGAAGAACCCTATCGAATTGAATTTTTTGGAGACGATGTAGAAAGCATTCGAACTTTTGATATTGAAACTCAATTATCCAACGAGATACTTAAAAAGTTGGTGATTGTTCCCAATTTTGAAAGCAAGTCCATTCAAGAAAAGCGAGAAAGTTTTTTTGACTATTTATCAAATAAGACTCGGATTTTCATCAAATCACCAACACTTACCAAACATCAACTGAACAGCTTGTTCAAAAAAGCAGAAGTCAATTTTGAGCAATTATCCAAAGAATTAAATCATTCCAAGCCTTCAGAACTGTTTTGCAACGAGGAATTGATCACATCCGAACTACCAAAATTTACCCATGTGATTTTTGGGAATTTGGACAAGACTTTAATCCAAGGATCCGACGAATCAATTGTGTTTGATGTAAAACCGCAGCCAGCATTTAACAAACAATTTGATCTTCTCATTGACGATTTAAAATCCAAGGACGAAGCTGGCTACAAGACTTTCTTGTGTTGTTCAAACGAACAACAAGTAAAGCGTTTTAAAGACATTTTTGAGGATCTAAATAGCAATTTGCATTATACATCCATTGTGCTTCCGCTTTTCAATGGCTTTATTGATCACGACGCCAAAGTGGTTTGCTATACCGATCATCAGATTTTTGAACGCTACCACAAGTTCAAGATTAAAAATGGCTATGCAAAAAAACAGGCCATTACACTCAAAGAACTCAATACCCTTGAAATTGGTGATTATGTAACCCATATCGATCATGGTATCGGAAAATTTGGCGGACTCCAAAAAATTGAGGTAGAAGGTAAAAAACAGGAAGCCATCAAGCTGATTTATGGCGATCGCGATATTCTTTATGTGAGTATTCATTCGCTTCATAAGATTACCAAGTTCAATGGAAAGGATGGGAAAACTCCTAAAATTTACAAGCTTGGATCTGCGGCATGGAAAAAGGTCAAACAAAAAACCAAGGCTCGTGTTAAGCATATCGCCTACAACTTGATTCAGCTGTACGCCAAACGAAAGATGAAAAAGGGTTATGCCTTTGGGCCAGACACCTTTATGCAACACGAATTGGAAAGTAGTTTTTTGTACGAAGACACTCCCGATCAATTGACCTCCACTCAAGATGTCAAAAGAGACATGGAGAAAGAGCAACCTATGGACCGATTGGTCTGTGGAGATGTTGGTTTTGGAAAAACAGAGGTCGCCGTAAGAGCTGCATTTAAAGCCGTAGACAACGGAAAACAAGTGGCTGTTTTGGTGCCTACAACCATTCTTGCTTTTCAACATTTTAAGACCTTTTCAGAACGATTGAAAGACTTCCCTGTTCAAATCGATTACCTGAATCGCTTCCGAACTGCAAAGGAGAAAAGGGAAGTTATAGAAAACATCAACAATGGGAAAATTGATATTGTTATTGGAACACATCAATTGACCAATCAACAAATAAAATTTAAGGATTTAGGACTCTTGGTCATTGATGAGGAGCAAAAATTTGGTGTTGCTGTGAAAGACAAACTGAAAACCATCAAAGAAAACGTTGACACCTTAACGCTCACCGCTACCCCAATTCCAAGGACACTTCAATTTAGTTTGATGGCGGCAAGAGATTTGTCGGTGATCAAAACTCCTCCTCCAAACCGGCATCCCATCGAAACGAATATCATACGGTTTTCAGAGACCACCATTCGTGATGCAATAACCTACGAGATCAATAGAGGCGGACAAATTTTCTTCATCCACAATCGCATAGAAAACATAAAGGAAGTTGCCAGCATGTTGCAACGCCTAGTTCCTTCCGCCAAAATAGGCATAGGCCATGGCCAGATGGAAGGCAAAAAACTCGAACAGTTGATGATGCAGTTCATGAACGGTCATTTTGATGTGTTGGTATCAACCACCATTATTGAAAGCGGATTGGACGTACCCAATGCCAATACCATCTTTATCAACAATGCCAATAATTTTGGTCTTTCCGACCTTCATCAGATGCGAGGAAGGGTTGGTAGATCCAACAAAAAAGCCTTTTGCTATTTCATCACTCCGCCTTACCACATGATGACCGACGATGCCAGAAAAAGGATCCAGGCCGTTGAGCTATTCTCTGACTTAGGAAGTGGTATCCATATTTCCATGAAAGATTTGGAGATTCGAGGAGCAGGTGATTTGTTGGGAGCTGAGCAAAGTGGATTCATCAATGATATCGGATTTGAAACCTACCAAAAGATTTTGGCAGAAGCAATTGAAGAATTGAAAGAAAATGAATTCGCTGAACTTTACAAGGACTCTCAACCAGAGCAAAAGGAGTTTGTAAAAGAAGTCAATATTGATACTGATTTTGAAATCTTATATCCAGATGATTACATCAACTCCGTAACTGAACGGTTGAGTTTGTATAATGATTTGGCAGCTGTTTCGGACGAAGAAGAACTATTGAAATATACCAATGAAATCATTGACCGATTCGGTAGTTTACCAACACAAGTGGTCGATTTGTTTGATAGTGTACGCATTAAGTGGTTGGCAAAATCCTTAGGAATTGAAAAAATCATCTTGAAGCAAAAGCGAATGATTGGCTATTTTGTATCCGATCAACAAAGCGAGTTTTACCAAACAGAAGCCTTTACAAGGGTGCTTCAATATGTTCAAAAGAACTCTAGAAGCTGTGTAATGAAAGAAAAACAAACCAAAAACGGATTGCGATTACTCATTACCTTTATCAAAATTGATTCGGTACAAAAGGCCTTACAAACCCTTCAAAAAATTTAAGAATGCTGGTTGATTTTCAATCTTTATCGGACGAATCAAAAATCTGGATTTACCCTTCTAGTCGAAAATTTTACAAAGAAGAAATTGGCGAGATAGAAGCCCAGGTCAAAGATTTTGTGACAACCTGGAAATCTAAGGATGAAAATTTTAAAGCTTCTTTTGAGATAAAATACAACCGCTTCATTGTGCTAGCCGCCGAAGATTCAAAAGCGCCATTAAGCGGTGCTGAAATTGATGAATCCGTAGCCTTCATCATTTCCCTACAAAGCAAATATGATGTGATCTTGTTGGATCGCTTAAATGTTTGCTTCAAACAAGGAGAATTTGTGCAATACAAAGACCTCAAGGAATTTAAAAAACTGATTAAAAACAAATCGGTTTCTAAAAAGTCCATTATCTTCGACAACCTAATTTCCAACCTTGCTGATTACAGAGAATTTTGGGAAATTCCGATCACAGATAGTTGGTATAACAGGTTTCTGAAGTAATGCAATCGACCACTGTAAAAAATCTTTTATTACTCCTCCTCGCTTCCTTATTGATTAGCACTTCTGGCGTACTTGGCAAGTACATCGATATGCCTGTTGAAGTCATTATTTGGTTTCGTGCTTTCTTTGCGATGATACTGTTGTATGGCTTTTGTAAAATCAAAAAGCAAGATTTGAGGATAAAGTCTCCCAAACACAAAATTCCTTTTTTGTTAGGGGGGATTTTTATGGCAGTGCATTGGATTACTTATTTCTATGCCCTGAAGCTGTCTAATGTTGCTTTGGGTGTTTTATCGCTATATACATTCCCCATTTTTACCGCCATTTTAGAACCCGTTTTCCTAAAGATAAAATTCAATCCTAGGTACATCATTCTAGGCATAATTGTACTCATTGGTTTGTATGTCTTAACTCCCGATTTAGATTTCAAAAACAGTTATGTCCAAGGAATCTTGATTGGCCTGTTTTCTGCCTTGTGTTATGCGATTCGAATTCTGATTTTAAGCAATATGTAGGTTCCTACAACGGAACGGTTTTAATGCTTTACCAGACAGTTGTGATTAGTGTGCTTCTTTTCCCGACATTATTTTTCATGGATTTATCGGCCCTTCAGAGTCAATTGCCCTACATCCTTATTTTAGCCGTAGTAACCACCGCAACGGGTCACAGTTTGATGCTTCATGCATTGAAATTCTTTTCGGCCACAACGGCTTCCATCATTAGCAGTCTTCAACCTGTATTCGGAATCTTATTGGCCTTTATTTTCCTCAATGAAATTCCAGTTCAAAACACCTATATCGGAGGAGCTATCATACTCTTTGCTGTTTTGATTGAAAGTATCAAAAGTCGGAATGACTAGATGACTTCAAACTGCTTTCCGGGCAAAGGTCGAAGGACTCCTTTCAGTTCTAATCCCAGCAATAGGGAAGATAGTTTATGAATGGGGATTTCGGTTTGTAAGGCAATAATGTCTAGCAACTGTCTCCCGTTTTCTAATAGGTAATCATGAATTCGCTGTTCTTCATCATCTAATTCTACAAAAAGTTGCTTTTGAATGCTCTTTTCTAAGTTCTCTTCTGGAATATCCCAATTTAGATATCCAATAACATCCTCTGGTTGGGTAACCATGATGGCCTGATTGTTTTTGATCAAGTTGTTACACCCTTTGCTGAAAGTGTCTTTTATTCGGCCTGGTACCGCAAAAACATCTCTGTTATAGGAGTTTGCAATATCTGCAGTAACTAAAGAACCTCCCTTTTCAGCTGATTCAATCACAATTGTCGCTTGGGATAATCCTGCAATAATTCGGTTTCGTTTCAAAAAATTCTCTCGTAAGGGTTGTTCGTTATGCCAAAATTCAGAAATGAATCCGCCTTTCGATTCGATTTCAGAAACATACCTTTTGTGGATTTTAGGATAGGTATGACTCAGCCCGGTGGCCATTACGGCAATGGTAGACAAATTACAGTCCAAAGCCTCTTTATGAGCACAAATATCGACCCCATAAGCAAAGCCGCTTACGATAGTTGGGTCATATTTTCTGAGGGATTGGATTAATTCCTTGCAAAAATCTCGCCCATAGGAAGTCATGTTTCTCGTCCCTACAATGGAGATCATTCTTCGGTTCTCAAAACTGAAATTGCCTCTCTTAAAAAACAAAATGGGTCCATCGATGCAGTGTTTCAAATACTCAGGATAACTGTCATTCAAAAAGTATTCAAACTCAATTTGATGGCTTAGAATAAACTCCAATTCGTTCTCAGCAGCTTCTAGTGTAGAGGTGTCCTTCAAACTATCAAGGGTAAGGGTTCCTATTCCATCAATCTTTTGTAGTAGATGTGTTTTTTCTTCAAAAATTCCGGATGCGCTGCCAATAATGGAAATTAATCTTTTAGCAATACGATCTCCAATTAATTTACTCTTTTGCAGGCGTAGGACTGCAAGTAATTCTTTCTTTTCCATAGATTTTCAATAGCAAGCTCAAGATAGAAATTTTTGTTGATAATTTTTTTGCCTTCGAATGTCTTCGCATGCATATTTTTCTAAATTTGTTTACTATGAATTTAGACAAGTACATTAGCGATTTATTATACAGACACAATTGTGTAATTGTTCCAGATTTTGGTGGGTTTATCAGCAATACGAAGAGTGCTAAAATTGATGCCGAAAGTCATTCTTTTTATCCTCCTTACAAGCAAATTAGCTTTAATGCACATCTGAAACAAAACGATGGTCTTTTGGCCAATCACATCGCTAAAACTGAGAATATTTCATACCAAAAAGCCACTTCAGCCATTTCTTTGGCGGTCATTAAATGGCAAAACAAACTTCAATCCGGATCGGTTGAATTGGAGAAAATTGGAAAATTGTCTTTGAATGACCAAAAGCAATTTGTTTTCAATCCGAATTACGAGACCAATTACCTAACAAGCTCTTTTGGATTGAGCAGCTATCAAAAACAACCAGTTCCGCAAGAGACCAAAGTGATTCCAATCACAACGCCACAAAAACGTTCCTATGGTTCTGTTGCCTCCTATGCAGCAGCTGCGGCAGTGGTCTTAACACTCGGATTCTTCGGATTAAGAGAATACAATACCAATCAGCACAACCAAATCATTGCCGATCAAGAGAAGGCATTGGAAAAAAAGATTCAAACCGCAACTTTTGTCATTGAAAATCCACTTCCGACTTTAGAATTCGAAGTAAAGAAAGCCAAATTAAAACCATATCATGTCATTGCTGGAGCTTTCCAATTCCCAGAAAACGCAACCAAAAAGCTCAAACAATTGAAAGCGAAAGGGTACAATGCTAGCATCATTGGGAAGAACAAGTGGGGCTTAACTCAAGTGGCCTTTGCAAGTTTTGAAAATAGAAACCAAGCCATAAATACCTTATACCGAATTCAAGATACGGTTTCTGAAGACGCCTGGTTATTGGTAAAAAAGTAAGACTTTCTTCATTTTCTAGGCTATCTTTGCAGAAATTTTAATGTGATGGATGCAAAGACACCCAAAGACTCCTTAACAATTTTAACGGACCTTGTTTTACCAGGAGAAACCAATTACCTCGACAATCTTTTTGGAGGGGAATTGCTAGCACGAATGGATCGAGCTTGTAGTATTACAGCCAGAAGACACTCGAGAAGAATTGTTGTAACTGCATCCGTTAATCATGTGGCTTTCAATAAAACCGTTCCTGTGGGAAGTGTGGTGAACATTGAAGCCAAAGTATCTCGTGCCTTTTCGTCATCTATGGAGATTTTTGCAGATGTGTGGATCGAAGACAGACAATCAGGACAACGCACCAAAGTAAATGAAGGTATTTACACATTCGTTGCGGTTGATGAAACAGGAAAGCCTGTAAAAGTTCCGCAAATTGTTCCAGAGACTGACTTGGAAAAGGAACGCTATGATGGAGCACTTCGAAGAAAACAACTGAGCTTGATTTTGGCCGGAAAAATGCAACCAAATGAAGCCACAGAGTTGAAAGCCTTGTTCAGCGAATAACTCCCAAAAAATTGATTGTATATTAGCTTAATCGCTTAACAATCAATCAATGATCCAATCTTACAAAAAAAATCCCACCCTTTCCGATTCGTATGATGCCATAATCATCGGTTCTGGTATGGGTAGTCTGGCCACAGCAGCGGTCTTATCCAAAGCAAAGAAAAGAGTACTGGTCCTGGAACGCCATTATACGGCCGGAGGATTTACCCATATCTTCAAACGCAAAGGTTTTGAGTGGGACGTGGGGATCCATTACATCGGAGAAGTTCAAAAACCCACCTCAGTAATTCGCAAAGTATTTGATTACATCACTGATAGCAAGCTCAAATGGGCCGATATGGGCGAGGTTTATGATAAGATCATTGTTGGTGAAAAAAACTACGACTTTGTAAAGGGCGTTGAGAACTTTAAAAATAAAATGAAGGCCTACTTCCCAGAGGAAAAAGAGGCAATTGATGCATATGTCGGACTTGTTTTTGAGGCAGTAAGCAAAGGACAAGGCTTTTACATGGATAAAGCATTACCCCCTCTTGTTAGCAAGCTCTTCGGAAGGCGAATGCGCAACCCTTTTTACAAATTTTCAGATCAAACAACCTATGACGTTCTTAAATCAATCACTGATAATGAAGAATTAATCAAGGTATTAACTGGACAATATGGTGACTATGGATTGCCTCCCAAACAAAGTAGCTTTTACATGCATGCCACTGTTGCCCGACATTATTTCTCGGGCGGAAACTTCCCCGTTGGAGGTTCGTCGCAGATTGCCAATACGGTAGATCAAGTGATAGAAAGGGCTGGAGGCACAATTCTGATCAGTGCTGTTGTGGACGAAATCATTGTCAAACAAAACAAAGCCATTGGAGTGAAAATGGCCGATGGTAAAACTCTTTTAGCACCTACGATAATATCAGGAGCCGGAATTATTAATACCTATTCCAAGCTCCTTCCTGCTGAAGTATTCCATAAATTTCAATTGCAACAAAACCTTACCAAAATCAAGAGATCTGTAGCACACGCCTGCCTGTATCTCGGATTGGAAGGCTCTCCTAAAGACTTGGGACTTCCCAAAACAAACTATTGGATATATCCCGAAGATTTAGACCATGATGCCGCAGTTGACAATTACCTTCAGGATATTTCTAATGAATTCCCTGTCGTTTACATTTCCTTTCCAAGTGCCAAGGATCCAGATTGGGCAAATCGATATCCGAACAAAAGTACCATCGATATCATTACCCTTCTTCCCTATGAAATTTTTGATAAATGGGAGGACACCAAATGGATGAAACGAGGAGAAGCCTATGAGTCCATAAAAGAAAATATTACCAATCGATTGTTGGAGGTTCTTTACAAACATGTGCCGAATGCCAAAGGAAAAATTGTTCATCAAGAACTCTCAACTCCTCTAACTACCAAACATTTTGTCAACTATGACGAAGGCGAAATTTATGGTTTGGATCACAGTCCCGATCGATTTAGGCAACGATTTTTAAAGCCTAGAACTCCCATTAAAAACTTGTACCTCACAGGTCAAGACATTGTTACGGCTGGAGTAGCTGCGGCACTTTTTTCTGGAGTGATTACAGCTTCTGCAATCACCGGCAAAAATATTATTGGAAAAATAATGAAACGATAACTAGCGTTTCAAAATCCATTGAGAGGGATTCAGGCGTTTTGTGTTTTTGAAGAGTACAAATACCAAGGTTGTTTTTTGAGTCACCTTGTTGGTGAAAATCTTACCAATTTTCTGACCAGTAACTACCTTATCCCCTGTTTTTACCAAGGTAGATTCTAAGTTTTTATAGGTACTGATATAATTTCCGTGTTGTACCAATACATTTTTCCGTCCCCCTGTACTTTTCTGGATAGCTAAAACTTCACCATCAAAAATACTCTCTGCCATCGATCCTTTTCGGGTTGTGAAATGCAATCCCGTACTGTTTATGGTAATTCCGCTTAAGGTCGGGTGAGGTTGAACTCCGAACCTTCGGGTGATGATGCTCTCTTTCACCGGCCAAGGTAGTTTCCCTTTGTTCGTTTCAAACTTTGAAGCCAAAGCCTTCGCTTCCGGACTTAATATGAATTCGTTTTTCTTTGAGGTGGTCGATTTCTTCGAAGCCTTTCGATTGGCTCTTGCAATCGCCTCTTTAATCAACTTATCAATCCTGGCGGCGATTCGTTTTTCCTCTTTGATTTTTTTCTGTAAATCTCGTTTGTAACGGCGTTCTCGTTTCTTGATATAAGTAATCAGCTGCTCCTGCTCTTTCTTATCATTTTCAATGAGCTGTTTTTGCTCTTCCTCTTGAAGAATCAATGAATCTTTCAACGATTTTTGAGCCACCAAAGAATCTTTTACCTTTTGTAAAAGGTCAGTTTGAACTACAATTTCTTCCCCTTGTTTCTTTCGAAAAGAAGCATATTGCTGCATGTACTGCAGTCTCTTATAGGCTTGGTAAAAGTTCTGAGCAGAAAGTAAAAACATGGTTCGACTTTGCAAGCTTCTACTCTTGTAGGACTTGTAAATCATATCTGCATAATCCTTCTTCAATTCGGTCAAATTCTTCGATAATCTTTCTACTTCAGCATTCTTTTTTGAGATTTCCTTCGAAAGCAAAGTGGCTTCAAGATTAATGGTATTGATGAATTTGTTTCGAACATTAATTTTTAGATTGATGTCCTTTAAATCTTCAAGGGCATTTTTTTCTTTACGCTTTTGGGTAGCCAATAGTTTATTAACCCGTTTGATATCGAGTTGAATTCTTTTGCGCTGGGTTTCGAGCTCCTTCCTTGTTTGACTAAAAAGAGAAAAACTTACCAATAAAAAGAAAAGCAAGGCAATATGTTCAAGCGAACGTGCCATTTAGAAATTTAATCGTTTGTAACCAGATGGAATTCGGAATGGAGTCAACAATTCGGAATTGAACTCAACATTTCTCAGTGAAAAATCAATTTCACTAAATGATTTGACCGACTTGGACCTAACCACAATTTTGGATGGATACACCTCTCCTTTTACTAGTTCATAGGCTGGATATTCCACATCCATTCGTGTTTGATTTCGGGTATCAATAACGTATTGATTGTCCAGTTTGAAATGAGACGGATTCACCACAAAAAACAAATTGAAAATATCCGATTGGTTTACGGGTGACAAATGATACTTGTTGTTCTTAATCGCTACCTCTTGTTTTTCTTCCTTTAAATTTTGGATGGCTTGTCCCAAAAACAAATTTTGTAATTGCTTAAAATTAACAGATACTCCTAATAAATCTTCAATCATTGAAAAATCGCCCACAAAATAGTTCTTTCCCAAAGGCGAGTAATACTCCACTGAATTTGGTGTAATCTTCGCTTTAAATACTGTAATGAGTTTGGATCCTTTTAACCAAATGAACTCGTCTTTTTTCATACGCATGGTAACCGACAAGCTTTGTTTGGTTTTTGGATTTCTGAAGTTGACTTTATACTTACTTTGAATGGTTTTTTTGTCAAGATCGGCCGCCAAATGTTTTCTGGCAATTTTCTTTGCACTCATTTCTTTCGCTATTGCCGAATCATCAATCATGTTTTTCTTGACTTTACAACCAACTGTTAGTGTAGCTAAAATTAAAATAAAAAAACTCCTCTTGAACATTAGCGATTCAATTTATCTAGTTTCAATTTGTATTGCTGCTCTTTGTTTTTATCTCCCATTTTTTGGTGGGATTTCATCAAAAGTTGATAGAACTCTTTGAGCATGCTATCCTCTATCACAAAATCAATACCATTCTCTAAAACTGAAATTGTTTCTTGATATTGCTCTTTTCCGAATAGATATTGTCCTTTCTGATAGTAAAGTCCTGCTTGGGCCGGAAAGAGTTCCAAGCCTTTGTTTAGATAAGTCAATCGTTCTTCGCCCGATTTTATTGCCTTTAATAAAGCATTGAGGGCTTCGAATGATTTGTTGTTTTCAAAACGACGCTTCAACGCGTCAAGACTATTGGAAGGAACATCTTTCTGCTTTTTGACTCCTCTCCCTCCATAAAATTTCTTAAAATACCGTAATCGAGACGACAAAGGCCTGTTCTTTTCAATCTCATCAATAATCTCCAATGCTTTTTTGTAGTTGCGAGATTTGACATATAAAGTAGCTAGTCCTTCTTTTTCTTTTCGGTCCAAGGCAACGACCTTCTCTTGAATTCGAATGGCTTCTGAATAATTTCGCTGGTTATCGAGAATTCGCACCTGATGCTTCAACAACCAAATATTTTTTGGTTGCTTTTCAATGGCTCTTTGGATGTATTCTTGGGCCTGAAGGTATTCTTTCAGCAATAAATAGTTTTTTGAAAACTCAAAATATACCGATACATCATTTTGAAGTATCTGATTGCAATTCTCCAAATTTTGAATGGCATTCTGATAATTTCCGATGGATTTTTCCGAAAGTGCCTTGAAGAAGAATTGTTGGAATTCCAGTTCTTTCTCTTCAGTCAAATCCTTGGCAATAGGAATACTATCTTGGGCAACCAGTATATTTGAAAACACAAAAAATGCAACAAAAAGTAATTTCGAAGGTAAAATTACTTTTTTGAAGATTTCATTCTTTGTGTCTCGACATTTCATGCAATTAAGTTAGTTCTGTATAATCTCCGATGCTAACAGAGGTAAAATTCCCATTGAACTTTGCATGGTTACCAATCATTGCATTGTGTAGGTTGGCATCCGTGATCTGAACATTGGTCTGAATTAAAGAATCGGTAATGGTCGAATTTTCTACCACGCTATTCTCTCCGATAGAAACAAAAGGTCCAACCGTACTATTTTTCAAAACAACATTCTTACCAATGTAGCAAGGTTCAATTACCTGAGAATTTTCAAGAACAACATCACTAGAAACCAAATTATTTCCAGCGTCTTGTTCATATCCTAGCACTTCTTTGTTGGTAGCGACTGTCGGATCTTTTTTACCACAATCCATCCATGCATCCACCTGTCCAGGTACAAATTTGGCACCTTGTTGTTTTAAGGACTCCAATACATTCGTCAATTGATATTCATCGTTTTCTTTCAAATCATTATCAATCAGATATTGAATCTCTTCTTTTAGTTTGTTTCCATCCTTGAAATAATAAATTCCAATGATTGCTAAATCAGATACGAACTCTTTTGGTTTTTCAACAAAATCCGTAATGAATCCGTTTTCCAATTTAATCACTCCAAAAGCACTTGGATCATCAACTTGACTTACCCAAATGGCTCCATCGGCTTCTGTATCTAAAGTAAAATCTGCCTTGAATAAGGTGTCTGCATATGCCACAACACATGGCCCGTCTAAGGAATCTTTTGCACAATAAATCGCATGTGCAGTACCCATGGCCTCTTCTTGGGTGTAAACACTACCTTTTGCTCCTAGTTCGGCGGCAATTTTCAACAGTCGTTCGCTGGTATCTTTGGGAAAACCTTTTGCAATCGGACCAATCACAAATGCGATTTCATCAATTTCTTCGTCAATTACTGAGGCAATATCTTCTACCAATCTTTGAACAATCGGTTTGCCAGCAATTACAGTAAGTGGTTTCGGAGTAGTTAAGGTATGTGGTCTAAGACGCGAGCCAATACCTGCCATAGGGACAATAATTTTCATGCCTTTTTATCTTGATTTTGTTTCGCAAGATACCATTAATTTAGAGCAATAAAAATACTTTAGATAGCTTATTTTTGTGAGCTCATGGCGGAAGTACAAAATTATCTTACGGTCGAAAATATTTCGAAATCATATGGTGAACGAATGTTATTTGAGAACCTATCCTTCGGAATTAACAAGGATCAAAAAATTGCCTTTGTTGCAAAAAATGGAAGTGGTAAAACCTCCATTTTGAATATCATCGCAGGTCTTGACAATCCTGATACAGGCGCAATTGTCAAAAGAAAATCCATCACTATTTCATACTTGTCACAAAAAGACAATCTCGATCCATCTCTAAGCATTGAAGAAAGTATTTTTGCGACAGAAAACAAAGTTCTTTCTGTAATTCATAAATACGAGAAGGCACTCGAAAATTCGGATGACCAGAAAGCCTATCAAGTGGCCTTTGAGTTGATGGAAAGACACAACGCTTGGGATTTTGAAACCCAGTACAAACAAATTCTTTCCAAGTTAAAACTTAATAATATTCATCAAAAAGTGTCGACCCTTTCGGGTGGACAAAGGAAGCGTTTATCATTGGCCATTTCCTTAATTAACAAACCCGACTTACTCATTTTAGACGAACCTACCAATCACTTGGATCTGGAAATGATTGAGTGGTTGGAAGATTATTTCTCTAAAGAAAAGATTACGCTTTTTATGGTTACCCACGATCGGTATTTTTTAGAGCGGGTTTGTAATGAAATACTCGAATTAGACCAAGGAAGACTCTACAAATACAAAGGAAATTACTCCTATTACCTTCAAAACAAAGAAGAACGATTGGCCTTAGAAGCCACAAATCTAAGCAAGGCCAAAAGTCTGTTTAAAAAAGAGCTTGAGTGGATGCGAAGGCAACCCAAAGCACGAACTACCAAGTCAAAATCAAGGATTGATGATTTCTTCGCTATTAAAAAATTGGCTCATCAGCGAAGAAAGGATCATGTGGTTCAATTGGAAATCAATATGGAACGTTTGGGGAGCAAGGTTCTTGAACTCCATAAATTGCAAAAATCCTTTGATGAAAAGAAAATTTTAGACGGATTCGATTACGTATTCAAACGAGGAGAACGGATTGGAATTATTGGTAAAAATGGAACTGGAAAATCATCATTCCTAAATATGATTACCCAGCAGATCCCTGTGGATGGTGGTAAAGTTGTGGTTGGTGAAACGGTAAAGTTTGGCTATTACACTCAAAAGGGAATTCAAATCAAAGAAGGGCAAAAGGTGATTGAAGTGGTGAAGGAATTTGGAGAATACATTCCCTTGACCAAAGGTCGAAAAATATCAGCAGCCCAACTTTTAGAACGTTTCTTGTTTGACAAGAAAAAGCAATATGACTTTGTAGAAAAGCTGTCTGGAGGTGAGCAAAAGCGATTGTACTTGTGTGCTGTTCTGATTCAAAATCCGAATTTTCTGATCTTGGATGAGCCCACCAACGATTTGGACGTTGTCACTTTAAACGTGTTGGAAAACTTTTTGTTAGACTACCCTGGAAATTTACTGGTAGTTTCGCATGATCGTTATTTTATGGATAAAATCGTCGATGCGCTTTTCGTTTTTCGTGGAAATGGAATCATTGAGAACTTCCCTGGCAATTATTCTGATTTTAGAGCCTACGAAGACTCAAAACCTAAAGAAACAATTGCAAAAAAAGAGCCCTCAATACCAAAAAAACAAACCAAAAAGGTCAGTTTAAGCTACAATGAAAAACGCGAATTTGGTGCGCTTGAAGCTGACATTGAACGATTGCAAAATCAAAAGCAACGCATTGAAAATCAATTTTTAAATGTTGAAATTCCTCAAGATGAAATTCAGCAGAAATCTGAGGAATTGCAAAAAATCATTGCTTCCTTAGAAGAAAAGGAGGAGCGTTGGCTTGAGTTATCCATGAAAATGGAAGAGGGTTAAACCCTTACGATATTGGATTCTTCCAAAATTTCTTCATTATTCATTCGAAGCATTATTTGTGCCACGGTAATGGTATCTTTTTCGCAGTATTCCACAATTCGCTTCAAATTCTTTTCCTTGTAATAGACATTCGCAACTTGACTCCCATCAATGTCATCCTTGGGAGAAGGAATCCCCAAAGTATGAGATAGCAGATTTAGGGAAATATAGTTCTTATAATCGCCAAACTTCCACAGCTCCATGGTATCCAAGTGCGCCACTTCCCATGGTTTCTTTCCGAATAAATTCAACTTCTTTGGTAAATCAATCTTATTCACCAACATACGTCTAGCAATGAAAGGGAAATCAAACTCCTTCCCATTATGAGCGCATAAAAGATGTTCGTTTTTAGAAAAATGTTGATCCAATAACTCTTTGAAATCCTTCAAAATATTAGCTTCTTCATCACCATAGAAAGAAGTAACTCGAAGTTGTTTTTCTGAGCTAGTTCGATTAAAGAAGGCTACTGATATGCAGATGATTTTTCCAAATTCGGCCCAAATCCCAGCACGTTGGTAAAAATCTTTAGCCGAAATCTCATCTTTACGCTGGTAGGCAGTTTTGATCTCGTAAAGTTCTTTCTCCTTAACAGATAGCTCATCCCAAGTTGAATATTTGGGTACAGTTTCAATGTCCAAAAATAGGACGTCATTTAAGTTTGTTGAAAAGTTCATAGCATTATTTTTTTCGAAATATAAAAAATGAAACTTATTGTTGGGCTGTCATTTTTTAAAAACACGACTCATGAAGTTGAAATTTGGTCTTTTTCTTATCTCAAAATTATCTCATTATTAAATCATTGTAAACAAAAGCAGCTATTTAATAATTATGATTATTTTTGGTTACATACTCATAATAAAGATGAAAAAAAAGGACATTAAGATTCTTCTCGTCGATGACGAACCCGATATTCTTGAAATTGTCGGTTACAACTTAAAAACCGAAGGTTACCAAATTTTTACCGCTAACAATGGTGCTGAAGCTATCAAAACAGCCAGTAAAATTAATCCGCATCTCATTCTTTTGGACATCATGATGCCCGAAATGGACGGAATTGAAGCTTGTGAGAAGATTCGAAAAATTCCTGCTCTTGAAAGTGTCATTATCGCTTTTTTAACTGCAAGGGGAGAAGACTATTCCCAAGTTGCTGGTTTTGAAGCGGGAGCTGATGACTACATTACCAAACCCATCAAACCAAAAGTATTGGTTAGCAAAATCAAATCGCTTTTAAGACGTCTCAAATCCAAAGAAGAAACTTCAGAGAAAACTTCTATTGGGGACATAATTATTGATAGAGATGAGTATGTAGTACATAAATCAGGCAAACGAATCAATCTTCCTAGAAAAGAATTTGAATTATTGAGCCTACTAACTTCCAAGCCTGGCAAAGTTTTCAAACGAGAAGTGATACTGGATAAAGTTTGGGGAAATGAAGTCGTAGTTGGAGGAAGAACTATTGATGTACATATTCGAAAACTTCGGGAAAAAATCGGAGACAAACATTTTAAAACGGTCAAAGGTGTAGGTTATAAATTTGTTCTGGAAGGAGTAGACAAATAATCCGACCATGAAATTTAAAAAGAAAACTTACCACTATGCCTTTTGGTCTGCCGTTTACCTGACTTTGTTAAGTGGTGTTCTTTTCTTAACACATGTATTATTGGAAAAGCATCTGGGTCCTATTGGACTTTTAATTGCCTTTTTCATTCTTTTTATCATTTCATTTTTTATCATTCAGTATCGGGCCGAGAATTTTATCTACAAAAGACTACGAAGGATTTATGAAGAAATATCCTTCTTGGATGTAGAGGACTTGAATCGAGAATCAAAAACCACAGACATTGAAGAAATTTCAAAAAGTGTTCGAGAATTTGCTGAAGACAAACGACTTGAAATCAAGAGTTTGACTGAAAGAGATTCGTTTCGAAGAGATTTCCTTGGGAATGTTGCGCACGAATTAAAAACCCCTTTGTTTACGGTGCAGGGGTATATTCTTACCCTGATGGAAGGTGCTGTGAATGACAAGCAACTTCGTACCAAATATCTGGATCGTGCCAATAAGGGCGTAGAACGCTTGGTGTCTTTGATCAAGGATTTGGACATGATCTCCAAACTAGAACGAGACGGAATAAAACTAAATATTGAGGTCTTCAATATTCTAGAGCTTATTCAATCGGTTTTTGATCTTTTTGAAATGAAAGCCAAAAAACGGAACATAACCCTGCAGTTCGATAAAGTTTATGAATTCCCAGTTTTTGTGGTAGGTGATTTGGAAAAAATTGAGCAAGTATTGATCAACCTAATTGTAAATTCCATCAAATATGGTGTTCCTGGTGGAACAACAGTCGTCGGAATAGAAGACTACAACTCTCAAAAATTCATAGTAAAAGTGGTTGATAATGGCGAGGGAATCAAACAAGAACACCTGAGCCGATTGTTTGAAAGATTTTATCGGGTAGATACCAGTAGATCAAGAGATCAGGGTGGATCTGGTTTGGGTTTGTCAATTGTAAAACACATCGTAGAAGCCCACGATGAAAACATTCTTATCAAAAGTAGCTATGGTCAAGGATCTGAATTTTCCTTTACCATTCAGAAAGCGCAGTAGTTTATTTTAGATCAAAACCAATATCCCTTCGGTAATTCATTTTATCGAAGCGAATGTTAGCGATATTGTCATAACTTTTTGCCAATGCCTCCTCAATGGTTTCTCCAAAAGAAGTGATGGCCATCACACGACCTCCACTTGTTACAACATCTTCCCCATCAAGCTTAGTTCCTGCATGAAAAACCAGTGAATCTTTCACCACCTCTAATCCAGAAATCAACTTTCCTTTTTCATAGGATTCAGGATATCCACCAGAAACCAACATTACCGTGGTGGCCGTTTTGTCACTTACGATAAAATCTTTTTGATCTAAGGATTGCGTTCCTACCGCATCAAATATTTCAACCAAATCACTTTCTATGCGCGGTAAAACAACCTCGGTCTCTGGATCACCCATCCGGACGTTGTATTCAATCACATAAGGGTAGCCTCCTACATTCATCAATCCAATGAATATAAAACCTTTGTAATCCAAACCATCATTCTGCAATCCCCTAACCGTCGGAATTATAATTCTTGATTCTACCTTATCAATAAAATCTTGATCAGCAAAAGGTACCGGCGAAATAGCGCCCATTCCTCCTGTATTCAGACCAACGTCACCTTCTCCAATTCGTTTATAATCTTTGGCAGAAGGTAAAATTTTATAATTTTTCCCGTCCGTTAAAACAAATACAGAAAGTTCAATTCCTTTTAAAAACTCCTCAATAACAACCGTGGCAGAAGCATTGCCAAATTTCGCATTTTCGAGCATCTCTTGCAGCTCATCTTTGGCCTCTTGTAGAGAATCTAAAATGAGGACTCCTTTTCCAGCAGCCAAGCCATCTGCTTTTAATACATAAGGCGAATCTAACGTTTCTAAGAACTCAAATCCTTGGTGAAGGGTATCCTTGGTGAAGGATTGATACCTCGCAGTAGGAATGTTGTATTTCTCCATAAATATTTTAGAGAACTCTTTACTTCCTTCCAATTGAGCTGCATCTTTGGACGGACCAACCACGTTCACCTTTTGAAGCTCTGGATCGTTTTTAAAGTAATCATAAATCCCTTGCACCAAAGGTGCCTCAGGACCTACTACAACCATCTCAATATTGTTTTTTAAAACAACATTCTTTACTGCTTCAAAATCTGAAATATCAATCGCTAGGTTTTGCCCTAATGAAGCCGTTCCGGCATTTCCAGGTGCGATAAATAGTTGATTGACTTTTGAGCTTTGCGAGATTTTATATGCAAAAGTGTGTTCTCTTCCTCCTGAACCTATAACAAGGATATTCATAAGCTAAATTGAATTGAATTGCAAATATAGATTTAAAATTTGAGGCTATCGAACCCCCCATTTTAAAAAATATAAAAAAGAAGAATAGAGGTGAATTAGCAACAATTTAAAACTTTGGGTAGAGGCTCTCCGATGTTCATGTACTATGGAAACTTCAGGATAATAAAGAGATGTAAGACCTTGCTTTTCTATGGTTCTACACAAGTCGGCATCTTCCATATATAGAAAATAACGTTCATCAAATCCGCCTAAAGATTTGAAAACATCCGTTTTAAAAAGCATGAAGCAACCATGAATAAACTCTGGGTGAAAGGATCTATTACTGGCCACTTCTTCGCGATACTCGTCTTGAATGGCCACGCGATTTGAAAATTTCAAACGACGATTTAACAAGGTTGATATCTTTGGATGTTTTCTGCACAAAAACTGAACACTTTGATCGGTATTGAGAACTTTGGGAGTTATAAAAGCTAACTTTTCATCGGTAGATAATTTATTGATCAGTGTTGTTAGAAATTTAGGATCGAAATCAACATCTGGATTTAAAATGAGATGAAAGTCTGATATTAGTCGTGGAATAATAAGGTTATGTGCTCTTCCAAAACCTAGGTTCTTATCATTGAAAATATAGGTCAAATCAGGATGCAAATCAGTAAATTCCTTAGTTGGGTAGGGTGAATTATCAATTAGAAAGATCTGAAGATTTAGGGTAGATTTTAGAAGTGAATTTAACCTAGGCAACAATCGGTTTTTATCCTCTTCATAGATGACAATTGATACCGATATTTTTCCGCTTGTTGACATTAATAGGCATTTTCATCTCCTTTGAAGACATTCATGGTCGTTTGAATGATAATCTTTAAATCCAAAAGAAATGACCAGTTTTCAATATAAAAAATATCAAGACGAACTCGATTTTTAATATCCGATTTTTTCTTGATTTCTCCGCGATAGCCACTTACTTGTGCTAGTCCAGTAATCCCAGGTTTCATGAGATGTCTTTTGAGATAATCATCTACTTCTTTTTGATATTCCAATGACAGACTCTCCAAGTGAGGTCTCGGTCCAACAACACTCATGTCTCCCATTAGAACATTAAAAAACTGCGGTAACTCATCAATACTAGTCCGACGCATAAAAGCACCAATTCGAGTCACTCGCGAATCTCCTTTGGTTGCGTGGACCTTATCGGAATACTCGTTCATCCGCATGGATCGGAATTTATAACAAATAAACTGATCTGTATTTAGTCCTTCTCTAGGTTGTTTGAATAAAACCGGACCTCGCGATTCTAGTTTAATTAAAATCCATAGCAATGGATACAGCCAAGAAAGGAGAAAGATGATGACGAACAGTGAAAACCCGATATCAAAAAATCGTTTGATATAGTAGTTCTCTTCAAATTCAAAGGGAAGTTTTTTAACGTTAACGACCAACAAGGAGTCATCATAGAATTCCACTTTTTGATCTTTGCTATATAATTCGGAAGCATTCGGAATTAACTTAATTACCATATCCTTTTCATTGGCGATCTTCTTCAGTTCTGTGATTTTATCCTCCGAAAGGGAAGAAATGGAACAATACATTTCATCCACTACATTTTCTTTCAGATATTCTTGAAGGCTGTCAATTTTTCCAAGGAATTCATTGTTTTTATAGACTCGATTTGAGAAAAAACCTTGATACCGATACCCTAAATTAGATTTACTCTTAAAGAGTTTGATGATGTTCTTAGAGGAGTCGTCATAACCTATCACAATAGTCGTTCGATAGTTTTTACCTAGGGCACGGTATTTTTGTAACAACAAGAACCAGGTAATTTTGGATAGAGAAATAGCTCCTATGATAGATGCCAAAACAACAAACTGATTCCCAACCATTACTCCCTCTCGGAAGATTCCGAAAAAGGCAAAATAACCTAGTATGAAAATGATAAACTGCCGAAATAATAGGGTAAATACACGCAATAACTGCGTATAACGGTGTACTTTATAAAACTTTAGGAAGTAACTACTTATCAACCAAAAAATGCTGATGTAGGACAGGAACAAGGCATTTAAGTAATTGCTATCAAAAACTATAAATGCAATTAGATTGATAAGAAATACATCAAAAATTACCTGTAAGGGTCTTATAAAGTGGGAGTACCGATGCTTCAAATTTCTTTATTCCTTTAAAACAAAGATATTCTAATTATTCCAGTATTTTATGGACCATCTGGTCAATTGTGAAGAATTCGTTGGCGATGTCACTTTGATGCGAATAATCTACCTGGGTTGCTAAAAAATCTTTTAAAGACGAAACAAGTTTCTCAGTATCCCACTTGGTTTCAACACGACTTAATTGATGATTAGAAAAGAAACGTTCTAACTCACTTCCAGGATCCGTAATCAAGAATATCTTGACATTGGACACCAATAAATTCGGTAGTTTGGAGGGTAGGGAACCTATTGACGTTCCCTCTTTTTGTGGTACTATTTGAACATGACTTTTCTGATAGAGTTCCCAGATATTTTCTTTTGAAACAAGGGGATGAAAATGAATCTGTTTATTAGAATTTGCCTTTTTTAATTGTTCAAAAATATCTCCCTGCGAAAAAATATGAAGTTCTAAATTCTCAATTTGGTTTGAGGCAGCCTCAAAAAAGTCGTACAACTTCCAAGGATTTTGTTTCTCTCCCAAGGCTCCAGAATAGGTCACATGAATTTTGTTCGGAGTAAAAATGTAATTGAGATCATTAGTGTCATTTTCTTTGATTGTGATGAATGGAAACTGAACCAATAATTTTTGTGAATGAAGGTGATAAAGACTCTGAGCCTTATCTTTCATTTCGGAGGAAAGAAAAATGATTTTATCGCAAGACTGATAACATTTACGCTCAACCCTATTGATCAAATTCGAAATGAGTTTGTAAATAAAGCCTTTGCTTTCCTTGGAATAGATTTCCTGCAGGTCATGAACCATTCCTACTTTTTGAACACTTTTTGGAATTCTTTTTAGGAGTAGGTAAAATGCCAAACTTGGTGGAAACACAGGAATGATGATATCAATATCCTTAGCTATTTTTTTTATCCTGAATAGACAATTCAGTGCATATGTGATTTCAAGAATTGCTCTAATTAAAAACTGTTTTTTGGTAAATCGTACATATTTTCCCATTCTTACAATCTCGATACCGTCTATTTGCTCCTCGGAGGGATTTACTTTCCAACCTGGATAAATGGGGTGATAACATAGAACCTTTACATGATGACCCTGATCTCTGAGCTTTAAGACCATCTCAGTATTAAATTTTCCGGTTGAAATTGGCTCAGGAAAAAAGTGTGGCGACAGTATTAAAATCTTCTTTTTCAATACCGATCTCGAATTACTTTGGCAGGATTCCCCATGCAAATTTTGTTGGATGGTAAGTCTTGATAAACACTACTGCGGGACCCAACAACAGTTCCCTTTTCAATTTTAATTCCTGGAGCAACAAAAACATCTGCAGCTAACCAACACTGATCTTCAATGGAAATTTTTTTTGCGAAAATTGGAAAGGTCTCTTTCATATAATCATGAGAGCCAGTGCATAGATACGATTTTTGAGAAATGACGGTATGGCTTCCTATTTCAATCTCTCCTAATGAATACAGTTGCACATTATCACCAATCCAAGAATAATCACCAATAGATACTTTCCATGGATAGGTGGTTCGAACAGTGGGTCGAATAATTACCTTCTTTCCTATTTTGGCGCCAAACAAACGAAGCAAAAATCTTCGAAAACCGTACATAAACTGAGGAGAATTTCGAAAGAAAATTGATTGAACCAACCACCACAATTGTACAATAAAAGCATTACGGCCTCTAAAGTTTTTAGGGAGTTTGAACTTGTCCAATCGATGCATATAATCAGTTAGTTAGTTGTCAAATTTAGAGTTTTTGACATTAATAAAGGTTATCAAAAAATAAAATAAAATTGCTCCGGTTTGTCGGGAGATTATATTTTCAACAAAAAGTAGAACGGTAAAAAAAAGTAAAATCGAAAAGCTCAGTCGATTTCTTGATCGAAATGATTTTATAATATTAGCTAGTAGAAAGAATATAAAAATAAACATTCCGAAAAGACCCGTCTTTAACCAAATATCAAAAAACTGATTGTGACTATTATATGTCTTTTGAAGAAGGACATCGCTTTTACTTGCATAGCAATTGTTCAAAACTGCTTGGGTTTCTCCCAGACCTACTCCTAACAAGTATTTGTCTTGTAATATTTCAAAAACACAAGTATAAATACCAATTCTCAAACTATTGGAATAATTAACATCTACCTTCTCATAAGTTTTAAAGGAAAGCATTTCTCTCATTCTACGATTAAAGAAAAATAAGGATGAAAAAAGTATGGCACCTGATAAGAAAATGGCAATATTTTTTTTTGTGAATCTGGCAGCATAAAAGAATGAAATTGCCAAAGCAATAAATAGAGATATTACCACACCTTTGCTAAGAAAAAATAACAAGAAGGACAGATTAAGAAGGGATAAAATGATGTTCTTTGTTTTATTTATTCCCTTTCTAAGCAAATCCCAAGAGAAAATAAGTGATAATGCGAAAAATAGCGAACCGTAAATTGGATGTTGCCCAATAACTGGAAGGTTTTCCATAACGGTTCTAGCCTTGTTGGTATACCAGTCGCTGTAGTAAACGGTAGTGGTATCAAAAAAGGTGGTTATCGATACTATGAACCCAAATAGAACAGATGAGATTATAAAAACTTTATAGAAATTCTTTACAACATTATCATTAATCGCATCTCGCTTTAAGCATAAATGAAAAGTAATTGGCAACGCAATTCCTGAAAGTGTAGTCTCTATAATTTGACCATAGGAACCTTCGCCATTAATTAGCATTACCGAAATTATGTAGGTTAGAAAAAGAGATGAATTGATAAAAAACCACTTCCAATTCAACGAACCTTTATGTAGGAAAAGTAAACCGACCAAAAAAAGAAAAATTACAGGTAAGCCCTTCAAACGATTAGGCAACAACGGAAACAATCCAAAGAGTAAAATGGCATATTCCAGTAAGCGCTCCTTTGAAATATTCATTGTTAAAATTTGAACTTGATTGCCTTAAACCGACTAAACATGGCAAGAATAAGAATTAAAAATACAAAGACCAATAATTCATCCGAAAATGGCATTCTAAAGATAAGCAAACCAAAAATGAACAAAATAACTTTGGCAAAATCCCCATATTTTCTCAAAAAGAGCGACAGGCTATTGTCCAATAACCAAAGAAATACCGGCAAAATCAAGATTCCAAACAAGTAGAAATTCATATACATCTCCCCAATAATAGTAGTCACCATTGAGGCTCCTCCGTAAGTATTTGCAGCGATTATTGTAATGCTCTCTGGTTTAGAAGACCATATTGATCGTGGTAAATAAAAGAAAAATGGTTTTAAAAAAGTGAGACCATATAAGAAATCATTGTAATTCTCGAAGACCTTATAAATGACGTTAACATTCACCGATTCGGATATCCCCAAAAAGAAAGCTGAAATACTTGGAGGTTCTAATCCGACCGCTCGAATAAATGAACTGATAAAGATATCAACCGTTGGTATTCCTTTATAGAAAAGAGGGCCTCTCATATGTTTAAAAATCGAAGCCAAATACCCTAGAACTGCTACTAAGGGCAGGATGACAGGAGTAAGGAGAAATGTTTTCACCGGATACTTTCTTAGTAGAATCAAAGCAATCAGAGCAAAAGCACAAAAAAGGTAAATCCTATTACCAGAAAAAATCATATCTATCACTGTAAAGGTTAGCAGAAGTATTATAAATGGTACAAACTCCACTTTCTTTTGCAACCAATTGAATACCATCGAACCAATAATGAGAATCTTTGACGAATTCAATACAAAAGCGATCAGTAAAGCTAATGGCCCAATTGATGCGAAAAAGTCATGCCTATTGTCATACCAGTTTCCGCCTTTTAATAATCCAGAACCCAAAAAAATAAAGGTCATACCAACTAAATAAATAGTGAGGTAATACTTTGTTTTTGGTTGAAAACTTGTGATGATCTCTGATTTACCTTTAATCATTGGAAAATAGAGATAAAGAATTATGGTGAAAACGAAAATCAATAGAAGGTATGACTCATACAAATTGTCAATAAGAACTACGTCTCCTAATTTTGTCATTCCGAAATCGGCCTTAGAGAGCTCCAACGTACCCGTAAAAACCATAATCATCACGGGAATGAAAATGAAATATAAAGTCGCAAAAGCAATCCCAACCTTGAAACTTAAACCTTCTTTAAACAGAAGAAATAGCATTACAAGTAGGATCAAAAAAAACTCGACGGTAAATAATATAGAAACTACGTATTCCATGATTATTCCTTATGGTTTTCAAAGCATTCAACTATTCGTTTCTTAAATGCCTGCTCTGAAAAGTTGTCTTTGAAATATTTCAAATTGTTTTCTTGAAACTCTGAAATTAACGACCTATCGCCGTCTAAAGTAACGATCTTTTCTACTATGGATTCAGAATTCCTTTTTTCTACATAAAACCCGTGTATCTGATCTTTAAAAATATCTGGTATTCCCGCGTGCTTAGTAGTAATAATTACATTTCTAGCTGCCATGGCCTCAAGAATGGAAATGGGTTGACCTTCCATTTTATAAAAAGTAGGTAAAACAAAAATATTAGCCCAATCCAATAACTTGCTTTTCGCTTCCCCTCTTACTACGCCAAGATAATCAAGGCAGTTGATTTCATTCATTTTATCTTCAACAAGCTTCTTTATTTTTACATCAATGTTACCCGCAATTTTTGCCGTGAATGCAATTTTTTTCTCTTGTAGTATTTTAAGCGATTCTAAAAAGTAAAAGATACCTTTTTCTTCCATCAGGTTACTTAAAAAAAGAATCTTCAGGGAATCATTATTTTTATAAGTTGCTTCTGAAACCAGGTTATTATCGGCAAAATTCGGAACAACTTGTATTTGATTCTGCTTTAAGAAGGGCAATAAATTTACTTTTAACGATTCCGATAATACAATACCTTTATCTGCTCTAGTAATCAGGAAATGAAAAATCTTTTTCTTTATTCCTTTTAAGGTTTGATATTCAGTATGCAAGTGATTACCATGAATATGAATGATTATTTTCTTTCTAACGAATCTAGCAACCAAGATAAAGGGAGCATACTTTACAATTCCAAAGAATGATTGTCCCGGTGTGATGTAAATCATTGAGACCCGAAACACCTTCCAAAGTTCAAGATAAGTACTAATAAAAAAAAGTAATTTTTTAAAACTGAAAGATCCTATTTCATCGTTAAAATCGGGATATGACATGTCGATAAAACGAACGGGGGAAGAACTATTATTTTGCAGTATTTCTAATACCTTGGCATTTGCCACGGATACACCAGAAGTGGGTTCTGGGAGGGGACCAATTAGCAATATACCTCGATTTATCATTTCAATAAGTCAATAAATGTTTGAGTCATATTCTCTACGGAATAATTGGCTTTGCATGCCGTCATAATCTTTGAACGCCTTTGAACCCAGTCCTTCTTTTCAGAAAAAACCTTCAGCATTGTTCTGCCGCAAGAATGAATATCATCGGTTTCAAAAAACAACGAATTAAATTCATTCAGAGCTTCTACTTCTGGTGAGTGATTTTCATTTCTTGAAACCAACATGGGAACTCCAAATCCTAAACTTTGGGTTAAAGAAAGCCCAACATATCCCGGAGAAACACTGAATAAGGAAGATGAATATAAAGCTTTCAATTCTTGATAATCAGAAATATGACCATGTAATTTCACCCTTTCTTCAACTTTGTTTTGGATAATAAATTTCTCCATTTCCTTCTTCTCCTCTCCTTCTCCAACAAAAAGAAGTTTCGTCTCCTTTGGAAACTGATTGATATGTTCTGCGAATGATTGTAAAAGAAAGTAAGGCTTTTTCTCCTTTGTAAGTCTTCCTACAAAAAGAATATTGGTTATTTCAGAACTGGCTTGATTTGTAGTCATTTCCGATTTAGAAACAAGGGCATTGGGCGCACTGTAGATCTTTTTATTAGGCATTTTCGCCTCCAACTCTTTTTTTTGTTGATTGGTATACACTATAATCGAGGTAGCTAGTTTTCGCATAAGTGATCGAACCTTATCCGACTTACTCTCCTTGCCATGTCGGGGCCATGCGTGTCCCCATAATACTATTTCTTTTCCCAATAGTCTTCGAACCAAGAGAAACAGCCAATTGGAAATTACTCTGGGATTTAGACTCATTACCAGGACATGATTTAAAAACAACAAATGCCAAATTCCGGTCTGAAAAAGAAATTTTCTTCCCAAAAAAAAGTGATTTTTAATCGAAATCTTTTTGATCAATTCTGAGCTTTTGATTGATTTTTGAAAGTACACATCACCTCCATATAATTTATAACGGTCTTTCAAACCCTCTTCCAATGTTCTAAAAAACTGAGCTCTATAATCGGGTGTAACCGTTTGAATTATAATCAACTTCTTCATTCAATAGTCTTCTTAAAATAAAAGTAAGCAATTAAAAGGATTAATAATTCTGTAAATGAAGCGGTGATGGCGACCCCATAAATATCATAAAAATGAGACATCGATACTACCAACATCAAATGCAATAACCCTGCAAAAGAGAGAATTTTCATGCGGAGTTTGTATTCTTTTATTGACGGTAAATACAGCGTTACCAAAAGCATGTTTAAAGCTGAAAAAATAGCAATGAAGGAGAGGATTCGAAAAATAGAACTGTAACTCGAAATTTCCTGGTTACCATAAATAAAATCAAGAAAAACGGATGCACTTCCTAAAAGAACAGCTGTAGCAAAAACTCCAAAAATGGATATAGGGATGGAAAGTTGCTTGATAATGCCGACAATTTGCGGCTTTTTCTTGGCCGCTAGAAATGGGAAAATAGCCTGATATAAGGGCGCATATACACTTTTAATAGCAAGGACCAACTTCTCCATACTGGCATAAATTCCTGCAAGAGAATCTCCCCACATTAATCCAAGGATCAAGGTATTGGCATAGGTATACAGATTCACAGCAAAATTTGATACCATTAGACTCGAGCTCTCGACAACCATGGCTTTCATTTCTCCAAAATTAGGTTTTGTGAATCGCACAAATCGAAAACAATAAAACAAACCTAAAGCACCTGAAATTATCATTCCAAGGCTGTTAAGTATTGGGGCCATTAGGTAGTCTTCTGGTGAAAGAATAAAGAAGAATATGGAAATTGTAAAAAAAGCTTTGGCCACCACGTTAATGATGGTAATAATTCTCATCTTTTCAATCCCTTGAAAAAACCATGTAGGAAAAATTGCTTGACCAATTACAATTCCAAAGCTTAGAAAATAAACTTCTGGATCTGATTGAAATTTCGGAACAAAAGCAATCAAAATGGCAAGAAACAGAAAGGCAAGAACAATCAAACCAATTTTGATTGCATACACATTTGAAAAATACCTTGACAATGCTTCTTTATTATCTCTAAGTATAGATACTTCTCTCGTAGCACTGATATTGAATCCAAAATCAACTAGAATTCCCAAAAATACGGCTAAAGATTGTGCGATCATTACGAGTCCGTAACCCTCAGTATTCAGAGTGATCACCAAATAAGGTAGCGCAATTAAGGGCAAGACAAAATTCGCAATCTGAATTAATAACAAGTATATGTAATTCTGAAGGACAGTTTTGTTTATGTTTTTCAAATATGATTTGATGAAATCCATATTTTTAGGAAGCTCCATAATTATTTATGGAATAAGATTTTTTTCAAATCTGAGAATGAACCCAGCCCTTTGTCTTTTTCGGATAATTCGATCTCTTCTGGATTCATTTTCCAATCTATTCCGAGATCTTCATCATCATATCGAACTCCTATTTCAGCATTTTTATTGTAATAAGCGTCGCACTTATAGGAAAGAATAGTATCCTCTTCTAGCGAGGTAAAACCATGCAAAAAACCTTTTGGAATAAATATTTGTCTTTTATTCTCTTCGGAAATAATACAGGCGAAAGACTCACCAAAAGTTTCAGAATCCGTTCGAACATCAACCACAACATCCAGAGCAACACCCTTTATAACTTCTACCAGCTTTGCCTGAGCATGCGCTCCTTTTTGCATATGTAGACCTCTAACCACTCCTTTCTTGGAAACACTAATATTGTTCTGAACAAAGTCTAGGTTTAGTCCTGTCTCTTGTAGAAAGACTTTTTTATTGAAACTTTCAAAAAAACAACCTCTATCATCTTCAAAAACGGTTGGGTCTATCACAAAACAGCCGCTCAAATTTGTTTCTTTTACCTTCACTATTTATTTCCAATTATCATTGTTCCAACTCGGTTTCCTATGCTAGTTTTTCAAGCTGTTCTTTGGTTATAAAACCACTTCTGTACGCAGACTCTTCAATAGAACCTACTTTTAAACCCTGTCTTTCTTCAATAACCTGAACAAATTGTGAGGCCTTCATCAAAGAATTAAATGTTCCAGTGTCCAACCATGCAGTTCCTCTATCTAGAATTCTAACGGATAGTTCTCCTTTAGCTAAATATGCCTTATTCACATCAGTAATTTCCAATTCACCTCGCGCACTAGGTTTTAAAGATTTCGCTATTTCAATAACGTTATTGTCATAAAAATAAATCCCAGGAATGGCAAAGTTTGACTTTGGATTTAGCGGTTTCTCTTCAATGGATATGGCATTCATTTGCTCATCAAATTCAACAACTCCATACCGTTCCGGGTCATTCACATGATATGCGTATACAATACCACCTTGTGGTTTGGTATTTTGTTTTAAAAGATTCGATAATCCCGATCCATAAAAAATATTATCTCCTAAAATGAGTGCAACAGAATCATCGCCGATAAATTCCTCACCAATTAGAAAAGACTCCGCCAAACCATTTGGTTTTTCTTGAACGGAATATTCAAAGGTGCATCCCAATTGTGATCCGTCACCTAAAAGTTTTTTGAATAAGGGTAAATCTTGCTGAGTTGAAATAATTAATATCTCACGAATTCCTGCGGATATCAGCGTAGCCAGAGGATAATATATCATTGGCTTGTCATAAATTGGCATCAATTGTTTGCTGACCACCAAAGTAATTGGATGCAGTCTCGTGCCTTTTCCTCCTGCTAATACAATACCTTTCATACGCTATACTTTTTTAAATACCATTGAACAGTTTCTTTTAAACACCTAGAAAAATCTTCAGATGGTGTCCAGCCCAATTCATTGCTAATTTTATTAATTGAAACAGCATAACGAAAGTCATGACCAGGTCTATCTTTCACAAAACTAATTTGACTTCTATATGATTTCTCGGTCGGATTCACCTCATCTAATACATTACAGATTTGTATTGCGAGATCAATATTATTTAACTCATTGTTTCCACCAATAATGTAGGTTTCACCAAGCTTTCCTTTTTTGTAAACCGTTTCCAAAGCTTTGCAATGATCCTTTACAAACAACCAGTCTCGCACGTTTTTCCCATCCCCATAAATCGGAATATTTTCTCCAGCCAAGGCCTTTCGAATAACAGTTGGTATTAGCTTTTCATCATGTTGTTTTGGGCCATAATTATTAGTACAATTGGTGGTGACCACATTTAATCCGTAAGTGTGAAAATAGCTTCGAACTAAAAAATCCGAAGATGCCTTTGAGGCACTGTATGGACTATTTGGTGCATACGAGGTTGCTTCACTAAAATATCCCTTTGCTCCTAGACTTCCATAGACCTCATCCGTAGATATATGATGGAACCTCGAATCTTCCTTACCAGAGATATACTGGAAAGGAGTACTCATCCAAAATTTTTTTGCTACTTCCAACAAGGTATAGGTCCCGTTTATATTGGTTTTGATAAATGCATCCGGATTATCGATAGAATTATCGACATGAGATTCGGCCGCAAAATGGATAACTCCCTCAATTTCATACTCTTTAAAAATAGAAGTCAATAAGGCTTTATCACAAATATCTCCTTCAACAAAAATATGTCTTTCGTCGCCTTCTAATTCCCTTAAATTATCAAGTGAACCCGCATAGGTTAGCTTGTCGAGATTAATTATTCTAGTATCAGGATTGCCTTCCAAAAAGTGGCAGACAAAATTAGAACCGATAAAACCGGCCCCTCCTGTAACTAGAATTGTTTTCATTATTTTGAGTAATTATTTAAGAAGTTGTTCAGTTTACCTAAAAGGAGTAATAATGCCATTCCAGCAAAGGCTAATACTGCCAGTTGGAAGGTAAGATTCTTAGAAATTTCTTTAATCTCATTTCCTATGGGTTGAAAATTCGAAATAACATTAACTATTTCATATTTCTTCGCCTTTTCAATTGCTAACAATCTGAGTTCTCCATTAATCTGTCGGTTTGTCTGAAAAAGTTCTAACTCTTTGGTTTTGGTATTTTCACCCCCCATATCAATGGAAGTACCAGAGTTTTGTTTCTTGGCCTCTTCCACCATTACCTTCATGTAGACCAATCGTAAGGAATCTAGCTGACTCAAATTCGCTTTGAAAATTGAATCAGTACGATTCAAGTTATCATTGGTGATCTTCTTGAATCGGTTGAAATATTTATTATCAATGATAGATCCAATGATTACTTCGTCTAGTTTTTGAAATACATCATTCTTCTCGGCTACTACGTTAATCTTGTGAACTTTGTAGTCATAATCTGTAAATGATTTTTTAAATTCTTCAAAAGAATAACTTCGAATGGTAAGTGTGTCAACAGAAAGAATTAGCTCGTCAAAGGCCGCTATAATATCATTTTCCAAACGAATGGGTTCAATTTCAAAAGTTTTCAATGAGGCTGCCTCTTCTTTAGAAAGATTAAATACTTTTTGAAGCCCTACAGTGTCCTTTTGCTTTACCAAATCGTCATAAAATTGAATATTGGTATAAAGTTGTCTGGTACTTTTAAAGTTTGGTTCAATCAACATCTGGGATGTGTATTTCTTTGGAGAATAATATTGAATAATTCCTCCTACAACCCCACCAATTATTGTGGCCACAACAAGCTTGACTGCATTGGTTTTTAGAAATAAAAGAATTTGAATTAGAAAATGGAATAATCCTTTGAACACGTTTCCAATGAAGTTGAAAAGATTCGCAAAGCCCTTCCCAATGATTATAAATACGGCTCCTAAATCTACCTCTTCCTCGTTATTCTTTTTCTGATTGGACATATGATAATTAGTTAGTTGATTCTAAAATTTGTTCTAATATTCTCTTTGTGATCGCGTAGGTCGGAACCACACCTGTAAGTCCCAAACCTCCTGAAGCCAAAGTAGCACCAGTTTCTAACGGGTTATCCGAAGCATAGTAGGCATACCTTACTTTCACATTCTCTGAAATATTCCCTCGAATTCTGGAAGCCGATTGAATGGCTTTTTGATAATGAGCTCCTTCCATTTCTAATCCCACAACATTCCATGTAGATTCAAAGAAGAACTTCAATAAATCTTTGTTCTGCAATGAGGTCCCCAACACAGTAATCATAGAACCATCATACACATTTACACCATATCCTTCCAAATCCTCTTTTGTTAACTCATTTTTAAAGGGATAATTGTCTGCAGTACCTTCAAAAATATGAGCACTCGGAATCATAATATCTCCTTTTCCACCTTGCAAGATACCAGCCTTACCCATAATGGATACGGATTGGATGTCTAAATAAGTTTTAGAACCTCCTTGAGAAAATGGTTTTAAGAGTTCATCCATGGTTTCATAGGCTTGCTCTCCAAAAGCATAATCCATAACAATAATCACCGGATAATCTTCTTCCTTTATATCACTTTTAAAATGAGAACTCAGGTGTTTTATTTTCTTTGTATCAATGATTTGCACATCAATATTGGTTCCTGAGGTATCGTCTAAAAAGATCATTCCGTTTGCCAAGGCAAAAGACTTCACCTTTTTCTGTTCTTTCTTATTGGAAGCATCACTCAATTTTTGATACAATTCAAATTTCCTGGAATTATTCTTAACCACACCAAGGGCTTCATGAGCATAAATGGAATTCAACACACTGTGCATATTGGCACTAATGATGTGGATGGGTCTTTCCAATAAATTATTCTTGTGTAAGACCGATTTGATATCATTAGCCCAAACTTCTCCATAAATGTGATGACCAATTTCTTCAATAAGGGCATCACTAAAAGTAACCGTACGTTTTTTGTTATCCAGCACTTCGTTGATTCCTAATTGACCTAACCAGTAAATTACTTCTAAGAATCGATCTGGATTTTCATCCGTAGAAAAGGCCTTGTAAGTGCGCACCACCTCTTCTAACTTTCGACCGAGTATATTGCCCAAATGCACCAATAGAACTTCACGATCTTTTTCCGATAATTCACGTTTGTGAATCACCACATCTTCTAGATTCTTCCACTCTCGAATAAAATCTTCACCTTCGTCAAGCGTAACTCGTTTTTGGATTTTATGTGATTCAATAAATAAAAAAGTAAGGTGGGTAAGGATGTCATAAATTTCAGATCGCCCTCGTGTGATTTCAATGATCATTTGATCCTTGTCAATTCGGTAACAATTGCGTCTTCTTTTTTCTGGAATGATGGGCACAAAGTTCGAATCTTTGAATCCTTCATCCGCCATCAAGTTAATGAACTGACATTCCTCAATGCCCTTGGGCAATCGCTCAATGACATAAATCAATCCGTCTAATTCGATTTTATCTTCTGCAATGGAACCATAAATCTCAGGTCTCAAGACCAATAATGATTTACGTAACGAAGCTCCTGAAACACCCATTGGTTTGTAAAACCCTCGACTAAAAAGGTGGCGCATTGAAATGTAAAGCTTTTCAATGGCATTGGTTGATTCTTGCGCTCTAGTGTATGTTTTTTGTTCTTTGGCCATGTGTAATTACAAATATAGAACTAATTGCCAGATAATATTTGTTGATACTTCGCAGGATCATTGAGGAGTTCGTTGGCTTTTAAAATAGCATCATTGTACTTTAAATTGTACCGATATACTCCTTCTTTGTAGTAATATCTCTTAATGATTTCATCCTGTAAAATAGGAATTAGTCGGTCTTTATTTCGACTTACCTCATCAACTTTCATATCGTTTATTTTCTTCTGAATTTGGCGGTATTCCTTTTCGATGGAATTCAGTTTGGCCTCTTTAAAAGCATCTTTAAATAGGCGTTGCTCCTTGGTAACGAAGGTGGTATCTGTAACAATGAAATTCACAAAATCTTTAAAAATTCCATCATCTACTTTGATATCATCCAAAGCAGGTTTTGAAGAATTATCATTCACATACTTGGTGGTAAAATTAAATATGGCCCTCGATCCAATGAGACTTTTTGTGGTTTCATTCTTTTCAGACAGGTCTAATGGCACATCGGGCATCACTCCACCTCCATCATATACTTTTCTACCATTCTGGGTTTTGAATTCATTGACACCACCATCAGAAAATTTCGGCACAACTCCTGTTTTATCATCTCGATTGGCATAGTCCAGTTCTTGAATACATCTTCCACTGGGGGTATAATACTTTGAAATGGTTAGTTTTAATTGGGTGCCATAGGTCAAGTCGCGATATCGTTGCACCAATCCTTTACCAAAGGTGCGATCTCCCAAAATAACGGCCCTATCATAATCTTGCAAGGCCCCACTAACAATTTCTGATGCTGAGGCCGAACGATCATTCACCAAAACAACAATCGGGATGTCTAAGTCCAACGGATCTCTAGTTCCTCGGTAGGTATTGCTCCACTTTTTGATTTTCGCCTTTGTACTAACAATGGTCTTTCCTTTTGGTAAGAAAAAATTCGAAATATTGATGGCTTCAAGTAATGAACCGCCAAGGTTGTAACGAAGATCTAACACCAACTTCTTCATTCCCTTTTTCTTCAATTCCCTAAAAGCTTTCCTTATTTCTGACGATGCTTTACTATTGAAGGTTGTTAACGGAATGTAACCCGTTTCTTCATCAATCATATCAAAATACGGAACGGGATTCACAATGACCTTTTCTCTTGTCAGTTGTGTTGTAAACACTTCACCTTGGCGATCGACTTCTACTTCCAGCGTACTGTTCGGAATCCCCTTCAAAAACATGGACAGCTGATCTCTTTCCATATTTTTTATGGATTGACCATCAACACTTATGATTAAATCTCCTGCTTTTAACTTGGCCTTGTCTGCAGGATAATCTTTGTATATCTCTTTCAATAAAATTCCTTCCTTGGTATAATAAACTCCGACACCAATTCCGCCATACTCTCCCGCTCTTCGGATTTTGGCGTCTTCCACATCTTGTTCGTTGTAAAAATTGGTGTAAGGATCTAAATCTTTTAAAGTATTGTTGATGGCTTTTGTTGTTAATTCCCCCGGATTTATTTCATCAACATAATACATGTTGAGCTCTTTAAACAGCGTATTATAAATCTCAATTTGCTTGGCAACTTCAAAGAACTTCGATTGAAATGAAAATCCAACCAAAAGGGTAACTGCCAACCCTAATATCACTATTTTCTTATTCGCTTTCACTGGTGTTTATTTTTGAAGTTTTTGCAATAAATTTTGACAATAAAGTATCAAGGTCATTGAACAATTTTTGATACTCTGGTTCCTCCTTACCAATATACAAAATCATTAAGTTATATGGTTCAATATTACTTTCGTAGAGTTTGTGTTTTTGATGTCTGTAACATTCCCGCAACAATCGTTTGATTCGATTTCTATCTACCGCTTTTTTAAAATTCCGTTTGGGAACCGAAAAAGCAACTTTAAGAGGGTAAGTATCTTCTGAACGAACTGATTGATATCTAATTTGCAAGGGAAATTGATGCAACAGTTTTCCTTTCGAAAAAAGGTTTTCAATCTGTTTTTTGCTTTTTAATCGTTCATTTTTTGAGAAAGTAAACCTCATAGCGCAAACTTAGTGTAAATCGTGAATATTCATGAACAATCAACCATGAAAAATCGGTTTTTAAAGTCCGTTTTTTGAAGTTAATTTAAAAAACAATACCTAAATTTGACGTATCATTAATTTCTAATGCGAAATCATTGATTTTTTATTCATCGATCAATAAAAACGTATGAAACCAGATTTATTTCAAGCCCCAGATTACTATCAATTAGATGACCTTTTAACCGATGAGCACAAACTTGTGCGAGATGCTGCCAGGGAGTGGGTAAAACGTGATGTGAGTCCCATTATTGAAGACTACGCTCAAAAGGCCGAATTCCCCACCCAAATCATCAATGGGTTGTCTGAAATTGGTGCCTTCGGACCTTATATTCCTGAGGAGTATGGTGGTGCTGGATTGGATCAAATTTCATACGGACTCATCATGCAAGAAATTGAGCGCGGCGATTCAGGCGTTCGTTCTACAGCTTCGGTTCAGTCGTCCTTAGTGATGTACCCAATCTGGAAATATGGAAATGAAGAACAAAGACAAAAGTATTTGCCAAAACTGGCTTCAGGCGAGTGGATGGGTTGTTTCGGATTGACCGAACCTGATCATGGATCGAATCCGGGGGGAATGACTACCAATTTCAAGGACATGGGAGATCATTACCTTTTAAATGGAGCAAAATTGTGGATTTCCAATGCCCCTTTCGCACAAATTGCTGTGGTATGGGCTAAAAATGAGGAAGGAAGAATTCACGGATTGATCGTAGAACGAGGCATGGAAGGTTTTTCTACTCCAGAAACCCATAACAAATGGTCGCTACGTGCTTCAGCTACCGGTGAATTAATTTTTGATAACGTCAAAGTTCCGAAAGAAAATTTATTACCGAATAAATCAGGTTTAGGAGCTCCTTTAGGATGCTTGGATTCTGCTAGATACGGAATTTCTTGGGGTGCTATTGGTGCCGCTATGGATTGTTACGACACTGCCCTCAGATACGCTAAAGAAAGAATTCAATTCGGCAAACCGATTGCGCAATTTCAATTGCAACAAAAGAAACTTGCAGAAATGGTGACTGAAATTACCAAGGCGCAATTATTGGCTTGGCGATTGGGAACCTTGAAAAATGAAGGCAAAGCAACTTCGGCTCAAATTTCTATGGCCAAACGAAATAATGTTGAAATGGCTTTAAAAATTGCTCGTGAATCTAGACAAATTTTAGGCGGAATGGGAATTACAGGAGAATATTCTATCATGCGCCACATGATGAATTTAGAGAGCGTAGTAACCTACGAAGGTACACATGACATACACCTCCTAATCACAGGCCTAGATATTACAGGACTTAATGCTTTTAAATAGCTAGCTTTTGGGTGATTGTTTTTTATCACTATTCATCAAAAGAAATAAAGCTACAACCAATCCTATAGCTACAACGGCAAAAACGCCTATCATCAGGGTACCATTACCCCATGAAACTAGTGGTAAATTTGTCATGATCATCTAATTTAGATGGCTAAAGTATGCGTCACGACACATTTAAAAAATGATAATTATCAGGATTAGGAAACTTGTTTCAGCATTTGTGCTTCAAATAACTTCGGACATCTTTTGCAGTTGATTCCCTTTTTTTTGTACTTGAAACAACACTTACTTTTTGGCTTGATACAATTGGTAGCACAAGAAGCCTCACATCCTTGTGATACTTGTATTACTTTGGACTTTGCCGTATGGGTGTAGAATATAATCATGCCTGAATTACACGGCAAAAATATTACTTATTTAGAATAAATAAAAATAGTTTTTTACTTTTTCGTAAAATTTATGAAGAGCTCTTTTCCTTGTCGGCTTGGGTGTGAATTGTAGCAAGATTCGAAGGTCTCAAAGTGAAATTTGGACTCAAAATAGTTTACATATTCCTTCTTTGACCCTCCAAAAGGAGGTCTGTTCGAAAACAATGGAACTTTAAAAAGCACCCCAACAAGTTTGCCATGAGGATTCAATAATTGATGCATTTTTTTTGCATACTTTTCTCGAAGGGATGGATGAATGGCACAAAAAAAGGTTTGCTCTAAGACCAAATCAAATTGGCGATTTACATCAAAAAAGTTACCCAGGATTAGGTGATCCTTTGGAAATACAGGGACTCTTTGTTGTAGGTTTTCCAAAGCGGTTTGTGATACATCCACCACAAAGACATTTTGAAATCCTTTTTGAAACAAATACTCAGCTTCGTATGAATTTCCGCCTCCGGGAATCAAAATGGATTTATCCTTGTCTTGATCCTTTAACTGATCTATGTATTCCTTCAATGGCGGAGACACTACTCCCAAATCCCAACCAATATCATTGGATTTATAACGACTATCCCATGCGTTACCCGATAAGTCAAGTTCTGCCATCCTTAAAAAGAAACATTTAAGATATCACCGCTCAATTGCAACAATTGTAATTCAATCAATTTTGCATCAAACTTGGCGTTGTTCAAAGAAGTACGTGCATTGAGTAAATTGATTTGCGCCTGCCTAAATTCCACAGAAGTAATCTGACCTAATTTGAATCGTTCTTCGGTACGATTAAAATTGTTCTCAGTAGTCAACACATTTTGCTCTTGTGCCTTCAAAATGAACAACTGGTTGTTATAATTTTCCCAGGTATTTTTCAAGTTATTCTTGATGGTAACCTTTTGTTGTTCCAATGCTATTTTCTCATTGTCGAGGGCAATTACAGCGTTCTTTACTCTAGTCTTTCGAGCTCCTCCATCAAAGATGTTCCACTGAAGATTCAATCCGGCATTCAATCCGTTTGAGGTAATCAATCGCGCCCCAAATGGATTCACCAGATTTTCATTCTCGGTACGATTCAATCCGTAGGAAGCATTAAAATTCAAAGTCGGAAAATAATTTGCCTTACTCACTTTTATATTGAATTCACGAATCGCAATATTCTTTTCATTTTGTTTTAAAAGGGAATTATTCTTCAAGGTCTTGCTTTCCAACTCTTCATAATTCATCAACTTGTTGTAATCAACCTTGGTCTCTACCGAATAAGTAGTTTCTCTATCAACGCCCAAAATCACATTCAACCCTCGTTTGGCATTGCTCAATTGTTGTTTGGCATTGATGTAGTTGATGCTATCATTGTTCACATCTACTTGAGCATTTAAGAATTCCAATTTGGTCGCTTGACCGAATTCGTATTGATACTTTGCTCTTTTCAATCGCTTCTGAGAAATCGAAAGCGCCTCTTTTAAGTTGTCCTTGTTTTCAGAAAGTCTCGCAATCTGAAAATAAATGGTAAACAACTGCACGTAGGTATTCTCTATGGTTTCTCGAACCTGCAATTCTGAAAGATTGTAAGTTTCTTTCAATTGCTTGTAATTATACTTTCTACCCAATCCGTCAAATAGGGTATAATTGAATCCTAAATTGCTGTTTAAGGTTTTGGTGACAACCCCATTACCCACTCTTTCAGCATCATTACCTGTAGACGGATCTGTGAATACAATCTTCTGATTGTTTCTTCGATAATCAGCACCAGAAGTGATGGCAGCTGATGGCAAAAAACCACTATTCAAAATGCTTGAATTATTCTTCGCAATCTTCAAATTGTTCTTCGCTATTTTAATTCCGAAGTTATTTTTTAAAGTAATTTCTAATGCTTCCTGCTTGGTCAAAATCTCTTGAGAAAACCCAAAAAATGAGGATGCTAGAAGCAAAAATGTAACGAATCTCTTATAATGCATTTTCATCATATTTTGTGTCCATATAAGCTCTTTCTACCTCCTCTTTGGTAATTTCATTTCCTGTTTTGAGCCATTTGATATTTACCTTCATCCAATTCGAAGTAGACAACAACAAAGGCAATACTACCAGCGTCAATAGCGTAGCAATGGCAATTCCGTAAGCAATGGAAATCGCCATCGGAATTAAAAACTGCGCTTGCCTACTCTTTTCAAAAATCAACGGAGCCAATCCTGCAATGGTTGTTAACGAGGTTAAAAAGATGGCCCTAAATCGAGATCTTCCAGCAGCCACCAAAGCCTCGTCAAACAGCATTCCTCGCTTCAAATAACTATTGAACTTTCCAATTAGGACCAATCCGTCATTCACCATGATACCGATCAAGGCAATAATTCCTAAAAAGGATAAGATTCCGATAGCGAAGTCATGAATGAAATGTCCCCAAACAACTCCGATCATACTAAACGGAATCATAATGATCAACAAAATAGGTTGTGAATAGGAACGGAATGTAAAGGCAATCACAATGTAAATGAAACCTAAAATGAGAGGAGCTACCAAACCAACCGAATCTGTGGTCTTCTTTCGCTCTCTATTCTGACCCTCATAAATGGGTGTTACAGTCGGATATTTGGAAAGAATCTCTGGCATGATGTTGTTTTGTATGTCAAACAAAATCTCAGTAGCACTTCCTTTCAATTCTTTTAAATCGGCCGTAATTTGAATTTCTCGTTTGCCTTCTAGGTGATTGATGGCTATATCTCCTCTTTCAATGGTATAGGTCGCAATTTCCGAAAAAGGAACACGCGTTCCATTGGGCGCAATAATGCGCATATCATCCAGGTCTTTGATGGTAGATCTGTCCTTTCGATCGTAACGAACCCAAACTTTGATTTCATCCTGACCTCTCTGAAAGCGTTGCGCTTGAAATCCGAAGAAACCCGATCGCACTTGTTGCATCACAGTTTGCAAATTCAGTCCCAGTACATAAGCTTTATCCTTCAGTTGAATCTGAATTTCTTTGATTCCGGCCGGATCGTTATCGGTAACATCCTTCAGCAATGGATTGTCTTCCATTACCGATTTTAATTCGTTCTTAACCGCTTTTAATTCCTCAATATTATTCCCGAGTAGTGAAATGGCAACCGGACTTCCTCCAAAGTTTCCTCCTGAACCAAAAACCAAGCTTTCTACTCCATAGACTCTTCCCACACGTTCGCGAATGGTATTGGTTATTTCCGGCGAAGAGAAATCTCTTGCTTCTCCTGGCAATAAGTTTACGGTAAGACTCGCATTGGCACTTCCAGGGCCTACCCTGCGGATGATGTTTTCTACTACTTGTAGATTCCCTGTTTGCTTTTTGGTATATTCATCATTCACCAACCAAACCTTTTGTTCAATGGCTGAAATGATGGAATCGGTGATTTTTTCATTCGTCCCTTGAGGCATGGTCAAGGTGATTTGAACTCGGTCACTCGCAATCCTTGGAAAGAAGGATGTTCTTACAATTCCGCCTCCAATAGCCATAAAACTAAAAATCAATGTGGCTATGGGTAGACTAAATGAAAATACCTTGTTTTTTAAAGAGAATTTTAAAAATGGAACGTAATAATTGTCACGTACTTTCGACAATCCTTCATCAGCCTTTTTATTGATTTTCTTGAAAAAAGCATCAATACTATTTCTTGAATTGATAACTCCGTTCTCCTTTCGTTCGCGATCCAATGCTTTGGAATGAGCAATATGGGCTGGCAAAATAATCAAAGCTTCAACCAAAGAAACAGTCAAGGTTAAGAGCACAACGGTCGATACTTCCCCAAAAAAACTACCGATTCTTCCATCCACAAAAAAGAAGGTTGCAAAGGCAATGATGGTGGTTAGGATGGCAGATACAATAGGCGGAATCACCTCAATGGTTCCGTCGATGGCAGCACGAATTTTTGATTTGCCCAAATCGTAATAGTGATGGTAAATATTTTCCCCAATTACAATTCCGTCATCTACCAAGATACCAATGACAATGATCATTCCGAATAAGGAAAGTACGTTGATGGTAACGTTAAACTGTGCGGCAAAAATGAACATTCCGAAAAAGGCAATCGGTAATCCGAAAGCTACCCAAATGGCCAATCGCAGATTTAAAAATAAGGCCAAGAAAAAGAGCACTAAAAGAATTCCGACAATACCGTTTTCAATTAACAATTTGGTTCTTCCATTCAATACCGTACTTCGGTCACTGGTAACTGCCAGTTGAATGTTTTGTTGCTTTTGGTTGTACTCGTAGATATAATCTTTGATTTTATCAGCGGAAGAAATTAAATCCTCACTATTGGTATTGCTCACCGTAATGTCAATGGCGAGGTTTCCGTTAAAGAACAGTCGATCTGGATTCTCAGACCAAGTATCTCTCACCTCAGCAATGTCTTTCAATCGAATAATCGTTCCATTGGGTTGCGTCCGTACGATGATGTTCTGCAGCTCGACTCCGTAGTAAGACCGATTTCGAGCACGGATTAGGTAATCTTCTGCCGTTGTTTTTATATTTCCACCTGTAATTAACAGATTGGAATTTCGAACCGCATTAGCCACTTCGGTGAAGGACAAATTGAAAGCCCTTAGATCATTCTCGCGAACGGCAATTTCAATTTCTTCTTCTGGGAATCCTGAAATAACAATCTGGGAAATACCCTCAATACCTCGAATGTCATTTTCGATATTTCGGGCATACTGTTTCAAGGCTTTCAAAGAAACATTCTGTCCGCTAATTGAAAAGCTAATGGTTGGTCGAATACTCTCTACCTTCGCAATCACCGGGGGCTCCATTCCAGTTGGAAAAGAGGGAACACGATCTACCGCGTTTTTAACGTCGGTTAAAACAATATCTACATTCTTGCCTTTTTCGACCTCCACACTAACGGTTGCCGAATTTTCTCGAGAAACAGAAGTAACTCGCTCCACACCAACAATACCTTTGAGATTGTCTTCAATTTTTAAGACAACCCCTTCTTCCATTTCGGCGGGAGAAGCTCCAGGATAGGTGAGGTTGATTTGAATCAACTGTGAATCAACCAAAGGAAAGAAGGATGACTTCATATTTAAGACCCCCACAATACCGAATACCACAAAGAATCCGATAAGAATATTTACCGCAACGGGAAACTTGATGAAATAACTAATAATCTTCTTCATCGGAATCTTATTTGTTGATTTTTACAATCATCCCATCAAAAGCACCTGGCAGGGTTTGAGACAACAACTTATCATTGTCTTGAAGTCCTTTAATCACCGCACTTTCAGCTCCGAAATACACAGGAGTAATCTCTTGAAGTGTTAAAACGCTATCGTTTTTAACAACAAAAACCGCCTTGTTTTCCACAAGAAGTTTTCTTGAAATTTCAATGGCGTTGGGTTCTGATTTGGCCACCAAGGCTGCCTCTAAAAACATCCCTTCTTTTAAATCTGGATGACGAACTTCAATGAACGCATTGATGGTTTGAGAAACCTGATCTATTTTTCCGTTGACACGAACCACCTTACCCTCATAAGTTTTGGATTTGTTCATGTTGTTCAGGGTCACTTGGTTACCCACCTTTAACAAATCTGCAAATTCGGCGTTCACAGAAACTTGTAGTTCGTAAGCACCTGTTTCAATAAATTCTCCAAGTCGCTGTCCCGCACGGACTAGCGTACCTGACGTCACAAGTGTTTCCGTCAAAATTCCAGTAAAAGGAGCTCGAATGGTGTGCTTGGACAAACGCACTTCCAAGTTTTTTACGTTATAATAAGCCGTTAGAATACCTCTTCCACTAATGAAATATTTTTCTTTGTCTGAAGAGAAGGCTGGCAATTCAGGAACTCTTTTTGAAAGGTCAAAATTCTTTAAATATTGCTCCCATTTGTCAAATTCAGAAGAATAATCCAATCGAATGTCTGGCAAAATAGAAGTAATCAGATTGAATAAATTGCTTTTTTGAGATTGCAAACTCGCCTTGAATTCATCGCTATTTACACTAAGCAATGTTTCATTTTTATAGTATTTCACTCCTGGCTTGAACTCTTTTCCTGAAACGTTCAATACTCCTTGCACTTCAGAAAAAATATCGATTTTATTTTTGGCTACCAGCGTACCGTTGGCATTAATCACAATAGGTACTGTGCGATTTTGAACCTCTTTCACAAAAACAGTATTTACTCTTTTTTTGAACTTAGGTTTGGGTTTCTGATTTTTGGCAATGAAGTAGTTTCCAAGAGCAATGGCTCCTACAATGAATAAAATACCAAGAATGGCTAAAATTACTTTTCTCATGTGGTTAGTTATCTGTTGTTGAGTTTGCTTACGCCTCGTAATCTGCAAATATAGCCGTATTTTTTACCCTACTATTTCATTTGACGGATTGTTTTTTGTTAAAGAAAAGTTATAATTCCCTGATTTGTAACCCCTTTCGTTCTTATTCAAAGGAATTTTGGGTTAATCCTATAGAAATTCAGAACTTTGACATTTGTAGTATAAAACAAATTACTTTATCTCAAATACTATGATCTTTTGCACCACGGCAAAAAATGCGAAATTCTTCGATAGTATCTCAAAGGTTCCCTTAGAAGCTTTGGAAGAGTTGCAATGTGATGAGAATATTTATTTGAGTAAAGGTTATTTGCAATCCATCGAAGAGAACCACCCAGACATTGTTTTCAACTATGTAGTACTGACGGATGAACAACAACGACCCATTGCTTTTGCCGTCTTGCAAATGGTGAAATTTTATTTGGATGAAGTGAACGATAGTGTTGAAGATTTCTTATTGGGAATTAAGAAAGTCTTGCGTAAAGTGGGTATTTTTCCTAATAAAAAACCAGTAAGACTTTTGGTTTCCGGAAATATTTTTGTGAGCGGCGAGCACGGAGTTTTCATCAAGGCAAACCAAGACAAAAAAAAGGTCTTTAAACAATTGGCGAAAGTGATTCTTCATTTTACCCAAAACAACACCGAACTAGCCAATAGCATTGATGCCTTTATGTTGAAAGATTTTTGGGATGAATCCTTATTCATCACCAACGAATTGAAGCGCTTTAACTTTCACCCATTTTCGGTGGAACCTAATATGAAGTTTGACATTCAAAGCGATTGGTCTTCCTTTGATGACTACCTAGCTGCCATGAAAACAAAATTCAGAGTTAAGGCAAAAAAAGCCCTGTCTCAAAGCAAAGATTTGGTGATCAAAAGGGTCTCTAAAGAGGAAATTGATCACTACCTGCCCCAAATGTTTTCACTATATAAAAGGGTAGCCAATAGTGCTACCTTTAACTTGAGCGATTTCAATTTAAACAGCTACAAAAACCTTTTGGAACGTTTTGGTCCCAATTATATCATTGCCACTTATTGGTTGGACGATCAAATGGTTGGATTTCTTTCGGGAATCATCAATCAGAAAACATTGGATGCTCATTTTGTAGGTATCGATTACAAGTACAATAGAAGCTATGCCATTTACCAGCGCATGTTGTATGATTACATCAAATATGGCATAGAACATCAATTGGAGTCCATCAATTTTGGAAGAACGGCCAGTGAAATTAAAAGTTCGGTTGGAGCTGAACCAGAAAATCTGACCATTTATCTCAAACACAGAAAGCGATTTACCAACAGACTGTTGAAACTGTTCTTGTACCATGTACAACCAACACCTTTTCATCAAAAATTTCCATTTAAAACCGCCAATACATGATCAATAGCCAACAATTAATTGATTTATTAAAACTCGATGTCATCGATGAATCCACTTTTAAAGGTTACAGCGTAACTATTGGGAGTCCGAATGTATTTGGGGGACAGGTGCTTGCACAGGCACTGCATGCGGCTACCAATACGGTACCCGAAGAACGAGAGGTTCATTCGCTGCATTCTTACTTTCTGGAAGCAGGAAATTTGGAAAAACCCATCATTTATCATGTAGCAAACCTCAGAAATGGAGGTAGTTTTTCTACACGAAGGGTAACCGCTAAACAAGACGACAAAGTCATTTTCATCATGGCAGCCTCTTTTCATAGAAGTGAAGAAGGGTTCGAACATCAGATAGAAATGCCGGCCAACTTGAGTCAGCCTGAGGATTTAAACTCTTGGGAGGAAATGGCCGAGAAATTCGGTGAATTTATTCCGGATTCAATGAAGTATTTCTTAACATTAGACAGACCAATATCTTTCAAACCTGTATATCCAAAGAATCCGCTTCAACCCAAGAACTTACCGCCAACTGAGTTTGTTTGGTTCAAACTAAAGGGAGAGATTCCATCGATGACCAATCAATTGAAGCAACAAATCTTGACCTATATTTCCGATTACAATGTGTTGAATGCAGCATTTAATCCGAATGCCAAAGATTACAGTTTTGGAAATACCCGAACCGCAAGCTTGGATCATTCCATGTGGTTTTACAGAGATTTTGATTTTGATGACTGGATGCTATTTTCGGCAGAGTCACCAAGCACATTTGGAGCGAGGGGATTTGTAAGAGGAAATATCTTTACAAGAAAAGGAGTATTAATTGCTTCTTTTGCACAAGAAGGATTAATGAGACCAAGAAAAAAATAGCAATACGTATTTGATTATGAGCAACCTGATGTATGTTTTATCGACCAACGGAATTTTATTTTTGTTAAGCCTAATTTTCAAATTTTTCCCTCCCAAGAAAATTAACAATTGGTATGGCTATCGGACTTATAAAACCATGCAAAATCAAGATATCTGGGATTTTGCCAACAAAACCTTCAATACCTCTTTTGTAATCTATAGCGGTCTTTCACTTTTAGGAGGCATGGTGATTGCCTATCTCTCTGGCGAAACTCTCACATGGCAACCCATGGTTTTGGTATTCTTGAGCATTGTAGCCTGCATTATCAAAACTGAAAATCTTTTGAAAGAGAATTTCACAGACGAAGGAAAGCGAAAAAAGTAATCTAGAAATTCGCGAGTATCGATACCGATAAGTTTCGACCTGGTGCTGAAACTCCTGAGGCAAACTCAATGTAATGTTCGTCCATAAGGTTATCAAGACGGGCCTGAACGGTAAACTTTTCATTAATTTCATAGCTGCCGTTCACCCCAACGGTCATCCAGGCTGGTGATCCGTAGTATATGTCTTCAAGATTACTGGCATTCGGATTAATCACTGGCGTCAAATCAACATTGTCGATTCCTTCTGTGATATTGAAGTCTTCAATATCCTTTTTACTATTAAAACGCAGTTCCGCTCCCAATTGCAACTTCTTCTTTTGGTAATTTACCTCAAACTGACCAAATAAAGGCGGAATAGATGACAATGGTTCCTTGGTATCGTAAGTCCTCCCCTTGGTATAGGTTACAAATCCAGAAGTATTCCAATTGTCTGAAATCTTTCCGAAATAATTGGCGGTATATCCAAAAATATAAGCTGTTCCTTGATTCTGATTGGTTACCGCATTCCCTAATTCTCCGTCAAAGGTCACCTGCTTGATACTTCCGTCGGGTTCTCGCACGAAATCTCTTTGGATATAATTGTCCAAAAGCGTGTAATACATATTGAATCCGACTTTAAATTTGCGATCGTTGAAGTATTTCAGGATATTAATTTCTGAGTTGTAGGCATATTCGGGTTTGATGTGAATATTTGGGATGGTAATGTTTCCAGCTTTTTCTCGAACTCTACCCACATCGTCAATATTGGGTGATCTAAATCCGGATGATAGCACAGCATTCAATTGCCAATTCGGCGTTGGTTTGTAAACATATCCCAAAGTAGCTGTGATGGCCGAATTATTCGCACTCATCATAGACGTATTGGTCTGAAAAAAGGTTTGATCAATCCAATTAGCTGATAAGTTGATATTGGTAAATCGAATACCTGTATTCAAGGTCGATTTCGGACTCACATCTTGACGGTATCCAACATATATTGAAGAAGATAGGAAATCACTTCCCCCATCTGGATAACGTGTCGATACATTGAAGTTGTTCGAAAACCCATTAAAGAGGCCATTGATTACATCCAGTGTTTGACCCAAAGCTACCGATTGAATATCGTTGTACGCGAATTCAAACCCATACGATAGTAGTCGTTTTCGATCATTGGTTAACGGCACCGAGAAATCTCCGTTTAAACTAAAAATATTCACGGTTTCGGTTCTTGTAGAGCGATTCAAACTACCAAATCTTCGTTGAATTCGGCTTTCTTGAATGTTCTGATAGGCCGCGGTGATGGAGCCCTTGTCCAACCAGTTTTTTCCAGGGTGTAAGTTGAATTGAGATGATATCAACAAACGATCTTGCGGACCATATTCCCATTCAGCAAACTTCAATGAGGAAGGATCTGTCAAATCTGTTAATTCAGTGAGTCTATCAAACCTCGGAATATTGGTTGAAGTAGAATACTGAAGATTGAGCTTGAGGTCGGTATTTTTGGTCAGAGGCACAAAGAACTTTTGAAGAATATCAGTCTGATTATAACCGGTGTTTCTTAACAAATTGGTTTTCGTATTTACCGTAGGAGTCTCCTTGTAACTATTCCCGGTATTTTCAGAAAAATAGAATACCTTTCCCCAATCTGAGAATCCGTGGGAGCGTCTTGTCCCGGCCCGTAAATCACCAAACTCAGAATAAGTGATACTGGTAAAAGAAGCCCAGGTTGGATTGCTTATCTCTGCCGAATAGTTCGTAGAAATTTCCTGATTTGCGGTAGAATACCTGCTAAAGAAGTTGCTTTTGACTTCCTGAGTCTCCGTCAATTTTGGTGATTTGGTGTAATAATGAACAATTCCACCCAAAGCATCCGATCCATACATTACAGAAGAAGGCCCAAAAACAACCTCCACTTTGTCGAGGAGATAGGGAGAAATGGTAATTGAATTCTGCAAATGTCCTTTCCTGTAAATGGCATTGTTCATTCGAACTCCGTCTACCACAAGCAATACTCGATTCGATTCCATTCCACGAATAACAGGACTACCCCCACCAAATTGCGACCTTTGCACTTTTACTCCAGCCACCGTTGCCAATAAATCGGCTGAGGTTTGTGGAGAAACTTTTTGGATTCTCTCAATGTTCACCAATTCTATACGTTCCGCAATCCGTTTGGTTTTTTCATCATTCTTAAATGAAGAAATGATTACTTCATCCAATTGCTCAGAAGTTTTGGTCAAGTAAACAGTAAAATCTCGGGCTACTAATTTGGACTTTCGAATCTTGAAAGTAGCGTAAGATAAATGAGAAAAGACGAGGATATCCTTTTCACCAAAAGCAGAAATATCAACTATTCCTTCCTTGTTGGACGTCTGGTTGATGGTCATTGACTCGTTAAAAACCGCCACGTTTCGAACCTTCAAACCAGATTCTTTATCTAAAATTCTAACCTCTTGGGATATCAAATCAACACTTACCAAAAGTAAGAGTAGCCACACTAAATTCTTCATTATCAACTAAAAATAGTTTCTAAAACCTGTAATGATTTGGGAGTTCTAAAATTGTTCAAATGTAGTTTAAAATACCTTAGGATTAATTCGAGACTCTCCCTTCTTTCTTTATTACTATAAGAAATCTCGGATATGCTATCAAAATTTATGCCTAAGAGCTTTTTAAAAAGGAAAAGTTCTTTCTCTCGAAGGATGTGATTCCCAATAACAGAATTGGTAAAATTTCCCTCCTCGAGATTAAAGCCCAAAGCATCGGAATTCCTTCGATCTGGATAAAAACCTAAGAATTTGGTGAGATTCAACAAAAAGAAAAGGTGAAAATTGGAAGTTTTATCATGTACGTCTAGCCAAAGGAAAGAGGCTTCTATAAATTCAAAAAGTGGAATATTCTTTTCTTCCTCCTGAATTACAGAACCCAATACTTCGGCCAAAAACATTAGAATGGATTGTTTTTTGACATCCATAAAAATGCTTTGATATGGAAAGTTTACGTGTGCTTCTTTAAGACTTTGAAGCTGTTTATTTTTTTGATAATTGAAGGTTAAATCCAATTGATTCATGGGCTGAAAATAGCCTGCTTTGATTCCCTTTTTTTTTGGTTTTAGGATACCTCGTAACATAAAAGAGACCAAACCAAACTCCTTGGTATAACACTTTACAATGAGGCTTGTATCACTAAACTTTATAGCGTTGATGACGATGGCTTTCGTAGAAGTAAGTGCCATTAATTTACGATTGCAATTTTGGTAGATCCAGATTCTGAACCATCTTCAGTAGACAGTAATACAATGTATATACCAGATGCTACCTTAGTTCCCGCCAAGTTGCGCTTATCCCAAACTACTTTTCCGCCTTGCAATTCCTGCCCTTCAATGACATTGGATTCAAACACCAAATTCCCGGCTACATCTAAAATTTTTACATTGGTTCCTTTGGGTAGATTTTGTCCATTTCGACCATTGATCGTAACAGTGTTGTGATTCTTGAGGACCGGATTCGGATAGGCATATACATCAGGAAGTTCTTCGCCAAATGGTGCCACGTTCGAATTGTAAGCTACAATCCCCTTGTCCGTTGCAAAAAAGACCTTTCCAGAATTTTCATCCACGGCAATTTTAATAATCCGATTCGAGGGCAAGGGCGAGTTCTCTGTACTAAAATTGGCCAAGGTTCTTCTACCAGAAGGATTGGTATACAACACACCTCCCCGATCGGTTCCAAACCATTTGTTATCAGCTCCGTCGACAACGATACTATTAATTCGCTGATCACCTAACAAGCGCTCGCCTATTCCGTTGTCTTCAATCACAATTGGATTGGCATTATAAACAGATTCGGTAAATATCGAATTGGGGTTTCTGAAAACCACCAATCCGCTGCGTGTCCCCAGCCAAACAGAATTATTGGCGTCGATTGCCAATGAAAGAACAGTGGCATCAGGAAGATTTCCGAGATTCGGAGTGGCTATTAAGGCTTTTGCGGTATTTGTATTTTCGTTGAAGGCATAGGCCCCATTGTTTCTTGAGCCAAACCAAATATTATTATTCCGATCGATGTCAACCTCACTCAATCCGTTGAAATCCGCTGTTTTGGCGGAAGAGATATCAAAACTCGACCACTGTCCACTTGAAGATAATTTTTTTAGTTCGCTGGTTCCACCAATATTAGTAACCCATAAATTCCCTTGACGATCGAGCATGGTACCACTGATTCGAACCGATACTCTATTGGCTTCATTTGGAACAATATCTTCTAATGGCGAATTCAAGTGGTTATAAAACTGAGTGACTTCATCATTTTCAACCACCAATAAACCACCTGTTAAAACAGTATTGATACTTCCAGTATCCCCCATAGAACTGATGTAGACCTTGTTATCTGCATTAGGATCTATGGTCACATAATTCAAATCTGGATAAGGTGTATTCGGATCAAATCGTTTGTTTACCCAGGTAGTGCCATTAAAATGACTATAGCCTCGTTGGATATTGCTTGGGGTATAAACGTTGTTGTAGCCTCCATAAACCACCCATAAATCTTGATTGTTGGCAGCAATGAAGAAGGCATCATTAGATAAGGGCCCTTCTGGATGAATCTCTTCATATTGCCCGGGTGAACTAAAAGTGGATTTTAAAACTCCGTAATTCCGCGTCCCCAAGAAAAAATCATTACCAATTGGCAAACAAGAAGTCACATTAAAGGCAAACTCAGCATTTGGAAAAAAGTTTTGAATGTCGTTCAAATTGGCGTCAAGAGCCAAGGCATTGTTCGCAAAACTCACTCCTACGCGATTTTGATCGGCTTTCATGTCTAAGATTTGGCTCGAAAAATTTCGAACCACATTTAAAACTCCAGCGTCCAATTCGTATAAGATGGCTCCTTCAGAAACATAAATCGTATTGTTGAAGTTCATGCTGTGACTGAAACTCCTGCCTGTAAATTGTTGTGTCCAATTATTGAAATCAATCAAATTGGGATTCGTTCGATCGGCCGTGAAAATTCCGTCTTCAGTAACTGCGTAAATGGTATTGTTCAAAATGGTCGTCTGAAAAACATTTACAGCACTTGAACCGCTACCAATAAAAAAAGTATCACCAAATTCCAATTCCTCAATATCATACTCAATAATGGCAAAGGGCGTTGAAACATATAGGACGTCATCTACCCCATAAATATCATTGATCCGTTTGGCACCGCTTTGAGAAAAATTGACAATGTCTGAGGATATGGTAATCGAATCGTTTTCATCGACCACTTCAATGAGTCCGTTTTCATAACCGATGATTAGTCGTTGGGAGGGCTGATGAAAAAAAATGGCACTGGTGGTTTCTCCCGACAAACCTTGCACCGAACTAAATTTCTCTATGACTGCACTTGAAATCGTGTAGGTGAAAATCGCATTGTCTGTAAGGGCATAAATCACCCCATCTACTTGAACAAAATCCTTAACATTGTTGTACGAGTAGAAGTCTTCCCAAGACTGGCTGTAATCAACTTGAGAAAACAGAGGAATATTGCACAGCAATAAGAAAAACAGTAAATATTTTTTCATCTTTGTAATAACCTCAAAGATATTTATTTATTGCAAAAATGAACCACAATTCCTTGAGATTCCTGAAATGAAATGTACCTATGGCAATTGAGATTGAACGTAAATTTTTAGTATTAAATAGCAACTATAAAAAAGAGGCTTTTGATAAAAAATCAATGAAGCAGGGATATCTAAATTCCGACAGAAAAAGAGCGGTTCGGGTACGGATTTCTAATCATAGGGCTTTTTTAACTGTGAAGGGAGATTCCAACGACTCTGGCTTATCTCGATTTGAATGGGAAAAAGAAATTGATCTTTCTGAAGCCGAAGATCTTTTAAAGCTTTGCGAATTACCTATCCTTGAGAAAACTAGGTATTACGTAAAACAGGACAATCATGTTTTTGAGGTCGATGAATTTTTTGGCGATAATGAAGGATTACAAATTGCCGAGGTCGAATTGAATTCGGAAAACGAAAACTTTACCAAACCCAACTGGCTAGGAAAAGAGGTAACTAGAGACCAGCGTTACTACAACGTATCTCTGTTACAAAATCCCTTTATAAAATGGTCAAAGGGTGTAAATGGCGATGAAATGACTGAGTCCGCCCAATAGAACAAAAACGTGAAAAATAGCGTGATTGTAAGGAATTTTCTGAATGAGATAAAGAATCGCGCCGATGGTATAAAAAATTCCTCCAGCGATCAAGAAGTTCAATCCGTTTTCCGATAAAACTTCCATCAATGGATTGATAAAAAGCACCACTTGCCAGCCCATCAACACATACATTAAGGTGGATATTTTATCGAACCTACCAGTAAAAAACAACTTCAGGACTACTCCAACTAAAGCAAAGATCCAAACGGCTATAAACATGTACCATCCGAGTGAAGAATTCAAGGCCACCAAACAAAATGGCGAGTAACTACCTGCTATCAAAACATAAATAGCAGCGTGATCAAAGATCTTTAGCTTTCTTCTATTGCGAGGATTTTTGGAGGCATGATACAAGGTAGACGCCAAAAAAAGAACCATCAAACTGAGTCCGTAAATACACAAGCTCGTGGTCATCCACAACTGATCGTAAGAAAGTGCTTTCTGCACGATATACGGAAAAGCAATCAGGCTGAGCAAAAATCCGAAGCCGTGGGTTACGATATTTAAAAACTCTTCTTTTTGAGAGTATCCGTCAAACATCTTTTTTTTCATTGTTTCCGCGCTCTGTTGGTATCTTCCATATACTTTTCATCGTGAATCAATTCGTTGTATATGATGTCAAAAGTTTTTTGCTTGAGTTCTTCTAAATTATCCTGCGTTAGGTTTTTAGTTTCTAAGAATTCATGCTGTTTGATGCGGAGCAAACCAGGTCTACCCTTAAAAAAGTTCCATGAAAAAAAACGCTTTGGATCGTAGTAAGTTTGCACCACAATAGGAATTTCAAATTCAATAGCGAGACTAAAAGCTCCGTTTTTAAAGGGTGCTAAAATTACGTCTTCGTCAGGTACTAAACCTTCTGGGAAAATCCCCATACAAACTCCGTTTTTCAATCTTTTCTTGGCCCTAGCATACACATTCTTGCGACTTTGCCCATTGCTTCTGTCGACCATAATCACAACCCTCCTGTAGAAAAATCCGAAGATTGGAATTTTGACCAATTCCTTTTTTCCTACAAATACGATTGGGTTTTTGCTCAAAACAATCATCACAAAAGGATCAATGAATGATGCGTGATTTGCCGAAAACATATAGCTTTTATCGGCTTCGATCTTCTGTTCGTATTCGACATCCAAGCGGAACCCCATTCCGTATACAATAATCTTTGCCCAAATGCGAATCATTTTCCAGAAGGTATGGTAGTACTCCTCTTTGGCGGTAAGTACCAAAAGAAAAGGAACCATGATAATGATGGTTGTAAACATGAGCACATAAAACCATGCTCTCCATACCAAAAGGATTGGGATTTTCAAATACCTCATAAAAGCCCAAAAATACTAATTATCTTTAGTTTGATTGTTCATGAATTCTAAAACCTTATTTTTGTTGTCTTATTGTAAAATCTACAAAATTTCTAGTCTATGTCTAGGATTCTTACAGGAGTTCAAAGTACCGGAACACCACATTTAGGAAATCTTTTGGGAGCTATCCTTCCTGCTATTGAAATGGCGAACGACCCTAACAACGAATCGTTCTTATTCATTGCAGATATGCACTCTTTAACGCAAATCAAAGATGGCGACTTATTGCGAGCAAATACCTACAGTACGGCTGCTACTTGGTTGGCCTGCGGATTGGATTTTGAGAAAACAGTTTTCTATCGTCAGAGTGACATCCCGGAAGTAACAGAGCTTTCTTGGTATTTGAGCTGTTTCTTTCCTTATCAAAGGCTCACCTTGGCACATAGTTTTAAGGACAAAGCTGACCGATTGCAAGATGTAAATTCGGGATTGTTTACCTATCCCATGTTGATGGCCGCAGATATTTTGTTGTACGATGCTGAAATTGTTCCCGTTGGAAAGGATCAATTGCAACATTTGGAAATGACCCGAGATGTGGCCAACCGATTGAATAATATTGTTGGTGATACGCTGGTACCACCGCAGGCAAAGATTCAGGAGGAAACCAAATTGGTTCCAGGAACCGACGGTGAGAAAATGAGTAAATCGAGAGACAACATCATCAATATCTTTTTGACTGATAAGAAGCTTCGCAAGCAAATTATGGGAATTAAGACTGATAGCACTCCGCTAGAGGATCCGAAAGACCCTGATACCGATAATGTTTTTGCACTTTACAAGTTGATGGCATCAGAAGAACAAGTAGCTGATATGAGAGCGAAATATTTAGGAGGAAATTACGGATACGGGCATGCCAAGCAGGCATTGTATGAATTAATTCTAGACCAATTTGAGGAAGTCAGAAAACGCTATGACTATTATATGAACAATACCTCAGAAATCGATGAAATCCTTGAAAAAGGAGCGGTAAAGGCAAGAGCTGTTGCTCAAGAAGTTTTACAAAGAACACGATCCAAAATCGGATACTAACAACAAAAAAGCCTTACAGATTCGTAAGGCTTTTTTATCATTCATTATTGTTTGACTATCCCCATTGGCAAACGATTCCACCCATTAAAGCCAAGGTGATTACCCAATATCCAACATTGATAAAAATATATTTTGCTTTCTTTCTTTCAAACATGGCTTGAATACTCAAAACAGGCATTGCAAAAAACAATCCGGCCATAGCCCCATGCAAGGCACCGTGTTTAAAGCTTCTATGAGCATCACCATATTTATCCATAATTTGATTGAAAAGTTCAAGAGATTCTCCTGTTAACTCAGTAGCTCCTGCAGGCATTAACGTTCCGTATACGCCCATTTGATGTACTACTAAAAACTGAACCATCATTGCTAAAATGAAACTGAAAACTAGACTTAGTCCCATAATGACAAGCATGTTTCCTTCTTTCAGAGATTCTTCTGTAAAGCCTATCAAGTTCATCCAAGCTTTTCCAAAAAGTGGACCGTACCAAACGAATCCGATGATCATTGGCACAAATGCTGCACCTAAAAAAATTAAGAAATTAAATTCCATGATTAATTGTTTTTGATTGATAATCAAATATATAAAAAAATAGCTTCCTCAATTTCTTGAAGAAGCTACTCTTATAAATGTAAGTAAGCTATTGTATTTTCATAGACCGTCCGATGGCCTCTAATTCAAAGATGAATGCGCGTTTGTTAATCGAGGGTGCATAGGTAAACCCTTCAAAAACAATGATACGATTATTTGGTTTATCAACAATGGTATAATTTAAAAAAGGACCCGCCATAAAATCATTTTTTACTTCCCACTTTCCGCGGGTTTCGTAGGCCTTTCTTCCGGCAATCTCTGTATCGAAAGTATAAGGAGTGTAAGCCTCTTCGGTTATCATATACATGCCCTCTCTAGAACCGGGAATGTAAATCTTCCCAATACTATCTCGAACCCTGCTGATGTTGTCTGCAATCTTATCTTCATTGGTCAAAGGAAGCGAATAAACTAAGATATTATTACTTCCCGTTTTTGCAATACCGCTCAATAAATGCTGACGCAACCACAAGAACTCGCCCGTATCATCCACCGTCTTAAAGTTCTTATTGATGGTTAAGGAAATTCCTAGGTTCTGAAGTGTTTTGTATTGCGAATCATCCAATCGTTCTTTTCGAAAAAGACCCTGGACGTATTTCACATCCGAAGCTAAAAAGGTTTTTACGATGGTGGATTTATGCTTTTCAAAAAGTTTTAAAATGGAAGCTTCATCTTTTGCCTGCAAGTAAATCAAAGTTTGAGGTCTCGCATATATATCGTGTTTTATTACGAAAGCTTCTTGTTCTGATCTGGTCACAAAAAATACATTTCGATGGTACTTCATCATGGAACCAAATCCCTTAGGATCAAGCTGAGAAACAGACAAAATCGGCTCAGGTTGTGGCAACCCTACTTGACGTTCTCCAAATGTATTGCGTAAGGCTTTCCCGATATTTCCGTCCCAGTCGTTCCCTTTGGTTACAATTAAAATCTTGTTCAGTTTTCCGACAGACGGATTCAAAATGTATTTATCATCTCCTTTGCATGAAAAGAGTGCTAGAAAAAGTAGTGCGTAAATTATTCTCATCGAATTAACTTTTATAGATTTTCAGTTTGGTTCCTGGTTTCAAGCTCTTAGCACTCCAAATATTGTTCCACTTTTTAATTTGATCAACAGAAACGTTTTTAAATTTTTTGGCAATCAACCAGAGCGAATCGCCATCTTTAACTACATAAATATCGTATTTTTTATTCTTAACACTAGCCTTAGTGCTTTTTGATATTTTCTTTTTTGGTTTCACATAGCGCGAAGCCGGAATTTTACGAGGAAAAATATACAGACGTTGTCCTACTCGAAGTCTACTACTTTTCATTCGATTCCAACGCTTGATTTGACTCACTCGCACACCAAATTTACCCGCAATTTTCCCTAAGTAATCTCCGCTTCGAACACGATAGGAGATACGCTTATCCATTTCGAAATATTTGGGCAATGGTTTTTCGCGATTCTTATCTTCTTCGTCAGCTAATGCGTACAACTCTTTTTCTTTATCCAAAAACTCAATGATTTTTGTTCTTGGCAATCTGAGAGCATAGTTTTTATCTTCTACATACGGAATGATATTGAGTTTGTATGACGGATTCAAGGCCTCAATCTTTTCCTCTTCCAAATTGATTACTTGTGCAATTTGATCAAAGGAAACGGTTCGTTTAATTCGAACCGTATCGGTCTGGAAATTGAAAAATTCGGGAACTTCAGGATAGATTTTGTGTTCCTCGGCATATTCAAAAATGTACAGGGTGGAGTAAAATGCTGGTACATATCCTGCCGTTTCAATGGGTAAAAAGGGTCTGATATTCCAGTAATTCTTGTACCCACCTGATCGTTTGATGGCTTTACTTACATTTCCTGGTCCTGAATTGTAGGCCGCTAAAGCCAAATCCCAATCGCCAAATATTTTATACAACTGACTCAAATACTTGCAAGCTGCGATGGTCGCTTTCTCCGGATTGTACCGTTCATCAACATAAGAGCTCACGCTCAAATCAAACTGTCTACCGGTGCCATACATAAACTGCCACATTCCAGATGCCCCAACCCTTGATCGAGCTCTAGGTCTTAAGGCTGATTCTACAATGGCAAGGTATTTCATTTCCAAGGGAATGTCATACTGGTCTAAATAGCGTTCAAACATGGGAAAGTAATAGCGCGCCTTGGCCATCAAAGCGGGATAATATTTCTTCCGATAACGCAGATAGCTATTGATCACTTTTTCTAGGGCCGGATTGAACTCCAAATTGAAAGGCGTTTCAGCATTCAATTTGCTCAATCTCGATTTTAGTAAATCGGTTGTTAAGGTCAACTGCTCATTTCCGATAAGATCTTTGTCGTCAATAATGTATTCGAGCGTATCGATTAATGGTGAACTAAACTTTTCATCAACCAATAGGCTGTCAATTCGCTTTAAATCATCATCAGTGAAAAATTCATTGGGATCTGGAGTATCAATTGAATCTTTAGCAATGTAGATGGTATCTTTTCCTCTTATGAGGATCGAATCTTTTTGCTGTTGTGCAAAAGTGGTAAGGGAAGAAAACAAAAATATAAGAAATGTTCTCATTGATTAAAATTCAAGTTCTAAAGCAATCGGACAGTGATCTGAATGTTTGGCTTGGGTTAAAATATAGGCCCTATCAATATTGTTTTTTAAAGGTTCAGAGACCATGGCATAATCCAATCGCCACCCTTTGTTATTGGCTCTTGCATTAGCCCGGTAACTCCACCAAGAAAACTCTTGTTTCTCTGGATTTTTAAATCGAAAGCTATCAATAAAACCACTTTGAATAAACTCACCAATCCATTTTCGCTCTTCGGGTAAGAATCCAGAAACTCCCTTCATCTTAGGATTGTGAATATCAATTTCTTCGTGACAGATATTGTAATCTCCACAAACGATAATATTGGGAATGGTTTTTCTGAGCTCGTTCATATAGGCTTGGATTTCATCCATATAATTGAGCTTGAAATCGAGACGGTCTAAGTTGGTTCCAGAGGGCAAATACATGCTCATCACCGAGCATTCATCAAAATCAACTCTAAGATTTCTTCCCTCGAAATCCATGGTTTCGATACCCGTGCCATATTCAACATGATTCGGCTCAGTTTTGCAAAAAATAGCAACCCCAGAGTACCCTTTTTTTTGTGCGGAAAACCAGTACTGATAAGGATAGCCCGCCTTTTCAAATTCCGTGGCATCCAATTGTTCTTTCTGTGCCTTGGTTTCTTGTATGCAAATCACATCCGGATTTGCCGCTTTTAACCAATCAATGAAACCTTTTTTTAAGGCGGCTCGAATTCCATTGACGTTGTACGAGATGATCTTCATTTATTCTTTTATGATGGGTTCTTTGAGTAAAAACCAAGTAATCTGTTTTTTCGGACCTGTTTGTGTTTGGAATGCTTTTACTCTTGGGCTCAGAATAAAACCTATTCCGCCAGCAATGGCACCTCTAAGAAGTGGTTCAGTCATCCCAAAAACAGTATCTAAAACAAACATTAAGATAAATACCAAAACAGCCATGACCACATAAGGTCTCTGTGCAATCTTTTCAATCATGACAACTGCATTTCTGGAATTTCTCCGTTTACAATTAATTCTCCCTCAGTAGCTTCTTTAATTTGTTCTACTGTTACTCCTGGCGCTCTTTCCAACAAATGGAAGGCTCCGTCTTTAACATCCAATACTGCGAGGTTGGTCACGATTTTCTTAACACATCCAACCCCAGTTAATGGAAGAGAGCATTCTTTCAACAACTTCGATTCACCGCGTTTGTTGGTATGCATCATGGCAACGATTATGTTTTCTGCGGAAGCAACCAAATCCATCGCACCGCCCATTCCTTTTACCATTTTCCCAGGAATTTTCCAGTTGGCAATGTCTCCATTTTGAGCCACCTCCATGGCTCCTAAAATGGTCAAGTGAACATGTTTGCCACGAATCATTGAGAAGCTTGTGGCAGAATCAAAAAAACTTGCTCCAGGTAATGTGGTAATGGTTTGTTTTCCTGCATTGATAATATCCGCATCTTCTTCCCCTTCAAATGGAAAAGGCCCCATCCCCAAAACGCCATTTTCACTCTGAAATTCCACTTCGATATCTTCTCTAACAAAGTTGGCAACTAAGGTGGGGATTCCGATTCCGAGGTTCACATAATAACCGTCTTTCACTTCTTTTGCGATGCGTTTCGCAATTCCATTTTTGTCCAACATAATTTTAAATTAGTTGATTTGATAATTTGATGATTTATTCAATTTTGAGGTTGAAATAATCTTACTTGTTATTCTAATTATCGATTTTAATTCAGTCAACAATTTCCCTTCTGGTTTAGGATAAAACTCTGATTGATCACATAATAATAACCAATATTCTAATTCATCTGCTTCCTTTGCGGCAATCTTGAACTTATGAATAAAATCTCTTTTACTTTCTGCATTTTGAGCTTCTCTTATATTTGCTCCTACAGAGGTTCCACTTCTAAATATTTGCGAAGCCATTTCATATTTATGAAGACTTCTTAATTTCTCAGAAAATGCAATTATTTCTAATGCATAACTGAAGGTTAAATCTACAATTAGATTTTCCTTATCATTTCTCATAGCATTTATAAATTTTCAAATCGAAACCTCTTCAAATCAAGCCTCACGTGACCGAACAGTTCGTTGTTCAATTCGTTTTTCATAATGCTCTCCTTGAAAAATTCGTTGCACGAAGATTCCAGGAATATGAATTTCATTGGGGTCTAATTCTCCAACAGGCACCAACTCTTCTACCTCAGCAACGGTAATAGTTGCTGCCCCACACATATTCGGGTTGAAATTTCTGGATGTACCTTTGAAAATCAAATTTCCAGCAGCATCACCTTTCCAAGCTTTTACAAATGAAAAATCGGCCTCAAAGGCTTTTTCCAACACGTGCATTTTGCCATTAAAATCTCTGGTCTCTTTGCCCTTAGCCACTTCTGTTCCGTATCCCGCTGGCGTATAAAAAGCAGGAAATCCAGCTTGGGCTGCCCGACACTTTTCAGCCAGAGTGCCTTGGGGAGTTAGTTCAACTTCCAATTCACCGGACAACATTTGGCGTTCAAATTCATCATTCTCGCCCACGTAAGACGATATCATTTTCTTGATTTGTTTTTCTTGTAACAAGAGTCCCAAACCAAAATCATCAACTCCAGCATTGTTGGAAATACAGGTAAGATTATTCACTTTCAATCGTACCAATTCTGCAATAGCGTTCTCTGGAATTCCGCACAATCCAAATCCGCCCAACATTAAGGTCATTCCACTTTCCACCCCTTGGAGCGCTTCGGAAACGTTTTTAACTACTTTATTTATCATAATGCTGATATCATTTAAAATTCAAAATCATCGGGATCTTCAATCTTTTTATCTTTTTCGTCCTTTTTATCACAGTCCAAATTGATGGATAAAAACTCCGGCTTTTCAAAATCTTCTTTACTCACCTTAAGGGTTTTATCGGCATAACACTTCTTCATAAACAGTGCCCAGGTTGGTAGCGACATGGTGGCTCCCTGACCCAAAGCAATTCCTTCAAAATGAGTGGCCCTATCCTCTCCTCCGGTCCAAACTCCAGTGGCCAGATTCGGAACGATTCCCATAAACCAACCATCTGATTGATTTTGAGTGGTTCCTGTTTTTCCTGCAATTTCATTTTCGAACTTGTAGGGGAATCCTGTATTTGCTTTTGGCAATCCAGTAATGTCTGTTCTCAATCGAATTCCAGATCCTCCCATGGTCACACCCTTCAATAAATCGATGATTACATAGGCCGATTCTTCACTTAATACCTCTCGAGTTTCAGGAACAAACTCCTGTAAAACGGTTCCGTTTTTATCTTCAATTCGCGTCAAAATCATTGGACTGATGTGCAATCCTTTGTTGGCAAAAGTACTGTAGGCACTGACCATTTCGTACAAGGATAAATCTAATGCCCCAAGTGCAATAGATGGATTTGCTTGAATCTTCGTAGTAATACCTGAGGCTTCTGCCAATCGGACTACATTTCGAGGTGCTACCTGATCAATAAGATTCGCCGTAACCACATTTGTTGAGGTAGCTAGAGCATTTCTCAAGGTCATCATTCCGCCATATTTATCGTTGGAATTCTTAGGTGTCCACTCCTCCGGGATGCCGTATTTCCCCATCGGGATGGTATATTTTGTATTAGGTAATTCGTCGCAAGGTGATTTGCGCAGCTGGTTGATGGCTGTGGCATAAACAAAAGGCTTAAAGGTTGAGCCAACTTGTCTTTTTTGCTGTGCCACCGCATCATATTTAAAGTGCTTGTTATCGATTCCACCAACCCAGGCTTTGATATGACCTGTTTGTGGTTCCATTGCTAACAATCCAGAGCGCAGAAAATGTTTGTAATACCGGATGGAATCCATTGGAGTCATGATGGTATCCCGATATCCTTTCCAAGTAAAGACCTTCATCTCAACTTTGGTTTTGAATATCTTATCAATTTCCTTTTTAGACTTTCCTGCTTGTTTTAAACGCCTATAACGATCGGAATTCTTTTTAGCTCGTTCGTAAATACCTCGAATTTGATCACGTTCAATATCATAAAAGGGAGCCGTTCGATTGCCTCGCTGCTCTCGGAAGAAATACTGCTGTAAATTGGCCATGTGCTCGCTTACCGCCTCCTCTGCATATTTTTGCATGCGCGAGTCTATGGTCACATATACTTTCAATCCATCCTTGAAAATATTAAACTTTTCGCCATTAGGTTTCGGATTGTTATTCACCCAGGTGCGTAGTACTTTTTGTAAATGAGCTCGGAAGTAGGTGGCATATCCGTCACTATGACTCTCTGGAGTGAAGTTAATTTTTAAAGGCAGACTTTGAAGCTCTTTCATTTTCACCTCAGAAATGAATCCGTTTCTCGCCATTTGGGCAAAAACCACATTTCGGCGTCTCAAAGACTTTGCTTTAGAGCGCTCTCTGTTAGGATTGTATTGTCGCGGGTTCTTCAACATTGCCACCAAAATTGCCGACTCTTGGAGATCCAAATCCTTTGCTTCCTTTCCGAAGTAAATTCGGGCTGCAGATCGAATTCCGACTGCATTGAAAATAAAATCTTGCGTGTTTAAATACATGGCAATGATTTCATTTTTGGTGTACTGACGTTCAAGTTTTATGGCCACTACCCATTCTTTCGCTTTCTGGGTAATTCTTTTAAATATATTTCTAGAAGCTCTTTTGGTAAATAGGTTTTTGGCCAACTGTTGGGTAATGGTACTTGCACCCCCATCACGTCCAAGTTTGATCACCGCTCTAGCAGTACCTCGAAAATCGATTCCAGAATGTTCGTAGAAACGCTCGTCCTCTGTAGCCACCAAAGCATTTACCAATCCTTCTGGTAATTCTTTAAACTGAATGGGAGTCCTGTTTTCCGTGGCGTATTTTCCAATCGTTACCCCATCCGAGGAAATCACTTCCGTTGCAAGATTGGTTTGTGGATTTTCAAGTTCTTCGAAAGTTGGTAATTCCCCAAAACTTCCTGTGGATGCCAAGAAAAAAAGCAATAAAACAGATCCTAGGCCTGCCAATAAAAGTCCCCAAAACCAGAAAATGAATTTTTTAAAATTTGGTTTGCTGTCTTTTTTCATGTTAGTTTTTAGTTTCTTTTTTCTATGCTAAAACCGATTTCACTTACGCCATTCAAGTTGGTAGATGCTATTTCTCCTTGCTTGCGCATGGCTTGATACACACTCACTGTGTAATCTCCAGAAACCGGAAATACTTTATTCTCTTTGTAAAACAATTTGCTTTCCTTGATAGACGATAAGCCATCACCAAGAAGCTTGCCATTCTTATCTGCCATTTCATATTGCAAAGTGTCAATGATCACTTGATTGTTTGGAAACTTCAATTTTGTGACAACGAATAAATTATTGAACTCGTAATCATTGTTGTTTCGTATGTGTAGAAACAGATTTTTTGGTGTGATGGTATCCTTTATGGGAAAAGTAAAGGAAATGGTATCTTCCGTTGTCCATGTTGTGTTGCTTACAGATTTAAAATCTATAAACTCAATGGATGAATCACATGATTCAAAAAGGACCAATAAAAAAACCGATAACAGGAAGAGTTTGCTACTTTTTGTCATTGTTTGGTCTTCGTTTTGGTCTTCTTTTTTTGTTTCTGTTTCTATTATTTGATTTCGCCTTTGGCTGATTTTGCTGATTTTTTTGTTGATTCTTTTGATTATTATGTTGCGCAGCAACTTTTTCAGTTTGTGGCTTTTTCTTTTTTCGACGTTTGTTCCTTCTACGTTTCGGAGTGTCAAAACGCGTTAAGCTATCTTCTCCAGCTGAATCTTCGAAAGTCAATTTCTTTTCAGAAACCACAGCATCTCCTTCATACTCTTCTAAAGGCGCCGCTTTTTTATTCTTTTTGTTCAGCTCAATGATTTCATGAACTTGATCCAAGGTCAACTTATACCATTTGAAGGATTCGTCTTTGTAGGTGTACCACAACAGCTTTTTAAAGATGTCCATTTTCACAAAAACGGCATTTCCATTAACTGTTTGAAGCACGGTGTCTTGTTTCGGATACGACTTCAAGGCATCCAAATAGGTGTCGAGCTCAAAATTCAAACAACATTTTAACTTTCCACACTGGCCTGCCAACTTAGAAGGGTTCAGCGACAACTGTTGGTAACGTGCTGCAGAAGTGGTTACTTTTCTAAAGTCGGTCAACCAAGTAGAACAGCACAATTCTCGTCCGCAAGAACCCACTCCACCAAGTCGAGCCGCCTCTTGACGAGCACCTACTTGTTTCATTTCAACACGAATGGAAAACTCACTGGCCAAATCTTTGATCAACTGCCTGAAATCCACCCGACCATCGGCCGTGTAGTAAAACGTGGCCTTGTTGTTATCGCCTTGAAACTCCACATCAGATAGCTTCATTTCCAGACCAAGCCGACCTATAATTTCTCGACCTATTCGCTGTGTTTCTAATTCTCTATCGCGAGCCTTTTGCCAAATATCAATGTCCTTCTGAGAGGCTTTTCGATAAATCTTTTTTAAATCTGGAGATTCAGAATCAACCTTTCTCTTCTTCATCTGAACCTTTACCAGCTCGCCTGCTAAAGAAACAACTCCCACATCGTGACCCGGAGAACCTTCAACAGCCACAATATCACCAATTCGTAAAGAAAGATTATTCACGTTTTTATAGAAGTGCTTTCGACCATTTTTAAATCGAATTTCAAAAATGTGAAAACGCTCTTGACCAGAAGGTAAGGTCATGTTAGAAAGCCAATCAAAAACTGCCAGTTTTTCACTTCCGCTTCCGCATGTTCCAGTACCGCAATTACCATTACTTTTACAACCTCTAGGCACACCATTTTCTGATGTACCACAACTTCCACATGCCATGTAAGTAAATATATTTTAAGAAAGCTTACGCTTGTCTATGTTCATGAATTGATTATCAAATACTTAGTATTGATAACGTCTAATCAGTAAATATAGGAAAATCGATTGAGAAGTGAAAGGTGTAATTTTAAGCCAATCACAGCTCGATTGGTGTCAAAATCTTAAACTTGCTTTACATTAATAATCTTAACCGGACAAGCTTTTTTGGCCTCCAAAGAGGCTTCCAATATGTTCTCATCGGCCGACTTCAAGGTGAAGAATCCTTTCTTTTCTTGGGAATGCAAAAGCACTGATTTTCCGTCCTTTTTAGACATCTGAAATTGTTCTGGAGCCAATTCTACACAATAGTTGCAACCAATGCATTTTTTTCGTTGAAGTGTGATGACAACCATTAGGCCTTTGCAAATTCGGTTTTTACAATCTTGTAGAGCTTATCGGAACGGCGAACTTTAAAATCGAGTTTGATGGTCACCTCATCTCCTTTGGAGGCTTTTTCGGCCGGAGCGTCATTGACATACATTTGTTCAAGCACCATTTCTTTTGCACCAGTAGTTGGTCCTGTAATCAATATGGTATCTCCAATATTTACATCATAAGCATCCATTTTGAACTGGCCCACCTTTGCTTTTTCGTAATAGTGCTCTCCTTTGCCCAAATACACTTTTTTTTGTGTGGCATTGGATCCAGATTCTGAACTCCACTCACCTAATTTTTGGCCTAGATAATAGCCATTCCAAAATCCGCGGTTGTACACTTTTTCAAGTTCTTGCATCCAAGAAATGACCTTGTTCTTATCATAACTTCCGTCATACAGACTATCAATGGCATCTCGATAACATTGAATCACCCGAGCCACATATTCTGGAGCGCGACCTCTGCCTTCAATCTTCAAAACCTTAATTCCGGCATCTGCCACTTGATCTAAAATATCAATGGTGCACAAGTCTTTTGGCGACATGATATACTCATTATCGATTTCCATTTCAAAGCCTGATTCTTGGTCGATAACCGTGTATTTTTTTCGGCAATTTTGTTTACAAGCTCCCCGATTGGCCGATGAGTTATGCGAGTGCAAGCTCAAGTAGCATTTCCCAGAAACCGCCATGCATAAGGCACCATGTCCAAAAATCTCAATTTCAACCAAACGGCCAGACGGACCTTTGATTTGATCTTTTTCAATTTGATCTGTGATCTTTTTCACCTGCCGCAAACTCAATTCGCGACTTAACACAATGGTATCAGCAAAAAGCGAATAAAACTTTACGGTTTCGATATTGGTAATGTTGATTTGGGTGGAAATGTGGACTTCTAAATCCAGCTCACGAGCCATTCCGATTACAGCTTGATCCATCGCAATAATGGCAGAAATATTAGCGTCTTTCGCTCGTTTCAATAAGGTTTTTACAATCGATAAATCGTGATCGTAAATAATGGTATTTAAGGTCAGGTAGGTGCGAACATTTTTGGCCTTGCACCTGGCTGAAATCTCCTCCAAATCATCCAAGGTAAAATTCATTGAAGCTCTAGCCCTCATGTTGAGTTGTTCTACCCCAAAGTATATAGAATCGCAACCATTGTCCAACGCCGCTTGCAGGCTTTCAAAATTGCCTGCAGGAGCCATTAATTCAATTCTTTGCATGGCTCTAATTTTTATATTTCAGCTTGGGAGACCGACCTTTCTTAAAAATCTTATTGCTATTGTGGGTGCCTTTGCGCAATCGCTTTTGCTCTTCAAAAGACAAGTGAATGATGTCTTGACATTCTGTAGAACAGGTGTTCTCCATCTTTTCAGCACATTCGTCACATTGAATGAATAACAAATGGCAAGCTTCATTCGCACAATTGGTATGCGTATCACAAGGTTTGCCGCATTGATGGCAATTGGAAATTACATGTTCCGAAATACGTTCAGAACGACGGTGGTCAAAAACAAAATTCTTTCCGATAAACTTGTTCTCGATACCTTCAGATTTTACTTGTCGGGTATATTCGATGATTCCGCCTTCCAATTGAAATACATTCTTGAACCCTTTGTGTTTGTAGTAGGCCGATGCCTTTTCACAACGGATACCTCCGGTGCAATACATCAATAGGTTTTTATCTTCCTTATGATCTTTTAAATCTTCTTCTATAATGTCTAAAGAATCGCGAAAAGTGTCAACATCTGGCGTTACCGCTCCAACAAAATGACCGATTTCACTTTCATAATGATTTCGCATATCGACACAGATGGTATTCGGATCGCTCAACAATTCATTAAATTCTTTGGCATTTACATGCACTCCCTTATTGGTCACATCAAATGTTTGGTCATTGAGGCCATCTGCAACAATTTTGTTACGGACCTTAACTTTCAATTTTAAAAAGGACTTGTTGTCTTGTTCAACGGCCACATTCAGTCGGATATCTTTCAAAAAAGAAATACTGTCTAGTTGTTCTTTCAAGGCATTGAAATTATCAGCCGGAACTGAAATTTGGGCATTGATGCCTTCGTACGACACATAAGTTCTACCTAAAACTTCCAGTTTATCCCACTCGATAAACAACTTGTCTCTGAATAATTGTGGATTTTGAATGTGATGATACTGATAAAAGGAAATGGTTAATCGGTCTTTCCCAGCTTCATCTATAAGTGCAGCTCTTTCTTTAGCGCTTAATTTATTGTACAGTTGCATGCTATACCAATTTAATTTTGCGTTCTATTTTGTTGATTGATAAATCAGGCTACAAAATTAGACTTTTTTTGAGAAGTTTAATTTTAAACATGATTTTTTTATTTGGTGAATTTTTTTCTAAGGCCTTAGATTTATGGGATTTAGAAATTTTTTTATCACCGAATTTGCCATCTTTGCAGTCTAAATTTGAAAACATGAAAGTAGCAGTAGTTGGTGCAACAGGAATGGTAGGAAATGTTATGCTAAAAGTACTAGCAGAAAGACAGCTTCCCATCACAGAACTAATTCCCGTTGCTTCCGCAAGATCTGAAGGAAAAGAGATCTCTTTTGAAGGAAATAGGTATTACGTAACCACTTTGGAAAAAGCCGTTGATATGAAGCCAGATTTGGCCCTATTCTCTGCTGGTGGCGGTACCTCTTTGGAGTGGGCTCCAAAATTTGCAACGGTTGGAACCACTGTGATTGACAATTCATCGGCATGGAGAATGGAACCTGATAAAAAATTAGTGGTTCCTGAAATTAATGGTGATGTATTGACCAAAGAAGACAAAATCATTGCCAATCCGAATTGCTCGACCATTCAATTGGTTATGGCCCTAGCTCCTTTGCACAAAAAATACCAAATGAAACGAGTGGTAGTTTCGACGTATCAGTCGGTATCTGGTACTGGTGTAAAAGCGGTTCAGCAATTAGCAAACGAGGAAGCTGGAATAGAAGGAGACATGGCTTATCCGCATAAAATTGGACGAAATGCCTTACCGCACTGTGACATTTTTATGGAAAACGGATATACCAAGGAGGAAATGAAATTGGTAAAAGAGCCGAAAAAGATTCTCCGTGACGATTCTTTCACCCTCACTGCTACCGCAGTTCGCATTCCGACTGATGGCGGACATTCTGAAGCCGTAAATGTTCAATTTGAAAATGACTTCGACTTGGCAGAAGTTCGTCAATTGCTTTCAGAGACTCCCGGTGTTGTGGTTCAAGATGATGTGGCAAATAATTTGTATCCAATGCCTCTTTATGCAAATGATAAAGACGAGGTATTTGTAGGTAGAATCCGACGGGATGAGTCTCAGGAAAATACGTTAAATTTGTGGATCGTTTCCGACAACCTAAGAAAGGGTGCCGCAACGAATACCGTTCAGATTGCTGAATACTTAATTAGTCACAATTTATTGTAATACGAAAGAAAGACGATGCCAGATTTTTATGATATTTCGATCAAAGAAATAAAACAAGAGACCGCTCAGGCGGTTTCTGTGTTGTTTGATATCCCTGCAAACCTAAAAGAAACTTTTTCCTTTACTGCTGGAGAATACATCACCCTACAAAAAGAAATTAACGGGGAAACGGTCCGAAGAGCCTACTCCATTTGCTCTGCTCCGAACTCCGGTGAGTTGCGGGTAGCGATCAAAAAAGTACCCGACGGAACGTTTTCAGTAGATGCGGTAGATAATTTCAAAGCGGGAGATTCATTACAAGTGGCTCCGCCAGAAGGAAGATTTCTACTAAATCCGGAAGCCAACAAAAACTACCTTGCCGTAGCAGCGGGAAGTGGTATCACACCAATTTTATCCATGGTAAAAGATACGTTGGAAAAACAACCATCCGCCACATTTACCTTGATTTACGGAAATAGATCGATTGCCGACACCATGTTCTTCAACGAGTTGAATGAATTGGACGAAGCAAACGCTAACTTCAATTTGGAATATGTGTATTCGAGAGAGCGCAATCCTGATTGCAAATTTGGTAGAATCGATAAGGGATTGACCAATCTTTTTGTGAAGAACAAATACAAAGACATTTCTTTTGACGCTGCTTTTTTATGCGGACCAGAAGAAATGATCAATACGGTATCAGACACCCTTCAAGAAAACGGATTTGACAAAGAACAGGTTCATTTTGAACTATTCTCCGTTTCTGTGGATGAAGAAGCTACCGAGCAAATCGATGACGGTTCTTGCAAAGTGGAAATTCTTCTGGACGATGAGGTGTTTTCATTTGACATGGACAAAACCGATAACGTGCTTGCTGCGAGTTTACGCAATGATGTTGATGCGCCTTATTCTTGTCAAGGTGGCGTTTGTAGCTCATGCCTAGCAAAAGTAACGGAAGGAAAAGCCGTGATGGTAAAGAATAGTATTCTAACCGATGCCGAAGTGGAAGAAGGTTATATTTTAACCTGTCAAGCGCATCCAACGACAACAACTTTAAAAGTAGATTTTGATGATGTATAAATCCGTATTTTTGTTAAAAGAATATGGAGTTATATCATTATAAGAACGCATTTTTAATAGGATTTTTCATGGCTTTCATGATTGGTCCTGTTTTTTTTATGCTTCTCAAAACCAGCATCCTGAAAGGAGCCAAGGCAGCAATCGCCTTCGATATTGGTGTAATTCTCGGTGATATTACCTTCATCTTGATCTCTTATTACGGAAGTAGGTCTTTGCTAGAAAAAATAAAGGATGATCCTCGACTATTTTTTATTGGAGGATTGGCCATGATTATTTACGGCCTCATTACTTATATCGACAAGGAGAACAAAAAAGGATCTATGGATACCTCCGAGATTCTCGAAGTTCCGATGAAAAACAACTATCTAGGCTTGTTGTTGAAAGGCTTCTTCCTAAATTTTATCAATATTGGTGTGCTTGCGTTTTGGTTGGGTACGGTCTTAGTCATAGGACCTACCTTGAACATGAATGAAAGCGCCATATTCTTATACTTCTCTGTGATTATTGCAGGTTATTTTATCACCGATTTAGGAAAGATCTTTTTAGCCAAACAACTCAAGAAAAAGCTGACCAATGAAGTGGTATTTCGCATCAAGCGAATCATGGGAGTAATTTTGATCGTCTTCGGAATCTTCCTGATGCTCAAAGGTTTTATTCCTAACGAAAAAATCGACGAACTCATCAATAAAAAAACCACAAGCGAACTTGTGGTTTTTTAGTTTTTGTTTGATTGAAATTCTTATTTCACCTCAAACTTATTATTTGTCAAATCGATATCAGCCATAAATCCGCTTTTGTCGATTTGTACCGATTTCACTTCTTTACTGGCGTCAAAGCTGTAAGTAGGATAAGCCCATCCCCAATCTTTTAAAATGGTTGCAGATGTAGGTTTGTTGCCTCTCATCATTTCTAGGGCAATATTGAACTCTTCTGTAGAGCCATCTGTATAAGTCACTGAAAGATCTACAGGCATTGGCATCTGTCCTTTACGCACCAACGTAATGGTTTTTCCGTCTACGGACTTCACTCCATAATCGATGGTATGGGTGGTTTGGGTCCATTCATTCAAATACCAATCAAGGTGAATTCCCGAAACTTTTTCCATACTGCGCTTAATATCGTTTGGCGTTGGGTGCTTGAAACTGAAGTCGTTGAAATACTTTTTTAAGCCTTTGTTCACGTTTTCAGAACCAATGACATATTCTAATTGTGCCAAGAAAATAGCTCCTTTTGAATAGCTAGCAGTTCCATAGGCCCAGTTGGTATTGTATCGATCCGCGTGTGTAGATAAAGACTCTTCATAACCTCTAGCTACAATGGTTCGATAACCTCGGTAAGAACCTGCATGTGGATTTGCGCTATTTTCATTTAAGATTTGATCTTCCGCTCGGTTGGAGATGTAGCTGGTAAATCCTTCGTCCATCCAAGGGTGCAAACTTTCATTGGTAGCTAACAAGAACTGGAACCAAGTATGAGCCATTTCATGTGCGGTAACGCCAAACAAGCTTCTAAAGCTTCGTTTACCAGTTACCAGGGTAGACATGGCGTACTCCATACCTCCGTCACCACCTTGCACTACCGAGTATTGTTTGTATGGGTATTGCCCAACATTTTCACTGAAAAATTTCATCAATTCTGCCGTTTTAGGCTGAACCTCTTTCCAATTCTTCAAATACTTTTCTTCCAGAGTTTTCTTGTAAAAGAAATGCAAGTCGATCCCATTATCCATCGTAAGGATATCATGATTGTACTCGTTGTCGGCTGCCCACATGAAGTCGTGAACTTCTGGAGCTTTAAAGTGCCAAGTAAGCTTCTTTCCTTTTGGCAAGTTCAATGGTTTGGTTTTGTCTTCATAACCATGACCTACCTCTTGCGGATTTTGTAAATATCCGGTTCCACCAATGGTGTAATCTCTATCGATGTGAATGGTCACATCAAAATCGCCCCAAACACCATGAAATTCTCTCGCAATGTATGGAGGCGTGTGCCATCCTTCGAAGTCGTATTCGGCCAATTTCGGATACCATTGCGCCATAGACAAGGCAATTCCTTCTTTACTGGTTCTACCCGATCTACGAATCTGAAGGGGTACCTGCGCATCAAACTCCATTTCAAAAGTTACTTTATCTCCCGGTTTGATTGGTTTGTTTAAGGTTACTTCCAAAATTGTACCTACCGTTTCATGAGACACCTCGGCACCATCTTGTGTTAAAGTATTTACCTTGATGTAACCGATTTCATTCGGTTTTAACTTGCTGATTCGATCTCTAACGCGACGATCAGGATCGGCGATATTTAAAGATCTCACATCCATTTGAGACCCTGGTTGAAAGGCATTAAAATACAAATGGTAGAATACCTTCTTTAATTCATCAGGGGAATTATTGGTGTATACCAACTTTTGTTTCCCTTTGTACTGATAATTCTCTACATCCACATCAATATCCATGGTGTAATCAACCTCTTGCTGCCAATAGGTGGTTTCTTTGGTGATTACCTTCTTATAGGAGTACGAAGTAGATTGTTTGGTTTGGGCGCAAGACATTACAATCAGCCCAAAAAATGCAATTAGTATTTTCTTCATTCTATCGATTTTCGATTATTTACCGTTTACTATTTGATCTGCCATTTTTAAAGCATTGTAGGCATTCACAATTCTTCCAGAAACCGAAAGGTCAGCAAAAGGAACCAATTCACCTTCTGGCTTCGTTCTTGTTGCCGTACCAGGTTTGGTCACATTGAAATTCACTTTGGTACCCGAATTCATTAAAATATGCTTCACCTGAGAAGCTGATAATTGAGGATAGTAAGATCTTACCAAAGCAGCAACACCTGCAGCAGCTGGAGCCGCCATTGATGTACCTCCTTTTTGAGCGTATCCATCACTTGGAATGGTTGAATAAATTTGCACACCAGGAGCAAATACATCTACATTTTTCTTACCATAATTGGTGAAACTCGCAGGTAATCTTTTGTCGTAATACAAGCTGTTCGCACCAACCGTTAACACGTTATCCGCGATTTCAGTAACCAAATCTTCTGAATCATTAGGATAGGTTTTTTCAACATCAATATTTTTTGAATCGTTCCCTGCAGCATTTACAATCAGTACGTCGTTCTTAGCCGCATACTTAATAGCATCAAATACCCATTGCTTGTTTGGCGAGTAGGCTTTACCGAAACTTGTATTGATGATTTTTGCTCCATTATCTACCGCATAACGAATTCCTAAAGCAACATCTTTATCATGCTCATCACCATCTGGAACCACTCGTACGGTTAAGATTTTAACGTTGTTCGCAACACCGTTCATTCCCTTTCCATTATTTCTAGAAGCAGCAACAATTCCTGCTACGTGCGTACCGTGACTTTCCAATTCTTTAGACCCAATAACATTATTGTTACCGTAGTTTTTATCATTGATATCGTACAAGTCATCTCCCAAGGTCTGACGTGCATTAAATTCTAAATCATAACTTTTTCCGTTGATTTGACTGGTTAGGTATTCATTCAGGTCTTTCCTGTAGCTCATAAGATCGGCCATTTTCATGCCTCTACCCATAATCATGGCTACCTCATTCTTTTTCTGAACCAATCCTAAATCTTCTGTCTGCATGTTTTTTACTTCCTCCAACGTAAAGTCTTCTTTGCCTAAAGCTTTCCCTACGGCTTTGAAGCTAGCTTCCAATTGATTGATTCGGGTTTGCGTGCCTTTCAAGTTCGCAATTTCTTGTTCTTTAGCTTTTGCTACTTTGTCATACTTTTCTTTGATTTTCAAGTATTCTTCAAAAGCAGCTTTGTCTTCATCGGCAATTTCTGAAGCTTTCTTATTACCGAATTTATCCATGCCCATCTTTACGATTCTGGTAATCTCCAATTGATCGGCATTCACAATTTTTCCTTCTTTATTTCCAAGGAAATTCCAACCATGAATATCATCTACATATCCGTTCTTATCGTCGTCTTTTCCATTGTTCGCAATCTCTTTGGCGTTCACCCAAGCCACGTCCTTTAAATCTTCGTGTTCTACATCTACTCCTGAATCAGCAATCCCTACGATTACTTCCACTCCTTCTTTGCCTTTCAAAAATTCATAGGCCTTGTCCACACTCATTCCAGCGATTGAATCCGTAGCAATGTCAGCATCCTTCCATGCATTCTTTGCTTCATCCGATAAAGGACCTTTTTTAGCAGGAATATCAATCGTCACATCCGATCCATTCGGAACAGGAATCGATGTAATTGATTTACAACTAGCAAATACAAATGCAATTAGCATTGTGTACAAAACGTGTTTCATAACTTTCATGTTTATCATCTTTAATTAAATATGTCTGTAAATTTATAGGTTTGGTTTAATCTAACTCCTTTTTCAGTATGTTGAACTGTACATAGTTCATTGTAGGCATCGTGCTCAAGAAATAAATAATAATTCTGGTCTGCGGCCTCGTTTAAAAATGCGGCTTTTTCTTCCAAAGTAAGCAACGGCCTTGTATCATAACCCATGACATAAGGCAGTGGGATGTGTCCAACAGTAGGCAACAAATCAGCCATAAACACAAGGGTCTTATCCTGATATTGAATTTTAGGCAACATTTGCTTCTCGGTGTGGCCATCGGCAAATACCACATCAAATCCAATTTGATCTATCGGATTCTCATTGATGAAATTCAATTGACCGCTTTCCTCAATAGGTAAAATATTTTCTTTTAAAAAAGATGCTTTTTCCCTAGCATTGGGTTCTGTTGCCCATTTCCAATGGTCTGCATTGGACCAAAACCTGGCATTTTTAAAGGCGGGTTGGAGCAATTCTCCTTGCCTTTCAATAGCGCCACCACAATGGTCAAAATGCAAATGGGTCAAAAACACATCGGTAATATCATCTCGATGAAACCCGTATTTCGCTAAGGATGCGTCCAAAGAAAAATCACCAAAAAGGAAATAATAACTAAAGAATTTTTCAGACTGTTTGGTTCCTAAACCTGTATCAATCAGTACCAACCGATCTCCATCTTCGATCAGCATGCAACGCATACTCATTTCAATCATGTTATTGGCATCTGCCGGATTGGTTCGTTGCCATAATGACTTCGGAACCACTCCAAACATGGCTCCGCCATCTAACTTAAAATTTCCGGTCTCAATGGGGTAAATTTTCATGAATGATAAGGCTTACTTAGAAGGCTAAAAATACCTCTAAATTCTGCGGTATGCAAAAATGAATAAAATTAGTGTAAATGGTTGTTAATAAAACCGTAAGAATTAGTCTTTTACCTCAATTTTTCGTCGAATTTCATTGCCCAAATCGTCCACTACAGTAATCATGTACTTTCCTGGTTTAATTTGCAAAGCAATCTCATGGGATTCTTTGGTCGTTGCCTTGAATTGTTGGTTGACATACCAATACAAAGTGGCCTCTTTATTGGAGTGGGCTATTTTTAAAACCAGATCATTCTTTTTACCGTCAAAATCCTTGGGTAAAAATACCGTACTGGCCTGGGTTGGGTAGATGAAACGCATTTCATTGAATGTTTCTTCCTGGCAAGACGATTTAAATTTGGGCAGGGATTTGTAAAATGGGTTTTGTCGTTTGTAATAAAATTCCATCAAGGGCGGTAGCACAAACCAGGGTTTTTGTTTGATGTTTTCTAGTTTCTCACAACTCGTATTCACTTGGTAATTCTCGGAATGATTAACATTAATCAATTTATGATACGGACATGGCGGAGTTTTCAATCCCGCTTTTTGAACGTAAGCAAATTTTTTATCTGGACAGACCACAGAGGCTCGAAATCCACTCTTTTGGCACAGCTCAATTTCCACCATTTCGTCAAAGGGCGTCTCCAACCATTCGGAGTTCGGAAGTCGATCAAAAAGATCGAAAAGAATGGGCGCAGCAGCTTGGACTCCTACCAACCCAGGACGTCCTTCGCCATCGGCATTTCCAACCCAAACCCCAACCACATAATCTTTGTTCACTCCGATAGCCCATGCATCTCTAAATCCGAAACTGGTACCAGTTTTCCAGGCGATTTTTTTTGAACTTTCAAAGAACTCCCAATTCCCTTGATTGTCTGGTCGAACAACCTCTTTCATACTTTCAAAAGTCAAATGAATGGACGCCGCATCGAAGACCTGTTTTTCGAAGGTTTTTTCACCCAAATCAATCTCGGAATGGTCGTAAAAGGTTGGATCTGAAAATTCCTTTTTGAAATACTTGCTGGAATTCTGCGTATAATGATTCACTGTGGATGCCATGGCTGCATAGCTTTTACACAAATCCCACAAGTTACTTTCCGCCCCTCCAAGAGCCAATGTAAGCCCATAATGATTCGGATCTTGTTTCAAGTCTTTCAAACCCATTTTGGTCAAGTAACTATGAAATTTTTCTAGACCAAACTGTTGCAACAAACGAACCGTCGGAACATTCAAGGAACGGGCCAATGCCGATTTTGCCGATATGGCTCCCGCATAAGTTTTGTTGAAGTTCTCGGGCTGGTAACTTCCATAGTTGGTAGGAACATCGGCAATCAACATCTCCGGGAGCAACTCACCACTATCCAACATGGCAGCATAGAGAAAAGGTTTTAAAATACTACCCGTACTTCGCGGTTTGTCTATGATATCTACATCTTTTTGATGCTCCAAAGATGTAGGGGTATTGCCTACGTAACTCAGTACTTTTTTTGACTTCACATCCAACGCCAAAACCGCCATGTTATGAATTTGATTTTGACTTAAGGATTTATGAGCATTGGCAACTATTTGATTCGACGCCAATTGCAGTTCATAATCTAAGGTCGTTTGGATGTATTGTCCTTGCCGCTCTTTATTGATTTTCTGCAATAAATGGGGTGCTATTTGCGGAATTCGGAAGGCTTTTGAGGGAAGTTCTTCAAGCAGAGCAAGCTCGTAGGTTAGGCTGTCTATGACCTGTTTATGCAGAAGTTTTCGTAACAGACGATTTCGTTTTTGAAGCAACTTCTCCTGATTTTTCCCAGGATAAATAAGTTTCGGAGAATTAGGAAGTACTGCCAGCGTGGCTGATTCGGCCCAAGACAACTGATTGGCTTGTCGGTTAAAATAACGCCAAGACGCGGCATCCAATCCTACTACATTACCTCCGAAAGGAGCATTGCTTGACCACAGAGACAGAATCTTTTCTTTGGAATTGGTAAGTTCTAACCGTGTGGCTAAGACTAATTCCTTGAGCTTTTCAAGATAGGTTCTGGGTTGTCCATTTCGAGAGAGTCGAATTACCTGTTGGGTGATGGTACTACCCCCTCTTTTTACCTCGGAAGCCTGAATATTACCCCACAGCGCTTTTGAAATACTCACCGGATTAAATCCAGGATGGTATCGAAAATACTCGTCCTCAAAATAAATCACACAGGTTTTAAATTTTTCAGGAACCGAATCATTTTGTGGAAATCGCCATTGCCCATCCTTGGCAATAAGAGCTCCTAGCAATCGTCCATCATTACTCGTAATGACGGTTGATGTTGGTTTGGTAAATAACTCACTAGGCAGGCAAAAAATATAAAGAACACAGAAAAAAGCCAGGACTGCTAGCTTCTTTCTGTGCCTTTGGATGAAATGTTTGAATCTCATCATCAATAACAACGGTTATTTAATGATTTCAACCCAATTGCCAGAAGTTCTCACAAAATAGTCGTTGTCATACATGGCTTCCACTTGCGCTCCTGGCAGGTAATATTTACCTAAATAAGCCGCGTTTAGCAATACCGTAAACTTCTTTGTTTTCGCTCTATTGGATCGTTTGAGATCAAAATAATAATTCACTCGATCATCTTTGATATCCGTATATCTAGCAGTGCTTGTGGCTGTGGAACCGAAATCTGTAAATCGGGTGTTGACAATTTCCCAACCTGATGGGAAAATCTGGGTCAAGGCAATGTCATTGATCGTGGTATTTTTCGGATTGCTCACAAAAACTTCCGCCTTAAAATCTTGACCTTGTTTGAGTCGTCTAACATCCACAGGTTTCCCTTGCAAATCAACATATCGAACCTTTACACTTAAACCTCTTCTTTCAACCGCTTCTTGTCCCACTGGTAGTTTTCCTGAATTTATAATTCGGGCAAACACCAAGTTATTTCCGTTATTGGTAATGGTCAAAGCGTTGCTTCCTTGAAGGATATCCAGTTCTCGTTGAACCATAGAACTTTCGGTTTTAACCTTCATGGTTTTGTTGTTCACGGCATAGCTTAAATCCATGGATTTCCCACCATTTTTCACAACCATCTTCCCGATGGCCATCAAAGCATAAGCTGTGGTCTGGGTACTCATCCATTTTTTACTTGACAGGGTCTTCGCTATTTGCTTAGAGACCTCTCTAATTTTCTCATCATTGGTTAACAACATGGTTTCTAAGGCCATGGCTCGGTTTCGCGTTTCAGAACCATAAGAATCCCTCCAATTGGAGTTGTTGAAATTCAAATCGGCTTTGCGAACCAGTTCTTGTGTTACCTCGTTTTGCCCAGCTAAAGCATAGGCAGCCGCCAATCGCCATTTGGCATCGTTGGAAAGTTTTTTGAACTCTCGCAATCTGTTCATGGAAGATAAATCCGGACTACCTGCTAAGGCTAAGGTATACAGTCGATACGCCTGTTCTAAATCACTGGTATATCCATTGTAATTCTGTCGCCAATTTCTAGCCTTGTCTTTTTGATAATTAATGAAATTCGTCTTAAACGTAAGAGGAAGTACGAATCCTTTTTTCTCAGCCTCTAGCATAAAATGACCTGCATAACTGGTTCCCCAATCACTTACATAACTCTCACCCATCCAATAACTCAAACCTCCGCTTGGGAGTTGAAAATTGCCCAAACGAGCAATTCCCTTTTCAATGTTCTTTTGGATTTCCATCTTTTTAGAAGCATCCAAATCAAAGATATCTGCCATAAATAATTGTGGGAAAACAGAAGAAGTTGTTTGCTCCACACAACCATGTGGGTATTGAATCAAATAAGCCAACCTTTCCGTGAAATTGATCGACGGAATGGTAGAAAACTCTACCATCACCTTATTACTTCCTTGCACACCAAAGGTTTCAAAATTGGCATTTTGACTTGCGTTTTTCTGAATTTCAACATCCATCACACGAGTAGTCACATTATTCGGATTGACCACATCCAATTCCACCTCATAACTCGATTGTTCCCCGTTTCCAGAAGCAATCACTTCCACCTTATGAATTCCTTTTGCTTCTGTCACTTCCAAATCGAAGTAAATCATCTTTTCGTCAGGTTTGGTAAAACTGATGGATTTCTTGCTCTGATTGAGCACTTTCAATCCGTCTGTAGTTTTCACCTGTACAGAAACATCCTTTACCTTTTTGTCCATTGCAAAAACTGAAATAGGAAGCGTTACTTTTTCGGTAGGTGATAATTTTCTTGGTAAAGTAGCCAGCACCATCAATGGCTTTTTCACTGGCGTTGATTTCTCTTGACTTCCATAGGCTTCCTTATTCACATCTCCTGCAACCACCATGGTTCTCACAGCACCAATATAATTGGGCAAGGTAATCTTATGTTCTTTGGTGGTTCCTTTTTCCAAAGTAAATGGACCTAAAAACTTTACTACCGGTTTGAAACGATTTGCTTTCTTATTCTTTCCTTTTTCCACACTTCCATCACCACCAATAGCATACACTTGATCAATGCTTCCTGCGTAAGCCCCAATGACATCATCAAACACATCCCAAGTCTTCACACCCAAAGCTTCACGGGCATAAAAAGATTTGTAAGCGTTGGGCGTTTTAAATCTTGTGAGATCCAATAATCCTTCTTCAACAACGGCCAAGGTATAAGTCATTGCCTTGTTGTTTTTCTCTGAAACTTTTACGGTAAATGATTTCTCTGGTTTTAATTCCGCAGGCATATTGATTACCGGTTCCAAAATGGTGTTCTTGTCCTCCACTAAAATCGGAATGGTTCCATACAATCGCAGTGGGAGATCGTTTTCTGAAACCTGATGGGGTTGCAGCAAGGATATGGTAGCATAGACATTCGGAGTCATTGCCTTGGTAATGGGAATTTCAGCTGTGGTGAATCCTTTTTGAGTAGTTACCCAAACCGATTCGATCACGTCTGTACCGTTCTCAATACTTATCAAGGCCCTTCCTTGAGAACCTGAAGGGAAGGTAATTTTGGCGGTTTCACCAACATTGTACTTTTCCTTATCTGCTGAGAAAACCAACATTTTAGCTGCCTCTTTATCAGCGGACCCCTCATTTTGCCACCAGTTTTTGTAGAAGTAAGCCGTTCTACCCGTTGCATGACCCCCTTTTTTGTCCAAGACTCGAATCAAAAATCTACCTCGATCTTCATCTGGGATGTTTAAATCGAAACTAGCGCGACCATTTTCATTAGTGTTTATTTTTAGGGTTTTGTATCTCTTCTTATAGCGACTCGAGGTATATCTCGATAAGTTATCTGAACCTGAACTCCACCACCATCGCCAGTGGATTTGGTAGATTTGTACTTCCAACTCCTGGTTTCCAACTGGTTTTCCGTCTTTATCGATACTCACCACTGAAAAAGATTGATTTTCATCCGTGTAGAAAGAACCATAGCGATTTCCCTCTGGAGATTTTAATCCCACAAATACATCGTAGGGAGCATATTTTTTAGAGAAGGCATCGATGGAAAAATCACCTCCTGTTTCAAAGGCCCGAACCAAAAATTGGATGTTGAGCATTCCAGGTGCGTTCTTTCCAACCTTCAATGATTTGGAAATTTTTGCTTTACCATTTTGATCTAGTTTACCCTCAAATACATTCAACTCTTGGGCGTAAAAATCTCTTGATGGATCGGTAAACTTGTAATCTTTGAAGTTTTTAAAACTAGTGGATGTGGCAGAAATCTTCGCTTTAATTTCGGCTTTTAAATTCTTAGCTGGTGTTCCGTGTAGCCAATTGACCTGCAAGTCTCCCTTAATCGGTTCGTTTTTGGAAAGCAAGGCCTCACCAAAATCAATTTTCATTTTTAAACGATTTGGTTTAACCGTTTCAACTTTCAAGTTCTTGTAAAACTTGGCACCACCCACAGATACCTTTGCCGAATAATTGCCCGTTGCATAATCGTCATTGGTGCCAATGGTAAATTTGTAAAAGCGATTCACATTTTCTGAAGTAACTTCTCGAAATACAAGCTTTCCTCTTGGGTCGGTCACTTCTAATTTCACTGGATGGTCCTCTGGCAATTTATTTTCAGCATCATTCAATAAAAAGGTCAAATGAATGTCATCCCCAGGACGCCAAACGCCGCGTTCTCCATACAAATACCCCTTGAGTCCTTTCTGTAGTCGTTTCCCAGAAACATCGAACTTGCTGAGCGAAAGTGCATTTCCATCAACCAATCGCAAATAGGCCTTGTTCTCTCCTTTAGAAACAATCGCAAAAGCCGCATTTTTCGGACTCTCAATTTTTAGCATTCCGTTTGAATCCGTTTTCTCTGATAAAATTTCCTGTTGCTGGTAATTGTAAATGGTAACCTCAGCTCCCGAAATTGGATTGGTATTGATAATGTCGGTTACCGCAAAGAAGTAGTTGTTATTGGTTCCTTGTTTGGCAATTACCCCCAAATTAGAGGCCAAGATGTTTTGCGTGATTTCTCTATCTGAATTGTAGTAGGCATCGTGACAAGGATTGTTGCGTTCTCTCCAATTGTAGGTGTAATTTTTATAGTAGTACAACTTATTGTCCCAGTACAATTCTTCATTCTCATTGTCCAAAAATGGATCATTGCCATTGGCTGATTTTGCAGATCCAGCGCATTTGTACAATACTTGATCTTTTGTAAAACTCAATTCTACCCGATAAATAGAACCTGGATCAATATCAATCATATTGGCCAAATCAATAGCATAGGCCTTCCAGTTTTCTTGGTAGTTTTCTGGATCTTTGACCAGGGTCATTTTTTCTTTAGCAATGGTTCTACCAACCTGTTTGATGGCGTTGTCGTAATCGCTATTCAAGTTGTTATCTTGCAAAAATTGCAAGACATTGTCTTCAAAAATCTTGATCACTCGAATGTTTACTTCCTTCACGTTAATGGCCTCGAAGTTGTATTTCAATCCAGAAGAATTCGGTAAAATCGTTCCGCTACTTATAGCTCGGATTTCAGGTTTGAGCGGTTCAAAGGTGAGTGAAAAAGTATTATCTCTTTTAAGTTTAAAATCATCCGTATTTCGAATCCCTTGAAAAACGGTCACATCTCTGGTTCCTGAAAAATTCCCATTTGAATAGACTTTCAATTCGTTTCCATTGACTACAAAATTGAGGTCTTTGAATCCTTTCACGCCCACCAAACCGTCAAAGTTTTGTTGTGGTTTTAGGGCGTCAGAAAAATTAATAGAAATATACTTGGAAGTTCCCTTAATCGCTTTGATGTCTACAATTTTGAAATTGTCTTTCCCTGGAATGGCAATTTCGTTCTCACCTTTGTTATTAGAATCGATGGCATTGCCATTCCAAGAAACCACTAATTTGGAGTCTTCTACAAATCGTTGAATGCTATCAATTTTAAAATCGAAGTACTTTCCTTGAGCATTCGAATCATCCCAAACAATATTTTTTGCCGATTCATTTTGAGTAGCAGTCACCAATTTCTGGGCTTCCTCCAGACTGATGATATCGGCCGATTTTACAACCCCTTCAATGAACTGCCAATCTTTCGAATAGGATTGCAACACCTTGGTCTGAATCGAGAAATTGGGCTTGATGGTCTTGAACTGAAAAGTATATTCACCGAGAGCGTCTGGGATATCTTTGTAAAATTTATCCAAGCGAATCGAAACGGTATACTCCGTATCTGGCTGTAATCTTTCATTCGGAATGAAGTTGAACGAATGATTGTTTACAAACTCAAACTCTCCATCAACGGCTGGTTTGATGGAAATGGCTCCAGAAGGAACAGACTCATTTTCCATGAGTCCCTCAATGTCTTTGGAAAGATTTACGGAAACTTTTTCTCTTACCGAAACCACACCCGAAGTTGTGTAGTTGATGTAATCTTTGAATTGATAGATGTTGTTTGCGTCCTTTTTTGACTTTGAACAAGCCAAAAAGAATAGGAATAACAAAGCATAGTGGAGGAATTTTGTAGTTTTCATAGCTAGTGGGTTGACCGTATGTTTTCTCATAACCCACAAGTTAAAAATTTTCCACTTTATGTCAATAAAAATCGTTTTGTGGTTTTCCGCAAATGAAAACTTGATTTGGGCACTAGAATTTAATTTATGGACATTATATTTAATATCTGAAACTAAATTAAAGACTAAGGATTGATCAAAACAGAAGGATATTTCACAACAGCTCCTCTTTTTTATGAGGTTCGGAAAGGGGTTTTACCTAGGTATCTAGCTATAGGTTTATTTTTTGATAATGAAGGAAAATATTGGGAGAATTACGTTTGGTCAAAAAATGATAAAAAAATAAAATTCCAAAAAGAAGATTTTTTTAATTCAGAAAGAAAAAGTAATTATCAGATTGATGGAAATGAAATACAAGTCACAAAAAACTTAGGTTCACCCATTGAAGGGATGATTTATTTTGAAATAATAAATGAAACTCAGATTCGATCAAAGCAGGATGGAACATTATTGACATTTAATTCATGGTAAATTGGGAATCCCAAATTAATAATCCTAAAATAAAAAATGAATGATTAGATATGATGGTTACTACATTGAAGAGCCAACCGAAATCATAAATGGTCGAGCCAAAACTAATAAAGTAAGTTTTTCATTTAAAGCTTATCACTTTGATGAGGACAATTATTTTTGGGTAACCTCTAAACATGATCATTTAGATTTACTTTCTGATTTTTCAAAATCAGATTTTAAAAGTCAGATTGAAGATCGAACAACATATAAAGAAGACTCAAATAAAATTATCGTACAAAAAGAATATGAATTCTCTAAGGACCTTGTTTTTGAGATAGACAATCCTGATGAAATAGTTAATAAACTAACAAAAAAGAAATCCTATTTTATTTCTTGGGAGGAATTAGAAAAGAATGAGTCTAAGGATTTCGAAGGTTCCCTGTTAAATAAAATATTTAGGCCTTTCGATCATGGAAAGTATAACGTTTTTTATGAATAGGGGTGTTTGATATACTTTGAGTATTTATAAAACAAAAATCTCCAGCCATTTGACTAGAGATTTCCTGAGGTGCCGAGCGGATTCGAACCGCTGTAGATGGTGTTGCAGACCACTGCCTAGCCACTCGGCCACGGCACCTTATAAGGTGTGCAAATTTAAGGTTTTTATTAATCTAAACAATAGTTTATCGTTCTTTTGTTAAGACGATAACGACCTCCTCAACATTGCCTCCAATTGGTGGATTTATCTTCGCAACCGAAACTTCTGCCTTCTGAATCATCGGAATTTCAACAAAGAAACGATTCAAAATTCGCTGGGCAACTTCTTCTAAAAGCTTGGATCGGACAGCCATTTCTTCCTTCACCACATGATTCAAATGAACATAGTCTACGGTATCATTCAAGTCGTCGGTTTTGGCGGACTTATCCAAATCGGCCCAAACACAAACATCCACCCGATAGTCTGATCCAATCTTCGCTTCTTCATCCAAACAACCGTGAAAAGCGTACAGTTTGATATTGTTCACTCTAATAATCCCCATGTGCGTCGGTATCTGTTTCTACTTCTTCCCACATTTTGTCTGAATTTAATCGGAAGGCTCCTTGGTAGTCAAAATTGCATTGATTTGGTGCAATGATGGAAAGGAAAGCCTCTCCCTTTCGATCTTTGTAGAGAAAATAGGTTTCTCCCAAAATGGGTTCAAAATTGTATTTGGCGTTGTACAGAATCTCGTTGTTTTTAAACTTTTCCAACAAGGCACTGTACTGCTGTTTGATCTCTTCAAATTCAGAGGCCAATTTTTTATTTACTCGCTGAATTCCATCATTCTTCCAAGTAGCCGTATTGAGCGGTTGAATCACCGGCGAACTGGCCGATGTTCCATAGGGCTTCAATGCAGCATCATAGGAATTCGTTTCCTCATTAAATACAACCAAATCTGGCTTTTTATCTTTCTTCATACGAGTTGCAAAAATACAACAAAAGGTATTAAACCAGGATGATTAAGCGATATCGCGCTTTACTTTTTAGGATTAATTTGTGAAAAAGTCAAAAACATTGCTTATCGCCCTCGTTTTTGTTTTGTAAAACTCCGTATACGTACAACGGTCACAAGTAACACTTGTATATTTCTCGGTTTGTACGTCAAATATTTTGGAAAGCACGCCTCCTGTTGCTCGCATCTGGCCAAGATTGTAATGATGATTCCCACACTTGGGACAGGTGTAATTTCTAATTTGTGAACTCATAAGTAAATGGATTTATCTATTAGAAGTAGAAAAATGAATTTTGTTACAATCTCCCGAGGGCAGTGCAATATTTTCTGTAATTTTGCCTCCTATTTACAAGAAATACAATGTCTGAAGAAAAAAGATCGTTGAACTTTATCGAACAAATTGTTGAAGAGGATTTGGCAAACGGAATGCCGAAGGAGGATTTGAAATTTAGATTTCCACCTGAGCCAAACGGATATCTTCATATTGGGCACACCAAGGCCATCGGAATTAGTTTCGGATTGGGCTTAAAATACAATGCTCCTGTCAACCTAAGATTCGATGATACCAACCCAGAGAAAGAAGAGCAAGAATATGTTGATGCTATCAAAAGAGATATCAAATGGTTGGGATATCAATGGGCGGAAGAACGCTACTCCTCAGACTATTTTCAGCAATTGTATGACTGGGCCATTTTAATGGTAAAGGAAGGAAAAGCTTATGTAGATAGCCAAACTTCTGAAGAAATGCGCATTCAAAAAGGAACGCCTACCGAACCCGGAACCAACAGTCCATACAGAGATCGGTCGGTAGAAGAAAACTTAGAACTTTTCATCGGAATGAAAGAAGGAAAGTTCCAAGAAGGCGATCATGTACTTCGTGCCAAAATCGATATGGCGAGTCCCAATATGTTAATGCGTGACCCCATTATGTACCGTATCATATACAAAACCCATCACAGAACTGGAGACGATTGGTGCATTTATCCGATGTATGATTGGACGCATGGTGAAAGCGATTACATCGAACAAATTTCGCATTCACTTTGTTCTTTAGAGTTCAAACCGCATCGCGAATTGTACAATTGGTTCCGCGATCATGTGTTTGATTACAGCAAAAGTGAGCTACCCTTAGTTCCGAAACAACGCGAATTTTCAAGACTCAACTTGAGTTATACCATCATGAGCAAGCGTAAATTGATGCGTTTGATTGAAGAGGGTGTGGTGGCCGGTTGGGACGATCCAAGAATGCCTACCATTTCTGGATTGAGAAGAAGAGGATATACTCCTGAAGCCATTCGCAGTTTCATTGAAACGGTTGGAGTTTCTAAACGTGAAAATGTGATTGATGTGGCCTTGTTGGAATTCAAGATTCGTGAGGACTTGAACAAAACGGCCAACCGAGTGATGGGTGTTTTAGATCCTGTGAAAGTCGTAATCACCAATTACCCTGAAGGACAAGAAGAAATGCTTCAAGCCGAGAACAATCAAGAAGATGAAAATGCTGGATTCCGAGAAGTACCTTTTTCGAGAGAATTGTACATCGAAAAAGAAGACTTTAGAGAAGAGGCCAACAAGAAATTCTTCCGATTGAAATTGGGTAAAGAAGTTCGTTTAAAGAATGCCTATATCATCAAAGCAGAAAGCTGCACCAAAGATGAAAACGGAAATATTACCGAAATTCAGTGCACTTACGATCCTTTGAGTAAATCAGGAAGTGGGACTCCAGAAAGTATGCGTCGCGTGAAAGGAACCTTGCATTGGGTGTCTATCAAACATGCTATAGAAGCTGAAGTTCGCGTCTACGATCGATTGTTTTTAGACGAAGCTCCCGATGGTCACAAAGACAAGGACTTCATGGAATTTTTGAATCCAGATTCCTTGCACACCATCAATGCTTTTGTAGAGCCAAGTTTGCAAGAAGCTAAGATTGGAGATCGTTTCCAATTCCAAAGAAAGGGATATTTCAACGTTGATGACGATTCAACTCCAGAGAAACTAGTATTCAACAAAACGGTTGGGTTGCGCGATTCTTGGGGCGGCGGGAAAAAGTAATTCTATCGTACGAATCGGTAGGTTAACTTGATTAAGAAGGTGTCGTTCGCCGGCGCATTGAATATCACGTCATTTACCTTGTCCAACAATCCGTCAGAAGGGTCTCCTCTCTGAACAGATCCTCTTGCCCATACCAAGAACAACTCTGAACCTGGAATGTATTCCCAACGTGCTACCAAGTTGGTCTGCAATTGTACAAAGGAGAAATCTGGATTTCCAAAGGTGTAATCTGTGGTACCATCAACATTTTCATCCACTAGGAATTCTCCATTTTGAAATGATAGCTGATTCTGATTGTATAGATTCACCCGGTCTGAAAAGCGCTCTGCAGCAGCAATGTTCACATATTTCAAGTCTGAGTATCGTCCTCTTGAAATAAAGGGCTGACCATAGAATTGAATGGAAATATCTGGATCTATACTGTAGGTAAAACGCATGGTGGTCGTTAATTGATCATTCTTGATGGTACCTAGAATGTAACGATTGTCATTGCCATAGGTTCTTGTGGAAACGTATTGCGATCTATCTTTGGTCTTTTCCAACTCCATTTGTAGAGAGAAGTTGAAAGCATCAGTCACCTGATAGTTGAACCCAGCATTGAATCGGTTTCGAGCAAATACATCCTCATCGGAATGCACGTTGGTATATCTCAGATTGTATTGGAAATCTTTCCCGCTATCCGAGTTAAAAGACACAAACATGTATCGGCTATTGGCAGAGCGCCATCTTGGTCCGCCTCTTAAAAAGAAGTTGTTAAATCGGCTAAAGTTGGCTCCGATTCCGATTCTTGTTCGTTCATTTTGAATCCAGTTGACATTATTTGCCAACTCGATTCGCACTCTATTTAGGTTACCATCAAAGTCATATTCAGTAGACTGCTCAAAATTGATAGACATGTTTCTGTAGGTCTTATTCGGATACAACCACAAGTAATCTACATTGGCAAATTGAATGATTTGATCGGTGTTTCTTAAGAATCCAACATCGTTCAATTCTAGCTCAGGAGATCTCCAAATGATTCCCCCATTGTATCGTAACTTATCACCACCAGCTCGTCCCATTTCGAAACGACCACCGGTTCCCGTTAATGAGGTTCTTGTGGGGTCTACAGCTACGTGGTTTGCACCTGGTCGTTGAAACAATCGGGTGATCGCTCGTTGTGTTTTTTCAATGGCCTCTTCGCTACCCATTACATGACTGAAAATTACGTTTCCATCAAGGTAGTATTCTCTATTCTTCCAGTTGTGATTGAAATCAATTCCAGCAGTATAGGCCGCCTTGTGAAGGTCGTTAAAATTACCATCAAGGAATCGATTGGTAGCGGTAAAGATTCCGCCCAAGAAGGAATTTCGTTCGTTAAAGTCTTGCTGAACACGCGCCACAAAGAAGTTGGTCATCGGCTCTACAATCTCTCTTCGTTCTTCGCCATTCACCTCACGTACCGTTGCATATTCGTTGGCCGTTAAACTTTCTAAGACACCGACTGAGAGTCCGTCTCTCGTTTTTCCAGAGAATTTAGCGGCACTTAAGATGGTAGTGTTTTGAGGCACATCGGCAAATTCACCCGGATTCAAACTTGGTGAATCGTGCGGATTTCTACCAATTCTTCTACTGTAAAATAAGTTGTCTCGTCCGTTGGCAAACTGAAAGTCAAAAATGTTGCTATTCTCTACAAAGAAAGGTCGTTGTTCTCTAAAGAAAATTTGGAATCCGTCTAGTGCAATGGCCCCTGGGTCAGCTTCAACTTGACCGAAATCTGGATTCACGGTAAGGTCTAAGGTAAGGTCATTGGTAATACCGATTTTTGCATCCAATCCGGCATTCGTAATAAAGTCGCTTCCGTCTCTAAATGGGTTCCCTACTTCCGCTGGATAGTTATCATATTGCCCCACCACAAAAGGTTGAATCTCTAACTGTTTGTTTGACACCAAATCTTTGAGTCCGTGTAACTCTCCGGCCTCCGAAATAAATCCGGCTTGATCATTCGGAATTCGTTGCCAAAGCGAGCGCTCTTGCAATCTAAAAATGGTTCTGTTGACGTTCAATCCCCAGATTTGTTCTTTGGCTTTTCCGAAGCGCAATTGACTCAATGGAATTTTCATTTCGGCGGTCCAACCTTTGTCATCAATCTTGGCATCTGTCCACCACACAGGGTTCCAACTATCATCCCAATTTTGGCCATTTTGGGACGCCAACTCCTCACCTTTTACCCCTGCCGCAGTGGTGGTAAATACAAAAGCCGTTCGTTTGTCATGGTAGCTATCAATAATCACATTGACACGATCACCCGCAAAACCATCACGACGACTCAATCGGCTTTCAATCTTGTCTGGTTCGTCATCAAAAGCACGTATGGCCACATACAAATACTTTTTATCGTACATGATTTTAAAGGCCGTATCATAGGTAGGCGGAGTACCCTCATCAGGGTCTTTTTCGGTAAACCCAGAAGACCACTCGACCACATTCCAGGCATCTTCGTTCACATAGCCATCAATTACTGGGACTTTAACCAAGCGATTGGTATTGTAAATACGCTTTGGCAAAGACTTGGTTTCTTGGGTCTGGGCCTTACTTGGCAGTGAAATTAGAATCGCTAGAAAGACGATAAGGGTCGATAATCTCATGAAAGTTGATTCAGTTTGGCGTCTGTTTTATGACGGTGCAAAAGTAACTTTCTTTTCTCTTAACTATTTGTTAATTGTCCTTGGAAGCCAAGTGCATTAAATATAAAGGAATAGCTATTTGTCAATCAAATAATTAGTTGTAAATTTGCAGGCCTTTTTTAAGGTAAAAATGAATTATTAACAGAACAAAAACTAAATGTCAATGGACACATTAAGTTACAAAACAGTATCGGCCAACAAAGCTACCGTAAATAAAGAGTGGGTTTTGGTTGATGCGGACGGGCAAACATTGGGTCGTCTTGCTTCTAAAGTAGCCAAGCTAATTAGAGGCAAATACAAACCAAATTTTACTCCTCACGTAGATTGTGGAGATAACGTGGTTATTATCAATGCAGAGAAAATTAACCTAACAGGAAAGAAGTGGGATGACAAAACCTACATCAGACACACTGGCTATCCTGGAGGACAGAGATCGTTAACTGCTACTGAGATGTTCGAGAAAAATCCAACAAGATTAGTAGAAAAAGCAGTAAAGGGTATGTTACCTAAAAACAAATTAGGTAGTGCTTTGTTCAGAAACTTGTATGTATATGCAGGTAGCGAGCACAAGCATCAAGGACAATCACCAAGAGCTATTAACCTTAACGATTACAAATAATGGAGACAGTACACAAAATCGGTAGAAGAAAAACAGCAGTTGCGCGTGTTTATGTTTCTGAAGGAAAAGGAAATGTAACCATCAACAACAGAGAGTTAAAGAACTACTTTACTACAGGAACGTTACAATATAAAGTTCAACAACCATTAATGTTAACAGACAACTTAACGTCTTATGACATCAAAGTGAATGTTTACGGTGGTGGTGTAACAGGTCAGGCAGAAGCAATTCGTTTGGCAATTACCAGAGCTTTAGTAGCTATCAACGAAGAAAACAAAGCAGTGCTTAAGCCAGAAGGATTATTAACTCGTGATCCTAGAATGGTTGAACGTAAGAAATTCGGTCAGAAGAAAGCACGTAAGAAATTCCAGTTCTCAAAACGTTAATATGCTGTATTGGTTTCAGCAAATGTTGGAACCAAATCAGTTTTATTTTCAGAGAGCTGTTATCACAATTTAATAACAGTTTAGTATCTAAATGTATAAGACCAAAAAAGCTACTTATACATTGATCAATTAAGAAAGTAAACAACATGGAAAACGCAAACATTCAAGAATTATTAGACAGTGGCGTACACTTTGGTCACTTAACAAGAAAATGGGATCCAAATATGGCTCCTTACATCTACACAGAGCGCAATGGCGTACACATCATCGATTTGTACAAAACTGCTGCTAAAATTGAGGAGGCTTCTAAGGCACTTCACAAGATTGCAAGCTCTGGTAGAAAAATCTTATTTGTAGCTACAAAGAAGCAAGCAAAAGATATCGTTGCTGAAAAAGCAAAATCAGTAAACATGCCTTACATCACTGAAAGATGGCCAGGTGGTATGTTAACCAACTTCGTAACTATCAGAAAAGCGGTTAAGAAAATGGCTGCTATTGATCGTATGAAGACTGATGGTTCTTTTGACGCTTTGTCTAAGAGAGAAAAATTACAAATCAACCGTCAAAGAGAGAAGTTAGAAAAGAACTTAGGTTCAATTTCTGACATGACTCGTTTGCCAGGTGCATTGTTTGTAATTGACATCAAAAAAGAACACATCGCTATTGCAGAAGCTCAGAAATTAAACATTCCAATCTTCGCAATGGTAGATACAAATTCAGATCCAAGAAAAGTTGATTTTGTAATTCCTGCAAATGATGATGCTTCTAAGTCTATCGACAAGGTATTGACTTATGTAACCAACGCTGTTGCAGAAGGATTGTCTGAAAGAAAAGCAGAGAAGGAAAAAGCAAAAGAAGCAAAGGAAGCTGAAGCTGTAAAAGAAGAAAATTAATTAAAAAATAAATCTAGAAATGGTTAAAATAAGTGCTGCTGACGTTAAGAAGCTAAGAGACACAACTGGTGCCGGTATGATGGACTGTAAGAAAGCATTGGTTGAAGCTGAAGGTGATTTTGACAAAGCAATAGATATTTTACGTAAAAAAGGTCAGAAAATTGCTGCTAAAAGAGCAGACAGAGAATCTACCGAAGGAGTTGCGGTAACTCGTGTTAACGCTGATAACACTGTAGGTGTTGCGATCGTTTTAGCATGTGAAACTGACTTCGTTGGGAAGAACGAGAAGTTTGTTGCATTGGGTGGTGAGTTTGCTGATATTGCCTTAAACTATAACACAAAAGAAGAATTCTTAGCTGCTGATTTCGGCGGAATTACCGTTGCCGAGAAATTGGTTGAGCAAACTGGTGTAATCGGAGAGCGTTTGGATATCGCTTCTTTCGAAAAATTAGAAGCTGCTTATGTAGGTTCTTACACACACATCGGTAAGATTGCTGCTTTGGTTGGACTTTCTTCTAAAGTAGACAATGCTGAGGTATTGGCGAAAGATGTAGCAATGCAAGTTGCTTCTATGGGAGCCACTACTTTGTCTTACAAAGATTTTGATCCTGCCTATGTTGCTTCTGAAACGGAAGCTAGAATTGCAGCGATTGAAAAAGAAAACGAAGAGTTAGCTCGTTTGGGTAAGACCTTAAAAAATGTACCACAATACATTTCTATGGCACAATTAACTGATGAGGTTTTAGCAAAAGCTGAAGAAGATGCGAAAGCACAATTAGCAGCTGAAGGCAAGCCAGAAAAGATTTGGGATAGAATCTTACCTGGTAAAATGAACCGATTCATTTTAGACAATACAACTTTGGATAAAGAGCAGTGTTTATTAGATCAGACTTTTATTAAGGATGAAAAGAAAAACGTTGCAGAATACGTTGAATCTTACGGTGATGTTGAAATCACTGGATTTAAACGTATCGCTTTAGGATAAGTTTTTATTGATAAACCTACAATTGAAAAACCTCTCGAGAAATCGGGAGGTTATTTTTTTGGTATCAAATAATTTTTATCTTTAGAAGCATCAATCTAAACCACTCACTATGAAGAAATTAATTTTCTTATTCTTAGTTGTATTTTTCTTTAGTCCTTTTGCTTTTGGTCAAGATTCCGCTCCCGTTGAAGGTGAATACCATGCTGTTTTAATAGGTATCAATGAATATAGTGATAGCAACGTACAAGATTTAGTAGAACCGGCGGTTAGTGCTGCCATGCTAGGTAATTTACTTTCTGCAAAGTACACATTCAAACCAGAAAATGTCACCTTGCTTTTAAACGCCACCAAAAACAACATTTCCAAAACCTTTTTTGAATTGCGAAAAAAGCTGAAAGAAAAGGACAATTTACTCATCTTTTTTGCAGGACATAGTGGATATAATATGTCTGGTGAATATGGTTATTGGATGCCATCCGACGTAGAAATGGAATTTGAGGTAAATATTCTTTTGAATAGTGAAATAGTAAACCATCTAAAAAATCTTAAAGCAAAACACATTCTCTTAATTTCAGATGGTGTTTTTGCAGGAAATAATCTAACCACTCGAAGTTATTCAAACAACAACATCGATAGTCAATCTAATTATATCAGTAGGGAGGCCATGACCAACGGAATGCTGAAGTCTTCTTTGGATAAAAGTGTATTTTTTAGCTACCTATTCAAAAGGTTAAAAGACAATACCAAATCAACATTAACAGCAAGATCATTATTCAATAGTATCGAGGATGCCGTGATTAATAACAGCAATAATATTCCTCAATTCGGAACCATCCGAATGGTAGGTGATGAAGGCGGAAGATTTATATTTGTAAAAAAATAAACCAATAAGGAAGGTAACTATGAAAAAACTACTACTTCTTTTAGTCTTTATAGGAGCTCAAAATCTGAGTTCTCAAGGAATTGATGACGAATTCTCTTACAATAATTTCAATTGGCGGACCATTTCTACCACTCAGGATTATAAAATTTCTGGCGATCAAATGATCGTTTTTCAAGCAAGAGAAAAATTAGGCTATTCTGCCGGTGTTACCGTACATCGAAAGGCTATCGATCATTCCAATGACTTCAAAATCACCAGCAACATGCGATTGACCAATGGCGCTACTGGGAACGGATTGGCATGGAATATTGAAGACGCTCGAAACCATTACAAATTTCTCATCACCGATAGAGATGGTCAGTATGCCATTTACCGCGTGAGTAACGGCAAGGCTACTGCCATCAAGAAATGGGGCGGTGCACCAGCCATTCATAAAAAATTCAGTTGGAATGAGCTAAGCGTCCAAAAAAGAGGAAGTCGCACCTATTTCTATATAAATGGAGAAGAGGTTCATAACGCTTATATTTCTTACAACAGCTATCCAAAACAAGTTGGTTTGTTTTTAGGTCAGGGATCTACCATTAACCGAATGGTGGTTGAAGATTTCCGTCTAGAAACTCAATCCAGAAAAAATGGAGAAAATGGTCGTCGAAGTGATGGTGACCGAGCGCCAGGTAGAGGAAAAAACTAAGCCTTTAATTGATCAATAAAATCGTCGATAGACAATCCGTCCGTTACCGAAAAATCGCCAATCTTGGTGCGTCTTAGGGATGCCAAATAGGCTCCTGAATTCAATGCTTCGCCAAAATCATTGGCGAGCGACCGAATGTAGGTTCCCTTGCTGCAAGACACGCGAAATTCTACCAAAGGCATTTCAATCTTGGTAATTTCAAAACTTGTGATGTTAACTTTTCGGCTCTTTATCTCTGTTGTTTCGCCTTTTCGTGCAATGTCGTACAAGCGTTTGCCATCTTTTTTAATGGCCGAATAAATCGGTGGTTTTTGATCGATTTCTCCAACAAACTTTATGGTCGTTTCGTAAATCAATTCTGAAGTAATATGAGAGGTTTCAAAGATCTGGTTGACTTCTGTTTCTAAATCGTAACTCGGAGTGGTCGCTCCAAGATAAATGCTTCCTGTATACTCCTTTTCCTGTGCTTGATATTCGTTGATACTTTTGGTTTTCTTTCCAGTGCAAATGATCAACAATCCTGTAGCTAGCGGATCTAAGGTACCTGCATGACCTACTTTGATTTTCTTTAATCCGAATTGCTTTTTGATGTGCCACCGAATTTTATTCACCGCTTGAAAGGAGGTCCATTCCAATGGCTTATCGATGAGCAATACTTTGCCCTCAAGAAATTCTTCTTTTGTCATGTTTAGATAAAGGAAACAACAATGGCAATTACCCCAACAATGGCGCAATAGATAGAGAAGTAGGTCAACTTGCTTTTTTGTACCAAGGCAATCATCCACTTACAGGCCAACATTCCAGATACAAAGGCAGCTACGAACCCAAGGCTGATCGGAACGATTTCCGACGATTGGAAGTTGATGTCTCCGCTCAACAAATCCTTAGCTATGGCTCCGAATATTAACGGAACTACCATTAAGAATGAGAATCTCGCTGCTTTGGTTCTATCAACACCTAATAACACGGTGGTTGATATGGTAGCACCCGATCTGGATATACCAGGTAACATGGCAATCGCCTGTGAAATACCAATGATGATTGCATTGAGATAAGACACTTCTTTGTCGGTATTCTTGGCCCGATCTGCTAGGACTAACAAAAGCGCTGTAACCAATAACATAGCTCCAACTAAGGCAATATTTCCTCCAAATAAAGATTCCAATTGTTCTTCAAAAAGCAATCCGATCACCACTGCGGGAATCATGGAAAGCACAATTTTGGCAGAAAAAATAAACTCGTCATTCCATTTGAACTGGAAGAGTCCTTTTAAAATCTGAAGTACTTCAGCTCTAAATATTACAATGGTACTGAGTGCCGTCGCAAAGTGTAAAACCACAGTAAAGGTCAAGCTTTCTTCAGGCAAGGAAGTATCGCCCAATATGGCTTTTGCTAATTCTAAATGTCCGCTTGAAGAAACTGGAAGAAACTCGGTAAGTCCTTGGATAATCCCCAGAACAACCGCCTCAATACTATTCATAACTAGGTTTTTGGTTTGACTAAAATAGCATAAATTTCAATAGCAAAACCAATAATTACAAGGGTTGGCGCCAAACGAATGCGTCGCCAGCTATAAATTTCTTCGTTAAAAACTTCTGGATTGTCACTTCCGCCTCCTGCCATTAAGATAAAGCCAAGAGCGATGGTTGCCAATCCGATTAGCATAATGATGTAATTGTTTTTTCCAAAGAGAAACTGTGGCTTGTTTTGGCTGTCTTTTTCCATAATCTAGTAATAAAGTTCGTCGGTTTGCAAATTTAAGAAGCGTTGCGTGGCAAAATAAGTACTTAACCAAGTAATGAGCAAGGAAACGAGTAGAATTCCGCCTACCAGATATCCCAGCGTTTGATAATCTTTTAAAATGTACAAGCTAGGTGCGTATTGATCGATGTAATACACCACTACAGCTACCCCAATCAATGCCAAAAGGGCTCCAATAAAGCCCAAACGAATGCTCCTCCAAATAAAGGGTCTTCGAATAAAACTTTTGGTAGCTCCTACCATTTGCATGGTTTTTATATTGAATCGCTTTGCGTAAATAGATAGTCGAATGGAACTGTTGATTAATAGGATGGCGATGAACCCAAAAAAGGAGCTCACTACCAACAACCAAAAGCTCATTCGCTGTATGTTTTTTGTAAGTAGATTGATCAAGGGTTTGTCGTAAGAAACATCGGCTACAAAGGCATTTTTTAGAAAACGATCTTCCAAATCTTGCATGCTTTCAGGAGTTACATATTCTGCTTTCAGGTAAATGTCTATTCCGTTTTTCAAAGGATTCTTCCCTAAGAAGGTCAAGAAATCTTCTCCTAGTTCTTTGCTGTATTTTTTGGCTGCTTGAGACTTGCTGGTATAGATCAACCGTCGGGTAAAATCTTCTTCCTCCAAAGAAGTTTTGAAGGTATTGATTTGCGCGTTGGTCACCTCATCTTTTAAAAACAATGTAAAGGCTACCTTTTCTTTTACGCGATTGGCAACGGTGGTCGATTTGAGCAAAACCAAACCAAGAATACCCACCATAAAAAGCACGAGTGCGATGCTGATCACTACCGAAAAGTAAGATGACAAGAGTCTGCGTCGTTGGTATTTGTCTAGTTTGTTACTCATAGTTTCTTAACGGCTAGCAAGATATCAAATTGTGCTAACTCGCAGATAGAAGCTTTACTATATCTATGTTAAAGTTATTCGGCGTCCTGACAAAGCTCAATCAGAACTCCATTGGTCGTTTTTGGATGCAAGAATGCAATGATTTTATTATCGGCTCCTTTCTTCGGAATTTCGTTCAATACGGTGAACCCCTCACCTTTTAAGCGTTCAATTTCGGCATGAATGTCATCTACCGCAAAAGCGATGTGATGAATTCCTTCCCCTTTTTTTTCGATAAACTTGGCGATAGGACTATCGGGTTTGGTGGCTTCTAATAATTCAATTTTGTTTGGCCCGCACATAAAAAAAGAGGTTTTTACCCCTTCAGAGGCCACCTCTTCGATCTTGTAATGTTCTTTTCCAAATAAACTTGCAAATACTGCATTTGACTTTTCAATGTCTTTAACGGCAATCCCTAGGTGTTCTATTTTTTTCATATTATAAAGTTACAAAACCCCTAAAATTAGCCACTTTTTTTTGGTGAATATTTTCGGGTTATTGGGCTATGATTCGAAGCACGTTAATCACTACTACTGCATCGAAAAGTGGATTTGTTATAATGAAAATAAGCTAGTACAATGTTAGTTATCTTGTTTTAAATTTTCAAGTTATGCTGATTCTTAGCTATTGTTTTGGTGATGTTATTTCCTCTTTAAGGTAACACAGGTTTTACATTTATTTGACCTCCAATAGCTTTTAGAACTTTCATAATTGTCTCAAATTGTGGTTTAGCTCCCTCTGAAAATGCCTTATAAAGACTTGGTCTGCTCATTCCAGTTCTTTCGGCAATTTTAGTCATACCTATAGCTTTCGCAATATGTCCAATTGCAATTACTAAATCAGAACTATCACCTTCTTCAAGAACAGTATTTAGATACTCAGCTACCATTTCTTCACTATCTAAGTAGTCTGCAATATCAAATTTAGAAGTTGTCATATTATTCACTTTTTATTTTGTCCCAGATATCTTTTGCTTTTAGGATATCTCTCTTTTGAGTTGATTTATCTCCCCCAATTAAAAGAATCACAATTTTGTTATCCTCTTCTTTGAAGTAAACTCTATAACCTTTGGCGTAATTGATTCTCATTTCACTGATGCCATAACCTACTGGCTTGCAATCTCCGTAATGACCATCTGATTCAAGTTTTTGAATTCTAAAAATTATTTTGGCTTTTGCTCTAATGTCTTTAAGCTTACTAAACCACTTATCAAATTCAGATGTTTTTTCAATAATGATCATTTAAAAGTGTATCCACTTGGATACAAAAATAGAAAATAAAATTTATTCTGGATAAAAATTTAGACGAGTAAATATTTCTTTTTGATTTAATTAACTCTAGCAATGACCTACCGTGCAACAATACGTAGCTCATCAATCATCACCGCACCATCTAGAAGCGGGTTTTTACCTGAACCTGTGTATTTGAAACCAATATGGATTTTTCCTAGGTATTGAGATAGGTCAATAAGACCCACATCTTTGAATTGATACCAAGTATCATTTGGGTTGGGGAGATTTCCATGTAAAGGCATCCAATCAGCATTCAAAACATTAATTCCGTCAAAATTTTTTGAGACAAGCACCTCCAGTTTGTTCCGTTCCGATTCGAGATGGTGTTGAGCATTACGGAAATTTAGGTACACCTCTCGATAATTTTCTGTCTCAATTTGAGGAGTGATTAACCAAGCCTCATTCTCAGAGTCATTGGTTCCATAACCACTGAATTCCGCATACCCATTTCTACGAAAAACCTGTTCGGTCCATAGCTGTCGACCTTTTTCTGCATAATTGATCCAATCTGGGAAATCAAAATCCGTATTGTCTTTTCCTTCATCAAAGTTCTCTTCAAAAAGAATTTCAAAGTCACTGATTTCCATTGGAAAACATCTTGATTGATCCATCTGAACTCCATCAGTATTATTGAGCGTCAACACCAAATTACTTCCATTATAGGTTTTTGAAATTACCCCCGAGATCGAACCCAATCCTGTAGGTAAAAGCTCAAACCTAAACGCAGCAAACGTGCTAGTCTCCAGCATAAAATTGGTGAAACCAAATCCGAAACAAGTTTCTATGGTTCGATGTGTGTCGAATTGATCACTAGCGTCCACATAAGTTTTACCCGATAAGACTTGGGGAAATTGTACATCCATAAGTCTCGTGTACATACCAATATGACCTTCATTTATTTCTGCCAGTCCCAAATCAAGGGGTACCAAATCCTCTGATCTATCGGTTCGGAGCACTTGATTGTTCGTTTGAAATATCGATAAATTTTCAATTTCGTTGTCTTCATTTTTGGTTCCTCCAATTGCTATGACACCATCACCAGACCTTACTTCACCCAGATACAATCCTTTAAGGTTTATGTAAACCTCTCTGCCTACATTGTATTTGTTATGGATATCCGTTAGTTCAGTTGCAATCTTAATAGCTGCTTTTGGATTTTCCTCATTGTCTTGAATGTAAAATTCTTTATAATAATTTCCTTCAGCATCAGAAGAAGTTACAAATCCTTTAACCACTAAATTGGAAGTGATTTCAGTAGCCTGGTCCTGAACAAATAAGTCTTTTAAGCTCTTTAAAGGTATCTCAGAATACTCCCCGGACCTTACTTTATCCAATAATTTTTGAAGCTCTATATTCTCTTCAAGACCTAAAGATTGGGGGAAAGCCAGGGTCTTGTGATCAATACAGGATTGGAAAGTGACAAAAAATGATAGTAAAAGTAAAACGCAAGTTTTGTTCTTAATTTTCATAGCAATATTTTAAAATCGAACACTCATATTTAAAAAGTAGGTCGTCCCTCGGCCAAACCAGTATTTATTTCCAAATACAGGAGTAGTCAAGGCCTTGTCATCTCGTAGTTGGCGAAAATTTGAATTGCGGCCTTGTTCAAATCCTCCTGATCGAAAGTTTTGATTGAACAAGTTATTGACAGTTCCAAACACACTAATAAACTTGTTGTTAATTCGCCAAGATTTTCCTCCCACCAGGTTGACAACGATATAATTATCAAATCTTTCTTGCTTCAGTAACTCTTGAGCTAATATTGGATCATAATCCACAAATGGCAGACCGTCTGAATCCTCATAAAAATTAGATGTCCTATTCAATGGAGCGATATCTATAAAGGTATTGGCAAATAAATTTGCCGTGCTTCCAAACCACCAATAATCTGGATCTCTATACTCAAAACCCAAGGAAAGTGCTGTTTGAGGACCCGAAGCAATTCGATATCCTTTTATCAATGTTACATACTCTTTTGATCGAAAATTTGAATCAAAAACTCCTGTATTTGATATATCAGAAGTGAGATATAAACTTGGATTGTTTGCATAAAAATGTTGGCCAGCAGCCGCAACTCCTTTCATTTTTAATGAGGACGTCAATTGAGCCTCCAATCCGAATTCGATTCCTAAATGCCTTTTGTTAATTCCGTGAAGTACTTCTTGCACAAAAGCTGTATTATCGCCTCCTACCCCATCCGCGAAATAAAAGGATATGTCTGTAGCATTTTTAATGTCATTGAAATAAAACGTTAGTTTGGAAGTAATAGAAGGGGTCCTAAGAATATAACTTAGATCGGAACTGAATATCTTTTCACTTTTCAAATGATTAACTATTGCATTGTTCTCTCTAACATTTGAAAAGGAATTTCTTTGAGTTGGTGCTGCACTTAGCCATCCGATGTTCATATTAAACAAATGACGACCGGACAACTTGTAAGTTGCTCCAGCTTTCATCCCTAGGTCGAAGAATTTTAATGTTTCAGAGGGTCCAAGAGAATTATTCTCAAACCTGCCATTTTGAAATAATCCCACACGCTGATGAGAAGTGGACGCAAAGGATAATGCGGTAAAATATTCGATTCTTTTTTCTTTGAAATGGGCTTGAACAAATCCATCCATTAAGTTGGAACGAAGCCGATAGTTGTATTTCAACTTATCTCCTACACCCACAATTCGATTAGGTTCTAAGAGATTATTTTGTCTTTGAGTAGCGGTTTCGGCAAAATTATTCACGTCCAAATAACCTAGGCCTCCTAAGAGATCGATAGCCTCTGCATAATGATGGGCACTTAACGTGCGGTATCCCAATTTTGCCGTTAGGGTGAACTGATCGTTTATAAAACTATTCAGAATGACATTGAAACTAGTTTGCCTATCTTCATTTTTGTCTTCATACAGAACATAGGAAGATTCTTTTCCGACCTCCGCATTCGTTATATTAGCTTCAAAAAGATTGTTCCAGTTTAACTGTCCGTTTTGATTGAAATCGGTCAGACTCGTATACGCCATTTCACGATTTTGGTTTCGGAGGGAATAACTCGGTAAGTACTGATAATAGATCGGACTTGGATTAGACCCTCCATTAAAGTCGATTCTACTGTTAGATATATGACCAAATTGATAGGCGAAATTTGTTTGAAGTGAGGTGTTTTTAGAAATGTCCCAAGTGTGATGAAGCATTACGATGGGCTCTATTACTTCCTTGATTCTGGAGTTTATTTTCTCTCCATTGATAAATCCCCAATATTCATTGTATCGAAAACCCTTGAGATCAAATACCTCCTGGGTCATGGGTGCGGACTTCCCCCTCCTATTTGGGGTAAATATGGCTGTAAGATTTAGCCAATGATTCTTGCTCAGCTTTTTTTCTATCGAAGCAAATGCCGAATAGGCGTTATAAGATGTCCCTTCCTGAAAGCCCTCAACACCTGCTCGTCTGCTTCCTGAAAATACAAATGCCCAACCGTCGGCCCTCAATCCAGAAGCATAGGTTCCCATTACTCTGTGCTGGTAACTTCTATTAGAAGAAGCATAAGAGAACCGAATTCCTTTTCTTTGCAAAGAAGCTCTTGTATCGATATTGGTGGATCCCAAAACACCGCCGAAGGCATAACTTGAAGGGGTTAGTCCATTGCTGAACTCTTGATTACGGAGTACATCATTCAAACCACCCCAATTGCTCCATTGTGGACGTCCGTCCGCGAATTTGTTCATTTCAATTCCATTTATAAGAATCTTTGCATTTCTAGAATCAAGACCTCTTATTCTAAAAAATGAAGAACCAAATTCAAAGGCAGCAGTTCGTAAAAATACATCACGCGTAGCCTGCAGGAGTCCTGCAATATTGTCTGAGGCATTGGTATCTTCATTAAGTTCGTCATCCGTTAACGTTATCAAACTCAAATCGGTTTCTTCAGCAAGGTCAGGAAATAGAAAAAGCGTGCCCAAATCAATGGTCGTCCCATGTAAGACTATCGGAAATTGAGATGATTTGTAATCTAAAAATCTCACTTTTAACTGATAATCCCCATCGGTCAAACCAGAAAGTTTGAATTCTCCCTTTGCATTTGTTTTGGAATTTATCTCTGAATTTAAGATGTCTATTTGAGCACCCAGTATTGGCTTTTGAGTATCGCCATCAACAACCCTCCCCACCACAATATTCTGAGAGTGGGAGTGCAAGATGGCGTTTGCCATTAGTAGCCCAAGCACAATATATTTTTTCATAGCAGCAATGATTTTCCAAAGAAAATCGATCTAAAAGTAATCGGTCAGACCATTCTACAGCATCGGAAAACCGCAACGAAAAAAGCCTAATTTATCTAATTAAAACCTCTAGATTTCGTGAGTTCAAAAAGCTATGAAAACAATCATTCTAATCGTCACAATAAGTTTTGGCTCCTGTGTTTATGGGCAAAATTCAAGGCAAGGAAAGCAATATTCCATTCGGACCATTGCGTTTTACAACCTTGAAAATCTATTTGATACCATTGACGACCCATCCACATATGATGAAACAAGTCCTATTATGGAATCCATTCAAAATCGTAGTCTATTGTATCGAAAAAAAATAGAGAATATGGCTTATGTCATTTCTCAAATTGGTAGCGAAAAAGCCAATACCTCACCCGCTATAATTGGGGTTTGTGAAGTAGAAAACAGAAGCGTTTTAGAAGACTTAGTCCACTCAAAACAGCTCAAAGCAAAGAACTATGAAATTATTCATTATGAGTCTCCAGACAAAAGAGGAATTGATGTTGCGCTTCTGTACCAAACCAAATATTTCAAACCCATCCATCATGAGGTTTTCAACCCTAATATTTACAGAGAAAATCGAAGAGTATATACCCGAGATCAGTTATTAGTGTCAGGATATTTAGACGATGAACTGGTTCATATTATAGTGAATCATTGGCCTTCAAGAAGTGGTGGTGAAGAAAAATCTCGTCCTCTTAGAGAAAAAGCCGCTTATCAAAACAAAAAGATTATTCAAAGAATACGCATGCGAGATGAGAAAGCAAAGATTTTGATCATGGGAGATTTTAATGATGACCCTATCAATAGTAGTTTAAAAGCAGTTTTGAAAACCAAAGGCATTAAGTCCAAATTGAAAGAAAATGATCTTTATAATCCTTATGAAAAACTGTTTAAAAAAGGGCTGAACACTCTTGGTCACAGAGATCATTTGAATTTGTTTGACATGATTTTGGTTTCAACTCCCCTTCTAAGTAAAAGGAAAAAAGACTACTCCTCTTACAAATTTTATCAGGCAAAAATCTTCAACAAACATTTTCTGATTACTCGAAATGGAAGGTTTAAGGGCTATCCTTTTCGAAGTTTTTCCAATGGGGTGTTTACGAATGGATTTTCTGATCACTTTCCAGTATATGTTTATCTGATTAAATCCATTCCATAAAAAAAGCCCTGCATTGCTGCAGGGCTTTTCATAAATGATAAATTTTTGCCTTATACAATACTATTCAAATTTGAATCGGTATTGCAGGTATCTGTAAGCATCTCTAGGTATAATCGAAACCCACTTTGAGTGTTTTAAGTACCACTTAAAACGGATTGATTGTAGTCCTTGTGTTAAATAAGCAGCAATAAAAGGATGTACATGCAAATGTATCTTTCTATTGGTAGATTTACTCGATTTCAATTTTGAAATCATTCTTTCTAACTCTAATTCTAGCTTTTCAATTAGGACGATTGGAGCTTCTACTTCTCCATTACCACTCGGATTGGGTTCTTTTGTTTTGATTTCAAGCTCAGGTCTTACCCTTTGTCTTGTAATCTGAACCAGACCGAATTTACTTGGCGGTAGTATTTTGTGTTTTGTTCTGTCTAATGCCATTACATCTTTTAGATGTTGGTAAAGCTTATTCCTGTTTTCTGATTTATGCATATCGATAAAATCAACAACAATAATACCTCCCATATCTCTAAGCTGTAATTGACGGGCTATCTCTGTAGCCGCAATTAAATTTACTTCTAAGGCGGTTTCTTCTTGCGAATTTGCTTTGTTGGATCGGTTTCCACTATTCACATCAATAACGTGCATAGCTTCTGTATGTTCGATGACCAAATAAGCACCTTTGCTCATGGAAACTGTTTTTCCAAACGAGGTCTTAATCTGCCTTTCAATTCCATATTTTTCAAAAATTGGAATTTTAGATCGATGAAGTCTTACAATCTTTTCCTTTTCAGGATAAATCTCCTGCAAATACTCTTTGATTTCTAGTTTTAAGGTTTCGTCGTTAGTGACGATACTCGTGAATGTATCGTTCATCACATCTCTAAGGATGGACGAAGCCCTATTCAACTCGCTTAAAATTTTGGTTGGAGTATTCGTATTCGGAATTCGTTTACACATGTTCTTCCAGCGATCCAGAAGATTTTCGAGGTCGCGATCTAATTCTGCTACTTTCTTGCCTTCGGCGACTGTTCTGAGTATGATTCCGAATCCTTTCGGACGGATACTCTTCGCCAATTTTTTTAGTCTGTCTTTTTCTTTCACGTCTGCGATTCTCGAAGAAACGGAAATGCGATTGGAAAAAGGAACCAAAACAATATATCTTCCTGCAATTGAAAGTTCTGAACTCAATCGTGGACCTTTTGATGAAATTGGTTCTTTTACAATTTGAACCAATAAATTTTGTCCTTTTTTTAAGACACTATCAATACTACCATCTTTGTTAATGTCTTTTTCAAAACGAAAGTTTTTAAAAGTGAACTCTTTATACCTACCTGTACTTACTTTCTTTAAAAACTTATTTAATGAATTTACTTGAGCGCCTAAATCGTGGTAATGAAGAAAACCGTCTTTAGGGTATCCTACATTTACGAAAGCCGCATTTAAACCGGTCAACACTTTTCCAGTTTTGGCTAAAAATATATCGCCAACCGAAAATTTATTGTCTGTGGTTTCATTGTTTAATTCAATAAGTTTTCCATCCCTTAGTAAGGCAAAATCAATATCAGATGAATTGGAACGAATTATTAATTCTGTTTTCATACTGAAAATGGTTTGTATCTGCACAAATGTACAGAGGGATTAATAGTAACAGGTATTTACATACCAGCTGAGGCTTTATCAAAACCTCATATGTCAATGAACTTTTTTTGTCTTATAAAAGAAAAGTAAGCTGCTGCTTACTTCTTCTTGTGTCTATTTGCTCTAGCTCTTTTTTTTCTTTTGTGAGTCGAAATTTTCGCTCTCTTTCTTTTCTTACCACTTGGCATAATCGCTCTGTTTAAAAAATTTTAAAAATCTTATTTACTTAACTGCTACTTTGTTCTTTACTCCTTCAGTAAAAACTTTCGCAGGTTTGAATGCTGGAATATTGTGAGCAGGAATCTTTAATGTTGTATTCTTAGAGATATTTCTTCCTGTTTTTTCAGCTCTGGTCTTGATAATAAAGCTACCAAAACCTCTTAAATAAACATTTTCACCATTTTCTAAAGCATCCTTTACTTCACCCATAAACGCCTCAACGGTTGCTAATACATCTGTTTTTTCTATCCCTGATTTTTCTGCAATTTTTGATACGATATCTGCTTTAGTCATCTCTTGTTTATTTTATAATTAAGTTTTGAAAATGCGGATGCAAATATATGATAATTAATCCTTTCCAAAAAAATAAACCCATAATTTATCTAATTATTATAACGTATTTTTGCGCTTTTAGTGTTTTTATGTCCTTTAGTTCTCAATTGATAAGCTGGTACCATGAAAATAAAAGGGAATTACCCTGGCGTTCCACAAAGAATCCCTACCATATTTGGCTATCTGAAATCATGCTCCAACAGACCCGAGTAGCACAGGGTTTGAGTTATTATGCAACCTTTACGGAAACCTTCCCCACTGTGTTTGATCTGGCCGCAGCCGATGAGCAGTTGGTGCTTAAACTATGGCAAGGACTCGGATATTACTCGAGGGCTAGAAACTTGCACTTTACCGCCAAACATATTGCAGAAAATCTCGAGGGTGAATTTCCTTCGGATTTCAAATCGTTGAAAGCGTTAAAAGGTGTGGGTGATTACACTGCTTCCGCCATTGCTTCCATTGCCTTTAACCAACCCAATGCAGTGGTAGATGGAAATGTCTACCGAGTACTGTCTCGAATCTTCGGAATTGATACACCTATAAATAGTACCGAAGGGATTAAGGAATTCAAAGCCCTAGCCCAATCCTTAATTGATCAGAAGCAACCGGGAACTTTCAATCAGGCGATCATGGATTTTGGGGCCATGCAATGCAAACCCGCAAATCCTGATTGTGGCAATTGTCCCTTTCAAAATTCCTGCTATGCCAAAAAAGAGGACAAGCAAGACGTACTTCCGGTAAAGCTTAAAAAGACAAAGGTTCGAAAGCGCTTTTTCAATTACCTGGTCATTTTAACCGAAGATGGAAAGACCCAATTGAACCAACGAACCTCCAAAGGTATTTGGCAAAATCTGTATGAATTCCCACTGATTGAATCGAGTAATCTCATACCAGAATCCGAATTGATCAATTCATCCGATTTCAAGGCTTTGCCTTTCAAAAATTTTGAAATCTCTTTGTTCAATGAAAAACCAGTGGTGCACAAATTGTCGCATCAACATTTGCACACCCAGTTCTGGATTGTTGAGACTAGCAATTTCGATGGTGCTAACATTTCTTGGAGAGATGTTCAAGACTATCCGGTGCCTGTTTTGATGGCTAACTTTTTAAAGCAGTTTTCAAGCAACATCAAATCTTTTTTATAAATTTGATTTAATTCAAAAGTTATGGCTGGTACAATAAATAAGGTAATTCTGATTGGTAATTTAGGAGATGATGTTAAGATGCACTATTTCGATGATCGTAATAGTGTAGGAAGATTTCCTTTGGCAACCAGTGAAAGCTATACCAACAAACAAACTGGTGAAAAAGTAACCAACACAGATTGGCACAATATTGTTGTTCGCAACAAACTGGCAGAAATCTGTGAGAAATACCTGTCTAAAGGAGACAAAGTATATGTAGAAGGTCGATTGAAAAACCGTCAATGGGAGCAAGATGGCATCAAAAGATATGCTACTGAAATCATTGCCAATGACATGACCTTTTTAAGTACCAAAAAAAGTGCGGAAGTGAATCAAGGACCTGCCCAAAATCAAGCTGGTTCGTCTTCAAATCCGAATCCGGTAGCGTCTGTAGATGACGATCTACCCTTTTAGTTAACCAAATTATAGCCCTTGGATCCAGATCCTGAGCCTTTACTCGTTTTATTTTTTGCCGCCTTAGATGTGACTACCCTAGTTTATGGAGTGGTGCTCTTTTTTTTACTGATTTGTTCTGCCTTGATCTCAGGAACAGAGGTAGCTTTCTTTTCCTTATCCCAGAGCGATTTGGCTTCTTTGGAATCTGAAGGCGAAAAGGACAACTTAATTGCCAAGCTCCTCGAAAGGCCACGAAAGCTGCTGGCCACCATATTAATCACCAACAACTTTATCAATATCCTCATTGTTTTATTATTTGCCACGCTGGGAGAGACCCTTTTTGGTGATTTTAATTTTCAAATTGATTTGTACTTCTTCATGCTGCCGCTTCGGTTTTTGATTGAAGTGATTTTGGTGACCTTTTTGATTCTTCTTTTCGGCGAGGTATTGCCAAAAGTATACGCCTCGCGAAATGCCCTTCGGTTTTCGAAATTCATGTCCAAATTCATCAGTACGGTCAACGTGATTCTTACGCCATTTAGCCTTCCATTGATTTCCCTTACCAAATGGGTAGAAACAAAACTAGGGAGCAAAAACAACAACCTTTCCGTAGAAACCCTATCGCAAGCCCTAGAGCTTACTTCAGAAGGTGCAACTACCAAGGATGAACAAAAAATTTTAGAGGGAATTGTAAACTTCGGAAATACAGAAACCATCCAAATCATGAAGCCTCGTATCGACATCTTCGCACTTTCGGATGAAGAACCGTATGAGGAAGTTTTGGAGAAAATTTTGAAACATGGGTATTCGCGTAATCCAGTTTATAAAGAAAACATAGATACCATTATTGGTGTTTTATACGCCAAAGATTTGTTGGGCCATCTCAATAAAAAGAATTTCAAGTGGCAGGATTTGATTCGCGAACCCTTTTTTGTGCCTGAAAACAGAAAACTAGACGATTTGTTGGGCGATTTTAGAGAACGAAAGAATCACCTGGCCATTGTAGTTGATGAATACGGAGGAACTAGCGGTTTGGTAACGCTGGAAGATGTCATAGAAGAGATTGTGGGTGATATCAACGACGAATTTGATGATGATGACTTATCTTATTCTAAGATTGACGCTAACAATTACATTTTTGAGGGAAAAACTACCATCAAGGATTTCTGTCGGGTCTTAGATGATGAAGACGAAGAAATCTTTGAAGAAGCCAAAGGGGAAAGTGAAACCTTGGCAGGATTCCTTTTAGAAGTCTCGGGAAAGTTTCCCAAGAAGGGAGAGAAAATAAATTTCAAGAATTATACGTTTACCATAGAAGCCGTTGACGTACGACGGATCCGACAAATAAAAGCAACAAGACATGCGTAAATTGATTCTTATTTTGATGTTGATTTTATGGAGTTGTGGAGAGGATACTTTACCAAAACCTGGCGCTTATTTGTACCTGAATTATCCATCTAAGAATTTCAAACAGATAGATCTCAAAAAGCCGTACACTTTTGAAATTTCGGATCAAGCTACCCTTGTGAACCAACCCAACGGTTGGTTAAAAATCACCTATCCCAAATTAAAGGCATCGGTAGATATTACCTACCGACCTGTAAACAACAACCTAAACGAGATCTTAATAGAAGCCGAAAAATTGGTGTTCAAACACACCGTCAAAGCTGATGAAATCTTAACCAAGGATTACGAAAATCCGAAGAATGACGTTTACGGAAGTCTGTACTCCATCAATGGTAATGCTGCCTCAAATCTGCAATTTCATGCCACGGATAGCAGCAAACACTTTATCAAAGGATCCTTGTATTTCTATGCGAGGCCTAATTACGATTCCATTTTACCAGCAGTGGCCTACATCAAGGAAGATGTATTGCGATTGATGGAAACCTTGGAATGGAAAAACTAATAATTTTCGATTCCGCCTGTTAGGTTCAACACATTTGCCTCAGGAAATTCCTCTCGCATCATTTGAGTAGCCTTGTAGCTATTGAACCCTTTTTGACAAACCATCACATAGGTTTTATTCGGATCTACAGCAATTTGATCTGGCTTGAAATTTTGAATAGGTATGGTCTGATGCACTTCAAAAGGAAGTTTTAGATTGGGCAATACAGCAATCAATTCAAGGCTATTTCTTTGGTCAGAAGTCAATTGCGATCTTAGTGCTTTGGGTGAAATTTGCCATTCCTCTTTTTGCCCCAGACAAGAAACATCCAAGTAGTTTTCTTTGTCGTAAATAGCCTGAATTTCTTCCTTCCCAAATTTATTTTGAAGCTTCATTTTCAACACTGAATTCTGAAGTGCGTTGTGAATCATCAATTGATTGTATAAAGGTTTTCCTACGCCTGTACTTATCTTCAAAACCTCATTCACTTGAGCGGTGGCAATCATTCCGACGATGGCATTCAAGGTACCCGCTTCCTCACAATTGGGAATATCGGTGTTCATTTCGGGGAAAGCATCTCGCAGATTAGCTGAATACTCACCTTCATTTAACGATAAATTAAAGGTCGATACATAACCATCAAATTTATAGAGTGATCCGTACACCAAGGGCTTGTTTTGCAACACACATACGTCATTCAACAGGTACTTGGTGGGTAACGAATCGGTAGCGTCTACAACAATATCATATGGCGATACCCGCTGTATGGCATTGTTTTTCAACAAAGGATCGCTAGAGAAAGTAACTTCGGTATAGGAAGTTCTTTTTTGGATGGCTTCTGCCAGTACTTCAGACTTTGGTCGTCCCACATCTTCCAAAGTGAAAAACACTTGTCGATGCAAATTGGTCAAATCGACTTTATCGAAATCGACCAAATGAATTTTCCCGATGCCACTTGTTGCCAAATGAATGGCAATGGTCCCACCCAGACCTCCGCACCCAATGATTATGACGGATGTATCTTGAAGTCTTTTTTGACCTTCCTCACCAATTTCAGCGAGGGTAATTTGCCTTTTGAAAAACTGGTTATACAATTTTTGTGTTTTCTTTGATTTCATTCAAAGCAGCTTGATATTCTTCAGGTGTATTTACATTGCGTATCAAATCATCATCAACCTCAACGACCTCAACATCAGAGTTGATAAGCATTTTTCTTGGACAAGAATATCCTTGCGCCAAATATTGAAGCAAAATGGGATATGCTTTGGGTTCGAAAATGGTCACCAAAGGCTCCACAAACTGCTTGTTCTTCCCTTTAATTGCAGTTGCTACTTTTGTGACATTACGATTTTCTAATAATCGTCTAATCAATTTATTATCTACAAATGGCAAGTCAGTTGCCAAGACGATCCAAGCCGAATTTGGATCTTTTTGAAAGGCAGAACAAACTCCGCCAAACGGACCCAAATTCAAAAAGGTGTCGTGTATCTCGTTTTCATGTCCCGATGATTGCTGAACAGAAAAATAGGTCTCGATACCTTCATTTTCCAACAGTTGTTTGGCAACATCCTTTTGAGGTTTGTTGTAATAATACAATTGAGATTTGTCTTGTCCCATTCGGGTGCTTTTCCCTCCAGTTAATACCAATCCTTTTAAGGCTGGTTTCTTTTCATCAATTATGGACTGAAAATGTTGAGCAATAGCATCGATGTCTTCAAAGGAATAACAAGGAAGTTCTTTGATCTTGGGATACTTCTCTTCCAAGAAATCAAAATAGCGACTTTCTTCATTTAATTTGATGACAAACTGGATGTTATCAAGCTGTTCAATTCTTTTTAAAACCGAGGCTTCTTTAGCCGAATCTAAAATGAGCACTTGCCGTTCTCCTTGGTAATGATTCCCATTGATAAAAACCAGATCAAACTGAGCAAAATCCAATCGTTGCTGGTATTTATTGATGCTGCCTTTTGTGCTGATAGACAGATTTCCTTCGTGATGAAAGGTAAATTCAGAAAGGGTATTCGGATCAACTTCTTTAGCGTGAGACGCGTCAAAATATCCCAAATTAAAGGACGAAAGTCGTCTAGAAGCTTCCGATACCAATTTGGAAATATTGCCACAATTAGATCCCAAAATAGCTATTTCATTAGGAGCATATATTCCATTATTTCTCCGAACTAAGCTGGTATGTTTTTGATGTTTTTTCATTTATTCAGCAAATTTTGACATCCGATCCGATTTTATCCATTGCCTTTGTTCAGGTTGGTAAATCCGAAACACTGTCCTTGTCATTTTGAACAAATCTCTGCCTGAGGCGAATCCAAGGGTATAGGATTGTCCTTCAAGATTGGGTATGTATGCAAATTGCGAGGAGTGCTCGTTCTTAAGCGGACTCAAGGTTTCAGGGTAGTTTTGATTGTCTTTCTTGAATGTCTCGAGCGTATCAATAATCACGGCGGCCTTTTGAATCATTTTTGAACTATAAATCCTTTCGGACACATAATTTGTTCCGAATCCAAAAATGAAAATAAAAAGTGCCGACAAGCAGGCATTTATCAAAAACCGCTTCAATATGGATCCGAAGTTCTGGGTTTTTAATTTATTGATGATATCTGCGAGGATGGTGCTAAAGATTATTGGACCGAGTACAATAATCAGCACAATCAAAAAGCCATCATAATCTTCTAGGAAATAGGATACTTTCAATCCGTAAAGGATTCCCCAAAGAACTGATAGCATTATAATGAATTTCCTCATGGCTCAGGTTAGTTATGAATATCTGATTTACCTCCTGTTTTTTCGATCAATTTCACCTCCTTAATTACCATTTTCTGGCTGATACTTTTACACATATCATAAATGGTCAAACAGGTTGCTGAAACTCCGGTCAACGCTTCCATTTCAACACCGGTTTTTCCTTCAATGGTCACCTTGCAAGTTACTTCGACATGTTCAGCGTCAATAATTTTAATATCAATATCCACCCCATTGATCATTAGTGGATGACACATCGGTATTAGCTCTGAAGTCTTTTTCACTCCTTGAATCCCAGCGATAATGGCGGTCTGAAAAACTGGACCTTTTTTGGTCATCAATTCGTCGTTGGTGAAATTGGAAATCACTTTTGCACCCAAAAACATCAATCCTTTTGCGATTGCCGTTCGTTTGGTGATTTTCTTTTCAGAAACATTCACCATTTTTGGATTTCCATCCGGGTTTAAATGACTAAAGCTCATTTAAATAGTTTTTAGTTTTTAGTGTTCAGTGTTTAGTTAGGTTTTGTTGAGAAGTCTTTACGATAGAAGTCAACATCCTAATTAATTCAAATATATCTTCAATCAAACCATCTACATTAATAGACGTAATGTTACTCTCCTTGAGTAACCTTAGCCAATATTTTGTTTCCCTAGCTTCTTTTGAGGAGATAGCCATTTTTGAAATAAAATCTCTTCGACTTTGTCCGGCAAGAGCCTCCTCAATGTTCGCTCCGATTGACGTTCCGCTTCTCAGGATTTGTTTTGATATTATGTATTCATTTTCTCCTTCTAGTTCTTTATAAAGATCAATAATCTTCAATGAAAACTTGAAGCTTTTTGTTTGAACAATACTTTCTTTCATAGCAGTTTTTAACTCAAAACTAAGAATTAAAAACTAAAAACTTCTATACCGTATTACAGGATAATTTTCTCCTTGTTTAAATGTAGTTCCTTCTGTTTTTGGCAACTGAATAAATGCATCGGCATCTACCAAACTGGCCAAATCTCCAGAACCATTTCCTTTTATGGGCGTTGCCAACAAATGACCGTATTTATCACTCAGTTTTACTTGTAAAAAGTAAGTCAAATTCGGTTTGAAATTCACATCCTCTGTGAGGATTGCCGTTTCTTCAAACATCGCTACTTCGTTGGACTTAAAATACCATGAATAAAAATACACCAAACAATTGACATAGGTAGAAATGGGATTTCCCGGAAAAGCAAATACCTTGCAGTTGTCCGTTGTTCCCATCCAAAAGGGTTTTCCTGGTCGTTGTGAAACCCTATGGAACAATTTTTCAACACCCAATTCATCCAAAACTTCAGGTAGGAAGTCAAATTTTCCTTTGCTTACGGCTCCGCTAAACAGCAATACATCATACGCCGACAAATAGTCTGAAATTTTAGTTTTCAAGGCTTCTTTATCATCCGTAATATGATCGGTATTGGCGTCAATCTTTAGTCGTTTCAAAAGGGAAACAAGGGTAAAAACATTGGATCTTCGAATTTGGTGATCTAAGGGTGTTTCCTCGACCCCAACCAATTCATCTCCTGTAGAGATAATCATCACTTTGGGTTGCTTGGCAACTTTTACCATGGATTTCCCCACAGTGGCTAGGACGCCAATTTCCGCCGCGGAAATTACTTTATTCTTTTCAATTAAAACATCTCCCTGCTTTCGGTCTTTTCCCTTTTCGTGAATGTTTTGAAAGTCTTTCACATCATCAATTAACACTGCAGCGACTCCATCTCGAATTTCTACATCCTCATAACGAATGACCACGTTGGTGTTTTTAGGAAGAACAGCACCCGTCATCACCTCCAAGCAATTCTCTGGGTTTTTCAACTCCATTTGCTCAGTCCCTGCTGCTTGAATTCCTTCAATAGTAAAAGATCGTTCTCCTTTTTGAAATGCTTCAAAATCGATGGCAATTCCGTCCATCGAAACGCGATTGAACGGCGGAAAATCACGGTCAGCAACAATATTTTCTTTTAATATTCTGCCTTGTGATTCAATAAAAGGCACTTCTTCAATCCCAAAATCTTGGGTTGAACTTAGTACCAATTCCAATGCTTTTTCTGCGGTAATCATTAGCTATTCCTTAAAATGAGACCAACTCCATAAATAAAAAACAAAATCAATCCAGCCCATTTCCCAAATGCCTTTAGCAATGGAATTTGACGTAAATTCTTCATTCTAGGTGTTTCAATAAGATATACATCCAACGCAAATAATAGCACACTAACAACAATGAAAAAAACACCTGTTTCAATCGGGTAATTATCTAGCAAATTCGAAACATTTTCCATTTTATCCTCCTATTGTACTCATACTTTCGGTCACGTCACCCTTCTTTCGGTTGGCCTCGGCTACAAAGCCGTCTTTGGGCTTTTCTTTTACCAAACTCAAAAAGAGTTCTTTCAAATCCTCATTACTGGCACCTGCACGTAAGAAATCACGTAGGTTGAACACTCCGTCGTCAAACAAACAATTTTTAAAGGTCCCAGTGCTCGTGATTCGAATTCGGTTGCAATCATTGCAAATGGTTCTGGTGAAAGCTGGAATGATGCCTACCGTTCCCAAGTGACCCTCAATTTTATAGTTTCTGGAAGTAGACGATTTTTCAGATTGAATTTCTTGTACCTCGAACTCGGTTTTAATTTCATTCAAAATGCGTCGGAACGTCCAGTTTTCTTTCATTTCTCGCTGCCCGATTCCGTTGAAAGGCATTTCCTCAATAAACCGAACCGCAATGTTCTTTTCTTTGGTTAATCGAGCAAAATCCACAATCTCATTTGTGTTAAATCCCGATTGCACCACCACATTCAATTTCAAATTCAGCCGACTTTCTTCAAGCAATTCCAAAGTTTTATAAACATCCGGAAAAACATCTCTACGAGTTATTTCTGCAAATTTCTTTCGGTCCAAACTATCAATACTCAAATTGATGTTATTCACCTTTTCAAGAGCCTCAATGGTGTCTATATGGTGCCTGATTAAGGCACCGTTGGTAGTAATATTGATGGCATCTAACAAATCGTTGTAAGACAGCATCTCTAAAAACTTAACGAAATCCTTCCGAACAAAGGGCTCTCCTCCGGTGAGTCGGACTTTTTTAACACCTAATTCAGTCAGAACACGAATCAGACGATACATTTCTTTAAAGGTCAACAGTTCTTTTCTTGGAACAATATCGATTCCATGAGCTGGCATGCAATACTGACAACGCAAATTGCATCGATCGGTAACTGCTAATCGAACATATTCAATTTGTCGTCCAAAACTATCAACCAAATGCTGCATTAATTCGGTAGTTTATTACTTAACAATCCGTATACAAAGGCACCAATCAAAGCCGAAATCAGTAGGATGATTGCAGGTGCTAATTCAAATCCCAGCATCACAAAAATTGGTCCGGCACAGGCTCCAGAAACTCCCCATCCCAATCCGAATAGGGTGCCGCCCAACAATGTACGAACAAAGCCTTTCTTTTTAATTTTTGGCTTGATTGGGTTTCCAAATCTGTCCTTAATTTTTCCGCTTTTAAAAAGCTGCATCAATACCATAGATATCACCACAGCACCTCCAATAATTCCGAACATATGAATGGATTGGAATCGGAACATTTCATAGTAACGAAACCAAGAAATCGCTTCTGTCTTGCTCAAAACAATCGCGAAAAATATACCTAGAAATAAAAATCTCAAATTCTTCATGCTACAATAGATTTGGGATGATAAACCAGGCAGCGATGATTCCGCCTATAAAAAATCCGATTACTGCCAATAGTGATGGCAACTGTAAACTACTCAGTCCTGTAATGGCATGACCAGAAGTACATCCTCCCGCATAACGGGTTCCGAATCCTACACAAAATCCGGATAACACCAGAATGATGAATCCTTTTAAAGAAAATGCCGATTCAGCGCTGAAAATCTCCGCTGGGAAATAGGATTCAGCTACATTCGAGAATCCAATTTCTTGCAATTCTTGAACCGTCTTCGGATTCAATTCCACAGCGGCATCTGGAATTAGAAAATTGGAGGAAATGAATCCGCCAATGACCAATCCGACTACAAAGAGTAAGGCAAAATCGCGCTCTTTCCAATCCTTTCGAAAATACTCAGAAACCTTTCCTGCCCCAGAGATGGTACAGATGGTTTCAAAATTCGTAGATATCCCAAAATTCTTTCCTGAATAGAAATACAAGAAAAGCGTTAAAGCAATGAGCGGTCCACCCACGTACCACGGCCATGGTTCAAAAATAAAGTCCATCATGCTACTGTTGTGTTTATATATTCTATAATTTTTTGTGTCGCTCCGCGATTCTCCTGAATGAAATCGGCAGCAATTTTACCTGACGACTGACGGAACGTCCCATTATTCAATAATTTGTCGAAAATACCATCCAATCCTTTCTGATTTGAAATGGAAAAACAGCCTCCCAATTTCACTAAATCAACGGCTTCTTGAAATTTATCAAATTTATCACCGATGACAATCGGAATTCCGAAAGTTGCTGGCTCCAAGATGTTGTGTAGCCCTGTTTTTAATCCGCCACCCACATAGGCCAGATCACCATATCCATAGACTTTGGTGAGCAAACCAATGGTATCCAATAGCAATACATCAAATTGATTTACTTGCTTTCCTTCTAATTCAGAAAAGAGCACTACAGGTTTCGAAATCCGTTCTTTTAAGGCATCTACAGCCTTTTTATGGATGTTGTGCGGCGCTATGATGAACTTGGTGTCCGACGATTTGTTTATGAAAGGAACCAAGAGATTTTCATCTTCCTTCCAGGTGCTTCCTGCCACCACTGTCAACTGATCTCCTTTAAATTGATCCAGAAAATCCAAGCTCTTATTTTGATCTAAAATCTTGGCAACACGATCAAAACGAGTATCTCCAGAAATGGTAACATTCCCAAAAGCCAAGGACTTCAGTAATTCTTTGGATTCCGAATTTTGCACAAAAAAATGATCAAAGGCCTGTAAGGCTTTTCGCATCAATTTACCATACCATTCGAAAAAGACCTGATTCTCTCTAAAGATTCCTGAAACCAAAATGGTTTTACAATGTTGCTTTTGAAGGGCAAACAAAAAATTCGGCCAGAATTCATACTTTACAAAGATGGCAAGCTTCGGATTTACGATTCTTACAAATTGTTCGGCGTTGGATTTGGAATCTAGAGGAAGGTAACAAACCACATCTGCTAAAGCATAATCCTTCCGTATCTCATAACCCGAAGGTGAGAAAAAAGTGATGAGGATTTTATGCTTGGGATGATCTCTTTTGACCTCTTCAATAATAGGTCTTGCTTGTTCAAACTCTCCTAAGGATGCGACATGAAACCAAATGGTATCCTCACCCTTTAGCTGTTGAATTTTTGATAAGGTCCCCTTTCTCCCCTTTACAAAAAGCTTAATTTTCTTATTGAACAGGCCTACAACGGGTAAAACCAGCCTAACGAATGCAATAAAAATTCTGTAGGTAAAAATCATTCCTGTAAAAATACGAATTCGAGGTTAGGTGAAGTGCATAAAAAAAGCCCAAACTTTTCGGTTTGGGCTTTTCAAGATATTTTTAATTACCTATGCTTCAAATGGAGTTACAGATACGAAAGATCTGTTGTCTTTCTTCTTAGTAAATTCTACTACTCCGTCTACTTTTGCATGTAATGTATGGTCTTTACCCATGTAAACATTCTCACCAGGATAATGTTTTGTACCTCTTTGACGAACAATAATGTTTCCAGCAATTGCTGCTTGACCGCCATAGATTTTAATTCCAAGTCGTTTCGATTCTGATTCTCTACCGTTCTTCGAACTACCGACACCTTTCTTATGAGCCATAATTTCTAAATTTTTAAATTAAAATACTATTGTAAAGCTTCAATTAATTCTGCTTTCTTCATAGAAGTATATCCAGTCAAACCTCTTTCTTTCGCTAAGGCCTTTAACTGTGCTACAGTCATTGATTTTAAATCAACTGATGCTTCAGCAGCAGGAGTTTCTTCTACTTTTACTTCAGCTTTAGGTGCAGCTGCTTTCTTTGCTTTTTTAGCGCCAGAAGCAGAAATAGATTCGATTTGAATCTCACTTAAATACTGTCTGTGTCCATTTTTCTTTCTGTAACCTTTTCTTCTTTTCTTTTTGAAGACGATTACCTTATCACCTTTAAGGTGACCAAGAACTTTAGCCGTCACTGAGGCTCCTTCTATAGCTGGGGCGCCAACAGTTATGTTCCCTTCGTTTTCTAATAACAATACGTTATCAAAAGTTACTTTCTTGCCTTCTTCTGAAGCCAAACGGTTTACATAAACTTTTTGGTCTTTCGCTACTTTAAATTGCTGCCCTGCTATCTCTACGATTGCGTACATACGAAATAAATTTTGCTACTTTACTCTATTATAATTAATTAGGCATTTTTTCAAATGCGGATGCAAATATAATCCTTTTTTATTAGGTCACAAGCCCAATAGGGATTTATTTCACATATAAAACCCCTGATTTCTATAGGGTTTTAACGAATAATTAAATTTTTAGTTTCGTATTTTTGGAAGAACAATTTCTTCTAAAAAAATTGTGTAACAGAACGCTCATTATTGCGTCACATTGAAAACTATTTAAAAAACGGAAATCTAAATGAAAAAAATTATTTTTTCCATTGCCCTATTCATCGGTTTTTCCACTCAAATTTCTGCACAGAAAGTAGAGTTTGAAGAGTACGATTTGGACAATGGTATGCATGTGATTCTTCATCAAGACAAATCTGCACCTGTTGTAATTACCTCGGTTTATTACCACGTAGGTGCGAAAGACGAACAACCAGATAGAACTGGTATGGCTCATTTCTTTGAGCACTTGCTTTTCGAAGGAACCAAAAACATTGGGAAGGGAGAATGGTTCAAAATTGTATCATCCAATGGTGGTAATAACAATGCAACCACAGACGATGATCGAACTTATTATTACGAGGTTTTCCCTTCAAACAAAGTGGCATTAGGATTGTGGATGGAATCTGAAAGATTACTTCACCCGATTATCAAACAAGATGGCGTTGACACTCAAAATGAAGTTGTAAAGGAAGAAAAGCGATTAAGAGTTGACAATCAACCTTACGGAAGACTTCTTGAAAATGTAAAACTTCATTTGTTTAAAAAGCATCCTTATAAAGGAACCACTATCGGTAAAATGGAGCACCTTGATGCTGCAACTCTTGACGAGTTTTTGGCCTTCAATAAAAAATATTATGTTCCTAATAACGCGACCCTAGTGGTGGCTGGAGACATCAATAAAGATGAGGTTAAAAAGCTAATCAAAGACTATTTTGGTCCTATTCCTAGAGGAAAAGACATCGTTAGAAATTTCCCAAAAGAAGACCCTATCACAGAGACTATCAAAGCGAAGGCCTTTGATCCTAACATCCAGTTACCAATGGTATTAGCAGCTTACAGAACTCCTGGAGTAACTTCAAGAGACTCAAGAGTATTGGATATGATTTCTACCTATTTAAGTCAGGGAAGAAGCTCAGTTCTGTACAAGAAGATGGTAGACCAAGAAAAGATGGCGCTGCAAGTTGGGGCAATCAATTTTAGTCAGGAAGATTATGGGTCCTACATTTTGTTAGGTATCCCTCAAGGGAAAACTACCTTAAGCGCCTTATTAGAGGGTATGGATGTTGAAATTGAAAAAATCAAAACCGACCTAATTTCGGAAAAAGACTTTCAAAAACTTCAAAATCAATTTGAAAATAGGTTTGTAAGCTCAATTTCTAATGTTCAAGGAATTGCTAGCCGATTGGCAACATTTCATGTATTGCATGGGGATACTAATTTAATCAACACTGAGATTGACATTTTCAGATCAATCACGAGAGAAGAAATTAGAGAAGTAGCAAAAAAATATTTGAATACCAATCAACGATTGGAACTGGAATACCTTCCTGAATCTGAAAAAAATAAATATAAAGTAGAAGACTAATGAAAATCAAAATATATTCAATCATCGCATTTTTCTTGGTATCACTGTCAGTTTCTGCTCAGATTGATCGAAGTAAAATGCCGGAACCTGGACCTGCTCCACAAGTAAAATTAGGAGAGGCCAAGAAGTTCAAACTAAAGAATGGCTTAACTGTGATTATGGTAGAAAATCACAAACTACCTAGAGTTAGTGCCTCTTTAACCATTGACAATCCTCCAAAAACAGAAGGTGATAAAGCAGGACTTGCATCAATGATGGGAAGCCTTATTGGAAGAGGAACACCGAACATTACAAAAGATGCTTTTAATGAAAGAGTTGATTTCTTGGGTGCCAATGTTTCATTTGGAAGTTCTTTCGCCTTTGCGTCATCCTTAACGAAATACTTCCCTGAGATTTTAGGATTGATGGCAGATGGAATAAAAAATTCTCAATTTACGCAAGAGGAGTTTGACAAGGAGAAAAAAGTAACCTTAGATAATCTGAAAAGCAATGAAAAAAGCGTCACTGCTGCTGCTAGAAGAGTGGAGCGTGTATTAACCTACGGTAAAGATCATCCTTTTGGAGAATTCACATCCAAAGAAAGTGTTGAAAACATCACCTTGGCGGACGTAAAAAATGAATACCAAACATTCTACAGACCCAACAACGCCTATTTGATTATTACTGGTGATTTCAATTATAAGAAAACCAAGAAGCTGGTTAAAAGTTTGTTCAAGGATTGGGAAAAAGGAACGATTCCAACGCAGGAAATTCCTGAGGTAAAAGAAGTTGAGAATACAGAAATCAATTTTGTAAATATGCCAAATGCTGTTCAGTCGGAAGTTTCTGTGATCAATCCTGTAAAATTAACCTTAGGAGATGATGACTATTTCCCTGCCCTTCTAGCAAATGAAATTTTAGGTGGTGGCGGAACTGCAAGGCTTTTTATGAATCTTAGAGAAGACAAAGGATACACTTACGGTTCTTACTCTAGTATTTCACAAAGCAGATTAGCTAGTAGATTTAGAGCTTCTGCTTCTGTAAGAAATATGGTTACCGATAGTTCTGTTGTTGAAATCATGAAAGAGGTGAACAAAATTCGATTCAAGAAGGTTTCTGCAGAAGAATTAGAAAACGCCAAACAAGCTTATATTGGAAACTTTGTTATTAGTTCTCAAAACGCAAGAACAGCTGCTAATTATGCTTTGAATAGAGAAATTTATGACTTGCCTGATGATTTTTATGAAACTTATCTAGCAAAAATTAATGCGGTTACTATTGATGATGTTCAGAATGCTGCCATTAAGTATTTCCGTGGAGATAAGGCTCGAATTTTTATCACCGGTAAAGGAATTGATGTTCTTAAAAATCTAGAAAAGACCGATTACCCAATTCGTTATTTCGACAAATATGGTAACCCAACTGAGAAACCAGAAATGACCTTGCCAATTCCAGATGGGATGAACGCGAGTGATGTGGTAGACATGTACTATGATGCCATTGGTGGAAAGGATAAAATCGCCACAGTAAAATCTGTGATGATGGTTTCTAAAGGAAAAGTTCAAGGAATCGATATTACTTCAACCGATAAAATGATGGCACCAAATAAGATGTCTAAAGTAATTTCGGGAATGGGACGCGTATTCAGCAAAATCGTTTTTGACGGTGAAGGCGGATACCAGGAAGCCCAAGGTCGAAAAATCGATTTTCAACCAAATCAAATTGCTGAAATGAAAGCCATGTCCTTACCATTTACTGATGAAGCTTACAAAGCTGGTAAATTAGATCGTATCGAACCCATCGATGGGAATACAGCTTATGTCATCAAATTCAACGATACTGAGATCTTCTATGATACCAAAACCATGCTAAAAGTAAAAGAGGTGAAGACCACCAAACTTCCAAATGGAAAAACGGTACAAACACCAACGACCTATGGTGATTATAAAGAAGTAAACGGAATCAAGTTCCCATATGCTATTGGTCAAAAAATGGGCCCAATGAGCTTAAACTTCACGATTACAGAAATCAAAATTAACGAAGGAGTTTCCGACGAAGATTTCAAATAAAGAAGTGAATTCAATTATAAAAAAGAGTCTATGATTAGGCTCTTTTTTTTTTGGATCTTTTTTAAGATTTTAGGCTTTTTCATGTTTACCAAATACACCCCTAGTAGGATGATGACCCCTGCTAAAACCTGAAGAAAGCTCAATTTTTCTCCATCAATCACACCCCAAAAAACCGCAACAATCGGAATTAAATAGGTTACTGAGGAAGAAAAAACCGGTGAAGAAATATGTACCAATTCGTTGTAAATGGTCTTAGCAATACCGGTCCCAAAGACGGATAAAATTCCGATATAAGCCAATGCTCTTAACTCCAGAGAACTAGCAGTGAAAGTGTTGAAAAAGCCAGTAGCAGCCAAAACTAATAAAGCCGGACCAAGAAGCAATAAAAAGTTTCCTGTGGTAATGGCCAATGCGTCAAGATCTGATAGGTGTTTTTTTACAATATTTCCGTTTAATGCATACCCTACCGAAGCAACTACCACCAAAATGGCGAATAAGTAGTTCTGATTCGGATTCATTTCTGCCCCTTTTACAATCAGTATTAAAGTACCAATCAACCCGATGAGAATTCCCAATAATTGAATTCTTCGAAAGGCAAATCCGAAGAAAATTGCACCAATAATGAGGGTGTTAAAAGGGGTAAAGGAGTTTAATATGGATACGATAGAACTATCAATATTTAACATGGCATAGGCAAACAAGAACACTGGAAAAAAGGTTCCTGCTAGGGCCGTAAAGAGAATGAATTTCCAATGTCTGGATTGAATTCTGCGGATGGATCGTGGTGCCACCATCAATAAAAAAACGGCCGTAAACACCATTCTTAGCGCTCCCAGTTGAATGGGTGTTACTCCTAAAAGCGCCTTTTTCATCAGAATAAAGGAACTTCCCCAAACGATGGCAAGGAGGCTCAGGTATATCCATTTTTTAATGTTGTTGTCCATCTAAGCGCTTTAACAATGCAAAATTGATACTAATTCTAAGAGAAATCTGGATTTATTAATAAATTTGCACAATCAATTAATAGTAAAATCTAATGAGTATGAAGAACTTAACCATAACCCTAGCCATATTTAGTTTTCTTTTTATCAGCTGTAACCAAAACGCTCCTAAAGAAGAAAAGAAAGCGCAAGTTTCTTTGGCGATTTCAGGAATGACCTGTGAAATCGGTTGTGCCAAGACCATCGAATCCAAATTATCCAAAAAAGAAGGGGTGCTTGATGCCAAAGTAATTTTCAAAGACAGTATTGCCAACATCGAATTTGATGCCAATAAGACTTCTAAGAAAGACTTAATCGCTTTTGTGGATGGTATTGCCGGTGGTGATCTTTATAAAGCAAAAGAAAGCGATAAAAAAGCCCATGCTTGTACAGAGGAATGTAAAAAAGAGTGCATGCTTGCTGAGAAAAAAGAATGCAAAGAAGATTGCAAAATGCCTTGTTGTAAAAAGGCTTAAAAATATATCACAATAAAAAAAGCAGGTCTCAGACCTGCTTTTTTTATGCTTAATTTTTGCTCAGATTATTGTCTAGTCCAACCAGCTCCCCAAGTAGCGTAGTCAGTTCCAGTAGCAGTTGTATCTTCTAATAGGAAATCTGCAATCGTGAAGTTCGCTCCAGTATCGTTCTTCATTTGAACGTTTACGTCATCAAACTTTACTTTGTCTACGAAAGTGATCATAGAAGTCACACCTACTCCAGTTTCAGCGTCATCTAAATCAAATCCTTCGTTGTATCCAGAGATATGTACATTCTCCATAAAAGTTCTTGTACCTGCTCTTAAACGAACTGCTTCACTTGAAACACCTGATCCTAAACCTACAATTGTAAGATTCATGATTTGTGGGTTAGACCAAAAAACTGGGTTTGAATTGTTTCCTAAATCCGTATTGAAACCGTCAGCTTCGATTCCTTTATCATGAGTAGTTCCATGCTTAACATAAGCATCAGTGATTGTTCCTGTATAACCTTCAGTCCAGTCGATTGAATCATCTTCTGCATTTACTACAGACATGTAGCTCACATTAACAGTTCCTCCAAAGAATTCAACACCATCGTCTTTTCCTTCGAAAACTTGAATGTAGCTTACGTTTGTTCCGTTTCCAACTCCGTAAAAAGAGATACCGTTGTTCTCTGATTGTCCGCTTGCTTTACCTCCTGAGTACTCAACTCTTACATAACGTAAAGTACCTGAGTTATCGTTGGCATCGGAACCACCGTAAGGTAAGTTTCCAATTTCAGAAGTAGCGGTACCAGAAGCAACTGAGTTGATTGGTGCTTTTCCTAAGATGATTAATCCACCCCAGTCACCAGCATTTGGTGTTTGTGCTGCAGAAGTCATCACGATTGGTTGTGTTGACGTTCCTTCTGCCATGATTTTTCCACCTTGAGCAACAGCTAAATAAACGTCAGCACCCGTAGCAGCAGCTTTAATTGTCATTCCTGCTGGAATAGTCAACGTAGCTCCACTCTCAACAACAGTTGGTCCAGTAATAGTATATTCTTTAGAAGCATCTAAAGTCAAATCTGAAGTAATGCTTCCGTTTAAAGTTTCAGTAGTAGTTCCTACAACTCCTCCACCATTGTTCACATTGATGATGATGTCTGAAGTATTGTCTTCTGCACATGATGCTAATAATAATGAAGCAACAAGAGCAATAGCGATGTTAAATTTATTTTTCATTTTTTTTTTAGTTTAGGTAATTCTCTCTTTTATTGTTAGTTGTTAAAATTTATAAGTAAAGCCTAGGCTAACATTACTTCCTCTTCTAAAATTGGTAATGTCAATCTCGCCAAATTGAGCTGTTTCTCGAACTCTTCTAATTCTTGGGTCTAAGATGTTCATGGCACTGAAATTCAATTCCATATTCTCTCCGATGTCATTTCTCCAGATAAAATCTAAAGTCGGAACAGATTTTTCAACAATGTTCCCCAACTGACCAGATCCTAAGGCGTCAATACGATCCGCGAAGTAGGCAAATACCAAAGTCATTGTTGGTTTGAATTTTTCGAAATTAACTGGTGTATAAGTAAGATTCGCATTGATTAAGTACGGAGATGCACCTTGTAATTGCTCTTCTGTTCTATCGAAAGTAGTTGTAAACAAACCAGTAGATCCTTTCAAATCTTGTTCGGTATGCATGTAACTAAAGTTGAATCCGGCACTTAAAATAGTTTCGTCATCAGAGGTGTTGATGATGTTTTTTCTAGCTTCTAGTTCGAAACCTAAAACTCTTGCTCTATCACCTGTTCTGAAATAACGTTGGGTACCCGTCGCGTCATTGGCGATTACCAAGTTCACTGGGTTGTTGATTTGCTTTGCAAAAGTACTTACAGAAAATACCTCGCCTCTATTGATGAACCACTCATACTTCAAATCGAAGTTGAAGATTTCAGAGAAAGATACATCTCCAATCAAATCTGGGTTACCACCCAATCTTTGGTTTACACCTTCATAAACGAACGGTGCAACCTCCTTGAATTCTGGTACAGAAACCGTTTTACTAAATGTGAAACGTAAGTTCTGCTGATCGTTTAATGCATATTTCAAGTTCAAACTTGGCAATACGAAAGTCTCTGTAGCGCTTCTGAATTTTGGATCGTTCGGATTGATGTTGATTACATCATAACTAATCTCTTGTTGGAACGATTCGAATCTAATTCCGGGTACTATTGAAAACTTCTCGCTTGCATTGTATACTGCTGACACATATCCTGCGTGGATTTGCATTTTACCCGAGTACTCATTCTCATTTCGTCCAGGTACATTCGTTGAAGGCAAGCCAGGTAGGGCGTTAAATACTTCAATATTGTAAACAGAACCTAAGTTTTGTAGCGTTAAAATCGCGTCTAAGTTGTTCGGATCTGGAACCTCAGTCAATCCTAAAAAGTCATAACCATATCGAATGTTGTCAAAATCTCTCGTTTTGTAACGTCCGTTATATCCGAAATTGAAGAATAAATTTTCAGAAACATTGTATTTCAAATTCAATCGGCTATTCAATTCCTCGTCATAAATATTTTGGAAGTAACGTTGGTTATCAAAAACCGTGTTACTAAAGAAAGACGCATTGGTATTTGGATCGTTATCCAATGAATATTGATAATTCTCTAAGCTAAATCTTCTTCGGTCTGGTTCGTGAGCAAACACGGTGTTATAACCAACTCCCCAATCCAACTCAAATTCTGGATCATCTTCTCCAGCAGCATAAAACTTGTGCTTACCTGTAAGTTGGTTTACAAATACCATATCTTGGTTGAACTGGATGTTGGTTTGATAAAAACCTCTATCAGTATCTAAGATGGCATCACGTTGTTGACCTCCACCTTGCGTTCCGTAAAATCCGGCTACATCGCTCGAATTGTTTAAGAACATGGTGGTGTATTTTAATTCGTTATCGCTATCAATCTTTAACAAAGCATGTGCTAAAGCTGTAGTTGATGTAGAATATTCAAACTCCTGAGAGTTTGGAAAGTTCGTTTTGAAAACAGTGGTGTAATCAACAACTGGACCTTCTCTGTATTCATATCCATTGTTAAAAGAAAGTGTCCCATAAAGACTTAATCTCATATCATTCTCAAAGTCGAAAGACTTACCCCCACTAATTCCGATGGATAAATCGATAGGCTCAGAACCAGCCTCTGGATTGATACCGTGTGATAACACAACCGCAAAAGGATTTCTGCTTTTACTAAAAGGATTTCTTTGATACCTTCTGTAAAAACCTACATGACCCGTACCTTCACTTTTAAGGAAGCTTTTTCCAATAGCTCTAGTGTTGAATCCAGTACTTACGTTTACATTGAACAAAGAATTACCTCTAAATTCTTTAGAAGTAATATCAACATTACCCGCCGCAAAGTCACTGTAAAATTCTGCAGAATATGCCTTTGAAATAGAAATGTTCTGGATTACATCCGATTTAAAAAGTGATAAATCCAAGTTCTTCTTATTGGCATTGTTAGAAGGAAGCGACAATCCGTTCATAGTAGTGTTTTGGTATCTATCTCCCAATCCACGTACATATACGTTACTTGATCCTTCTTGCTTTGAAACTCCTGAGATTTTGGTAATGGCAACAGCGGCATTCCCAACACCTTTCTTAGATAAGTCTTCAGCACCAATACTTTCTTTAATGATGGTAGCTTTCTTTTGCTCTAAAAGCAACGCACTTGACTTTTCTTTGGTCGTAGTCGTTGTAATCTTTACCTCATCTAACGAAACGCCTTCTTCAGCCGACATCGCTTGATTGATAGTGATTGTTTGACCAGCCGTAATGGTAAAGGTCTTCTCTACAGATTTGTATCCCAAGAAGCTAAATACAATTGTATAAGTTCCAGGTTTTACTTTTACTGTGTAGTTTCCGTCAAAGTCAGTGGTAGTTCCATTTTGTGTTCCTTTAATTAAAACGTTGGCAAATGGAAGTGGTTCATTGTTTGCTTCTTTGTCTGTTAAAGTTCCTTTTACAATTCCAATATTCTGAGCTGTTAAGGAAATGCTGCAAAGTATAGCGACTAACAATAATAGTTTTTTCATTGTCTAAATTAATTTCGAGGCAAAATTCCATCTAATTTGTAAAGTTTTTGTTAGGCTCAAATTATGATTGAGTTACCCGCGTGTTAAGAATATGTTACCAAGGTGCTTTCCTTCATTCGGAATTTTTTAAGCCAATTTTTATCGTAAATTAGCCGCGTTGAAAATCAATATACCAAGCTAATTTTCAGATAAATTATGGGAGATGTTTACGTTTACATGCTAATCGCCTTGGCCATTTTAGCAATTGTTGATTTGGTAGTAGGTGTAAGTAACGATGCCGTTAACTTTTTAAACTCTGCCATTGGATCGAAAGCAATTTCATTGCGTAAAATCATGATCATTGCTAGTATCGGTGTATTCTTCGGGGCAGTGTCTTCCAGCGGAATGATGGAAGTGGCCCGAAAAGGGATTTTTAATCCGAGTATGTACATGTTTGAAGATGTAATGTTCATCTTCATGGCCGTAATGATTACGGATATTCTTTTGTTGGATGTTTTCAACTCCTTAGGAATGCCAACCTCAACCACCGTTTCTATTGTATTTGAATTGCTTGGTTCTGCTGTGGTTATTGCTTTATTGAAAATTTCAGCAAACGAGAGTGAAAGCTTCAATGCCCTTTGGAATTATATTAACTACGAAACAGCAACCAACATTATTGTCGGAATTCTCCTTTCGGTAGTAATTGCTTTTACCATTGGGGCTATTGTGCAATACATATCTCGATTGATTTATTCTTTTGATTTCGAGAAAAGACCGTTGTACGTGAGTGCCTTATTCGGCGGATTTGCCATCACAGCCATTACCTATTTCATCATCATCAAAGGATTGAAGGGAACACAGTTTTACGGCGATTTAAAAGGATTGCTTGATCAAAACACTTACGGAATTGTAGCTGTTAGTTTTGTGATTTGGACGGTTGTTTCTTACTCACTTATCAAATTTTTCAAAGTAAATTTATTGGTATTTATCATTGGTGTGGGAACCTTTTCTCTTGCCATGGCCTTTGCTGGAAACGATTTGGTCAACTTTATCGGGGTACCGATTGCGGCACTAAATTCTTACGAAGCTTGGAGCATTTCCGGAATTGCACCTGAACTCTATTCCATGGATAGTTTGGCTGCCAAAGTACCTTCCAACATCATTTTATTGCTGATTGCTGGTGCCATTATGGTCATCACTTTATGGACATCCTCCAAGGCAAGAACGGTTGTAGAAACAGGAATTAACTTATCCCGTCAAGGAGAAGGACATGAAAAGTTTCAGCCGAACAACTTATCTAGAATTGTGGTTCGATTCGCCATGTTTGTGAACTACGGGTTCTCCTCAGCCTTGCCTAAACGAACGCAAAATTACATCAACAATAAATTCAGCAAACCAACGATTAGCATCCCTGCCAAAGATGTCAAAGAGCAACCCGCCTTTGATTTAGTGAGAGCTTCGGTAAACCTAATTGTTGCCAGTATTTTGATTTCCATTGCAACCTCTATGAAATTGCCATTATCTACCACCTATGTTACCTTTATGGTAGCCATGGGTACTTCGTTGGCTGATAGAGCTTGGGGTAGGGAAAGTGCGGTGTATAGAGTGGCAGGGGTATTCAATGTTATTGGTGGATGGTTTTTAACGGCCATTATCGCTTTTGTTGTAGCTGGTTTGGTGGCTTTTATGATCCACTGGCATATTGCGATGATTCCAGTATTGCTATTTACCGTAGCCTTTTTAATCATTCGAAATACGGTTCGACACAATAAAAAGAACAAGGAAATCAAGCGCAGAACCTATATCGAGCGTTCCGAACTAATCACCATCAACGGAGTAATTCAAGAAAGTGCCGATCACATTTCTGAAGTTGCCAATAAAATAGATGCCTTGTATTCTAACGTCGTGAAAGATTTGGCCAATGGCGATTTGAACAAGCTTAAGAAGACCAACAAATTGGTAAACAAACTCAACAATGAAATTGATGATCTGAAGGAGAATGTATTCTACTTTATCAAGTCACTGGACGAAGCTTCCGTTCAGGCAAGTAAGTTTTACATCATTGTATTAGGTTACTTACAAGATGCTGCGCAATCTATCAGCTTTATTTCAAGGGCTAGTTACAAACACGTCAACAACAATCATAAGAATCTTAAAAAAGGTCAAATTAAAGATTTGATTGCCATTGAAAAGGAACTTAAGGCCATATTGGGTAACATTAGTCATGTGTTTAAAAACCGTGAGTTTGACAACCTAAATTCCATCTTAGAAAGCAAGCGAAATCTATTGGACAATCTTTCGGCTTCGATTGAGAAACAAGTAGAAAGAATTCGAACCAACGAATCAAGTCCAAAAAACACCACCTTGTACTTTAGCATTCTTCTAGAAACAAAAGACCTTTTAAAAGCACTAACCAGTTTGTTAGAAACTTACGAGGAGTTTCATTTAAGTGCTAAGGAATTGAATTAGAACCAAAAGCCTAGATTAAATAACCAGAAGCCTTCTCGATTCTGCGGACTCCAACTGTATTTTATTTCTACCGGTCCAAGGAAAGAATCATAGCTGTAGCCTACGGCATAGCCTTTTAACACATCGTCAAATAGACGAATGTCTCCAAAAACATTGTCTTCTACTCGAGCATAATTGGCAATGAAGTTTGCATAATGTCTATTTCCTATTCGATACCTGAAATTGAACTCAGATTTCACAAAAGAATTGTTGGCCAATTCTGCAAAATCATATCCATAAAAGGAAACAAACGTGTTGATGAAGTTCTGGTTGTATCCTCCTAAATAGAAGTCAAAAATATCGGTAGCCGGACTATTAATCGTAAAACCAGCTTCATTGGTCAGTTGAAAGGTAAAACGATCCCAAAAGGTTTTGGCAAACCCTAAGGTTCCTTTTGCCTGCGCAAAGCCGTTAAAGTTATTTTGATTGGAAGACAGCTTGTACCACTTAAAATTCAGATCAGCAAAATAGCCATTGGTAGGAAGGTAGCCCTTGTCGTAGGTGTCCAGTTTCAAATAGCCAAAAGTTCCCCAGTAATTGTTGTCGTCTATTACCGTTTGATTGTTATTGGTAAGTACGGTTTCGGTACGTGCAAAGATATATTTCTGTTCAATTCCGATACCCAAGGCGAACTTTCTATTGAACACTGTTTGTAAAATCAACTGGTTGGTAACATCGGTGTATTTTAGGTTAATGCTCTGCAAGTTGGGCGATTGAGAAACAACGGGTGGAAACTTCGAGTTGGCTCTAAAATTGTTGTAGCGCGATTTAAATCCGAAGCTGACGTTGAATCCGTTGTCGATAAAATAGTTCAACTCATACCGTAAATTATCGCCAAAAACTGCATCCAAAGAAAAAACATCGTTTCTGATGAACATGTGCTTTTGGGTGTAATTGGCTAGGATTCCAGATTTGTACAGCAAATCGTAATGAAGTCCGAGGCTTAGGCTTGAGAGGTTCTTAGTTTCATGCAATTCTAAATGCAGCGTATGGGTTTGATCTTCATTCGGAATCATCTTAAAGCGGATGCTTTCAAAATTATTCGTAGCGGACAGCAATTCAATTTTATCGGTTATTTCTGAGGTCGAAAGACTATCTCCTTTTTTGATACGCATCTTTCCCAAAACATAAGCTTGGGTGTAATTCTTATTGCCGGCGAAGGTGATGTTGGTAATTTTCTTTTTGGATGATTTTTTGAAAAGTGGTTTTCTCCGAACAGGATTTCCTTGTTTGGCTGCGATGGACTTGAACACATCCCTAAATTTCTCCGCGGCTTTGTATCCTTCTTTGAGAATAGAATCCTTCTTTTGAAAGTCGACCACCGAGTAGTTGAAAATGTCCGGTTTAATGTAAATATCTAACTTCTTGCGCTCTTCGGCGCTCTTCTCGTACATCTGATAGTTGACAATTTGATTCAAGATTTCAAGACCCGAATTGAGCTCTTCCTTTTTACCCAATTTGCCTTCTACATCCACACCAATGATCAAATCCATCCCCTTTTCCTTCATGATGGTCACCGGAAAGTTATTCGCAACACCCCCATCAATCAATAGTTTATCATTCAATGCAATGGGATTGACAATGGTCGGAAAAGATCCGCTTGATCTCAAAGCCAAAGGCATGCTCCCCTCATCTAAAATTACTTGACCTCCATTTTCTACATCCGTTGCAATACAGAAAAAGGGGACTGACAAATCCTTAAAGTCTTGGATATGATCTACGTGATCAAACAATTCATACAACAGATTCAAGATACTCTGACCCTTGGAAACCGCCTTTGGAAATTCGATATTACCCTCTGTTACGGGAAAGGTGACCGCGGTTTTTTCTCCAAATTCTTTGACAAAAAAGGGAGCTGTTCTTCTAGGAAGAATGTCACGAATAAGCGTGTTGAAATCCGTTTTCTTGATTAAGTCTTCTATCTGCTCGGCCGAGTAACCTGCTGCGTAAAGGCCTCCTACAATGGCGCCCATACTGGTTCCGCCAATATAGTCTAGACGAATGCCTGCTTTGTCAATTTCTTTGAGAATCCCAACATGCGCGTAGCCCTTGGCTCCACCACCGCTTAATACGAGGCCGACTTTAAAGTCTTTTTGTTGGGCAGTTACATTTATTGCAAAGCAGAGCAAGCAATAAGTGATAAGCTTTTTCATTTATTTTTTATGGTAATAGTCGAATACTTTTTTGGCTCTAGATTTGCCAATTGCCTTCTCCAACTGTACCAGCTCTGCTTCTTTGACTCTTTTAGCCGATTTAAATGTACGTAATAATGACGTAATTGTCTGTTTTCCAATGTCAGGAATTTGCTCTAATTCTGATTGAATCGCACTTTTGCTCCGCTTATTTCTATGAAATGTAATTCCGAATCGATGTGCTTCGTTACGTAGATGCTGAATGATCTTTAAGGATTCGGATTTTTTATCAAGATATAATGGAATGGAATCTCCGGGATAATAAATCTCTTCCAATCGTTTAGCGATTCCGATGATGGCGATCTTTCCTCGGAGACCAAGTAAATCGAGACTCTTCACTGCCGAAGATAACTGCCCTTTACCTCCATCAATAACAATCAATTGAGGCAACTGTTCATTCTCAGATAAAAGTCTTTTATAACGCCTAAAAACCACCTCTTCCATGGAAGCAAAATCATTGGGACCTTCTACCGTTTTGATGTTGTAGTGGCGGTACTCCTTCTTGCTAGGCTTTCCGTTTTTAAAAACCACACAAGCGGCTACCGGGTTACTCCCCTGAATATTCGAGTTGTCAAAACACTCAATGTGGGTCGGATCTTCTTGCAAACGCAAGTCTTTTTTCATTTGCGCCATAATACGCTTCACATGTCGGTCTGGGTCTACAATTTTTATCTGTTTGAATTGCTCTTGACGATAGTATTTCGCATTTCGTTCAGATAATTCTACAATGCGTTTTTTATCTCCCAACTTCGGAATAGTGACCTTGATATCGTCACCAACATCAACTTTGAAAGGCACATAAATCTCTTTGGAAGTCGATTGAAATCTTTGTCGGATATCAATGATGAATAGTTCTAGCAATTCCTTTTTATCCTCATCCAGCTTCTTCTTTATTTCTGTGGTATGCGATTGAATAATGGAACCATTGGCAATCTTCAAAAAGTTGGCATAAGCCGCCGATTCATCATCAATGATGGAAAAGACATCCACATTGTTAATGGACGGATTCACCACCGTGCTTTTCACCTGGTAGTTGCTCAAGCGATCTAGTTTTTCTTTGATGCGCTGTGCTTCTTCAAACTGCATGTTTTCAGCAAACTCATACATTAATTTCTCAAATGCCTGGATGCTTTCCTTAAAGTTTCCTTTGATGATATTTCGAATCGCTTTGATGTCATTATTATATGACTCCTCAGTCTGAAATCCCTCACAGGGCCCTAGACAATTTTTTAAATGGTATTCCAAACAAACCTTGAACTTGCCTTGGGCGATGTTGGATTCGGATAAATCGTATTTGCAAGTGCGTAAATGGTACAATTCTTTGAATAAATCGAGTAGTATTTTTACGGTTTTCACCGAAGTATAAGGACCAAAGTATTCCGATCCGTCCTTAATTAGTCGACGGGTCATAAAAACCCTGGGAAACCGTTCTTTTTTGATGCATATCCAAGGGTAACTCTTATCGTCCTTCAGTTGAACGTTGTACTTGGGTTGGTACTTTTTTATCAGGTTATTTTCGAGTAGTAAAGCATCGGTCTCCGAATTCACCACAATGTGTTTGATGCGCTCAATTTTTTTCACCAAGACACGGGTTTTGCCATTGGTGTGGGTTTTGGTGAAATAGGAATTGACCCTTTTTTTTAGATTTTTTGCCTTGCCTACATAGATGATTTTATCGTCTTTATCAAAGTATTGATAGACCCCAAAAGATTCAGGTAAGGTTTTTAATTGAAGTTGTAAAGACTCGTTCATGAATGCTAATATTTCAATTGATTAACCTTGATCGAATTGGTATTGTCCACCACTTCCCAATTATAGATTTTAGATAATTGATAGATTTGCGAAATCTCTTCGAACAATCGTTCTTTGGCCTCTTCTTTTAATGTTGTGAGCTCGAAAGTTTCCTTAATCTTTTCAATACTCTTCTGATTGATTTGATTCAATTCCTCTTTGCTAAAAGCGTTGAACGAACTCTGTTGCAAATCGAAGTATTTTACATTAGGAGAAATGGTCACCTCCTCTGTCGGAATTTGATTGATATAAATTCGCTTGTTGATGGAGTCAATTTCAATCTTCATTTTGTTTAAGTCATAGCCAACTTCAACTTTGGCATCCACCGTAACAATGGCTTTTTTGTCAAAAGAAAGCACGTCATAAAAGTATTTCTTGGAATCGGAATAATCGTAAACCTCTGAAAAGCTTGCCGAAGAAACGACCAACTTCTTGAGATTTTTAAGTGAATTAACAACGACTTTTAACTGCTCTTTTTTTTGATCTTTATCATCTTTCTGATACCAAAACTTCGCAATTAAAAAACCGATAAGAAAAACAAGAATATACCTTGAAACTTTCATGATGTACCGCTACTTGTAACAACGTACAAGTTAGCAAAATTTAGTTTTCTGATTTCTTCTCTTCTTCCTTTGGAAAGGCGTACTTGTTGAAGATAAAAAGTAAGGCTACACCAATGGAGATAAAGGCATCAGCCGGATTGAATATGTATTGGAAGAAAATAAAAAACTCTCCTCCGACAAAAGGGATCCATTCAGGGAGTATTCCTTCCCAAAGCGGGAAGTAAAACATATCTACCACCTTACCATAAAATAATTCCCCATAGGGTTTGTCTGCAAACAAGGTGGCCACTTGGTACTGTGACGAATCGAAAATAACCCCGTAAAATACCGAATCGATGATGTTCCCAATCGCACCTGAAAACACGAGAGCAATGGCAATAATCACTCCGTTATGAACGGCTTTTTTAATGTTCCCAATGAGCCAATACAGGATGAAAGAAACGGCTACCAATCGAAACAAGGTCAAAAAGAGCTTACCCGTATCCCCTCCGAATTCAAGACCCATGGCCATTCCGTTATTCTCCGTAAAATGAATGATGAACCAATCAAAGATTTTGTATTCCTCGCCCAACACAAAATGTGTTTTCACGTAAATTTTAATCACTTGATCTACAAGGATGGCCAAAACTATGGTGAGAATTGCGAGGGTTTTCTTTGACATAATTGGTTTTTAGTCGAGCAAAAATAATAATAATTATGTCCTTTATTGACTAGTTAAGAAAATATTCCCTTTTATGGTTCTGATCCTGAGTTTCTGGGAGTTCTCTTTCACCATTTTTAAGGTCTTTTTTGGTTGTTGCTCACCATCAATCGAAAGAGTTCCTGTATTTGTTTTCAGGTCTATGGACTGATCTCGCATCTTGGTATAAAAATTCCCTGCATGGAATTGAACCGAAGACTGTTTGGGAATCTTGTTGAAACGGATGATGCTATTCAATAAATCCAAAGAGAAATCATTAAGATCGGCATCCACAATCACATTGCAATTTTCTCCAGTGATATTTATTGAGGTATTCTTGGGCACCCTTATAATGGCAGTGCCTCTTTCCAAACGTTCAGTGATGTATTTTCTAAAGACAGTCGATTCCCTTTTCAACGACTGAAATTGAAATCTGAGGATTAGCTTTTCTTCTCCTTCCTCAAAAATGACAAATTGCTTGGTGGTGTTTTCGGCAAGGAGCAGGACCTCTACTTTGTCGCCATCAATAGTCTCAACCTTGATTTCATCCAAACCCAATGTAGAAACTTCAAGGAGATTTGCCTTGTAAGTCACTGACCTTACCACTCGTTTTTGAGCCATCAATGAAAGGTTGCTAGAAACAACTAATAAGAGTAGAAAAAGATTTCGCATGAGTGAAAAAGAAAAAAGGCTTCAATTTTTGAAGCCTTTCTTATGATTCTATTTAATTATTGACGCCTCTTGGCTTCGATACTTAATGTGGCATGGGGGACAAGTTTAAGACGTTCCTTTTGAATTAACTTTCCAGTTACTCTGCATACTCCGTAAGTTCCATTTTCAATACGCAACAAGGCGTTCTTCAAATCTCTGATAAACTTTTCTTGACGAATGGCCAACTGAACATTTGCTTCTTTGTTCATTACATCTGAACCTTCATCAAAAGATTTGAACGAAGGTGAAGTATCATCTGTTCCATTGTCTGCATCATTCTTATAAGAGCTTCTTAAAATGGCTAGATCTTCTTCGGCTTTGGCGATTTTTTTGTTGATGATTTCTCTAAATTCCTGTAAGTCTTCTTCTGAGTACTTTGTTTTTACATCTGCCATAATCTTACATTTTTTCTATTAATAACTTGCTTTTGATTGATTCGAACTCTATTTCAGTTCCTGTATTTAATGCATCCACAAAAACCAATTCTTCGGTTAATGTTTCATTCATTACATATTCTTTATTGGCCTCAATCGCATCCTCCAATATTCCAAACTTACCAATGGTTAGTTTTATTTTATCGGTAACTTCTAGGCCACTGTCTTTACGAGCATTTTGAATTCGGTTTACCAGTTCTCTGGCAATTCCTTCTTCTTTCAATTCTTCAGTGATCGTGACGTCTAGAGCGACAGTGATGGTGCCTTCGTTAGCTACTAACCAACCTTCGATATCTTTGGAGGTAATTTCGACATCGGACCGTTCTAAGGTAATCAAATTTCCATTAATTTCTAATGATATTTGACCCTCTTTTTCAACAGTATTGATCTCCTTATCTGTAAATTGTTGAACCGCAGCAGCTATGCTTCGCATTTCTTTTCCAAATTTTGGTCCTAAGACTTTAAAATTTGGTTTTATCTGTTTTACAAGGATGTCTGAAGCGTCGGTTAAGAGCTCAATTTCCTTAACATTTACCTCCCTTTTGATCAACTCAGAAACGGCAAGAATTTCATTGCGTTCTTCTTCTGAATCCACCGGGATCATGATTTTCTGCAAAGGTTGACGCACCTTTATTTTTTCTTTAGCTCTTAATGATAACACCAAAGAAGCGATGGTTTGCGCATTTTCCATTTTACGCTCAAGCACCTTGTCTACAGAAGCAATATCAAATACTGGGAAGGTTGACAAGTGCACACTTTCAGAGTTCTCTTTTCCAGTAATGGCATTCAAATCCTGATACAGTCGGTCCATGTAAAACGGAGCAATCGGGGCACCTAATTTTGCAATGGTCACCATACAAGTATACAGGGTTTGATAAGCAGAAATTTTATCTTTTTGGTAATCTCCTTTCCAGAAACGCCTTCTACTCAATCGCACATACCAGTTACTCAAATAGTCCTGGGTAAAGTCAGAAATCGCTCTTGCCGCTCGGGTCGGCTCATAAGCTTCGTAAAACTTCTCTACCTTTTCAATCAAGGTGTGTAATTCAGATAAAATCCATCGATCCAATTCGGAGCGTTCTGCTAATGGAATATCATCTTCCGAATAGGTGAATCCATCGATATTGGTATATAGTGCAAAAAACGAATAGGTATTGTAAAGCGTCCCGAAGAACTTTCTTCTTACCTCTTCGATTCCGTCTACATCAAACTTCAAGTTATCCCAAGGATTGGCATTGGAGATCATGTACCAGCGGGTAGCATCTGCTCCATATTTGGCCAATGTTTCAAAAGGATCTACGGCATTGCCCAATCGCTTAGACATTTTCTGTCCGTTTTTATCCAAAACGAGTCCGTTTGACACTACGTTCTTGTAGGCAACCGAATCAAAAACAGTGGTTGCGATGGCATGTAAGGTATAGAACCATCCTCTGGTTTGATCCACTCCTTCGGCAATAAAATCTGCTGGGAAGGATTCGTTCTTATCGATCAAATCTTTGTTCTCAAATGGATAGTGCCACTGTGCATAAGGCATCGACCCCGAATCAAACCAAACGTCAATCAAATCGCTTTCACGCTTCATTGGTTTTCCTGATGGCGATACCAATACGATTTGATCTACAATGTTTTTGTGTAAATCGATGGTCTCATAATTGGTATCAGACATGTTTCCAACCTCAAAATCAGCAAAAATATCCGCCGTCATGAATCCGGCTGCAACTGCTTTCTTCATTTCTGACTTGAGTTCTTCCACCGAACCAATGCAAAGTTCTTCTTGTTTGTCTTCAGTTCTCCAAATCGGAAGTGGAATACCCCAATAACGAGAACGTGATAAATTCCAATCGTTGGCATTGGCCAACCAATTTCCGAATCGTCCTTCACCCGTTGATTTCGGCTTCCAATTGATGGTTGTATTCAATTCGTGCATGCGATCTTTTACATCGGTCACTTTGATAAACCATGAATCCAACGGATAGTATAAAATTGGTTTGTCAGTTCTCCAGCAATTCGGATAGCTGTGCTTGTATTTTTCGACCTTAAAGGCTTTGTTTTCGTTCTTTAATTTCAGTCCCAAACGCTCATCAACCGATAGGTACTGCTGTTGATTTTTAAGCACCGATGTCATTCGGCTTTGTTGGTTTTTCAACTCAACCTCAAAATCTTCTTCAGACAGGTATTCAGACTTCACATACTCTTCTCCGAATCCGTAAATCGGATCGGAAACTTCCGGTCTAAATTTTCCTTGTAAATCGACCAATGGAACTAAGTTTCCGTTCTCGTCTTTCACCAATAATGGCGGAATTTCAGGAGTTACCTGCTTGGCAACAAAGGCATCGTCTGCACCAAACGTCGGCGCTGTATGGACAATTCCGGTTCCATCTTCTGTCGTTACAAAATCACCTGGAATTACTCGAAAAGCATCTTGCGGATTGTCATTTGGCAACACAAATGGCATCAATTGCTCGTAGCGAATTTCAACTAAGTCTTTTCCTAAAAACTCTTTGATTACATAAAACGGAATCTTTTTATCACCAGCTTTGTAGTTTTCCAATTCAGTTTGGTCTTCTACTTGCTTGAATTTTCCAGAGAATTGCTTGGCAACTAGATTTTTTGCTAAGATTACTTTGGATCTTTCAAAAGTATATTGATTGAAAGATTCCACAAGTACATATTCAATTTTTGGTCCTACCGTCAAGGCAGTATTACTCGGTAAGGTCCAAGGGGTGGTGGTCCATGCTAAGAAGTGAACGTCACCTTCATTTTGTAAGAAATCTGGCAGGGTTTCAGCAACCGCTTTAAACTGAGCCGTTACGGTGGTATCTGTAACATCTTGATACGTCCCTGGCTGATTCAATTCGTGGGAACTTAATCCCGTTCCTGCTTTGGGCGAATACGGCTGAATGGTGTATCCTTTGTAGAGCAATCCCTTGTCATAAATCTGCTTCAACAACCACCAAACCGTTTCCATGTATTTCGGTTCATAGGTGATGTATGGATCATCCATATCTACCCAATACCCCATTTTTTGGGTCAAATCATTCCAGATGTCGGTGTAACGCATTACCGCTTTCCGACATGCCTCGTTGTACTCTTCAACAGAGATTTTCTTACCGATATCCTCCTTAGTTATCCCCAATTCTTTCTCTACCCCCAACTCAATTGGAAGACCGTGAGTATCCCATCCAGCTTTCCTTTTCACTTGAAAGCCTTTCATGGTTTTATACCTCGGAAAAATGTCTTTGATGGCTCTTGCTAAAACATGGTGAACACCAGGCAAACCGTTTGCAGAAGGAGGTCCTTCAAAAAACACATACGGTTCTCCGTTTTCACGACTTGAAACACTTTTTTCAAATATGTTGTGTTCCTCCCAGTATTTTAAAATTTCGGAAGCAACATTTGGTAGATTAAGTCCTTTATATTCAGGGAATTTCATGCTCTATACTCCAATTTTCTTATAAGATTGCGAAAATACATATTTTCATGAAAATGATCAGGGTATTTGTCTAAAAATAAAGTACATAGTATCCCAGCAAAGCTAGTTGAATAAAGGCTCTAGAATTTTTTTCCGCGAAGGGCAAATGCCGTTTTTAGCGCAAGCATTTGAAAAAACCGGAAGAACACTTTGTTGTATTTGAAATTAAACAAGCTGGCAATGATGTCATCCGTAGAAAAACGATTGTGAAAAAACTGGATTCTATTTTCCACCTGTTCATCGGAATACCTTGAATACATCCGTCTGGCGGATAATTCACTCAATCGCCATTTGAAGCCTTTGCGTTTCTTCCAAACTTTTTGATAGTCTGAAAAATCGGCTCCTCCTTTGGTAATGAATTCATCAATGTATTCACAAGCCAAATCAGCACTTTGCATGGCATAGCGAATGCCTTCACCTCCTCTTGGATTGATGGCTGAAATGGCATCACCTACACCCAATACTCGATTTTTATAAAAAACATCGTTTAATCCTGGACTATATCGAATGATACCTCCGTGCATGTCGATGATTTTGTAATCTTTGGTTCCTAGGTATTCTTCAATGATCTTCTCGGTTATTTTACGAGTGGTTTTGTCAGTGTTCTCTTGATCTTTTGACTTGATGTGGGTTTTTCCGGCGCCTACTTTTAAGATTCGGTTTTCCATAGGAAAGATCCAGGAATACCCTTTGATGGCCCATTTGTGCCCCAAAAAGAACAACAGCTTGTCTTTGTATTCGTCATAAATCTCTTGCTCTACTTGAATTTCGTATTCAGTACCACTTCCCAATGTCATTTCGGGCTGTTCTTCTTTCTCGTCAAACATCACCTTACGAAGTGGTCCTGTAGCATCTACGACCAATTTGGCATCGAATGATAGGGTTTCTTTGGTTCTGGAATGGGCTAATTGAACTTCAATTCCTTCTGAAGTAACTTCTTTTTTAACATAGCGATATCCCATCAAAACATCACCTCCAAATTTTTGGGTTTCTTGGGCAAGGAACTCCCGTAATTTCTGAAAATTCAATACCACCCCTTTGGGCTCTGTGCTTCTCCAAACATAACTGTTCTTGGTGCACTGAATTTCCAAATCGTTCCAATAAGCCCCAACAATTTCCTTAGGAAGATCAAACTCTTCCATGGGTTCTAAAGTCATGCCCGCACTCGAAAAATTATTATCTGCGAAGGAAGCGTATTTTTCCACAAGCAAAACTTGGTGGCCTCTTTTTGCTAAATTTCTTGCGGTTTGTCCGCCAGCTGGCCCACCTCCAATTACAATTACATCATAGCTCTTTTTCATCTCCATAGTCCAATGAATTTAACTCATTCCGCGTTCACTCTTAATCGTCTCGTATGCCTTTTGAATATTCAAAAACTTCTCTTTGGCCCCTTTTTTATGTTCTTCGCCCAAATCTTGAATCTTATCCGGATGGTATTTTTTTGCCATTCTTCGGAAGGCCTTTTTTACCTCACTATCGGTAGCCGATTTTTCAATTTCAAGGATTTTATAGGCATTTTCCTTGATATCATAGAACATGGCTTTTATCGATTCAAAATCGCGCTGATTGATGTATAGATATCCAGAAATTCGTTTGATGGTCTCAATTTCTTTCGAGGTTACATGCCCATCTGCTTTTGCAATTCCGAATAGGAAATGTATCAATTGGAGTCGCGATGCGTGAGACATGTGCTCTCGAATCTGAATACAAACTTGTCTGGTAGAGACGTCCTTTTTTACAATTCCTTTGAAGAGTTTAAAAGCGCTATTTGCCCTTTCCCTTCCGTATAAAGAAACAAACTGATTTCGCACATAATCGAGCTCCCGCTGATCAATTCTACCATCGGCTTTGATGACTATGGATGAAAGTACTAGCAAACTAATTTCGAAGTCTCCAGAACTGGTATTCACTCTTCTGTTGGACTTCATCCGTCTTTGGTATTCTTTCCGCTCTAGGATGATGTCTTTTTCAGAAAAATTGTCAACCACGCTTCCTATAGCAAATCCAATAGCCGCACCAATAGGACCCCCCAATGTAAATCCCAATCCAGCACCCAACCATTTGGTAAAACTTCCCATAAATCTTGTTTCTTCAAAGATAAAAAATCGAGGTTTTCTGTTCCTTTTTCCGAATTATTATTTTTTCCAATAATGAGATAAGATTTTAATACAAATCGGAGAAGCAAGAAATACAACTATGCCGTATCTTTGTGGAAAATTTACAATTATGTATCCAGAAGAATTAGTAAAACCCATGAGAGACCAGCTTATTAGTGCTGGATTTGATGCTCTATATACAGCTGAAGAAGTTGATGCGGCTTTGGCCAAGGAGGGAACAACCTTAGTAATGGTAAACTCTGTTTGTGGTTGTGCAGCAGGAACTGCAAGACCAGGAGCCATTGCCTCTTTGCAAGCAGATAAGAAACCAGATAACTTAACCACTGTATTTGCAGGTGTTGAGAAAGAGTCGACTGCAAAAGCAAGAGAATACATGATTCCATTTCCTCCTTCTTCTCCAGCAATTGCCTTATTTAAAGACGGCAACCTCGTACACATGTTGGAAAGACACCACATTGAGGGTCGTTCGGCTGAAATGATCGCAGAAAATTTGGCGGAAGCTTATGCTGAATACTGCTAAGGGTTGAAACAAATGAAACTCAAAACCACACGAGCTCGTGTGGTTTTTTTATTTTTAAGGGATGGATAAAAATCAAATAATTCGAAAAACAATCGATTTTGTAAAGGTGGAACTGCAAAGCGCTGAAGGTGGTCACGATTGGTTTCACATTGAACGGGTTCATAAAAATGCTTTGTTGATTGCCCAAGGCGAAAAAGCAGATGCATTCATTATTGAACTTGCTGCTTTGTTACACGACATTGCCGATTCAAAATTTCATAATGGCGATGAAAGCATTGGCCCTCGAAAAGCTTCTCAATTCCTTCAGTCAGAATCGGTTTCACAAGAGATCATTGATCAGGTTGTGTACATTATTCAAAATATGTCCTTCAAAAACTCCTTGGAATCCAAAACTGCTTTGAATAAATCCATCGAATTCCAAATTGTACAAGATGCAGATCGATTAGACGCTATTGGAGCAATCGGAATTGCTCGTTGTTTCAATTACGGCGGATTTAAAAATCGGCCTCTGTACGATCCTGACATCAAACCCAACTTGAATATGGATAAAGAGAGCTATAAAAAGTCAACTGCACCCACCATCAATCATTTCTATGAAAAACTGCTGCTGTTAAAAGATCAAATGAACACCCAGACAGGTCGGAAAATCGCGCAAGAGCGCCACGGTTACATGGAAGGATTTTTAAATCAGTTTTATGCTGAGTGGAATGGCGAAAAATAATTCGAAAATTTGGTACCTGACTTTACATACCGAACCATCCACGCTCCTTTTGAGAAGAACTTTTTAAAGGAGGTGCTTGCCTTGTACAAAATCATATTTGAAGATGCAGATGAGACCTTCTTTTTGGAACGAATTCAAAGTAAAAAAAGCATCATGGCCAATTTATGCTATGGTAATGGCAACTTAATCGGCTTTAAAATCGGATACCAGTACAACGAATCTACCTTTTATAGTTGGGTTGGAGGTGTTCATGAAGATTTTAGAGGAAAGGGAATTGCCAGCGAGCTGCTTCAAAGACAACATCTTGAGGCTAAAAAACAAGGTTATTCTAAGATGAGAACTAAATCGATGAATCGGTTCAAACCCATGATGCAATTGAATCTGAAAAACGGATTTGATATTGTACAGGTGTACACCAATGATTCCAATCAAACCAAAATAGTGTTTGAAAAATCCTTGGATTAGTTTTCCTTGGCAACTTCTAGGGCCGTGATTTTACTTTCCAAAACGGCCAATTCATCACCATACTCAATGATTTCCTCAATGGAAAGCTCAGTACTTTTATTTACAATAGCTGCAATTTTATGGCTTTGAAATTTGTAGTACTCTAGCGCTTTGTCGATTTTTTTATCCATTGGATTGAATGATTTCTCTAAGTTCATTTTTGTATTGGGAAGCACTTTTCCCAACAACCTGTTGAAAGGATTTGTTGAAATGCGAAAAGTTGTTGAAGCCGCATTCAAAACTTATTTCAGAAATACTTTTAGAACTCTCGGTTAATAGTTTTGTGGCGTGAACAATTCGATACTCGTTCACCACCTTGGTAAAGGTTTTTCCCGTTGCTTTTTTAAAAAATCGGCAAAAAGCGGGAACCGTCATACTTACGTGATTAGAAATTTCCTCCAAGCTAATCGGTTCGCTAAAATTCGTGTTGATGTATCGGTAAATCTTTTCAATCCGATCCCTACTCTTGGATTCGGTCTCAATGGCAAGTCCGTCTCCATTCAACAGTGTATAATCATTGGTCAGTGCCAGTTCATGCAGAATTTCAAGTAATGAAATGACCTTGTAAAAACCATCCAATTCTACCAAACCCTGAATTTTGGGACCCAACTTCTTTTTGATTCCGATGTTAAAGCGAATACCGTTTTTAGCCCGCTTGAAAAGGGCTTCAATTTTTTGAGTCTCTGGAATGGAAAAAAACTTGTCTCCAAGAAAATCAGGCAAAAACTGGATCAAGGTTTCCGATCCCGAGCTTGTCAATCGGTCTACATAACCCACATGAGGCAAATTGGAACCGATAAGTACTAACTGGCTATTGTTAAAATAGCTGACATGATTTCCAATTTGTCTTTTCCCACGACCTCTATGCACATAGACCAACTCAATTTCTGGATGATGGTGCCAAATAGGTTCAGAGTTGGGCTCAAAGGTGGTATGACGCTTCACCAGAAGCGAACTTCCAAAATCGGGATTGATTTTCTCTAAAGTAGGTTTTTTCAGCATTTTTTTAACGTCAAATCAAAGTTACGACACTTCCTTACTGGAATCGTTGCAAAGTTAACCCTTTTATATGCTAAATTAACCTTATGGTAAAAAATGATAAATAAAAGAGATAATATAGTAAATAAACTCGATAATTACCTATATAAAAAGACAATGATCGACCGTAATTTTGTAGAAAATTTTTAATAATGATTAAAGAAGGATTTTTATTTAATGCAGTGATGATAGGATTCGGAATCCTGTTCTTATCACAATTAGCAATATTAGGCTACTTTATGTTTAAGCCTGATAACAGAAAAAAGAAAAGTATTTAGAGTTTTAATTTATAATTGAGTTTAAAATTTGGGAGCCTTATCGGCTCCCTTTTTTTATGTTAGAAGTTTGCTTTTCGTTTTTCTAAAAAAGCAGTAGTACCTTCTATAAACTCTTCGGTTCCAAAGCAGTTTCCGAACTCGGTAATTTCGGTTTCGAAACCATTCTTATCTTCTCTATACACATCATTCACAGCGCGAATGGCTGCCGAAATCGCCATTGGTGAATTTCTCATGATTCGAGAAATGATTTTCTCAGTAGCGGCAATTAATTCTTCTGGGGCTGTAACGTGATTTACCAAACCGTAAGCTTTGGCATCATCTGCTCCAATCATAGAGGCCGTTGCAATCAATTCCATTGCTCTACCTTTTCCAACCAATAAGGGCAATCTTTGTGTCCCACCATATCCAGGAATCACACCCAATGATACTTCAGGCAATCCCATTTTTGCATTGGTCGAGGCCAATCTAAAATGACAAGCCATGGCAAGCTCCAATCCGCCGCCTAGCGCATATCCATTGATGGCTGCAATCACAGGCTTTGACATGTTCTCAACAAAATTGAATAAGATTTCCTGACCTTTTCGGGCCAACTCACCACCTTGCTCTGAGGAAAAATCGGCAAATTCAGATATATCTGCTCCCGCAACGAAGGCCTTATCTCCAGAACCCGTTAAAATGATGGCTCTAACTTCTTGATCGTCATTTAAGCTTTTGAATGCTTCATGAAGCTCAAGGATGGTTTCCTTGTTTAAAGCGTTTAATTTCTTAGGTCGGTTGATGGTTATTTGAGCAAATCCGGCTCTCTTTTCGAGCAGTATATTATCGAATTTCATTTATAAATTTTTTGAGTTTATTCCTTTGGTAAAATTACGGTAAAAATTGTACCAATTCCTTTTTTAGAACTAAAAGTAATGGTGCCTTGATAGGCTTCAATAATGTTCTTTATCATGGGCAGCCCAAGTCCCATTCCGCTTGATTTCGTGGTAAATTTAGGCTCAAAAACAAGCTCTTTTACGCTATCATCAATGCCAATTCCATTGTCTGAAACTACTATTTTAAAATTGTCTTTCTCAGTAGTTAATTCGACATCAATGATCGGGTTTTCTTCGTTTTTACATGCCTGAATAGCGTTTTTCACCAAATTGGTGACAATTCGAATCAATTGGGTTTTATCGAGATTGGCAAAGATCTCATTTTCTGAAAACGAGTATTTAATATACTTCTCACTAAAAATTTCCAGGGCCAACTTTACAACATCTACCACTTCAATTCGCTCCTTCTTTACTTTTGGCATTTTGGCAAAATCAGAGAATGCCGATGCAATAGAGCTCATCACATCAATTTGTTGGATTAAGGTATTGCTATAATCCGCTATTTTTTCTCCGGCTTTAGGATCTTCAGGATTGAACTTTCGTTGGAAATTTTGCACGGTCAATCTCATTGGAGTCAACGGATTTTTAATTTCATGGGCCACTTGTTTTGCCATTTCTCGCCAGGCATTTTCCCGTTCAATTCGCGCAAGTTTTACAGCACTTTCTTCAAGCTGGTCAATCATATCGTTATAGGCCTCTACCAACACTTCAATCTCGGTACTTGCATTGTCTAAAATAATTTTCTGATTGATTTTATTCAAGCGAGTTTCCTTCATTTTATCCGATATCGTCTGAATGGATCTTGTGATGTAGCTTGAAAGGAAATAGGCCAGTGCAATGGCAATGAAAAACATCAGTAAGTACACCAAGCCAAGACGGGTAATGAACTCTTTTAATTCATATTCAATTTCTGAGTTATCTTGGGTAAACTGGATTTCTAAGATTCCGATTCGCTTAAATTTCGGGTCGTTGATATAGGTATAAGAGGTTTGATAGCTAATGCCATTTTTCTCATTATTCTTCAGCACTCGGTGGTTGGAATTTAAGGCTAGCTCATTGACAATTTCTTCAGGAAGCGGTTGAATTTCCACTTCTTCAAACACATTTCCGATAGACGTTTTTAAGAGTTTTCCCTTTAGGTCATAAATGGTGATGTTCAATTTATTGATGGACGAAATCTCATAAATCCGATCTTGAAATATTTTAGGAAGGTTTTCGGTATTTACCGGATAGGAAGTCTTGTTCTTTAATTCGAGTTCAATGGTTTCTTTTGAAATCGTTTCTTTTCGTTCAAAACGCTGAATGTTGTAATCTCTGGTCTGCTCGTCATATTGAAAAATAGTAACCACCAAAATAAGAACCGATGCCAGTAATACCAGCAGAATCATGGATAGGAAAATCCGGTTTCTTAGGGAGATATGTTTTGGTTTCAACGAGCTAATTATTTTATAATTTTTGTTTTCATGGTAAGTAAATCATCGTATTCGCCATCTTCGTCCCAATCAAATTTACTAATACCTTTAAAACCGCTGTTCGTAGGAATTATTTCATAGCCCACTTGAATGGATCTTCCACCATAGAAAAAATCAACATAGAGTGAGTCATTCTTAAACTGCCATGTACCTTTGGTTTTATCAAACTCTTTTCCTTCTTGGTCCACAAACCATGCCGAAAAGGTGCCATCGGAGAAGTATTCCGATCTCGCAATGCGGGCCGGATTGTTTTCAAAGGTATCTTCAAAAACTGCTGTTGAATCCGATTTCATGGTGGTAGGCATTTCAATCTTGAGATAAGTAGTTTCCCATTTGTTGACCATCGAAAACTTGGTGCTTTTTTTCTTAGAGCAGCCTAAGAAAACAAGTCCAATGAATGCTAATATGAATAATGATTTCTTCAAACCAAAAATTTTGACTTAAAGATACGGAAATGAAAGTCTTTCCCTTGTTAAAATTATCCTTCCACTGCTTTTTTAGAAAGCGGAACAAAGGTTTTTCTGAATTTAATAATCAATGGTGCTCCTCTCGCGATGATCCATAGTGTAAAGGCAATCCAGATTGCGAACAACTTTAAATCAAAGTAATCCGATACCAATAAACTCGGTAAAAACACCAAGGCCGTCGAGAAAATCAGCACATTTCTGAGGTATTTCATCTCGCCCATCCCTTTGAACATTCCGTCAAAAATAAAGGTGACCGCACTAACAGGCAAGGACAACAAAACCAACCAAAAAACATTGTAAAACTCCTCTAATACAAGGACCTCTTGGGTAAATATTTTCCCAATAAACGAATACAAAAGAAGTCCGGTCAAGGCCATGATAAGTCCGGTCACGAGTCCATACAACAATAGTTTCCGACTCAAATCTAACAACAGTCCGTATTGTTTTGCTCCTAGTAGTTTTCCACTTAAAATATTCCCAGCACTCGCAAAACCATCAATCATAAAGGCAGCCAATAACCACAAATTAATGGTAATGGTATAGGCCGCAATGTATTCTTTACCGTATGAAGTAGCATAGGCCGTTGCGAAATACAAGGCAATATTCAGTGCAATGGTTCTCACGAACAAGTTACCCACCATATTCAGCAAACGCCTAATCTCTGGGTGGAACGGAAGTCTAATTTTAAGTTTAATGTTGGTTTTCCGCAGCAGTAAAACCACCGAAATGATTGCCATAGTAACCTGAGCGCAGACACTTGCATAAGCCGCTCCTTTGATGTGCATCGCCGGAATCCAACCATCAATTCCATAAATAAAAATGACATCTAAAACGATGTTCACCACAGTTCCAATGATGGCAATAATCATCGGAATGAAAGTATTCTGCAGTCCTCGAAACACTCCGAAGATCGCAAACACCAACAAGGCAAAAGGAAATCCGAATATTCGAATGTTGAAATAATCAACGCAGTATTCCAAGACCAGATCTTTGGCATTATACAGTTGAAAAATATATTCCGAAAATGGGTAAGTCAAGGCAATCACCAAAAGACTCCCTAAAACTACAATGGCAATAGCTTGTGCGGGAAGCTCTTTGACTTCATCAATCTTATTGGCTCCCAAATATTGTGATAGAATCGAAGAAATCGCACTTCGAATTTGTCCAAACACCCAAACAAGCATGGAAATAAAAGCACCTACAATACCCACGGCCGCAAGGCTTTCAGTCGCATTGAAGTCCATGTTCCCAATGATGGCCGTATCGGTAATCGATAAAATAGGCTCGGCGACGCCAGCAATTAGGGCCGGAATGGCTAGTCGGTTAATGTTTTTAAGTGAAATGTCTTGGACCAAGAAGTAAATTTTTTGCAAAAATACGAGTAAAGAGAGGAGTGAAAAAATTAGTTTTCTTTAAAAAAGACTAATTTTGTGGTCAAATTCAATCGATATGAAACATATTCTAGTTCCCATTGGTTCCACTGAAAGTGCAAAAAACAGTTTGCAGTATGCCATAGATTTTGCCTCCGTTATCCAAGCAAAGGTTTTTGTATTTAGAGCATATAGTGGATTGAACAAGGCCGGGGCTATGATTGATGTCAACGCAATTTTAGAGCGTGAAACAAACCTCTACATTAAAACCATGGTCGATGCAGTAGATCGAAGGGACGTGGAGGTAGTGATGGTTGCCGCCAGAGGAAATGTTGTCGATAGTGTGGCCTCCATTAACAACGAATTGGGTATCGATTTGATTATTGTTGGAGCCAAGAGCAATAGTTTTAAAGAGGAATTGTTTTTGGGAAAAACAGCCGGAAGCCTGGTCAAGCAGACAAAAATTCCGCTACTCACCGTTCCTGAGCACTTCAAGTTTACGCCGATTAAAAACGTTCAACTAGCCTTTAAATCGGGAATTATTGAAAACAAATCAGCCATTGCGCCATTGTCTTTCTTAAAAGATAAGTTCCAGGCTTCTTTGAACCTCTTATTTGTAAAAACACCAAGCTTTACAGAGGCCGATGGGGTTATTGACGAAAGTTTGGATGGTTTAAAAGACACTCTAACAAATTCAGAAAATGCGACTACCTACCAAGGTGTGTTAGAGCATTTGAATAGTGCCACTCCTGATTTGCTATGTGTCTTTACACGCAAAAGAGGATTTTTTCAAAAACTATTGGAAAAAAACACCATCAAAAAAGAGGAATTCTTTGTGAATATTCCGCTTTTGATCTTGAAAGGAGCTTAGTACCTAGCCTCCAAATTCTCAACGAAAGATTCGAGTGATATCATTTCGGTGATATAGCTTTTCAACGCTGTTTCAAAGGCATTCAGGCGTTCCTTGGTGATTGTATTATCTGCAACTGTTCTAGAAGATGAAAAATTAATGAGCTGGAGACCCGATTTCAGTTTTTTAAAGGAAATATTTCCCGCAACCATGGGTTTTGCAGTGTCAAATTTGTTTGAGTTTGCCACCATTAAAGCATAAACGAATAATTGAATTGCTTTGTGAAATTTTTCCTCTTTCAAATCCTCAAAATTGAGCACTTTTAAGTTTCCCGATTCCACTTTTCCCGTTTTATAATCGATTACCCGAAGTGTTCCGTTCAATTCATCAATTCTATCAATTTGACCCTTTAAAACAACTGGAAAATCAAGTCCTTCTATTGTAATTTCCGTCTTATAATCTGCCTCCAAACTGAGAATCTTCAAAGCATTGTTCTCATCTGATAGTAGTTTTTTCTCCGCGTTCAAAAAGTTCTTTATATAGCTCTTGGCCACTTCAAAAATCAATCGGTTCTTACCCTCTCGAATGTTTCCTTCCCGAATTTCTCTCCCAAACATTTCAGAAATAATAGCCTGACTTTGATTTTGCATGTTTTCAATGTCATCGGCCTCTAAATATTTGTTTACAAATGGGGTGTATAATTTTCTAAGGGTTTCATGAATTACCGTTCCGAGTGTATTGGCCGCAATGGTCTCCTCCACTTCATCCGCTTCATGGATTCCCAATACATACTTCTTGTAAAAAGTAAGAGGGTTGTTCAAAAAGGTGGTAATGGCAGTGGATGATAAACCACGTGCAAGGTGTTTTTGTAACTTTTGATATATTTCTGGATTGCGATCAATCGTCTTGGCAACTACTTTTTCCGTGGTTACTTTGGGTGCAATAGAAATGTTTTTAATTGAGGGTTTTAACAACTCCAATTGCATTAAGAACCTACTTTTTTCACCTTGTCCGAAGTCATCGCTTACCGAATTGAAAAGGAGGTAAACCTTTTTTGCACGGGAAATCAGGCGGAAAAAGTGATAGGAAAAAATTGCGTCTTTTTCTTTATAGGTTGGCAAACCATAAGCTAGTTTGACATCGAAAGGGACAAATGAATTGGCGTTGGAATTTTTTGGCAAGATTCCTTCATTCACTCCTGTGATAATTAAATTCTCAAAATCCAAAACTCGTGTTTCTAGCATTCCCATGATTTGAAGTCCCATCAAAGGTTCGCCCTGAAAGAACAAACTTTCTTTTCCCAGATATCGATCAAAGAAATATTGCAGCGTTTTTACATCTCCCAAGTAATTCAATTGGTGATCTAAGGATTTGATCTGTTTGAAAATCGTATAAAATCGAAACAAAGACTCTTTCTGAACAGGTGCTGCCGTCACCTTTAAAATATCGATAAGATTGATGAATCGATCTATGAATTTTGGAACGGATAGAAAGGCAGAAAAGAGAAGTTCTAAAATTGATTTGAAGGTATCACTACAGTTCGCAAAATTGTCCTTGATATAAGCATCAGACAAAAATGTACGATTCGTTTTGTGAATCTTTTCTACAAAACTGCTAAGAATTTGTTTGGTGTTATCATCCATCACAGTACCCAAGGCAGGATGATTCAAGAGCAAAAGCACATCTTTGAAATAAAAAACAGCGTCTCTGTCTTTGTGCATTTGTAAAATCTTTGAAAAGAAACTAGCGATGGGCAGGTCTTTCAACTGGTATCCCATAGTAATGTTAACACCTGCAATGTTCTTGGGAATGGAATTCAGTACAATGGGTAATACCGATTCGTCTCCAAGAACCAAAGCTGTATTTGTAGCAGATTCCGAGTTCTCTAGGATTTGACTTACCGCCTTTATTTGAGATACTTCTTTGGTAGTTCCTACCACCTGAATATCATTCAGTTTTTCGAAGTTGTCTGCACCGATTTTTACTTCTTTGCCTTGGTAGTGTTCCCAGCTCTTTAGGTATTTGTTAATGAACCTGGCACATTGATGTCCCTTTTCTAGAAAAACGCGATCAATATCCCAATAGATTTCGGATTCGTTATGACGTAAGGTTGTAGTGATCAATTGTTCCTCGGCCTTGTTGAGTGCATTGAATCCCAAAAAATAGAAGCTATGACTGCTCTTCTGGTCTAAATACTCGGCAATACCCTTGACTGCTTCTCGGTAAATCAAGCCCTGGTAACCTTGTTTGGTCTGCAATAATTGCTCATAGAGCTTTGCGTAAAGAGGGTGTAATTTTTCCAAGAAGTATTGATGGCTCTTGATCAAATCCGTCTCCTGAAAGGTTCCTGTGACCGACCATTTGCGAAGCCTTTGAATGTCTCTTAAATAGTCAAAAATGCTTTTGATGTCCACTAAATATTGATCGATCTCGTTGAAATCATTCAATACTGTAGGGGCCCAATCAATAAATTTTTGAAAGGATTCAGGACTCTTTTCGGTTTCTAAATAAATTCCATAGAATCGAAATAACAATTCGGTGGTTTCGACCTTTCGAAGTTTGGTGATGTTCCCAATCCAATCTTCAATAGTGAATACTTCGGGCAGAAAGCCAATTTCTACTTTGGATTTTAAAGCGTTCTTCAGAAATATCTTGGCTCGTTGCGAAGGCAATACAATGCACACATCCCGCAGTGATTGATGCTGTTGGATAATGTCGTCAAGAGATTCAGAAATAAAGGTTTGCATGAGTGATCTATGGCAATTCTAAATTACAAAATAATTACCTTTATGTCTTACTAAAATGACCCTTGTGAAAGATCAGTTAAACGTTGTTGGGATTCAGGCCGATTTGGTTTGGGAAGACCCGAAAGCCAATCGAAATTATTTTGAAAAAGAAATACGAGAGCACTCCAAAGAGACCGATTTAATTGTTTTACCAGAAATGTTCACCACAGGTTTCTCAATGAACGCTTCAACATTGGCAGAAGACAAGGAAGGCGAAACATTGATTTGGTTGCAACAAATGGCTGCTGATTGCGATGTTGCCCTAATTGGAAGTATCATTTATACAGAAAATCAACACTTCTTTAACCGATTGTTCTTTGTGGAACCAAATGGGCAAACTCACACTTACGACAAACGTCATACCTTCACTCTTGCCGGTGAACATGAGGTCTATCAAAGTGGATCAGAACTCTTACAAGTTTCCTACAAAGGTTGGCAGATTTGTCCATTGATCTGCTATGATTTGCGCTTTCCTGTGTGGTCAAGAAACACCACTGATTACGACCTATTAATCTACATTGCAAGTTGGCCCGTTAAAAGAGTTAATGCCTGGGACACCTTGTTACAAGCAAGAGCCATTGAGAACATGAGTTTTGTGGTTGGGGTGAATCGAATTGGTAAAGATGCCAACAATTATGAGTATTCAGGTCATTCGGCAATCATCGATTATTTGGGTGAATCTATGTCGAACCTTGCTCCGAATCAGGTGGGAATTGTAAAGGCTAGATTGGAAAAAAAGGATTTGCTAAATGTTCGTGAGAAGCTAGGTTTCTTGAATGATAGAGATCAATTTACGATTGAATGATCTTGCTTTTTATTCGCTCTTCCGTAATTTTTAAAACCTCCTCGAGTTTTGTTTCTTTCAAAGAAATGGGTTCGTGAACTTCGAGAGTTAAGGGCGAAAATACACCTAGTGGGAATTTCCCATACTTGAAAATCTTCCAAGAATTATTCACGGTTAATGGGACCACATATGCCTCTGGATTGTGATTAAAAATCGTTTTTAACCCGCCATAAGCAAAGTTTTTGGGTTTGCCATCCCTACTTCGGGTGCCTTCCGGAAAAATAGCGGCAGACCACTTATTTTCATTAATTCGCTTGGCAAACTTTTCCAGTTCCCGAATAGCTTGATTTCGATCTTTTCGATCAATCAAAGCCGCACCACCATACTTCAAGTTGAATGAAATGCTGGGTATTCCCTTACCCAATTCGATTTTGGAAACGAATTTGGGTACATGCTTTCTTAAGTACCAAATAATCGGAGGAATGTCAAACATGCTCTGGTGGTTGGACACGAATACAATGGTAGTGTTTTCAGGAATCTTATACGGATTTTTAAACCGGACCACAACCCCTAGGAACAACAAAGATTTCACCAAAAACCAGTTCAATACATCCACTACTTTCTGATGAGCATTTTGTCCGAATATATTGTACCCAATCCACTGTAGAGGATGAAATACCAATAGAATCAGGTAAAATACAAGCCCGAAAATTGGCGTAAGTATGTAACTAATTAATTTCATTAGAAATCAAACCAATTGGACCAAGGAATTCTAAGTAAAATTAAAAACAAAGCAATTGCGTAAAAGGTAAAGATGGTCTTGAACTTTGCTGCATCTTCCGTTTTCTTTTTGTGTTTGGACCAGCCAATAGTGATTAGGGCAATGGCAATGATCATGGTCAAAGGATGTTCTAAAGCAAGCAACCTTCCTGCACTATCAGACATCATTGCTCCAATGTTTTTGTGCCATCCCTGGTTGAAGTATACCACAAAGCCAATTAAAAGCTGGAAATGGCTTAAAATAAGGGTAAATAAGGCCAAACGTAGGTCTTTATCGGTGAAGGACTTTTTCTTTACCAAACCCAATAGGGAATTCCCTACGGCTAAAATGAGAACTAGGAGGACCAAATAGGCCCAATACGAATGAATCTGAAGCATGGTTTCTTAATTTTTGACAAATGTATTTAATTTTGGAGTATAAAAAAACCACCTCAATTGAGGTGGTTTTATATCTTAAATGATTCTGGTTAGAAGTTGTAAGAAACTGCGAAGTTCCAAGTAGTTCCGAAACCGAACCATACATTGTTTCTAGTATCAATACCATTCCAAGTTCCAGAAGCAACAGTATCCAATCTTGAAACTGAATCACCTGGACGAATAGAAGTACTCGCTTCAGCGATGTAAACAGTATCAAAGATGTTGTTTACGTTAGCTCTGAAGTTCAAGTTGCTATCGTTAGAGAAATCCCATCTGTAGCTCGCACCTAAGTCAGTTAACGAGTAGTTTGGTAATTTCAATGCACCTCTGTTGTTTGGTGTATCAAACTCAGTATCTAACACACTAAAGTCAGCATATAAGTCTCCAGCATATCTCCAGTTTACATCAACACTAAAGTTGTTGAATGGAGAATATCTCAAGTTCAAGTTAGCTGTAGTTTGTGCCGCATCACCAACTTTTACGTCACCAAGATAAAGGTTTTTCTGCTGAGTATTGGTAGGTACACCAACTTCAGTGATCACACCTTCTGCATCCTCGGCATATTTCCAGTCGTTAATAGACGCCATCGCTGTTAATCTCAAGTTGTCGGTAATGTCGAAGAAACCTTCAATTTCAATACCTTGGTGTCTTTGGCTTACGTTATCCCAAATAGCAACACCGTCTTGACCTGCACCAAAGAAATCAGCGAATCCTTGAGTCTCAACTCTATCAGACCATAAAGTACTATATAAGTTTACGTTGATACGTACACCATCTTTCTTGAAACCATAACCTAACTCTAAAGAAGAAACAGTTTCGTTTTGGATGTCAGGATTGATATCATTCGCAAAATTTGGGAATACTCCGTCAAATAATGGCTGTCTTTTGATGAAGCCTGCATTGAAAAATACATTGTTGATTTCATCAAAGTTGTAATTCGCACCACCTTTGATATATCCACCTGTAAAGCTTGCAACATCACTTGTTACGTTTGTAGGCGAAGCAAAGAAGTCAAGTCTTTGGTAGTCTTGGTTAGAAACACCAGCTTGTACAACAGCAGTTAATTTATCACCATCATCATACTCTACCATTCCGTTAACACCTTGCCAGTTTACAATACCATCGTTGTTATAGTTGATCTTGTTTCCGTTTTGTCCAATGTTGTTGAATGGAGAAGCTTTGTAAGTCTCAGTTAAAATAATACCAGAATCTAAGCTTCTGTTACCTGTACTATAGTAAGCATCTAAACCTAATAAGTCATTTAATACTCTGTAGTGGTAAGCTCTATAAGCTCTTAAATCAACACCTACGCTGTAAGTAAATTTCTCAGTCTCATACTTTAAGTTAGAGATGGCACCATACCAGTCGTGAGAGTTTACAGAAGCTCTACGTACCAATACTGCTCTGTTTACACCATCATTTCTGAATCCGTTAGAACCAATAAGTAGTCCAGCATAAGCTCCTCTACCAGCTCCACCTGTATAACCAGAAGTAGTTGAACGGTTTACAGCAACAACTCTATCATAATCAATATAGTCTTGTGGACCAACTCTTGTTCCTCTACCTGCAGCTACGTGTGCGGTTAAATCTCTTCTGAATGGGAAGTTATCAATGTCTGCGTTACGGAAGCTATTTCCACGAGCACCTGTTCCACCTCCACGACCCCAAGAGCCATAGAAAGAAGATGATAAAGACAAGTTGTCGTTAATGTTCCAGTCCCAGTTAAAGGTACCGATTGGTTTGTTGTAGAAGTTTCTTCTAATGTTATACTCCTCACCTCTTAACATACCCCAGTCAGCGTTGAATCTTCTGTTGATTTCTTCAGAACCACCGAAATTTTGATAATCTCTAATAGACAATCTAGTAGTTCTTTGGTGGTGCCACTGTCCAGCTCCAGTAAATGTGAAGTTGAAAGCGTGCTCGTCAGAAGGCTTGTAACCTAAAGATACGAAGTAAGTAGTACCCTCACCAGAAGTTCCGTCAACATAACCGTCTCCAGACCATCTACCTAATAACATACTAGCAGACCATCCGTTTTCGTTTAAACCACTGTTATAAGATATAACGTTTTTCATGTAACCATCGTTACCAATCATAGATAAGATTCTACCACCTTCTTCTTTTTCAGTAGATTTTGTTACGATAGTAACAGTACCACCTACAGAAGGTACAGCTAATTTAGAAGCACCTAAACCTCTTTGGATCTGGATTCCTGAAGCAACGTCAGATAAACCTTGCCAGTTAGACCAGTAAACCCATCCGTTTTCCATATCATTCACCGGCTGACCGTTGATGATGAAAGAAGTGTTTCTTTGGTTAAATCCTCTTACGTTAATTCTAGAGTCACCATAACCACCACCCTGTCTTGTAGCATATACAGAAGGAGTTGTGTTTAAGATCTCTGGAAATTCTAAGTTACCTAACTTAGTTTGGATTTCCGACGCTCTAATGGTAGAAGCAGCAATTGGAGTTTTTCTTTCTTGAACTAAATCAATAACCCCTTTACCTACTACTACAATCTCGTCTAATAAATTTCCTCCAACAACCATCTTCACAGTTCCGATGTTGCTTTTAGAAGAAGAGAATGCTACCTCTTGGTTGTTGTAACCTAAATAAGAAATAACAATTACACCAGAATTTGAAGATGCGTTTAAAGTAAACTTACCGTCAAAATCTGTTTCTGTTCCGTTTTGTGTTCCTTTCTCTTGAACACTTGCGCCAGGTAATGGTTGATTGTTTTCATCAACAACTGTACCTGTTACTTTGGTTTGAGCAAGTACTGTAGCAGCTACAAAAAATAGGGCTACGAATAACAAGTTCTTCACGTTTTTCATTTTTTTAAAATTTGATTAAAGTGCTATGCAAAATTCATCCATTTGCCTAATTGTAATGTTAAGCCAATGTTAAGTTTTAACAAATAATTAATAATTTAAAAGTAATCAAAATAAAGCAATATGCTGATTTTTAGTCAATTACTTATCAACAGTCTTGTTAATAAGACTTAAAGAAATTATGAAGTAAATAATTAGGCGGATTATTGCTCTTTATTTAGCAATTTTTTGGCCATTTCTTTTCCTAATTCCACACCAAATTGATCGAAACTATAAATATTCCATAATATCCCCTGAGTGAAAATTTTATGTTCATAAATAGCAATCAATTTACCCAATGCTTCTGGAGTAAGTTTGTCAAATAAGATGGCAGTACTAGGTCTATTTCCTTCAAAAACTTTAAACGGCAATAATTTCTGAATCAAATCTTCGTCATTAGACGTTTTTAATTCCAAATGCACTTCTTGCTTGGTTTTTCCGAAGGCAAGCGCATTCATTTGTCCGAAGTAATTGGCCATTAATTTTTTGTGATGGCTTTCCAATCCATGTAAGGATTCTTTGAATCCAATAAATTCTGTGGGAATCAACTTGGTTCCCTGGTGCACCAATTGCATAAATGCATGCTGCATGTTGGTTCCCGTACTTCCCCAAATAATGGTTCCTGTTTGATAGTCTACAACCTCTCCATTACGATCTACACCCTTACCGTTACTTTCCATAATGGCCTGTTGTAGATAGGCAGGTAATTTGGACAAATATTGTGAATATGGTAAAATGGCTTCACTTTCAGCCATAAAAAAGTTGTTATACCAAACACTAATCAATGCCAGTTGAACGGGAATGTTATTCTCGAAAGATGTATTTCTAAAATGTAAATCCATCGCCTCTGCACCGTCTAACAGTTTTCGGTAATTGTCAAATCCGACTGCCAAGCTAATGGACAACCCTACGGCAGACCAAAGCGAAAATCTTCCGCCCACCCAATTCCACATTGGAAAAACATTGTCTTTGTCAATTCCAAATCGGCGAACAGCATCCAAATTGGTTGAAACCGCCACAAAATGCTTCGGAATGTCAAAAATCGTTGCCGATTTCAAGAACCAATTTTTAATGGTTTCTGCATTACTAATGGTTTCTTGCGTCGTAAACGTTTTGGAAACAATGATGAATAAGGTGGTTTCTGGATCCAAATGCTTGATTACCTCCGATACGTGATCACCATCAACATTAGAAACAAAATGAACGTTCAAATGATTCTGATAGAACTTTAAAGATTCTACCACCATATCTGGACCTAAATCCGAACCTCCAATTCCAATGTTCACCACATCGGTTATGGATTTTCCTGTGTATCCTTTCCATTTGCCAGAAATAACTTTTTTAGAAAAACTCTTGATTTTTCTTAAAGTGGACTGAATCCTTGGCTTGATATTCTTTCCATCTACCAACACAGGTTCTTCTGAAGTGCTTCGTAAAGCCGTATGCAATACTGCGCGCCCTTCCGTTTCATTAATTTTTTCTCCTGTAAACTGACTTTCAATGGCTCCTTTCAAATCTACCTCTTCTGCTAAAGAGATGAGCAAATCCATGGTTTCTTTGGTGATTCTATTTTTAGACAAATCAACCGAAAGTCCGTCTGTGCTCAGCGTAAAATCATCCTTTCGAGACGAATCTTTAAAAAGTTCTTTCAATTCAAGATTTTGAACTTCTGAAAAATGTTGATTTAATTTTTTCCAGCTTTCAGTTTTGGTTGGGTTGATATTTTGTAAAGCCATAATTTTTAAAGTGCTAGTTTTTCTTTCACAACATCGGGTTCATAGACCTCCAGTTTGCCATAATCAAGTTGATATTTCAATGGAGCTATGTGCTTTAAGTATTTTTCTTTGATTGCTTTTGGCAAGGGTTTGGCAGGAGGTAGTTTTTCTCTCAACGGATCAACCTGTCGGCCGTTTTTCCAGAATCGGTAACAAACATGAGGGCCACTGGTATTTCCGGTCATTCCTACCCAACCAATCACATCGCCTTGCTTGACGTAATCGCCTCGAGAAACCTTTCTTCGTTTCATATGAAGGTACTGGGTAGAATAGGTGTTGTTATGTTTGATCTTTACATAATTTCCATTTCCGCCTCTTCTGGCCGATTCGCTCACCGTTCCACTTGCAGTGGCAATTATTGGCGTTCCTACTTTGGCGGCAAAATCGGTTCCTCGATGTGGTCGAATTCTATTTCCGTAGTAGGCAATTCTTCTTCTAAGGTTGTATCTTGAAGAGATTCGGTATTGAAATTTGATGGGTGACTTTAGAAATTGTCTTCGCAACAAATCCCCTTCGGCATCGTAGTAATCGGGAATCTGTTTGATGGAATCCGCGATGTATCGAAAGGCATACAAGTTTCTTTTCTTGTGGTTGAAAACCATTCGTTTCACATTGCCATATCCTGCAAAAGTGGTGTCGTCAATGAATTTTTCTTCATAAATGATCTTGAAGGAATCTCCTTTCTGGAGTCGATAGAAATCCAAGGTCCATGCATAGATATCTGCCACGGTGTAGGTCAATCCTGGTCGAATGCCCAAACTGTCCATGGTTACAGAAAAATTATTGTAAATCACTCCAGTAACTTCTTTCTCTACCGTTTTGATTGGTTTGGCAAACCGCTCAGCTGTGATGATGGAATCTTTAAAATCAACAATGGTTGCGTTGATCTTGTCGTGCTTGTATATAAATACCTGCGCCTTTTCCAATGAATCATTGCTCGCTAAAATGGTGTACGGTTTTCCGGCACGAACCCTACGAACATCAAATTCTTCTTTTACTGTAGCGGCAATTTTATTGATAACCGGATAAAACACATGATGACGATCTAAGATTTCACCAAAACTCTCACCACTTTTGATGGTGTCTTGAATAACCTTGTACTCATCAAAATTGTATCCGAATTGAATATTGGGCTTGGGCTCTTCTTTGATTATTGGAGTTTCTTCCTTCTTAGAGTCGCCACAGCTCCAAAATAAAATAGTCGTTATAAAAATTACGATTGCTCTTTTCAAGAAAAACGTATGATTTATGCCCTTTGATTAGGTCTCAAAAATACAAATTAAAGTGAATGGATGGCAAAAAATGATGCGGACTTAATTATAGATTTTTTTAAAGGAATGTGCCAAGCCTTTATAAGCTTCCAATTCCGCTCTAAGAGAGCCAACAGCCAAATTTGCCTTTAACTTGATGGGTATTTTGTTATCATCGGCAGTAATCCAAATAGTAACACTTTCTTTTTCCTTAAAAATACGACCTGCTTGAACCAACGGAACAAACTTCATGGTTTTTACCCTTCCCTTCCGAATTTTTAAATCTTCGTTGCCAATGTAGCGCAACTTAAAGTTGTAGGTTTTTGCGTCTAAGAACATATCGAGCTTGATTTCATCTCCGGGTTTCATCGAGCTAACGTCCAGATTCCTTAAAAAGTAAAAGGATGACAACATATCTTGCACCGCTTTGAAATCAATCAAGGTGTCTTTCTGCTTTAAAAAATCTTGAACTAGTGCCTTATTGGTATCGTGATTGAAGGTGGTGTGCACATGTTTTTTATAACCTCCTTCGTTTATTTTTCTTTTAAACAAATAAGGAAACACAGAGTCTTTATCAAAATAACTTTGATAATCATCTTCTACTTTGAAGAACCATTTGATCATCCCGGTGGTCCATCCTTTTCCAGTCGTATGAAAAACCTTCTTCCCGTCAATTTCAGTTTCTTCAACTGACAACTCCGCAGTACCGGCACGTAAAAATCCGCTATAACTCATTTTATAGCGTAACCATTCACCAGAGGTAAAGGCTTGCTTTTCCGATTTTGTTTGCGCTAAAGCACTGAGCGATAGAAATAAAAAGAAGATGGCTTTTTTCATATTATCTTCAAACATATAAAAAAGGGATGACAATTATTGTTCCACAATTAAAAAGTCCCCCAATTTTTCAACTCTTCTTCAGACCATAAAAACGGATAGAAAATTCTTCGTTGGTACTTTGGATGAAGGTATTTACGCCAGCTACTACCTCCTGTTGCTTCCAACTCTTTTTCGTCGCCACCCAAGTATTTACCAGCTGCATTGTAATGAGCCATCACCCACTTCACATTAACTGTGTAATCATAATGTCGCATTGCTTTGACCAAGTCTTCATTTTCTTGCACCTCTTTGGGTAGCTGTTGAAACTTTTTGGATAGGTTGCAATCGTTGTAATCTTCCATAAAGTCGATGAAATCTCCAATGTACTTTTTATCAAAAAGCTTGATCAATATGGATTTCTCCCCAGTCTTATGATTTTTCCCAGCAGCCTGCCAATACAAGTGATCATAGGCGTTTTTAAAGGATGAATTTCGATCTATGGAATCGCGATAACGGGCATCAATTAAGTTGATCAATTCGGTTGAAGCGAATTCTATTTTTCGATACTGTGCCGACTGGAACCCACTTGCTGGAGTCAACGTATTTCTAAATTTTAGGTATTGCTCTCGATCCATTCCGTCTGCCATCACAGAAAATGAGCTGCACAGCATGTCAAAATACCGACTAATTCGGCTTAAGTGCTTGGTAAATTTCTCTGCGGAAACCTCTACTGGTTTTGCCACTTGATCTATTTCCCAAAGGATCATTTTAAACAAAAGTTCGTTTACCTGATGGTACATGATGAACACCATTTCATCAGGTTGGGTAGTTCTGGGAGTTTGTAATCCTAATAATGCATCGGTTTGGATATAGTCCCAGTAAGTAATTGGTCTACTCCAAAGCAGTCCTTCCAACATCGAATTTAGAGGCACCCCTAACTCCTCGTATTTGTCGGCGATTGATTTAAGTATGTCGTCTTTTTCCATTGAGGTATGATAACGAAGAAGCAAGATAATTACATCTTGCTTCTGTATTTTTAGTTGATTTTATTCATTTTTTACAGCGTTCCTCTCTTGGCTTGCTCTCTCTCAATCGATTCAAACAAAGCTTTGAAATTTCCTGCTCCAAATCCTCTAGCTCCCATTCTTTGAATAATTTCAAAGAACAAAGTAGGTCTGTCTTCCACGGGTTTGGTGAAAATTTGCAATAGATAACCTTCCTCGTCGGCATCTACCAAAATGGACAATTCCTGCAATTTGGAAATATCTTCCTTCATGATTTCCATATGCTCACCCAAACGCTCCGGAATCATATCGTAATATGCCTGCGGTGGCGGTGGTAAAAATTCGATTCCTCTTGCGCGCAATTGCGATACAGTCTCAATGATATCATCGGTTGCAACGGCAATATGCTGTACCCCTTCTCCTTCGTAAAAGTCTAAATATTCTTCAATTTGCGATCTTTTCGCGGCCTCAGCTGGCTCGTTGATTGGGAACTTGATTCGTCCGTTTCCATTACTCATCACCTTACTCATCAATGCTGAATATTCGGTGTGGATTTGTTTGTCATCAAAAGACAAAAAGTTCACGAATCCCATCACGTCTTCGTACCATTTTACCCATTTGTTCATTTGACCCCAACCTACATTTCCTACCATGTGGTCGATGTATTTCAATCCCACAGGCGTTGGGTTGTAATCTGATTTCCACTCTTGGAATCCAGGCATAAAGGCACCTTTGTAATTCTTGCGTTCTACAAACATATGAACCGTTTCTCCATAGGTGTAGATTCCGGCTCTCACCACTTCTCCAAACTCATCTTTCTCAACCACAGGTTCCATAAATGATTTGGCACCTCTTTTGGTAGTTTCTTCATAAGCACTTCGAGCATCTTCAACCCATAAGGCAATGACCTTCACTCCGTCACCATGCTTAACGATATGATCGTTGATGGGCGATTTACTATTCAATGGCGTGGTCAACACCAATCGGATTTTATCCTGCTTTAATACGTAACTCACAGAATCCGTTGATCCTGTTTCCAAGCCGCGGTAAGCATGCGATTGAAAACCAAAAGCTGTTTTGTAAAAGTGCGCCGATTGTTTGGCGTTCCCAACGTAGAACTCTACGTAATCTGTTCCTAAAAGCGGTAAGAAGTCTTCCGCTCCTTCAAATATTTTTTCTAAACCGTAGTTTACTGATTTTATTTCTTTAGACATGTTTTTATATTTTGAAAATTGACCAATTTGAAAATCCTGACAATGACCTATCAAATTGTCAATTTGATTGATTGTTTTGTTATTCTAACCAAGATTTGTGATAATCATCGTCGGCGATTTTCATCGCTTCCTCGGTAACCTGAAGTGGCTTAAAGGTATCTACCATCACCGCTAACTCTTCTGTTTCAGTCTGACCAATACTTCGCTCAGTCGCTCCTGGATGTGGTCCATGCGGAATCCCAGCAGGATGCAGGGAAATATGTCCAGCATCAATATCATTTCGACTCATAAAGTCGCCATCTACATAATACAATACCTCATCAGAATCAATGTTGCTATGGTTGTATGGGGCCGGAATTGAATCTGGATGATAATCGTACAAACGCGGCACGAAACTACATACTACAAAAGCGTCCGTTTCAAAAGTTTGGTGTACTGGTGGTGGTTGGTGAATTCTACCTGTGATGGGCTCAAAATCGTGGATGGAAAAAGCGTACGGATAGTTGTATCCGTCGTACCCAATCACATCAAACGGATGCGATGCATATACCATTTCGATGATTTCGTCTTGTTTTTTCACCTTCATCAAAAAGTCTCCTATTTCGTTATAGGTTTCAATTTCGTGCGGTTGTCTAAGGTCTCTCTCGCAAAAAGGAGAATGCTCTAACAATTGACCGAACCAGTTTCGATATCTTTTTGGTGTGTAGATGGGTCTATAGGATTCTACAATGAACAAACGGTTGTCTTCCGTGTCGAAATCGATTTGATAAATGATTCCACGTGGAATTAACAAGTAATCTCCGTATTTAAAATCCAGATTCCCCATATGGGTTCTTAACTTTCCTGTTCCTCTGTGAACGAAAATCAATTCGTCAGCATCGGTGTTTTTGTAGAAATAATCTCTAAATGATTTTCTAGGTGCTGCCAAGATGATGTTGCAATCAGAATTGGTTAACACCACTTTTCTACTATCTAAAAAGTCGTCCTCTTGAGGTATCTGAAATCCTCTAAATCGATAGGATTTTATATTGTTGGCTTTGGCAACTTTTGGAGCAACCGAATATTGATTTCTGATCTCCTTCACCATGGTTGGGCGTTGCTCGTGATATAGATTGGAAGACATTCCGTCAAAACCAATGGTACCGAACAATTGCTCGTAATAAAGGCTTCCGTCTTCTTTTCTAAATTGGGTATGTCTTTTTGGTGGAATTTTTCCTAGTTTATGATAAAAAGGCATGTTTCAATAATTTAAATGAGTAAATGATTTAATAATGCAAGGCTCAATGCATCTGAAGGAAAAGATTCCTTCAAATGATACCCGATTATTATTCAGGATTCCTTTTGATTAGATTTTTAAGATAGAACAGTAAGTTCTCGAACATCTCAATCGATTTAGCTTGTTATACAAAGATATAAAATTAGCCTAGATGAAAGGGGCTTCATCGGCTGTCTTCTTTCAAACCAAAATGTATCAAAACAAAAAACCGATTCTAAAATTAGAACCGGTTTTTTTAAAGTTTGTTAGTGTTGAATCCTTATTCGGTAGGAATTTTTTCATCAATCATTTTCAATGGCATTCCTTCCATCAAATCAAAGATATCGATGATGCCTCTTACTACATCCTCTTCCTCTACCTGCTCTGTTACGAACCATTGTAAGAAGGTTTCTGATGCGAAATCATCAACTTGTCTTGATTTCTTGAATGCTTTATAAATAGATTGTGTTACTCCAATTTCCTGTTCTAGAGAAGATTCGAAAATGCTTCTCAAGCTTTCAAAATCATTGTTCACGTCTGCAACTGATGGAGAAATTGCCGCACCACCTGCTTCGTTTACAAATTTGAAAATCTTCATCCCATGCTCACGTTCTTCTTCAGCTTGTCTGTAAAAAAACTGAGCGCTGTTTGTCAATGATCTCTGGTCACACCAAGATGCCATTGCCAAATAAGAGGCCGAAGCTTTCATTTCAATAGCTATTTGTTCGTTTAGTAAATCCATCACTTCTGGATGAATAGACATTTGTTTTCTTACTGCTGTTAACATAGGGTATCGTATTTTATGCAAAAATAAGACTTTCACAGCACCTAAGTGGCTGTCAATCAAAATTTAGAGAAAGTCTAAATAAAATTCTAGCTTACACAAAGGTTGGGTGGGCTAGGTAAAAAATGGTTTCAATTTCTTCTTGCAAACCAATTAATTGAGGTACATCTAGAAGTACCAAATGCTCTCTGTCTGCCATGAACAACAAGATCATGTTAGACCCATTGATGGTTTGTTCCAAAACCTCGTGGGAAGTGTGTTTGTTCACTTGATTGCGAAGTGCTAACAATTGCGGGAAACTCAATAAAATAGATTTGTTGGCTATTTGTAATCGATACTTACAAAATGTAATCGCCTCCAACCGTATCTCTTGTACCTCTTGCACTTTGTTCATGATGCAAACATACAGCTTATTAAGAATAAATAAAAATTAACTTTCCGGAGCAAGTTCTACTTCTAATCCGTCTAATTCTGGAGTCATTTGAATCTGGCAACCAAGTCTGCTATTGTCTTCAACGTAAAAGGCTTCTGCAAGCATTAAATCCTCATCGGGTGTCATTTCAGGAAGTTCGTGATCTGATTTCACATAACATTGACAAGAAGCGCACATGGCCATTCCGCCGCACACACCGATGGTGCCTTCGGGAGCCAATTCATAAGAACGAACCACCTCCATGAGGTTCATCGCCATGTCGGTTGGTGCTAGAATCTTGTGTTCTACACCCTCTCGATCCGTTATTTTTATGGTAATGTCAGACATTATTCAATCTTCTTAACTACCGCCTTGGGAGCTTCCTTTTTGGTGCCGTCAAATCCTTCTACCCCTCCAACTGTGGTGTATTTCATCACGTGTTTCTTATCCGGATGAATTCTTTGGTAAGCACTTTGACACATGAGCGTTGCCTCGTGGAAACCGCATAGAATCAACTTTAGTTTTCCAGGGTAAGTATTCACATCACCAATCGCATAAATACCTGGAATGTTGGTTTGGTAATCCAACGCATTGTTCACCTTAATGGCGTTCTTTTCAATTTCGAGTCCCCAATTGGCAATAGGACCTAATTTTGGAGACAATCCGAAAAGCGGAATGAAATGATCTGTCTCAAGAACAAACTTCTCATCCTTGTTTCGAACAACAGTAACTCCAGTTACATGGGATTCACCGTGAATTTCTTTGACCTCAGCTGGAGTAATCAAATTGATCTTACCCGCATCTTTTAATTCCTGTACTTTTTCTACCGAATCTAAGGCTCCTCTGAACTCATTTCTTCGGTGTACCAAGGTAACTTCAGAAGCAACATCCGTTAGGAAAATCGACCAGTCCAAAGCAGAATCTCCACCACCCGCAATGACTACTTTTTTATCTCTGTAGATTTCAGGATCGCGAATGATATACTCAACTCCTTTATCTTCAAAATCTGCAATATTTGGAATAGGTGGCTTTCGAGGCTCAAAACTTCCCAAACCACCAGCGATAGCAACCACTGGCGCATGGTGTTTTGTGCCTTTATTTGTAGTGACAATAAAGGTATCGTCTTCTAATTTTTCTATGGTATCTGCTCTTTCACCAAGCGTAAATCCGGGTTCAAAAGACTTGATTTGTTCCATGAGTTTATCCGTCAAATCACCCGCCAAAATTTCTGGGTAAGCAGGGATGTCGTAAATGGGTTTCTTCGGATAAATCTCAGAACACTGTCCGCCTGGTTGCGGCAGGGCGTCAATTAAATGACATTTTAATTTTAATAAACCAGCTTCAAATACGGTAAAAAGTCCTGTTGGACCGGCACCGATAATCAAGATATCTGTTTTAATCATTATTTATTTGCCTGAATAATGGGGTAAAAATAAGTGTTGCGATAGTTTAAAAAACTGACAATTGTCAGTTAAGAAATATTAATAACCTCGGTAATCTGCGGAGCATATTTTTTGATAGTCGCTTCCACACCATTTTTCAAGGTCATTTGATTTACGGAACAACCCGTACATGTTCCTTCCAATTGAACTTTAACGATGGAATCTTCGATTCCAACCAATTTAATATTTCCGCCATCACTCATTAAAAAAGGACGAATCTCCTCTAGAGCTTTTTCTACGTTTATTGTTAAATCTTCTATAGTCATCACATTATTTTTTAACCGCACTACAACCACTCATGGTTGTAATTCTTACAATTTCTGTTGGGGGTAAATTTGCATTTCTATGCAGTAACTCGGAAACCATTTCTTTGGTGGTTTCTTTAAAAATATCTTCTAGCTTAGAGTTCTCTTGCAAGGCAACAGGATGTCCAACATCCCCTGCTTCTCTAATGCTTTGTACCAATGGAATTTCACCTAAAAACTTCACTTTCAAATCTTCAGACAAGTTTTTGGCTCCATCTTTCCCAAATATATAATATTTATTGTTTGGTAGCTCTTCTGGCGTAAAATAGGCCATATTTTCAATGATTCCCAAAACAGGAACCTGAATCGATTCTTGTTGGAACATCGCTACCCCTTTTTTAGCATCTGCCAAGGCAATATTTTGCGGCGTACTCACAACCACAGCACCTGTAATTGGTAAAGCTTGAACAATTGACAAGTGTACGTCTCCTGTTCCTGGAGGTAAGTCAATCAATAAAAAGTCTAACTCTCCCCAATCCGCATCAAAAATTAACTGGTTCAATGCTTTGGATGCCATTGGTCCTCTCCAAATAACCGCTTGATTCGGATTGGTGAAAAATCCTAAGGACAAAAGCTTCACCCCATAATTTTCAATCGGCTTCATTTTAGACCTACCGTTAACGTTCACAGAGAGTGGTCTTGCTTGCTCTACATCAAACATCAAGTGTTGCGACGGACCGTAAACGTCAGCGTCTAAAACACCCACCTTAAAGCCCATTTTCGATAAGCTAATGGCCAAATTGGAAGTTACCGTAGACTTTCCGACACCACCTTTACCAGAAGCAACGGCAATGATATTTTGAATATTCGGAATCTCCTTACCTCGAATTAAGTTGGGGTTTTCTTTTTCTTTCACCTCAACTTTTACATTCACTTTTACGTCAATCTTTTGATCCACTTCTCTGTGAATAGCGCGCATGATTTCAACCTCTATCTTCTTCTTCGCTTGCAAAGATGGATTGCTGATTGTTACATCAACGATAACTTCATCTCCGAATGTTACCACATTGGTCACATTTCCGTTTTCCACAAGATTTTTTCCTCCTCCTGGTTCAGTAATCTTTTCTAACGCGTTGTAAATGTCTTGCTTTTTAAAGGCCATTTTCTCGTTTTATTGGTTTGAAATGGGTTTTCATTTGCGCTGCAAAGATACGCCTTAATTAACAGATTATGAACAATTAAAAATGGTGAAAATTTATCTATCGATAGGTGAAAGTTATGTAGATAACTCGTGGTTTGGGTCCCAAAAAAACCGATCAAATTCTTGGATTTGATTGTCGATTACAACAATGCCCTCATTTTCCAATAATTGCTGCATCAAATTGGTACCATCGAAGTGATGTTTTCCAGTAAGTATGCCTTTTCGATTGACCACCCGATGAGCCGGTACGTCCTTGGTGTGTGAGCTGTTCATCGCCCAGCCTACCATTCGAGCAGAGCCAGCCGTACCAAGGTATTTAGCGATGGCTCCGTAAGAAGTCACGCGTCCTTCAGGGATAAGGCGAACCACTTCATATACTCTTTCGAAAAAACCAGTTTTTGTATCCATGGCATAAAAATACAATTAATTCTATTTTTAAATTCGCTAGGAAAGACGATGAATGCTTGCTGAATGTTGTAACTTTGCCTACTCAATTTTTGAAATTGATTACACTCAATAACATCTCAGAATTTAAGGAAGACGAAGGTACTTTTGTCACCATTGGAACTTTTGATGGCGTACATTTTGGTCATCAGCGCATTCTTGAAAAACTGGTTTCAGATGCCAAAGAAGCTGGCAAAAAAACGTTATTACTCACCTTTTTTCCGCATCCGAGAATGGTACTGCAAAAAGACAACTCCTTAGAGCTGATCAATACCATTGAAGAACGCAAAACGTTACTTGAAAAAACGGGGTTGGATTATCTAATCATTCATCCATTCAGCCGGGAATTTTCAAGATTAACAGCTTTGGCTTTTGTTCGTGATATTTTGGTGAATCAATTCCACGTTTCGAAACTTTGCATCGGTTACGATCATCACTTCGGAAAGAATCGTGAAGGCAACATCGATCAGCTAAGAGAATACCAAGGCTTGTACGATTTTGAAATTGAGGAAATCGCAGCCCAAGATATCGACGATGTGTCAGTGAGTTCTACCAAAATCAGAAGAGCCCTCGCTGAAGGTAATATTGCTACGGCCAACAAATATTTGGGTTATCACTTTATGATCAACGGAAAAGTGGTTAACGGAAAACAGCTGGGTGGAAAAATTGGATTCCCTACAGCAAATATTGATGTTGAAGAAACCTACAAGCTGATTCCGAAAACAGGAGTTTATGTTGTGAAATCAATGCTTGGTAGTAAGACGGTTTACGGCATGATGAACATTGGCAAAAGGCCTACTGTAGATGGAAAACATCAAACCATTGAAGTCCATTTTTTTGATTTCAATCAGGATTTATACAACCAAAACATTCGGGTAGAATTACTCTATTTCCTTCGTGACGAACACAAGTTTGATTCGGTAGATGCTTTGATTTCACAATTGAAAAAGGACGAAATCACAGCCCGCGATTTCATTGCGAATTCCAATCTCCTTTAATTGCCACATTTTTAAGAAAATGTATCTTTGTGGGCTATAAATAACCCTTACCATGTTACAGGTTCAATACATTAGAGAACATAAGGACGCCGTCTTAAAAGGATTGGATAAAAGGAACTTTGCAGATGCCGAAAACATCCTAAATCAAGTAATTGAAATGGATGAAAATCGCCGAAACACGCAAAAACAACTTGACAGCACTCTAGCTGAAGGAAACAAACTGTCAAAAGAAATTGGTGCACTTTACAAGTCTGGCGAAGTACAGAAGGCAAATGAAGTAAAGAAACGGACGGGCGATTTAAAAGCCAAGTCTAAAGAGTTGGGTGAAAGCTTGAGCAATCTTGAGGAAGGACTAAAAGAACTTTTGTATCAAATTCCGAATGTGCCTAACGAACTTGTCAAAAAGGGAAGCTCTGAAGAAGACAACGAAGTAGTATTTGAACATGGAAGCATTCCAGAGTTAGCTGAAGATGCCAAACCTCATTGGGAGCTGGCCAAAGAATATGATATCATTGACTTTGATCTAGGTGCTAAAGTTACCGGTGCTGGTTTTCCTGTTTACAAAGGAAAAGGCGCTCGCTTGCAACGTGCATTGATCAACTATTTTCTCGATAAAAATACCGCAGCGGGATACCAAGAGGTGCAAGTGCCTCACTTGGTGAATGAAGCTTCTGGTTTTGCCACTGGGCAATTACCAGACAAAGAAGGGCAAATGTATCATGTAACCAATGACGATTTGTACTTGATTCCGACGGCAGAAGTACCCGTTACTAACATGTACCGGAATAGCTTGCTTCAAGAAAAAGACTTTCCAATCAAACTAACCGGGTATACACCTTGTTTTCGACGTGAAGCTGGAAGTTATGGAGCTCATGTTCGTGGATTGAATCGTTTGCATCAATTTGATAAAGTAGAAATCGTGCGATTGGAGCATCCTGATAATTCTTATGATGCCCTTACCGAAATGGTAGAACACATAAAAGGCATTCTTCAAGAATTGAAAATGCCCTACCGAATTTTGCGTTTGTGCGGAGGTGATATCGGGTTTACCTCAGCCCTTACCTACGACTTTGAGGTGTATTCAACCGCTCAAAAACGATGGTTGGAAATTAGCTCAGTTTCGAATTTCGAAACGTTTCAAGCCAATCGATTAAAATTAAGGTTTAAGAATAAAGAAGGAAAAAGCACTTTGGCGCATACCTTGAACGGTAGTTCGTTAGCGTTGCCGAGAGTGCTTGCTGGGTTGTTAGAAAATTGTCAAACAGCAGACGGAATAAAAATACCTGAAGTACTTGTTCCGTATTGCGGTTTTGACTTGATTGAGTAGGGATTAATTAGCGACCATAGATACGATCAAACTCTTGTATCTATTCATTTCGATTAATTTGTCAAAATAAGCGCTAATATTTCCGTTTCTCATGAATTCTTTTGATTGAGCCTTTGCTGCTTCGTATTTTTTGGTTAGATCTTTCATGACTGTTAATTTTTGGTTTATACTCTATAGACCCGATTTTTCGAAAATAGTTACAAAGGGCGTGCCAATTTTTAGGTTGTTTAATATAAATTTAACATTCCAACTAGCTATCTTTGATTGTATGAAGCGTCTGATCTTATTGATTTTATTGGTGTTTTCGCAAATTGGGTTTGGTCAAACCACCATCCAAAGCGATTATGCTTTGGCAGAAAATTATTTACGTCAATCAGAATACGAGAAGGCGATTCAGATCTATGAGCGACTGTATCGGAAGAGTCCTTTCAACACAACTTACTTGCAACGCTTGATTTCTTGCTATCAGCAAACCAATAAATTCGAAAAAGCAGAGGAAACCATTCGCAAGCGTTTGGAACGCAATGCAGACCTTCCCTACTTATATGTTTTTCTGGGATACAACTATGAGAAACAACAACAAAAAGAACTAGGAGAAATTGAATACCAAAGAGCTATTGAGAAAATTAAAATTAAACCCAATTATGCGGGTATTGTAGGCAGGCTCTTTAAAGATTTTAACCTATTGGACTATGCTATTGAAACCTATACAATAGCCATGGAGAAGAACAAAAACGCCAACTATAATTTTCAAATTGCCCAAATTTACGGGGAAAAAGGAGAGTTCGAAAAAATGTTCCAATCCTATGTCGATTTGGTAGACAAAAACGATAGTTATTTAGACCTCACCCAGCGGTTCACCAGCAGGTACTTGTCTGATGACCCTGATGATGAGATCAACAATCTATTTCGAAAAACGCTGCTCAAAAAAGCCATCACCAAACCAAAAAACGAATGGAACATTCTTTTAAGTTGGTTCTTCTCATTACAAGCTCAGTATGGAAAAGCGCTTCAGCAAGAAAAAGCCATTTATCAGCGGAAGCCAGGAGATTTGGCAGAGATTTTTAGATTAGGGCGTACCGCTTTCTATGCGGAAAGTTTTCCTGATGCTCTAAAATGTTTTCAATTCATCATCGCTAATACGCAAAATTCTGGAGAGCTCATTGAGGCCAACCTTTATCAGTTGAAAATTGGGGTTAAAACCAAGGCGGAAACCATCGAAGATCAATTCAATGACGTACTGTCTAAGTTTGGAGTCAATCAACAAACAATTCCCATTCAAATTGAATTGGCCGATTACCTCACATTCGGAAAAGGAACCCCTGAAGAAGGCCAGAAAATCCTTGAAAAAGCACTGACTCTTACCTCGTCAAGATATACCAAAGCGAAGATTCAATTAAAGCTGGGAGATATTTTAGTCTTCCGAGGATTGTACAACAGTGCCCTCATCCAGTTTTCTAAAATTCAAGGTCAATTAAAGAATAGTGAAATTGCTCAGGAGGCGCGTTTTAAAATTGCTCAAACCTCCTATTTCAAAGGAGATTTTCCATGGGCCAAAGCTCAATTAAAGGTTTTAAAAAGTTCTACAACCCAACGAATTGCAAATGATGCGGTGGATTTGTTCTTAAAGATCACGGATAACGAACCTGTTGATTCCATTCCGTCTGGATTAAAACAATTTGCCAAAGCCGAGCTCTATGCGTTTCAAAACAAGAATCAAAAAGCGCTTGAAGCCCTTGAGAAGTTAACCAAAGATGAAGTGATTTTCCCCAACGGTTTTACCGCGAGTGAAGTAATTTTTGACGATGTTTTGTTCTTCCAAGCAAAGTTATTCCTCAAGGAGAAAAGGTATTTGGAAGCAGTTGCTAATTTGGAAAAAATCACAACGACCGATCCTCAGAGCTTTTTGGCTGACGATGTCTTTTTTCTCTTAGCAGAAACCTACAATGAGCAACTTCAAGACAAGGAAAAGGCCAAAGAATATTATCAAAAAATCATTTTTAATTATCCTTCTAGTATCTATTTGGTAGAGGCTAGGAAAAAGTTTCGTAAACTTCGAGGAGATAATCTATAAGCAAAAAAAGACCTTATGTACATTTATAACGTAACCATCAATATTGAGGATGAAGTAAAACAAGAGTGGTTAACCTGGTTGGAAGGTCATATTCTTGATGTATTGAATACTGGAAAATTCATTTCGGCCAAACTCACAGAAGTGTTGGTTGAAGAAGAAATGGGCGGAACTACCTATTCGGTTCAATATACCGCAAAAACAAAGGAAGACATTCAAAAATACTACCAAGAAGATGCTGCAAGACTTCGCAATGACGGAATGAAAAAGTTTGGCGATAAAATGGTTGCTTTTCGAACCGAATTGCGCCTGATCAACGAGTTTTATCCTACAAACGCCAACAACTAAGAGCCATTTTTTATGAGCGTTACTCCGAAAAAACATCTTGGTCAGCACTTTTTAAAGGATTTAAACATTGCTCAGAAAATTGCCGATTCATTGACCTATCAAGATTTGGATGAGGTGATAGAAATTGGACCTGGAACCGGAGTACTGACGAAGTTTGTTTTACAGAAAAATCACAAGCTAAGTGTGTTTGAGGTAGATTCTGAATCTGTCGCCTATTTAAAAGATGATTTCTCCAAAGAAAACCTTTCTTTAAATACCTCTAGTGATAACTTTCAAATTTTCGAAGCCGACTTTCTAAAAGCTCAGTTAGACAGGTTGTTTTCAGGAAAACAAGTAGGAATTATTGGAAACTATCCCTACAATATTTCGAGTCAGATTGTTTTTAAAGTACTCGAAAACCGACATATGGTCAAAGAGTTTTCAGGGATGTTTCAAAAAGAAGTAGCCCAGCGAATTGCCGAAAAGAAAGGCTCAAAAACTTACGGAATCTTATCGGTATTGACCCAAGCATTTTATGAGGTTGAATATCTTTTTACCGTACCTCCTGGCGTATTTAATCCGCCACCAAAGGTCGATTCTGGAGTAATCCAATGTATCCGGAAGAAGAACCATACACTTCCAGTAGATGAAAAACTATTTTTTCGAGTAGTCAAAACAGCGTTCAATCAACGAAGAAAAATGTTGCGCAGTAGCTTAAAATCTTTCAATCTGTCGCAATCTTTAAAAGAAGACCCTATATTTGCGAAAAGGCCCGAACAACTCTCTGTAGAAGAGTTTGTCTCCTTAACCCAAAAAATCGCAAGTAATGACGTTTGAGTTTACCGATGTTTTCATTGAAAAACTACAAGGCTACATTGAAAGTCAAAACGATGCTGCCATTACAAAGCTTTTCAAAGAAGTTCACTATGCCGATGTGGCTGAAGTTCTTGAAGAGGTAACCTTTGATGAGGCGATTTACATTATTAAACTTCTCGATAGCGATAAAACTTCGGATATCTTAACAGAACTTGATGAAGACATTCGAGAGAAAATACTTGAGAATTTATCAGCCAAAGAAATTGCCGAAGAGCTGGTCGAATTAGATACCGATGACGCTGCAGATATTATCGGGGAATTATCTGACGAACGTCAGAAAAATGTAATCAAGGAAATTCAGGATGATGAGTTGGCGGCCGACTTAAAGGAGCTGCTGTCTTATGAGGAAGATACTGCGGGTGCCTTGATGGCCAAAGAGTTGGTAAAAGTTTACGAAACCTGGACTGTCGCTGGATGTATGCGCCGAATTAGAGGTCAGGCCAAAGACGTAACACGTGTTCACTCCATTTATGTGGTGGATAAGGAAGACAAATTGGTGGGTCGTTTGTCTCTGAAAGATTTGATCATTGCAAAATCCGATCAGAAAATCGCCGAGATTTCAAAACCAAAGGTAGATTATGTTCTGGTAGATGAAAATGACGAACAGGTTGCCAAAATTATGGCGAAATACGATTTGGAAGCCATTCCGGTTGTCGATGAAAACAAAGTACTTTTGGGTAGAATTACCATTGATGATATCGTAGATGTTTTAAAAGAAGAAGCCGATAAAGACTACCAATTAGCAGCAGGTCTAACACAAGATGTAGACTCAGATGACAGCATCCTGGATCTAACAAAAGCACGCTTGCCTTGGCTATTTTTAGGACTCTTGGGCGGAATTGGAGCCTTCTTAATTATGGAAGGGTTTGATGATGTGTTTAGCAAGTATGCGGCCTTATTCTTTTTTACGCCTTTAATTGCCGCCATGGCTGGAAATGTCGGAGTACAGTCTTCCGCAATTATTGTTCAAGGCTTGGCAAATGACGATGTAAAAGGAAGTATCAACAGTCGGCTGATAAAAGAAATGCTTTTGGCATTGTTAAACGGTGTGCTTCTGGCAATTGTTTTGTTTTTATTTGTTTGGGTCTATCAAGGAAAAATCAACACGGCGCTTGCCATATCTGTTTCTTTGGTTGTCGTGATCGTTGTAGCGGGACTCATCGGAACCTTTGTTCCTTTGTTTCTTAACAAAAGAGGAATCGACCCTGCCATTGCTACAGGACCATTCATCACAACGAGCAATGATATCTTCGGAATTTTGATTTACTTTCTGATTGCCAAAATGATTTTGGGTATTTAAAAAGCCTCGTCAATTTCTCGACAAGGCTCTTTCTTTTTCCTAGCAATTAAACCCACATTTTCACCGTGTATTTAACATCTGTTTCAAATGTAGGAACTGAAGTTTCTTGAAAGGCGATGCATTCTGAAAAAGAAATAGTGGATTTCCGCACCAAAATCTGAATCAATCAATCAAACCCAATTCTTTTGCTTTTAACACCAAGTCTGCATTGTTATTGGCGTCCAAATCAATTCTTAAATTGCTGAGTTTTGTTTCAATGGACCGGAGCTTTAAATCCCCACCATTGGATTTTTTAATAATCCCTTCGAGGTTGGAAATTTTAGGATGCTTTGGCAACTCTTTTAAAATCTGCAGAGCTACCTCATCCAAACGAATTCCGAGGATATTTCTTCTCAGAATTTTTTGATGAATCTGATGGCTGTAATGCCGTTCATTTCTCATGATCTTCTGTATGGCAAAGCCAATTTCTTGAGTCTCACAGTGGTCTTTTAAAAGGTATCCATCGGGATTCAAATTTTCAATGACATTAAACACCCGATTGGTTTCTGAATGTGCTGACAACACCAAAATCTTAAGCTTTATTCCCGCTTTTCGAATGGTTTTAATCAGCGATTCACCACTGTCCAATAAGTTCCGTTGATGGTTAGCGCCAAATCCCAAGTCGGTAATCATGACATCAAAAGGGTTCTTGTTTTTGGCATTAATGATGAGACGATAAGCCTCATCACAAGATTCAGAGATCACAACATCTTTAAATCCTAAGGTGTTCAAAGAAGTCATCACTCCTTGTAAAAATAAGTAGTGGTTGTCTACCACTAAAATGCGTAGGTTAGTTTTCATAGCGGGGTATTTCAAAAATTATATTTGTGCCTTTGTTGGAGCAACTATCTATGGTTAGTTTTCCGTGTATTTCTTCCAAGCGTTCTTTCATGTTTTGTAGCCCAATCCCTCTGATTTCATTGTTGTTTGCAAAACCAACTCCGTTGTCTGAAACCATTAGGATAAGCGTGTTCTTTTGCTCTTGAAAACGAATTGTCATAATGCTAGCTTCCGAGTGTTTTTGGGCGTTTTGAAGACTTTCTCGCAAACAGAGGTACAAGGTTCTTTTGATGGCTTCATTTACGGTAGGCCAATCAATTTCGGTTAGCCCCATCAATTCAATGGCTCGATGGTTTTCAGTATAATCTGAAATCAAATTCAAGACCTGTTTTGCAAAGGAAAGATCCCGAAAGGAAACGCTGGATAGGTTATGAGATAAGGATCTTAGATTCTCACGAAGCTTGTTTAGCTCCTCAGTTGTTTTATAAGACTGATTTTGTGTTAATTTCTGTTGCAATCCGACAAGATCGCCCACCACCTCATCGTGTAAGGTTCTTGCTATTTGTTTGCGTTCTTTCTCTCTAATCTCTACAAACTTTAATCGGTGGTAACGTTTCAATTTTCTTTTGTATTGAGCGAGATACCAAATATTGATTAACGAAAACAAGAAAAACGACAAGAGTAGAAGCCAAAGGAATCCGTCTTCGAAATGCATGGAAGAAAAATCAAATTGAAGGTTTGTTAAGGATGTTACCTTTGAGTAATCTTCGTTGAGTAAAGGGTGGTCAGCGATATGCAACTCACATAATCTGCTGTTGTGACCAAAGGTGTTTGTGAAATAGAATAATACAATTAATATTGAGGGGGGCTTTCTCATATTAAAGCAAAAAATTCTTAAATAATAATCTTCTTAACCGATAGTTTGTAAACAATTTTACTTTGGTTGAAAGAATCGACATTTGATTCCAAACCAAAATTTCTAATTAAATAAATTAAAAGCAATACTTTTTCGTGGAGAATCTCCATTCCATAGCAACTAATTTAAATCGAAGGTAATAATTGGATGCTAAAAATCCAACCTCAAGATTTCATTTTTTGAAAGATGTCCCAAAGCACTACACCGCAGGTTACGCTAATATTTAAAGAGTGTTTGGTGCCAACTTGAGGAATTTCAACCACAAGATCTGCGGCATTTACAACTTCTTGTTGAACGCCCTTCACCTCATTCCCCAAGACAACCGCATATTTGGTGTCCTGCTGGGGTAAAAACTCGTTCAACTTAAGGCTGTTTTCGGCCTGTTCTATAGCTAAAGTAGTCACTCCCTCCTCCTTCAGGCGGTTCATAACATCCATAGTATTTTCTGCATATTCCCAGTCAACAGAATGGGTGGCACCGAGTGCTGTTTTGTGTATTTCTTTGTTTGGTGGTATGGCGGTAATTCCGCATAGGAAGATCTTCTCTATTCGAAAGGCGTCTGAAGTACGAAAAACAGACCCAATGTTATTCAGGCTTCGAATATTGTCTAGAACAACAATAATTGGAGTCTTTTCTGATGCTTTGAACTCCTCAATGGAGAGTCTATTTAGTTCTTCATTTTTTAGTTTTCGCATTGAGAATTTGATTTCATTTGAAGTTGTGAATAACTTGAATTCTGTGGTCCTTCAAACTTTTATATCTTAGCAAAACTAACGCAAATTTTCCTAATAATTTGGCAAAATCAACCACGAAAAAGGTAACCCCTTTGATGAAGCAATACAATGCCATCAAAGCGAAGTATCCGCAGGCAATGTTATTGTTTCGAGTGGGCGATTTCTACGAAACTTTTGGTGAGGATGCCAAAAAAGCAGCCGAAATTTTAGGAATTGTTTTGACCAAAAGAGGAAATGGTAGTGAATCAGAAACTGCCTTAGCCGGATTTCCGCATCATTCCCTAAACACCTACTTGCCAAAATTAGTAAAAGCAGGGTTGCGTGTGGCCATTTGTGATCAATTGGAAGATCCAAAAAAGACCAAGAAGATTGTAAAACGTGGTGTGACTGAACTTGTTACTCCGGGAGTTTCTTTGCACGATGAAGTGTTGCAATCAAAAAGTAATAATTTCTTGGCTGCCTTGCATTTCGACAAGCGAAAGATTGGAGTTTCTTTTCTTGATATATCCACTGGTGAGTTTTTAGTGGCCGAGGGTGATAAAGAGTACATCGACAAACTGCTGCAAAACTTCAGTCCGAGCGAAGTGCTCATTGAAAAAAAGCACAAAGAACTCTTCAAAACAAGCTTTGAAACCAATTACTATTGTTTTTATCTAGACGATTGGGTTTTTCAAGAAACCTTTGCCAAAGAGACATTGCACAATCTATTTTCCGTTTCAAATTTAAAGGGTTTTGGGGTTGACGATTTGTCTAGGGGGATTATTGCTTCTGGTGCAATTATTCATTACATCGCCGAAACCCAACACAAGCAATTGGATCATATTCAAACCATCGCAAGGGTTCTTGAAGATCGTTATGTATGGATGGACCGATTTACAACGAGGAATCTCGAGTTATTTCGACCCAATTCTGAAAACGCGGTTACCTTACTAGACATTATCGATCAAACCACTACTCCCATGGGTGGCCGATTATTAAAGAGATGGTTGGCATTTCCATTAAAAGAAATCGAAGAAATCAATGAGCGTCAAGATCTAGTAAAAGGTTTTATCGCCAATGATTCACTATTTGATTTGGTATTGACTCAGTTGAAGAAAATTTCAGATTTAGAGCGACTAACGTCAAAGATTGCGACCAAAAAAGCGTCACCGCGAGAAGTTGTTTTATTAAAAAATTCTCTTGAAGCCATAGAGCCTATTGTTGAAGCTTTTCTAAAAGCGAAAGATGAAAATATCCAAGCCGTCGGAAAAGAGTTTACCGATTGTACAGATCTCATAACGAAGATTTCCGAAACACTTTTTGATGAAGCACCGGTTAGTATTACCAAAGGAAATTTCATTGCCAATGGCGTTTCCGAAGAACTTGACGACTTGCGAAACTTGGCCAATTCTGGCAAGGCCTATCTTGATGAAATGTTGGCAAGAGAAACGGAAAGAACTGGAATAACAAGCTTAAAAATCGCTTTTAATAATGTTTTTGGTTATTACATTGAAGTGCGGAACACCCATAAGGATAAGGTTCCTGAAGAATGGGTTCGTAAGCAAACTTTGGTCAATGCAGAACGTTATATTACCCAGGAATTAAAGGAATATGAGGCCAAAATTCTTTCTGCTGAAGAAAAAATTCAAGAGCTAGAACAACACATTTTTACCAAACTTCTCGAATATATACTTCAGTTTATTCATAAGATTCAGAAAAATGCACAAACAGTAGCTAAAACCGACTGTTTATTGTCGTTCAGTGCCTTAGCCATTGACAATAATTATGTGAAACCGATTATTGATGATTCTACCGAGCTAGTAATCAAAAACGGAAGGCACCCCGTTATCGAAAAACAGTTGCCTGTAGACAAAGAATACATTGCCAATGACATCATTCTAAATCAGAATAGTCAGCAAATTATAATGATTACAGGGCCAAATATGTCTGGTAAATCGGCCATTCTAAGGCAAACAGCACTCATCGTATTGATGGCACAAATGGGAAGTTATGTTCCCGCTCAAAACGCCCGACTTGGTATTGTAGATAAGATCTTCACAAGGGTGGGTGCTAGTGACAATATTTCAATGGGCGAATCTACTTTTATGGTGGAAATGAATGAAACTTCAGCCATCCTAAACAATATTTCTGAAAGAAGTTTGGTCTTACTGGACGAAATTGGTCGTGGAACAGCGACCTATGACGGTATTTCCATTGCTTGGGCCATCACAGAATACCTCCACGAGCACCCCTCAAAGGCAAAAACACTTTTTGCAACCCACTACCACGAATTGAATGAAATGACCACCACATTTGAGAGAATTAAGAACTTTAATGTGTCGGTGAAAGAGCTTGATGACACCATTATTTTCTTGAGAAAACTGATTCCTGGTGGAAGCAACCATAGCTTCGGAATTCACGTAGCTAAGTTAGCCGGAATGCCTGGAGTAGTGATTCACAAAGCAGGAAAAATTCTTAAAAAACTAGAGCAAAATAACAGCAAACAAGATCTTGACCAAAACCTGAAAGCAGCACAAATGGAAGACCTACAACTGAGCTTTTTTCAATTGGATGATCCCTTGTTAGAAGACATTCGGGAGGAAATACTTTCTACCAATATTGATACCCTTACTCCCATTGAGGCACTGATGAAATTGAATGAAATCAAACGTATGCTTACCAAATAGTTGACACAAAAAAAGGAGAGCCACACTCTCAAAATGGCTCTCCGGATTGTTTAATAAAAACTAGTAAGCTATTACATAAAACTCCCTTCCGTTCGCGGAATTCACCGCAAACAAACACTTAAATAATAAAACTTATTTTAAATACTGTATACTTCTATAGAAGCCTTTTTGTAGAATCTACAAAGTTTCTGTAGATAGGCTCAAATTGAAGCAATTCATAAAAGTTGTATGGTGTTTCATACAACGTGTTGGTCTTTGCTAATTTTTGAATACTTTCAGTAGTCATACCATCAATTGATCTGAAATCAGTCAACTTCAAGTTTTCTTGAGCAATCAGACTTTCTTGGTTTGTTTTTCTGTTTAAAACATACACTTTAGCATCCACTATTTTAGCGTCTGCCAATTTTTTAATGTCTGTTTTCACATAAAACATGTAGTCATGGGTTGGTCTAGTACCAAACTCTTGCTCAGCGAGCAATTCCATTACTTTAACCTGGTTTAAATCTAAATTTGCCTTTTTTTCTATTCTGTTGAAAGATAAGAGAATAACAAGTACAACAGAAAGTACTGCGAGGGTTTTAGGGGACTTCATGATAATAAATTTACGATTAGGGACGATAAAGATACGAAAATATTTATTCCCGCCAAAAAAATCTTAGTTTTTTTTGTTTAAGCAACTTTTTTTGCGTATATAAAAGCTCTTCGTCTTTTTAGTTTTGGCTATCTTTGCAGCATGATTTTTCTACCCTTATTTATTGGTGCTCCCGAGGTATTTGTCATTCTATTGATTGTGGTAATGCTTTTTGGTGCTGATAAGATTCCTGAAATAGCCAGAGGGCTAGGTAAAGGAATGCGTCAAATCAAAGATGCGACCAATGAAATCAAACAAGAAATTAACGATAGTGCCCTAAAGCAGGACATTGACACGAACTTTGTTAGTGATATTAAAAAGGATATTGACGAAGTGAGCGATAGTCTTGACGACTTCACTGGCCCGATCAAGCGACGTCGTTAATTATTTTACCCGAGTCACTGTGAGACCATCTCGAATCGGTAAAAGAACCGTTTCAACCCGATCATCTTCATTTATCATTTTATTGAATTCGAGCAGCACCTTCGTATCAAGATCATTTTTATCTAATTTTTCAACCACTTTTCCGCTCCATAAAACATTATCCGATAAAATAATGCCTCCTGATTTCATCTGAGGCACCACCAAATTGTAGTAGTTGATGTAATTCGCCTTGTCTGCATCAATAAAAACCAAATCAAAGGTATCTGATAAACCAGGAATAATATTCAAGGCATTGCCTATTAAAGGCTCGATCTTTGCCTGTAATCCAGATTTTTCAAAATATTTTTGTTGGATATACTGAAGTTCTTCGTTCTTATCGATGGTTATGATTTTTCCATCCTGCGGCAAGCCTTCTGCCAAGCATAAGGTTGAATAACCTGTGTAAGTCCCTATTTCCAATATGGTTTTAGGGATTATTATTTTTGAAAGCAACGAGAGCACTCTTCCTTGAAAAGCACCGCTTAGCATCCTTGGACTCAATACTTTCTGCCAAGTTTCTCTTTGTAATTCCTTTAAAAGGGTGGGTTCTTGCTGACTGTGTTTCACCACATAATCATCAATTTCATCGGGTAAAAAATGCATAATGCAAAAGTAAAAAATCTAGAATGGTTTTCTAGGGGCAAGAAAGTAAGGTTTAAGCCTTGTAGTTTCGAAGTTTCGATTTAAGATCTTCTTTCTGTGTTTGATCTAAGGTGTGTTTGATATTCTTACACTGATGCGAATAGCCTTTGTAGAGCGTGGTAAGAAAATTATTTTGACGAGTATATAATGAGCATACCTTACAGTGAATAAAATGAACCATTAGCCTCATCTTTTCCCAAATAGTTGCCTCACCATATTGATTCTTATTACAAATGGTGGTGGCTTCGTCGCAGTTAAGTTTAAATTTTCCGAACATTGTTAACTATTAAACCAGTTATCTTCCATACATTTTCTCAATTGAGTGCGCGCTCTATGAATCATTACCCACAAGTTAGACGAGGTAATATCTAATTCATTACAAATTTCTTCCGTTTCAAATTCTTGAATGGTTTTCATTCGAAAAACGATACCATATTTCTCGGGTAGGCCATCGATACATTCTTCCAATTGAGCTCTTAATTCGTCATTCTCAATATTGTGGTTCGCGCTTTCGGACCATGGTTGCGGAATTCGTTCTTCTATCCATGTGCCTTCTTGATCGCCATCATTGTAAAAATTCATACGAACCTCTGCCTGCCCTTTTTTTGAATTTATCTTGCGATAATAATCAATGATTTTTCGCTTCAAAATAGAAATCAACCAAGTTCTTTCTGAAGATTTTCCCTTAAAATTATCGGCTGATTTTATCCCAGCAAAGAAAGTTTCTTGAACAAGATCTTTGGCAACTTCGTTGTTGTTGACACGGGTAATGGCGTAGTTGTATAGATAATCTGCATAGTTATCTACCCATTTATCAGTTTGTAAAAGCGGAGTGTTCTGTGCCATAACCTCTTAGGGCTAAAGATAATTTATTTTTTGATATTGAGCGCCTTGCAATCGTCTCTTCGACGCATATCGACCAAATAAATAATTTCCCATTTGCCATTGTTGTTAAACAACTGAAAAGAATTGGCGCCACAGTGACTGAAATTTCCATTAAAATAGAACTCATAGGGCGTCCAAACGGAAGCTAAATTTCCATCAATCTTAATATCATAGGACAGCAACTTTTCAAAATAAACATGGTCAGGATTCTTGTTCGCGATGGATTTCAAAAAAGAGGATGCTTCATCTGTTCTCAACACTTTCTTTCCATCTTTAGTAGTTGTTGTGGTTTGTATTTTTAAGTCTTTGTGTAGCGTTCCGCTAATTTTGGTGCTGTCGCCATTGTGCAATCCTTCAAAAAAAGTTTCAATGACCTTTTTTATTTCTGTTTGTTCATCCATGTCTTGACTGAAAATTGAAATACTTGCCATTAAAAATAACAAGGTGAATAGGGTATTCCTCATTGGTGCTGTCTTTAGAATTCGAAGGAAAAGATAAAAAATAAATTGTACTACCCGTCTATTTGAGAGGAATTCAAAAAATAAATATCATCAGACTTTTAGTACATTTGTCTTCCTTAATTATTCAGATATGTCAACTGCCAAGAAAGAATACAAAAGAATTACGGTAAAGTCGCTTGTAGACATGAAAGCCAATGGTGAGAAGATATCAATGCTCACTGCTTATGATTTTACCATGGCAAGAATTTTAGACAACGCCGGAATCGATGTGCTTTTGGTTGGTGATTCGGCCTCAAATGTAATGGCTGGTCACGAAACAACCCTGCCAATTACTTTGGATCAAATGATTTATCACGCGAGTTCTGTGGTTCGAGGTATTGACCGTTGTTTGGTGGTGGTAGACCTGCCTTTTGGTAGCTATCAATCTGATCCGAAAGAAGCTTTGCGCTCTGCAATTCGAATTATGAAAGAGAGTGGGGCACACTCCATCAAACTTGAAGGAGGAAAGGAGATCAAAGAATCTATCAAACGAATATTGAATGCCGGAATTCCTGTAATGGGACACCTCGGATTAACTCCTCAATCCATATATAAATTCGGAACCTATACGGTAAGAGCCAAAGAAGAGGAGGAAGCTGAAAAATTAATGGAAGATGCCATGATGCTGGAAAGACTTGGGTGTTTTGCCGTGGTATTGGAGAAAGTTCCCGCTAAATTAGCAAAGAAAGTAGCTGAAGCCATTTCCATTCCAGTCATCGGAATTGGCGCTGGAAACGGGGTTGATGGACAAGTCTTGGTCACCCACGACATGTTGGGAATGACCCACGAATTCAATCCGCGGTTTTTAAGACGTTATTTGGATTTATACAACGAAATGACAGGTGCTTTTACCTCTTACATTAAGGACGTAAAAAGTTCGGACTTCCCAAATGAAAGCGAACAATATTAGCCTTGTTGATTCTGACAAATGCGCGTTCTACATTTAGATACCAACCATCCTTTATTGATCAACCAATTGAAAGAAATTGGTTTCCAAAATGATGAAGATTACCATTCTTCCAAAGAAGAAGTTACAGCTAAAATTCATTTATACGACGGACTGATTATTCGCAGTCGTTTCAAAATAGACAAACAGTTTCTAGATAAAGCAACGAATCTGAAATTCATTGGTAGGGTAGGAGCCGGACTTGAAAATATTGATGTTGATTATGCCGCATCCAAAGGAGTTTTTCTCATCGCTGCACCAGAAGGAAATCGCAACGCTGTTGGTGAGCATTCTTTGGCTCTTTTGCTGAACCTTTTTAACAAAATAAATAGCTCTGATGCCGAAGTAAAAAACGGTCTTTGGCTACGAGAAGAAAACCGAGGAATTGAACTGGATGGAAAGACGGTTGGTCTCATTGGGTACGGAAACATGGGCAAGTCGTTCGCGAAAAAACTACGAGGATTCGACGTTGAGGTGATTTGCCACGACATTAAAAATAATGTTGGCGACGAAAACTGCCGTCAAGTCTCCCTTGAAGAACTTCAAGCCAAAGCCGATGTACTCAGTTTACACACACCACAAACAGCGCTTACCAAACAAATGGTAAATGAGCATTTCATTGAAAAATTCCAAAAACCCTTTTGGCTCATAAATACCGCACGCGGATCTGCCGTAGTAACTAAAGATCTTGTACAAGCTTTGGAAACGAAAAAAGTACTAGGGGCGGGGTTAGATGTTCTCGAATACGAAAAATCTTCTTTTGAAAACCTCTTTACAGAAAACAAGGTTGCCCCAGAATTTGAGTATTTGATCAATGCTTCCAACGTGATTCTTACTCCACACGTCGCTGGGTGGACCATTGAAAGTAAAGAAAAATTGGCCCAAACCATCGTAGATAAAATCAAGGACAATTTCTTGTAGATACTCTCTGACGCCCTAACGTAGTTTCCCGACTTCCATCGAATTTTAGTACCTTTAAAAGGTCTCAATCCATCAAAAACAATAAAATGCAATACGACGCCAATTCGGTAGACGAATACATTTCGCTACTTCCAGAAGACCGTAAAGCACCTATAAAAAAACTTCTTGCGGTCATTAGAAAGAACATTCCAGAGGGATTCGAAGAGGGGATCAACTATAAAATGATTGGATACTACGTTCCACATGCAACCTATCCAGACGGATATCATTGCAAACCCTCAGATCCTTTGCCTTTTATGAACATTGCTTCTCAAAAAAACTCCATCAATCTATACCATAGTGGTATATACGCTGTTCCAGAAATTCACGATTGGTTTGTCAAAGAATATCCGAAGCATTGCACCACCAAATTGGATATGGGTAAAAGTTGTGTTCGTTTTAAAAAGTTGGATCAAATTCCTTATGATTTAATTGGTGAACTTGTAACAAAACTAACTGTAAATGAATGGATTAACATTTACGAAACCAATATAAAGCGATGAAACGAGTAACCGGAATTGGAGGAGTGTTTTTCAAGTCGAAAGACCCTCAAAAATCGAAAGAATGGTATCAAAAACATTTGGGATTTAATACAGACGAGTGGGGCGCCACCTTTTGGTGGAAGAACAAAGAGGGGGCTGATTGTTCAACCCAATGGAGTCCTTTTAAAGATGACACCTCCTATTTTGAACCTTCAAAGAAAGACTTTATGTTCAACTACCGTGTCGAGAACCTTGAACTATTACTAAACATGCTACGTTTGGAAGGAGTAGAAATTGTTGGGAAGATGGAAGAATATGACTACGGAAAATTTGCTTGGATCTTAGATAATGAAGGCAATAAAATTGAGCTCTGGGAGCCCAAAGACCAAGTTTTTAAATAATTTTGCAATCATTATTCAAACTGCTTACTCATGAAATTTTTATCTGAATACCCGACAGAAGTTTTAATCCTACTTTTTTTAATTGTGACCTTTCTTCAATCTGGAATTGACAAGCTAACCGATTGGAAAGGAAACCTCGATTTCATCAAAGGACACTTTGCTAACTCGCCCTTGAAGAATAGCGTTCCTTTGTTATTAGGAGTTATTCTGATTCTTGAAATAGCAGCTGGCGTTTTGATGATTATCGGTGTTTACCAACTTTACACATCCGGAGCCAAGGAACTCGCATTACTTGGAACCGAATTAAGTGCGATTAGTTTGATTTGTCTTCTTATCGGTCAACGGCTCGCAAAAGATTATGCAGGTGCTATGACCTTGGCCGTGTATTTCATCATTACACTTTGGGGTGTGTTTTTACTCAATAGCTAAAACTTATCGCTTTTTTAAAACAAATAAGAATCTCTGATTAAAACAGGGTTAAAATAAGGCCGTTTAAAAGCTTTGGGAGATTTCTGTGTGTAATTCAGAAGAAAAATACTTAAAGCGCCTTAAATCGGCTCTACTCCGTTTTTTAGGACATAAATGAGTGAAGAATACTCTCCAGATTGTTTTGCCTTCCAGTTTGACAACCATCCTCTATAAAAAGCTTGTAATGGACGCATTTTTCCCGACCGATATTTTTCACTCAATAAAGAAACATAGTAAGCATCAAATTTCATCGGTAGTACTTTTTTAAGCCCAATGTTTTTTTTCAAAAACAATTGCTTGATGGACTTCTGCGAAAAGTGCCAAAGGTGTCTCGGAACGTCATAAGCCGCCCAATACTCTTTGTAAAAGTTTGCGTCGTAGGATTTGAAATTTGGAACTGCAACAATCAAATAACCATTTGGTTTGAGCATTCCTTTCAATTCTTCAATAAAGGTTTGCAAGTGCTCAATATGCTCCAAAACATGCCACATGGTAATGACATCAAATTGCAAACCCGAAAGCGCTGAGGTCTCCTCTAGTAATTCTAATCCTTTAGATGCTGCTAAAGATCTTGCTTTTGAATTGGGTTCTGTTCCGCTTACTTGCCAACCATCTTCCTGACATACTTTTAAGAAATCACCGGTGCCAGCCCCTATGTCCAAAACCTTCTTTTCTTCTAAATTCAAAGAATTAAGCAACCTTAATTTTCTTTGGAGAGCGGTCTTTTTTGCCGCTTGGTAAACTCTGTCAAATAGTGATTTTTTTTGATCGGTATGGGAAATATAGTTTTCGCTTTCGTAATAAGAAGCTAAATTTTTTGGTACAGGGTAGGTATACAATAAGTCGAAATCTTCGTCTTTAAACAACTCAAATTGCTCGGAGGAAACCAAGTAATCTTTGCAACTAACAAACGGTTTTTGTCTTTTCAGATCCTTCATGTTTTGTTGAAAACTGTTCAATGTTCCTCGTGGAACATTTCAATTTTACCGACCCATATAAACCAACAAAACGGATATATCACTTGGCGACACACCGCTTATTCGGCTGGCTTGAGAAATGGATGTTGGTTGAATTTTTGTGAGTTTTTCCCTGGCTTCGTACGATAGTGATTTTACTTTCTTATAGTCAAAAGATACAGGAATCACCACATGCTCCAATCGATTTAACTTGTCGGCATTTTGCTTTTCCTTTTCGATATAACCTGAATATTTGAGGTGGATTTCTACTTGTTCTAGCACTTCATGATCGATGTCATTCTCTTCAACAAATGCTTTGATATAATCCACCGAAAAGAAATCCTCTAAATCCAATTGAGGTCTTGCCGCTACCTTGTAAATCTTAATTGATTGGTTGATCAAGGCGAGATTTTTCTTCTCTAAAATCGGATTGATCACTTCAGGTTTGATGCTCGTGTTTTTCAAAAACTCAATAAACAAATCCGTTTTTCGAATCTTTTCATTTACACGATCCATACGTTCCTGGGATGCAATTCCCAATTCAAACCCTTTTTTGGTCAAACGAATATCGGCGTTGTCTTGACGCAATAAGGTTCTATATTCTGCCCTCGATGTAAACATTCGGTATGGCTCTTCTGTGCCTTTAGTGATCAAATCATCAATCAACACACCAATGTAAGCTTCACTTCTTTTTAGCACAAATGGATCTTCACCCCTCACTTTTAAAGAAGCGTTGATTCCAGCCATCAATCCTTGAGCGGCCGCCTCTTCATAACCTGTTGTTCCGTTAATCTGACCTGCAAAGAATAAGTTATCAACCAATTTGGTTTCTAAAGAATGTTTCAACTGCGTAGGTGGGAAATAGTCGTATTCAATAGCATATCCGTATCTGAAAAATTTCACGTTCTCAAATCCTGGAATAGAACGTATTGCTTCATCTTGAACATCCTCTGGCAAGGAAGTTGAAAAACCATTCACATAAATCTCTACGGTGTTCCAACCTTCTGGTTCAACAAAAATCTGATGCCTGTCTTTAGTTGCAAACCGATCAATCTTGTCTTCTATCGACGGACAATATCTTGGTCCAGTAGATTGAATTCTCCCATTAAACATCGGTGATCGATCAAACCCTTTTCGAAGCAAATCATGAACTTCTGGACTCGTATACGTCAAATAACAAGACCTTTGTTTCTTCAAAGTGTTGGTTGTTGGTAAATAGGAGAACTTTTCGGGATTTTCATCACCTGGTTGTTCTACCATTTTGGAATAATCCAAAGATCTACCATCCACCCTTGGAGGTGTTCCCGTTTTCATCCTTCCGGCCTCAAAACCAAATTTTACTAAATCTTCTGTAATCCCTGTCGACGACTTTTCACCAGCTCTTCCTCCACCAAATGTTTTTTCACCAATATGGATAAGCCCATTTAAAAACGTACCCGCAGTTATAATCACTGTTTTAGCTTTGATCTCAAGTCCTAAAGCCGTCTTTACACCGACAATTGTATTTCCTTCAAACAAGAGTCCATTAACTGAATCTTGGTAAAAATCAAGATTGTCTGTCTGCTCTAACATGGTTCTCCAACATTCTGCAAACTGCATTCGATCGGATTGAGCTCTGGGACTCCACATAGCAGGACCTTTAGACTTATTCAGCATTTTAAATTGAATGGCTGTCTTGTCAGTTACGATAGCACTGTATCCACCTAAAGCATCAATCTCCCTTACAATTTGTCCTTTTGCAATACCTCCCATAGCTGGATTACAACTCATTTGTGCTATGTTCTGAAGATTCATTGTGATCAACAAAGTTTGAGACCCCATGTTTGCCGCGGCTGCAGCTGCTTCACTTCCAGCGTGACCTCCGCCAACAACTATTACATCATATGTCGTATTGAATAAACTCATCTTCTATTGTTCCACGTGAAACATTATTTTATATCCTTAAAGCCAAGGCTTCATCTTCCGCTTTTCGCATGGCTTCCTTTTCCGATTCCGTCTTATCCTTAAATCCCGCAAAATGCAACAAGCCATGCGCCATTACTCTATGCAGTTCGTTTCGGAAATCAACACCAAATTCCTTAGCATTCTCCTCAACTCGTTCCACTGAAATAAAAATATCACCTTCCAGTAGGTTGCCCATCGAATTGTCGAAGCTAATAATATCGGTTAAAGTGTTGTGGTTCAAATACTTAATATTCATTTCTAATAAATAAGCATCATCACAAAAAATGTAATTGATTTCACCATTTTCCTTCTCATGAGTCATGGAAAGGTTGTTCAACCACTCTCTCACGCTCTCTTCTGAAAACTCAAACGGTTCTGTCTCGAAATGAAAGTAAATCATCTATACCACTAATTATCAGAGAAATAAGCTCTCACTTTTTTCTTATAATTCGGCTGCAAAGGTAAGGATTGTTTATTTAAAATTTCAATTTGATTGAAATACAGTTTTTTCTTTAAAAGGACCTTCAATTGATTTGGTCCGAAGGTCTGGTTATTGGTTTTCGACTTTCTTTTCCTTCCTTTGTTTTGTTTCAGAGAAGCCTCGTCAAGTTTCAATAACTGATATTCCAACAATTGCATTTTTTGGATTGTTGAAGGGTTAAATCCTTTTTCCAAGAGCTCATTCTCTAATTGTTCCATACTTTTGAGCACTTTTTTTGCTTTCGTTCCTGCAGCACCTCCGGAACCCTTTTGATCCTCTAAGGCATTCTCCAACATTCTACGAAGCTCATTTTGTTGCTTGTATATTTCATAGAGCTTACCGTTCATACCGTCTTTTCCTTGATTGTTTTCCCCTTTTTGATCTCCTTGCTTTTGACCTTGTTTTTGGCCCGACTTCTTCTGTTGGGAATTCTTCATGCCCTCTTGCATCTGTTTGGAAAGACCTTTCTGTTTTTCAATCAAATCGGGTAAACTGAATTCATTAGATTTCTTTTTACCCTTCCCTTTTTTCATAGACATGGCGTTCTTCATGTTGTCTAACATGTTGCTCAAATAGTCCGCCAAGTTATTCGTGGCAGTCATCACATAACGTTGGTTCGACTGACCTTGATACATTCTGTTTTGAGAAAAGTTCTCCAAAGATTGATCAATATTATAATGCGCAGAAGCTAAATCATTTTGAATTCGAGTGGATAGTCTCGGAAGACGCATGGACAATACATACAAACTGTCATCAATATGTTCAAAATGGGTTTTCAGCACATTTTGCTTTTTCAAATTCTTCCCAAAATTCGGATGGGCGCTTGATATATCGGCAAATTCCTCATACAAATCTTCTTGTTCAAAAGAGAACAGCACCAAATTCTCAAGAATACGACGCAAGTCATCTGCATTTTCTTCCATGGATTCTCCCTGGGCGTCGAGCATGGCTTGTTGCATTTTTTGACTCATTTTCTTCATTTGAGCAGCAGCCTTCTTTTGAGACTTTTTGGTGGATTTCGAATCTTGTTTTTTCATTTCTTCCATGGTCTCTTCCAACGATTTTTCAACCTCTTCCTTCTCATCCTCCACATCAGGAAGATCCATCGGCTCTTTTAACTTTTCATTGTCTTTCTTCAGATCATCCAAATCTTTTTGAATCTCCTCAAACTTTTTATTCACCTTCTTTTGGCCAATACTATCTAATGCTGCTTTCTTTTCAAGTTCTTGTTGTTTTTCGGCCAACTTTTCCACCTTATTGGCGATTTGCATGGTTTTTTGTTCTACGTAAAACCGCTTGGTCATTTCTAAAATGCGCTCCAAACTTCGCTCCCGCTGACGGTTCTGTTGAGCCAATTCTTTTGTTTTCTTAATCAAGTCTTCTTTGTTCAGCTTGTCTGCCATCTTTTTGATTTCCTCCAAAAGGCGATTTTGCTTGGCTAGTTTTTTGAGTTCCTCCACTCGTTTTTTCAACTCCTCTTTCTTTTCACTGAGAACCTCGTCTTTCTCCTCTTTCTCTTCTAAGTTCTGCTTCAATTTATCTGTCTGCCTCTGCATCATCTGCTGATACTGTTCCTGGCGTTTCAATAAATTATCAACCCTTTTCTTGTCCTTCCACTCCAAGTTTTTCTTGTTCTGCAGCTCCTGCTGAATTTCATTCAGCTCCTTTCCTTGTTTTTGCTGATTAAGGATGGATTTCTCCAAATCATTAATGGCGTCTTTCTGTTCCAGCAAAATTTCTTTTTCAATTTCCTCTTTTGTTTTGGCGCGGTAACTAAAGACTTTGGACTTGCTACTTTTTGATCCATTCACACCGTCGTTATCAAAGACCTTAAAAAAAAGTTCATAGGTAGCTCCCTCTGTAAGTTTTAAATTGCCTGGAAAGGCATAAGAAAAGTATTGGATGTTTTCTGGATCTATTTTTAAGTTCAATGATTTCTTTTCCTCAGGAGCGTTTAGATCGTAATAAACCAACTGGAGTTTTCTTAGGCCATAATCATCAGAAATCTGACCCAAAAAGCTCGCTGTTTCTCTAGTAATGCTGTCAATGTCAGATTCCACCGAAATTTTCGGGAACTCGTCCTTAATCACATCCACAGAAAAAGAAAGGTTTTCGTAGTTCTTAAGCTGCTTATTGGAAGAAGTAATTTGATATTCAAAGGGTCTTCTAATTTTTTTCAAAAGGGTAAAAACATCGCTTTTGGTCAACTGAAACGAATTTCTTAATTCGCCCTGAATAAATTCCAACTGGTCGGTATTTCTGGTTTGAACCTTCCAAGTAATCTCAGTTCCTTCTGGCACGGATAAGTTTGTGGCGCTTTTAACCTGATTGGCTTTCCTTTTCAAATACTTCGGATACACCAACTCCATTTCAATATTGTTAATACTAGGTGATTTAATCACGGCTAGCTCATAATTTTGAGAAACCACCTCATTTGAAGCCACATAGAAATTGATATCATCAATGGGGTTGGTAATCGTATGACTCAAAAACCCCTGTTGGTCACGCTGCAAATAATACTGCTGATTGTTGTAAAAAATCTTCACAATATCAGGTTGTACATCTCCTTCAACGGCTATCTTAAGCGTATAATCCTTTCCTTCAATGGTTTGCAGTTGTTGGTTTTGAATTCGGAAAGCATAAGGTGCCGGAGGAACATAAGCCGTTTTATAATCTACCACCCTTTTGAGACTATCTTGTAAGGAGTTTTGAATTCCGAATACCCAGCTAAAAATCCCGATTAAGACTGGTAATACAAGAAGTGGTAAATACTTTTTGTTCTGGGAAAAATCAATCGCTCTAGAAAAGGGTACTGGAGCTAGTTGCCCAGATTTCTGTTCAATACTTGCCAACACCAACTCAGAGTTTTCCTCATCCTTCAACTCTAAAATATTTAGTAGTTTGTCGGATACTTCAGGAAAATGGTTTCCAATCATTCTGGAAGCTTCCTTGAAAGAAATTCCTTTTTTCAAACCGGCCAACTTGGACAATGAGACCAATACAAATTGATAAAGAAGAAAGGTTTCTACCCCAACAAACAACCAAAACAGAATGGTTCTTAAGGTAGGTGACAACCAAAACACATACTCCACAAACAAGGTTGCTAGCAGGTATAGCACACCAAAAACCACAAATAAAATCGCGCCCTTAATGAGTTCGTTTTTATAGTACTTTATGGTAAATTGCCTAAGTTTTTCTTCTATCCTTTGGTAGTACTCCATAACTGAGAACTAAAAGTAGTCCAAATCATGGTAAAAATCGATCAAATAATTGTTAAAAGGGCATGTAAGGAATCTTTGAAAAACACTACTAACCCGAATAAGAAACCAAACCTCATGAGAAAATTAATACCCTTGATTGTGATTTTATTCTCAATCTCACTCACCGCCCAAAGTCCTTGGACACAAAAAAAGGGGCGTTTTTATACACAATTCTCCTATACTACAATCTCTGGATATAACGAGCTTTTTGGCGATCCTGATTACAGTACCGAACGTGAAATGACCGACCAAACCTTTCAGTTATTTGCGGAATATGGGATTTCTGATGCAACAACATTGATCGTAAACCTACCAATCAAATCCATCAAAACAGAAAACTTAACCGCAATTGGAAATATCATTCCTGTAACCATGAGCGGCAATGAAACTGCGCTTGGAAATCTACAAGTCGGAATCAAACATAATTTCTCCAACCGCGATTGGATTCTATCCGGACAATTAACAGTAGAGGTTAATACAGGAAGTTTTGACCAAACTACTGGAATTCGAACGGGTTACGATGCATGGTCCTTTACACCACTTTTGCTTGCTGGAAAAGGGTATGGAAGAAGTTACCTACAAGGATTCATTGGCGCAGATATTCGGACCAATGGATACAGTTCAAACTTTAAGGTTGGTGGGGAATACGGAAGAAAGATTGGTAAGTCCATTTGGTTAATTGGCTTTTTAGACATTAGCAAATCCTTTAAAAATGGTGATGTGGTTTTGGAACCTCAGAATTTGGTTACAGGGTTGTACGTGAATGATCAAGAATTTGGGGCTTTTGGTATCAAAGCGATTGGCGAAATCACTAATTCATTTGGTGTGAACGCTGGTTTTGGTGGAGCTTTCTTCGGAAACAATGTGGCCAAACAAGCTGCACTTACCTTTGGGGTCTATCAAAAATTATAAAGTGAAATAATCTCAATTAGTAAGCCTCTTGTTGAGGCTTTTTTTTGTGCTTACATAGAGGTATCTTTGCCAAAAATTTATACTTATGAGTTCTGAAGTTCGTGTTCGATTTGCACCAAGCCCTACAGGTCCATTGCATATTGGTGGTGTTAGAACAGCTTTGTACAATTATCTTTTTGCAAAACAACATAACGGAAGATTTGTGTTACGAATCGAAGATACCGATCAAACAAGGTATGTTGCGAACGCAGAACAATACATCATTGATTCTTTGAATTGGTGTAGAATTCCTTTTGATGAAGGTCCGGGTAAAAATGAAAAGTTTGGACCTTACCGACAATCGGAACGAAAGTCATTGTACAAGCAGTACGCTGATGAATTGATTGCCAACGGAAAGGCCTATTATGCTTTCGATACTTCCGAAGAATTGGATGCACATCGCAAGGATCATGAGGCAAAAGGAAAGACCTTTATTTACAATTGGCACAATCGTGAAAAAGGCAGGCTTGTCAATTCGTTGGTTCTTAGTGAGGAAGAAACTCAAAAACGCATTGATAATGGCGAAAAATATGTGGTTCGCTTTAAAACCCCACAGGACAAGAAAGTAATTTTTCAAGATATTGTCCGAGGAACTATTGAAGTTGATAGCAATATTCTAGATGATAAAATCCTATTCAAAAGTGATGGGATGCCTACTTACCATTTGGCAAATGTGGTGGATGATCATCTAATGCAAATCTCACATGTAATTCGTGGTGAGGAGTGGTTGCCTTCCCTAGCCTTACACAATCTTTTGTATGAAGCTTTTGGTTGGGAAAAACCTGAATTTGCACACCTTCCTTTGATTTTAAAACCTGTTGGGAAAGGAAAATTAAGTAAACGAGATGGAGATAAATTAGGCTTTCCTGTATTTCCTTTGGAATATGTCAATGAAGAGAGCCAAGAAGTGTCGAGAGGTTATCGAGAAGATGGTTATTTCTCAGATGCCTTCATCAACATGTTGGCCTTCTTAGGATGGAATCCAGGAACGGAACAAGAGATCTATAAGTTGGATGAATTGATCAAAGACTTCGATTTGAGTCGCGTGAATAAATCTGGTGCAAAATTTAGTCCGGATAAAACCAAATGGTTTCAACAGCAATACATGCAATCAAAATCGGATGTTGTTATCGCTCAACAATTTCAAGAAATCCTTGTTGGAAAAGGAATTGAAACTGAAATCAATTTTGTAACAACCGTTGTTGGTTTGGTCAAAGAACGTGCGGTATTCGTGGAAGACTTGTGGGATTTATCTTCATATTTCTTCGAAGCTCCATCTGCTTACGATCCGAAAACTTCTAAAAAGCAATGGAAAGAAACTACCGCTGATTTAATGCAAGAATTGATTGAACAAGTAGAGGCAATTGCAGACTTTTCTTCTGAAAATGTAGAGACTCAAATCAAGACCTGGATCACTTCCAAAGAAATCGGATTTGGAAAAGTAATGCAACCTTTACGTCTGAGTTTGGTGGGTGCATTAAAGGGTCCACATCTGTTTGATATCATGCATTACATTGGTAAACCAGAGGTTATTTCAAGATTGAAAAACGCCATCCAAACCCTAGGATAGATTCAAATCTGTAACATTTTAATAAAATTACTACTAATATAATACGGGTACAATTGTGTATCTTTAGTATGTATTAATTATTAAAATTTTCGAACTATGTCAATGTCTTTATATCTGATCGTATTTGTATCAGTAGTCCTTTTATTTGCGTCATTCTTTATAGTAAAACAACAAACCGCTGCCATCATTGAAAGATTTGGTAGGTATCAGAGCATTCGAAATTCTGGGTTACAACTCAAAATTCCCTTAGTAGATCGTATTGCTGGTAAATTGAGCTTAAAAATCCAACAGTTGGATGTGATTATTGAGACCAAGACTTTGGATGATGTATTCGTAAAGTTGAAGGTATCTGTACAATACGTAGTGATAAAAGAAAAGGTATATGATGCTTTTTACAAATTAGAATATCCACATGATCAAATTACATCCTTCGTATTTGATGTAGTGCGTGCAGAAGTTCCAAAAATGAGGTTGGATGATGTATTCGTGAAAAAGGATGATATTGCTATTGCGGTAAAACGGGAATTGCAAGAATACATGTCTGAATATGGGTATGACATTATCAAAACCCTAGTGACAGATATCGATCCTGATGCGCAGGTAAAAGCCGCCATGAACCGAATCAATGCGGCAGATCGTGAAAAAACAGCAGCTCAGTTTGAGGGTGATGCTCAACGAATTCTAATTGTTGAAAAAGCAAAAGCCGAAGCAGAAAGCAAGCGATTACAAGGACAGGGTATTGCTGATCAGCGTCGTGAAATTGCCAGAGGTTTGGAAGAGTCTGTAGAAGTATTGAATAAAGTTGGTATCAATTCGCAAGAAGCATCTGCCTTGATTGTAGTTACCCAGCACTACGATACATTACAAGCGATTGGTGAAGAAACCAATACAAACTTGATATTATTACCAAATTCACCGCAAGCAGGTAGTGATATGTTAAACAATATGGTAGCTAGTTTTACCGCAAGTAACCAAATTGGTGAGGCTATGAAAAATCAAAATAACAAAAAGAACAAAGACGAATAAACAATGATTTTATCTACAACACATAATTTAGAAAACAGAAAGATTACCAAGTATGTTGGTATTGTTACTGGTGAAACCATTATTGGTGCGAATTTCATCAAAGATTTCTTTGCAGGAATACGAGATATCGTCGGAGGGCGCTCAGGTTCTTATGAAAAAGTACTTCGTGAAGCCAAAGATTCATCGATGGCAGAAATGGTGGCGCGAGCCAGAGAAATGGGTGCTGATGCCATTGTTGGTATCGATTTAGACTATGAAACTGTTGGTCCTAATGGAGGAATGTTAATGGTAACTGCCTCTGGAACAGCGGTACAGCTACTATAATTTTTAGATATTTTTAACATTTCACTTGGAATACCTGTGAAATTATCTATATTTGTAGCTAATAAGTTTTAAAAATATTGGGGGGTATTTTTAAATAACAAAAGAAAAGCTCTGTTTTCGAACAGAGCTTTTTTATTTTTTATGGGTAAATTTTTATTTCTTTTCTTCTAACTTTTCGTCATCATCTTTGGAAGCATTTTTGAATTCTTTAATACCGCTTCCAAGTCCTCGCATTAATTCTGGAATCTTCTTTCCTCCAAATAATAATAAAATAGCAACCACAATAATGATAACCTGCGGACCACTGAGTATGTATACTAATAAACTATGCATCACTAATAATTTTATGAAACAAAGATAGTAAAAAAGCGTTGCTTTAGTCCTTTTTCTGGATTATTCCACCCACTACTTTCTTGTCTTTCACCACTTCTGGATTTCCTTTGTAAAAAATAGAACCTCCAAAGGTAACTTTCGCATTGAGTTTGCCTGAAATATGGATTTCAACTTTAGCGCCTGAACCGGCTCTAGCGTTTATGCTTTGAGAAGTTTGTAATCCAAATCCGAAATATTCTCCATACAGATCCGCATCTATCTCTTGCGTTTTAGAAGATCCTGTAAGTTTTACAACACCTCCCGAACTTGCTTTTACAAAGGTGTGGTCTGTATCTACTACCAAATTTATCAATGCTCTTTCTTGGGTCTTTACGGTTAAATCTTTCTGTTTGATATCTGAACCGGTAATAACAGCTCCCTCATTAGCATCAATGGTCTGAATCGGTTTGTTATAATACAGTTTTACCCGTACTTCACCATTGGCGGCATTTTCATCAGGTTTTAACGAAAATGGTAAGGTAAATTTCAGAGTATTGTTTACCTGCTTTATTTTCATCATTTCCGATTTCTTTCCTGTAATTTCTAATTTATGATCTTGAGAGGGAATTAATTCTACTTCAATTCCGTTGAAAACTTTCAATGTTGAAAATTCACCTAGCTCTTTAGTAACTTTTGTTTGTGCTTGAATCGATAGTAGTGAGAGTAAACCAACAAACAGCATTATTTTTTTCATAGGTTGTATGATTTAAAATACACTACTAATAAAGGAAAAGTTTGGTATTTATTGTGATGAAATAAATTGTTTTTTAACAAAAGCTCTACCAGTAATTTCAACTTGATCACCAACCGTTACCGTGTCAATACTATTGATTACATATTTGGCGCTGTCGTTTTTCACGTATGTAAAGAAAAGATAGTGTCTTAAATACCAATCAAATATTTCATACAGGTACTTTGGTTTTTCTAGTAGTTCTAAAAAAGTACAATAGCCAGATTCTTTAAAATCGGAAGTTTCATTATAGGTTTCATCATCTAGTTTAATTTCATCTCTAGCAACTATATAAGGAGGTTCTATGACTTCAATAAAATCTTCTTTAGAGAGATAAAATCTATATGGCTTTACAACCGTATCTTCTAAAAATCGACTGAAATTTAAACCATTGTTATAGGTAATCATTTCCAAAGGAACCTCAACATTATCTACAAATACTCTTCGCATAGGTCTTTAATTTCTTTGGTTCTATCGTCTTGAATATATTCTAAATCGGGTAAAATATCTGCAATAGGGTGAGTATTCTTACTTAAAGGATGAGATTGGTTAGCAAATGCTTTTAAAATATCGAAACCTTCTTGATAACCACAGGCAGCTAAAGCAAATGCCGTACAATACATATTGTCTTCATTATCGGTCTGCAAATAGGAAAGTAAGGTTTCTTTGGGTATTTCTCTTAGTCCTGATTTAACCAATAACTCAAAGGTGTATTCTGGCCATTTTTCATTTTGAGCGAACTTAATAGCCACTTCATTACCATGCTTAATAATTAATTTATTCACCTCTTCGAAAAACCAAGGCTCATCATCTGGTGAAGTATCATGAGAAGCAACCAGCTTGAATAAGCTATCGTATGCTTCTGTGAATTCTTTTAACTTACTCATGAAGTTTGATATGAACTTAAAGATTTCTCGATACAAATTTTCTCTTACTTCGAAAATTCCCTAGAAATAAAAATTAATCCTCAATCAATTCAAAATCGAGATGTTTTCGTTCTAAATCTGTGTGTTTAACCTTTACAACTACCTCATCTCCCAATTGATACATTTGTTTGGTAGATTGACCTACAATCGCAAATTCCTTTTCATCGAAAATAAAATAATCACTTTTAATATCTCTGATTCGCACCATTCCCTCGCATTTATTGGAAGTGATTTCAACATAAATACCCCATTCGGTAACTCCAGAGATCACACCCTCAAATTCTTCATCTTGATGATCTTGCATGTATTTTACCTGCATGTATTTGATGGATTCACGCTCGGCTTTCGAAGCTAATTCTTCTTGTTTAGAAGAATGTTTGCATTTTTCCTCATACAAATCCTGTTTAGGTGAGTGTCCTCCATCTAAGTAATGTTGTAACAAACGATGCGTCATCACATCAGGATACCTTCGAATTGGCGATGTAAAGTGTGAATAATAATCAAAAGCCAATCCGTAATGACCAATATTTTCGGTCGTATACACAGCCTTACTCATGGATCGGATAGTTAAGGTTTCTACCATATTGGCTTCTCCTTTTCCATGGACATCCTTTAACAACTGGTTCAAACTTTTGGTGATTTGATCGCGCGTATCAATCTGTATTTTGTATCCGAATTTATTCACAATGTTTTGTAAAGCCGATAACTTTTCGATGTCCGGTTCGTCATGAACTCTGTAAATAAAGGTCTTGTTAGAAGCCTGCTTACCATTTTTTAATCCAACAAACTCGGCCACCTTCCGGTTGGCAAGGAGCATAAACTCTTCAATTAATTTATTGGCATCTTTTGATGTTTTAAAGAAGACTCCAGTCGGATTTGCATTTTCATCCAATCGAAATCGAACTTCTTTTTTATCAAAACTAATTGCACCATCATTCATTCGTTTTTTACGAAGAATCTTAGCAAGTTCATCTAATTTTAAAACAGCTTCTACAATGTCATCAGAGACTTCATAAGCTTCATTGGAAAGCGATACTTCCTTTGGAATGTTATTCGATTTGGTTTCGATAATCTCCTGAGCTTCTTCGTAGGAAAATCGTTTGTCAGAATAAGTTACTGTTCTTCCAAACCATTGATTGACAATCTTTGCTTTTTCAGAAATTTCGAAGACTGCAGAGAAAGTAAGTTTTTCTTCATTAGGTCTTAAAGAACAAACACCATTGGATAGAATTTCTGGCAGCATCGGTACCACTCGGTCTACCAAATAAACAGAAGTCGCTCTATTATAAGCTTCAATATCTAGAATGGTCTTTGGTTGCACATAATGGGAAACATCGGCAATATGAATTCCGATTTCGTAATTTCCATTTTCAAGCTTTGAAAAAGACAATGCATCGTCAAAATCTTTTGCAGTAATCGGATCAATAGTAAAAGTTAGATCAGATCGCATATCTCTGCGTTTGGAAATTTCTTCTTTCGAAATCTTTAAATCAATTTTTGAAGCATCTTTCTCTACCTCTTCTGGGAATTCATAAGGAAGTCCGTATTCCAATAAAATCGAGTGAATTTCTGTGTCTTGATCTCCAGGTTTACCTAACACTTGTTTGATTTTTCCGAAGGGATTTTTCGAATTTTCGGGCCAATCGGTAATTTTTGCAATGACCTTATCCCCATCCTGAGCATCACCCAATCGATTTTTAGAAATGAAGATATCGCGATACATGGATTTCGCATCCGGAACTACAAATCCGTAATTCTTACTCATTTGTAATACCCCAACAAACTCCAGCTTTGCACGTTCAATGACTTCAACAATATCAGCTTCTAGTTTATTTTTTCTCCGTTTCTTATATACATATGCTTTTACAATATCGTCCTGCAATGCTTTTCCAAGATTCACAGAGGGAATGAAAATATCATCTTCAAAATCTTCAGAAATAAAGTAACCATTACCATTTGAGGTGATGTCCACCGTTCCTTTAAAATAAGTTCTTTCTGAGTTTAGTTGAAACTTCCCACGATCTACTTCAACAATCTGGTTGGTAGACTTCAATTCGTGAAGTTTTACAATAATTTGATTTCGTCCGCTGGTATCAGTAACTCCAATTTTAGCAGCTATTTGTTTGTAATTAAATGATTTATCAGAGTTTTCTTTAAAAATAGAAAGCACCAATCTGGTTAGGTGCTTGATGACTTTTCCTTTCTTTTTAAAGCGGACTTTTTTCTTTCTTGGCATATCTATATTCTCTTTCTCTAAGGTATGACAAATCTTAGGAACTCCGTTAAAAGTTAAGAATATCTTAATAAAATTGTAACGTTTTCAGAATTTCTTCGTCTTTACTATATAGACGATTGGTTTTCATGAAAAACTTTAAAAAAATTATTGGCTTATTCACGGTTATCTTTTTAGCCGGTGTCTTATTAACCATAGGCACCGTAAAATCTACATTGAAGAAAGATAGTCCAAAGCAAGAGATCGTCGAAATCAAAAAAGACACCACATACCTTCTTACCTCAGAAAAAGAAAAGGCTTAATTTTCTTTAACACTTATTAACATCTTTCATTATTACTAATATTCTTCTTTTTTAAAAAATTGAAATAATGATGATTATAATAGTTTGTGAATAACGGGTATATTTTTTCAGCAGAAAACTTTGCTTTTTGATTTATAAAAAGATGTTGACACTCCGTTCATAGGAAAGCTTATTTAAAATCAATAACATAGCTAGTTTACTAACAACAGTTATGAACACTGTTCACTACTTTTTTTTAATTTCTTCTCTCAGTTTTGATGTAAACAAATTGTAAAATTAATGTTCATAAACAACGATTAAAAAACATTAACTTTTCTTGACTTTTAGCTGTAAAGGCTTGTATATAAAGAAATCGTTGACATCCAAATTTTGATATGATTAAATTAAAAAAAGTTCTTAACATTTAGGTAATATTTGTAATTCCTTAGAATTCATTCAGTTATTAAAAATCTAGAAAAACAGCATGTTGATAACTGAAAAACTGTGAATAAGGGGAAGAAATATGTAATTTTGTAATCTAAAACTTCACTTTATGACTATCGCTATTGGTAACGACCACGCAGGAACAGAATACAAATTTGAAATTGTTAAATACCTTGAGGAAAAAGGGTATACAGTACTGAACTTTGGAACGGATACCAACGATTCTATGGATTATCCTGATGCCATTCATCCAACAGCAGATGCTGTGGAAAGTGGAAAAGCTGAGTTAGGAGTTATTTTATGTGGTAGTGGAAATGGTGCTCAAATGACTGCTAATAAACATCAAGGAATTCGTGCGGCTTTGTGTTGGAATAAGGAATTGGTAGCATTAGCCAAACAACATAACAATGCTAACGTATTAACCATTCCTGCTCGTTTTGTTTCTTTGCAGCAAGCCCTTGGTTTTGTAGAGTTATTTTTAAATACTCCATTTGAAGGCGGAAGACACGGACGACGTGTTGAAAAGATTGCCTGTTCGGCCTAATGAACTTTCTAGTAAAAACATTTGATCAACTTACCACCAGCGAATTATATGATTTGCTACAATTGCGTTCAGAGGTTTTTGTAGTAGAACAAGATTGTGTGTATCAGGATATCGATGGAAAAGATCAAAAAGCCTTACATGTATTAGGTTATAAAGATGATCAATTGGTTGCTTACACGCGCGTATTCGGTCCTGGATATTATTTTGAAAATGCTAGTATAGGAAGAGTGGTTGTGAAGGAATCTGACAGAAAATATGGATACGGATACGAATTAATGAAAGCATCTATTAATGCTGTTGATTATCATTTTAAAGTGACTGAAATTACTATTTCTGCTCAAACGTATCTTAAGAAATTCTATAATAATCTCGGATTTCAACAAGTTGGCGAAGGATATTTGGAAGATGGAATTCCGCATATTCGAATGGATAAATCCTAATCCTTTTTCTTGTTGGTAAGTTTGTATAATAAGTACCCCATTCCCACCAAGAATTTTAAGATAAGAACGATTGCTATGACATACATGAATGTATTTGAATTACTATTCATCTGCTAATTTTATTGTACAAGTGAAAACTTCTTTTCCACTTGAAATTTGCATGTTTTTCTCAGAGAATATTTGATCGGTGTATGAGGTGTATTGTGAAATTGGTTCGATACAAATCATGTTCGGTACCTCTGTCCACAGCATGAAATTATCGAATCCTTTTGTTTCCAAAACAACATCCTTTTTATCGTTATGTTTTAGTCGGATTGTATTGATATCTAAAACAGGAAAAGCATTAGATCCTACCTCATAAACTTGTTGCAAGTTGATAGAATTAGATCCGCTTTGGATGATTTCATGTTCATCACCTGATAATAGAAAAGCTGGATGATACCCAAGCATGAAAGGCATTCCTTGATCTGAAAAAATGGTGAATCTAATTTGAAGTTCGTTTTCCGAAAGGGTAAACGACTTGTAGAATTCAAAATCGAAAGGCCAGTGCAGAAATTCTTGAGAAGACTTATCTGGAAATTTGGAATTTTTTATCAAGGATTCAGCTTGATAGGTTTTTTTGTAGATCGATTTTTTATTTGAAACCTGAACCTGTTCATAATTCAGTTCACGTAACAACCCATGTTGATCTTGCACCCCGTCACCTCTTTTCGTATGCACTATAAAATTGTTTTTTTCGGTGGGTCCAATTACTGGAAACATTTCATCATCTGACTTTCGCCATCCAGGATTTCCTTTTTGATGAACGTATTCTTTTCCATCGGACAAAAAACTAATGAGTTCTCCATTTTCAATTTGAACCGAACAGGTTTCCGCAGTGAGTGAGGTGATGGTAGACATAAATCATTTTTATTCAAAAATAACGTAAAAATCAATCGTAATTACCGCAATTTGAATCTTAGTTTTTTTGTACCTTGTATCGCTGAATTACATTAATATTTTCAAACTTTTTTATGGCGACAGATAAAGAAAAGCAAGCGAAATTAAAAGCATTGCAACTTACCTTAGATAAATTAGATAAGACTTACGGGAAAGGGTCTGTAATGAAATTAGGAGATGCGGTTACTGAGGATATAGATGCTATTCCTTCGGGATCTTTAGGTTTGGATTTAGCCTTAGGAGTAGGTGGATATCCAAGAGGAAGAATCATTGAAATATATGGTCCAGAATCTTCTGGTAAAACAACCTTAACCATCCATGCAATTGCTGAAGCTCAAAAGGCTGGTGGTATTGCTGCTTTTATTGATGCAGAGCATGCTTTTGACCGATTTTATGCAGAGAATTTAGGAGTAGATATTGACAATTTGATCATTTCACAACCTGATCATGGTGAACAGGCTTTGGAAATTGCCGATAACCTAATCCGTTCAGGAGCCATTGATATTGTGGTGATTGATTCTGTTGCTGCTTTGACTCCGAAATCAGAGATTGAGGGGGAAATGGGAGACTCCAAAATGGGATTGCATGCGAGACTTATGTCACAAGCACTTCGAAAATTAACAGCAACCATTTCTAAGACGCATTGTACAGTGATTTTTATCAACCAGTTGCGTGAGAAGATTGGTGTCATGTTTGGAAATCCAGAAACAACTACGGGTGGTAATGCCTTGAAATTTTATGCCTCCGTTAGATTGGATATTCGTAGAAGAACTCAGATTAAAAACGGAGATAAAGTCATTGGAAATGCTACTAAGGTAAAAGTTGTGAAAAACAAAGTAGCCCCACCGTTCCAAACGGCTGAATTTGATATTATGTATGGGGAAGGAATTTCTAAAGTAGGAGAAATTTTGGATTTAGGTGTTGAACTTGGAATTGTTAAGAAAAGCGGTTCTTGGTTTAGCTACGGAGAAACCAAATTAGGTCAAGGAAGAGATGCCGTAAAAGGAATCATCAAAGAAAACCCTGACTTAATGGATGAATTAGAAACAAAAATTAAGGAAGAAATTGATAAAAGCGAATAAGCCATTTATCAACTAACCGATGGAAAACTGCTTATAATTTATAAGCAGTTTTTTTATTCGTCAGATAACACCTTAACCAACCATAAAACCAAATAGGCTCCAATTCCGAAACCTGCTAGTAAAACGGCTAACACAAAGAAGATTCTAAAATTTTTCGCTGTAAACTGAGTTTTGGTACTCAGCCATTCACATACACCTAAAATCATAACGTATTATTTAAATATTAAACTCCGGTACTTCCAAAACCACCAGCACCTCGTTCGGTTTCGTTGAGTTCTTCAACCTCCACCCAATTAATCTGTTCATACTTTGCAATCACCATTTGAGCAACACGCTCTCCATCATTTACCACAAAATCTTCGTTAGATAGATTCACCAAAATCACCCCAATTTCTCCTCGGTAGTCGGCATCTATGGTTCCGGGTGAATTCAAAACGGTAATTCCTTTTTTTGCTGCCAGACCACTTCTTGGTCTCACTTGGGCTTCGTATCCAGCTGGCAAAGCCATAAACAATCCTGTCTTAATAATGGCCCTTTCCAAAGGTTTTAAAACTATGGGACTATCAAGGTTCGCCCGAAGATCCATTCCAGCTGATTGATTGGTTTCATAAGCTGGTGTTTGGTGTTTTGATCGATTTATTAGTTCAACTTTCATAATTCAATATCATATAAAAAACGAATAACATTTAAAAATTGGCTGTTCCAAAAAGCTTCGTTGTGCTCTCCTCCTGGAATCAATTTTTGCTGCATGTGATCTTTTGGAAAACCACTATCAACCAGCAGTTTTGAAACTTCATTAAATTCTTTGGTCATGCCTTCCTTATCGCCTAGCAATAGGTACATTTTAGTATTTGACAAGGCAGGGTTATTTTTAGTGAAATCAAGAATTTCTTTTGAAAACCAAAAGGAAGGAGAAACCACACCTAACCTTCCAAACACATCAGGATATGCAAGTCCGGCATAATAAGAAATCAAACCACCCATAGAACTTCCAATAATTCCCGTAAACTCAGCTTCCGGTTTGGTTCTGTAATTTTTGTCAATATATGGTTTTAATTCTTCAACAATCATTTTGACATAACGATCTCCCGAACCACCTCCGTATTTATCGTGTTTCCACGGTGAATATTCGTTCATTCGTTCTGCACCTACATTGTTGATTCCGACAACGATGAACCCTTTTTTTGTCTTGGTGTACAAATCATTCAAAATTTCATCCACCCCCCATTCACCAGCATAGGAAGTTTTTGCATCAAAAAGATTTTGACCATCATGCATGTAAATTACCGGATATCGCTCTTCAGAACTATCATAGTTGGGCGGAAGATACAACCAAATAGCTCTCGCAACGGCTTCACCCTTTAAATTAACCACATTAAATTTTTGATCAAGCATACTTACATTTTCTGCTTTGGTTGATGGTTTTTCCTGCGATTTTGAGCTGTCTTTAGCAGCGTTTTCCTTCTTACATGAAGCAAGGAAAAAGAGACTAAAAACAATAAGGTAAATTGATTGTTTCATTGACATGGAAATAACACCTAACAAATATAATAATTAGACAAAGCGATGAAAGTAACTTGATACTTTTCTTACTTTTGGGTAAAATTTATCAACCTTGGGATCAAATTCAACTATTGCAGTTATTGGAGGAGGAAGCTGGGCAACAGCGATTGTTAAAATGCTTTGCGAAAACGAATCAAAAGTTGGTTGGTACATGCGAAATTCCCAGTCCATCGAGTATATCAAAGAACACCATCACAATCCCAGGTATATTCAGGGAGCCGAATTTGACCCAAAACAATTAGACCTATCGGATAATATCAATCGAATTGTTGGCAAGTATGATGTTCTCATCTTCGCGATTCCATCTGCCTTTTTAGTATCTGAATTGGATAAACTAAAAGAAGATATTTCTGATAAAATTATTTTTTCTGCCATCAAAGGGATTGTACCTGAAACAGGGTTGATTGTTGGAGAACACTTCTACAAGAAATACGACATTCCTTTTGAAAACATTGGAGTCATTACCGGACCTTGTCATGCGGAAGAGGTAGCCTTAGAGCGATTGTCCTATTTGACCATTGCTTGTAAAGATGAATCCAAAGCAAAAAGAATTAGTAAAGCTATTGAAAGCGATTATATCAAGACCAAAACTTCAGATGATATCATTGGCACCGAGTACGCAGCCGTTTTGAAGAACATCTATGCCGTAGCCGCGGGAATCGCCAACGGACTCGGATATGGAGACAATTTTCAAGCGGTTTTGATAAGCAATGCGATTCGTGAGATGAAACGTTTCATTAAAAACGTTTATAAAATGAAGCGAAATATCAACAATTCAGCCTATTTAGGAGACCTCTTGGTAACCGGGTATTCAACCTTTAGTCGCAACCGAATGTTCGGAAACATGATTGGTAAAGGTTACACGGTTCGATCGGCTCAATACGAAATGCGAATGATTGCAGAGGGCTACTATGCAACAGAAAGCGCTTACAAACTTAAAAAGGAGTTTGATACCAAAACACCCATTATCAATGCGGTGTATGCCATCCTATACGACCACAAAAGCCCTAAAAAAGAGTTTAAAAAATTGGCTAATAAGTTAGACTAATTGTTTAATTTTGAACACGCTAACTAATTTTTAAACTTTTATTGTGAAAACAATACAGGAAGTTGTTGAAAAAACCATTCGAAAAACACCTTTTATTGAGGAAGCACTGAACGAGAAACTCATCAATGTTTCGTCTTTAGCCCGTTTGATATTGCCAGATGTTTCACGAACCCTAAAAAAGGAAGTAAAGGTAGGTGCTGTAATGATGGCCATCAACCGAATTTCTCCAGCAAGTGAATTACGCATCCGGAAGAATATCAAAAGGTTAGCATTGGATTTGGGTGATGTGATTGTAAGGTCTGATTTGTGTGATTTTACCTTTAAAAACACTCGCTCTTTGTTTCGAGAAATTGCTAAAATTCTGACCAAATCCGCCGAAAATTCTGATTACTTTTTAACCGTGTCACAAGGAATTTTTGAAACCAATATTGTCACCAGTAAAAACTTAAGACCTTTTGTAGAAGATATTTTTGAAAACGAGATTTTAATCAATAGCGTTCTTGAGCTTGCTTCGATTACGATCAAGCTTCCAAAAGAGAATCAGGAGCAATCTGGAATTTATTATTTCATTTTGAAGCAATTAGCTTGGGCAGATATTTCCTTACAAGAGGTGATTTCTACAACCAATGAAATGACCATTGTGGTAAAAGAGGAAGACATCAATCAGACCTTTGCTATATTAATGGATATGAAGCTTACCTAGTTTATGGCAAAAATTGATCCGTACGCCGCCCTCCGCATCAGAGAGTTTAACATCTTTTTACTTGTCCGATTTTTATTAGTCTTTGGATGGTCCATGCAGTTCATTGTAATAGAGTGGCAGGTGTATTCATTAACCAAAGATCCTTTATCACTCGGAATTATTGGATTGATGGAAATTATTCCTGCTTTTTCCATGGCTTTGTTTGCAGGTCATATTGTCGATAATAAAGAAAAACGAAACCTTTTAGCCATCTGTATTGCGGCCTTTTCCTTTATTAGCCTGGGATTGTATTACTTAACGACCGACGAGGTTACCAACAACTGGAAGTTGAACCATATTTTATACGGAATTTATGCCTTGGTCTTTTTTGGTGGGTTTCTTCGTTCTTTTTTCGGACCAACGATTTTTTCTTTGGTTGCATTGATTGTACCTAAAAAGATTTACCCAAACGCGGCTACTTGGAGTACCAGTACCTGGAAAACGGCAGCTGTTGCTGGGGCTCTTTCTGGTGGATTTCTAATTAGTTGGATTGAAGTTGATGGGACCTTATCTATGGTTTTTATATTGGTGATGATTTCCTTGGTCGGCGTATTTTTCATAAAAAAGAAACCAATCCTAAACACGAAAAAAGGAGAACCAATAAAGGACAGCTTAAAGGCAGGGGTCACTTTTGTTTTTAAGAACAAGGCAATTTTAGGAGCCTTAACGTTGGACATGATTGCGGTTTTGTTTGGAGGAACTGTGGCCATCCTCTCGGTATTTGCTCAAGACGTTTTGGAAGTAGGAAGTGAAGGATTCGGATTGTTAAATGCTTCCATTTCTTTAGGTAGCATTGTTACCATGTTTGCCACCACTTACATTCCAATAAACAAAAGCACAGGAAAAAAGTTGTTGGTTTCCGTATTCATTTTCGGAATAAGCATTATTGGTTTTGGTCTTTCAAATATTTTCTGGTTAAGTGTCTTTATGCTCTTCGTAAGTGGAGCCGCAGACGGGATATCCATGATCATTCGACAAACAATTTTACAGCTAAAAACTCCGGATGAAATGCGAGGAAGAGTATCCTCTGTGAATTCCATGTTCGTTGGATCTTCTAACGAGTTGGGTGCTTTTGAAAGCGGCTTGGCAGCTAAATTGCTAGGCCCAGTAACAGCAGTTGTTTTTGGTGGAACAATGACTTTATTAACCGTATTTGCCACAGGTTATTTGAATCCGACCCTTCGTGATTTGGATCTAACTAAAGATATCGAAGAACACGAAGGAGAGGAATAAATTAGTCTAGAATATTGGTGGGTAATCCATCAATACTGGTCTGATTTTTTTCAGTCCAATATTCTCTGATTCCTTCTTCACCTTTTCCAGCAGCCCACTCATTCAATTCTTCGCGCTCTCCCTTGTATTCGAAAAACGGAATTGACATACCACAAGAAGTTTGAGCTGTTTCTAGTTCAATGTCAAAAATTTGACGGGTTCCAGGAAGTATGGTGAAATATTGAGCGACTTCTTCCCAGTTGGAATCGCTAGGTTTGATCTCTTTCCCTTTTCCGTACAAACGCAAAATGTTTGGAGCTCCCTCAAATGAACAAAACATAATGGTGATTCTATTTTTCGCCAATAAATGTGCCGCAGTTTCATTTCCACTCCCTGTCACATTTAACCATAAAAGGCGATTTTCACCAACTACTTTAAAAGAATCCATCCCTTTTGGAGAAAGGTTGATTCGACCATCTTCAGCGGCTGTAGCTACAAAGAAGATTTTTTGATTTTCAATAAACTTTTGAAGTCTTGGTGTGAGTTTGTTGTAGAATTTAGCCATGCTTTAAGAATTAAACCGTTGAAGAAAATCTTTTTTAAACTTTTGTCCCAAAGGTAATCTCTTTGTTCCAATTACCACAGTATTTCCCTCTACAAACTGAATTTGCTGCGTGTTCACCACATAGGATTTATGAGTTTGAACGAAGTTAGATGCAGGCAACTCTTCTACAATCTTCTTTAAGGTCTTATAGGTGACAAGAGTTTTATCGACAAGATGTACCTTAACATAATCTCCCAAACCTTCCAGATAATGAATTTCGGAAGTTTTGATTTGATGAAGCTTTTTATCAGCTTTTATAACAATACTGTCAATTGGCCTGTCACTTTGTAATTTCACCTTAGATATAGCTTGAACAAACCGTTCAAAGGAGAAAGGTTTTAATAAATAATCTACGGCGTTTAATTCGAATCCTTCAACAGCATGTTCGGAATAAGCCGTGGTGAAAATGACTTTTGGAGCACGTTGCAGCGATTTATAAAAGGAGATTCCCGTGAGGTGCGGCATATTGATATCCAAGAACATAAGATCAATTGAATTTGCAGCCAAAAACTCCATAGCCTCAATGGCGTTGTTGCAGATCCCGCATAACTCTAAATGTGGTATCCTGCCTACAAATGTTTTTAGTAGATCTTGGGAAGAAGGTTCGTCGTCAATGATTAAGCATCGGATCATTTACAATAGATTTATTTGCAAGGAGACTTTGTACACATCACCATCAATGGAGCTTTTTAATTCATGGTTGTTTTGATAAATCAAATTCAAATTCTTTTGAATGTTATCCAAACCAATTCCGCTTTTATTTTTATCGGTTGTTGGAACAGTCTTAAAGTTATTGGAAACTTCAAAATTTAAAACGCCATTCGATTCTTTTAGACGGATATCCACAAACGGATTTGAAATTCCGCTTTTGAGTCCGTGTTTGAAACTATTTTCGATCAAAGGCAACAGCAACATCGGGTATATTTTTGCTGCCACTGACACATCATGTTGAAAACTAACTTTTGAATCCTTTACCTGTCTGTTTTTTTCAAAGGCAATATAGTTTTTGATCAAATCAACTTCTTTTTCCAGGGGGATTTTGTCTACCTCAGTATCATAAATTACATACCTTAAAATATCCGAAAGCTGCAAAATAGCTTTTTCTACATCCTCTTTTTTATTGACTGCAAGAGAGTAAATCACATTGAGGGAGTTGAACAAAAAATGAGGGTTGATTTGACCTTTTAAGTAATATAATTGTTGCTCTATTTGTTCTTTTTCCTTTTGTAATATTTGATTTTCCATTTGATTCAAGTACACCCAATCTTCACCTAGCTTAATCAAGGACGAAAGCACAAAAACAATGAAAAAAATAAAGAATATCTCTACGGTGTTGTGATATGAGATAAAGTAGTAATCGGGTAAAAAGGTGTTTGCGACAAACTCGAAAAACAAAGGGTTTACTGAAGCAAAAACGACCAGGTTTAGTAAAAAGCAGAAAGCGAATAATAGATATCGCTCTCTTTTTAAAAACCTAGGAAAAAGCACATACAAGTTTATGGAAATAGGAATGATCAGCGTTATTACAAAACAAATGGTATAGTAATAATCAATTATTTCTGGTGTTTTCCTTCCCGAAAAAAGGAAAATCAAAGCCAAAATTGTAACCGCTTTCAAAAAAGTATTGAATACAAATCTATTTCGATTATTGGCTTTCAAATAGGTTTCTTTATTCAACATCAGTTGCTCTTGTTAAGGTGTATTTTGTGTCCGTTTTCCATTTTTCCTCATCGTTAGAACCAATGTATTTTTCGATAAATTTCTCTAAATCTTCAGATGATGCCGACAATAGATATTTGTCCTTAAGAAGCCCGATTTTATGATGTTGGATTTTAATCTTTTTTTGCTCAAACAGCGCTTCAATTTTATCTTCATCAAGCCAACGAATACTCAGTCTTCCTTCCTTATCTATTTCGTATTTAACCAGACTGTGGGTGTAAATAGTATGCTTTTCCAGTAGGACATCAACATCATCTTGGTTTTCAAATGGGAAAAAATTCAGGAAGCTTTCACCCTTAATTTTAAAAGGCGTCACGATATAATTTGTTTCCTTCCCCTTGTATTCTCTGGTGATGTAGTAACTTTCTTTGTAGGCCTTGTACATTTTTTTCTCGGACTCTTCAATCTTATTGGTTGTGGAGTCTTTTTCCATCATAGATTCGACGGAAACAATTTGCCATCGCCCTTTGCTTTTATCGGTCCAATTCCCAATCAATCGTTTATCAAAGGATATTGATTTAGCGGTGTAAAAGGGATTCAATGATTTAACAACACAAGAGCTAAGAATTAAAATGCAAATCGCAACAAAACTAAATTTTCTAATTTTCATAAGTATCAAATTTAAAATTATTAGCCACAAATGAAGAACGGTTGACCACCATATCCTAAGATTTTAGACGAACACGGCCTTTTTCTCGACAAACACCAATTTTAGAATAATTTGACCATAGAACAAATGGGAATTAGTACATTAGTTTTTCAAATTCATTTTATGGAATACGGTTTTCTATCCATTTTACCACCTGTTGTGGCTATCATCCTCGCTTTAAGAACCAAGCAGGTTTACATCGCTTTGTTATTCGGAATTTGGTTTGCCTGGTTGATAATGAATAGCTGGAATCCCCTTCAAGGAACCTTGGCAATGATCGAAGCTTTGGTCAATGTTTTTGAATCCAAAGGAAACACCCGAACGATCATGTTTAGTGCACTTGTGGGCGCCCTATTGTTGTTCATTCAGTACTCCAGAGGAGTCGAAGGGTTTATCTTGTTATTGAATAGAAGACTAGAAAAATTGGAGTCCAAAAAATCTGGATATAGTCGAGTGATGGTTCAGGTATTGGCAACGCTAACAGGCATATTATTATTCGTTGAAACGAGCATCAGTTCACTAACCGTTGGTACTCTGTACAGACCGGTTTTTGATAAATTAAAGATTCCGAGGGAGAAACTCGCTTATATTGCCGATTCTAGCTCCGCTCCGTCTTCCATTTTAATCCCGTTCAATGCCTGGGGAGCTTTTATCATGGGCCTTCTGTTAACGCACGGAATTGACAAACCGTTTTCGGTGATGATTTCTTCCATCGCTTATAATTTTTATCCACTGCTAGCCATCGCTTTGGTGTTTTTTGTGGTGTTATCGAAGAAAGACTTTGGAGCCATGGAAATGGCTGAAAAAAGAACTCGGGAAACAGGAGCCTTAATGAATCCGAATGCCAAACCCATGGTTTCTGATGAGGTGACATCTTATCCGCCAAAAGAGGGAATTCCAGCAAGGGCATACAATATGATTGTTCCGCTTTTAACCATGGTTTTGATGATGCCAATCAACTTGATTTATACCGGTTGGGACAACGTGAAAGAATCTACCTCTTTTCTCAACCATGTTTCATTAGCGATTGGTGAGGGATCGGGCTCTTCCTCTGTTTTGTATGCGGTGATTACGGCAATTTTGGTGGCTTTTGTCATGTATTTGATTCAAGGGATTTTAAAACCCAAAGAAGCGATTGATTTGACTTTAAAAGGAATTAGTGAATTGATGCCATTGGCGTTATTGATGTTGTTGGCATTCGCCATTGGGGATGCCTGTAAAGCATTAGAAACCGGTCAGTATGTGGCCAACGTTACCAAGGATTGGTTGACCCCAGAATTGCTTCCGGCAGTTGTATTTGTCATAAGTTCATTTATTGCTTTTTCCACAGGAACCTCTTGGGGAACATTTGCCATTATGTTGGCCATATCCATTCCAATGGCAACCATTAATGAGGCTAACTTGACAATTGTAGTGGCAGCTACTCTAGGCGGCGGAATCTTTGGAGATCACTGTTCGCCGATTTCAGATACTTCCATCATTTCATCTATGGCCTCTGCAAGTGATCATATTGATCATGTGAAAACGCAGTTGCCCTATGCTCTTTTTGGAGGAATTATCACAACAGTTCTTTATTTGATTATCGGATTCTTAGGGTAGCCTATTTGGCAAGCATTCCTTTTTTACCCAATGATTTAATCATTCGCAATGCCCTTTCCTTAATGCTGTTCGCTTTGAAGGTGAAGGTTTTTTCATGCAGTTGGTTTCCCTCAAAGAAAGTAACTTGAAAACGATTGTCTAAGGCAAACAAATCAGGCTGAATGAATTCGACCTTCGCAAAAGAATTAGCGGGTAACACATCGAGTCGTTTGCGGAGTAAGGAAGTTTTCTTGGTGTCCGAGAACCCTTGAGAAACAATGACGAGCATTTCTAGGTCTACCTCTTTTTTGTTGATGAGGTACACATTCCAATCGTCCATTTTGTAAATCTCGTTGTATTCTAAAACGATGGCAAGTTCAATACCACTAACCTCGGGTATGTGAATGTCTTTTTTCAGAACTAAAGGGCCGATTTAAACTGCTCTAAGAAACGCACATCGTTTTCATAGAACTTTCTGATATCCGGAATTTGATATAACAACATGGCAATTCGTTCGATACCCATTCCGAAGGCATATCCAGAATATTTGGTTGGATCAATATTACAGTTCTTTAAAACATTAGGATCAACCATTCCGCAACCCATAATTTCCAACCAACCGGTTCCCTTGGTGATACGATAATCTGTTTCTGTTTCTAGTCCCCAATAAATATCTACCTCGGCACTTGGCTCCGTAAAAGGGAAGTAAGAAGGTCTCAAGCGAATCTTCGACTTACCAAACATCTCTTTGGTAAAGAACAATAAGGTCTGCTTTAAATCAGCAAAAGAAACATCCGTATCTACATACAAACCTTCAATTTGGTGGAAAATACAATGTGAACGTGCTGAAATATCTTCATTCCTAAAAACACGACCTGGAGAAATGGTACGAATGGGTGGTTCGTTGTTTTCCATGTAGCGCACTTGAACCGATGAGGTGTGTGTGCGTAACAAAACATTGTCCTTAGCTTCATCAGATTTTTCGATGAAGAAAGTATCCTGCATATCTCTCGCCGGATGGTATTCTGGCAAGTTCAACGCAGTAAAATTGTGCCAATCGTCTTCAATTTCTGGCCCTTCTGAAATGGTGAACCCAATACGATTGAATACATCGATAATTTTATTCTTAACAATTGAAATTGGGTGACGTGCCCCAAGAGCGATAGGCTCTCCTGGCCTGGTTAAGTCCCCATATTTTTGTTCCGATAAGGATTGATCTTCTAAATTACTTTGTAACGATTTTACTTTTTCCTCAGCATTTTTCTTCAATTGATTCAAGGCTTGCCCAAATTCCTTGCGTTGTGAAGGATCAACATTCTTGAATTCAGAAAACAAGGATTTCAAAATTCCTTTGCTTCCTAAGTACTCAATACGGAAGGATTCTACTTCCTCTTTGGTGCTTGCCGTAAAAGTGTCAACATTCTGTAAAAGCTCTTCTACTTTGTCTAACATTTCTGTAAAAATTGAGCTACAAATTTAAACTATTTGACCCTTTTTTTACGGTGTTTCTTGTCTGAATACGTCAAGTCTAACGAAATCGATTGAAAACAAGGGTTTTGAGCAAATTATTTTTTTATTTTGAATTTGTCATATTGAAAAATAATTATCTTTGCATGACCAAAAAATTATATAATTCATAAAAAAACATGGATAAAAATATTGAAATGAAAATTGAAGGCTTCATGGACCTCGTTAGAGAACGCAACGGTCACGAGCCAGAATTCTTACAGGCTGTTCAAGAAGTAGCAGAAACTGTAATCCCTTACATCGTTCAACATGATATCTATCATGGGAAGAATATTTTATTGCGAATGGTAGAGCCAGAGCGATTGATTTCGTTTCGTGTTTCATGGGTTGATGATAATGGAGAAATCCAGGTAAACAGAGGGTATAGAGTTCAAATGAATTCGGCAATCGGACCTTACAAAGGTGGTTTGCGTTTTCACCCTTCGGTAAATGCGAGCATTTTAAAGTTCTTAGCCTTCGAGCAAGTATTTAAAAACTCATTAACTACACTTCCAATGGGAGGTGGTAAAGGTGGTTCTGATTTTGATCCGAAAGGAAAATCAGACAATGAAATCATGCGTTTTTGCCATGCTTTTATGACTGAATTATACAGACACATTGGACACAATACAGACGTTCCTGCCGGAGATATCGGAGTTGGAGCCAGAGAGATTGGATTCATGTTTGGGATGTATAAAAAATTAAACAACACTTTTACTGGTGTTTTAACAGGTAAAGGTCAGTCTTGGGGTGGGTCTTTGATCAGACCTGAAGCAACGGGTTACGGTAACGTATACTTTGCTGAGAATATGTTAAAAACTCGAGGTGATTCTTTTGAAGGAAAAACCGTAGTTGTTTCTGGATCAGGTAACGTGGCTCAATACGCTGCTGAAAAATCCATCCAGCTAGGAGCGAAAGTGGTTACTTTCTCAGACTCATCAGGATATATTTATGACGAAGAAGGAATCGATAACGAAAAGCTTGCTTTCGTCATGGAACTTAAAAACGTGAAGCGAGGTAGAATTCATGAATATGTAAAACAGTATCCGAACGCTAAATTCTTCAAGGGCGAAAGACCTTGGGGAGTTAAGTGTGATATCGCCCTTCCATGTGCTACTCAAAACGAGTTAAATGGTGAAGAGGCAAAAACGTTGATTGCCAATGGTTGTATTTGCGTGAGTGAAGGAGCCAACATGCCTTCTACTCCAGAAGCCATCCACGAGTTCATCAATGCGAAAATTTTATTCGCGCCAGGTAAAGCTTCCAATGCAGGAGGTGTTGCTACCTCTGGATTGGAAATGAGTCAGAACTCATTGCGTATGAGCTGGACCAGAAAAGAGGTGGATGCTCGTTTGAAGGAAATCATGAGCAACATTCATGACTCGTGTACGCAATATGGAAAAGACGAAGACGGATTTGTAGATTATGTGAAAGGAGCCAATATTGCAGGTTTTGTGAAAGTTGCAGATGCAATGTTAGCACAAGGTGTAATCTAGACTTTTTTAAATCAAACATAGACGAAGCGTATCATTTTTTTGATACGCTTTTTTTATTTTTATAGATATGAAAACAATCAAGAACAAATTATTAGAAGGCATTCACGGCAAAACCATTTTGACGGATGTATTTTTTAATGAAGATCAAACTCCCAAACCGGTGGTGATTTTTTGCCACGGATACAAAGGTTTTAAAGATTGGGGAGCATGGAATCTTATGGCAGAGGCTTTTGCAAACCAAGGCTTGTTTTTGATCAAGTTTAATTTTTCTCACAATGGAGGTACCGCCGAACAACCCATTGATTTTCCAGATTTGGAAGCCTTTGGGAATAATAATTATATCAAGGAATTGGACGATTTGAAAACGGTTATTAATTGGATTCATGAATCCGAAGAATTTCAAGCTGAGGTCGATTTGAATTCTTTGACCTTAATTGGTCATAGTCGTGGTGGTGGTATTGTGCTCCTGAAATCAAATGAAGACAAGCGAGTTACCAAAGTTATTACCTTAGCTTCTGTCTGCGATTTTGCCAAAAGAACAGCTACCATTGGAGATTTGGAAGAGTGGCGAAAAGAGGGTGTAAAATATGTGGTTAACGGTCGAACCAAACAGAACATGCCTCATTATTATCAGTTCTATGAGAACTTTATGGAAAACCAAGATCGATTGAATGTTCAAAAGGCCACTAGGGATCTTGACATCCCGCATTTGATTATTCACGGAGATGCAGATACTTCGGTAAAGATAAATGAGGCGGAAGCATTGAAAGAATGGAACCCGCGTGCTGCGTATGAAATTATTCCAGGAGCCGATCACGTGTTTAATGTAAAACACCCTTGGAACGAAAAAACCATGTCGGAAAACATGGTTAAGGTTGTAGATAAATCGGTAAAATTTATAAAAAACTAGTGGAGCATATCGGATTCGAACCGATGGCCTCTACGCTGCCAGCGTAGCGCTCTAGCCAACTGAGCTAATGCCCCATTTAGAGATGATAAAAGTACACTTTTTTTAATTGCCATCAATGGAATTGGAACTTCCTTTTCGTAAAATTATCCATGTAGACATGGATGCCTTTTTTGCTTCTGTTGAGCAGCTCGACAATCCTGATTTGAGAGGGAAGCCGGTAGCTGTTGGAGGGGGTGGCGATCGCGGTGTTGTTTCGGCAGCAAGTTACGAGGCGCGCAAATTCGGAGTCCGATCGGCTATGAGCAATGTACTCGCCAAACAAAAGTGTCCGCACATTATTTTCGTCAAAGGAAATTATGCGCGCTACAAGGAGATTTCCTATCAAATTCGAGATATTTTTTACCATTACACCGATTTGGTAGAGCCACTTTCTTTGGACGAAGCCTATTTGGATGTTACCCAAAATAAGGTTGGAAATCCTTCTGCAGGATTGATCGCAAAGGAGATTCGACAACGCATATTTGACGAAATCGGATTGACCGCATCCGCCGGAATTTCCATCAATAAATTCATTGCCAAGGTTGCTTCGGATATCAACAAACCCAACGGACAGAAAACCATCAATCCCGAGGAGGTTTTGGAATTTCTTGAGGAATTGCCCATTCATAAATTCTACGGAATCGGAAAGGTAACCGCATCAAAAATGTACAACTTAGGGATATTCACTGGGAAAGACTTGAAGCAAAAATCCTTGGAAGAAATGATAGAGCTATTTGGCAAATCAGGTGCTCATTATTTCAAGATTGTTCGTGGAATTCACAACAGTGAGGTAAAGCCGAATCGAGAGCGGAAATCACTGGGCGCAGAACGAACCTTTCGTGAGAACATCTCTTCAGAAATTTACATGCTCGACAAACTCAATGATATTGCTGACGAGCTCGAAAAACGAATGATGAATTCGAAAACCAAAGGCAAAACCGTAACTCTAAAAATCAAGTATTCTGATTTTACCCAACAAACCCGAAGCAAGACCATTGACACCTTCATTCAAAAGAAAGCTGACTTTTTTCCTTTGGTAAAGGAATTGCTCTATCAAGAGAAATTAAAAAATTCAGTACGCCTACTAGGAATATCTTTTGCTAATTTAGACACAGTGAAAAAAGAACCCTTTTGGGTGCAATTAAAACTGGAATTCTAATGCTTGAGATCAAAAGAACGGATGCTAAAAACACAGATCTGATTCAACTCGTTCAGGAATTAGACGCCTATCTTAAAGTTACCGATGGTGAAGATCATTCGTTTTACAATCAGTTTAATGGTTTGGACGCTATCAAGCATTGTGTCGTGGCTTATGTAGATGGTCAAGCTGTGGGTTGTGGCGCTATCAAAAAGTTTGATGCAACAACCATGGAGATCAAACGGATGTATCTACAGCCTGAGCATCGAGGAAAAAGCATCGCCGATCAAATCATTCGCGAATTGGAAGTCTGGACCGTGGATTTGGGTTTTAGCAAATGTGTGCTCGAAACGGGTGATCGACAAGTGGAAGCGGTTAAATTTTACCATAAAATGGGCTATCAAATCATTCCAAATTACGGCCAATACAAAGGCATGGAAAATTCAAACTGTTTTGAAAAAGTATTGCAATGAATTGGAGCTATTGGGAATATAAAGAGTGGTTTGCCAACAATGATTATGTTATTGTTGGAAGCGGTATTGTCGGACTCAATTGTGCCATTCAACTAAAAGAAAGATTCCCAAGCGCATCGATTTTAGTGCTTGAAAAAGGAATGCTTCCTCAAGGGGCAAGTACCAAAAACGCAGGATTTGCCTGCTTTGGCAGTCCGTCTGAACTATTGAGTGACCTAAAAAACCATTCTCAAGATGAGGTCTTTGAGTTGGTCAAAAAACGATGGGAAGGACTCCAATTACTTAGGCAAACACTAGGAGATTCAGCCATTGATTATCAAAACAAGAAGGGTTCTGAGTTATTCATGGACCAAGAACTTTTTGAAAGCTGCCAATCACAATTAGGCCTATTGAATCAATTGTTAGGTCCCTTATTCCCTAAGGCTGTTTATGAGGAAACAGAAAATATTTTTGGTTTTGAGAACATCATTCCGACCTATTTGACCAACAATTTTGAAGGTCAGATTGATACGGGAAAAATGATGAACGCATTACTGAATTTGGCCTACAAAAAGGGAATTAAGATCGTTAACGGAATTGAAGTTTTGAATTTTCAAGAATCCAACGACTCGGTTTTCATCCAAACTTCGAAAGGAGATTTTTCCACCAAGAATTTCTTCATTGCCACCAATGGTTTTAGCAAGAATCTTTTTAATGCAGATATCAAGCCAGCCAGAGCTCAAGTATTGATCACCAAGCCGATTCCGAATTTAGCCATAGAAGGAACTTTTCATTTGGATGAGGGATATTACTACTTTAGAAATATAGATAACCGAATTTTATTCGGAGGTGGTCGAAATCTGGATTTTTCAACCGAAGAAACTACGGAATTTGGACAAACAGAATTGGTTCAACACAAACTTGAAGAACTTTTAAAAACGGTGATCTTGCCTAATGCATCCGTAGAAATTGAAAGTAGATGGTCTGGCATCATGGGAATTGGCAATCAGAAAAAAGCCATTGTAAAAAAAATCTCCAACAGGGTCTATTGCGGAGTTCGTTTGGGTGGAATGGGCGTGGCCATTGGGTCTACCATTGGTAAAGAATTGGCAGAACTTTTGGACTAGGTACCGCAATCTTTTGCTAACTTTATGGGGATGAAGCGAATCCCACTTCTTTTTTTCTTGCTATTAAGTTTTTCCGTTGTGTCTCAAGAATGGATACAAGACAACTCAAAGACGGCAGTTAGCTTTACCATCCGAAATTTTGGTGTAAATGTAGAGGGTCAATTCAATGATGTTTCGATTTCCACGAACTTCAATACTGACGATTTACCTCAATTTCAACTGAAAGCAACCATTAAAGTTGGTTCCATGGATACAGGTATTACAGGTAGAGATGAGCACATTATGAAGAAGAATTATTTTGATGCTAAAACGCACCCAGTGATGACTTTAGAATCCAAGTCGATTCGGAGGGTCAAGGACGATAACTACCTACTCAAAGCCACACTAACCATCAAAGGAAAAGAGCAACAAATGGAAATACCCATTCAGCTTCGGGAGGAAGACAACGAATTGCAACTCTCTTCTCAATTCGTAGTAAATCGAAAGGATTTTGGCGTTGGAGGTGGAAGTTTGATCATGTCTAAGAACGTGAAAGTAAGTGTAACCTATATCGGTAATCGATAAGTGGAGTCTACCCAGAAATTTGAGGTAATAATCGTTGGAGGCGGACTAGCTGGCTTGACTTCGGCCATTCATCTAGCACAACAAGGACGATCAATTTTACTGCTAGAAAAAGATGAATTTCCAAGACACAAAGTCTGCGGAGAGTACATTTCCAATGAGGTGCTTCCATACCTTCAATCACTTGGAGTTAACCCCTTTGCTTTTGGCGCCAAACAAATATCCCGTTTAGAAATTTCAACACCAAGAAATAAGAAGGTCTATAGCAATTTACCGCTTGGCGGATTCGGAATAAGTCGTTATCGATTGGATTATGAATTGTATAAAAAAGCGAAGGAAGAAGGTTGTATTACCAAGACAGAACTTGTTACCGATGTTGATTTTGCCGACGACACCTTCACCGTGAAAACAAAGAAAGGAAATGCATACAAGGCTCAGTTTGTTTTAGGATCTTTTGGAAAGCGCTCCAACTTGGATAAAAAATTGGATCGTGATTTTATCAAAAAGAAATCGCCCTATTTAGGAGTTAAGATCCATGCATCTGGAGATTTTGATGAAACAAAAGTCGCGCTTCATAATTTCAAAGGAGGATATTGTGGGGTTTCCAAGGTGGAAAATGACCATATCAATCTGTGTTATATTTCAGATTATAAATCCTTTAAGAAATACAAATCCATTAAAGATTTTCAGGAGAAAGTCGTATTTCAAAACGAATCTTTGAGAGCTATTTTTTCCAACACATCTCCTGTTTTTGAAGCTCCTATCACCATCAGCCAGATTTCTTTCGACTCCAAACCGCGAATTGAAAATCATATGTTAATGGTGGGTGATGCTGCGGGAATGATTCATCCATTGTGTGGAAACGGAATGGGAATGGCGATCAGCAGTGCCCAATTGGTAAGCACCTTGTTGCAAGATTTCTTCAACGGAAAAATAAAAAATCGAAACCAATTGGAAAAAATGTATCTTTCTAATTGGAATAAGAGGTTTCAAAAAAGGTTGTTTTTTGGACATAAAATTGCTTCAATTTTTAACAGTGATTTCTTGACAAATTTGATGTGGAATTTCGTGCGAGCCTTTCCTTTTATAATTCCAATGATTATTAAAAATACACACGGAAAAGAACTCCCTACTGCATGAGTTTATTAGTAAATACCAAATATCGTTCTGAAGCTCCGGAGATCATGGATGATTTCTCCTTGGAAGGAACCGAGCTTCGAGACACCTTTGATAAACTCGAGTTGATCAATCGACTGCTGGGTGGAAATCGGGTTACTTTAAACGGAATTGCTCAGATTTTAAAACCCTGCCCAAAGGACAAACCCATCACCATTATTGATTTGGGCTGTGGTCATGGAGACATTTTGCGAGATGTAGCCAAATGGGGTTTGAGTCGAGGTTACAACTTTCAATTAATTGGTGTTGACGCCAATGCTGACGCCATTGCCTACGCCAATGAACTGTCGGAATCGTATTCAAACCTTAGTTTTTTGAATATTGATATTTTTTCAGAGGAGTTTCAAAAAATCGAATTCGACATTGTTTTATGCACCCTTTTTCTTCATCATTTTAAACCTGATGAATTAGAAAGTTTATTAAAATCAAACTTTAAAAAAGCAAAGATTGGGATGGTGGTAAACGACCTGCAAAGATCGAGATTAGCCTATTACCTTTTCAATTTGATTTCCTTGTTTACGACCAATAAGATGGTTCGAGAAGATGGCTTAACCTCCATTTTAAAGGCTTTCAAACGAAAAGATTTAGAAGAATTAACCCTTACATTAAAAGCAAAAGCCTCTATCAAATGGAAATGGGCTTTTCGCTATCAATGGATATTGACAAAAGCATGAGTGTACGCATAATTTCAGTTGCCAAGCAGCTACCTAAATATACCAGACCTATTGTTGAGATTCTGCCCTATGTTGAAAAGTGGCTGGAAGGTCAAGACGATCGATTTCGTCGCAAGGTCTTGAAGATTTTTGCCGGAGCAGGGGTTGATCATCGCTATTCCATCATGGATGCCGAATCAGTGTTTACAGCGACCTCCTTTGAAGATAAAAACAATATTTATGCAAGAGAGGCCACCAAACTAGCCAAAAGTTCTTTGGAGAAAGCCTTAGCCAAAGCCGCCATTAAACCAAGGGATATCGATTATATCATTACGGTGAGTTGCACGGGAATTATGATTCCTTCTATGGATGCCTACCTAATCAACGATTTGGAAATGAGAGACGATGTGGTGCGACTTCCTGTGACGGAAATGGGCTGTGCAGCTGGCATATCTGGAATTATATACGCTAAGAAGTTTTTGGAAGCCAACCCCAATAAACGAGCTGCAGTAATTGCAGTGGAATCCCCAACAGCTACCTTTCAACACAATGATTATTCCATGGTGAATGTGGTGAGTGCAGCTATTTTTGGAGACGGCGCGGCAAGTGTTATTTTATCCTCTTATCCGGATGAGAAGGGGCCTCAAATTTTAGATGAAGCGATGTATCATTTTTATGATGCCACCCATATGATGGGCTTTAAACTAGTGAATACAGGTTTGCAAATGATTTTGGATAAATCCGTTCCTGACACCATTGCAAGTCATTTTCCTCAAATTATCCATCCTTTTTTGGAAAGAAATGGATATTCCATTGAAGACATCGATCATTTGATTTTTCATCCGGGAGGGAAGAAAATTGTGCAAACAGTAGAAGATCTTTTCGGTTCTTTGGGAAAAAACATCAATGATACCAAAGAGGTGCTTCGCTTGTATGGAAATATGTCAAGTGCTACTGTTTTGTATGTGCTAGAACGATTTATGGATGGCGAACGAGAACAAGGGGAAAAAGGGCTGATGTTGAGCTTCGGACCTGGATTTTCAGCACAACGAATTTTATTAGAATGGTAAATGAATTTCAACATAACGAGTGGGCCCTGATACTTGGCGGATCAAGCGGACTAGGATTAGCAACGGCCAAAAAGTTGGCTCAAGAAGGATTGAATATTTTCATTGTGCATAGAGATCCAAGATCCCAAATGACCCTTAATGAAAGTGCTTTTGAGGAAATAAAACAATTTGGAGTTCAGTTGCTTTCTTTGAATAAAGATGCGCTAAGACCTGAAACCATAGAAAATACTTTGGATCAATTAGCAGAAAAAGGCTTGGTGAAAGTGCTAGTGCATAGTATTGCCAAAGGAAATTTAAAACCCATGATTGCAGCTGAAGAATCCACGCTACAATCCGATGATTTTTTGTTGACGACAAATGCCATGGCCGTGAGTTTTTATACTTGGACCAAGGGGATTCATGATAGAAAGCTATTTGCAGAAAATGCAAAAGTTCTGGCATTTACGAGCGAAGGAAGCGTAAAGGCGTGGCGCCACTATGCAGCGGTTTCAGCGGCGAAGTCGGCCTTAGAAGCCATCATGAGAAATATTGCCTTGGAATTCGCCCCTTTCGGAATTACTGCGAATTGTATTCAGGCAGGTGTTACCGATACCGAATCGTTACGAAGAATTCCTGGAAGTGATTCTTTAAAAGAATTTGCCATAAAACGCAACCCTTTTGGTCGACTCACAACGCCAGAAGATGTAGCCAATGCGGTGTATTTACTATGTAAAAAAGAAGCCCAATGGATCAATGGAACCATTCTAAAAGTTGACGGAGGAGAAAGCATCAATTGATATGAAACCATCGGAAATCATAGCATTATTACCTTACGAAAAGCCATTTTTATTTGTGGACAAGTTGTTCTCGGTCAATGATGAATTTTCCGAGGGATCTTATACATTTTCGACGGATGAATTTTTCTATAAAGGGCACTTTAAAGATCATCCAGTTACACCTGGAGTGATTCTAACAGAGGTGATGGCACAGATTGGTGTGGTTTGTCTTGGAATTTATCTCATAGCGCAAGAAAACACCAACCTCGACAATGTTCAGGTAGCGCTTGCCTCTCACGAAATTGATTTTTACAAGCCAGTATTTCCAGGGGAAACCGTAAAAGTAGTTTCAGAAAAAGAGTATTTCCGATTTCACAAACTAAAGTGCAAGGTGGCGATGTACAATGATAACAACGAGTTGGTTTGCCGAGGGTTTATTTCGGGCATGCTAAAAAATCTTTCCGATGGAGCCTAGAGTAGTCATTACAGGAATGGGTGTGGTTGCTCCCAATGCAACGGATTTGACTTCCTTTTTGAAAGCCATTCGAAATGGAGAATCTGGCATAGAATTTCATCAAAACTTAAAAGACTTAAACTTTTCGTGCTGTATTGGTGGCATACCTGACATTAGCGAAGAACACAAGCGAAGATATTTCTCTGACCTAGAACTTCGAGGCTTTGATAGCTCCGGGATTTTATACGGAGTGATTGCGGGAATGGATGCTTGGAATGATGCGGGGTTATCAAGTGCAAACGATGAAGTTGACTATGATACTGGGATGGTTTTTGGTACGGGAACATCGGGAGTTGATAAATTTAGAGATGCGGTTTACAAACTTGATGAGGGAAAAGTAAAGCGTTTGGGAAGTACGGCAGTTATTCAAACCATGGCAAGTGGGGTCACCGCTTATCTTGGAGGAAAATTGGGCTTAGGAAACCAAGTCACCACGAATTCATCGGCATGTACTACGGGTACAGAAGCCCTATTAATGGGGTTTGATCGTATCAAATCAGGAAAAGCAACACGAATGCTCGTAGGAAGTTGTAGCGATCATGGTCCCTACATTTGGGGTGGTTTTGACGCCATGCGAGTAATGACTTACAAGCATAATGATTCTCCAGAGGCAGCTTCGCGCCCAATGAGTGAGACGGCATCCGGATTTGTACCAGGTTCAGGAGCTGGCGCTCTGGTTTTAGAGACTTTGGAGAGCGCCTTGAATCGTGGAGCAACCATTTATGCCGAAGTTTTAGGAGGCAATGTCAACTCAGGAGGTCAACGAAAGGGCGGAACCATGACCGCACCGAACTCAGAAGCTGTTCAACGTTGCATTTCGGATGCCCTGAAGGAGGCAGGGGTTACTCCCAAACAAATCGATGCGATAAATGGACATTTGACAGCAACAACCAAAGATCCCGTAGAAATTGAAAATTGGACCAAAGCTTTGCAACGCAAAGGTGACGATTTCCCTTATATAAACTCCTTGAAATCCCATGTGGGCCATTGTTTGGCAGCGGCAGGATCCATTGAGTGTGTCGCAACTGTTTTACAATTGAAACATCAGTTTTTATTTCCGAATAGAAACTGTGAAGATGTACATCCTGAGATATCAAAACAAATCAATCCGAATCAAATTGTTACCGAAAGTAAATCGCTATCGTTAAGTCATATTGCAAAAGCGAGTTTTGGCTTTGGAGATGTAAACGGATGTATTATTTTTAAGTCATATAATTCATAGCATGACAAGAGAAGAACTAATTCAATCACTCAAAAAAATTGTAGAACCCTACGTTCAAGATCAAGAAGCCTTTCAAAACTTGTCGGAAGAAACCGACTTCATCAATGATCTGAAAATCAATTCGGCAAATTTAGTGGATGTGATTCTTGATGTAGAAGACGAATTTGATATCGAGATCGACAACGATGCTATGGAGAAAATGTTATCGGTGAAGGCCGCCTTAGACATTATTGAAAGCAAATTGAGTTCATGATTGGAAATGATGTGGTCGACTTGCATTTGGCTCAATCGCAGAGCAATTGGGAACGGAAAGGTTTTCTAGAAAAAATCTTTACCAAAAATGAACAGCGACTGATTCATACCTCCAATCAAAGTCATCAGCTTGTTTGGCGACTATGGACCATGAAAGAAAGTGTCTATAAAGTTGTTGTTCAGCAAGAAAAAGAACGCTTTTTTAATCCGCAGAAATTCGAATGTCATATTGAATCAGATTCCTTTGGACATGTAGTTTTTAACGGGGAAATCTATAAAACATTTACCGAGCAAAACGAGGATTACATCTATAGTACCACTTCCAAAGCGAACCAAACGTGTTTTTATCAATTGGGTTCAATGGAAAACCGAATCAATACCATGTCAAAAAGGCTAGGTCTTCAGAAGTCAGAAATCTCGGTGAGAAAAGATTCACTTGGAATACCGAATGTTTACCACTCGGGCCAACGAATTACTAAATCCATGTCGATCACCAATCACGGGCGATTTGAAGCATTACAATTCGAAATCTTATAAGCAATGAAGGAATTTCTAAGATATGCCAAGCAACAATTTTCTGTAAGCAAGAAATTGATCTTTTTGTACGTGGTGATTTACTTTTTATGGGGATTGGGAATGAACGAATTTGGCTCCTACATGGAGATTGCTCGTTTTACGTATTGGTGGCAGGTAATCACGGTATACTTGGTGTACATGATTCCGATTTCATTGCTATTAAGAGGACTTCCTTTTCATGCCCAGTATGCCTACGGACTAGTGGCGATGGGACTGTTGGAATTCGGAGGCTATCTGATGGAAACCCCCTATGCCTATCCAAACAACCTGATGGATCAATATTTAAACATCCGGAATTTTAGTCTTGGAATGGCTTTGTTTTTTGCCCTGTATTTTCCAGCGGGAAACGCCTTAGTGAACTTTGTTTACAAACAAATCTTTGGAAAGAATGCAGGAGCTTAAAGAAGCATTTTGCAAGCAATGTTTGCATATCGTAGAAGTTAAGTTACAGAATACCTTGTCTAGAATTCAGTCCCTTCAGAACGATTTGAATTCAGAAACGAAAAGTTCTGCCGGAGATAAACATGAGACTGGGAGGGCCATGATTCAACTAGAAATGGAAAAAGAATCACAAAAGTTGAACGACCTTCAGGAGATGAAAAACACCTTGATCCGAATCGATACAAATACCTCCAATGAAATCGTGAAATTAGGAAGCTTGGTGTCAACGAGCATGGCCACTTATTTTATCAGTGCCAGTTTGGGAGCTTTAAAAACTGAGAATGGATCATGTTTTGCTATTTCACCAAAATCTCCAATTGGAAGTATGCTGCTTGGCAAGAAAACAGGTGATGAACTAGTTTTTAATGGAAGGAAAATCGAGATAAATTCGATTACCTAGTGGAATAGGATCTTCATTTTTTACAAAAAGGGTACTGTCTTTGTAATTAGCTTCAATCAACCAATACATCCCTTTAAAATAGCAGTGCTTTACGACAGCTTCATGATTGGATTTTGAAACAATTTTGATGTCTGAAGGATAGAACAATCGCTCTTTTTTATCAACTGTTATTTGGTTCACATCATCAAACAAACTAGCGATGTACAAGCTTGATTTTTCTTGATAAAGTCTTTGTGGCTGATCATTCGCTAGAATTTGATTGTCCTTGATCACTATCATTTTATCAGCAAAAGAAAGAGCATCACTTCCATCGTGAGTTGCCACAATACAGGTGATATTTTTCTCTTTTAAATAAGAAAATAACTTCCGACGAAGCGAATTCTTTTTAAAGTTATCAATCTGACTGAAGGGTTCGTCCAAAAGAATGAGTTCGGGTTCTTTCGCCAATGCTCTAGAGATAGCCACCCTTTGTTGTTGACCACCACTAAGGTTCTTCACTTTTACCTTGGCAAATTCTTCCATTTCAATCACGTTCAGTAATTCATCAGAGCGTTGTTTGGATTCTTCAGGATAGAATCTGGATAGAAATTTCTGAATGTTTTCCTCTACCGTGGTGTAGGGCATCAGGTCGAAATTCTGAGGAACATATTTGAAGAAATCCATCCCAGGAACCAAATGATGTGCGGGACCTAAAACTTGGTGGTCATTCCAAAAGATCGTTCCAGAATCCAAGTCTAACAATCCATAAATGGCTTTCAGGAGTGTTGATTTTCCGCTCCCACTTTCACCCATGACACAAAGGTGTTCTCCCTTTTCTATTTGGAAAGAAAGATTGTTTAAAATCAATGATTTTTTCTGATAGGAAAAATGGATCTGATCAACAGCTAACATGTCGCAAAGAAACGATAAAATCTACGGATTCAACAGTTTCACAAAGTCTTCTTGAAGGTTCAATCCTTTGTTTTTGTTGTACCAAACTTGCAGGTCTTTTTTGAAAGCATCGTCTAACTTTCCATGAGCGGCTTTATAATCTGCAACCATTTTGGTAGCGATGGAGGGTCTTGCTCCCCAAGTAAAAAGCACCTCTAGATTTTCATCCAATGCAATGAGTTTCGGAATGGCTCGTCCACCGTTTGTTAAGAACATGTCCATTAACTCAAGATGTTCGTCTCTCAAAACCAGCTTTAAATCAATTTGATTTGAAGCCTCTGCCATTTTATGGATAATGGGTAAGTTTTGTGCGGCATCACCACACCAGCCTTCTGTTAACACTAACCAGGTTTGTTTCTGATTCAATTTTGAAAGCGCCGTTTTTGTGCTCTCGGAGATGGTAATTTTCTTGTCCAATCGATCCATGCGTTTGTTATTAAGCATGCTGTAATGAGTCAAGGCTTCCGTTTGATTGGGTCCAGTGGATTTTCCTTCGGATAATAATTTTGAAACTAGTTCTCTGTATGCTTGATAGCTGATACCGTCAGCTAAGCTTTTTTCAATAAGTGCTTTCATAGGGACTATTATTTATCGAAAAGATAGTCGTAAATCTTCTGATTTGATTACAAAGATATTAAAGCTGAAATACAGATTCCTTGATATTTGTCAGCATTATATTGGTCATTTCATCTAGGTCGATGCTATGGTTCCAATTCCAATGAGTTCGTGCAAAGCTATCGTCAATGCTATTGGGCCAACTATCGGCAATTTGTTGTCTAAAATCTGGATTGTAGTTTATCTGGAAACCTGGCATATGTTTTTTGATCGACGCAGCTACCTCTTTTGGTGTGCAATCAAAGCCAGATAAATTATAGGAAGTTCTAATTTTCACTTTTTCGGCCGCAGCTTCCATAAGTTGAATGGTGGCATCGATGGCATCATCCATATACATCATCGGAAGCCTAGTATCTTCGCTTAAGAAACAGTCGTACTTTCCTTCCTTCACTGCTTGCAGGTAGATGTCAACCGCATAATCGGTGGTGCCTCCACCAGGTTGAGTTTTCCATGAAACGATTCCGGGATAGCGCAAACTTCTTACGTCAACACCATAATTGATGTGGAAATAGTTACACCAATATTCACCAGATAACTTGCTGATTCCGTAAACCGTGCTCGGTTCAAGAATGGTGCTTTGAGGCGTGCGTACTTTCGGACTGGTAGATCCAAAAACCGCTATGGAGCTTGGCCAATAAATCTGATCGATGACCTTTTCTTTGGCTAAATCAAGAACAATCGAAAGTGAAGTCATGTTTAGGTGCCAAGCTTTCTTTGGGTATTTTTCGGCTGTTGCCGATAACATGGCTGCTAACAAATACACCTTTTTCACCTGGTATTTTCTGACAATCTCATGAATTTTTTGGGCATCAGTTGCATCAATAATTTCAAAGGGTCCAGATTCCATTAGTTCTTTCGAACCTTCTTTGATATCCGAAGCAATTACATTGGCGTTTCCGTAAATAGAACGCAATCGAATGGTTAATTCTGTACCGATTTGACCACAAGCCCCTAAAACTAAAACTGCATCAGCCATTTGAGAAAAATCAAAAAAATTAGCGAAACAAAGGTAAGTATTTTTAAAATTCGTAATTAATTAACTGAATTATAAAATAATCATAAAATAAGCTAGCATTTCTTTACGAAGCTTAAGAGGATGTTTGATAATTCGCTGTGATTTTCAATGAAGCTCATGTGTCCCCCTTCCAAAACAACCAAGTCTGTATTCGTCCTTGTGCTTTCTTGTTGGGCATCTTCCAACCAAATCACTTCATCGTATTTTCCGGTAATCTGAAGTTTGTTGAAATCGGCATTCTTCAAAACGTGTTCGCGATTCGGCCGTAATTTCATCCCCTCTTGTGCAGCAACATAACCTTGCAAAGGGGTTTGCACCGCTTCTTGAATAATTTCTTCGACCTTCGGCTTTAGTTTGATTTGGTTGTCTTCAGAGAAGAGGTTGCGAACGCTAATCCGCACTACCTTTTCGTAACTCTTTTTTGCCGTTCGAATGGCAAGATCACGAAACTCCTTTCGTTGATCAGAATCTGCGACTGAAGTGGAATTTAATAGACAAAGTCCTTTCACCATCTTTGGATGCTCTTCAGCAAAAGCGAGAGATACATACCCTCCCATTGAATGACCAATTAAAATACAGCGTCGGATACGTTCTTTTTTCAAAATAAAGCGAACCACTTCAGCCATTTCGTCCATGCTGTGCACATAGCTCAAGCAATCTGTTTGGCCATGTCCGGGTAGATCTAAAGCAATGACCTTAAATCTTTTGGATAGCAATTCTGAGATCTCTTTCCAGATGCTTCTGTTTTCCAAAAACCCATGCAAAAGCACAATACAATTTCCTTTTCCTTGAAGGGAATAAGAGATATTTACGTTTCGGTATTCGACAGTTCTAAGCATCAGACAAAAATATGTATATTTCAAGTCTTAAAGTTAAAAGGCATGAACAAAACCAAAGAAATCTGGATGACAGGTTTCGCACTATTTTCCCTCTTTTTCGGAGCTGGAAATTTAATTCTACCACCATCCTTGGGAGTTAAATCAGGTTTTGATTGGTGGATTGTGGTCCTTGGTTTTGCCTGCACAGCTGTTGTCATTCCTATTTTTGCAATTTATGCCCACTCCAAATTACAAGGGACTTTATTTGATTTTGGTAAAAAAGTTTCGCCGCTTTTCAGTTCGGTCTTTTGCTTTTTGATTTACATTATTTCGATTTCCATTCCGTCGCCACGAACGGCAGCAGTAACCCACGAAATGGCGGTTCAACCCAATTGGGAAATCAGTCCGATTGTAACCAGTATCATTTACTTTAGTTTGGTGTATGTTTTTGCCATTAACCGATCAAAAATTTTGAGCATTATTGGGAAGTATTTGACGCCCATTATCGGTTTAATTATCATTGCCATTGTGGCCAAATCTGTATTCTTAGATCCTGAAACATATAGCGAATCTACCTTTTCAGTTCCTTTTATTGATGGATTTTTAGAAGGTTATCAAACCTTTGATGCCATAGGTGGAGTCGTAGTTGGTGCCGTAATTGTTATTTCATTGCAACTGCGAGGACACACGACTTTTGAAGCGAAAAAGGAAATCATCCAAAAAGCCGGAATCATTGCCGGAACTGGTTTACTATTGATTTATGGCGGATTGGTACTTTCTGGGTTTTTAACAAGTTCGTGGTTTGAGACTTCGGCCTCAAGAACAGAAATCCTTACCGGAATAAGTAAATTGACTTTAGGGAACCTAGGAACTTCGTTTTTAAGTGTGTTGGTTTCGTTAGCCTGTTTTACAACGGCAGTCGGGATTGTAACCGGTGCTTCTGATTATGTGCGAGGAATATCAAATAATTCAAACAAGGCTTTTCGAATTACCGCATTTGTGGGTTGTTTGATCGGTGTGATTGTGGGTAGTTTTCAAGTGGACTTCATTATCACCTTAGCCGTTCCTGCCTTAATGTTTTTATACCCCATCACCATTGTTTTGATATTATTGAATTCGATTCCAGAGAAGTATGCTTCGGCTTTTGTTTTCCGTGGAGTTGTTTTCACGGCTTTCCTGTTTAGCATACCTGATTTTTTGAGTTTTATTATTGATAAGGAATTGTTGGAAGGGGTTTTTGCGGTGATACCGCTTGCCAGTTTTAACCTTGGGTGGGTATTGCCATCAGTTCTGGCGCTGATTTTGACAAATATTTATATTTTTAACCGTAAAGCAAGGATTTCGAATTGAGTATCTTTGCCTAAAATCGACAAATGTTAAACCATTATATCTATAAAAACCCTTCCGCTAAAAAGTGGGTGACCTTCGTTCATGGAGCAGGAGGAAGTAGCTCTATTTGGTTTAAGCAGATTCGAGCATTTAAGAACGAATACAACGTATTGGTTTTAGACTTAAGAGGACACGGCAATAGCAAGCCCTTGTTAAAAGATAGCTTTAACCAGAAGTACACCTTTGATGCCATTACCAACGATATTGTTGAGGTGTTGGAACATTTAAAGATTGAAAAGTCCCACTTTGTAGGCATTTCTTTAGGTACTATTCTCATTCGAAACTTGGCTGAGAAACGTCCGGATTTGGTGGAGAGTATGATTATGGGTGGCGCCATTTTAAAATTGAATTTTAGATCGCAAATTTTAATGCGATTGGGCATCATCTTTAAGTCGGTAGTGCCTTACATGTATTTGTACAAACTGTTCGCTTTTATCATCATGCCTCGAAAAAACCACAAAGAATCTCGAATACTTTTTGCCAAGGAGGCTAAGAAACTCTATCAAAAAGAGTTTGTAAGATGGTTTAAACTAACGGCAGAAATCAATCCCTTACTCCGATTTTTTAGAGCGAAGGACATTCAGATTCCGACTTTGTATGTCATGGGTGAAGAAGATCATTTGTTTCTACCGGCGATCAAACGGATTGTGGAATCCCATGCCAAATCGACCTTACACATCATTGAAAAATGCGGACATGTGGTGAATGTAGAAAAACCACTAGATTTTAATAGTCAATCCTTAGGCTTTTTAAGAACATTGCCAGCCTAATTCTGTAAAGTACTCTGCTTTTCTTCGACGAAGAGTCATATCATTGCATTATGGCCATTCAAGATTTACGAACCTATTCTTACCAAAACACTTTTTCCTTAAAGGTGGTCGATTTTGAAAAAGCTTGTGTTGTAAACCAACCAGAGGAGGTCAAAGCCTATCAAATCTTCTGGATTAAAGAAGGCAAAGGAACTTATTACATCGACTTTAATAAGTACTCTTTTGATGGAAATGTGCTCATTTTTCTCTCACCTGGACAAATCTTTCATGTGGAATCAGAAAAGATTAAAGAGGCCTATCAACTTTCCTTTGTACGTGATTTTTATTGCATTCAAACTCATGATAAGGAGATTTCTTGCAATGGCGTTTTGTTCAACAACATTTATGAAACACCACTGATCGAATTAACTGATAAGGATGTTACTCGTTTGGAATTGATTATAGAGGACTTGATCGAAGAGTTTAATCGAGAAGAAGGAACGGCCCAATATGACATGCTTCAATCCTATCTAAAACAGTTCATCATCCACTCGGTTCGAATTCAAAAGAACCAAGGTGAGCTTAAAACCGATGATGAAACCAAATTATTCAAAGACTTTAGCACCTTGGTAGAATTCAATTTCAAAGAATTGCATTCGGTTTCTGATTATGCAGAACGATTAGGATTGTCTCCGAAATCACTTACCAAACACTTCCAAAGAATTTCAAAAGATTCTCCCAGTGACTTCATCAAAAAAAGAATCATTCTAGAAGCCAAGCGCAAACTAATTTATACAGATTATAGTGTCAAGGAAATTGCTTTCGACTTGGGTTTCAACGATCCGGCCTATTTTACCCGTTTCTTTACCAAGGCAACCACATTATCTCCCTTAAACTTCAAAAAAGACTTTAAAAACTAAGCTTGTCCAAGAACTAGGAACTTTTGTCCATTTTTAGAGGCTTCATCCCATCGCATCTTTGTACCGTAATTCAAAAACCACAAAAGATGATTTCAACAAACAATAACTATTGCCCGAATTGCTGGGGATATCAAGAGTACCATGAAACCGAAATGATTCAAGGATTTGAATGCGTAGAAGAAACAAAAACAAAACAAAACTAAAAACACCAAAAAGATGAGCACATTTAATGTACCCACAAGATCAGAAGTATCCGAAAACAACCAGGTTATTTTCGACAACTTACAAAAAGCTTTAGGCTTTGTACCCAACCTGTATGCAACCTATGCACACAGCGAAACCGCTTTACAGAACTACTTGAATTTCTCGAACGCCAAAACATCGCTTTCAGCCAAAGAAAAAGAGGTGGTGAATTTAGCCGTAAGCCAAGTAAATGAATGTATTTATTGTTTATCGGCCCACACGGCCATCGGCAAAATGAATGGTTTTACAGAGGATCAAATATTAGAGATTCGATCTGGAAGAGCCACCTTCAATACCAAGCTTGACGCTTTAGCTAGATTGGCAAAAAACATTACTGAGAATCGAGGTAGAACCAACGAAAACGTATTGAAAGATTTCTTTTCAGCTGGTTATACCAAAGGAAATTTAATTGATGTAATTTCTTTAGTAGGAGACAAAACCATATCCAATTACATCCATAGCACCACTCAGATTCCGGTTGATTTTCCAGTTGCCCAACCTTTAGAATTAGAAACAGTTTAAACTAAAAATGAAATAAAATGAAAAAATTTATCACAACACTCGTAGTCCTTGTAGCATTCATTACAAACGCCAATGCACAAGATAAAATGATGGCAGACAAATCTGTCAAAGTAGTCTCATTAGAGCAAACCAAAGGAGAATTCACCCAGAAGAAAATCACCTTGTCAGCAGGAACTTACATTTTTGAAATTTCAAATAATAATGTCGGAAAATATGTTGGTTTTGTACTAACACCGAAAGGAAAAACATCTGCAGAAAACCACATCAAGGAAGCATATGTAAAGTCTTTGGTAAAAAACAACACCAAACAGACGTCCAATAAAGTTACTTTAACCAAAGGAGAGTACACCTATTTCTGCCCTTTGAATAAGACTCCGCAGTATACCTTGGTAATTGAATAATGAAGTCAGAAAGGTATCTTAAAACCCGCACCAAATAGTGCGGGTTTTCAATTTTATTTATTCATGGCAACTCGTAATCCAGGGCCTTTAAATTCAGGTTTTACCCAGTTTCTTCCGGCACTTCTTGTGTGCCAGGGATCGGAATAAAAACTTGCCCCTCGACCAACTTTATGGGTTCCTTTGGTGGGGCCTTTCGGATTGGTAACTGTTCCTTCTTCATAATCTCCATACCAATCACTTACCCACTCCCAAACATTGCCATTAATATCATGAACTCCAAGTTTATTGGGTAGATAATTTCCCACCGGAGAACTGCCTGCATAACCGTCGTTATATCCTTTCCAAATTCTTGATTTCGACCAGGATTTGTTCTCCTGAATCAGCGCTTCATCAGCAAGGTTCTCATTGATTTTAAGGCTTTTTTCATCAAAGGGATAAATACCTTTTTCTCCTCCATTTCGAACAACATATTCAAACTCAGCCTCCGTTAGAAATCGAAATTTTTTACCCGTTTGATCGGAGAGCCAATTGATATAAGCTTCGGCATCATACCATGATACATTCATGATGGGATGATTGTCTATCCAACCCCAATTGGGAGCTTTTGGCATAGCTCTTTTTGTAGCTTCACAAAATTGATGGTATTGTTTTACGGTAATTTCAAACTTCCCAACGTAAAAGTCGTCCAACTGAACTTTATGAACAGGTTTTTCGTCTCCCTCTCCATCGGCATCTCCCATCAGGAAAGAGCCACCTTTGATCAAAACAAGTTCTGGAATATCGATTTCTTCTTGCAGAGAATCTTGAAAAGTTAAGTTCAAAAATAGGAGGAAAAGGCTACAGAAAATTTTGGCTTTCATGTTTGGCTGATTGAAAACCTAAAGGTATCATTTGTAACTATATGAAAATGAGAAGGAAACGTTAAATTTGAAATGCGTAATCCACAGGAGAACCTTAGGAAGCAATGGTATGAAGCGCGGCAACCAAATCATCAATGTCCTTCTTGGTAATGTAGATGGCGAAAGAAAATCGCAGGGCATTCAAATACAATCCGCTCATAGGTCTGCAGTCGATTCCATAGGTATCGAACAATTCTTTTTTGACTTGCCGAACGTCTTTTCCTACCACTTCAACAACTTGAATGGCGGCCGACAAATCATCTGATTTAGGTGTTTTAAACCGGACTTTATCATTATTCTCCAATTTCGATCGGAAGTAGTTTTTAAGTTCGAAAGATCTGTCGTGTATTTTTTGCTTTCCAATCGAATTCAGAAAATCAATACTTGCACCCAAGCCTAAAAATTCAGGAAGGTTTCGGGTATTGTAATTTTCTAACCTACGGATCGATGTATCCTTATGTCCTCGACAAACAATCAGGGGTTTTAAGTGTTTTTGACTTTCTTTTCTAGCATAAAATACACCAACGCCTTTGGGTGAAAACAACCACTTGTGTGAGCTCGCTGTGTAAAAGTCACAACCCAGCTCATGAAGATCAATATTAAACATTCCGGCAGATTGTGCTCCATCAACGGCAACTAATATTCCTTTTTTATGGGCGATTTCAGAAATTTCTTTAATTGGGAAAATCATTCCGTTGGTATTCACGATATGGCACAACGAAATCACTTTGGTTTTTGGGGTAATCGCTTTTCTATAAAGATCGACAATAGCTTCTTTTGATTTTGGAAGGTTCGGAACAGATACTTTCGTCAACTTTATTCCTTTTTCTACTTGCCACACTTCCCAAGGAATCCGTGCACTGGTGTGATCATGATTGGAAATAAGAACTTCATCCCCTTTTTGGAAATCGAAACTCTTGGCGATGAGATTCATCCCCTCGGTGGTGTTGTGAGTAATGGCAATTTCTTCCTTATCCACCGAAAAATAGTCGGCAACAGCAAGTCGGGTTTTTTCTTTTTCGTCAGTCCAACCACCCCACATATACTTGGATGGAAAATCATCTAAAATGTCTCGGAATTCGTTGGTTGCTTTTCTGATGGGAATCGCGGAGGACCCAAGGGAAGCATTATTAAAATATCGAACTCCCGCTGCAAATCGAAATTGGTTTTTTACCTTCTCCCAAAATGCTTCTGAAGCATCGTCTTTCAGGTTGATAAACTGCTGGTTGTTTTCCTTTAAATTTAATGTTAGGTTTGCCCCAAAAGTCGGATACAGCGATAAGCCTGCAACCCCAGCCGTCAATGATTGTAAGAACTTTCTTCTATCGGTTTGCGCCATTTGATTAGGAATTCATCAATTCCTCAATTTCATCGGCTTCAATTGGAATGTTGCCCATTAAATTGAAAGGCTCTCCTTGACTTTGAACCACCACATCGTCTTCCAATCGAACTCCGAATCCTTCATCTGGAATGTAAATTCCAGGTTCAACGGTAAAGACCATATTTGCTTCGATCGGTTCGTATAACAATCCGTAATCATGGGTGTCCAATCCGATATGATGGGAAGTTCCGTGCATAAAGTACTTCTTATAAGCCGGCCATTTCGGATCTTCATTTTGTACATCGGCTTTGTCAATGAGTCCTAGACCTAGAAGTTCGGAAGTCATTAATTTGCCGACTTCTACGTGATATTCTTTCCAAAAAGCCCCAGGAACTAGTAATTTGGTTGCCTCATTTTTTACTCGCAATACCGCGTTGTAAACATCTTTTTGTCGTTGGGTATACCTTCCTGAAACCGGTATGGTTCTAGACAAATCACTTTTATAATTGGCATATTCTGCAGCAATATCAAACAAGATCAAGTCGCCCTCCTTACATTGCTGGTTGTTTTCAATGTAATGCAAAACATTGGCGTTGTTTCCTGACGCAATAATGGGTGTATAGGCAAATCCTTTGGATCTATTTCTAACAAATTCATGCAACAATTCGGCCTCAATTTCATATTCCCAAACTCCGGGCTTTACAAAGGACAAAATTCTTCGGAAACCTTTTTCGGTAATGTTACAAGCGTGCTGCATTAAATCAAGCTCGATTTGATCTTTCACAGAACGTAAACGTTGAAGAATCGGATTACTCTTAGCAACTGAGTGTCCGGGATATTTGGCCAATAACCACTTAGTGAATCGGTCTTCTCGTGTTTCTGTTTCCACATTGGCACGGTAATGTTCATTGGTGTTGATATAGAAGGTATCGCAGTAGGTACTCATTTCAAAAATTACCTTCTCCAAATCTTGCAACCAATAAACAGTTTTAATTCCGCTGGTGGTAAAAGCCGCTTCCTTGGTCAATTTTTCTCCTTCCCAAACAGCGATATGCTCATTGGTTTCTCTCAGGAATAACACCTCTCTCAATTCCTCATTCGGACAATCTGGGAAAAGCACCAGAACACTTTCTTCCTGATCTACTCCACTTAAATAAAAGATATCTCGATGTTGCTCAAAGGGCATGGTACTATCCGCGCTGATGGGATAGATGTCATTCGAGTTAAAAACAGCCATGCTATTTGGCTTCATTTGAGCAGCAAAATTCTTTCTGTTTTTTACAAATAGTGATGAATCAATAGGAAGATATTTCATAATTAATATGTGTTAGACAAACAAAGTTAGGAATATATATAGTCAAAAAAAAGACTGCTATTACGCAGTCTGAAAAATAGTTTTTTACACTTGATTTTTCTTAGCGGCCTCGCCTGAAAAGACCTACAATAAACAATATTAAAACGGCACCGGCAGCACTGCGGATGATGTCACTTATCCAGCCACTTCCAATGGAAATACCTAAATAACCGAATGCCCAACTTCCAACAAAACCACCTGCAATACCAAGGATGATATTCACAATTAAACCAAAGCCGTTGTCACGCATTAAAACATCTGCGATGTAACCGGCAATTGCACCAATAATGACGATGTATAAAATATCCATATAAAATAGTTTTTAGTTGATTTACTCTAGCTAATTTAAAAAAATATGGCTAATTATTCGAGTCTTTTAAATACTTCTTATTTTTACGAGAAATCTAAACTTAGATCAAACTTTTTACTCATGAAAAAACTTACCCTTTTAACACTATTCTTCATTGCCTTCCAGTTGAATTCTCAAAATCAGCCCACAAGTGCTGAGGCTGTGAAGCAATCGCTTGAAAAGAAGAAAGAAATGCAGCAAGCTTCGCTGGTAAAAAATGTTGGATTCACCAATATAGGACCTACAATTATGAGTGGTCGTGTGGCCGATGTGGATGTGAATCCGGAGAACCCAACCGAATTTTATGTAGGCTATGCATCTGGAGGGTTGTGGTATACCAATAACAATGGAACGACCTTTACCCCAGTGATGGATAATTCGCCAACACAAAACATTGGGGATATTGCTGTCGATTGGAAAAACGGTACAATTTGGGTAGGAACTGGTGAGAAAAACTCTTCCCGATCTTCTTATGCCGGAATCGGAATTCTAAAATCCACGGACAAAGGCAAATCATGGCAAAACATGGGCTTGTTAGACTCGCATCATGTGAGTAGAATTTTAATCAATCCGAAAAATCCGGATGAAGTAGTACTTGGTGTCATTGGTCATTTGTATTCTGCCAATGAAGAGCGCGGTATTTTCAAAACGACTGATGGAGGTAAGACGTGGAACAACATGTTGTTCATCAACAAAGACACAGGTATTATCGATATCGCACACGCCCCTGGAAATTTTTCTGTCATGTATGCGGCTTCTTGGGAGAGAGAAAGACAAGCATGGAATTTTGACGGAGACGGAAAGAATTCGGCCATCTACAAAAGTACAGATGGTGGAAATTCTTGGAATAAAATTGCTGATTCAAGTGGCTTTCCTACTGGAGACGGTGTTGGACGTATTGGCTTGGCAGTATACGATGAAAATACGGTATATGCATTGCACGATAGCCAGTTTAGAAGACCAAAATCCAAAGAAACAAAAAAGACGGATGCTCTTAGCAAAGATGACTTCAAATCCATGAGTTCGGAAGACTTCCTAAAGTTGGATAATAAAAAGCTAAACACCTATTTAAAAACTTATGGCTTTCAGGAAAAGTATCGTGCTGAGAATGTGAAGCAGATGGTAAAAGTAGGAACGGTGAAACCTGCAGACTTGGCGAAATATCTTGAAAATGTTAATGCCGTCACTTTCGATACACAAGTAATCGGTGCTGAGGTTTTTAAAACAACCAATGGAGGAAAGACTTGGAAGAAGACCCATAAAAATTACTTGAATGGGGTGTATTCATCCTATGGTTATTACTTTGGTGAGATTCGTGTAGACCCTCAAGATGTCGATAAGATTTACGTAATGGGTGTGCCCGTTATCAAATCGGCAGATGGAGGAAAATCCTTCGTTTCAATCAGCAGAGAGAACGTTCACTCAGATCATCAAGCCATGTGGGTAAACCCATACAAATCCGGACATATTTTAAACGGAAATGATGGAGGGTTGAACATGACCTATGATGATGGGGAAAGCTGGATCAAATTGAACAGCCCTTCTGTTGGACAGTTTTATTCGATTTATGCAGACAATCAAAAAAATTACAAGGTGTATGGCGGATTGCAAGACAATGGTGTTTGGACGGCTTCTCACAATGCTCGTATGAACAAACGTTGGCATTCCTCAGGTCAAAACCCATATCAAAGCATTATGGGAGGAGATGGAATGCAAGTGCAGGTTGACGATCGCAATCCGAACATTGTATACACTGGTTTTCAATTCGGAAATTACTTCCGATTGAATTTAGAGACGAGAGCTAGAAAGTACATTCAACCAAAACATACCTTGGGAGAAAATCCGTATCGATTCAACTGGCAGACGCCTATTTTGTTGTCGAAACACAATCAAGATATTTTATACTTAGGTGGAAACAAATTGCACCGCAGCCTTAATCAAGGCGACACTTGGGAAACCATTTCGGGCGATTTAACCACTGGAGGTAAAAAAGGAAATGTGGCCTATGGAACCTTGACAACCATTGCTGAGAGTCCATTTCAATTTGGCTTGTTATACGTTGGATCGGATGATGGCTATGTTCATGTTTCAAAGAACGGTGGAGGTAGCTGGACGCGCATTTCAAACAACTTGCCGGCCGACCTATGGGTGTCAAGAGTACTGGCTTCTGCACACAAAAAAGAACGCGTTTATGTAGCTTTAAACGGATACCGAACAGACGATTTCAATACCTACATTTATGTTTCTGAAGACTATGGTAACAGTTGGAAATTGATTTCTGGAAACATCCCGATTTCGCCAGTAAATGTAATCAAAGAAGATCCTGCAAATGCCAATGTATTGTATGTTGGAACTGACAACGGATTGTACGTTTCATTGAACAGAGGAAAATCATGGGAAGCTTTTTCAAAAAATTTACCAAACGTGGCTGTTCATGACTTGGTGATTCAGCCAAAAGCAAAACACTTGGTGATTGGTACTCACGGTAGAAGTATTTATCGAGCAGATATTAGTGCATTGCAACAAATGGATGATGCGGTGCTTCAAAAAGACCATCATGTATTTGCTGTAAAAAGTATTAGATATTCTTCCAACTGGGGAAGATCTCGTAGCCAATGGAGGGCAGCAAGCACACCTAATGTGAGCATTCCTTTCTATGCGAAGAAAAAAGGAGCGGTTGCTGTATCTGTATACAAAGGCGATGTTTTAGTGCACTCTGAAAGATTTGCGGCGGATGCAGGCTACAACGAATTTGATTATGATTTATCCGTTACAGCCAAAGCGGCCAAAAAAGGAGCACGAAAAGCGCAAAACGGAAAAATATATTTGACCAAAGGAAGCTATAAAGTGAAGGTAGGAAACTCCGAACAAACCTTTAAAGTTCGATAATTAATGAGATATGGAATTCTCCTTTTCGTGTTGATTAGTTTGCCTTGTCAAGGTCAGACTCGAAAGGGGTTTTTCCAACTATCAGGACCCAAACGCACTTGGGTTATTTTCCATCCATTTAAAGCTGAGAAGGCATTTCAAGTCTCAAAAGAAACCAATCGCGTTGCCGATTCCATAGCCAATTCTCATTTATTAGATGGTGATAAAGCAGGTGGACAAGTAGATGCTTTTCGACATGCTTATTGGATGGCAAGATTGCACCAAGAAATTGGAAAATCTGCTGCAGAGTCCTTAGGGAAAGCTCATGAAAGAGAGAATTATCTCACCTTTAAAAAAGGAGGTTTGGAAGACGGCATTTTACCCGATAAGATTTCTTCTGACATGGATTTGTGGAACAATCAAGTAGGATTGTCTTTGGTGTCACGCGGGTCAAAAGTTTCAAAAACGGGATTGATCTACAGAATTGTCAATGCCATCCATCAGGGGAAAATGAAGATCATCAAAAAAGATGAAAAGGGAAGGTTTCTAACCTGTAAAGACAAATTGATTTCTGAAAAATCCTTGATTGGAAAATGGAAGAATAAGAAATGCTTAATTCCGTCTAATGAGAATTAATTCCATTCCGCTTGTATTTCGAGTTCTATTCCTCTGCATTTTTGGATTGTACGCCTACCATCTATTCCTTGATTTTTATATAGATGATGCCGCTCTTTACGGATATATTAGCAAGCAAATGGTGGAAACAGGAGATTACATTACCCTCCTGAAAGACGGTCAAGATTGGTTAGACAAACCGCATTTTCCTTTTTGGCTTACAGCTATTTTTTTTAACATATTTGGCATTAGTTCATTTGCCTACTATTTACCACTCACACTTGCCATTTTCCTTTCGTTTTTTTATACCTACAGATTTGCTAAAAGACATTATTCTGAACAGGTGGCATGGATCAGTGTTTTGGTGCTGAGTGCTTCACAGTATTTGTTCATGGCGAGCACGGAAGGCCGGGTAGAACCCATTTTAATGCTTTGCATTGTTGCTAGTTTATATCACTTTGACCGGGGATATGCTGAGGGAAGTAAAAAACATTTCACTTTGGTGGCATTGTTTACAGCTATTGCCATAATGACCAAAGGGATCTTTATTCTTATTCCGATTTTTGGTGGCATTTTTGGGCATTATTGGTTTCAGGAAAAAAGCTTGCGATTTGTATTTCATTGGCGTTGGTTGTGGATTGGATTGTTCGTTATCCTCTTTATTTTACCAGAGATATATGCGCTATACATTCAATTCGATAGCCAACCAGACAAGGTAGTTTTTGGTCAAACCAATGTTTCAGGAATTCGTTGGTTTTTATGGGACAGTCAGTTTAGTCGATTGGTTAATTCCGGGCCCATTACTCGCTCAAGCGGTGATGTATTTTTCTTTTTACACACACTTTTGTGGGCATTTTTTCCATGGTGTTTTGTCTTGTATGGATCCTATGCTGATACGGTTTCTTCGATGATCAAAAAGAGGAAATTACCAGAAACCTTAACCTTCTTTGGCAGTCTTTTCATCATTCTCATATTTTCTGTATCAAAGTTTCAATTGCCTCATTACACCACCGTCATATTTCCATTGTTAGCCATTATGGTTGGGAATTTCTTGGTGGATATTCGGATCAAATGGAAGCGCAATTTGGTAAAATGGAGCATGATTGTCTCTTTGGTTTTGAGTGTTGTGGTAGTCATACTCTTTATTAGTTCTGTGACTCCGAGCACCGTATTTTTCTTGTTCCTTCTGCTGTTGTTTGGCCTCGGTATTTGGATTACAAGAAACAAACAAATAAAAACCAAAAGATGGCTTGCCTTTGGGGTGGTATCCGTATTGATGGTGAATCTGGTTTTAAGTTTTTACATACTCCCAGAATTAGGCAAGTACCGAGGAGGTTTAGCGGCCTCTGATTATTTGAATCAAGAAGCTGAAAATGATGCGGTTTTAATTGTTGGCCGCGTTCCGAACTTCGTGAACTTCTATCTGGATCGACCATTTAAAAAGGTGAACTCACTAGAAAACCAGGAGATAGACCAATATGCCAAGATCTTGGTATATGACCCAAAACAGGAATTTGATACCTCCAAATTATCAAAATTTCAACTAGAAAAATCCTTTGATCATTATCCGTCCGAAAGCCTAAGTTTGAACTTTTTTTCCGAAGAAAAAAGAGCGAATCAACTCACAAAATTTCAGCTCTTTACCAAAAGATAAAAACTTTATTTAAATAGATTCTAAATACTCTGGAAAATGGTTCTCAATCGTTGTAAACCTGCAATCTATACTGTAAATTTGTTCTTGATTTAAATTAAATATAATGGCCAATTTTTTTAGTTCTTCAATAGGAAGAAAGATCGCAATGGCATTGTCTGCCTTCTTCCTAATGTCTTTTTTAATTATCCATTTATCTGTCAACCTTACTTCACTTTTTAGTGCCGACATCTTTAACGAATTTTCTCATTTTATGGGAACCAATCCATTGGTACAGTATGCCTTACAGCCTGTATTGATTTTTGGAGTGGTATTCCACTTCGTGATGGGTTTTGTTTTAGAGATTCAAAACCGAAAAGCTGTTGGTGTGAAGTATGCGAAGAATTTGGGTAACTCAAACTCATCTTGGATGAGTCGAAACATGCTGCTAAGTGGAGCTGTAATTTTAGCTTTCTTGGTATTGCACTTTATCGATTTTTGGATTCCTGAAATGAATGTGAAATACGTTCAAGGAGACATGTCTGGATTGTTAGATCCAAATGTTGCTGATAGTGGGTTTAGATATTACGAAGAGTTAGTACATAAATTTGAAAGTCCGTTACGCGTAGGATTTTACGTTCTAGGTTTCGTTTTACTTTCATTACATTTATTACACGGATTCAATTCTGCTTTCCAATCCATGGGATTGACGGCGGGAAGAAAGAAAATGTGGAAGAACATCGGTGCTTTCTATTCAGTGGTAATTCCATTAGGATTTATCGTAATTGCACTTTTCCATCACTTTAACCATTAATCTTACAATACATGACTTTAGATTCTAAAATACCAAAAGGTCCAATTAAAGATAAATGGACAACTTACAAAGACAAAATCAACTTGGTAAATCCAGCAAACAAAAGACTTATTGATGTCATTGTTGTTGGTACAGGATTGGCAGGAGGGTCTGCTGCGGCAACCCTTGCCGAATTAGGATATAACGTAAAAGCGTTTTGCTTTCAAGATTCACCGAGACGTGCACACTCTATTGCAGCACAAGGTGGAATCAACGCAGCGAAGAACTACCAAGGTGATGGGGATTCAGTTTACAGACTGTTTTACGATACGGTAAAAGGTGGTGACTATCGTTCAAGAGAAGCCAACGTTCACCGATTGGCTGAAGTATCTGTAAATATCATCGACCAGTGCGTGGCACAAGGGGTTCCTTTTGCGCGTGATTATGGTGGATTGTTAGACAACCGTTCTTTCGGTGGGGTACTTGTATCAAGAACTTTTTACGCCAAAGGACAAACTGGTCAGCAATTGTTGTTGGGTGCTTACTCAGCGATGAACAGACAGATTGCTAGAGGTAAAATCAAAATGTACAACAGACACGAAATGTTGGATGTGGTTGTTGTGGATGGAAAAGCAAGAGGAATTATTGCAAGAAACTTGGTAACAGGTGAAATCCAAAGACATTCGGCACACGCTGTTGTCATTGGATCTGGTGGATACGGAAACGCGTTCTACCTATCTACTTATGCTATGGGTAGTAACGTAACTGCTGCTTGGAAGGCGCACAAAAGAGGTGCTTTCTTTGCAAACCCATGTTATACTCAGATTCACCCAACTTGTATGCCTGTTTCGGGAGATCACCAATCGAAATTAACCTTAATGTCTGAGTCGTTAAGAAACGATGGTAGAATTTGGGTTCCTGCGAAAAAGGAGGATGCGATTGCGATTCGTGAAGGCAAGTTGAAACCTACACAAATTAAAGAAGAAGACAGAGATTACTACTTGGAAAGACGTTATCCTGCCTTTGGTAACTTAGTACCTCGTGATGTTGCGTCAAGAGCTGCAAAAGAGCGTTGCGATGCCGGTTATGGTGTGAATCAAACTGGTGAAGCGGTGTATTTAGATTTTGCGGATGCCATTACACGATACGGAAAAGAACAAGCCCTTGTAAAAGGATTAGATACCAATGATGCTGCCACTGTTGAAAAATTAGGAAAAGCGATCATCAAAGCGAAATACGGAAACTTATTCCAGATGTATGAGAAGATTATGGATGAGAATCCATATGAAACCCCAATGATGATTTATCCGGCAGTACACTACACCATGGGAGGTATTTGGGTTGATTACAACCTAATGACTACCGTTCCTGGATTGTACGCCATTGGTGAAGCAAACTTCTCAGATCACGGTGCAAACAGACTTGGAGCTTCTGCCTTGATGCAAGGATTGGCTGATGGTTATTTTGTATTGCCATATACCATTGGAGATTACTTGGCGGATGACATTCGAACAGGACCAATTTCAACAGAAACTCCTGAGTTCGAAGAAGCAGAAACCAATGTAAGAGACCGCATTGAGAAGTTGGTGAACAACAATGGTAAACATTCTGTAGACTACTACCACAAGAAGCTAGGAAAAATCATGTGGAACAAATGTGGAATGTCTAGGAATGAAAAAGAATTGAAAGAAGCTATTGAGGAGATCTCTCAATTGAGAAAAGAATTCTGGGAAGATGTATTTGTTCCCGGTGAGGCAGTAGGTTATAATGAAGAGCTTGCCAAAGCAGGAAGAGTTGCAGATTTCTTAGAATTAGGAGAATTATTCGCTAAAGACGCTTTACAAAGAGAAGAATCTTGTGGAGGTCACTTTAGAGAAGAGTACCAAACTCCAGAAGGGGAAGCACTACGTGTGAAGGAATTCCAATATGTTTCCGCTTGGGAATACAAAGGAGAGCCTAAAGATGCTGTATTGCACAAAGAGCCTTTAGAGTATGAAAATATAGAAGTTAAAGAAAGAAGTTATAAATAATTGAAGCATGAAGTTAACGTTAAAAATATGGCGTCAGAAAGACGCAAATGATAAAGGAAGGATCGTAGATTATGAGTTGGATAACGTGTCTCCAGACATGTCGTTTCTTGAAATGCTAGATATTTTAAATCAGCAATTGATCGATAATAGAGAAGAGCCTGTTGCTTTTGATCACGATTGTAGAGAAGGTATTTGCGGTACATGTTCATTATTTATCAACGGACGTGCTCATGGACCCGATCGTGAGATTACAGCCTGTCAATTGCACATGCGTAGTTTCAACGACGGTGATACCATCTACATCGAGCCATGGAGAGCAAAAGCATTCCCAATTGTAAAAGATTTAATCGTAGATCGTTCTGCATTTGATAGAATCCAGCAAGCAGGTGGATTTATTTCTGTAAATACTTCAGGAAACACTCAGGATGCGAATGCCATTCCAATTGCTAAAGAAGCTGCAGATACAGCCATGGATGCGGCTACTTGTATTGGTTGTGGAGCTTGTGTTGCAACCTGTAAGAACTCAAGTGCTATGTTGTTTGTTGGTGCGAAAGTAAGTCAGTATGCTTTGTTACCACAAGGACAAGTAGAGGCTGCAGATCGTGTGAAAAACATGGTTGCTCAGATGGACTTAGAAGGATTTGGAAACTGTACCAACACAGGAGCTTGTGAGGTGGAGTGTCCAAAAGGAATTTCTTTAGAGAACATTGCAAGAATGAACAGAGAGTTGATCAAAGCTGCTTTCTAATTAAGATATTCGTTAGATAAAATCCTGATTCTTTGAATCGGGATTTTTTTTGCTTTATTTTTAAGGAAAAAAGAAAGAATGGAAACAAATACCTGCAGAATATGTGGCTCTAATAAATTGATGAAGGGCCTTAAGATTACCGATTTCGGACATGGAAATGTAAAGAAAGACCTGTCCATTTACATCCCAACCACCGATAGAGCTTTCTTTAACAAATTTGAACGAGGGACCATCAATGCTCAAGTATGCGGAAGCTGTGGCAACATGGAATTATCCATAGCTAATTTTAGAGAGTTGTGGGAGGCTTATAACAAGTAGTTAAAACGAAATCTTCGTATTCACCAACTTCCCAACACTAATTCCTTGGTCAATACCTTCATAAACGGCAGCGTTATAATGAATTCCGCCATACACTCTGCTAATTGCCGCTTCTCGAGCTGCTTCTCGGAAGGATTTATAGCTTCTTACTGGTAAACCATACGGAATCTCAGTGGTATCATCAAAGGCAAAATTATCACCAAAAATAGAGGTCAACGCTTCGGCCGCAGCACCTGATACTACCGAATGGCCACTGGTATATTCTGGGAAAGGCGGTGTTTGTAGCAGGGGTGTCCAATCTTCATCGATATATTTGTTAATCAAGGTCTCCGGACGGATCAGATTACTTCTGTATTTCTCGTCCCAGCAGCTGATAAATGCATCTGCTAAGGCAATCGATGTTTTGGTATACGCATGTACGGTTTTGTCAAAATCAGCCTTTGCTTTGATATTGGCAATCTTACAGATTCCCATCCAATGAGCGCCAGGAGTAATCTTTTTTGAAGCAAACATAAAATGTCCTTTGTTCACCGCTACATAAGGATTACAATCCCAAAACTGCGCAATTTTCACTTCTTCAGATTCGTCGCCTTTCTTGACAATTTCGTTCCCAATATTGTAAACATCAATCAATTCTTTGTAGAACGCACTTCCTTTTTCTAAGGAAAACGGTGGTGGCGGAATCGGTTTGAATTGTGAGGCCGAATCAAGAACAAAGGTTCGTATTTTCATCCAATTGGGTTCAATGCCTTTCATGTAAGCAGGTGGAGTAGGTTGCCATCGCGATGGATCTTCAGAATGCACCGTAAACTCGGGCATGGTTCGCGTTTCCTTGTATTTGTCTTGATTCATCCAATTGTGAATGTGCTCTGAAACAGCTAAAGCGTAATTTTTCGAGTTTTCAAATTGCTCGGGATTTTGCTGACTCCAAATGTTATAGAGACTGTCTCGATAAGAAGTGATCATTTCCTTTGAAAAGACCAAATCTTTGGCCACATCCAAATAGGCAATAATTGCAGAAAGCTTCTTATTTACCAATGAATCTGGAGTCTCTTTATTCAATGGTTGAAGTCCGTTTAATTGATTGGCAAGCGACTTGTTTTTTCCATTGGTCTCATTCAATACTTGGTAGGCTGCGATATTGGGATATACATACACCCTGCTCGCCACAGGAGGTGAGAAAATATCGTGGACCATAATTCCAGTGACCCTGTCAATCAAAGCATGATAATCACTTGGCTTTATATCAATATTTTGTTTCTCCTGATTACAGGAACTAAACAATAAAACAATCAACAAAAAAGAGATGGATAATCGCATTAGTTTTTCGGATATGAATACGTTACTACAGGTTGGTTATTGGCAACTACAAACAAAACATTTTTGTCTTTCATGGCCACAGAGTAGGTTCCTTTTATTTGATGTTTGAATGGAGCAATGCCATAATTAGAAACCGGTTCAATTTTTTGGTCCTTTCCTACCAAATAACCCTGTAAGGATAGGTAATAACCATGGTAGGTGGTTGGTGCTTCGGAGTTACCACTCACTAACAGTTTCTCTTCACCATCGAAATTGATGTTTTGAAATGATTTGATAGGACCGAGTTGGAGTTCATCTGAAAATCGTACGAACTTCGAGAAATCGCCACCATTATTTTCTAGATACCCTGAACTTAATAAGCGAATCTCTTTTTTTGTCGCCTTATCAAGGGATTCTTTGGTCACCACTTCATCAATAGTTTTTAAGGCAAAATCTTGATGCTTGACAAATCGTTTGTTCATCACATTCATTTGGGAAGCTAGCATGTCCTTTGAATCTAATGGGTAGTAATTCCCATTAACATTGTAGGAGATTAAAGCCTCCTTGACACCGTTGCCATCAAAATCACCATAATAATAAAGTATCGGATGGTCCTTGTAGTTCTCGAACTTGGTGTTCTCTCCCCAGTTCCCCAATAGGATGTCTAGGTCTCCGTCATTATCCATGTCAAAAGTTCCTACGGATTGCCAGAGTCCGGCCAAATCTTTAGACGATTCTTGAGCTGTTAAAACCCCATTGTTGTTGATGTAAATCTTTGGTGTATCCCATTCACAAGCAATGATCAGGTCTTTTATTCCATCATCATTTATATCTACCCAAGTGGCATCGGTTACTTTGGAGTTGAGACTGAAATTGGTATCAACGGTGAACTTTCCTTTTCCGTTGTTGTTCAGGATGGCCGAGTTTACCGTAGCTCCAAAATTCCCAGGATTCGATAGGTTTCCAATAAATACATCTTCATCCCCATCTTGATCATAATCATAGGCGGTAACGGTTGATGTGTTCAACGGATTGTATAAAATCTGTTTGTCTGTTCTTTTAAATTTACCGTTGACGTTCAAATACAAACGGTCAAATTCATGACTTTTATTTCTACTCTCATGAATCCCTGAAGCGATGTAAAGGTCTAAATCTCCATCATTATCTGCATCAAAAAAGATAGCGTCATTGTCTTCAAAAGGAGCGTCTTTTTCCAATCCAGGTTGGTTTGATTTTTTAAAGGTTCGTCCATTGTTTAGGAACAATTCCCCTGCCTTGTTGGAAGCACCTCCAATAAACACATCCTCATAACCGTTGTTATCGATATCTGCAACTGCCATAGCTGGCCCTAGGGTTGAGATTTTATAGGGAATCAATCGTTCATTGTAAAAGTCGTTATACGTGTCTTCCGTATGCGTAAATTCAAGACTCTTGGTTGGTTTGAATAATTGCTTTTTGTTCGAGTCTTTTGCAAAATTGAAGGGTTTAGCTGATTCGGAATAACTAATTTTTAATTCGGTGTTTGCTGCTGGATTTTGAACCGTTTGATAGTTCCCATTCGGCCAAATCACCTGAACAGAATCGATAGAATTTAAACTATCCAATCCGAAGTGAACTTTGGTTTCCATGGAAGAAAGGAACCCACGAGATGGATAGACTTCCTTTTTCTGCATTTTTCCGTTGGCATGAACCAATACTTTTGCGCCAATTCCACCTTGGTTTTGTTTCTGATAGCTCAGGGATACTGATAAGTGATTTTTATTGGCAAGGGTATTCTCAAAAACACTAGCCGTTGCATTGATGTTATTGGCCACTAAATCCAAATCGCCATCCAAGTCCAGGTCTACATAAATAGCTCCATTAGACAAACTCGATTTTTTCTCCATCCATTGGCCCGTTTGTTCAGAAAATCTTCTAGAATTCCCCTCAAAAATTTGGTTTGGGACTTCCCCTTTTGGCATCTCGTTGATGGACTTAAACAACCACTTCAACCCTTCTTTTTCTCCATATGTTTTAAAGGTATTGGAAACATATTTTTTAAAGTCCAAGCTATTGGGTCTTCTTAGAATTCCATTGGAAATAAATAAATCCTGATGACCATCATTGTTAAAATCTGCGAATAAAGGAGCCCAACTCCAATCGGTGTTAGATACCCCATTGAAAAAAGCACTTTCATAGAAATAGTTGTCATCTGAGTTGATTTGCAACATATTTCTGGAGTATTGATCGCGATAGCCTAAATTTTTCAAGTTAGTTTGCATGTTGAGCATCACATCATCTCCTTCGGTTTCTTTTAAAACACGCTCATCATTTGGCAACATATCCAAAGTCATCAAATCGATGTTTCCATCACCATTGATATCTGCGGCGTCGCTCCCCATTGAAAAACGGCTGATGGTCGAAAAAGAAGAGGCTAACTGTTCGCTAAAGGTGCCATCTTGATTATTGATGTAGTAATAATCATCTTCATGGAAGTCGTTACATACATACAGATCGTCCCAACCATCATTGTTGAAATCAGCAATCGAGGCACTTAATCCGTAGCCATTGACACCACCAAAGATTCCAGCTTTTTCGCTGATGTCTTCAAACTTTCCATTGTTGTTTTGCATCAAAACATCTCCCACTAAAGGCGCTCTTTTGTTGCGTTGTTTCGCAGGTCCGTGAGAAAGCGAAGTATGCACAGCGTGATTTACAATGTATACATCGAGGTCATCATCCTTATCAAAGTCGAAGAAGTAGGCTTGGGTAGAATACCCTGTAAAATCCAATCCGTATTCGGCAGATTTTTCGGTGAAGGTTCCGTCACCGTTATTAATGAACAATTCGTTGTGACCCTTAAAATCGAGCAATTCAGAAACCGCACATACGTAAATGTCTAACAATCCGTCTCCATTAATGTCTACCATGGTAGAACCTGTACTCCAGTCGGAACTTCCCGAAACACCAGCCTTATCAGTGATGTCTTCAAATTGGAAGTTTCCTTTGTTTAGGTACAGTTTGTTTGGGTTCTGATTGGAAACAAAATAGAGATCAGGCAAACCGTCATTATTAATGTCTCCGGCACTTACTCCACCACCATTGTAAAAGTAGATGTAGTTGATGATGCTATGGTCTTCATCTTCGGTCAATTGATTTTCAAAATCAATACCAGTTTCGCTCGAACTGAGTTCTGAAAACAAGAAGTCTTTTTTAGCATTCTCAGAACAAGAAATAAGAAATAGAAAGGAAAAAACTACTGCTATAAACCGCCGACTAATCATCATGATAAACCCAATAAAAATGTACCATTCAAAGATAGAAATTATTTAATCATCACGACTTTTTACGGTTGAGAATCCGGTTCGATTGGGCTCCTTTAGGATAGGATCATTCAAGAACAGCATCACTTTTATGTAAAAAATCGATGCAATTGACTTTGTTAAATTCAACAAATTTTGAAAGTAGGTGATTTTGCATTCAAAAAACTGTCTTATTTTGAAAAATTTTCTTATCTGAAAATGAGGTTTTTGCAAAAAATTCCTCCCCAAAAATGGGGAGTCGTTTCACCATAAATGGGGAGAAAAAAATTTCACCATTTTTGGGGATTGACAAAAATGTAGTTCGATTCTATTTTGGCTCTCAAATACCTCCAAAAAGGAGTGGGGAAATTGCTAAATCCTAAAACATAATTTAATTCACTTGCCTATGCGAATATGATCAATGCACATGGGTTTCCTTGTTATGAGATAACATGAAATCCGCCAACTTTTTTTGAGGTTTTAGTTGGTTCTAAATATGAAAAGCTCAACAAATAATTGCTAAAGAAAAATTTTTATGAAAAAGAAACACAACATATTTATTATGATGATTCTTGTATTGTCTTTTTTTAAATGCTACGACGCTATGTTAGAAGAAGACCGACTTGAATTCGCAACTGCTTCAAAGAAAGAAGTGGAAAATTTTCTCTCTAAAACAAAATTGAAGAGTAGTACAAATTATATTTTGGATGTGAACGTTGATCAACTGAAAAAGGAGGCGATCACGAATAGTAGTCAGGAATTAACTGTTGTTCCTGTGAAGACTAAGGATAGCGCATATTATAGCCGTCTTGTTTTTTTGAAGATTGATGGTGAAATTGAAGCTAAGATTGTTCATTTTCATGCTCAGAATACAAAAACGACAAATTTATCAGGAGAAATAATATTTACTGATTTAGAGGGGTCGGTTTATGGTTTTGGGTATTACAAAAATGGATTACTAACTCATCTTTCAAAAGATCTGGAGTATAATAAGAAAACTGATGACAATTATGAATGTCGACAGGTTTGTGGCCATACAAAAGACGATCAAGATTGTATTTGTAACACTCAAGAGCTAAATGGTTTTTCCATTGTTGTTCCACAACCCTACGTTTCTATTACGACAATTTATCCTCAGGATTTGGATGGAGACCCGAATTGTGAAAATGACTGTAATGGATGGAATCCTGGACCAGGTACAGGTACAGGGAATACAAATAATAGTAACAATGAAGCTTCAAATTGTGGTGAAAATTCTGAACCGTCTAAAGATGGTAAAAGTTGCAATTGCAAAGAAGGTTATACTAAAAATGCATCAGGAACCTGTATAAAAAAACCTTGTGTTGGAAACCCAATAATTGGGGAAGTTCAAATTGCATCTCAAAAAGGTAAATCAGGAACCATAGGTGCACTTTTTGGGAATTTGAATAATGGAGGTTGTGTAAGGTATGGAGGATCTGATTGCACTGGGGATAGAAATAAAAAACATGATGGAATTGATTTAGAAAGCAGTTATGGAAATCCGATATATGCGATGTATGATGGGTTTATTTATTCAACTAAATATGATAGTGAAGGCGCGGGGTATTACACACGCATCCAAAGCACCGTTAATGGAGAAACAATTTTAATCTCATATTTCCATCTTCAGAAAGAAAATAGAATCCTCCAACAAAGCAATCCATTAAGATATGTTAAGGCGGGTGATATTATAGGATATCAAGGAGATTCAGGAAACTTAAAGAATGCTATTTCTGAAGGTACAGTTGATTCTCACCTTCATATAGAAGTGAGAAAACATAACGGAGGTAATAATTGGGGTTATAATAGTTATGAATTAGTTGATCCTAGAGATTATTTAAAAACAGAAATTGATGAAAAAGGAAATACAGTATTAAACTCAAATTGTAATTAAAAATGAAAAAAATAATAGTAATAATTCTTTTAAGCCTTTTTGGAACTATTAACGCTCAAATGAAACCAACCATGCTTTCAGAGATTGATTTCAATGAAATAAAAATCCAAAATCAATCAATTTATACCCTACAGGCTACCAAGGGAGATAGAACAAAGCTGATAAATCTTTTTAATACGACACCGGTAGAGTCAAATATTGATCCTGATGGAGAGTTTTTAAACTATAAGTTTGATGGGTTTAAAATTGGGTTCTCTGGATTGATTGGCACCAAAGAAAAACCAGTTATCAGTCGATTTGAAATAACAAAGCCATTCTGGAAAGTCACGATTTTAGGTAAAACAGTATCCATTGGTAGTCATTATTCTGATCTTGGAAATAATGTTGTCATAAATCAGGAAATCGGAGGAAAAGTTATCCTTTACAAGTATTGCGACGGATGTAACAATTTTCTATCAATTGAATTGGATTCTAATGACAAGGTTAAGAGAATAGTATTTGTGGAACCGACATAGAACGAAAAAACAAATGAGAATAGGGATTTCTTTACTACTCTTTCTGGCCACAATGAACACTTGGAGTCAATCCAGTGATATTAAGAAAAAGCAAATTACTATTAATGGAATTGAAGTCCTTGGAGTTCAAAAGGCGGTGCTTATCAGCCATTTTGGGAAACCAATTACGACGAATGATTTCTATTTTGAAATGAATGATGAAAATGGTAAAATCTATATCTATGAAGGAGCAAAGTTCTTTATTCAAAATGATTTGATTGATTCTTTTGAGGTCACAGATCAGAAGTTTGAATTAACAAATCATAAAATTCGCATTGGAGATAAGATTTCAACTTTGGCAGATGTTTTTCCTGATTGTTATTTGAATCGGAAGAATTCAGGATTACAACTTGAAATTTCTGAGGCCGATTTGTATGTTGTTATTTCCTATGGGTCTATAGATGAAAAAATCACCAAGTTTGCTATTTATAACTTTTGAAATTAAACATTAGGAATACCCCCATTCCAAATAGGCACCTCAACACGATATTCTAGGTGTCTCAATTGCAAAACCAAACTTCAATTTGAAGTTTGGTTTTTTTCTGTTTTCTCAAAATCTGCTCTTTTATGACTTTTCTTAAAAAATGGATTTTTCAATTTTGATAACATCGAATGAAGCTTAAAAAATATTTTTCTCATTGAAAAAGAGATGGTTAGAGAGAATGCATCCCCAAAAATGGGGAACTGCCCAACCAATTTTGGGGAACTGAAAATTTCACCATTTTAGGGTATTGTCAGAACTCTAGTACCGACTTACCTTGCACCTATCATAATATCCCCCTAATGATAATAAAATTGCTAACTATTTAGGCAATCAGTTAATGTCATAGTTGACAGAAGTACCCCCCAAGAAACTTTCGAATCCCATTTACTGGGATTCGAATTTTCATTTTAAGGATATTGCTCCAAAAATTTTTACAGATTCAAAGAAAAACGATACTTTTAAGTGATTCAATCAATTAAAACAAAAAACATGTACGATTATTCGAACACAATGGTCCTAATTGGAGGAATAAGCCTGATTCTTTTTCCACTGTTGTTATCCATGAAGAGAAAGTTTCGCCTCATTTTTATCTTTTGCGGATTGGGCGCCATCGCGACGTCTTTCTTAAAAGAAGTAATTCAGTTGGATTATTTCTCACTTGTTTTTTTGGCAATTCCACTGCTCATAGCATTTATAAAAAAGAGTGATATGTTGAAGAAAAAATCCGAATAGATAAAGGGTGTCTATTTTCTTCCGAAATCAGCTGGAATCTCACCCCAAGCCTTGGTTTCCCACTTTTTGATAGGGTTAGAGTAGCTGTGATTGTGTAACCAAACTTCTGCCCGAATAATCAATTTTTTTAATTCTTGATTCTCCTCTGTGAATTTCAGTTTTGTTTTGCACTTCTTCTGACGCACCCAGGACATTGCGATTCTAGAATCTGAATAAATAGGAATGTGAGGTTTGTTCTTCTGTTTTAAGTACGCAAGGGCGTGCACCAAGGCTAGAAATTCACCGATGTTGTTGGTTCCTTTGGCAAAAGGCCCTTTTTTAAATAGCCTTTTTTTTGTTTTCGTATACACCCCTTGATACTCCATTTTACCAGGGTTGCCAGCGCAAGCCGCATCTACAGAAACACTTTCTTCAATCGGTTTCCCGTACGTTGCTTTTTGCTCGGCTGTAAGTTTTGGCTTCTTGGTGTCCTTACCTCTGTAGTCCTCATATTTCCCTTTAAAAGCGGTTTCGGCGTCATCTAAACTGGCAAAAGATTTGTATTGAGCCCCTTCAAAACCTTCGATCTGTTCTTTGCAAACTTTCCAAGAGGTAAAGACTCCTGTTTTTTTGCCTTTCCAAACAACGTAAAACTTCTTTTTAGGCATGTTTTGCAATAGTTTCTTCGATTACTCTTGGAAAATGAGCGTACTCCAACTCATGCACTTTTTGAGCGATGCTCTCTGGAGTATCGGATTCTTCAACTGCTGTTTTGGCTTGAAAGATAATTCCGCCTTCATCGTAATGTTCATTCACATAATGAATGGTGATTCCAGTTTCAGGTTCATTATTCTCCTTGATGGCTCTATGAACGTTCATTCCATACATACCCTTTCCGCCGTATTTTGGTAATAGCGCAGGGTGAATGTTTACAATCTCGTTCGGATAAGCCTTGATGATGTTTTCAGGGATTTTTAAAAGGAACCCAGCAAGAACGATGAAATCCGCTTCTTTTTGAAGTAGTTCTAAAACAGTATTTGACTCAAAAAAGTCACTTTTCTTGAAATGTTGACATGGGATATTTAGACGTTTACAACGCTCAAATACTCCGGCCCTTGATCTGTTGGAAAGCACCATCCTTACTTCAGCCGTATTTCTATTGCTGAAATAGTTGATAATGTTTTCGGCGTTAGATCCCGACCCGGAGGCAAAAATGACAATACGTTTCATAGATTTCAATGCACTACAAAAAAAAGAATAAAATATTAACAACCCTTATAATTGTTGATAAACATTCGTTTTTTTTGCGTATTTTCAGGCTCACAATTAACGGGTAAAAAATTAGGACTAATTAATAAGATTTGTATTTTTGCCCCGATTTAAAATTTAAAAATTAAGATTATGTCAGACATTGCATCAAGAGTAAAAGCTATTATCGTTGACAAGTTAGGAGTTGATGATAATGAAGTAACTAACGAAGCAAGCTTCACTAATGATTTAGGAGCAGATTCATTAGATACTGTTGAGTTGATTATGGAATTCGAAAAAGAATTCGATATTCAAATTCCAGACGACCAAGCAGAGAACATTGGAACTGTTGGTCAAGCAATAAGCTATATCGAAGAAGCAAAAAAGTAATTCACAATTATGCAATTTAAGCGGGTTGTTGTTACCGGAATTGGTGCATTGACACCAATTGGAAATAATAAAGATGAGTATTGGAGTGGTTTAGTTAATGGAACTAGCGGAGCTGCTCCAATTACTTATTTTGACGCGTCAAAATTTAAGACTCGTTTTGCTTGTGAACTAAAGAATTTCAAAGCGACCGACTTTTTGGACCGAAAAGAGGCCCGAAAAATGGATCGCTTTACACAATATGCAATGGTGGCCTCAGACGAAGCCATTGCAGACGCCGACTTAAATACCGATGAGGTAAACAAACTTCGAGTTGGTGTTATTTGGGGCGCAGGAATCGGAGGATTAGAAACTTTTCAGAATGAAGTATTGAACTTTGCTTCTGGAGACGGAACACCTCGATTCAATCCTTTCTTCATTCCGAAGATGATTCCAGACATTGCACCTGGAAATATTTCTATCAAATACGGATTCATGGGACCGAACTACGCGACGGTTTCTGCCTGTGCATCTTCAGCAAATGCCATTATCAATGCGTTAAATTACATTAGATTAGGCACTTGCGATGTGGTTGTTACCGGTGGATCTGAAGCTGCAGTGACCCTTGCAGGCATGGGAGGTTTTAATGCCATGCATGCCCTTTCCACTAGGAATGACAGTCCAGAAACAGCTTCACGACCTTTTGATGGGGAGCGAGACGGATTTGTATTGGGTGAAGGTGCAGGAGCATTAGTTTTGGAAGAATTAGAGCATGCCAAAGCTAGAGGAGCCAAAATCTATGCGGAAGTAATTGGTGGAGGTCTTTCTGCTGATGCACACCATATGACGGCACCACATCCAGAAGGAATTGGTGTTATTGCAGTAATGAAGAATTGTTTGGAAAACGCTGGAATCAAACCAGAGGATGTTGACCATATCAATACGCATGGAACTTCTACACCATTAGGAGATGTTGCCGAATTGAAGGCTATTTCTGAGGTGTTTGGAGATCATGCCAAGAACATCAATATCAATTCGACCAAATCAATGACAGGTCACCTATTAGGTGCTGCCGGTGCCATTGAAACAATTTCAACCATTTTGGCAATGGAACACGGAATTATTCCGCCAACCATCAATCATTCAACCGTTGATGAAAATATCAATCCGGATTTGAATCTCACTTTGAACAAAGCCCAGAAGCGCGATATCAAAGTGGCGATGAGCAACACATTCGGATTTGGAGGGCACAACGCCTGTGTGGCACTCAGAAAATTTGAAGAATAGTCAATGAATTTTATCCGAAAAATAGTTCAATCCCAATCCCAAGAAGACTCTGAATTATATTTCGAATTAAAAAATCTCCTCCACTTTTCACCAAGGAATTTATACCATTACAAAAAGGCCTTTACCCATCGTTCGACGCAAGAGTTTGATAAGAAAGGGAATCCAATTAATTACGAACGACTTGAATTTTTGGGAGATGCCATTTTGGGTTCGGTCATTAGTGCCTATTTGTACAAACAAGTTCCTTCTGGAAGCGAAGGCTATTTGACAAAAATGCGCTCAAAGATTGTGAGTCGAAAACACCTGAATGAGCTTGGTAAAGATCTTGATTTGATTCGGTTTGTGAAGAGCAATATTGTTGAAGCTCATATTTCTGATAATATTTACGGAAACATCTTCGAAGCATTATTGGGAGCCATTTATTTGGATAAAGGTTACAATACGTGCCAGAAGTTCATTTACAATAAGGTAATCGCTCCATACGTTGATATTCAGAAGCTCGAAGGGAAGATAACAAGTTATAAGGGCTTGATCATTGAGTGGTGCCAGAAGCAAAAGAAGAAGTACAAATTCGACACCTATGAAGACTCTGGTAACGAAACTGTAAAGCACTTTAGCGTTCGTGTGAGTATCGACGGAGAACAAGTGGCAAAAGGAAGAGCAACTTCCAAAAAGAAAGCCGAAGAACAGGCCTCTAGAAGAGTGTATTACGCACTTCAAAATCAAATTTCGTTAAGTTCCTAGCGATAACGATTTCGTGGAATTCCTAATTTGGGCCACAAACAATTAGTAAATTAGCAAAAATTTAGCGTCAATATTTTCATTATGCAAATGCACGCAATTGGTTTCGATGAATTTGATGAAGATGATTTTTTCTTGATTGGGATTCACACCACTCTCGAAGATTACAGACTTGCCTATTTGTTGAATGTAACGCTAAAGACCAACTTGAAAAAAGCTAATAATTATTTAATGTTGAATACCCGTAAAAAGAAGGCTTCTTTCTCTATTTTTACATACGAAAATCCGAAGTACGAAGATCAGTGGGATTTGATCTCAAATAGCTCAAAGACCGAGATTACGGACGAAGACAATCCATTATTAGTCAATACAGAAATCAAAACATTTCTTATACCAGAACAAAAGAAAATCGATTATTTTATCAAAATCACCGGAAATGTGACGTTAGATTACGTGAAAAGAACGGCGAAAAAGATTCAATCAATCGAACAAATCATCACCTCATATTTTATAGATAATAAGACATTAAAATCTAAAGAATATCTAATTTTTTAGTTATGCCACATAGAAAAAAGACCAAAATTGTAGCCACATTAGGACCTGCCATCAAGAATAAAGAAGACTTACAAGCTCTAGGAGAAGCAGGTGTAAATGTATTTAGGATAAACTTTTCACACGCAGATTATGACAACATCAAAGAGCGTGTTCGACAAATCCGAGAGATCAATGAAGAAACGGGAATGAACGTTGCCATCCTTGCGGATTTGCAAGGACCGAAATTGCGTGTTGGTGTGATGGAAGAAGGCGTTGTTTTAGAAAAAGACGACCTGTTTACCTTCACCACAGAAAAATGTACAGGTACTAAGGAAAAGGCCTTTATGACCTACCAACGTTTCCCAAAGGATGTAAAAGTTGGAGAACATATTTTAGTGGATGACGGGAAACTTCAGTTTGAGGTGGTATCCACAGATCATGACACCAATGTAGTTGTGAAGACCATCGTAGGCGGACCGTTAAAATCAAAGAAAGGAGTGAACCTGCCGAATACAAATATTTCTTTACCTGCACTTACAGAAAAGGATATGGGTGACGCGGTTTTCGCGATTCAACAAAATGTAGATTGGATTGCGCTTTCTTTCGTAAGAACACCTGAAGACTTACGAATGTTGAGAGATTTAATTGCTCAGCATTCAGACTACCGAATTCCAATCGTGGCGAAGATTGAAAAGCCAGAAGCGGTTGAAAATATTGATGCCTTAATTCCGTATTGTGACGGACTCATGGTGGCCCGTGGAGACTTGGGTGTTGAAATTCCAATGCAAGAGGTTCCATTGATTCAAAAGAAACTGGTAGGACGTGCAAAAAGAGCAAGAATTCCAGTAATTATTGCTACACAAATGATGGAGACCATGATTGAAAACTCAGTTCCAACGAGGGCAGAGGTAAACGACGTGGCCAACTCTATTATGGATGGTGCTGATGCTGTAATGCTTTCTGGAGAAACATCTGTAGGTAAACATCCACTTCGTGTGATTCAGAAAATGGTAGAGATTATTAAAAGCGTTGAGAATTCACCATTGATTTCAGTTTCTCAAAGACCGCCACATATCCGTACCAATCGATTTATCACAAAATCCATTTGTCATCACGCAGCCCAAATCGCCAATGATATTGATGCCGCGGCCATTTCAACATTGACAAATAGTGGATATACCGCTTTTCAGATTTCTTCATGGAGACCAAAGTCACACATTATGGCCTTTTCGTCGGAAAGAAGAATTTTGGGCAAACTAAACCTGTTATGGGGAGTAAAAGCCTACTATTATGACAAGAATTTAAGCACGGACGATACGATTGTTGACATCAATCAAATTGCCAAAGCCAAAGGATATGTGCGACCAGGAGATTTTATCATTAACCTAACTTCGATGCCAGTGGAAGAAAAAGGGATGGTAAATACCTTACGTATTTCCGAGATCAGCTAGTACGAGAACACGATATTTTAAAACACTATCTAAAGCATTTTGGATAGTGTTTTTTTATGCCCTTCATCGAACGAAACATCTTTCTAACTTCCTCGAAAATAAAATTTTACCATGATTTGTAAATCAAAACAAAATTTTAATAACTTTAATCACAACCAAAAATCAATCGATCATGGGAATTAAGAGTTTTATTGGAAAAAGAGATTCGTCACAAGTAAAAGTAGAAGCCAACATCTTGGTTTCAGACTATATGACTAAGAAATTGGTCACCTTCAAACCGGAAGATTCCCTAGACCATGTGATTAATGAATTGATCAAATATAAGATTTCAGGAGGCCCTGTAGTCAATGATAAAAACGAGTTAATCGGCATTATTTCAGAGACCGATTGCATTAAGCATATCTCAGAAAGCAAGTATTATAATTTGCCTTCCGATAGCGATAATACCGTCGGCAAAAAAATGATTACAGAGGTAGATACCATCGACAAAAACATGAACATTTTCGATGCTGCTTCAAAGTTTATCAACTCAAAGCGTCGACGCTTTCCTGTGGTTGAAAAAGGAAAATTAATAGGCCAAATTAGTCAGAAAGACGTTCTAAAGGCCGCCATGAAAATCAAAGGAAATAGCTGGAAATAAGGCTATTTAGTTGGTTGCAATGGCAATAACTCCTTTGCTATTCGGGATCTTTTCCCAAGCCGAATACAAGTCCGTTCGAACCCATTTGTAAACAAAACGATCTGGTCCAACACCTAGCATTGTTCCGTCTTTGGCAACGGCAATATCAATAACTTTTCCGCTATTCGGAATTTTTTTCCAAGAAGTCCCAACACGAACATAGAGGAATTTATCTCTTCCAATTCCAATAATGGTACCGTCGTCTTTTACAGTGATATCGGTAACTAGTCCGCTATTAGGCACTTTTTCCCAATAACTAGAGAGCGATGTTTGTTTCCAACGATACATAAACTCATCTTTTCCAACACCCATAATGCCACCTTGATTATCAACAGCTACAGAAATTACTTGACCACTATTCGGAACTTTTTTCCAATAGGAACCGTTTCTGGTATACAATTCCTTGTCTTTACCAATCCCTATGATTGTTCCGTCTTGCATGATTGCGATATCGATTACCAATCCGCTATTCGGAATGTAGCGCCATGCGTTGTTTTCCCAAACATAGAGTTCGTTATTTCCTCCAATTCCGTAAATGGTTCCACTTTGCTTATTGCTATTGGTATTTGACTCGTAATTTTGACCCAAAGCAATGGTGCTACAAAAGGCGATAGCAAAACAAGCTAGAAGTGATTTGAGGGTAGTAAAGTAGTGCGTTTTTGAAGTTTTCATTGGTATAGTTTTGTTATTTGGTTTTTAAATGTATTAAAAATAAATAGCCTCTCAAATTATCGAGACAAGAAAAAAAGAACTAACTGTCTTATTCTCTTTTAATTAATAAAAAGGTTTCGTTTTCTAGAGCCAAGTATCCTTGGTCATAAACATAGTAATAGGTATTTCCGGTTTTGGTGGTATAGATCGAGGTGAAGAACTGAAAATCAAAACCAAAATCGTATAATCTGGATCTAGAGACTTTGGTTTTTCCAGATTTGTTGAGTTCTGTTAGTATTTTGTAATTCTTGCGAAGACGATTGTTAATGTTGCGAATCAGGTTTTTGCTGTCCTTATTGATTCTATTGTTGTAGGAGTTACGGCAGTAGTCGGAACAAAATTTCTTATCGATTCTTCCTTTGACGGGCTCTCCACATTCCAAACATTTTCTTGATTCCATAGCGGTTTTATTGGGGAATATACAATTATTTATCCGATTACAAACGACTACAATCATTTACAACCGAAAGTAACCACTTTGTAACCGAATAAAACTTTCCTTGGTTTCCATCTTTGCAGTGTCAAACGAATTGACAACAAATCATTACTAATTTAAAACCTTATCTTATGAGTACGTTAAGAAACAAAGTTCAATTAATTGGAAATTTAGGAACCAATCCAGAAGTAATCACTTTAGAAAGTGGAAGGAAGTTAGCCAAGTTCTCTTTGGCTACAAATGAAATCTATAAAAACAACAAGGGCGAGAAAGTTACAGAGACACAGTGGCATAATATCGTTGCATGGAACAAAACGGCAGACATTATTGAAAAGTATGTTGAAAAAGGGTCAGAAGTTGCTGTAAATGGCAAATTGACTTCCAGAAGCTATGAAACCAAAGAAGGTGACAAGCGATACATTACTGAAGTGGTATGTAGCGAGCTATTGATGTTAGGAAAATAAGTTGTTCAAAGTTGCTATGAATAGGTGCCTCTTTAGGCACCTTTTTTTGTTTGCAGCCTGATTTGTTTTGGAGTTATTCCTTTCAAACTTTTAAAGGTTCGATTGAAGTAAATCACATTGTCAAAGCCAACTTTTAGCGCAATTTCATTAATGGGAAGCCTTGTGGTTATCAAATATTGACAGGCTGCCTCGACACGTGTTGCATTGAGAAAAGTAGTAAAGGTATTTCCGAGATTCTTTTTAAACCAGCGGCAGAAAGATGGTGGTGTCATATGCGCAATATCAGATACTTCCTCTAAGGAAATATTCCTTTGAAAGTTTTCCAAAATAAATCGAGAGACTCGATCGACGCGTTCCAATTGTCTTTGATTTTTGTTCGTGAATTGATATTCTTCGGTAGATAAAACTACATATTCTTCTTTGGTCAAAAGACTTAAGATGGATAGCAACTTTAATAGTTGAAGAGGTCCTTTTAAATAGGGTAATTCTTGTAGACTTTGTTTCACTGCGCTGCTCGGGGATGGAAAAAAAAGTCCGTTTTTTGATTTATTCAATAATTTAGTTACCTCAATGAATTCATTGTGTTTGATCAAGATCTCTTGAAGGAATTGAATGACAATTCCCTCTTGAAGTGGACTGCCTTGCTCTTTCATAGAAACCCAATGATGAGGTAAATTTTTTCCAATAAGGACCAAATCACCCTCCCGGTATTGTGAGATGTGATTTCCAACAAAACGAGTTCCTTCACCTTTGGTAATGTAGGTCAATTCGATTTCCGGATGGTAGTGCCAAAATGGATCGAAGGATGGTTTGGAAACCGTAAAGCATTGAAAGGATTGCTTTTCAATGGGTTTGGATATGACTTCTAATGTAGGCTTCACAAAACTAAATTAACATAAAAAGACTCAATAAATGAATATTAAGTTAAAATAAGTTTATAATGTGAAAATATGAGTTAAGTCTGTATTACATACTCCCCTTAATTTTGATTCCGACCAAAAGTGCAAAACCATGAATGAAATCTTAAACAAACCCTATTTCATCACAGAGGAACAAATTCAATTTTTTCAGGAAAACCGTTACATCAAGTTGAAGAACGTTCTCGACCAAGAAACCTTAGATTATTTTAATGTAGTCATTTCCAAAAAAGTAGCCGAACTCAATGAGGAAGAAACGCCTTTGGAAGAACGAACTACTTATGGAAAAGCATTTCTACAACTATTTAATTTATGGGAACAAGATGCAGATATTAAGGAACTGGTTTTTAGCAAACGCTTGGCTCAAATCGCGACGGACTTGATGCAGGTTGAAGGCGTTCGAATGTATCACGATCAGGCCTTATTCAAAGAAGCAGGGGGTGGTATTACTCCATGGCATGCCGACCAATATTATTGGCCTTTGGAGAATGATAAAACCATTACCGCTTGGATTCCATTACAAGAAACTCCTTTACAAATGGGTCCGCTCGAATTTAGTGCTGGGAGTCATCAAATTTTAGAAGGAAGAGATCTATCGATTAGTGATGAGAGTGAGGTCAAAATTCAAAAAAGATTAAAAGTCACCGATTATAAACATGTGATTGAACCCTTCGATGCTGGAGAAATTAGCTTTCACTCAGGTTGGGTTTTCCACAGAGCTGGAGCCAATCAAACCAACGAAACTAGAAAGGTAATGACCGTCATCTATATGGATAAAAATATGAGGTTGAAAAAACCTTCAAACCCAGGGCAGCAAAACGATTGGGAAACCTGGTGCCCAGGTGCCGAAATTGGTGAAGTAATTGACACCCACTTAAACCCTGTGTTGTTTTAAATTGATCTTATGAAGAAATTAGTAATTGTCTTTTCTGTGCTCACAGTAAGTCTTTCTTGTAAAAAAGAGAGCGGTTCTCAAGGCGAAAATTTTACGGACAACGTCAACAAAGTGGCCAATTCAATTATTGATGACAGCAGTCAACTTACCTTCTTTGACAAGTCCGAAAACCCGATTGAACACAAATTTGAAAACTTCCCGACTGGCAGTGTTCTTCCAAAAGGATGGATTTTGAACATGATGAAGCAGGATTTAGAAAAAGGAATGGTCGGTGCTTTAGAGCATTTGTATCCGGGTATAAAGTCCGACGATTTGTACAACTCCGCGAGACGTGGAGGTATGGAAGACATCCCTGAAATGGGTGATTTGGTATTGACTGGTGCCGCTTGGGAAAAGTCCATTATGTGGTGGAACGCTGAAACCATTGGCAATTGGTGGGACGGTTTTATACGTCATGCTTTTTTGACTCAGAACGATAGAGCCATCAAACAAAGCAGAGAGATCGTACTAAATCTGATGAACTCGCAAGATGAAGATGGATACATTGGAATTTATAAACCCAACTTGAGATACCAGCACGAGGGATCTAACGGCGAACTTTGGGCGCAAACAACGGCTTTTCGATCCATGCTTGCCTACTACGAATTTACCAACGACGCAAAGGTTCTAAAGTCGGTAGAAAGAGCCATGCAACTCACTATGAAAAAGTATGGTGAAGAAGGAAAGAACCCCTTCCATTTAAAGAACGCTTTCGGTGGTGTTACGCATGGACTCATGTTAACGGATGTTTGCGAAACCTTGCATCGAATTACCAAGAATCAGGCGTATCAAGATTATGCAACGTATTTGTACAAAGCCTTTTCGACCTATTCTATCAATCGATCGTTTAACGATTTACGATATCCGTACTTGAAGGAAAAAGATTCCTTGTTTGAAGGTCATGGGGTGCACACCTATGAGCATATTCGAACCATGGTCAATGCTTATTTCAATACAGGTTATCCTGAGTTGGAAAACGCTTACAACAATATGCTTTCCAAGTTAGAACCCTGTTTGTTGACGAGCGGAGCCGGTCATGCAGACGAGTGGATTTTAAAACTAAAAGCCGATCCTTCACACACCGCCTCTGAATATTGCAGCATGTTGGAGCTTCGAAATTCTTATGGAAGTTTGATTCAAAAGACGGGAGATGTGGCCTTTGCTGATGCAGCCGAAAAATTGACTTTCAATGCCATGCTTGGGGCACGAAATAAAGAAGGGACAGCAATTACATATAGTAAATTTGATAACGCTTATGTGATTGATGGCAAACATCATAAAGACGGTCATTCTAAGAATGAACCACGATACAAATATTCACCTACGCATTCTGAACCTGCCGTTTGTTGTGTGCCCAATTACGGAAGAAATTTGAGCTACTTTTTAGATCAGATGTGGATGAAGCATAAAGATGGGGTTGCCGCTTTGATGTTCGGCCCTTCCCAACTTAACACCAAAATCAATGGAGCCTCTATTAGGATAACTCAAGAAACTAACTATCCTTTTTCGGATGAGGTGACCTTCAAAATAAGTACAGATAGACCAGTGGAATTCACCTTTTTTCTTAGGAAACCCAATTGGTCCAGCGAAATTGATAGCAACCTCGAATTCACAAATCAACATCAAGGTTATCTTGCCATTCGAAAAGAATGGAGGAATGGTGATTCCTTTACAATTCAATTTAAAAACGATGTGATGATACATAAAGCATCGAACGAAGAATCCTTTGTACAACGAGGCCCTTTGGTTTATGCTTTTCCAATCGAGCATTCGGAAGAAGTTGTAAAAACTTATGACATAGAAGGATTCAAAGATTATCATTGCTTCCCGAAGAATCAGGATCATTTGGATTTAAAGTTGATTGACAATCCTCAATTTGAGTTGAAAAAGGGAGCAACTACGGATAATATTTATACCTCTGAGCTTGAATTATCAGCCAATTTCAGGAACTCTAAAACCAATAAAAAAGAAAAAATCAATCTAATTCCCATGGGAAAAACGGTGCTGCGTAGAGTTACCTTCCCGCAAAAATAATGACCTATGAAAAATGGAATGTATGGTTTATTGGCAGCTCTTTTGATCAGTTTATCGGCTTGTCAAAGCAATCATGTAGAGATAGCCAAGTTTGAGAAAATCAACTGGAACAATGAGGTGATTTACCAAGTGATGCCAAGAAGTTTTTACGACTCCAATGGTGATCTTCATGGCGACTTGAATGGTTTTGTTCAAAAACTAGATTACCTACAGGAGTTGGGAGTAACTACCATCTTATTCACGCCACTGTACGAATCCGATTTTTACCACAATTACTTTCCAACCAATTATAAAAATATCGATCCAGAATACGGAACCATGAATGACTACCTAAATTTTGTAAAAGAGGTTCACAAGCGTGGCATGAAGTTCCTGATGGATATGGAGACGCAATACGCCCAAAGTGGAAACATCTGGTTTGACGATAGTTATAAAAATCCAAAATCTGAATATGCTGATTTTATCTATTACAGTGATTCTTTAAATCAATATCCAGAGCAGATTTTTATGAAGCCCAACTCACCCTTGAAAGATTTCAATTTATGGCCGGGAAAGAAGCGAAATATTGTCTTACTCGATTTAAATCATCCACGTGTGAAAGACTATATGATGGATTTTTACACCTTTTGGGTGGACCCGAATAAGGACGGAAATTTTGATGATGGGGTAGACGGATTCAGAATTGATCACATCATGGATGATTTGGACTATAAAGGGATCTTCACAAACATGTATCAAGATTTCTGGAAACCCATTTTTGCCGAATGCAAAGCGATCAATCCGTCTATTTTTGTTCTAGGTGAGCAATCCAATTGGAATCACTATGGCGAAGAAATGGTTGCTAAAAGTGGCGCAGATGCTGCTTTCAGTTTTCCATTACGATTCGCTTTGGCCGGAGAGGAAGGGGTGCATGATATGTATTCCGACCCCAATGAAAAGGGCGTTACAATGACTCCCAGTAGAATTCACAAGGAAGTTCAAGAGGCCATGAAACGATTCAATGATACCATTTTCACGGTTAACTTTCTAGAAAATCACGATACAGACCGATGGGCTTCTGTGGTCAATAATAATCTTGGTCAAATGAGAATTGGTGCCGTATTGAATCTACTACTTCCAGGTGTTCCCTCTATTTATTACGGACAAGAATTAGGGTTGACTGGCGCCAAAGTTGAATATGGATCGGATGCCAATCACATTCCTGTGAGAGAAGCTTTTCCTTGGACCGCAACTATTTCAGATGCTGGAAATGCACTATGGTACAAAGAATCGGGTCCTTGGTGGGATAAATCCATTTGGAAGACAGATAAGATTGAGAAACTCAGTGTAACCAGTCAGCAAAAAGATGAGAAATCGCTGTGGAAACTCTATCAAGGTCTGATCAAATTAAGAAAAAGCAATGATGCATTTCGACTGGGATCCTACAAACCTATCCTTGAAGATGAAGACGGAATCTTAGCTTTTCAAAGGGAATTTGAAGGTAAAAAGATGACCGTTATTGTGAATTCTACCGATGAAACAAAGACTTTGAACTCCGTGAAATCAACAAAAATACTGATGAAAGAAGGCCTGACAAGAAATAAAGAAACAGACCAACTTGCGCCCTACGGATTCGTTATTTTGAAAGATTAAGCCTAAATTTAAAAGATCAAAAATTACCATCAATGCGAAACTTTCACCTCCTTACACTTTTAGTGATATCAAATTTTTTCATGGAATCCTGCCAAGAAAAGCAAGTGGATGAAACACCACCCAACATCTTGTTCATCATTACGGATGATCATGCTTATCAGGCGTTGAGTGCCTATGATGACAAACTCATTCAAACACCGCATATCGATCGGTTGGCAAATGAAGGAATGCTATTTCATAGAGCTTATGTGACGAATTCCATCTGTTCGCCAAGTAGGGCTGTGGCGCTTACTGGCAAGTTCTCGCATTTGAATAGCGTAAGGGATAATTTGGATGTTTTTGATACTCTTCAGGTCACCTTCCCAAAAATCCTTCAAAAAGAAGGGTACGAAACTGCCATTTATGGGAAGTGGCATTTAAAATCTAATCCCAAAGGATTTGATTACTGGGAGGTATTACCAGATCAAGGTCATTACTACCATCCTGAGTTAAAATCGGAAGAAGGATTGACCAAACACAAGGGTTATGTGACCGACATTATCACTCAAAGAGCCATTCACTATTTGGATTCGCTACGAGACAAATCCAAGCCGTTTATGCTCATGTACAATCACAAGGCACCACACAGACAATGGTGGCCTTCCATGCACGATTTGGAGGATTTCAAGTATAAGAAGATTCCGGTTCCAGAGACGCTTTTTGATGAATATCGTACGAAAAGTAGCGCCTCGCAAGAAGCCGAAATGCGCATCAAGGATCATATGGCATTGAGTGCGGACAATAAAATTGCACCTGAAATTCTAAAACGATTGAACTTCAAAGAATTCTTAGGTTGGTATGAAGGAGCCTATAAAGAAAGGTTCAATAGACTTACCAAAGAAGAACAAGAACAGTGGTTAAAGGTCTATGGCCCTATCAATGAAGATTTCGAAAAGAACACTCCCAAAGGCAAGGCTCTGACCCTTTGGAAGTATCAGCGATACATGGAAGATTATTTGGGAACCATTAAAAGTGTAGACCGAAATATTGGCGAGGTTCTAGATTATTTAGACAAGAACGGATTGTCTAGAAACACCATTGTGGTGTATACTTCCGATCAAGGATTTTACCTAGGAGAACACGGGTGGTTTGACAAACGATTTATGTATGAAGAATCCTTTAGAACTCCTCTTTTAATTCGCTATCCCAAGTTAATTAAACCTGGCTCAACCAATTATGATTTGGTACAAAATATAGACTTTGCTCCTACTGTTTTGGACCTAGCTGGTGCTGCAATTCCGAAGGAAATGCAGGGACTTTCTTTAAAGCCCATTTTTGAAAACAAGAAGAAGACTTGGCGAGACGCCTTGTATTATCATTATTATGAATACCCTGGTATTCACATGGTAAAACGCCATTACGGAATTCGAACAGACCGTTATAAATTGATACGTTTCTACTATGATATTGAGGCCTGGGAAATGTATGATTTGGAAAAAGACCCGCAAGAAATGTTCAATGTGTATAACAATCCCCAATACCGAGCGGCGAGGGAACGACTTCACAAAAGATTGGAAGAATTACGGGTACAATACCAGGACAATGATTCACTAAATCAGAACTTTATCAAAAGCGATTTGGAACGCATGAGAAGCCTAGGCTGGATAGATTAACATTAGATTAGCATCTCAAAAACTAAGGCACTTATATTTTTTGTAACTTTAGAAGGTTTCAAAAACTTATCAAATGCCAAACTACACAATCACTGTCAATAACGAATCACGAACAATAAATGTTGATTCAGATACGCCGTTATTATGGGTTTTACGAGATGAATTAAATCTTGTAGGAACTAAATTTGGATGTGGAATTGCTCAATGTGGAGCCTGCACGGTTCACATTGGAGGAGTGGCCATGCGAAGCTGTTCTTTACCGATTTCTTCCATTGAAGGTGAAAAAATAACTACCATCGAAGGACTTTCTGAGGATGGTTCTCATCCTGTTCAAGAGGCTTGGAAAGAGATTGATGTACCACAATGTGGTTATTGTCAATCGGGTCAAATGATGACCGCATCAGCTTTTTTGAAAGACAATCCGAATCCGACAGAGGAGGAAATTAGACAAGCCATGCACGGTAATATTTGCCGTTGTGCTTCTTACAATAGAATCGAAAAGGCCGTAAAGGTGGCTTCAGAAAAAATGACTTAATCCAAAATAAACCCAGAAAATGAGTACTCAAAATACAACGAATCTTAGTAGAAGAAACTTCATTAAGACATCTGCGCTTGCCAGTGGGGGTTTATTAATTGGTTTCAATTTATTTCAAGCATGCAAACCTGAGGCAAAAATGCCCGTGGATATTGCCTCTTTAAATTTTAATGATTTTAATGCCTTTATCAGAATTTCTGACGAAGGGTATGTAACCATATTTTCACCGAACCCAGAGATTGGGCAAGGTGTAAAGACATCAATGCCCATGATCATTGCCGAAGAACTGAATGTTTCTTGGGACATGGTGAATGTGACACAAGGAGCATTGGACACCAAAAACTTCCAGCGCCAAGTAGCAGGAGGTAGTCAGTCCATCCGATTTGGTTGGGATGCGCTTCGTAAAACAGGAGCAACTGCCAGGCAAATGCTCATCAATGCAGCGGCGGCAAAGTGGGGTGTAGACCCAGCAACCTGTACTGCAGAAAACGGAGTGATATCAAATGCCAATGGTGATAAGATTGGTTATGGTGAAGTTGTCAAAGAGGCAGCTGTTTTAGAAGTTCCGGAAGACATCACCCTAAAAGATCCAAAAGACTACAAAATCATTGGAACCGATGCCGTGAATGTAGACATTGATAAAATTGTAACTGGTAAACCGTTATTCGGATTGGATTACAAAGCAGAAGGTATGGTGTATGCTTCTGTTTTAAGACCACCATCTTTTGGTAAAAAATTAAAATCTTTCGATGCAACCAAGGCAAAACAAGTGAATGGTGTCATTGACGTAGTTCGAATTGGTGAGAAGTTAAAAGCTATTGAAAATCAAGCCAAAGGATTTACTAGAATTACAGACAAAGTTGCTGTAGTGGCGACCAGTACCTGGGCAGCTATGAAAGGGAAGAAAGCCCTCGAAGCTGTTTGGGAAGATGAAGCGCGATTGGAAAACACCGTTGATCACGATGTGGAGTTGTTCTCTATTTTAGACGGTAAAAAATTCGATACAAGGCGGGAAGATGGAAATGTTAAAAAAGCATTTGCTACGGCTGATAAGGTAATTGAAAGAACTTATGAGTCGCCATTCTTACCACACAATTGTATGGAGCCGATGAACTTTTATGCCGATGTAAAAGCAGATAAAATTCACCTAGTCGGACCTGTACAAACTCCGCAATGGGCGGCAGGAATGATTGCCGCAGCTTACAAAGTGAAGCCTGATCAAATCCATTTAGAAATGACCCGAATGGGAGGCGGATTCGGTAGACGTTTGTATGGGGATTTTGTGTTAGAAGCAGCCGAAATTTCCTATGCAGTTAAGAAACCGGTAAAAGTGGTTTTCTCAAGAGAAGATGATATGGCAGCAGGTACCTATAGACCTGCCATAAAATATAGAATCAAAGCCGCTTTGAAAGACGGAAAAGTAAACGGATATTATTTAAAAGAAGCTGCGATCAATGGAAATATGTACGGATTGATTCCAAACTTCTTCCCAGCAGGTTGTATTCCAAATTACAAGGTAGATACCGGAAACTATAAGAGTACCATGACAACGGGTGCTTGGAGAGCGCCGTACACCAATTTCTTGGCCTTTGCAGAACAAAGTTTCTTTAAAGAATTGGCCGATGAACTAGGTAGAGATCATCCAGAGTTAATTTTGGAGTTGTTGCAAAATGTAAAAGGGACCAAAGATAAGCGGATCCAGTATTCTGGTGAGCGAATGGAAGAAACCATCAACTTGGTGCTTTCGAAATCCAATTGGGGCAAAGCGCCTGAGGGAACTTTTCAAGGTTTTGCCGCTTATTATAGTCACAATACCCACGTAGCAGAAGTTGCGGAGGTAGTGATGGAAAAAGGAATGCCGAAAGTGAAAAAAGTGACCGTGGCGGTGGATTGCGGAATTGTAGTCAATCCGACCGGAGCCATCAATCAGATTCAAGGTGGAGCCATTGACGGTATCGGTCATGCCATGTACGGGAATTTGACCTTTAAGGAAGGAGTTCCACAAGCGCGTAACTTTGATAAATACCGTTTGATTCGTATGCAAGAAACACCTCAGGTAGATGTTCATTTTGTGAAGAACACAAAATCCCCAACTGGATTGGGCGAACCTGGACTTCCGCCAGCAGGAGGTGCCGTGGCCAATGCCATTGAAGCCGCTATGGGCAAACGCATTTACAAGCAGCCGTTTATCAGCGAGCTAAAACCAGAATCAAGTATTCTAGGATAAATTGATTAATTTTTGATACGATTCGTCCGTATCAACATCAAAATAGGAGGTTTCAGAAGCTATTTTTGAAACCTCTTTTTGGTACTTTTTCATCAAAGGTTTGGCTCCTTCATCCCCCGTTAAGCCTTCGAGTTCTGAAAAGTATTTGGAACCAATCATACAGGGCACACCATTAAAATCAGAATACTGGGTTACGGTAAGACCGTTGCCGTCTTCAAAACTTTGAATTAGTTTTTGGTAATGTTTCGTATCGATGTAAGGCAAATCGCTTAAGGAAACAATGACCCCATCGTAAGCCCCTTGTTTTTGTATTTCAGCAATACCGGCGCTCAAACTTGTACCCATACCTTTCTCCCAATCGTTATTTAAAACGGTAGTGACCTTCAACTTATGAACGGTTAATAAGATGTCATCTGCATAAGCTCCTAAGATCACGTAAACATCAACGGATTCAAGTTGCAATAGCTCTTGAATAGAGTGATTTAACAGTGTTGAGTTTTGGTAAGGAAGCAATTGTTTGGGTTTTCCCAATCGTTTGGAAGCTCCGGCTGCTAGTACTATTGCGGCATACTTTTTCATTATTCGTGGATGCCCGATTTTTTATCCTTAAGAGATATGGTTTCTTGATGCCGGGTTACCGATAGAATTTCACTCACGATGGAAAGCGCAATTTCTTGAGGTGTTTCAGCACCAATATTGATTCCGGCTGGACCATGAAGAATGTCGAAAAATTCATCTTTAATATCTTCGTATCGTTCTAGCAAATCGTTGATGAGTTTTTCCCGCCGCTTGCTAGGTCCTAACAATCCTATATAAGGTACTTTGATATTTCGAATGGCGGTTAGGTACTTTAGGTCTTTCACATAACTATGCGTCATTAAGACGACCGCTGTTTGCTGATCAAAGGCGAAATCACCAAATTCATTTTCATCAATCCCATAATAATTAGTAGCTCCCGGAAAGTTTTCAATGGATTTGGGATCGTCGGGCGGAGCAATGATATCTACCTCCCAACACGTATTGGAAGCAAGTCGACACAACTCAACCGCATCGTGTTCAGAACCCACAATTTGCAGTTTGAATCCAGGTTTAATGTCTTGCTTGAATACCTCAAGGTCGTCCGTTTGATTGTCGTTTATAGAGTGATTTCCATCTGCGAAATGAAAGGTTGAGAATCCTTTTAATCGATTGACTTCCTCTTTGGAATAAGCTGATGAAATGGAAAAGGATTTTCTAGATTGACATTGTCTTTCGAATGCTTCAACGAATTCATCATTTAGTTTTAATGGCTCAATCAAAATATACAGGATTCCTTCACAACCCAATCGATATCGTCCATCATAAACCATTAGTTTGGATTGGCCCGTTTCAAAAACACTTTGAGCTTGACGAAATACTTCCTTTTCAACACAACCACCACTTACGGCGCCAATCATTTTGCCATTTTCCTGTAGAGACATGCGTACTCCCGGTCTTCTGTACGAAGATCCTTCTAAAGCGACTACTGAGGCCAAAACGGTTTGAATGCCCGCTTCTTGAGCTCTTTGGGCAGATCGAATAATGTTCTTTAATTCATGAAGCATAACGGAGGTTCAAATTACAAATTTTGCCTCGGATAGAATTTTAAATTAGGCTGAAATTCATGCAAGGTTTCAAATCATTCCCCATCATTTTAAGACCGATTGATAAATTCTTATATCTTTGAGTATGAGTTTCTTGAACCTCTTCGCCTTTCCCGATTTTAATATATATAGTACACCTTTGCTTGTTTTAGTGCTTCAAGGGATGGTTTTTGTGGTCTTATTACTCTTCAAATACTTTCAACATAGAAATCCATCTCATCTCATCCTATCCCTAATTTTGCTTTTGGTATGTTACCAACAAATCTGTTATACGGTGGGCTTTATGGGTTGGTACAATGAATTTAGAACCACCAAAATCAATTATTGGCTAATGCCTATTTCTCTGGCACTAGCACCCTTGATTTATTTCTATGTTAAGTCGGTTACCACTTCAAAATTTATCTTTCGAAAAAAGGATCTCTGGCATTTTGCCCTTGCCTTTCTTTTAATATCCTTTCGAGTTTTTATTTATACGTATGACTCCATGCAACCAGGCTTTGATGAAACCCAAAACGGAGTCTTAAAGTTAGCTGCGGATGAAGCTATTGTTCAACCTATATTGGTATTCCTTGATTTTGCGGTAACCTTGTTGTATTTGGCGTTTACCTTTCAATTGTTCTATAATTACCGCAGTAAAATCCAACAGTATTTTTCCAACACCTATAAGCTTGAGCTCAATTGGGTATTGAGTTTCCTGGTTTCTTTTGCCGTGTTGTTCTTGTATAGCACCATTCAAACCTTGATTAATGTGGCTATCACCGAATTGAGCTATGTTCAGCAATGGTGGTTAAATTTATTGATGGCGGTCATTACGCTTTACATCGGAATTCGAGGATATTTTACGAATACTACCAAGCTGAAAAAACTAAAGTTCAGTTTTACACCCAATCCATTGAGCATTCCACAGGAAGAAAAAAGCGTTCAAATAGCCGACACCGAAGTTAAAAAAGTCGCTGACTTTATGGAGGAAGAAAAGCCGTATTTGAATCCGGATCTCAATCTATCAGATTTGGCAGATGCTTTGGAAATGAATCGAGCACAACTTTCGCAAGTGATCAATTCTGGATTTCAAAAGAACTTCAACGACTTTGTGAATTCCTATCGGGTGGAAGCCATCAAAGAAAAATTAAATGCTGGTTCTCACGAGCAATTATCCTTGCTAGGTATCGCTTATGATTGTGGCTTTAATAGCAAGGCAACCTTCAATCGTGTATTCAAAAAACTGACACAAACTTCTCCTTCAGAGTACTTAAATACACTGTCAAACTAGTATTTCTACTTGTTGGTTCGAGTGAAATTTTGAAAAGTATTGTTAAAACTTTGTATCGAGAACCAATTTCGATTTTCCCACTAAATTCAATGGTTCCCGGTCAATTATAGATTGATTCGAGGTCAAATAAGACGTCTCAAATCGTATGTAAGACCTCCACATACGCTTTAAGTCGTCTGCAGAAGGAATCTCTTGCACCTTTGTACCATCAAATCGAAATAAAATTTTTTACTGATGAAAACCATATTGAAATTATCAAAATTCTTAATCACCCCAATCAATCAAAAACATTGGTTCGGAGATTTTCTGTTCGCGATTCCAAGAATTATATGCGGACTCTTATTAACCTTAAGTTTCGGATCCGACAAATTCGGCATGCCTTGGTCTTCCACTCCTAATTTAGGATTGTTTGAAGTGGCTGCTTGGTTTCCAAAAGACGTTGCCGAGTACGGAGGACTGTTTGCCTTGTTCCCTGTTTTTTTCGCCTGGATGGGAGCCTTTAGTGAAGCGGTAGGCGGATTGCTCTTAGTCTTAGGATTCAAAACTAGAATCGCATCCTTCCTCATCATGTGTACCATGCTTGTTGCCATCTTCATGCAGAAGTGGGGCGGAGGAATGTGGGGAATGCTTCCTGCCATGGGCTTTTTATGGGTATCTATGTTTACCATGTACTTGGGCTCAGGACGTTTCGGAATCGATAATTTAATTTCTAAAAAACTATAATATGAAAAATCTAACCTACCTCATTGTAGCCTTGACCGTTGTATTCATGTCGAGTTGCGTACAAGAAGAACATCAAAAAACCATCACCTTTTCTGTAGATATGCGAGGTGTTGAAAACCCTGGGAATGTCGGAATCCGTGGCGATTTTACAGATCAACGATGGAGAGAAACTGTGGCTATGACCGACGAAGATGGAGACAGTATTTACTCGGTAACCTTATCGCAAAAGACAGCCATTTATGGCATCGAATTCAAATTTGTGAACCAGGACGATCAATTTGAATTGAAGGATCAAAACAATAGAGAAATCATTTTTGAATACAAACCAGAAGTGATTGAATACATGGCAAAATTTAACAATAACAAAGACTTTAAAATCAATAGAAAATGAAAATCTTAAAAACACTTATCGTACTAATTTGTGCAACTCAATTGCTAAATGCACAAGTAAAAGGAAACAAGAACATCGTTACCAAGATGTTCGAAACCAAAGACCTCAGGGTTGTAAAAATTAACCTTTACGCGAAAATCATCATCGATCAATCTTTGGAAGAAGGAATGCAGATCACCATGGATAGCAACTTATTTGATAAGATTGATACCGAAACGGTAGACGGAACATTACACCTTGATCAATTGGAATGGGTACAGCCTTCTAGAGAGGTATTGATCACCATTGGAGCTCCAAATTTAAAGCGTATTGAAAAGGGAACCCACAAAACCTTGGAAGTAGTGAATGTCTCCACCGATCAATTGAATGTGATGGCATTTGTTGGTAAGGTGAATTTACAAGGTACCGCGAATCAATTGAATTTAGGCATCGAGAACGGAACAGTGGATGCTTCAAATTTAAAAGCTAAGAATGTTCGTGCGAATATTTGGGGATGGGGAAAGGCAACTGTTTTTGCAGAAAATGAAATCTATTCGATTGTGAAGAACGATGGAAAACTAGCCTTAGTAAATACGCCCAAATCGTTGAAAGGAGATACCAAGAAAGTATTGGCGAGGCAATCTAAAGTAGTCGAGCAACCGATAAACTGGATCAGCTTTAAAATCAAAAATAACTCTTGGAATCGCAATCAATTCTATGTAGTCGGACCAAAAGCAGATGGAAGTAAATTCAGTTATGGTTTTCCAATGATGCCTGGTAAAGTGAAGAAAGAGCGTTGGAGTGTGGGAACTAAAATCTACAAAGTCAATAAAATCGGATTTAGAAAACTTCTGGTCACCATTACATCAGAAGATCAAGGCAAAACAGTAAAATTGTTTTCCAAAGGATAATCAAAACCAAAAAGGCCGCTTCAACAAGCGGCCTTTTAATTTTGAAACTCTAACATTTCTTAAACATATCAACCTTTAGAATACCAATATCTTTGTGCTAAATAATTGAAAGAATGAATTTTAAAGTATTTGTAGTCTTAGTGATGGTGGCAGGAGCTTGTTTCGGACAAGAGAACTACATTCAGAAAACCGACTATTGGAAGCAGGGAAAAGCAGAAGTCAACGTATATGAATTATCACAAAACCGGTACAATGCCAATCACCCAGGGCAATTGGTAAGCGTTTTTGTAACGGAAGACTTTTTGACAGAAAAACAGGTAAAGAACGAATATTACAGGGACTCAAATAGCACTTGGACCCTGAAAAACATTCAGTTACGTAAGTTTACCACAGGTATTTATGACTACTCTCTGTTTACTTCCACCTTTACACCCATCAATCGAAATCAGTTTCCCAATTCACTGAAAGTGGCAGCAAGCTCACAAGAATGGTGCGGTACTATTTTTACCCAATTGAACTTCAAAAACGATAATTTCGATTACCAACAACGTTCTTACTTTGAAAAAGAAGGTGACGTAAATGCAGAAATACAAAAAGCAACCCTTGAAGACGAGTTGTTTACCATCCTAAGGATGAACCCAGCCTTTTTACCATTGGGTGATTTTGATGTAATTCCGGCGTTGAATTTTATGCAATTAAAGCATCTTTCCAATCGCAGTTTTAAGGCCATGGGAAAGGTGAATCCTTACAAAGGAGAAGAATTTTCTGGCGAAGATTTACAGATGTATCAAGTAAGTATTCCATCTTTAAAGAGGAAATTGGCCATTGTTTTTGAAAACAAAGCGCCGTTTAAAATCGTTGGATGGTTGGACTCTTTTCCATCTGCTTTTGATAAAAAGATAAGGACCACCAAAGCAACTTTAAAAAAGCAAATTATGACCGCTTATTGGGGTCAAAACGGATTGGAAGATCAGAAACTTCGGAAGGAATTGGGATTAAAACCCTAGTTCTTTTTAAAATTGATTTCTTTCTCTTCAAAGACAAACTCTCCTTTGGAAGTGATTCCTTCTATAAAAAGAACCAAATCTTCATTTTGTTTGTAGGTAAAGGCGATGTTCGCTTTTCCATCTTCGCTAATTGAATTAATGGGAAGCCAATCGACAACTCCATAATCTCTAAAAAAGGCCGATTTGTAATCTTGGTACTTTGGTACGTAGAACTTCTTAGCGGAACTAAAGGTTAATGGAAATTTGTATTTGGAAATGGTGGGTTTTCCTCTATTGCGATTCGCTCCTTTTTTGGTGTAGATACTAATGGTCATGGAGCTTTTGGAACTGATATTTTTTCCAGAATTAAAATAACCGATCTCTACATAATCCACATTATCCATCCAATATCGAAACAACTGATCGCGAGTAATTTCATTATCATCTAGAAAGAAAATAGGATAGGCATCTTGTCCGCCAGACATTCTTTGAAAGGTGTTGACTACTTCTATTTCCCCTTTGGTATAGTCTTCCCGAGCCCTCAAACCCGGTTTTTTGTTGAGGAAATCAACCAAGGTCAATCGTTCGTCCATTTCTTCGGTGAAATAAATGTTTCCAAAGGATTTTCGTTTGATTTTTTCTCGCCTTCGTTGCTCAACATTGGCGCGAATGTAGATCTCATCGAGCAATTCGCTTTTGTTTTGATTTTTAAACCAGTTGGCATCTGCAAACACTTCCAAGGCATAGTATTCGGCCTTTGGTTGCAGGGCGTAAGGAGTGTGATCAAAAACTGGGATGTCTTTCGGATAGAAGGCCAAGTCCAATTTGGTGGTTTTTAGATTTCCATTTCGATTGATTCTAGAGATGGATAATTTTTCTCCATCAATCGGGAAGTAGTTTTTTAATGAAAAGGCATTGTCTTTCTTTTCTAATGAAACAATTTGAGATTTTCTAGTCGATATGCCATGAATCACAAACTGTCGATCTTTTTCCTGTCGGGGAATGGCTACTTTAATAGCAATTCCGTTTTCAAACAAATACTTCTTATCATAATTGTAATTGAAAATAGTATCCCAATTATAGCTGCTCCATCCTTGGGTAATGAGCAAGTTGTCTAAATCGTATTTTACTTTTTTATCGATCTTTTGAAAGTAGTAACCGGCTTCTTCAATACTTCCTTTTACAAAGGGTTTGAGCAGCGATTGGGCAATGATGTTGTTGTTCTTCTGATAGGATTTGGTTCCTTTGGGAAGCACAGAAATGCTGAGGTTGGTGAAGTCCCTTTTCTGGTAGTTTTCAAACTCTAAATCCAGATTGATCATCGAATCTTTACGCTTTACTCCGCTTACTTTACTTTTCCAAATGTTCAAGTTGTTGTAATTGAAAAAAAGTCTTTCGGCAATGGGTTTATCATTCCCATCAAATAAGGTGAATACATTGATGCCAGTGCTCAATCCTGCAACCGGAATTTTTTTATTGACTACAGTTTGTGATCCGAAGGAAACGGGTATTACTTTTAAATCGGACCCATCATGAAAAGTGAGTTGAAAGGATTTGTTGGCTATGGTTTTTAAAGTTTCTTGATTGGTGGTTAAACTTACCATACAGTGCTTCCCAAATTCAGCAACCTTTAAAAGGATTCCCCTAGGTTCAATTTTTTCGCTAATGTTCCTTTGGATGATGGAATCTTGGTACTGAATACTTACCCGATAGTTTTCTCCAATTTTTGGAAGCAGCGAAAACCGACTGATTCCGAATTTATTTAGCTTAAACTCGCTGATTAATTCGTTGTTTTGATTGCGAATTTCACCTGCAAGATTCGGTACACCATAGTTTAAAGAATCCTTTACTACAACTCCGACTGCATTTCGAACTCCTTGCAAAAGATGGCCGCTTTCAGGAAGAAATTGAATGTCTAAAGATTTGCTTCGTTTGGTTCGTTCGATAAGCTCATTGGTAGCTCCGTCAATCACTTCAAAAGAGTCTGTAAAGATCTGATCAGGGAAATTCAACATCCAGTTGGTGTAAGCCTTAAAGGTGTACACTCCATCTTTGAAGTTCTCATCGATATTAAAGGTATTGTGAGCAACACCATTTTCCAAACGCAGTAATTTCTTTTTTACAATAGAATCGTTTTGATTGTAAATAAGGCAATAAAGGTTCTTGCTATAGTTGGAAAGCAACTTGGATTGCCTGTGAAATACATAGGCTGTGAATCCAATATCTTCACCCTTAATGAATTTGGTTTTGTTTAAATGTACGTAGACGTTTTCATGGTAGGTATCGGTATATTTTTTAAAGATAGAATCGATTCCGATTTCATTTTTTTGACTAAAAATAGATGATGATCCAACAGAGAGGAATAGGATCAAAAACAAAGAAAGAGATCTTGGGAGGTTGCTTTTCATAACAATTAAAGTAACTTCCACTAAGTTAAGCATTTAAGAGGGCAGCCAAAAGCGCTAAGGCAAAGATTAACAAGATTTTAAAAGAATATATCCTGCGCAAGACGAAAGGTATTCGCATGTGCCTCTACGATGATTTTGATGTCTTCAGAATAGCCACCACCCATACTGCACATTACGGGTATTTGGGCATCATAACAGCTTTGCAATACAAATCGATCGCGTTCTTTACAGCCTGCCAAACTCAGGGAAAGCTTACCCAATTTGTCCGATTCAACCACGTCAACCCCACAGAGGTAATAGATAAAATCAGGCTGTTGTTCTTTAATGAGTTTCGGTAGGGTGTTTTTTAGGATGGATAAGAACTCCTCGTCTCCAGTTTCATTTTCTAGGGGAATGTCTAAATCGCTTTGTTCTTTGTGAAAGGGATAATTGGTTCTTCCGTGCATGGAGAAGGTAAACACCTTGGGTTCCTCTTGAAAAATTTCTGCCGTTCCGTTGCCTTGATGTACATCCAAGTCAACAATGAGAATTTTAGACGCCAAACCGTGTTCTAGCAAGTATCTCGCTCCAATCGCCTGATCGTTCAGCATACAAAAGCCTTCTCCCCGGTCGGTAAAGGCGTGGTGGGTTCCTCCGGCAATGTTCATGGCTACACCGTTTTTTAGGGCATATTTACTCGCCTTAATGGTCCCGTCTGCAATGATCTGTTCACGTGCAATTAACTCTTCACTGAGGGGAAAACCAATTTTTCGCGCTTCTTTGTGAGAAAGGGTGATGTTGAGTAGATCCGAGACATATTCCGCGTCATGCACCATAAAGAAGTACTTGTTATTCGGAATCTCGGGTTCAAAGAAATTTTCAGGAGTACAAGTTCCTTCGTGAAGCAATTGCTGAGGAAGTAATTCGTACTTCTCCATGGGGAAGCGATGTCCCTTTGGTAATGGATGTTTGTAAATAGGATGGTACGCTATTTTTAACATGTTGCAAAAATAACGCCTTTTCAAGGTTGGTTAAAGAAAACTATTTCTTTTCTTTCTTGGCTTTGATTTCTTTGTCTAAGTCTTTAATTAACGACTCAATTTTTTGCATTTTGGCTCGCTGTGAATCGCGCTTTACCTTGGCTATGGAGTCATATTTTTGACGTTCTTTGGCGAGTTTCTCTTCAATCTCTTTGGCTTTTAGATCCTCCATCATTTTTTGTTGCCTTTTCACCATTTCCGGATCCGGTTTCTTTGGTGAAAACCGATTCATCTTACGTTCGGTTTTCAAATACACAACAAGGGCAAATAGGACTACAAATCCTACAATACCCGATATTCTTTTCAACTTTGGACTCATATTAATTTTTGGTTAGTTCTAACTCCAATTCTTCCAGTGTTTTCCCTTTGGTCTCCGGAACGATTTTAACCATTACCAAAAAACCTACAAAGGCAATGGCGCCGAACAAGAAGAAGGTCATGGCATTTCCTAAATTCGACAATTCCCAAGGGAAAATCAGTTGGATAATGGAGCTCACCAAAGAGTTGACAAAAGCAATCATTCCAATGGCCAGACCACGAATTTTAAGCGGATACAATTCCGATAGTAACACCCACATGACTGGACCTAAGGAAAAGGCAAAGCAAGCAATGAATCCTAGAATTCCGTAGAGTACCAAGTCGGCATTCATATTGGTGGCCGCTTCTAAAATTACTCCGTCATTCTTGCTGTAAATTTGGTTGCCAAGGATGGTTTTCAATTCGTTTTTGAATTCCACATCCGAAGTAAATTCACGATCGGCGATGGCGGTCAAATTATCCGCCTTTTCGAATTTAAAAGAGGCAATCTGATCGGTGTTTAATTGGTAAGTTGCATTGTGAAATCCGTAGGCACATAATAACAAGCTCACTGAAATTCCGAAGGTTCCCACCAACAATAAAATACGTCTTCCCAATCGATCGATGAGGTACATGGAAATGATGGTGAAAATTACAGTAATGGAACTCAATAGAATTCCGGATGAAAAAGCGGCATCCGTTCCGATTCCCGTTTGTTTAAAAATGGAAGTTGCGTAAAAATATACCGCATTGATACCTGTAATTTGTTGAAGAATCCCGATGACCAATCCGACAAAGAAAATGAATCGGATTCCTGGTTTTAATACATCCAGTAGGTTTCCTTTCGGTGCATTTGCATTCTCATTGCTATTCTTTTCAATGGCGAAAAATTCTTCTTCTGCTGTGGCTTCGCCATGGATTTTAACGAGTACCAATTTTGCTTCTTCAAATTTTTCTGCAAGGAACAACCATCGCGGACTGTTAGGTACAAAGAACAAGCATAAAAAATATAAAATAGCCGGTAAAAATTCCACCCCGAGCATCCAACGCCAAACATTTTCATCGGTTAGGAATCCCGCACCTGTATTGTATTTGTTGAAGAAGTAGTTGCTTAAAAAGGCAGCAAAAAATCCCAATACAATATTCAATTGCTGAATCGCAACGAGTTTACCGCGGTTTTCTGCAGTTGAAACTTCGGCAATATACATTGGGGCAATCACCAGTGCGGCACCGAATGCTAGGCCACCAATCATTCTGGCGATATACAGCATTTCATAGGAAGAAGCAATTGCCGACAAGAGTGCCGAAAGGGCATAGAGAAAGGCAACGATAAGTAGTATTTTCTTTCGTCCGAATTTGTCGCTCAACTTCCCTGAGAAAAGCATGGCAACCATGGCAGCGAAGGAAGGTGAACTCACCACCCAACCCGATTGAATATCATCCAAATTAAATTCGGGACCGGCATAGGACATGACTCCAGAAATGATCCCGGCATCAAATCCGAATAAAAATCCACCTAGAGAAACAACAAAAGAAATGAAGAGTATTTTTTTAGACATGGTCTAAATATACTAACTTATTTGTTGCCCGTTGGATACGTTTCTTTCTGGTTCAATAAATGATAATCCGCCTTCAGGCGTGTCTGCCATCAAGATCATTCCTTGACTTTCAACACCTCTAATTTTGCGCGGTGCAAGGTTGGTTAACACGGTTACTTGTTGTCCGATGACATCTTCTGGTGAAAAGCTTTCTGCAATTCCAGAAACGATGGTACGAACCTCCGAACCAATATCTACACGAAGTTGAAGTAATTTCTTGGTTTTCGGTACTTTTTGCGCTTCTAAAATGGTGCCTACGCGAATGTCCAATTTGGTAAAATCGTCAAACTCAATGGTGTCTTTTTGGGGTTCAACCTTTTTGTTGGCCAACTCATTGGTTTTCTTGGTATCCTCGAGTTTTTGAAGTTGTGCTTCAATGACTTTGTCTTCAATTTTTGAGAATAACAACTCCGATTTTCCAATCTGATGACTTGGTTGAATCAATACGTCCTTCTCAGAAACATCCGACCAGCAGATTCCTTTTTCCTTCTTGCAGAACAATACATTGAGCATGTTCTTTAATTTCTGCGAGGTAAATGGTAGGAAAGGCTCTGAAACAACCGCCAAACCAGCAGTAATTTGAAGTGCTACATACATGATGGTTTTTACACGCTCTTCATCCGTCTTAATTTTCTTCCAAGGCTCTTCATCGGCCAAATATTTATTCCCCAAACGAGCCAAATTCATCAATTCTTGCAAGGCTTCTCTGAAACGGTAACGCTCAATGGATTTCCCAATGATGTCTGGAAAATCTCTTAGAGCCGCCAAAGTATCTTCGTCTACTTCTGTGAAATCGCCTGGAGATGGAACAATGCCATCAAAATACTTGTGGGTTAAAACTACCACACGATTGATAAAGTTTCCGAAGATGGCAACCAATTCGTTGTTGTTTCGAGCTTGAAAGTCCTTCCAAGTAAAGTCGTTGTCCTTGGTTTCAGGAGCATTGGCAGTAAGTGTATAACGCAATACATCTTGCTGATTCGGAAAATCTTCTAAGTACTCATGCAACCAAACTGCCCAGTTCTTTGAAGTCGACAATTTGTTTCCTTCTAAATTCAAAAACTCATTCGCAGGAACATTTTCTGGTAAGATGTAATCTCCATGCGCTTTTAACATGGATGGAAAAATGATGCAGTGAAATACAATGTTATCTTTTCCAATAAAGTGCACCAGTTTGGTGTCTTCTGCTTTCCAATAGTCTTCCCAATTTTTATTATTGAGGAGGGCCCACTCTTTAGTGGATGAGATGTATCCTATTGGTGCATCAAACCAAACATAAAGTACTTTTCCTTCACCACCTTCCACAGGAACGGGAATTCCCCAATCTAAATCGCGGGTTACCGCACGCGGACGCAATCCATCATCAATCCATGATTTACATTGTCCGTATACATTGGGTTTCCAGTCATTTTTATGACCTTCAAGAATCCATTTTCTTAGGAAGTCTTCGTGTTTATCTAAAGGTAAAAACCAGTGTTTTGTTTGTTTTAAGGTTGGTGTATTTCCTGTGATGGCCGACTTCGGATTGATCAAATCCGTTGCATTATGTGAAGTTCCGCAATTCTCACACTGATCACCATAACTTTCTTCGAATCCGCATTTGGGACAGGTTCCAATCACAAAACGATCTGCCAAAAACTGATTGGCTTCCTCGTCATACAATTGCTCTGAAGTCTCTTCTACAAATCCGCCATCATTATAAAGTTTTGTAAAAAACTCAGAAGCTGTTTCATGGTGAATCTTCGCCGAAGTACGCGAATAATTATCAAAGGAAATTCCGAAATCTGAGAACGATTGGGCAATAATGTTATGATACTTATCGATGATATCCTTCGGACTTACACCTTCCTTTTTGGCACGCATTGGAATGGCAACACCGTGCTCATCAGATCCGCAGATATAAGCCACATCTTTTCCGATGCCTCTTAAATATCGGGCATAGATATCGGCAGGAACATAAACTCCAGCCAAGTGGCCAATGTGAATGGGTCCGTTGGTGTAAGGCAAAGCTGCCGTAATCGTATATCTCTTAGGAGAATTCATGAATCTCAGATTTGCCACAAAAGTACAAAAAGCAATTTTTTAAATCTTCTGAAAATAAATACATTTACTTCACTGTTAATAGATATAGAATCCCATTGTTTTGAAGAAATCTTTTTATTTTTTCCTTTTCTTATTTTTCTGCAGATGGATTGGTTTTTCACAAGATCAATTGATCACACCACCGTATTTAAAAAGTGGGGATACCATTGCTATTTTGGCTCCGGCTGGAATTTTAAAAGGACGAACTGAAACCATTAATAAAGCCAAGCAACTGGCCGAAAGTTGGGGTCTGAAGGTTGTTTTAGGGAAGAATTTATTCAATCAAAACAATCATTTCGCTGGGACGGATACAGAACGTTGTCAGGATTTTCAGGAGGCCTTAGACAATCCGAATATCAAGGCGGTTTGGGCGGCGCGTGGCGGTTATGGATCCGTTCGATTGCTAGATAAGCTTGATTTCACCAAGTTCAAGACCCATCCGAAATGGGTAATTGGCTATTCGGACATCACGGCTTTTCACAACCATATTCACAATCTAGGTTTTGAAACCTTGCATGCCATGATGGCCACGAGTTTGGAAGAGAAACCGGAAGAGATCGTTCAAACCATTGCGAGCTTTAAAGAGGCTTTGTTCGGGAGCAAATTATCATACTCAGTAAAATCATCTTCATACAATCGTGAAGGCAAGGTGAAAGGTCAAGTGATTGGTGGAAATTTGGCCATCGTCACTTCCATGTTGGGCTCATCAAGTCAGTTAAATACAGCCAATAAAATATTGTTTTTAGAAGAAATTGGCGAGTACAAATATTCCATAGATCGCATGCTGCAAAGCTTGAAACGTGCCAATTATTTTGATCAAGTGAAGGCGGTCATCATTGGAGACATGAGCCTGATCAAAAAGAACACCACCAAATGGGGTTCTTCGATTGAGCAACTGATATTAGACGCTTTGCCTAAAGACATTCCGATTCTTTTCGATTTTCCAGCAGGTCACGAACCCGACAATCGCGCGATGATTTTTGGGAGAACAGTAAATCTGTCCATTTCAAAAGGAACCAATCCTTCGAAAATTGAGTTCGATGAATAGAACAGCGTCTTTCTAAAGAAAATCTGGAATCAAATTTCCTTCTTTGTAAAAGGGTTGAAACCGGGCAAATAGCTCTTCAGAGTACCAACCCAATTCGCGCGTTTTCTTCACCATTTCGGCATGTTTCGGATTTTGGTAAGCGTAATTCATCATAGATTCGGCGTCAGACCAAAGCGAATAAGTGGCTTGCATCAACAATGGAAATTCTCCAATTCCCTTGGAGAAAAGTAGTTCTTTATAGCCGTTCATCGATTTGGATACCGAGGGAACATAACGCCAAAATTTATAGGCCAATTTAGGCTTAATGGTGGCTCGCGTAATTACCGCAAGTGGTTTCGATTTGTCGAACTTTACACTGGCTTTAAATGGATTTTCTTTGCTCCATTCTCCATGGCTTTTGATGGTGTGCATTAGGACATTACTGAAGCTAGCGCACGTATTTTTGTATTCAGCAATAGTTTCTGAGGTCAAGAAATTCTTGGCTTCCTCTTCTGTATTAAAAACGGCTACAAATCCGAAGGTTGAAAAATCAGGTCTTATGGAGAATCCGTTGCCACTTCCTGTACCCAATGGTTTGAAGAAAGTAAGACCAGGTGTATTTTCAAAATTAATGGGTGGCCTACCCATTCTTCCCAATGCATTCCACTTGTTTTTCAATCCGGAATACTGATAAAATGCAATAAGGGTCGTTTGGGCCATGGTTTTATTTCATACGAAAAGCATGCTTGAGTTGGTTCAGACATGCTTTTAGTTGATTACTACAAAAATACGGATATTATGTCTTTATTTCTTCTAGGATTTCATTGGATAGTTCGTTGCCTTCATTATCAATGGTAATGAACCAAACATTGGTGCTACATTTTCGTGTAAGTACGTCTTTGGAGTTGCATTGTTGAATGGTTCCTTTGATGATGAATCCGCCTTCAACTTCCTCAGCGCTGTAACCATAGTCATTGTTGAATTTGCCATAAGTTTTTTGCCATAGCTGTTTTCCTTTCTTGTCTACCTTGATGACAAACATATCGTAATTTCCTACTCCGTAAGAACTGGTTGACCCGATGATTAAGTAACCATCTTCAGTTTCTAGTATTGAACTTGCTTTGTCGTAGCTGCTACCTCCATAGATTTTTGACCAGATTTCATTTCCATTAGGCAGGTTTTTGGTGAGTAAAATCTTTGAGCCTTTTCCTCTTTTTGCTCCAATCGTTGTCACTTGAATGGATCCTCCATGGGTTTCAATTTTCGGTTGAAACTTCAAATTGGTTTTCTTGGTAAATTTTGAATTCACAACTCTATTTGTGGTTAATAAGAAGCCTACCACTCGATCAAACTGATCTCGCTGAACTTTTAAAATATAATCAGAAATCAATAATTCGTTTCGATTGAGCGCCTCAACTTCATACTTTCTGCTTCTTTTAGGAAGACTTACCATGAGTTTATCGTCCTTGTCAAGTTTTAGGGTAAAGTCAATTTCCAATTCGGTGCTCGTGTATTTCCCTTCGTAACTTTCCAAGTCGTTTAAAGTTGCTTCTTCATAAGGGATTTTTTCATATTTACTAGTTTTTCCTGAAGGATAAAAGAGAATTACTGCATCCTTGTAAAACCCAAACCTAGTTTTTGAACTGTTGGTTTGCTTGTAGATATTGTTGCTTTCTTGAACCAGTTCAATGGGTCTGTTATTGGCATTTTTCCAGAGCAGTTTGTCGTCTTTCGCCTCAATTCGAATCAAATAATTTTTTGGAGATACATACTGACCAACTACTTGATTGAGTTCCGTCAATCCTGAATTTTCATTCATTTTAGCCGCATAGTTATCGCTGGTTTCTTTTTCTGATAGAAACACTTTTGCCACATCATCAGCAATGAAACCACTCCAAATTCGACTATTGTTGCTCATTACAAATACCGAAAGTTTTTCTTCTGGAAAGCGAACTGTTTGCGCATGATAAGAACCCGTGGCTCCCGAATGGTGGACGGCTGTACGATTCAATCGATCTTCTAGTTCGAGTCCGAATCCGTAGCTTTTTATTTCGCTATTGGCAATGGGTTTCTGACTGGTCATCAATAGTATATTGTTGTTGAAATCGGCATTTTGAATGGCCTGTTCGTAGATCATTTGATCTTTGATGGTGGTGAAGAGAAATCCGTCGCCATATAAATTGGTAATCATCGGATATTCTTGCCAAACGCCGTCGCCCCAATCAGAATATGGCTCCGCTTGATTCGGAATCACATACATGTAATCTTCCAAGAATTGAGTTTCCTTCATCCCCAAATTGGTAAAAAACTCCTTGGAATACGGATGGAATTTCTTCCCAGTTACTTTGGCAATAATCTTTGTCAAAAGAATGTAGCCCGAATTGCTATATAATTGTCGAGATCCTGGTGCAAAAGCCAAATCTTCTTGTTTTTGAATCAATTCAAAAGCGTCATCATTGTCAAGACCTTCGCGTCTCCACCACGGATTTTGTTGAATGCTCATCAAATCATAAACATCACGAATGCCGCTTGTATGGTTGATCAAATGCCTTACTAGAATCTTTTCTTTCACCTTTGGGTATAAACTTGGTAAATGCGTACGAATGTCATCATCGAGACTTAATTTCTCTTCCAATGACAACTGCAACACCATGAGTGCCGTGAACTGTTTGGCCACTGAGGCAATGTTTGATTTTGTATTGATTTTGGCAGGTACCTGATGTTGAAGATTGGCAAGGCCTCTGCTTTTTTGATAAATGATTTTTCCGTCCTTAACTACACCAATAAAAAGAGCAGGATCATCGGCATTTACTTTGGATTCTAAAATGGCATCTACTTTTTTGTTGTCTTCAGATTGACCAACCATTGACAAAGTAAAGAATGCGAGTACGAGGGTGAAAAGTGATTTCATGAGTTATTAATTTGATGACAAAAGTGTATCAATAACTCGTGCAAATCGCCCCAAATCTCGATTTGAGACCTTTTTAACAGGGCCTTAACTTGAGGTTATAGACTATCTACGTATTCTTTTGGTGACAATCCTGTGTTCTTTTTAAAAGCTCGGTTGAAGGTGGCTTTGCTATTGAATCCACAGTCATAAGCGAGTCCGAGTAAGGTGGACTGCCTATGTTCGTTGTTTTGAATTTTCTCTTTTAAGGCTTCAATGCGATGATGGTTGATAAAATCATTGAAGTTCATGTCGAATCCGGAGTTGACCACGGTAGAAATGGTTTTTGTAGTGACTTCCAGTTCTCTTGAAAGATCGGATAAAGTGAGCTTCGGATTTTCAAAAATCCGTTTGGTATGCATCAACTCTAAGATTTCATTTTTCCATTTTTCGATGTCTTTTTCTTCAGTGCTGGTTTCCGTCTCGTTTTGCTCAATTTCAACTTCTTTAAAGACATCTATTTCGGTATCATACATATCGGCCAAAGTAGAAACCCGAACCGCATTGGCATATCCGTTTATGGAGATGTAGTAAAAGACGAAGGAAAAGGAGATGTAATGCCAAAACTGTCCCCCAAATTCTTTCCAAACGTCATTGGTAAAAAAGAATACACCACGTAAAATCAAGATTATCAAAAAAGCAAACATGAAGTTTTGAATCCATTTGAATAATATCGACTCGGCAAAACTTACTTTGTCAAAAACCAATTTTTTGTAGTTTCCATAATAGCGAAGACTCATGATGAGATAGTAAACCATGGATATAAATCCGCATACTTGATACCAGGTCGATAAGTCTTTATCGCGTCCATCGGCATAGAAATAGTATTCATCCAACACCAATTTGTCGGTGACAAAAACGACCAAACTATACATCATGTAAAGTATTGCTGGAAGGAAGTGAATGAAGTCTTTCCTTTTCAATGTAAAATTGATATTCAGTAGGCTTTGGGTGTAAAAATAAATCACAGGACCAATCAACAACACCTGCATAAAGGGTACGAAGAATAAGATATCACGAGTGGTTCCGTTGGAATACCAACCTGCATAACCCAACATGTATGGCGCCAAATACATGGAATATAGAAACAGCAGCAAGCTCAGCCATCGATGTGATGCACGCTGTTGAATCATTCCTTTTCTTAGCAAGAGAACAGAAAACATCAATCCGTGTAAAAAGAAGATGAGCAACGGAGCACTTTTCCCGTTAAAGTAAAAGGTGAAATCCACTGATTGTTGATTGAGTATCAAAAATAGTATTTTATCCATACAAAGGTCTCTTTGCAGCCATTGATGTGGGATCTATTTGAATTTTAAAAGCATTCTGTATCTTAACCACAAAAATTGCTAACCATGAAATACCAAACTTATTATGGCATCTCATAATGAATTGGGTGCTTTGGGAGAAATCCTGGCACTAGAGTATCTGAGGGCCCATCAGTATCAAATTCTTGAGAAAAACTATCGTTATCAAAAGGCAGAAGTGGATCTTATTGCTTTTAAAGAAGGGACTTTGACAGCAATTGAAGTGAAAACAAGGACTAGTGATTTCTTTGGTGATCCGCAAGATTTTGTGAGTACTAAAAAGATAAAATTATTGGTTACTGCTATCGATCATTATGTTACGGAAAACGATTTGGATGTAGAGGTTCGCTTCGATATCATTGCCATCGTGAAAAATGAAATGGAAACTAAGATTGAACACCTAGAAAATGCCTTTCTTCACTATTAGTTGCCGTTCAAAAATGCTTTGACATCTTTGATTGCATCGGGTTTGGCAATAATGGTTTTGTTCTTATCCAAGATAAAATAACTTGGCGTAGCATTCACTTGATAGGTTCTTGCCGTTTTGTTTTGCCATTTGTTCAATCCTAAGACATGGTGCCAGCCCGATAGCGTCTTTGTATAAGATTCCCACCCGTAGCTGTCGTTTTCTAGAGCAAAAGCAATCACTTTGGTGTTGGGTTTGGACTGCATGAAACTGTATAACTCCGGAATTTCTCGCAAGCAGTGTGAACAAGTAGTGCTGTAAAAAACCAAGATATATTGTTGTCCGTCGTTCAGTTTGTGCAAGCTTTGAGGAGCCCCATTTTCTTGCCAAGCGAAGTTTGGAGCCTTTCGACCCACCTCACCGGCCATGGCAGAAACTTTTTCAACGATGTAGTTTTGATCTTGAAGGTTGGACGGTAATTTCTTGTAGAAATTATCCAACAAATAGTCCATTAAAAACACATTTTTGGAAGCTTGAAATTGATCTCCTAAAAACTCAATAATTTGCTTCTTATAGTCCAGATCTGTAATCTTATCCAACACCTCTTTGGTGGACTTTTTGTATAGTTCCCGCTGAATTTTAGGATCTTCAGAATAATTCAAATAGAAGATGTAATCTAAAATTCGGTCGGTAATGAATGACGAGTTGATAAGCGTTTGATCTGTAAAATCAATGGCATCAAAGAACGATTTTTTAATATGGCTCATGTAAGCATCCACCTCTTTGAAAATCGTATCGCTATTGTTTCGGACCGTTGCCTTGATGAACGGAGCGACGTACATGTTTTCGGTGGCCTTTACAAATACATTGTGGATGGAGTCCAGTTGCTTTTTGCTGGTTTGATAGGTCTTGCTAACATCAGCATTTGGATTTCGAATGGCCGCGACTTGCAAAGAATCTAAGGTTTGCTGATAGGGTGATATGCTGTTGATGTATTCTTTGTAATACTGATTTTCGGTAGACTCGGCAAACACCACCGTTTCGTTCGGATAATCGGGGTTAAATACAAAAGACACGTTCTCTTTGTTGAAGAAGAAGTCCACAAATGTGGCGCCTTCCAATCGATAAGTGGCTCTGTAGTACCCAGGTTCTGCACTTTCAGGCAGGGTAAAAGAAAAGGATCCTACGGCTTTCTTCTTATTGTTCACCGAAATTGAATCTACGGAAACACTCGTGTTGTTGACAAACACTTGTTTGGCTCCCTCAATCCGATATAAGATTACCCAATCGGATTCTAAAGCTGGACTCATTTTGCCTGATATCTTGTATTGTGCATGCGTTGCAAAGGAACACAGTAAAAAGAAAAAAAGAATTCGTTTCATAAAATAGATTCTATTCAGTGTTAGTCAAGAAGCGTACCAAATTAACCAATTCTGTTACAAATGGAGTATATTGTAGTACTAAATTTATGTTATGGATTTTAACCAAAAAGTGGTGTGGATAACTGGAGCTTCTTCAGGAATAGGAAAGGCATTGGCCTTTGAATTGAGTAAAAAAGGAGCAAAGTTGATTTTGTCGTCTCGGAAGCAAGCCGATTTGGAAGAAGTGAAAGCGGCATGCCAAAATCCTGAGGATACTAAAATTGTAACCCTAGACTTGGCCGATATTGATGCTCTTGAAGAAAAAACAAACTTGGCTTTAGAAGCTTTTGGTAAGGTCGACATTTTGGTAAATAATGGCGGAATAAGCCAACGTTCTTTGGCAGAAGATACAGCAATAAGCGTTGACAAGCGGATTATGGACATTAATTACCTGGGAACCGTAGCGTTGAGTAAACACTTATTGCCTCATTTTCAGCAAAGAAAACAAGGTCATTTTGTAGTAACTACGAGTATTGTTGGAAAAATTGGAACTCCTTTGCGTTCGAGTTATGCAGCAAGCAAACATGCACTCCACGGTTTCTTTGATAGTTTACGAGCGGAAGTTTTTAAAGACAATATCGATGTTACATTGATTTGCCCCGGGTTTGTAAAAACTAATATTTCACTAAATGCTTTAACTGGCGATGGCTCTCCACAGCAAAAAATGGATACGGCCACCAACAATGGTATTGAACCTGAACGATTTGCTCGTTTGATGGCAAAGGCCATTGCCCATAAAAAAGAAGAGGTGTATATCGCCGGTGCGAAGGAAAAATTAGGAGTCTACGTAAAACGTTTCTTCCCCAAGATACTGTCCGTCATGATTCGAAAATTAAGTGTTACCTAATTCTCAAAGAAATCCAAATTTTCAAAATAGTTGATGACTGCCTCTTTCATAAGAACGGTTTGTTCTCCTGGTTTTAAGTTCGGCAGTTCGTTCAACATTTTGTAGTGCGGCCATCCATCTTCATCAACATAGTCAAATTCATAGTAACCATAAGGTTCCAATAATTTACAGATGGCAATGTGCATGAGGTTTATCTTGTCATCCTTTTTAAATCGACGACCTAACTGACCCAATTCTTGTACGCCAATTAAGTAGATTACTCCGTCTAAATTTAAATCTTCAGCATCCGAAAATTCGTCACTAAGTTCTTCTATTATATAATCCCACTTTTCTTTGGCAGTCACATTCATGGTTTTAAGAGCAGCAAAGATACATTGTCGTTTTATAATTTAAAAAAAAGGTGTACGTTTGAACTCTATGTCACTTAACGCTTTCGATATCATTATTTTGATAATCCTTGGTTTTGCCGCCGTTCGAGGATTCATGAAAGGGCTCTTTGTAGAAGTGGCATCTATCGTTGCCTTGTTTGCTGGTGCCTATGCCGCCATTTACTACTCACACAACCTAGAATATTTTTTGCGAGAATCTATCTTCGATTGGGGAGATAAAACCTACCGAATCGTCGCCTTTATCGTCATCTTTATCTCTGTGGTTATTTTGGTAGTATTCTTAGGAAAAGTTTTGACCAAAATTGCGGATATCACGGCTTTGGGCTTGATGAATAAAATTTTAGGTGGTCTGTTTGCCGTTTTGAAATCGGCCTTGATTTTAAGTATTGTCTTTACCTTCTTTGGGCGCATCAATGACACCCTTCCATTTGTAAAAGATGAAACACTCGACAATTCGGTCTTTTACCATCCAATCAAAGAAATTGCTCCGGCCTTATTTCCGACCGTCATTCAAAAAGACAAAGACGGAAGAACCAAATTCGAGATTCCTGCCTGATAAAGAATACTCGAATCTGGTAAATCAATGCTATTCGTAAAAATGTACGACTCCGTCCTTGATGTCATACATGGCTCCTACAATTTTGATTTCTCCAGCATCTTCCATGTCCTGTAAAACCGGACTCTGCTTTCGAATGTTGTCCATGGTTAGGTAAACATTCTTTTTGGCTACATCGTTCACAAAATCAATGTTTTTAGAGTTTCGAAGACTTTCGTCTGATGGCTCGACAACAGCTTCTACCGCTGGTTTTATTTTCGAAAGTAGTGTTGTCAGGTTCCCCAACTTTGCGTCGTCACAAGCTCCTTTTACGGCTCCGCAGGAAGTGTGGCCCAATACGACAATTAGTTTTGTTCCGGCCAAACGACAGGCAAACTCCATACTTCCTAAGATGTCTTCGTTGACAAAGTTTCCGGCGATTCGTACGCTAAAAATATCTCCAATGCCCTGATCAAAAATCAGTTCGGATGATACTCTAGAGTCGATACAACTCAGTATGGTTGCAAAAGGGTATTGCCCTGTGCTTGTGTCTGCTACTTGTTCTAATAAATCTCTTGATGCTTTTAAATTGGCAACAAAACGTTGATTTCCTTCTTTCAATAATTCAACCGCTTTGTTCGGAGAAATTGCGTCTTGTGTTATTTTGGTATGTGCTTTCATGGCGATTGATTAAATGTTGTCTTTTGATCCTTTTTTGAAAAACTCAATGTAACTATCCGGGTTCTCGATGATCCCTTTTTCCGAGTACAATTTGATATGGATATTACGATCCTTTGCTTTGATACCGAAGTCTTCTAAAATTTCAATGATGTCATGGTCTAGGTATTTGGTCTTTCGAACATCTAATTCTAGATAGGAGTCATCAGGAAGGTTGTCCAATTCCTTTAAGATAGCACCCTTGTTAAAAAAGGTTACTTCTTCAGCCAAAGTCATTTTAATCTTACCGTCATCTACATCTTCACCCTCAATATGAAGGAAGTGTGAGTTTTGGAAACTCTTGATCAGAATGATCACAATACCAACAGCCAATCCAAGTCCGATTCCCTTTAAAAGGTCTAGGAAAACAATTCCGAGAACTGTAATGATGAAGGGTAAAAACTGATTCAATCCGTTTTGATAAATTCTCTTGAACAGGGTCGGATTCGCAAGTTTGTATCCCACAATAAGCAAGATGGATGCCAGTACTGAAAGCGGAATTTTATTCAATAATTTCGGAACCAAAATGATCGAAATCAATAGGAAGAATCCGTGAATAATAGCCGACATTTTGGTGCGTCCTCCAGATTGAATGTTGGCAGAACTTCTTACAATTACCTGGGTAATTGGCAATCCACCTATCATACCTGAAACGATGTTTCCTGTACCTTGGGCTAATAATTCACGATTGGTCGGAGTTACATTTTTATGTGGGTCTAACTTATCGGTAGCCTCCACACACAATAAGGTTTCTAAACTTGCTACCAAAGCAATGGTAAAGGCCACAATCCAGATTTCTGGAGAGGTAATCATTTCAAAATTTGGAAAGCTAAACTGCCCTAAGAAGGAATCAAAGCTATCCGGAACCGGAACGCTCACCAATTGCGATTGATCAATTCCCAAAGTTTCATTGCCTTGTGTTGCAATGAAGTAAATAATACCGATAATTACGGCAACAAGAGGTCCTTGAATTAGTTGGAAAATCTTTGCTTTTTTCACCAGATAGTTGCTCCATAATAACAAGATTCCTAACCCGATTACCCCAGTAATGGTAGAACCAATACTGATGTGATTAAACGCTTGAAAAAGCTCGCTAAAAGTGTTTTCTCCATCGATCTGCTGAAAGGCAAAATCACCTTCTGGATTCACGTCATATCCGAAGAAGTATGGAATCTGCTTCAAGAAAATGATGATACCAATACCTGTTAGCATTCCCTTGATTACGGAAGAGGGAAAATAGTAACCGATAATACCAGCTCTTAGTACGCCAAAAAGTAATTGGATAGCGCCACCTAAAACAACGGCAAGTAAAAAGTTTTCGAAACCACCTAGGCTTCCAATAGCGGTTAGAACGATGGCCGCAAGTCCGGCTGCAGGTCCACTAACCCCAATGTTAGATCCACTTAAGGCTCCAACTATAATACCTCCAACGATTCCTGCAATAAGACCAGAAAACAGAGGGGCTCCACTAGCCAGTGCAATACCCAAACAGAGAGGTAGTGCAACAAAAAATACGACGATACTAGCGGGTAAATCGTTTTTTAAATATGTAAACATAAAGAAGTTGTTATCATCCTACGGAGTAGGATTTTGATTGATTGAAATTGATTGATTTATTTGTTGATTGTGCCGAAAGTTAGGAAATGCGTTCGGGCGGTGGGGTGGCAAAATCTTCAATGTGATCAGCATACAAAAGAAGCTTGTTGCTGAAAGCTTTATCAGAGGTCTGAACTAAAAATAAAGGGTTCTTATTGATGTTGTGGTTTATTTTTACGTTTTCTTTGAGTTCTAATTTTTCTTCTGTTTCAGAATCTTCAATATCCAAATTCAACACAATAGCCGTATCGTCTAATAAATTAAAGGTATGCGAGATGGAGTGTATGCTTTTGATACAGATTAGTAGAAGCATCAAATGCTTCAAAAAAGAAAATCTCAAAAAAGACATGTTTCTTACAGTTCTTTAAGGTCATCTGCAATAATCCAACCTTGTTTACCGTCTGCGAGAATAATTTTCTTCCAATTATCTATGGCGTCAAGTACCATAACTTTTGTTCCTTCATGAATTTCAAAAACTTCTTCGGCATTTAGCGTCGGAGCGCTTCTAATTTCAGTTTTTTCAGCAAAAATTATAGCTGGTTTATTGTTTTTGGCGTATTGATATTGGTTGTAAGTTATAAAAAATGCCGAAATAAACAACAAAAAACAGCTTGCTGATAAGATAAAGAACAAACGCTTGGAATTGGAACGTTTTACCAAGTAGTAAAGTAAAAAGAACAAACACCCTAAAAAGGAGAATCCCACCAACAGAAAAGACCATTGGTTATAGGTAAGTAATTGTAGGTAATTTTTATTTATTTTTTGAAATAAGGTCTTGGGTAGCTCTTCAATGGTATCAATGGCCAAACGCTTGGCATATACCAAGTTATTTTTGACTTCCTGGTTGTCGGGATCCAATTGAAGTGCTTTTTCGTAATAATATACACTTGGACCAACTTTATTCAATTTGTAATAGGCATTTCCTAGGTTGAAGAACAGTTCTGCAGAGACCAAATCTTTTGCTTCAATTTGCTGATAGTATTCAATGGCTTCAACGTATTTACCATCTTTATAGGCAATATTTCCCTTGCCAAACAAATCATCTGGAGTTTGGGCGCTGATGAACTGCGACAGACAAACAAAAAATAAAATAACAAAACGCTTCATATTACAGTTGTTTATCCAATTGAATGATTACTTCTTTTGCTCTGTTGTATTCTTCCTTCATTTGCAAGTCCGTTGTCGGGGTATATCTTGCGAAATCTGCATTTTTAAGAACATCAATGAATTTCGATGAAACTTCTGAGGCAACACCTCGATCGCTTAACAAATCGGCAATTCTTTCCTTGCTAATATCGGCAGTTTCAATGCCTAATTTGGCTTTCAAATAATTGTGTAGTGCTCTCTGTAATGCTTCATAAAAAGCTTCTTTTTGACCAATGAGTTTGCTGGCTTCCGAAAGGTATTTTCTAGCTAATTTCTCCGCCTTTCTGAGTTTATTACCACGAACATCCTTGCGTCGTTTTTCCTGTTTGTTAGACAATATAATTCCTGTTGGAATTGCCAAATATGGAACCAATAATAGAATGTAATACAAGTTTGAACCGTAGAAATCCTCTTCTTTTGCAGGCTGGAATTCTGTCCGTGTAGCAATAAACTTGAAGTTTTTACTTGAAATTGATCCCGGATTTGTAATGTTCGGCACCTTTTTGACTTCCGGACTGTTAATGTTATTGTTTGGAGTGGTATTGTTGGAAGTAATATCTTTTCCATCAATCACGTCAACAAACAAATCTTGGCTCGTTAGCGTAAAATACTTTTCTTTCTTCGGATCAAAATAGGAGAAGGAAGCATTCGGAATTTTATACTTTCCTCGATACTGAGGGACAATTGTATAGGTTTCAGAAATATTTCCGGTCATGGAAGTTCCGGTAATTCGAACATTTTCTTTTCGATTAGGTTGGTATTTCTCCAACTCACTTGGGGTAACGATTTCAGGGATTTCAAAGAGTTTTAAATTTCCTTTCCCCGAAACAGTTACTTTCAAATCGAAAGACTCGTTGGCTCTTAGGATGTCTTTGCTCATCACCACGTTGAAATTGTAATCACCCACAGCACCGGTAAAGTTTTCTGGTTTGCCAATAAGCGGAAGTTCTTTCGGACGGATGATCTTGCGAGGCGAAGCAAATTCCTTACGCAAGTTCTTTGTGATCACATTTCCAAAGAAATCGGCACGACCTGTTGGAACTCCAATAACAATGTCCATTTTCATTGGATCAATCACTAAATTGCCCGTTTTGGTAGGAATTAATAAGGCCTTTTGCAATACAATGTATCGGTAATCTTCTCCGTTGTACTTGCCCATTTTAACTGGGTAGCCATTGATCTTTATTTCTTGATTCCAAAAACCGTTGTATTGAGGAGCTTCTGTGACCGAAGTATCAAAGACACTCACGTTTTCACTCACATACAAACGATATTCGACATAAACACCCTCACCAACATAGGGTCTTGACTTTGAGATTTCGGCTACCAAGTGAATGTTTTGTTGGGCAATGTAATTTGGATCGTTGGGATCTTTGGGTATATCTACGGCATCCACTACAATGACTTTCACCATCTTGGAATTGATGGTATCTCCATTAAATTGAATGGAAGCTGGACCGATGATGATTTCACCCTTTCTTTTTGGTTGCAGGATATAGGTATAGGATTGCGAGAATTTCACTTTCCCATTAATCCAAGACTGACTTACCGACTGACTAGGACCTGCTACAATGCGAAAATTCTTGAATTCTGGCGGTTCAAAATTATCAGCTCCTTGTTTGTTTACTGAAAATTCAATTCGAACACGCTGATTTAGGCCTAGTTTGTTCTTACTCACTTTTACAGATAGCTCAGGTTTCTGAGCCAATACGGTAGCACTAAGTAGAAGGCTAACAAATACAAATATGTTTCTAATTGTACTCATGTAAGGCACCTAATTTACCAATCTTTTTCTTGTTTGACTTTTCTTCCTTTGGCCTTTTTAGCATTCATTTTCTTTTGGGTTTTTTTCTCCTCATTGTTCAAGCTTTCTAATAGTTGCTTCATTTGTTGTGGAGACATTTTACCCTTTTGCTGTTTTGGCTTCTGTTTTTGCTTGTCCTTATTTTGCTTAGGATCTTGTTTTTTATCCTTATCGCTCTTGTCGTCTTTTTTGTCTTTGTTCTTGTCTTTATCCTTTCCTTTGTCGTCTTTTTTATCCTTGTTCTTGTCTTTGTTGTCCTTGTTATTCTTGTTGTTTTTGTCTTTGTTCTGCTGCTGCTTGTTCTGTTTGTCGAGCAGCTTTTGAGCTACCGCTAAATTATAACGGGTCTCATCATCATTCGGATTGTTACGCAAGGAATTTTTGTAGGCATTTACGGCACCTTGATAGTCTTTCATTTCCATCAAAGCGTTGCCTTTGTTATGATAGGCTTCTGCTTTGGTCGTTTTATCAGTGGCCGTTTTTGCTTTTAATTCAAACTGAGGGATTGCCTCTCGGTAATTTTTATTTTGATACAAGGCATTGCCTAAATTGTAAGCGGCTTTTCCATACTGACTGTTATTATTAAGTGCTTTTTGGTAAGCTACCGAGGCATCTGTATAGTTCTTTTTATTGTATAGTTCATTGCCTTGTCTGACAAACTTTCTCGCTTTGCGCTGTAGGCTTATCGAATCTTTTTGTGCGTAAACAGAGAAAGAAAGCAGGAACGTAAAAACGAATAGTGGAATCAATTTTAAGTTTTTCATATTCTTATTCTTTTTTTGCTTCGTTAAACAAATCAATTTTTTGCAACCATTTGGTGCGTTTGTTAAGCATAAACACATCAAATACTAAGAACAATAATCCCAAGCCAACAAACCATTGAAACTGGTCTTTGTAATCGGCAAATTGCTTGGTTTCAAATTCGCTTTTTTGTGCATTCGTAATAATTTCTTCAATGATTTTCACCGGGTTGTCTGTGCGGTTTCCATCAATGTATCGTCCGTTGGCAGCATCCGCAATTCCTTCCAATACTTCTGGTTTTCTTTTAGTGATAACCGTTTCTCCCTTTTTGTTTTTTTTATATCCAATCATGGAGCCATTCAAACGAATAGGAATGGGGCCTCCTTTTTCAGTTCCCACGCCAATCGTATACACTTTTACACCTTCGTTGGATAAGTTCAAGGCCATTTGTTTGGTTTCTTCTTGGTGGTCTTCACCATCCGAAATAATGATTAAAAACCGATTGGTTTGCTCGTCATTATTGTAATAGGTTTTGGCTAATTCCAAGGCTTCGTTAATGGCTGTACCTTGACTCGAAACAATGTCCGGATTCGCATTTTGCAAGAACATATTTGCTGCCGCATGATCGGTAGTAATCGGTAGTAAAGGATAAGAATTTCCTGCATAAATGATGACACCTACACGGTCTGAACCTAATTTGTCAATGATTTTTGAGATGATTTGTTTTGATTTTTCCAATCGATTTGGGGCAATATCCTCGGCCAGCATACTCTTTGATACATCGAGAGCAAAAACAATATCAACCCCTTCCCGTTTTACCGTTTTGAGTTTGGATCCCATTTTCGGGTTGACCAATGAAACGATTAAGAAGGATATTCCGATGAGGAAAACAATCAATTTAAAAGCACTTTTTGAAGCCGAGTAGCTTGGCGCCAATCGCTTTAACAAATCTGAATTTGAAAACAATTTTTGTTTGCGCTTTTTCCACCAAAACACCAACAGATGAATCACAATCATCACAGGGATGACTGCAAGCAGATAAAAGTACATCGGTTCTTCTATTTTATAAAGTTCAGACATTAGATAAAACTTTTAAATAGGGTGTTTCGTAATATAAATTCCAGTCCCAAAAAGGCCAATGCTAAGAAAATTAAAGGTCTAAAGTTTTCCGTATAGTTGTAATACTTGAACTCTTCGATCTTGGTTTTTTCAAGCTTGTCAATTTCGTCATAAATCTCTTTCAACTTGTTGTTGTCAGTAGCTCTAAAATATTCCCCTTCGGTCTCAGCCGCAATTTCTTTTAATAATTCTTCATCAATTTCTACCTGTTGCTTTCTAAAGTTCAATACGCCAGTTCTTGGATCTTTACTCCAAGGGAAATCTGCCATTCCGTTGGTTCCGATACCGATGGTATATACTTTAATTCCCAATCCTTTTGCCAATTCAGTAGCCGTTCTCGGATCAATATTTCCAGAGTTATTCACTCCGTCGGTTAACAAGATGATCACCTTACTTTTGGCCTTGCTATCTTTCAATCGGTTGACGGCGGATCCAAGTCCCATTCCGATGGCTGTTCCTCCTTCCAACTGTCCCCAGCGCAATTCGAAAATCGTTCGTTTTACGATGCTTTTGTCACTGGTAATTGGTGTTTGTGTGAAACTCTCTCCAGCATACACTACAATTCCGATTCGGTCATTAGGTCTTCGATCGATGAACTTGATTGCTACTTCTTTCAAGGCCTCCAATCGGTTTGGTTTTAAATCTCTTGCCAACATACTGGCCGAAACATCAATGGCCATCACAATATCAATTCCACGATTGGTCTTGGTTCGTTTGCTAACCGATACGTCGCGTGGCCTAGCCAAGGCAAGAATTACAAACCCGATAGCCAATATTCTCAAGACGTACAGCAAGGGCTTCAATCTTGAAATGAATGACTTTTTTACCAAGGATGCTTTGACCGCTGGCATCCGTAATGACGCCGCATCTTTGGATGACATAAAAAAATACCAAACTCCCATGATAGGGAGTAAAAGCAATAGCCAAAGAAACTCGGGATTTAGAAATTCAAAATTACTCCAGTTCATTGTTTTCAGGTTCGGCTTTTTTTACGTTTAGATTTTTAATGACCTCTTCGGCATCTTTTCGATCTTCTTCAATCTCTACCGCCAATGGTTTCGATTTCGCGAACTTCACAAGGTCGGCCTCTTGGAACAATTCTTTTAATTTTTGAATGGTTTCCGTTGAGGTTAATATGGTTTCAGCGTGATGAAAGTCTTTCAACATATCGATGATTTCATCCGATGTTTTTTCGAGTGCTTGAATTTGCAGTTCTTTTTCAATGTAAGTACGTACAATATCCGTGAGCTCTGAATAGTATTCTTTCACTTTGTTATTTTGCCACAACAGCTTGTCGTCCAACTCCTTCAAATGATGCATGGCTTCCTCAATAGGAGGTAATTTACGGTATACCGGTCCGTCTTCCGTTTCTGTTTTTTTCTTACGGAATACAAAGTAGTAAATCCAGAAACCGATAATCGCTAGGGCTAACAAACCTAAGTAGATGTATAATTTGAAATCATCGAACACATAAGGTTCGTCCTTGATTGCCTTGATCGGATATTTCTTTACTTGAGTGGTATCTACCTTCACCGTAGCCACATTTACCAAGATAGAATCGGTCAGAAAAGCCTGATTTCGAATAAAAATTTGTTGCTGTGGAATGTAGAAAGCCCCGCTGTCAAATCCGGTGATCACATACTTTCTGATCAGCATGTTGTTGATGGTATCTACTTTGGTTGAATCGACAATTTCAAGACCTGGATTCAATTCGAATTTCGGAAGAATGACATTTTCTGTTTCGCTAATCGTAAGTTTTGCATTGATTTGTTCACCGATTCGAATGGAACTGGTATTCAAATCAAGCTTCACCTTCGGATTCTGAGCAAATCCGAGGCTAGAGAAAAGGATGGTCGCAAAAATTAAAACACACTTTTTCATCACTCTTTATCTTCCTTTGTGTTTAAAATACCCCAATAGTTTCTTTACATAGCTCTCGTCAACTCGCGTATTGATCACCCCACATCCACTTCTTTTGAAGCTGGAATGGAATTCATCTACCAACTGTTTGGCGTTGGTGTAATAGTTAGATCTTACAGCCTTTGATGCTGTGTTGACCAAATGTACTTTTCCGCTTTCAGCATCCAGCATAGGCACCATGCCTAGATTCGGAATTTCTTCGTCGTATTTATCAAAAACTCGAATTCCAGTGATGTCGTGTTTGTTACCAACCACTTTTAAGGTTTGCTCATAATCACTATCCATAAAATCCGAAAGCATAAAAACAATGGCTTTCTTTTTCATGACGTTGGATAAAAATTTAAGCGAATGAGCGATATCTGTTTTGGTACTCTTAGGATGAAATTCGATTAATTCTCGAATGATTCGAAGTACGTGACTTCTTCCTTTTTTAGGCGGAATGAACAACTCGATTTCATCACTAAATAGAATCAATCCCACTTTGTCATTATTCTGAATGGCTGAAAAAGATAAAGTCGCGGCAATTTCCGTGATGGTATCTTTTTTGAATTGATGATGGGTTCCAAAATATTCAGATCCTGAAACATCTACCATGAGCATCATGGTCAATTCGCGCTCTTCTTCAAAAACCTTTACATAGGGCTCGTTATAACGTGCCGTTACGTTCCAGTCAATGGTTCTTACATCATCCCCAAATTGATATTTTCGTACTTCAGAGAAGGTCATACCTCTACCTTTGAAGGACGAGTGGTACTCACCTCCAAAAATATGATCAGACAAGCGTCTTGTCTTGATTTCAATCTTCCGTACTTTTTTTAATATCTCTTTGGTATTCATTTGTTGAGCTTAAGGCGATTCGCGGTTGGCTAGTTCTAAAATCCTAAGAGTTATTTCTATGGTACTTCTATTTCGTTAATGATGGAATTGATGATATCTACTGAAGATACATTCTCAGCTTCAGCTTCGTAGGTAATTCCGATTCTATGTTGAAGCACGTCTGTTACCACAGCTCTTACGTCTTCCGGAATTACATACCCTCTTCTTTTGATGAAGGCATAACACTTTGCTGCTTTTGCCAAGTTGATACTACCCCTTGGAGATGCTCCGAAGCTGATCAACCCTTTCAATTGAGAAAGGTTGTACTTTTCTGGGTAACGCGTGGCAAAAATGATATCGAGAATGTATTTTTCTATTTTTTCATCCATATAAACCTCATTTACCGCCTCACGAGCCGTGTTGATTTGGTCTAAGGAAATCACCGCGTTGATTTTTGAGAAACTTTTGTTCAAGTTATTTCTCATGATGGTTTGCTCATCACTCAAGCTTGGATAATCAATCACAACCTTCAACATGAAACGGTCTACCTGCGCTTCAGGCAACGGATAAGTTCCTTCTTGTTCAACTGGGTTTTGTGTCGCCAAAACTAAGAAAGGTTCATCTAACTTGAATGTTTCGTCGCCAATGGTAATTTGACGCTCTTGCATGGCCTCTAGCAATGCCGACTGTACTTTGGCTGGTGCTCTGTTGATCTCATCCGCAAGTACAAAGTTGGCGAAGATTGGTCCTTTTTTGATGGTAAAGTCGTTCTCCTTCACATTGTAAATCATCGTACCAATAACATCCGCAGGAAGTAAATCTGGTGTAAACTGAATACGACTAAAGCTACCATGAACTGCGTTCGATAAGGTATTAATCGCCAAGGTTTTTGCTAATCCAGGAACCCCTTCTAGAAGGATGTGGCCGTTACCTAACAACCCGATTAACAAGCTTTCTATCATTTTCTTTTGTCCGACAATGACTTTGTTCATTTCAAAAGTCAGAATGTCTACAAAAGCACTCTCTCTTTCAATTTTTTCGTTAATCGCTCTTACATCTACATTCATAGGTTAAATAATTGATTGTTAAAATTTTAAACAAAGCTACAATTTTAGCAAAATAAATTTGTTAAAGCAAGGTTAAACGTCATTCGTTTTTGCCAGTAATGACAAGGCTTTAATCAAATTTTAAGAGTTCGAATTTTCCATTATTTAGAACTCCGTATTGGTACTGGGTGATCCAGTCGCCAAGATTGAAATAAGTACTGTTTTCTGAAAGTGGAATTTCAAGGGGTAGATGTCTGTGTCCAAACACAAAATAATCGTAATGTTCAGTTTCCAATTTACGTTTGCTGTATTGCACCAACCATTCCTTATCATTACCTAAAAACTTGGCGTCTTCTTCGCCAGAAATGAGTTTGTTTTTTACGGAAAGATACTGGCCAAGTGAGACTCCTAGATCTGGGTGAAGCCATTTGAATAACCATTGAAACAGCGGAAAGGTAAAGACCTTTTTCATTCGTTTGTAGCCTTTGTCATCGGGCCCTAAACCATCACCATGACCGATGAATAGTTTTTTATTGTCAATTTGAAAAACCTCCGGATTGTGAAATACTTTCAAGTTAATTTCATTGGTCAGGTAGTCTTTCATCCATAAATCGTGATTGCCAACAAAGAAGTAAACCGGAATGCCACTATCGGTGATTTCAGCTAGTTTGCCGAGGACGCGAATGAATCCTTTTGGAACTACTTTTTTGTATTCAAACCAAAAATCAAACAAATCACCCAGCAAGAAAATTGCTTCGGCGTCGTCTTTTATTTGATCCAACCAGGCAACAAATTTTTTCTCACGAGGTAGACTTTTTTCTGGAGTTGGAGCTCCTAAATGCTGATCGGAAGCAAAGTAGATTCGTTTGTTTTCGGATGTTTTTAATTCAATCATCCCTGCAAAGAAACAGTATTCCTATTTAGAATCCAACTCAAGGACCTTTTGCAGCATTTTATCGTCTTGATGAATGATGCGGTAGAAACCAACGTCGCCAAAAAGCACATTGGCTATGGAAGCTTTCAAGTACTTTTTGATGTTGTACTGATTGCGAGTGCTAGGTCTTGCAATATCCTTTATGGATTGTAGGTAGGAGTCAAACACTTCTTCATCGGCATCAAATTCTGAAACGAAATTGTCGACATTCCATTTTTTCATTTGATTTCGATTGTTATCAACATAATTGAAGGCAAAATTATTGATGGAATTGAAGTAATAATTGGCCATGTAAGAAGTGGTGTCAATGGGTACAAACACATCAGGAATAATACCTCCACCGCCGTAAACCGTTTTGCCCTTTGGTGTTTTGTATTGTAAGGAATCAACAAAGGGGATGCTGTCTTTGTTCAGCAATTCACCACTTCGTAATCGCTCTTGGTAATCTTGGTAATATTCCTTTTTATCTCCTTTCGTGTAAGGTTTCTGAATGGATCTTCCTGTAGGCGTATAATACCTTGCTGTGGTCAATCGAACCGCAGAGCCATCACCCAAATCCATTTCAATTTGTACCAATCCTTTGCCGAATGAACGCCTACCAACAATGGTTCCTTTGTCGTTGTCTTGAAGTGCTCCAGCTACAATTTCAGAGGCCGAAGCTGAGTTTTCGTCGATTAAAACATAGACATCTCCGTTTTCAAAAAGGCCTTTATCCGTCGCATAGGATCTTTCGGTAAATCCTTTGTTGTTTTTGGTGTACACCATCAAGGTGCGATCTTTCAAAAATTCATCTAGCATATCGGTCGCCATGTCAATATATCCGCCTCCGTTTCCGCGTAAATCCAATACGAGGCTTTCCATGCCATTATTGATGAGGTTTCGCAAGGCTCTTCTAAATTCAGAATAGGTATTTCGAGCAAATCGGTCTACTTTGATATAGCCCAATTTGTCATTGATCATGTACGACAAATCAACACTTTTGATGTTCACCTTGTCTCTGGTTAGTTCTACTTGAAAAAGTGAATCGTTGGTTTTGCGATATACCTGAAGGTTCACCTTTGTGAATGGCTTCCCTTTTAGATATTTTGGGATGGCATTGCTGCTTAATCGTTTGCCGTGTAGCGTATCAGCATCAGCCATAAGGATCCGATCACCTGCTTTGATTCCCGCTTTGATACTAGGTCCGCCTTTGATGGGTTGAATCACCGTAATGCTATCGCGAATCATGCGGAATTGCACGCCGATTCCTACAAAATTTCCTTGGAGGTTTTCTTGAACCGCTTGTAAATTTTCTTTTGGAATGTACACGGAGTGTGGGTCTAATTTCCCTAAGATTTGCGCAATGGCACCATCGAGTAATTCGTCCGTATCTACTTTGTCTACGTAATCACGCTCGATAAAGTTGATGAGACGTTTGATTTTTTGCTCTTGCGAAGCTCTTTTTTTGAGCGATAATGGTTTACTGCTTACTCCCGAAAAAGAAAATCCGATCAGCAGTCCGATGACCATCGCAATGGCAAAATATATGGGGAAATTATTTTTATTCATAGGGCAAATACGTTAGTTCAACACCAGCTTTCTTCAAAAAATCCAAACCAGAAGTATCTTTGTATGCATTGGCATATACCACTCGTTTAATGCCAGATTGATGAATTAGTTTGCTACAATCTTTGCATGGCGATAAGGTAATATACAAGGTTGCTCCTTCGCACGATTGTGTCGAAGAAGCCACTTTTAAGATGGCATTTGCTTCAGCGTGCAATACTTCCCATTTGGTCACCCCATTTTCATCTTCACAACAATTATCAAAACCAGACGGCGTACCATTAAATCCGTCTGAAATGATCATGCGACCTTTTACAATTAAAGCACCAACCTGCTTGCGCTGGCAATGGGATAATTTACCCCATTCGTAAGCCATTTTTAAGTAGGCACGGTCATATTTTAATTGCTTTTCAGTGGTCATTTAGCGAATGTAAAAAGTTTTACCCTATTCGGAGTTAATTTTTTACCAAAATACCCGTTCCATCATCATCTGAATGGCAAATCCGATTACAATCGAGGAAGTGACAATCACCCAATCGCGGTTGCCCACTCGAGCAAATGTTTTTAACAGATACCCCAACAAAAGAATTGAGATCACAATGATGATTTGCGCTAACTCGATGCCTAAGGCAAATTCGATCAAGGGCATGAGTTTGTCTTCCTCTTGACCAATCATGAGTCGGAAGTAATTCGAGAATCCGAGACCGTGAATCAGTCCGAACAAACCGGAGAATAACAGGTTCACCTTGTTTGATTTTTCGGCAATTTCTTTGGTATTGATAACATTCACAACCGCGGTGATAAATATGGTCAAGGGAATTAAAAACTCTACCACATCAACGGGAACTTTCACTATAGAGTAGGCCGATAAGGCTAAGGTTAGTGAATGTCCGATGGTGAAGAAGGTCACCAACCAAAGTACTTTTTTCCATTCAGTTTCTTTGAACACAACAGCCAATACAATCAAAAACAGAATATGGTCGTAGGCTGAGAAATCCAACACGTGGTTAAGACCCATCTTAAAGTACAAGATAAAATCATCCATAAGAGCAAAAAGGTATTTGTAAGATTATCGACGTCAAAACAACGACTAATTTTTAAGTTTTAGCGTTAAGGATTGTTTAATTTTCAATAACCTAATAATTCAATGAATTAGTGATTTAATGATGATTGAGTTCTACAAGATACATCCTTCGACAGGCTCAGGATGACGAACATTACAAATTATGAATAACTTACTCATTGATGACCTTCTGTCACATCGAGTTATTTTTATGACTCAAGGAAGAAAAATTGTATCGAGATGCAATTCGTTCTCGATACACTTTGGACCGCTCGAAAGCACTCGAACTGACAAATAGAGATTAAATTGTTTTTGCCAGCTAGTGGAGAGATTATTTTTAACAAAAAACCGTATTTTTAGAAAACACTAACCAAAGCATATGAAAAACGAAGAAAAGTCTGCAGAAAGATTGCGAGGAGAGATTAAGGTAATCAGATTCATTACCATCCTACTGGTGGTTGTTTTATTGGCGCTAGCCATTACCTGTATTGTGGGTATTCTTACCAAGGAAGAGAATAAGACGGCAACGGTTTTATTGGTTGTTCCTCTAGCGTTGTCTCCTATTATCTTTTTGAATTTGAACATTCTCAAGACTTTGAAGAAAGCCTTGGAAAAGAAAGAACAAGGTTGATTTAGAACTAAAATTTAAAGTCACTGGTGCAAAGGAAAAGTAACTTCAGGTATTCTTTTTTAATCCTCTTTTTGAGTTTTCAATTTCAACAAACCACTGGACAAATTGTGAAAGGTGCTGATGTGGGATGGTTGAGCTACTTTGAGGACAATTTGAATATTACCTATGTAAATGATCAAGGGCAAACCCAAGACGCACTGCAAATCTTGAAAGATCACGAAATGAGCGCCATTCGGTTGCGTGCCTTTGTAAATCCGACGCTCCAAAACATTGGGAATGTAACTACCCAAGATGTTGTTCAAACAGCAGTTCGTGCTAAGAATTTAGGGATGGATGTGATGATTACCATTCATTACTCCGATGTTTGGGCAGATCCGGGAAGTCAACACAAACCAGTGGCCTGGGAAAATTTATCCTTCAACGACTTGGCACAAGCGGTCTATGATTACACCTACGGATTGATGGACGCCCTTCTAAATGCTGGAGTCACACCGAAATGGGTACAGGTTGGAAACGAAACCAATCCAGGGTTTTTATGGGAGGATGGACGTTTGAGTTCCAATGATAATTTTGCCAACATGTCCAACTATGTGACCTTGTCCAACAAAGGATATGATGCCATCAAAGCAAGATCATCGTCCACGAAAGTTATTACGCATTTATCAAGCGGGAATAGTACTTCGTTCTACCAACAATTTTTTGATGCTTTTTATGCCGCTGGAGGGAAAAACGACATCATTGGTGCTTCTTTTTATCCACGTTGGAATGGATCCGATATACAAGCTGTAGAAGCTAATTTGAACAATTTGGTTACGCGTTACGATAAAGACGTCATGATTTGTGAGATTGGTCATTTGGAAGGCGAACGAGAGGTTACCTACAACCTGCTTGTGGATGCGATTGACGCGGTAGAGGCGATTCCGAATAACCGAGGATTGGGTGTTTTTTATTGGGAACCCATTTCACATACTTCTATCAATGGATACGAACAAGGATTGGCCGAGCCAATTGATGAGAAAGAATATCAATTTTCGTGGGCCTTAGACGGATTCCTGTCCAGTGCGCAAAATTGTACCGAAACTGCGTTTGTCTCAAGTGTGAAAGTGGATGATGGTAGTTGGGAAGAAATCACAGCGATTGTTGGATATTTAGGCGGAAAAGTTCAAATCAAGCCATCGGCTGGTATCGGCGGTACTTGGAAATGGAGAGGGCCGAACGGATTTCGATCTACCGATAGTGAAATTGAACTGACTGATCTTCAAGCTAGTGATGCGGGAACCTATAGAGTAACCTACACACCTACTTCTGGTTGTCCTGCTGATTTGGAATTTATCCTTCAAGTATTGCAAGCCGGACAAATCTTTGTAGACAATTCAGGATTTGAAGACGGCGTTGTGGCTCCCTGGGCAGGTGTTGGAAACTTTGGAGTGGATACCGATTTGATCAATTCTGGAACCTATTCGGGTTGGTTTGGTGGTGGTGTTTCTGAACTTAGTCAGACACTATCAGGTTTGAAACCGAATACTAGTTATCAATATGCTTGCTACATTCGAAATTGGTCTGGAGATAGTGGTGTCGTTACCGTAGGAGTAAAAGATTTTGGAGGCACGGAGGTTACAACTACAGTTGGTATGACGGGTAATAATGGTAATGATTTTGAGCTAGCCAAGGTAACTTTTACCACCGGGAATTCAGCAAACACTGCAGTGATTTATGCATCCACAACGAATAGCCAGACCTGGGGAAAAATTGATGATGCCTCTGTTTTTGAAACGGCAGCACTATCGGTGACGAGCAATACGATTGATGATGTGATTTCTTTTCAGATGTATCCGAATCCGGCTACGAATAAAATCACTATCATTCCTCCGGAACAGACAACAACATTTGGGCTTCAATTATTTACCATTCGGGGGAAGTCCGTTTTTAAAGGCAGCTATGATGTCAGCACTCAAAGAAAAATTACGATTTCTGTTGGTCAATTGGTCCCTGGGACTTACTTTGTAAAACTATCCGAAGCAAACTCCATTCCTAGGTATCAGAAACTCATCATTGACTAGGCTGAGTCCTAAAGACTCAATAGAACTGGTTAATTTTCTTTACTTTTATAAAAGTTCATCAATCATAAATATCCGAATACTTACCAATGGAAAGGAGTAAAACTAGAAAGTACTTATTGCCCGGACTCATTTTATCAGTAGTGTTGATATGGGCTTTATCCGCCGTGTTTACCATGATATTTCTTGATGAATGGTCCGATCGTGGAACCTTCGGGGATTTGTTCGGTGCTGTAAATGCGTTGTTCTCTGCTTTAGCCTTTGCCATATTGATTTACACCATCGTACTCCAACGGGAAGAAATCAAACAAAATCGCGAAGAGATTGTATTAAACCGAAAGGAGTTAGAAAAGAGCGGGAAACTACAACGCAAAGCGCAGGAGGTATTGATTGAACAAGTGCATCAAACCCATTTAAGTGCAAAAATGAACGCCATGCGGATTTTAGTCGATTACTATAACCATCAAATCAACAACCCAAAAAACTCGGATGAAATCATTGAAAAGGCACGATTGAAACGAAAGGAAATTATTATGCAAATCGATAGTCTGATTGACGGATTAAATGACTCACATGTCGAGTAAACCACTTGCCAAATAAAAAAGTGACTTTTTCATATTCATCCGCTATATTTACATTTTACTAATCCATAAATTCTTCCATGGCTCATTTAGAACAGTTGATAGTGCAATTACAACAAAAAGATGTCAATGCTTTTGAAAAGTTGCATCAAATGTATGCTGAGAATATTCGCGGTGCGATTAACGTAATTGTTCAAAATGAAGAAGTAGCCAAAGAAATTTGCCAAGATGTTTTTTTAATTGTTTGGCAGAAAGCAGAGACCTATAATGCCTCAAAGGGTCGATTTTTTACGTGGTTGCTTAATATCGCTCGGAACAAAGCCATTGATTTTACGAGGTCTAGGAATTATAAGGAACAAAAAAAGAACCAATCGCTAGATTTCTTCGTAAATATCTATGAAGAGTCAGAAGATCAGAATGCAAAGGAGCAAAAATACCGTGGCTTGAAACAAATGTTGCAATCACTAAAAAAGAAGTGCGTTGAACTTCTAGAAGCTTTGTATTTTAAGGGGTACACTCAGGTTGATGCATCTGAAATGCTTTCCATTCCTTTAGGAACGGTAAAGAGTAGAAATAGAAATTGTTTGAAGGAACTTAGAAAACATATGAATCATGGCGAATAAAGACTTAATCGAGTCAGGTGAGTTAGAGTTTTACGTTGCAGGTTTGCTTTCTGAGGACCGCATGCTCGAAATTTCAAAACTTGTTGGGCAAGATGAGAACGTTCGGAAGGAAGTAGAACAGATTGAAGCTGTGGTTATGCGATTGGCCAAAGAATCCAATAGCACAGATGATGAAGATTTTGTGGATCTTCTAAAGAAGATCGTTACTGATCGAGTACCCAAGGAAGGGAAGGTAATACCCTTAAAACAAGAAGATACATCTAAGAAAACAATTGATTTTAAAGCCTTATCTGGATGGGCGGCCGCCATTTTACTTTTAATTTTTGTGGGGCTTCAATTTCAAAATAATCAAACCTTGCAATCGGATCTGACGGCTAGCATGGAGGCCAAAGCCGAACTAGAATCGCGATTAGAAACACAGAACTTTTCTTTGACCCTCAAAGAGAATATGATCGCCTCGATAACTTCAGAAAATACTAAAGTGATTCAGCTTGCCGGACAAAAGATATCCCCTACATCCAACGTTAAAGTTTTTTGGGATACCGAAAATAATCGAGTAGTGCTCGACACCAAAAACTTACCAAAGGCTCCAGAAGGGATGGTTTATCAATTATGGTCATTAAAAATGACTCCCCTTACACCTACGAGTTTAGGTTTGTTAGAGGATAAAGAAAGTCAGCAGAACTTATTTTTATTGGATAACAAAAATCTTTCTGAAGGCTTTGGAATTACTCTAGAACCTGCAGGAGGTAGCAAAACACCTACGCTTGAAAAACTTTATGTGTTGGGTGTAGTAGCGTCTTAACATCTTTATTTTTAGTCTTTTATACTTTTAAAACACTTGTTTTTGAAAAAAAGTAAGATTTTTTTCAAAAAAAAATGAACCTTTTGAAAAGTGCTTCGTAGATAAGGTAAATAACAAATACATTATCTTATGAACTACTTAAAAATTAAATCACTAGTAATCCTTTTATCAATCTTTTTTCTAACCATCAGTTGTAATGATGATTCGGAAGGAACGATGCTACCCATGGAATCAAAAACTTATCAACTTTCGGAAGTTGGTAATTCAGGAGTTTCAGGAACTGCCAAATTCACAGATCGTTCAGATGGCAGTGTTTTAGTGGAACTAATGTTAATGGGTACCCCCCAAAACGGATCGCATCCTTCCCATATCCATTTCAATACCGCAGCTGAAGGTGGAGGTGTAGCTATAGGCTTAAATCCAGTAAACGGAGCAACTGGAAGAAGCGAAACCATAGTAAACCAGCTAGAAGATGGCACGCCAATTTCATATACTGATTTGTTAAACTTTGATGGCTATATCAATATCCATCTAAGTGCCAACGATCTAGCTACAGTTGTTGCTCAAGGAGACATCGGTCAGAATGAACTTACGGGAAATTCGAAGTCGTATGACTTAGGTGAAAAAGATGTGACAGGTATCTCCGGGATGGTTTTATTCGAAGAACGTAAAAACGGAGAGGCTCAAGCAACAATTATGTTAATGGGCACACCCAATGACGGAATGCACCCGGCACATATTCATGCGAATAGTGCATCAGAAGGTGGGCCCATTTTATACACTTTTGGTATGGTGAATGGAGCGACAGGAATGATTCGAACAAATATTTCAATGCTAGACGACAATACCCCTTTTGGTTATGCTGATATCTTGTTGGTAGATGCTTATATCAATGTGCATCTAAGTGTTAATGAATTGGCTACCATCGTAGCGCAAGGAGATATTGGTGCGAATGCTATGTAAAACCCCTAATAATAACATTTTGGTTGATTCATTTGAGTTAATTGTGTTAGGTAAGGCTGCTCGGAAGAGCAGTCTTTTTTTATGCCTTCAAATACTTGTTAATAAGCGGATAATCTTTTTTGAAGTACTCTTTTGGACTTTGCATGGTAAAGAAGTGAAAGTCTTTGGTAAAGTGGGATGAGTCGTAATAATTGTACTTGTACATCATTTCATAAAAGTCAATTTCTTCTTGTTGATACTGCGTTATCAAACTAATAAAGCGGTATTGTCGGATGTACCGGCCAATGGTAATACCTACGATCTTTTTGAATTGATAGTTTAAGGTTTTTGAAGTAATGGCAACTTTATCAGTGATGTCTTTTATATTAATCAAGCCTTTATTCTCATGAATGATACGGATGGCCTCATCAACATCTTTTGTTCGCTGATTGATCTTTAAGTCTAACTGCTCAATAGCCGTGTAAAACCGTTCTGAAAATAAAGAAGGATCGTTTTTTGATTCCTTAAATACTGGTGACACCGTCTCAAATAGCTTGGGACAATGTTCTTCCAGGGAAGCAAATCCGTTGTAGACGTAACTCATATCCTTGCCCGTTAGTTTGAACATCGTTGTTGGATGTAAGCAAACCCCAATTGTGAAGCTGGGTTCTAAAATTTCTACTTTAAAAGCACCATAATTTGGTCCTTGAATTTGAATTCCACGCAATTCAGTGAGTTCCTTACCACGCAACACTCGGTGTGGTGCCTTTGAAAAAAAGCGAAACATATGACTAATTCCTCTTTGGACAATCAAGGATTCATAAGGCAGGTCTTCTTTGGTGATTTCTAGCACGTAGGTATCTTCCACCAAAGGTGTTCTGGGAGCCATATCTAGAAATTCAAACCGCATAATGAAAGATATTAAAAAAATGATGAAGACCTGGCATTAGTCTTTCGCTATTCATTTTAAAATATTGGGAGGATTTAGTAGGCAAACTTAAATTGGAGGACAAATATTTTACCGATTCTTACCTAAATTCGAGGCAAGTCTGTTTCCATTCTTGCATCACTCGAAAACGAAGCTACAGATTTAAAAGCTATTTAAGTTGTAAATAATCGTTAAATCAGAACGTTCATGCAGCTATTAATAAGATGAAGAGTCTTTTGTCCAACTAAAAAGGGTCTTGCAAAAAGCAAAACCCTGTAGATTATTCGAAATATAAAGATCCCATCTCGAATTTAAGCACTCTAAAAGTACTGCACAAAAGTGATTTTTCTCTGTAAAAAAAGGACAAAAAATCAGAATCCATATATTTTTTAAGGACAACTTCCCCTTGGAACAATGAAATGATGCAGATTTTTCCAGAAGAGAAATGGCCATTTGAGAATTAACGGATGATTTATAGTATTTCTTTGGGCACGAATCTGCTAATAAACTCGAAGTCTCTGTTAAAATATTTGGAGGGATTCTGTAGGGTAAAGAATTTGAAATCTTTTACAAAATGAGATTGATCGTAGTAATTGAATTTGCCCATCAATTCGTTAAAGTCAATATCTTGCTCCTTACTATCAAAAATCAATCTAGAAAATCGATAGCGTCGAATATATTTGCCAACCGTCATCCCAGCCATTTTTTTAAAGTTGTAATTCAGACTCCTTCTAGAAAGATTTAATGATTTACAAATGGTATCAATGGAAATTATACCATTCGAGGAATGAATGATTTCGAGGGCTTTTTCTACGTCATTTGTTCGATTCTTGAAAGAAGATTTCAATTCAGAAATACGAGCATAGATTTGTTGGGAAAATGCCTGCTTATCTGATTGATGTTTTAAATATATGGGTTCAATAAATTTTGCGATTGTTGAATTATATTGATCTAATGGAACAAAAGAATTCAATAATTGGTGTGTTGATTTTCCTGTCAGCTTGTACAAAGTTGTGGGTGCTAAGGCAACTCCCATGATTGTTGTCGGCTGTTCAATAAACACTTTGAATCCACCATAATTTGGTCCTTGTACCACTAGGTTATTGATGTTTGTGATGGTATTGTCTCGAATTATATGAATGTCTTTTTCGGAATAAACATAATAGAAGTGTGAAATTCCTCGAGGTACCATAACCCATTCGAAGGGAAGGTCTTCTTTATCGAATTGGAATTTGTAAGAGAACTCAATTAAAGAACCTTGGGGATATGTTTCAATGATTTCAAATTTCACGGGAGTTACATAAAAATAAGGGTGACTCTCCTAAGATAAGAAGCATTCATGAAACGAGCAAATGGAGTTCTTGATGGGCTTCTTTCAAGTCTGTTGGTAAAAAGTAAAATGGGAATCAATTATTGATTGAAAAGGGGTAGACTATTTCTTTAAATAAGAGACCTCTTAAAAACGAGAAAGGATTGACTGAATGTCAACCCTTCCCATAGCTTATATTCAAGACTCTCTCCTTTCTTGAATAATCTACATAACGAATCTACTGATTTAAGGCGCATTAGGCTTGTAAAAAATCGTAAAATGCTATTGAGTATGCTTATTTAACTATTATTAACACTTATTTAAGAGGCAAAAAAAAGGGTCTTGCAAAAAGCAAAACCCTATAGATCATTCGAAATATAAAGATCCCATCTCGAATTTAAGCTGCTACAAACTTAAGGTTCAGGGGCTAAATATCATTGTAAAAAAACGACAAATTTTATTTAGAATAAATTTAAATATATTGTTTGATTAGCTGATGGTCTGCTTTGAAGAACTCAGAAAGGCTTTTCCCTGTGAAAAAATTTAGATCTTTTGCGAAATGTGATTTATCATAATAATTGTAGACATCAATCAATTGTTTGATTTCCATGGCTCCATTTTGATAGCTTCGGATGAGATTTACAAATCGACATTGACGAATGTACTGTCCAGGAGTAAGTCCAACAATTTTTTTAAAATTACTTTCCAAAGCCTTTTGACTGTAAGGAATTTCTTCCAACAACTCACTAACCTTTAACTTGCCCTGTTTGCTTTCTATTATTTCGATGGCCTTATCAATTCGTTTGGTATTGATATCAATAAAAAGTTCTTGACCATGAATGAATGGAATGATTCGATCATTGAATTCTTTTAAACTTTGGTTTTGACAATCGCTTACCTCATAACACTGATAAATGGGAATGATCTGGTCATAAAACTTCTGGTCTAACTCTTTCAGTGGAATAGCATTGTTTTTCAAGGCTAGCATATTACGTCCAAATAGCTTGTACCATGCTGTAGGTTGAAAGGTAATTCCAAAATTGCAACACGGAAGGTCAGCAAAAAGAGCATAATGACCAAAGAATTGACCAAACACTGTTGCTTCTAAATAATTGAAAATTTTGTCGTAATGACTGAGGCGAACTGCTGTTTTTGAACAGGTGTAATTCAGTACCATCTTGCCTACCAGTATAACAATATCATTATAAGGTAAATCTCCCTCCTCGATGGAGAAGTGGTAAGTGTCATGTATCAAGGTGTTGTCACCTTCATTTATTATGTGGAGGAATTTCATAATTGCTAATTGGCAAAATGAATCAATCACAATCACACTGCCAGTTAAATAGGCATTGACGAATCTTAAATCCTGGAAATATTAGGTTTAATGGGTATGGGTTTTAACCTTGACAGTATCTTAAATTCTTCTTGCATGATGGGATCTTTTCAGTTGAAAGATACGAAATTTTTAGTTCTCCATGTAAAATATAGCTTATTAGAACTGCTGAAAGGAGCGATAATCGCTTCTTATGATTATGAGAATAATTAGCATAACCTTAGGATTACCCTACCCTAACAATCAATAAGGAAGAAGTCATTTCTGTTATTAAATGATAAAGAAAACTTAAAATGTTTATTCTTTTTTTAAAATATTAAAACAAATTTTATATATTTGATATTCAATCGACGTTAAAAGATTGGTTTCTCTCTCCTAAAATTTTATTCTCTCCTAAAATTTTTCTCTCCTTAATCAATGTTATGAAAAAATAGAATGCTGTGTGCATTTGTGCCGTGAATTTGTTTTAATAACTACCAGAAAAAAAGAAAAAGAAAAAGAACTATATCCTTTGGTGTTGCTAGCCAAATTGTATTCAGTTCAAAACATTGTACGACAAGCTTAATCAACAATTGGGTTGACTATAAAGCTCTCTCCGTTGTTCTCCAATAACTATTTTGTTTTTTTAGAAATACCACCCCCAAAAATGCAAATAAAAGAGTTTATTGACTTAGGAAGACACATCTCTATTAATGGCCATAAGGTTTTTGTCATTGATACGGATGAACGAAATAATAAAACCAAGGAAACCTTTGTAATCATCAATGGATTTCCCACCTTAACTTACGACTTCCGAACTATTATAAAAGAACTCTCGGCACATTACCGAGTTGTTATCCACGACCATTTCGGATTTGGACTATCCGAACTTCCAGATACCTATTGTTTTTCACTTCTAGAACAGGCTGATGTTTGTATTAAGGTGTGGAACCATCTTCGATTGAAAGAATTTACCATTTTGGGAGATAATTACGGCACCCATGTAGCCAAAGAAATTCTCTATCGCTACAATGCCAAATTGCTTCCTTTCCGAATCAACAAGTTGATTTTAACCAAAAACAGCCGAAAAATCAATCATTTGAATTTGTTGAACATCAACAAACTGCTAGAAAATCCGAATTTGTCAAAATACAGAGAACAGTTGGTAGAGCACCATAACAAAGGGCTCTTTGACAATTTTGAGATGAACCAGCAGCGACACGATTTTCAATCTCAGAAAGTACAGCGTATTTGGGAAAAGTTCAATGAATTACAAGGCCAAAAAGAGATTTTGGTGCTGTCTAATTTCCTTGAAGAATCGTATCTCTATTGGCATCGTTGGAATAGAGCCTTAAAAGATTCTCAAATTCCAGTGAAAATCTTTTGGAGACGTGACGATGTTGGTTTAAAAGAAATCGCTATTGCCCTCGCTTCTCACCAACCAAAAAATGTACAATTCATTGAAAATGAAAAGTGTTTTGTGATTGAAGAAAATCCGACTGATTGGTTGAAAATGGTAATGAAAACTGTGAACAAGAATTTTTACAACGCTTTAAAATATAAATATCAGGTAATATAAATTGGCTATGAAACAAACATTGGAAAACTGGAAAATGGAGCATAATTACCTCAAGGTTTATGAGGAGGTGATTTCCTTTATTGATACAGAGGAAGGGGATAAAAACTTGTTGTTCCTTCATGACTTTGGAACAAATTCGTACTCTTATCATCATCAGATCAATGAGTTAAAAGAAGAGTATCGAGTAATCGCTCCAGATTTTATTGGCTTTGGACTTAGTGATAAACCACGAAGTTATTACTACTCCATTTTTGATCAAGCTCAGGTGATTATTCATTTGTTGCGAAATTTAGAAGTGACAGATTTTGCTGTGGTTTGCCAAGGATATGGGGCGGCAATATTCGCAGAAATTCTTTCTCAAATTGAAGCAGGACGACTCAGCTTCAGAGTTCGAAACATCATCCTCTTAAATGGAAGCATGACCTTAGAACTAGTTTCTGGAAAAAGCCCGAAAGACTTGATTAGCAATAAGGTGAATTCTGGATTTTCGAAAATCAGTTATTCCTATGCGCTTTTCAAAAAGTACTTCGGAATGTCATTGGCTGATTCCAAATCGCTTTCAGATACAGACTATAGTCTTTTTTGGAACTTGCTGTCTGAAAGAAAAGGGCAAAAGTTCATTCAATTCATCGATTACTGCATTGTAGAACGTAAGCAATTTGCAAAAAGATGGCTGAAGGCCTTTATCAACGCTACTTGTTCCATTGACTTGGTATGGGGAGAAAATGATCCACTCAGTCCCTTATATTATGCCGAAAAATTACACCAATTAATAGAAGGTTCGAACCTTCATACTGTTGAAAGCTGTGGACATTTTCCAAGCTTAGAAACACCAAACACACTTACTCAAAAAATTAAAACCCTCAACTATGAAAACAATTCCCTTGAACACTAGAAAGAAAAAGAAGACGCACTATTTACAGGATGAGTTAATTAGAATGATCAAGCACGATCCTACCGTACTTGGGTTCTTACAAAAAGCTTGTTTAGATGGTGTATGGTATTGGGATTTGATGAATCCTGAGCACGAATGGATGGATCCAACTTTTTGGAGAGAATTGGGGTACAATCCCTCTGAGATGCCACATTCGCCTTCTGCATGGCAAGACATTATCCATCCAGACGATTTGAAGACTACCATTGATAATTTTCACAAACATTTGGAAAATCCAGAAGAAAAGTTTGATCAGGTGGTTCGATACATTCACAAAGATGGATCTACGGTTTACATGAGATGTAGAGGAATGGCCTTGCGAGATGATTATGGCAAACCCATGCGAATGTTAGGTGCCCATATGAATATTACACCTCTTATGGAAGCATCCAATCAATTGCAAGAGGCTAATGATGCTTTGAAATTGAAAAATAAGGAGTTGGAGCACTTTTCGTACATCGCTTCGCATGATCTTCAAGAACCTTTGAACACCATAACCATGTTTGTAGACCTGATTAAGATGGAATATGATAAAAGAATTGATGAGGATTGTGACCGATACTTGGGTTACATTTCTGATTCCGTAGATCGTATGAAGTTACTGGTAACCTCACTTTTAGATTTCAGTAGATTGGGGCACGAAGCTCAAATTGTTCAAGTAGATTGTAACAAATTGATGGATGAAGTTATTAGTGATTTAGACAATCAAATAAAGGAGTCTAATGCCAAGATCACCTATAAAAAGCTTCCTGTTATACGCGCTTATGAGACAGAATTACGATTGTTGTTCCAGAACTTAGTGGGTAATGCCATCAAGTTCCAAAAGCCAGATACTGCTCCAGAAATTGAAATCAATGCCATTCTAAAAGATGGTTGGACCTTTTCTGTGAAAGACAATGGTATTGGTATTCCACAAAAAGATTTACACAATGTATTTGGCATCTTCCACAGATTGCACAAACTCAAGAAATATGAAGGAACAGGCATCGGTCTTGCCCACTGTAAAAAAGTTGTAAACATGCATAATGGGGATATATGGATACAATCAGAAATAGACCAAGGGAGTACTTTTTATTTTAACATAAACGTATAACTATGAAGAAACTGAATTGCGTATTACTTATCGATGATTCGGAGCCTACCAATTATGTCAACAAAAAGATTGTAACTAAGGCAAATATCACCGAGAAAATAGTAGCGGTAGAAAGCGGTTTTGAAGCGCTTGATTATCTAAAGACAAGAACAAATGAAGCGGATATTCCAGAATTGATTTTTTTAGACATCAATATGCCTGGAATGAGCGGGTGGGAGTTTTTAACAGAATATGAAAAACTACCAAAAAACGACAAAGCGTTGGTTGTTGTAGTGATGCTAACAACCTCCTTAAACCCTTCGGATCGGACAAAAGCTGTCCGGTTAGGATATGTCGGTGATTTTATAATTAAACCATTAAACCTTGAAAAGGTAGAAGAAATTTATGAAGCATTTTTTAAGAATAGAAAGTAGGGGATTACTCTCATAATTTCTGTAAATGTAGGGTTAGTGACGCATTTCTCAAGATTCTTCCTTGAGGATTTGATAAGTTAGGGGTAACAAAGATCGCGAAACCCTACATTTATTCAGCAACACTAGCGATAAGACCTTTTTTATCCCTAGTATTATTTATCCAATTCACGGTACCAGCCATTTTTTAATGGCTGGTTTTTTTATAATAATTGTTGAAAGTTGGCAAGCACCTGCGAAGAAATTACCGATTTCTTTTTATTATTGAAGTTCAATGATTGAGTCTAACCCAATTCTTTTTACCATTATGTGTGTCTTTGCCTTCCAGGCGATGATACTTAGTGGACTTATCGCCTTTAAAAAGCCCAAAAGATTGTCCAATTTCTTTTTGGCCTTGATGGTATTTTTTTACGCCTTAATGGTTGTAAATATTGTGGTGGTGAATGTCTTAAAAGACCAAGGACTGTTGCACGTATTTCGATACATTCAAATGGAAATGTTGTACGGAATTGGTCCGGCCATGTATTTCTACACCAAATGTGTGACCAATCCAGATTTTAAATTTCAGAGAAAACATTACCTGCATTTTGTTCCTCTTTTGATTGAATTTGTATTCTATCGAACAGCTATTTATCGCACAGGTTCTGATGGTCTTTATTTGGAAATCATGCCTACGGAATCCTATATCTATTTGACCCAACAATGGATTGGAATTGTTTCCATTCTGGCTTACAACTTTGTTTCCTTATCTATTTTGTTCAAATACCAAGATCAATTAAAAGAATATTATTCTAAAATTGAACATGTTTCCATTCGATGGTTGCAGGCACCCATACTTTTTTATGCAGGATATCACATATTTTGGAATGTTCTGACAGAGATAGATCGATTTGTATTTGATCGAACTTTACGGGAATACTATTTTTTACCCACATTCACCTTACTTGCAATTGCAACTTGCTGGATTGGTTTTAAAGGATATTTGCAAAAAGAACGTGAGGTAGTTGTTTTAAAACCACTAGGTACCAAACCGAAAAGTGAGCTCAAGGAAAAGGATGAGAACTTTCTAAGGCAATTACAAGAGTTAATGACCACTCAAAAACCCTATTTGAATCCCGATTTGAACTTGTCTATCTTGGCTGATCTGATGCAAATTAAACCAAGGCAATTGTCGGCGAAAATCAATCAGAATTGTCACCAGAATTTCTACGACCTTATTAACTTTTATCGAGTAGAAGCATTTAAAGAACGATTGCAATCCAAAGAGCGGGATAAATTATCCTTATTGGGTCACGCCTTTGAGTGTGGATTTTATTCAAAATCTACCTTTAATCATGTGTTCAAAAAAATGACCAATCAAACGCCAAGTGCCTACCTAAAAAATATAAAAAAGGAGTCCTAATGGATGCATTCGGTCGATTGGACCTTTTTCCTACCCTATGTTTGCTGAAAATTTATTGAATATGGATAAGTTTCCGAGCATGACATTTCGGACCCTTCTTTTACTATTGATTTTAGGTTTTACGACCGCTATACATTCGCAGCAATTTTCAAAAAAAGAAGTTTTAGAGGATCTACGATATTTGAAATTCTCCCTCGAAGACACACATATCGATTTGTATGCCCATACCTCCAAAGAAGCTTTTGAAAGTAATTTTGAACTAATGAAAAGTAAGGTTCTAAAGGATAGTTTGACCTTGCTTGAGACCACCAATTTATTTCAAAGAGTCGTCGCTCAGATAAACAATGCACACACGGTTATTAACTTTCCGGTACAATCTTATTACGAGTTTATAGATTCGGAGGGCATGATGTTTCCCCTTGAGCTCGTTCTTGAAAATGGAAAGGTATTGGTACGAAAAAATTGGTCTACGGAAGACCGTATTTCCGTAGGTGACGAATTAGAGAAAATAAACGGAATCCCTATTGAAGACATTTTACAGAAGATCTATCCCATCATCTCAGCCGAAAGACCTTATTTTAAAAATGCCCTCATCGAATCCTTTTCCTTTCCAAGATACTATTGGCAAGTCTTTGGAGAGGAAAAAGTATTTGAGTTAGAAATTGTGCAAAAGGGAATAAATCGCACGTATAAAATAGCAGCAGTTTTGGCTTCAAGATATGAATCGGATAGAGTAGATGAAGATGTAATCCAACAGAATTGGAAGTTTGATATTCACTCTAAGGAAATAGCATACCTTAGACCGGGTAAATTCAGTGGTGATCTTCCCAAATACCAAGAATTCATCGATGCTTCTTTTCAAAAAATCAATCAAGAGCGCATTCCAAATCTGATCATAGATCTTCGCAATCATCCAGGAGGAGATGATTCTTTTGGCGATTATTTGGTTTCTTTCATTGCGGACAAACCATTCCAATGGTATTCAAAATTCGAGTTACGAACAAGTGCTATTTTAAAAGAATTAGTTCGCAAAAAGAGTGATACTACAACGGCTTATTCCAAATCAATTTTATCGCATAAAGATGGAGAAGTTTTTCCGTATCAATGGCAGAAGAAACATCCAAAGCCACAACATATGCGATTCAAAGGAAGGGTATATGTTTTGGTGAATCGACATTCTTATTCACAATCTACAGTAACCTCGGCACAGATTCAAGATTATGGATTTGGTATAGTTGTAGGAGAAGAAACGGCAGAGTTCCCGAATTTACATGCCTCTATTTTTGATTTCGAACTTCCCATTACAAAAATCAAGGTAAGGGTTCCCAAAGGCAGAATCAAAAGGGTAAGTGGCATTGAAACCGAACAAGGATTGATGCCAGATATACTGATTCAAGATCAGCTGGCCAATGAAGAAGACGAACTCTTACAATATGTAATAGATCATATTAATAAATCAAAGGAACATCCCTAAAGGTATTCTTCTCGGACTTTTTTTGAATGCAGCGGAATTGTAAATCATAGGGCAAACCATTTGAATATTTAGCAGGTAAATAAATATTGGTTTTAGTACATTTGAACTGATTTTTATGACAAATTCTGCCAAACTTTTCTTTGTAGTCCTTTTTCTTTTACTTCAGCAATATTGTTTTGGGCAATATTCCATTTCGGGATATTTAGACACCCCTGAAAAGAATAAAAGGGTCTACCTGAGTATCTTAAAATTCGATGAATTAACTGCCATCTCAGATAATCAAATTTTGACTTCAACGGTAACGGATAGTTTGGGTTACTTTTCGTTTGAGGGACGTTTGTTATCCGAGAAGAATGCCATCTATCGTATTTATGCTAATGTAGATGAAGAATTTGGAGGAGTTCAGAAAGTGGAAACGGATGAATTAAAAAACTTTCACCAATTTATCTTTTCCAATTCAGACACCTTAGTTTTTAAGGGTAATAAAAAGTTTTGGTTTTCAACGAATACCAATACCAATTTGGTAGATAAACAGTGGAGAGATTTTGAAGCGTATGCATTAAAATTACGACGTGAGTTTATAGACTTTGCAAATAAAGGCCAAGTCAGTCAATCTTCTAGTCAATATTTATATGAGTTAAAATCATACGCCATTAATCAAAAACCGCACCCTCTAATAACATTGATGCATGTCGCCGATGTACCGTTAAAATTTTTAAGAGAGGATTTTAAAAAGGATTCGAAATTTTACGATGAGCTCCAAGAAAGTTTGAATAAATATTATGGTGAGCAGCTCTATGCGTTGCAGTTTCGAGAATTTGTGGTTGACCTCAACAAAGAAGAAAAACTAGAAGAATTGAGTTTTTATCGCTCGTTGACTTATACACTAGGAGCTTTATCGGTTTTATTGAGCATAGGTCTTTTTCTCGTTTTTAAAAAATTAAAAGATAGCCGTAATAACCAAGTTCAGTCAGTTTCATTTGATCTTACAACTCAAGAAGAAAAGGTTGCTGAACTTATCTTAAAAGATAAATCAAATAAAGAAATTGCTACTGAGCTCTTCATTTCACTAAATACAGTAAAGACCCACATCCGAAATTTGTATGGCAAGATGGAGGTTAGCAATCGCCGCGATTTCATTGAAAAATTTAAAAATCACCCTAGGGATTAGCCCTTATTTCGCCCCAGGTTTCCTTTAAAAAACTTTGCCTTCAAGATACTTTTGTTCAAAAACACGAATACCATGAACAAAAAATCAATCACGTTAAGCATCATGCTTGCATTTGGAGCAATGATATTTGCACAAACACAAAAGACAATTAAAGTAATTGTACCTCATAAAACCGACGAGGTTTACATTACTGGAAATCAAGAATCATTAGGAAACTGGAATCCAAAATCGGTTAAAATGGAGAGAGTTTCAGATTATGAACGTAGCATTACTACTGAATTAACTTTTCCTGCTGAGTTTAAATTCACTAAGGGTAGTTGGAATCAAGAAGGTATTGTAAATAAGCTTTACGACAATCCGAATCTAACATTAGCGAATGAAGATGCGAGAACCATATATTACATCAAAGGATGGTCTAATGAAACCAAAGCTGCGTCTTTGGGGTTGGACTATAATTTAGAATTTTTACCCTCCAAGTATGTAGTGGACGGACGCAAGATTCAGATTGCATTGCCCAAGAACTACAATCCTAAAAAACCCTATCCTGTTTTGTACATCACCGATGGCGGAACAACCAATTTTTCAACCACAAAAGAGTATCTGAAGATTCTTTCTGCAGAGTATAGTGAAATCGTTCCGGAAGCCATTTTGGTCGGAATCATACATGGAAAAAATGGTACGAACAGCAACAGAAACAAAGACTTAGATGTTTATTACAAAACTTCAGGTAAGAATTTCAAAGATTTCTTATTTAAAGAATTGGTGCCTCATATCAATAAGAATTACAGTACTTCAGGTTTCAATGTCATGATCGGCCACTCAAACGGAGCAGAATACAATCATTTTTTGTTATTGGAAAAAGACAACCCCTTTCGAGCATTTTTATCGATCTCTACGAACTTTTTTAATAGAAATGTACGCAGTGAAATGGGAGATTTTATGAAAAATTACGATGGAAAGCCCTTCTATTATTTTGTTTCAACAGGAACCTTCGATTCTCCCGACAGAACCGAGGCAGGCAATGATTACGAAAAGATTTACAATCAATTTAAAAATTCCAATATCGCTTTTCAAAAGAGGCATTACGAAAAAGGACATAATTCTATGGTGCCGGCCTCTTTATTTGATGGATTGCAATTTATTTTCAAAGATTACAACAACGCAATGCAATACAAAACCTTACAAGCTTATGAAGCCAATTATATAAAAGATCAAAAAGAAATCTATGGTCTAGAATTGCAATACAACATGGATCATATGGATAATTTCCTGTCGGCTATTTTTGATAATAATGATGAAAAGGGATTGGATGATTATTTAGCTTTCGTAGAAAGATATAAATTATGGAAGAATCATTTTATGAAAGAACCAGGTGGTTTGGATGCTGCGAACTGCGGAAATTTCTATTGGGTCATTGGCGCCTATGAGAAAAGCGCTACCCAATATCAGAAAGCATTTGAGCAACTAGCCGTAACGGTTGAACCTGCGGTTTTCTATTACAACCATCCAAAGATTTTAGAGAGTTTTAGAAAAAGTGATCAACACAATGCATTGATGGAGTTATTAGTTGAAAGTAGAAATAAATTATCGGCCAATCCACAATATTTAGGAGGTGACATTAAACATATGTTGTTGAAGTTGAACTACGAGATTGCAAAACTATCAAGCGAAAAAAAGCTCAATAGAAAGGAAGGGAAAAGGGCTTTGAAATATTGTAAAGACAATTATTTAAAAAACAGTCGATTCACTGAAAAAGAGTTGAATAGTCTTTAAAATCAAAAAACCCTTCACATTTCGTGAAGGGTTTTTTCTGTACTCAAGGTGGGAATCGAACCCACACTCCGAAACCGGAACTGGATTTTGAATCCAGCGCGTCTACCAATTCCGCCACTTGAGCATTTGGCATACCTTGATAAGGTATTTTTCGGATTGCAAATCTATGAAAAAGAAATAATAACTCGTCAAATAATTGCTACCTTTGTGTACTCTTTTTACAAAGAATTTAAATTTTTACTTCATGAGTGTTAGCAAACTTGAACCAAAGTTATTTGCATGCCAGCAAAGCATGGAATTGGCTAAAAAAATTGCAAAAGAATACAACGCACCTTTAGGAAACGTCATTACCACCAAATTTAGTGATGGAGAGTACCAACCAGCCTTTGAAGAGTCGGTACGAGGAAGACGCATCTTTATCATTGGATCTACTTTTCCACCAGCTGATAATTTGATGGAAATGCTATTGATGTTGGATGCTGCCAAAAGAGCTTCGGCAAGACACATCACAGCTGTGATGCCGTACTTTGGATGGGCAAGACAAGATCGAAAAGACAAGCCTAGAGTTGCTATTGGAGCAAAAATGGTAGCCAAAATTTTGGAAGCAGCAGGCGCTACACGAATCATGACGATGGATTTACACGCAGACCAAATCCAAGGATTTTTTGAAAGACCAGTTGATCACCTTTTTGCATCTACGATTTTCATGCCTTACGTCAATAGTTTGAATTTAGACAATTTGACCATCGCATCCCCAGATATGGGAGGGTCTAAAAGAGCCTATGCCTATTCAAAGCATTTGATGTCTGATGTTGTTATTTGTTACAAGCAACGTAAAAAAGCAAACGTAATTGGTCACATGGAATTAATAGGTGATGTTCAAGGGAAAAATGTCATCTTGGTTGATGATATGATCGATACGGGCGGTACCTTAACTCATGCGGCTAATTTAATGATGGAAAGAGGGGCCAAAAGTGTACGTGCCATTTGTACGCATCCTATCTTATCTGGCGAGGCTTACGAGCGAATTGAGAACTCTGGATTGACTGAGTTAATCGTTACAGATACTATCCCACTAAAAAAGAATATTTCTAAAATAAAAGTTGTATCTTGCGCGCCCTTATTCGCGGATGTAATGCATAAGGTGCAAGACAATACCTCGATAAGCGGACAATTTTTAATGTAAACAAATAATCGTAATGAAATCAATTACAATTGAAGGATCAAAAAGAGAAAGCGTAGGCAAGAAAGCAACGAAAGCCTTACGTAATGCTGATAAGGTTCCTTGCGTAATCTACGGAGGAGATCAGCCATTGCATTTTGCTGCAGAAGCAAAGTCATTTAGAAATTTGGTGTATACTCCAAACGTATATACTGCAAGTATTGAAATTGATGGAACTAAAATTCCAGCAATCTTACAAGACATTCAGTTTCATCCAGTATCTGATAAAATCTTACACGTAGATTTTTACAGATTGTTCGATGACAAGGAAGTGACCATGAACATTCCAGTTCGTTTGGTAGGGTCTTCGAAAGGTGTTATGAGTGGTGGGGCTTTGCGTCACAACATTCGTAAATTGAAAGTAAAGGCAATTCCAGCCAACTTACCTGATTTTATTGAAGCAGACATCACTGAGTTAGGAATCGGTAACAAATTATATGTTACTGAGCTGAAGAATGAGAAGTATACCATCTTACACCCAGACAACACCGTTGTTGCACAAGTAAGAATGTCTAGAAATGCTTCTAAGATTGAAGATGAAGCTGAAGAAGTAACTGAAGTAGCGGAATAAAACTCTTTGACTAGAAAATAAAAGCGTTACTTAGGTAACGCTTTTTTTATTTTTAATTTTACCAAATGTCTGTTTTTTCGTTCTTTAAAAAACTATTTGCAAAAGAAGATAGCACAACACCAAACATGAAAAAGTTATTAATTGTCGGGCTAGGGAATATTGGTGAAAAATATCACAATACACGTCACAATATCGGATTTAAGGTTCTTGATGAACTTGCTCGTGATCAGGACGTGAAATTTGAAACTCAAAAGCTTGGGGATCTCTGTGAATTTCGTTTCAAAGGGAAGAAATTCATCTTGCTAAAACCAAGTACCTACATGAATTTGAGTGGAAAATCTCTAAAATACTGGATGCAGCAAGAAAAAATAGTGCTGGACAATGTATTGGTGGTCACCGATGATATCAATATTGATTTTGGAACCATTCGCATCAAGTCCAAAGGCAGTGATGGAGGCCACAATGGTATGAAAGACATTCAGGAGAAATTAGGAACCAATAAATATCCGAGATTCCGTTTCGGAATTGGAAATGGATTTTCCAAAGGTCGTCAGGTAGATTATGTATTGGGCGAATGGTCTTCTGATGAAGAAAGTCAATTGATAGAAAGACTACCTGTAGCCACCAAAGCAATTCTTTCCTTTGGAACCGATGGTCTTAACAATACCATGAATAATTTTAATGGAAAATAATATTAAGTGATCAGTGATCAATTATCAATTATCAATGATCACTATTAAATGTTCATTGGTCATTGTTTACTGTTCATTGTCAGAAGCAAACCACTCTGCAAAGGAAGTTTCTGTTTCTTGAAGCTTGATGGCGAATAGTTTGATGTTGGATGGCAATCTTCTTTTGATTTTTTCGGCAAAATCAATGACCATCATTTCGCTAGTTGGTTGATAATCAACTAATAATACATGGTGTCCTCTCTTTTTCAATTCATGTGCCAATTCCACATGAGGTGTATTTTTATTAAAAACCGTGGCATGATCGAACAAATCAACAATTTCTTCTTTCACAATCTTCTTTAAATCACCAAAGTCAATCACCATTCCGTATTTCACATTCGAATTATCACCGATAGGAGTGCCAGTTACGGTCACCGATAATTTGTAGCTGTGTCCATGAACATTTTTACATTTCCCATCATAACCATAGAGTGCATGTCCGGTTTCAAAACTAAATTGCTTGGTGATTCTAATTGTGCTCATGAGTTGTCTTAAAGTCGCGTCAAAAATAGTAATATCTTGCTAATATCAATCCATTAAATAGTTGGATAATACGTCGGCAATTTTTCGGTTGTCTGATAATTGCGGAATCTTATTTTGGCCTCCAAATTTTCCTATGGATTTCATGTATTCATGAAAGCCACCCTTTTGTACTTTTCGGATCACCAAGGGCTTTAAAATTTTACCTTCTATCAAATCGAAATAGTAAATGTTTTGTTTTTGCATGGAAGCATCTATTTTTTTCGCAAACTCATTGATATCATGCGGTTCGTCTACAAATTCAATAAACCACTCGTGATAGGGCAATCCTTCTCCTGGATTCACCTGTGGCGCTACCGTAAATTCGCTAACCGTTACCGATGACCCGTCAATCGCATCATTCAAAGCTTTTTCGACTTCTTTACCAATGACGTGTTCACCAAATGCAGAGATAAAATGCTTGATCCTACCAGTTACCTTTATTCGATAAGGACTTAAGGAAGTGAACTCCACTGTATCGCCAATATTGTACCCCCAAAGACCGGCAGTAGTATTTAGAATAATCACATAATTCACACCAAGTTGCACATCTTTCAAGGAGATTCGAGTCGGATTTTCATCGAAAAATTCATTGGCTGGAATGAACTCATAAAAGATTCCCGAATCTAGTTGCAATAGCATTCCCAATGCTGTTAGCGAATCTTGGTAGGCAATGAATCCCTCTGAAGCTGGATACAATTCGATGTAGTCGATCTTTTTTCCAATGATGGATTCAAACTTATTCTTATAAGGAGCAAAGTTGACTCCTCCATAAATGAAGAAGTTGAAATTCGGAAAAATCTCACTGATTTTCTTTCCTGTTTTTGCTTCAAGCTTTTCGAAATACATTTGTACCCAAGAAGGAATACCGCTGATAACGGTCATGTCTTCATTGATAGTCTCTTCCACAATGGCATCTACCTTCGTATCCCAATCTTCAATGCAATTGGTTTCCCAACTAGGCAATCTGTTTTTCTGTAAGTATTTGGGTACATAGTGTGCCACAATTCCGCTTAAGCGGCCCAATTGAACTCCATTTTTGTCCTCCAACACAGGACTTCCTTGCAAGAAGATCATTTTACCATCTACAAAGTCGGCATTGTTTTTTTCAGCAATGTAAAACAACAAGGCATTGCGTGCTGCTTTGATATGTGTTGGCATCGATTCTTTGGTAATCGGGATGTATTTGGCACCCGAGGTAGTTCCCGATGTTTTGGCAAAATAGATGGGTTTACCTTTCCACAAGACATCAGATTCACCAGCAACAATTCGGTCTACATAAGGCCGCAAACCTTCGTAATCGTTGACAGGGACCTGCTTTTTGAAATCCTCGTAAGAACGGATACTATTGAAATGGTGATCTTTTCCAAAGGCCGTTTGATTTCCAGTGCGAATTAAATGATCAAATACCTTTTGTTGGGTTTCCAGGGGCTTATTGGCCCATTTCCGAACTTTTTTAGTGATATATTTTGCAAAAGGTACCGCAAAAAACGACTTGATACTCATTAGTTGAAATCGATAAAAGTTGTTGGGTTTACAGGGTAACCACCACTCCATAGTTCGAAGTGTAAATGAGGACCTGTAGTGAGCTCTCCCGTAGATCCCACCGATGCAATTACCTCACCAGATTTTACCAAATCTCCCTGCTCTTTTAATAGCATCCCGTTGTGTTTGTAGACAGATACAAAGTTGTTTTCGTGTTTGAGAATAATCACATATCCTGTACTTGTAGTCCATTCTGAAAAGATAACCGTTCCGTCTGCAACAGCCTTTACAGGCGTTCCTGTTTTGGCAACAATATCGATGGCAAAATGCTTTGCATTGGAATCGAAGTTCTGAGAGATGCTTCCGGTAACTGGAGCAAAAAACACGTTGGTAATTGCCTTGTTCTGGATGTTTTCAATAGGAAAACGATCTTCACTTTCAATCTTTTCACGGAAAAGAGAATCTTCGCGAGAGGCGTTTAACAGACTATCATTAATGATAATCTTCCGTGTTTCTAGTTGAATGGAATCTATTTTTTCAGGTTCTAAAGTTCCGGTAAGAATGGGCTGGATTGCCTGAGTAAAACTCTTCAAATTTGCCAATTCCACACTGATGGAATCCGCTTTTAGTGTTGCCTTCAAAGCTTGACTTCGAAGTTTAGTAGAAGCATAACCAGGAATGTATTCTTTTAAAGGTGTGAATGCAATTAGCAAGATAGTGCCCACAATTAATAGGATGGAAAATAGTCCGCCCAAAACAAAAACATTCAACCTTGTCAATTTCAAAGAGAACCGTTCTTCAAAGGTTTCTTCGTTCAACATCACCAATCGGTATTGGTGTGTTAATTTGTGTTTGAGTTTCTGTTTTAAGGGTTTTTTCTCCACGATGAACAGCTATTGAGACAAATATACAACGAATTACAATCGAAACTATTTCCTGTAAAAATTCATTTCATCGATGTATTGCCATACTTTTTCGGGCAATAAAGGAATCACATTCTTGCCATTGGCAATTCCTTTGCGAATCATGGTCGAAGAGATTTCAATGATTGGAGCGTCTACATGGGTAATTTTTGGGTGGTTGTCAAATTGTTCTGGTACCTTCCCTTCAGAAATTCTAGGGTAAGTAAATACGTGATGGTCTTCCAAAATAACCTCATAGTTCTTCCACTTGTGAAAGCTTTTTAAATTGTCGGCGCCCATAATAATTGAAAACTGATGACCTTCGTATTTCTCGGAGATATAGGCTAAGGTATCAATGGTATAGTTGGGTTCTGGCAGGCCAAACTCGATGTTTGAGACTTTCAGGGAATCGTAGTTTTCGGTAGCCAAATAGGCCAATTCGTAACGTTGATGATTGTCCAATAAGCTTTTTTTCTTTTTAAAGGGACTCTGAGGTGTTACCACAAACCAAACTTCATCAAGATCAGAATATTCTACCAAATGATTGGCTATGATCAAATGACCAACGTGAATAGGATTAAAAGATCCGAAAAACAACCCAATATTTTTCATTCTATTCTGTAATTCCTATAAAATTTGAAACCAATTCTTCAGCCTCTTTTAAAGCTACTTCCAAATCGTAGTTCTTGATGACTTTATCAAACTGAGGGGCGGTGGCTAGTTCAACGGAAGCCTTGGCAATTCGCATGTTGATTTTATCATCGCTTTCTGTCTTCCTTTTCTTCAAACGTATTTTGAGTTCGTCTACACTTGGTGGCTTCACAAATACGGCCAAAGTCCGCTCTGGGAATTTCTTCTTAATGCGCAGTCCTCCAACTACATCAATATCAAAAATAACGTGCTTTTTCAATGACCAAATGCGCTCTACTTCCGTCTTCAAAGTACCGTAGAAATTATCGCGATACACTTCTTCCCACTCCAAAAACTCATCATTTTTGATTTTGTTTTTAAACTCCTTTAGCGAAATGAAATAGTAATCAGATCCGTCTTTTTCTTCTCCTCTAGGTGCTCTGGAGGTTGCTGAAATGGAAAAGGCTAAATTGAGTTTTTCTTGACTCAATAAATGTCTTACGATGGTGGTCTTTCCCGATCCTGAAGGTGCCGAAAAAACAAAGAGTTTTCCTTTAAAATCGCTCATTACAATACGTTTAATACTTGTTCTTTGATTTGCTCCAATTCATTCTTCATTTGAATGACCACTTTTTGCATCGGCGCAAAATTTGCTTTCGCTCCGGTGGTGTTGATCTCCCGTCCCATTTCTTGGGTAATGAATCCGAGTTTTTTACCATTCGATTCCGGAGTATCCAAGGTCTTTTCAAAATATTCTAAGTGACTTCTCAAACGAACCTTTTCTTCGTTAATGTCGAGCTTTTCTAGATAGAACAATACTTCTTGTTCAAAACGGTTGCGATCCAGTTGGTTTTTCGCTCTGATTTCTTCCACCGTATTTTCAAGTCTAGTTCTGATTCCCTGTAGTCTTTCTTCATCAAGGCTGATGACTTTTTCTAAAAGTGATTTTATGGTGCTTACCCGATTTTTAAAATCGGCCTCCATGGCTTTGCCTTCTTCGGTGCGGTACTCAATGAGTTTTGAAATCACCTCATTGATGCCTTCACTAATAATTTTCCATTCTTCCTCGTCCAATTCTTCACGTTCTGTTCGTAAAGCATCTGGCATGCGAACTGCCATTTGTAATAACTCCACGTCGTTGGTGTTTCCAGATTGAACAATGTTTCGTAATTGTTGCATGTAATCCTTAACAAGAGCGCTGTTGATGGAAGTCAAACTTTCATCGGCCGTCATTTCTACATAAATAGAGAAGTCAATCTTCCCTCTTTTTAAATGCGTAGAAATGGTTTTGCGAACCTCGAGTTCCTTCTCTTTGTAGTATCCAGGAATCCGAACATTTAAATCCAAATTCTTACTGTTGAGCGATTTTAATTCTAAGGTGATTTTTTTTGTAGAAAGTTGAATGGTTTTTTTACCATAACCCGTCATCGATTGAATCATAACATACAATTAGTTTCACCACAAAGATAGTTTATCTTTGATTTGGTTTAGTATCTTTATCTTATGATTGTTCACAACCTCGAAAAACAGGCAACAGTTCTAAACGCATTTCTTAGTCAAATTAGAGATGAATCCGTTCAAAAAGATCGACTTCGATTCCGGAAAAATATCGAACGTATTGGTGAAATTATTGCCTTTGAGCTCAGTAAATCCCTTTCCTTTGAAGATGCTGAAATCCAAACACCTCTTGGTGCAAAGCAAATGTTGTTACCCCAAGATGATTTGGTGATTTGTTCGGTGTTAAGAGCGGGAATTCCTTTACACAATGGTCTATTGAATTATTTCGATGATGCTGGCAGTGCTTTTATTTCTGCCTATAGAAAGCACAAGGATAATTCTGATGATTTTGAGATTGTTGTCGAATATTTTGCTTCGCCTGATTTGAATGGGAAGACCTTAATTTTAGCAGATCCAATGCTGGCGACGGGGCAATCTTTGGTAGCCGTGTCGAAGGCCTTGCAGAAATATGGTCGTCCAAAGAGGATCTTCATCGCTTCGGTGATCGCTTCAGAAGCCGGAATAGCTTATGTCCAAAAACACTTTCCAGAGGATACAATTTTGCTTGTGGCATCGGTAGATTCTGAATTGAATTCAAAAGGTTATATCATCCCTGGTTTGGGTGATGCTGGAGACTTGGCTTTCGGACCTAAATTATAGGTAAAAAGCATATCCGACTCCCATTAAAAAGAGCAGGTAAAAAAGGACATCCTTGGCTATTCTTTTCTCAATTAATTCGATGCCATTGGCAATGATGACAGTTGCAGGAAAAAGGGTATAAACCAAATTAAAATTGGATTTATTGGGTAGTAAAATCACAATGATGACTACCACTAAAAAGTGAAATAGAAGCAAGAGCCAATTTCTTCGGAAGGTATTTTTAAACGTAAGAGTAAATGGCGATTTCACAATCAATGAAATGAGTGTCATACCTAGAACTACCCAAATGAAATAACTAAGTTTTCCAGTCATAAAGAACGACAAATCCCATTGGTATTTTTCTATTTGAAGACTTTCGAAAACAGGTATGGTCCCATACCAAGCATGATAAGCATAGGCGATGATGATGGGTGCCAGAAACCCTGCTATGTGAGAGACAATGGTATGAACCGTTAGTTTTTGATGTACCAAAATGGCAATGATGATGAGCAGCCAGAAGATGATAAAAATGGGTTGAATCAAAGACAGAATAGCCAACCAAAAACCAGCATCAAATAGCTTTTGGAGTACATTTTTTGATGATTTTAAACTGTAGATTTTTCGCAAAAACAAAAGCTGTAAGAGTAACAACAAGGGCCCTTGATAGTCGAACGGATTGTCCAATAAAACCAGTAAGAATAGCGTGAATAGATAAAAGGCATAGGCATTGTCGTAGGTCAGGTTATTTTTCCCAATCACAAAGTTGAAAAAGAAAAAGACGGCTGCATACAGAACAACATTAAGAATAATGGACCAACCGGAAATTGCTTCGTTTGTGATGTCGGTACTTCCAAAAAAAATCAAGGAAAAATAAAGGATGAAAAAAAAAGCAACCAGAACAACAAAAATAATGGGCTTAGTTTTGTCTAAAAAATTGGCTAACATTTAATTGTTTTCTTACTTTTGCGATGTAAAGATAATTAAGTTATGATAGCAGGCAACATATTTAAATGGATCGGAAGTTTATTTACTGAAGTTTTGTTTTTACCATTTGAATTTCTTCGTTTATCAATTGCTACTGCCGACTTTGGGTGGTGGACTTCCAACCTTATCAACTGGGGATTCTTAGGGATTCTTCTAGTACTTTTTGCCTATTGGATGAAAGAATCCAAAAGATTCATCGAAGAAGGTACTGAAGACCGCGCATAATTACTACCATACATTTTGGGAAGCAAAAACAAATTAAAGCGTTTCAAAGAAAATGAAACGTTCGCTAATGTTATACAACCTACAAGACAAGAGGTTGTTGATGGCTTCTCTTTAAAAGGGAAATGGCAATCTCATTTTAACAATCAGAACCCAATCGTTTTAGAATTGGGATGCGGTAAAGGGGAATATACCATTGCACTCGCTCGGAAAAATCCGGATAAAAATTTTATCGGAATAGATATTAAAGGGGCTCGATTTTGGCGAGGAGCGAAAACCGCCTTGGAGGAAAATTTATCCAATGTTGCTTTTTTAAGAACCCAAATAGAACTCATCGATTTGCTTTTTGCGGCCAAGGAAGTTGATGAAATTTGGATTACTTTCCCAGATCCACAAATCAAATACAAGCGCACCAAGCATCGTTTGACCAACCAAGCATTTTTGGAAAAATACGAATCCATTTTAAAGGAAGACGGATTTGTAAACTTGAAAACCGATAGTGAATTTCTACACGGATATACCTTGGGGTTACTTCATGGCCTAGGACTTGAAGTTGACTACGCCAACCACAACGTATATCACAATTCTGGCGCTCCGGTTGAGGTGACAGAGACCCAAACTTTTTACGAAAAAATGTTTTTGGCTGAAAATAAGGCAATTACGTATTTGCGATTTCAGTTTAAAAAAGTGAAAAAGTAAAAGTCTAAAACTCTGTTTTTCAGATAATTAATAAATCATCATTTCTGTATATTCAACAAAAGGGCGTTTTTTTTGTAGAAAACGTAATTTTCGCCCTTTAAAACTAAAGACTTCTAAAATTATTTTGCTATTTTGCGTGTTATTTAACAAATTAATTCAAATTATGTCAAAAAGATTATTATTCATTGCTTTTCTGCTCTTGGGTAGCGTAGCTATGGTTGCTCAAACCACGGTTACTGGTACAATTAAAGACGCAGGCTCAGATGAACCTTTACCAGGGGTAAATATTAAGGTTGAAGGCAAGGCTATCGGGACCAACACGGATTTCGATGGAAAATTTGTTTTGAAAACTTCATCCGTTAGCCCACCATTTAATCTAGAGATTTCATTGTTGGGATATAAATCTCAAGTGGTGCAGGTTACAAAAAACAATCAGGTAATTAATATTTCTTTATCTGAAAATGAAACTTCTCTTGATGAGATCGTTGTTTCTGCATCGAGAACACCAGAACGTATCATGGAATCTCCGGTTTCAATTGAACGTATGGACATCAGAATGATCAAAAACACCTCAGCTCCATCGTTCTATGATGGTTTAGAGAATTTAAAGGGAGTTGATATCAATACCAACTCGTTAACCTTTAAGTCGGTAAACACCAGAGGTTTCGCCACATTTGCAAACACGAGATTCATGCAGTTGGTTGATGGTATGGACAATTCATCTCCAATGTTGAACTTCGCAATTGGAAACTTATTGGGGATGTCTGAATTGGATGTGAATACGGTGGAATTACTTCCTGGTGCTTCTTCTGCACTTTATGGTGCGAACGCATTTAACGGTATTATGTTCATGAGAAGTAAGAGTCCTTTTGACAATACTGGTATCAGTGTTTCTTTGAAAACAGGATTTACCATTCAAGATGCTGCAGGAGACAACCGTTATGACGACTTCAACCTTAGAATGGCGCACAAGTTTTCTGATAAGTTTGCTGCAAAAGTTTCTTTGGCTTACCTAGACGGTGTTGAATGGCATGCAGTTGACTACAGAAATACAAGAAACGGTCGTTGGATTGCTGGTGATCGTACCTCTGATAGAAACTATGACGGTCTAAACGTTTATGGTGATGAGGTTTCTACCAATATTAGAGGAGTTGCTCAAACCTTAGAAGGATTAGGGCTTATTCCTAATGGAGCTTCTGCTTTGATTCCAAGTGAAAACATCAGTAGAACTGGTTATGACGAGCGTGACCTAATGTCTTATGAGGCAAAAAGTGTGAAGTTCTCAGGTATGTTGAACTACCGTCCGTTTGGTGATGAAAGTTTGGAAGTTATCTGGAACTCTAAGTTCGGTACAGGTAACACCATTTACCAAGGAACAAACAGATACAATATTCAGAACTTCTTCTTAGGCCAGCATAAACTTGAGGTTGTTGGTGACAATTTCTTCGTAAGAGGTTATATGACCACTGAAGATGCAGGAGATTCTTTCGATACTCGTTTTGCTGCAATCAACATCAACAGAGCGTGGAAAGATGACAACACTTGGTTCGGACAATATGTTGGAGCTTACTTACAAGGCACATTGGCTGGTTTGAACTCAGACCAAGCACATAACTTGGCAAGAACTACGGCAGAATCAGGAAGATTAATTCCTGGTACTCCAGGTTTCCAAGCAGCTTTCGATAGAGTAACTGCAGATCCAGATTTAATTACAGGATCTAAGTTCCAAGATAATACGAAATTGTATCATGTAGATGCAAACTACAACTTAAGAGATGTTATTGATTGGGCAGAATTCCAAGTTGGTGGTTCTTACCGTTTGTATTCGTTAAACTCTAACGGAAGTATATTTACAGATTACGACGGTCCAATCGACTACGATGAATTTGGTATTTACACCCAAATGCAAAAGAAATTTATGGAAGAAGATCGTTTGAAATTAACGGCTTCTATCCGTTATGATAAAGCTCAAAACTTTGACGGAAACTTCTCTCCAAGAGTATCGTTAGCCTATGCTGCAGGAGAAAATAAAAATCAAAACTTCAGAGCTTCTTTCCAAACAGGTTTTAGAAACCCAACTACACAAGATCAGTATATCGGATTAAACGCTGGTAGAGCTTATCTAGTAGGTTCTGCTCCAGACAACTTAGATAGATATGTAACCAACCCATTAACGGTAAGTGGTGCAGGTCAGTTATTAGGTGGCTTAGGAGCAACTACAAGAGTTTCTGGTAGATTGGCTTATGAGAATGCATTCTCTGCATCCTCTGTAGTTGCAGGAACACCAACAGCGATTAACGTTGACTTGGTTGCACCAGAGCGTGTAACTGCTTGGGAGGTTGGATATAGAGGATTGGTTCCAGTTGGTGAAAAGAACATCACCATTGATGCAAGCTTTTACTATAACAGTTATGAAGACTTTATTGCAGGTAAGAACGTAATTGTACCATTCTATGGTAACACGAATTTGTCTGATACAGCTCCAATCGGACCTGGAGGTGCTCCAGTTCCATTAGCATTGGCTGCTTTGGCAAATGGTGACTTTACCGCTTTCCAAACCTATACAAACTCAGCGGCAGATATTAATTCTTATGGTGCGACTATTGGAATTAATACCAAGATTTTAGGAGGTTTCGATTTCGGAATCAACTATACGTATGCAAAGTTTGATTTTGATCAGTCTACTGATCCTGATTTTGAAGCAGGATTCAATACTCCAGAGCACAAAGTAAAAGTTCAATTCGGTAAGAACGACTTGTTCGAAAACTTCGGATTTAACTTTAACGCAAGATGGCAGAATGAATTCTTATGGGAATCTACTTTCCACGATGGTATGGTAGATGCGCGGACTGTATTAGACATGCAGGTTAACTACAGAATTCCAAGCTTGAAATCTGTAATTAAATTAGGAGGTTCTAACTTAACTGGTGAAGAGTTCTTTAGTGCACCTGGTGTTGGAGCAATTGGTTCTCAGTACTACTTATCTTGGACAATTAATAATTAATAAAAACGACATTTATGAAAAGTATTAAATATATAGTTATATTATTCTTATCCATTGGGTTTTTCAGATGTACCCCACCAGATAATGACATACCTGTTGTTCCTGCAGAAGCAGTACCAGTGGTTCCATTAAGCACCACAGGATTAGATTTCTCTAATTACGTTTCCTTAGGAGCTTCTTTTACAGCTGGTTTTACAGATGGTGCCTTGTTTCAAGCAGCACAAACCAATTCGTTCCCAAATATTTTGGCAGGTAAATTTAAAATGGCCGGTGGTGGCGACTTTAACCAGCCGATGATGAATGATAACATTGGTGGATTGCTTTTAGGAGGAAATCCGATTCAAGCACCAAGATTATACTTTAATGGAGCGGGGCCAGTTCGTTTGGCAGCTACTCCAACCACAGAAGTAACAACGCCAGTATCAGGTTCTATCAATAACTTCGGTGTACCGGGAGCAAAGAGTTTCCATTTAGTAGCACCTGGATACGGTAGCTTACAAGCATTAGCTGTTGGAGCAGCCAATCCTTACTATGTAAGAATGGCATCTGCACCTACGGCTACGGTATTAGGAGATGCAATGGCAACGAATCCTACTTTCTTTACTTTATCTGAAATCGGAGGTAATGATGTATTAGGTTATGCTACTTCAGGTGGATCTGGAGTTGACCATAATGTTACCGGTAACTTAGATCCTTCAACTTATGGAGGAAATGACATTACAAATGCAGCTGTATTTGGAAGCGTTTTTTCGAACATGGTAAGTACACTTACTGCTGGTGGAGCTAAAGGAGTTGTAGCAAACGTGCCTTACATTACTGATTTGGCCTACTTTACTACAGTACCTTACAATGCTATTCCATTAGATTCTGGAACTGCAGCACAATTGAATGCTGGTTTTGCTCAGTACAACGCTACCTTAGACCAAATTCTTGCAGCAAAAAATGCAAACTTGTTCCCAGCGCCTGTAATGGCTTTGTTAGCAAACTTTGATCAAGCAGAGGTTGACAAGAGAAAAGTGAACTACGCAACTGGTCAGAATGCTGTCTTAATCTTAGACGAAAACTTAACGGATTTAACCATCTTCGGTGCTCCATTAGTAAACATGAGACCTGCAACGGCAGATGATTTAATTGTATTGCCTGCGGCTTCAGTTCTTGGAACTGTAGTAGGTGGTAACCCAACGCAAATCAATGGAGTTTCTGTACCATTGGCTGACAACTGGGTGTTAACTCCAGAAGAGCAAACAGCGGTTAAAGATGCTACTGACGCTTACAACGCAACTATTGAAGCTGTTGCAAATGCGAATCCAAATGTTGCTTTAGTAGACTTTAAAGGAGTATTACAAGAAGCATCTACGGGGATTGTATTCGACAATTACACCATGACAACACAATTGGTTGTAGGTGGTTTGATTAGTTTGGATGGAGTTCACTTAACAGCAAGAGGATATGCGTTAATGGCGAATAAAATTTTAGAAGCTATTGATAATGGTTTCGGATCTAACTTCATGCAGGCTACAGATGGTCTTGCAACAGCGGGGGACTATCCAACCAATTATTCTCCAATGTTGCGTTAATCCAACACAACACATAGAATCAAAAAAAGCTAAGAGAAATCTTAGCTTTTTTTATTTATAATAACATCATCTTGGCCTTTTGGAGGGCCTCAATGAAGAGGTCTATTTCTTCTTTGGTATTGTAAAATGAAAAGGAAGCTCTTACCGTTCCTGGAATTTTGTAGAAATCCATAATCGGTTGGGCACAGTGATGTCCTGTCCTTACTGCTATACCCAATTTATCTAAGATGGCTCCGATATCATAAGGATGTATTCCTTTGATATTGAATGAAATCACTGAGGTTTTCTCAAGAGAATCACCGTAGATTTTTAAATCATCAATGGCATTGAGTTTTTCGTTGGCGTAAGCCAAAAGTTCGGCTTCATAAGCGTGAATATTTTCAAATCCGACTGAATTCATATAATCCAGTGCAGCCCCGAAGGCAATTCCGCCACAAATATTTGGAGTCCCTGCTTCAAACTTGTGAGGCAATCCGGCGTAAGTTGTTTTTTCGAAAGTAACGGTCTCAATCATTTCGCCTCCTCCTTGGTACGGAGGTAACTTTTGAAGCCATTCTTCTTTACCATATAGCATTCCCACTCCCGTTGGACCACATAATTTATGGGCCGAAGCAACATAGAAATCCACATCCAACTCTTGAACATCTGGCTTTATATGAGGAGTCGCTTGGGCACCATCAATCAGTACTGCAGCTCCTACCTTATGAGCCGCTTCTATTATTTCCTCGATAGGATTGATGATCCCTAAGGCGTTCGAAACATGATTGCAAAAAACCAGTTTTGTTTTGGAGTTCAATAGGTCGTGAAAAACACTCATTTCTAACTGACCACTTTCGGTCATTGGGATGACTTTTAAAACAGCTCCTGTTTTTTCGCAAAGCATTTGCCAAGGCACAATATTCGAATGGTGTTCGAGGGCAGAAACAATAATTTCATCATCCTTCTGAATAAGAGAAGCAAATCCAGAGGCGATCATGTTAATTCCGTGCGTAGTCCCCGAAGTCAAAATAATCTCATAGGGCTTTGCCGCATTGAAATGTTTTTGAATCGTAATTCGTGCTTCTTCATATTTGTCAGTGGCTTCCTGACTCAACGTATGTACTCCTCTGTGGATGTTTGCATTGTAGTTTTGATAGTAATCAACGATGCAATCAATAACAACTTGTGGAGTCTGCGAAGTAGCCGCATTATCAAAATAAATCAAGGGTTTTCCATGTACTTTACGTTCAAGTATTGGAAAATCTTTTCTTATTTCTTTGGCGTTTAACATAGTCAACTATTGAGCGAACAAAGATACGCCATGTTTTTTATAAAGTATCGTTAAACTGATTTGGAATATAAGTATCTTTAATGGCCTTATTTTTTATTATGAAGTATATCGCTAGAGTACTATTACTCATCATTACCGTCCTTTTATTTTATGTTGTATTCAGTTATCCTAAACTCAATATTCTTGCAGGCTATTCGGCCAAAAGTATGGCTTCCTCGGTATTCGTAGCCAATAGGTCCGCTGAGTTTACCGACGCCAATGATAACAATTTTGATCTGGTTGCCTATGGGAATGATCGGGTTGACCTGGAAGCTAAAGTGGCCTATGCCGATGCTTTTAAATTGCTTACTAGAAAAGGGTTCTACAGGGAAGGATTGGGAACGGTTTTGGCTCTAAAGGATGAAGATATTTCAAAGGAATATGCTAGTCCAAAGCGAAACAAAAAACTTATTGAGAAGCCTTATCCCTTCGGTCATCAAACTCCAGTGGATACGATATTTGAGAATGTTGATTATGACAAGCTTAATGCCGCGTTGGATGGGTTGTTCGACCCAAAGAACAAAACCAGGGGTGCTGTGGTGATTTACAAGGACCATCTTCTTACAGAACGTTATGCAGACGGTTATGATAAGAATTCCAAAATGCTTGGTTGGTCCATGACCAAGAGTATTACCAGTACCGTTTTCGGAATACTCCAATATCAAGGTAAGCTCAACGTATTTGAAAAGGCACCGGTTTCAGCATGGCAGAACGATGAGCGCAGAGAAATAACCATTCATAACTTGTTGCAAATGAACTCAGGATTGGAATGGGACGAAGATTACAACAACATTTCCGATGTTACGAAGATGTTGTTTTTAGAGCGCGATATGACGCAATTGCAAGTAAAAAAACCATTTGTAGGCAAACCCAACGAGACTTGGTATTACTCCTCAGGAACAACAAACCTTCTGTCTGGGATATTCAGAAAGCAATTTGATACCCATCAGGCTTACTTGAACTATTGGTATGCCGAGTTGATTGATAAAATCGGAATGCATTCTATGGTGTTAGAAGCCGATTTAGCAGGCAACTATGTTGGTTCCTCATATTCTTGGGCAACACCTCGAGATTGGGCCAAATTTGGCTTGTTATACCTGCACAATGGACAGTGGAACGGAGAAGTTCTCTTTGATGAAAAATGGGTGGATTATGCCACGATGCCAACACCGAGTTCTAATGGAAGGTATGGGGCGCAAATCTGGTTGAACAAAGGAGGTTTTCACAAAGGTGTCCCAACATCCATGTATTCCTTCAATGGATATCAAGGGCAAAATGTGTTTATTTTTCCGGATCAAGATTTGGTGATTGTTCGAATGAGCTTGACTGAAAATGCCGATGTGGATGGCTTCCTTAAAGGAGTGCTTAGTTCAATAAAACAGTAGAATATTACTTGTTAAAAGCATTCCAACCTTGGGCTTTTAGCGCAATTTCTTGGTTGGCACGAGTGATCAATTGTAGTCCCTGATTTTCCTTGGTAATGTGACCAATAACCGTCAAATTTGGATTTCCTTTGATTTTATCGTAATCTGAAATGGAGATGGTAAATAGCAATTCGTAATCTTCCCCACCACTTAAGGCCACCATGGTAGAATCCAAATTAAATTCTTCACAAGTTGAAATTACCTGCGGATCCAAGGGCAGCTTTTCTTCATATATTTTACAACCTACTTTGCTTTGGGTAGCAATATGAAAAAGTTCCGACGACAAACCATCGGAAACATCCATCATTGCGGTTGGTTTTACATCCAGTTCTTTGAGCAACCTTGGAATATCTTTCCGCGCTTCGGGCTTGAGCTGTCGTTCAATAACGTAGGTATATCCTTGCAAATCTGGCTGATTGTTCGGATTTACCTCAAAAACTTGTTTTTCGCGCTCCAATACTTGGAATCCTAAATAAGCGCCTCCCAAATCACCACTCACAACAATCAAGTCGGTGGGTTTGGCACCATCTCGATACACAATGTCTTCTTTGTTAGCCTTACCAATGGCGGTAACTGAAATCAACATTCCTTTGGTGGAAGAAGAGGTGTCACCTCCAATAAGATCTACATTATAAGTATCACAAGCCAACTGAATTCCAGCATACAATTCTTCAAGAGCTTCTAGGGTAAAACGATTGGAAACGGCTATGGAAACAGTGATTTGCTCGGCATCTGCATTCATGGCATATACGTCCGACAAGTTTACCATCACGGCTTTATAGCCAAGGTGTTTGAGTGGCATGTAAGACAGATCAAAATGAACTCCTTCAACCAACAAATCTGTGGTGATCACAGTTTCTTTGTCGGATGCCGATAATACGGCAGCGTCATCGCCAATACCTTTTATCGTGGTTGTTTTTTTAAGCGAAAAAAACTGAGTCAGATGCTCAATTAATTTAAACTCTCCTAACTCCGATAAAGAAGTTCTTCCTTGATTTTTGTCTTCAAACATGCTGCAAAAATAGATAATTTACCTCTGGATTTAACAATAAAAAGCACCTTTAATTGTTATCTTTGTTAGTGTTGATAGTGGTTTTGAACTGATTAATAATACCCACCCATGAAGAAATTTTTCCTTTTATTACTTGTTGTATTAAGTGCTTGTGGTCATCTCGATGACATTGACGAGGCAAATAATAACAACTCAAATAACAATACCAACAACCCACCCGTAACTTCTAATATTGAAGCACCATGTGAGAATGGTTTTGCGGGCGTATTTCCTTGTAGTGGGTATGATTTGGTAGCTTCTTTGACTTTGCGTGAGCTTAATACCACGGCTGTTAGTTCTTTAAGTGGTAACGACTCATGGGGTTGGACCGACCCTATTACGGGTAAAGAGTATGCCTTGGTTGCCTTGAACACTGGGACTTCTTTTGTAGACATCAGTACTCCAGAAACTCCTGTTGTACTCGGATTTTTACCGACCGCCACATTGAATAGTGACTGGCGTGACGTGAAGGTATTCAACAACTTTGCCTTCATTGTAAGTGAAGCAGCAGGTCATGGGATGCAAGTTTTTGATTTGACTCGCTTGCGAAATGTTGCCAATCCACCTGAGATTTTCACAGCGGATACCAATTATTCGGGTTTTGGAAATGCTCACAATATTGTGATTAATGAAGCTTCGAGTTATGCCTATGCCGTGGGGACTACCACTTTTGCAGGCGGTCCACATATCATCGATATTCAAGATCCAATGAATCCAGTGGCAGCAGGTGGTTATGCTCAAGACGCTTACTCACACGACGCACAAGTAGTTACCTATAACGGTCCGGATCCAGACTATCAAGGAAGAGAAATATTAATTGGATCTAATGAAACCAAAGTGGCTATTGTTGATGTTACCGATAAAAACAATCCGGTTCAAATTTCAACTATTAATTACGCAAATATTGGCTACACCCACCAGGGTTGGTTTACAGAGGATATGAAGTACTTCCTATTAGGAGATGAATTGGATGAACTACGTTTCGGTGGAGAAACGAGAACCATCGTCTTTGATTTTACGGATTTAGACAATCCGACTTTTCACATGGAATATGAAGGTCCAACTGAGGCAATTGATCATAACGGATATGTAAAAGATAATCTATTCTACATTGCCAATTATACAGCAGGAGTTCGAATAGTAGATATTTCAGACATTGAGAATCAGAACATGACAGAAGTTGGGTTCTTTGATACCCATCCCGTAAAGAATAGTGCAGCCTTTAGTGGTGCATGGAATGTTTATCCGTATTTCGATAGCGGCAATATCATTATCAGTGATATTGAAGGCGGACTCTTTATCATTCGAAAATCACAATAACACCCTCCAATGACAAGAAAAGCCCTATTCATAGTTATTTTTATGACGGTTCTTTCTTGTCGAAACGAAGATCTACACCTTTTTGATAACTTCTCAAGGTTTGGTATTACGAAGGTTCAAACCAATGGAGGATCATTGAATGATGGTTATCAATCCATCGTGTCAACCAATGATGGAGGTTATGCCTTACTTGGATTTACGCAGAGCAATGACTTTGATATTCAAACCAAATCTGATATTTCGTACGATTTTTGGCTTTCCCGATATGCTTCAGATCACACCCTCCAATGGAGCAAGACCTATGGAGGTTCGGGTGATGATCGAGGCTCGGATATAGTAGCAACTTCAGACGGAGGCTTTGCTATTTTAGGCTTCAGTACAAGCAGTGACGGCGATGTTCGAACCAACAATGGAATTCGTGACTTTTGGGTGATGAAAACAGATGCGCAAGGGTCTATTCAATGGCAAGAAACTTTTGGTTTTTCGGGAAGTGATTACGGTGTTTCCTTGATTGAAACCAAAGACAACGGACTCTTATTGGCTGGTGTTTTGGATGTAACAGCATCTGGTGGACAAGGGAATTCCAAGTCTGCTAGTAGACATGCTGGAGGTGATTTCTGGGTGATTAAGTTGGCCCAAGACGGCACCAAAGAATGGACAAGATATTTTGGCGGTTCCTTTACAGACACTCCTTTTGGGGTGATCGAGACCGATGACAACCAGTTTATTGTCGCGGGTTCCTCCGATAGTGATGATGTAGACATCTCGAACAATAAAGGCTCCTATGATTTTTGGGTCACTGCCATCGATCAAAATGGCAATTTGGTTTGGGAGCGAAATTTTGGAGGATCTGAAATTGATGAAGCGCGTGGGATCACAAAAGCTTCCGATGGAAACCTTGTTATCATTGGAGATACACGAAGTACCAATCAAGATATAACCATCAATAATGGAGCAGCAGACCTGTGGATGATAAAGATTGATACCTCTGGAAATTTACTTTGGCAAAAGTCGGTAGGAGGTGCTAGTTTTGATGCAGGACGATCCATTTCCAATGCACTGAACAACGGATTTATCATTTCAGGAAGCACTCGAAGCACCAATGCTCAGATTAAAAACGAAGGTCAAAATGATGCTTGGATTCTGGGCCTGAATGACCAAGGTGATATTCTATGGCAACATACCATAGGAGGTTCTGAAATTGACGTTTTCTATGATGCCATACAATTGAATGACCAAACGATTTTGGCAGTTGGAGACAGTCGGAGTAACAATGCAGATATATTAAATAACAAAGGATTTACAGACGGATTAATTGCAACTTTAAAAAATCAATAATGAGAAGAATTTTCACCCTTTTTTTTATGGCCATTGCTTTTGCAAACTGCAATGATTTAGATGCAGACAATGAAGCTCAAGTAACCATTCAATTTACCCATAATTGGGACGGATTTGTAGTGGATGATACCACCTTTAATAGTTTTCAGTTTCAAACGGCTAATGGAGAGAATGTGAGTATTGAGCGATTGCGTTACGTGGTTTCACAATTGGAACTTGTTGGGAATCGAAACAATAACGTTTTAACCCAAGACTACAACCTCGTGGATGTTGGAAATGGAACGGGATTGCAATTGAGCTCTTCCAATGTCATTACAGGAGATTATCAATTGCGCTTCAGATTCGGTCTGGCAGACGCCGACAATCAAGACGGGGTATACCAAGATTTAAATGTGGCTTCCTTCAATGTGCCCACGATGTTGGGAGGCGGCTACCATTACATGCAATTCGACGGGAAGTACAAAGATGCAAACAACCAAGATGCTAATTTTAATTACCATGTGATTCGAGCGGCAAATGTGAGCAATCCAAGTTCACCAGTGTTTTTAGACACATCTTTTACGGTAGATTTAGGAACCATTACCATTCGCAATGATGCCGTAATTGAGGTAGAGATGAATGTGGCTGAATGGTTTGTGAATCCGAATACTTGGGATTTGAATGTGTTGAATACGGTTTTAATGCCCAATTTTAATGCACAGCTTTTAATGAGTCAGAATGGGAAATCTGTATTCAGTTTAGGACCCGTTACACAATAAATATTCAGTTTGAAAAAGGGAGTTCTTTTAGGGTTTTTAATTATGGTACTGGCAGCTTGCTCTTCCAATACCCCAGAAGAATACGAGCCAATTCCGTATACCTTAGAGATACCTACACTTTTTCAACAGAAGTTATTACCTCCAGTAATTCCGGCTAACAATCCGCTTACAGTTGAAGGAATTGCCCTGGGTAAAAAGCTATTTTTCGACAATATTTTGTCGGGAACAAGAACCCAATCTTGTGCCCATTGCCACAGACCTCAAGACGCTTTTTCCCATGCCTTTCAGTTTAGTCCGGGAGCCAATGGAAACCTAGGAACTAGAAATTCCATGCCCTTATTCAATAACGCATGGAATTACGACGAACTTTTTACTTGGGATGGCAAAGAGTTTAGTTTGGAAGGACAGGCCTTTGAACCAGTGACCAATCCGATCGAGATGAACGGGAATTGGCAAGACATTGAGCAACTATTGAACAACCACGATTCGTACCCAGAGTTGTTCCGACAAGTATTTGGTGCAGGTCGGATTGATTCAACAATGGTGGTGAAAGCCATCGCACAGTTTCAACGAACGTTGATCTCGGCAAATTCGAAATTTGATCGCTATTTGTTGGGTCAAGAGACATTGACTCCTGAAGAATTGAACGGATTTAATGTGTTTATGGATGAGGCAAAGGGAGATTGTTTTCATTGCCATGGAAGTGATAACAATCCGCTTTGGACAGACAATCAGTTTCATAACAACGGTTTGGATGCTACCTTCACTGATCTGGGCTTAGGGGCGGTAACAGGAGACCCCAATGACAACGGTAAATTCAAGACCCCAACACTTCGGAATTTGGTCTACACGTCGCCCTACATGCACGATGGAAGGTTTGCAACGCTTGATGAGGTTATTGATTTCTATTCCGAAGGATTGCAAAACTCTTCAACCATAGATCCTTTGATGAAAAACGTCAATCAAGGAGGAGTGCGCTTGAGCGCTCAGGACAAATCGGATTTAAAGGCATTTTTACTAACCCTTACGGACCCCGAATTTATTCGCGATCCTGCCTTTAATCGATAATCGACAAATTCAATAGCCTAATTGAGCTTGTTAATCATTATCTAACCTATTTTATTCCCTTTAGTCGTATATTTGCAGACCAATTTAGATTTAATCTACTTAAAACTATGATAAAGGTATCCGATTCTGCAAAGAGAAAAGTTGTCGAGCTCATGAAAGACGACGGCTTTGATGCAACCAACGATTTTGTTAGGGTTGGCGTTAAGAGTGGGGGTTGTTCAGGCCTTTCCTACGACTTAATTTTTGATAAAAACCAAGAAGAAAACGATAAGATTTTTGAAGACAATGGGGTGAAGATTATTGTTGACAAAAAGAGCTTTTTGTACTTGGTAGGAACCACCTTGGAATATTCGGGTGGTTTGAATGGTAAAGGATTTGTGTTTAACAATCCAAATGCCAACAGAACGTGTGGATGTGGTGAATCATTTTCATTATAAACGCAGTTTAAATGTTTGAATGTTAAAAGTTCGAACGAACAAAAAATGAAAAAGAAAAATACGTGAGCAAAATTAACTCATTTGAGGAAATCATTGCTTGGCAAAAGGCAAGAGAATTGTCGACTGAAATTTACGCTATAACGAATGACAGTAATTCATTTTCAAAAGATTATGGATTACGAGATCAGATTCGAAGATCAGTAGTTTCAATTTCTTCAAATATTGCTGAAGGATTTGAAAGAGAAACCACGAAAGAATTCATAAGGTTTCTATATATAGCCAAAGGTTCTGCGGGGGAATGTAGATCCCAGCTTTATTTGGCCTCTGATTTGAATTATTTGAATAGTGAACAGTTTGAAATATTAAAACAGAAAGTGAATGATGTTTCTAAGTTGTTATCTGGTTTTATCAAGTATTTAAATTCAACTTTATAAAACCTTCAACTTTTAAACATTGAACATAGTTAAAACTCATAACAATGAGCAAGTATACAGAAGATGACTTAAGGGAAGAGTTAAAAACCAAAGAATATGAATATGGTTTTTATACGGACATAGAAAGTGAAACCTTTGCCAAGGGATTGAACGAAGATGTAGTGAGAGCCATTTCCCAAAAGAAAAACGAGCCAGAATGGATGACCGAATGGCGTTTGGAAGCTTTTCGTATTTGGTCTGAAATGGAAGAACCTGAATGGGCGAATGTTACCTATCCGAAGCCAGATTTTCAGGAGATTGCCTATTATTCAGCTCCTAAGAAGAAGCCAAAGTTGAATAGTTTGGATGAGGTTGATCCAGAAATGTTAGCCACATTTGAGAAACTCGGAATTTCATTAGAAGAGCAAAAGCGATTGGCAAATGTTGCGGTTGATATCGTAATGGACTCTGTTTCTGTAGCTACTACATTTAAAGAAACTTTAGCCGAAAAAGGAATCATCTTCATGCCGATTTCTGAAGCAATTCAAGAGCATCCAGAATTGGTAAAAAAATACATCGGATCAGTAGTTCCTCCAACAGACAATTTCTACGCAGCCTTAAACTCTGCAGTATTCTCTGACGGAAGTTTCTGTTACATTCCGAAAGGAGTGAAATGTCCGATGGAATTATCTACCTACTTCCGAATTAATGAAGGAGGTACTGGACAGTTTGAAAGAACTTTGGTAGTTGCGGATGAAGCAAGTTATGTATCCTACTTAGAAGGATGTACAGCTCCACAAAGAGATGAAAACCAATTGCACGCGGCCGTAGTAGAGTTGATTGCAATGGATGATGCCGAGATCAAGTATTCCACAGTTCAAAACTGGTTCCCTGGTGATAACGAAGGGAAAGGTGGGGTTTTCAACTTTGTAACAAAGAGAGGATTGTGTGAAACCAACGCCAAGATTTCTTGGACGCAGGTAGAAACTGGTTCTGCAGTTACTTGGAAGTATCCAAGTTGTGTATTGAAAGGAAACAATTCAGTAGGTGAGTTTTATTCAATTGCTGTAACCAATAACTTCCAACAAGCTGATACAGGTACCAAAATGATCCACCTTGGAAAGAACACCAAGTCGACCATTATTTCAAAAGGTATTTCAGCCGGAAAGTCACAAAACTCTTATCGTGGATTGGTGCAAATCAATTCGAGAGCTGAGAATGCAAGAAACTTTTCGCAGTGTGATTCCTTGTTAATGGGGAATGAGTGTGGTGCACATACCTTCCCATACATTGAAGCAAAGAACAAAACAGCTCAAATCGAGCACGAGGCAACCACCAGTAAAATTGGTGAAGATCAGTTGTTCTATTGCAACCAAAGAGGAATTGATACTGAAAAAGCCATTGCCTTAATCGTAAACGGATTTAGCAAAGAAGTACTAAATAAATTACCAATGGAATTTGCTGTGGAAGCCCAAAAGCTTTTAGAAATCAGCTTAGAAGGTTCTGTAGGATAAACAATAAATTAAGAATAAGCGGAGATACTCCAAATAAACTATAAGTCATGTTAAAAGTTAACAATCTTGTTGCAGAAATTGATGGGAAACAAATCTTAAAAGGATTAAACCTAGAGGTAAAACCAGGCGAAGTGCATGCCATTATGGGACCAAACGGTGCTGGTAAAAGTACATTGGCCTCTGTGATTGCAGGAAAAGAAGATTATGAAGTAACGGAAGGTACCATTGAATTAGAAGGTGAAGATATCAGCGAATTAGCTCCTGAAGAAAGAGCGCACGAAGGTATTTTCTTATCATTCCAATACCCAGTTGAAATTCCAGGTGTAACTGTAACCAACTTCATCAAAACGGCAATTAACGAAACAAGAAAGGCAAAAGGTTTGGAAGATATGCCAGCCAAGGATATGTTGAACAAGATTCGTGAGAAATCAAACTTGTTGAACATTGACAGAAAGTTCTTGTCTAGATCTTTGAACGAAGGATTCTCTGGAGGTGAGAAGAAGCGAAATGAGATTTTCCAAATGGCAATGTTAGAGCCGAAATTGGCCATCCTTGATGAAACGGATTCCGGATTGGATATCGATGCTTTGAAAGTGGTTGCCAATGGTGTCAACAAGTTGAAATCTGAAGACAATGCTTTTATCATCATTACCCACTACCAAAGATTGTTAGATTATATCATCCCTGATTTTGTGCACGTATTACACGATGGAAAAATCGTAAAAACAGGAGATGCATCCTTAGCTTTAGAACTTGAAGCAAAAGGATACGATTGGATTAAAGAAGAGTTGGTTTCTTAATTAAAGAACATGGATTTAAAAGATAAAATAGTTTCTTCATACGTTGCTTTCGAGGATAAAGTGAACTTGAATTCCAATGTTCATGAAATTAGATCGAAGGCATTTCAAAACTTTGAAGACTTAGGCTTTCCAACTAGAAAATTGGAAGCATGGAAATATACTTCACTGAATTCAGTGTTAAGTGAGGATTATAGTTTGTTTCCTAGCAAGGAAGTATCTATTGATTTGGCGGACGTAAAGAAATACTTCATCCACGATATTGATACCTATAAAGTAGTCTTTATCGATGGAAAGTACAGTTCTTTCTTGTCGGAAACTACACACGAAGCATTTGATGTTTGTTTGATGTCATCGGCCTTAACAAAGCCTAAATACAAGGCAGTTATTGAAAACTATTTCAATAAAGTAGCCAAACAAGACAATCTAACTAGCTTAAACACTGCTTTCGCTAAAGAAGGTGCTTACATCTACATCCCGAGAAATACGGAGGTTGAAAAACCAATCCAAATCATCAATTTCACAACAGGTTCTGAAGAAGCAACCATGCTTCAACCTAGAAATTTAATTGTAGCAGAGCAAAACGCACACGTTCAAATTATTGAGCGTCACCAAAGTTTGACTAGCAATGCGGTACTAACCAATTCTGTGACTGAGGTGTTTGCTGACAGACATGCAACGGTTGATTATTACAAGATTCAGAATGACGAGATTACTGCTTCATTGGTAGACAATACCTATATTGAGCAGCAATCTGAAAGTACCGTGAGCGTGCATACCTTCTCATTTGGAGGAAAGATTACGCGAAACAACTTGAATTTCTATCAAAAAGGGGAGCACATCAATTCAATTTTGAAAGGTGTGACCATCTTAGAAGGAAAGCAACATGTAGATCACCACACATTGGTGCATCATATTGAGCCGAATTGTGAAAGTCACCAAGACTACAAAGGGATTTATGATGAGCGATCTACGGGGGTTTTCAACGGTAAGGTAGTGGTTGAGAAAGAAGCTCAAAAAACCAACGCATATCAGCAAAATAATAACGTTTTGGTGAGCGACAAGGCAACCATGAATGCCAAGCCACAGTTGGAAATCTTTGCAGATGACGTACGTTGTTCACACGGTTGTACCATTGGGCAGTTGGATGATCAAGCCTTGTTCTACATGCAGCAAAGAGGTATTCCCTTAAAAGAAGCCAGAGCTTTGTTGATGTATGCTTTTGCCAATACCGTTTTAGAGAGCGTTAAGATTCCGGAGGTACAAAACAGAATCACAAAAATCATTGCGCATAAGTTAGGTGTAAATATTGGGTTCGATTTATAATTTATAAATTAGCCATAGTAATTATTCCTAATAACTGTGCGATACCTTTCCGTAGTTTTTTTACTTGTCATTTGTCTGGCCTGTGGTAACTCAGGGGAGACTGATACGGCTGTTCAAGAAAAACCTACCGAATTCAAAACCAAGGTGCAGTTTGACCCTGTGGTGTCCATTAACAATGAAGTACGAAAAGACTTCGAATCTTGGGAAGACTACAGGAATTTGGAAACCTTCATGAAGCGTTTTACCAATGCTTCGCCTGAAGAAATTTTGAGCAACGCCCTCGAGCTTCGAAACCTAGTCAAGGCAACTAAGTTTAGCGATAAAATTCCGGAATTGTACAACATTCCGCCCATCAAAGCACGCTTTAATATTCTCTACAATCAAACCTTACGATTGTCCGACATGACCTTTATTCCGGCCATTAAAGCCGAAGAGGTGATTGAGGAAAACAAGAAGATTTTACTGACCTATTCAAGCATCAATTCGCGATTCATTAGTATTGTTTCTAAGAAACGATTCGAAGATGAAATTGATATCGATATCCAATACATTGGTCTCGATTCAACCAAAATTGATAGTATTTCAAGAAAGACCATCAATAAGACCTTAAAGGCAAAGAAAAAGAAAGAGGATTCACTCAAAAAGACGGAGATGAATACCAAAATTCAAAACGCCATTTTCAAGAAAAACAAAAACTAATGCGATACCTAATTCTTATGATATGCTTGGTTTTAGTGGGATGCAATCCTGCGAAGAAGCCAACACAATCGGTAGCAGAAATCAAAAGAGAAGTCAATTCTTTAATGAACGATTGGCATGCGGCAGCCTCAGAAGCCAATTACGAAAACTACTTCTCTAAGATGGATAGCATATCTGTGTTCATTGGAACAGATGCTTCTGAGAATTGGGATAAAAAAGCTTTTCAGGACTTTAGCAAGCCCTATTTTGATAAAGGAAAAGCGTGGGATTTTAAAGTGCTAGAACGCAATGTTTACACGAGTAAGAACAGTGAAGTCGTTTGGTTCGATGAATTACTCAGCACTTGGATGGGAACCTGTCGAGGATCGGGAGTTTTAGAAAAGGAATCCAATGAATGGAAAATAAAACACTATGTACTTTCGGTAACCATTCCGAATGACGACATCCAAAAAGTAATAGTGGCCACTAAAGAAAGAGATTCTATTTTTCAATCGAAGTTTTTGAAGTAAAGAATCTTTAGACTTCACAATATGTCAGACTGAGCCTGTCGAAGTCCTAATTATTCTAATATCTCTTTAACCGCCTTAGCAATCAAATCGTATTCATAACCCTTGTTAAACAAGAAGTTTTTCAGCTTCTGTTTACGCTGATATTCATTGGTTTCTTTCAACAATCCGTTTTTCTTTTCCGCCAATTGTAAAAGCGTATTATAATAATCATCTTCCTCAATTTCTTGGAACCCTTTTTTGATGCTATAGGCTGAAATATCTCGAAATTCCAATTCCTTTTTGATGCGATTCCGTCCCCATTTCTTAATGTTATGCTTCCCGCGAACAAAGCTTTTAGCAAAGCGCTCTTCATTCAAATAATTTTCTTGAATCAAGTGAATGATGATCTCTTCTTTTGCTTCTGGAATCAGAAAAAATTCTCTGAGTTTTTCTTCAACATCTTTATGACAACGATCTTGATAAACGCAGTAATACTCTAGTTTCTTTTTGATTTCATCTACCGTATAGGAAGGCTTGGAATTCATTGAATGGAATGAGAGAATTAGTATTTAGTTGCGATGATTGTTTTTAAATCCATTTCAAAAAGCACCTTGTTTAAATCAAACTCATTCATACCTGCTTTGATTTCGGGAGAGTATAATAATTTCACAAGCCTTTTGTCTTTTCTCGAAAAACTAGGAGAAGGTGGATTGGCATTGGCGTAAAAAATACTTCTTCTTGAATTCAAATATCCCATCATACCAATAGATCGAAGAAACAACCTTTTGAAGTTTAAAGTTCCCCTATCATATGAATTTGTTTTGTCAGGAACAATACAAAAGCTTGCATTGCTCAGTCTACCTTTATCGTCATTATTTCTATAGAAGAAATGGTCAAAATTAGGATTCGCCAAAAACTTTTTAATTGGGATATTGAAATCTTTGATGTAGTCTTCAATAGGACCAAAAAAAACTTTAATATCTCCTTCCTTTTGAGTTTTTGTTGCTACCAATTGCATCCCGGTTAGCTCTTCGACATTCGAAATGAATTCTGCCAATCGCTTTTTAGAGATAAATCGTAAATCACCATTGATAAAGTACCTTAGTGTATCGCGATTCTCCCATTTTATCAACATTGTTCTTTGATTATTGTGTTTCAAGAATGCGGCATTAACGAATTCAGAAATGAGGACTCGTTCTTTTTTATTCTGAGAAAAACATGTGAGGGACGCGAAGATGACAAGCAGAAATACGATTCTTTTCATAGGAGCAAATCAATTATTTTACTGACGGAAAATACAAAAAGGCTCGCAATTGCGAGCCTTTTCTTATGTAAACTATTAAAATTATGCTGTTGCTACTTCCGGAACAGTATCGGGCGCTGCCTTTACTTCTGGAGTGCTAAATTTGGTTTGCAACCACATTTTGAATCGAGTGATTAGATAAAACATGATTGGCACCACAACAAGTGTTAAGAATGTTGCTACAAACAATCCGTAGATAACCGTCTTTGCCAATGGACCCCAGAAGATCACGTTGTCTCCACCGAAGTAAATATTCGCATCAAATTCACTTACTAGCGTAAAGAAGTTAATGTTTAATCCGATTGCTAATGGAATCAATCCTAAGATGGTTGTAATCGCAGTCAACAATACTGGTCTCAAACGAGCCTTTCCTGCTTTAACGATTGCTTCAAACAAGTCTTTCTTTGGCAAGTAGGTATTTCGTTCTATGGCGATGCCCAATTCCTCTTTTTTACGATCGATCAAAAGTTGGGTATAATCCAATAAGACGACTCCGTTGTTTACCACAATACCTGCAAGCGAAATGATTCCCATCATGGTCATCATAATCACAAAGGACGCCCCGGTAATAACAATTCCGCCAAATACGCCAATGAAGCTCAAGAATATGGCCACCATGATAATGAATGGCTTCGAAACCGAGTTGAATTGGAAAATCAAGATGAAGAAAATCAAGGCCAATCCTTTGAAGAAAGCTCCCATTAAGAAAGCTTGCTGCTTGTTTTGCTCTTCAATCTGACCTGTATAATCAATCTTAATATCGCGAGGCAATTCGGCAAAGTTTTTCATTTCTTCTTTTACCTGATTCACAACAGCTGCTGCATCTACGAAACCTGGAGCCAATTGTGAATACACAGTTACCACTCTTCGGGTATCTCTGTGCTTGATGGCACTAAATCCGGAGGTGTTGCTTTGACTGGCAACAGCAGAAACGGGTACAGCTTTTACTTGTCCGCTTGACTGATCTCTAAAGGTGATTTTCTGATTGAAAATGGCGCTTTTGTTATATCTGATGTCTTCTGCAAAACGCACGTTGATATCGTAGTCGTCACCATCTTCTTTATAGATTCCCGCTTTGGCACCAAAGATGGCATTTCGTAATTGTTGACCCACTTGACCAACCGATACACCTAGTTCCCCAGCTTTCTGGCGGTCTACTTCTACACGCATGGCTGGTTTGTCACGATTTACATCAATTTTTAACTCGTCAACACCAGGTACGTTCTTGGCATTGATAAAGGCACGCATTTTTTCAGCTGTAGCAATCAATTCTTCATAATCATCACCTTCCAATTCGATATTGATGGGCGCACCTGTTGGGGGTCCATTTGCATCTTTTTCCACAGAGATCAATACTCCAGGATAGATGCCTGTCAATGCTTCCTGTACCTTTTGACGCAATTTCTCACTATCCAATCCACGTCTGTATTTGTACTGACGCATAGAAGCGGTAATTTTTCCTTTATGTGGCATTTCTGCCGAAGAACCACCATCGGTTTGAGGGTTTCCTGCTCCTTCACCAACCTGAGAGACCGAACTTTCCACCATAAAGTTGTGGTCACCATCCATATAGGTGCTTTCATTTAGAATGCTATATACCCGGTTTTCGATGTCTTTGGTGATCTTGTTTGTTTTATAAATATCAGTTCCTTGTGGATATTCGATATAAACCACAACCTGATTTGGTTTGTTATCAGGGAAGAACTCGATTTTAGTTCTTTGACTAGCCACCGAAGCACCAAACCCTCCAAATGCTGCGAAAAGCATGATAAAAGTACCCACAGTAATCGCAATGGGTCTCCATCTACTCAAGGCACCTCTAAGTGTTCCTTCATAGGTATTTTCCAACCACACCAAGGTGTTTTTTTGGAAATAGTTGGCTGCTTTTCTTAAGAACAGGCGGTATACCCAAAGCATGACTGCGGTAAACACCATTACGGTTCCCAAAGCTCTGAATTCACCACCTACTAGCATAATGATAAGTCCGAATCCGCCTACAATTCCCGAAATGTATATGATTCTCTTTCGAGGCATGTCTTTGTCTTCTGTATTCATGAATTGAGATACCAATACCGAGTTGAAGAAAATCGCTACGACCAAAGAAGATCCCAATACAACCGATAAGGTAATCGGGAAGTAAATCATAAACTGTCCGAACAATCCTGGCCACAATCCTAAGGGTACGAAGGCTGCTACCGTCGTTACTGTCGAGATGATAATCGGATAGGCAATTTCACCAATTCCTTTTTTGGCGGCTTCCACACGACTCAAACCTTCTTCATCCATCAAACGATACACGTTTTCAACTACTACAATTCCGTTATCTACGAGCATCCCTAATCCCATAATCAGTCCGAAGAGAATCATGGTATTCAAGGTATAGCCCATTCCGTTTAAGATCATTAAGGACATGAACATCGACATCGGAATTGCGAACCCTACGAATAAGGCGTTTTTAAATCCGAGGAAGAACATCAATACGGTTACTACGAGAATAATACCGAAGATGATGTTGTTTACCAGGTCATCAACCTGAGAAATGGTTTTATCAGAAAGATCGTTGGTAATGCTAACTTCTAAGTTTTTTGGAAAACGATCGGCCAATGCTTTTTCAGTAATAAGCTTCACCTTTTCCGCAGCAGCCACCATGTTTTTACCCGTACGTTTTTTCACGTCTAACATTACTACAGGTTTGCCTTCTTTTCTTGCAAAGGTGGTTTTGTCTTTGGCTTTGAATTCGATAGTAGCAATGTCTTTTAGGTAAATCGCTTTCCCTTTTTCAGCCTTTAACACAAAGTTCTCAAGGTCGCTTGGTTTTTCAATTTCGCCAAGAATTCTGATGGTACGACGCTGTCCACTTGCAATTAAATTACCAGCAGAAGAAGTAACATTTCCTCGTTGGATGGTGTTGATCACATCATCAAAGCTTACCTGCATGGCCATCATTTTATAGATGTCTACAGCAACTTCAACTTCTCGTTCTTGAACCCCACGGATATCGGCCTTTTTAACTTCATCCAAGTCTTCAATTTCATCTTGAAGGTATTCTGCGTACTCCTTTAATTGCTGTAGTGGATAGTCTCCCGAGATGTTGATGTTCAAAAACGGAATCTCTTCAGACATGCTCAAATCAAAGGCATTCGGATCAACTTTGGCACCGTTAAAAGTAGGCCAGTCTTCTGAAGCTTTTTCGGCATCGAGTTTGTCTTTTACCATTTGCTTGGCAACATCCACATTCATGTCGTCATCAAACTCAACAATGATCATGGAGTAATCTTCTTGTGAAGTGGAAGTGATCTCTACAACACCACTCAATCCCTTCAATTGGTCTTCCAATGGATCGGTGATGAGCTTCTCAATATCTTCCGCAGTATTTCCTGGGTATAGGGTACTGATATATATTTTGGTCTCCTTGATTTCAGGGAAATCTTCACGAGGCATGCTAAAGTAGGCAGAGATTCCAAGTACTAAAATCAAGAATATGGTCACATACATCGTTGAGCTATTGGCAATGGCCCACGACGACAGTTTAAATTCTTTATCGGTCTTTTTATTTGTAGTCATTTTTTGTTCAGTCGTTAGTGATTAGACGTTGGTCGTTAGAACGTTTAGTTGGTAACCTTTACAGATTGACCATTTTTAATACTTCTAGCACCCTCTTCAATGAGTTGATCTCCTGCTGAAATTCCGTCTAAAATTTCGATAAAATCACCCTGAGTTTTTCCAGTTTTCACAACTGTTTGTTTGGCAACACCAATAGAGTCTTTCATTCCGGCAATTAAATACACATACTGATCGCCATTGGCATTTTCAGAGATGATGCTCTGCGGAATCAAGATGGCGTTGTCGCTGGTATAATCGTTAATCTTCAACTTGGCTGTGAGATTTGGTTTGATGCTTTTCTCTGAATTCGGAACACCAATCTCTACTTTAAAAGTTCGGTTGGCCGGATTGATAAAGTTGCCGGTTTGTCTTACGGTCGACTTTACTGTTTTTCCTAATACTGGGAATTCGATTTCTACTTCTTTTCCTTTCGAGATATACGGAATGTAAGTTTCTGGAATATCAGCTTCAATGTACATGTTTGACAAGTTGACAATACGGAATACCTCTGACCCTGGACCAGGAGCCACCACGGTTCCTTGTTCCTTGATTACATCATCAATCACTCCTGAGAAAGGAGCTTTTAAGTTGTATTTGTCAAACTGCTTTTTCAATTGCTCTAATTGATTCTTAGATGCGGTATAATTGGTTTTAGTCTGTAAATATTGAATTTCAGAACCAATCTTTTGCTCCCACAACTTGGCTTGTCTTTCAAAAGTAGTCTTGGCCAATGCCGTGGTTGCTTCTAATTGCGCTACCTGTTGTGCCAATCCGCCGTCATCAATTTTGGCGAGCACTTGCCCCTTTTTTACATACTGACCTTCTTTCACAAAGATCTTTTCAAGGGTACCTGGAGTTTCGGGATACACCAATACGTTTTGTTTGGTTTTTACATTTCCTTGAAGCTCTAAGTAGTGATTGAATACTTGTTGTTCAATGGTCAAAGCCGTTACAAGTGGATTCCTTTTCAAAGTATCTAACTTTTCAATAGCCGCATTCAATTGCTTGATTTGCGCATCGATGTTTTGCTTGGCTTTGTCTAAGTCCGTTCGTTTCTGACGAATGGTTTTTAAATCATTACTAGCAATGATATCTTCTACCGTTGAGGTTTCATTTCCTCCACAAGAAAGAAATAAGAAGGCTAGTAGTAAGGTATAGTATGTAGTTTTCATGAAGCGAAATTTTATTTTAGTGGTATGTTTAATGCGTTTTCTAATGTTGCTTTTTTGGCAATCACATCCAACATGGATTGAATGTAATTTTGTTGTTGTGTATACAACTGGTTTTGAGCTTGTGACAACTCAAAACTTGTTGACAATCCCTCAAAGAATTTGATGCGTTGTTTCTTTTCAATGCGCTCTGCAAGGGCAAGATTTTTCTTATTGGTTTGATAGTTTTCAATACTTAATTGATAGTCACTTTTGGCTTTTTGAGCCTGAAGACTCAAACGTTGTTTGGTTTCTTCCAATCGTAAATCAGCTGTTTCAAATGCTATTTTGGCTTGGGCCGTTTTGGCGCTTCTTCCCAAACTACTGAAGATGGGCACGTTTAAGCTCACACCGAGCAATGACTGTTGAAACCAACGTTGATTGCTGCTGAAAAAGTTGAAATCTTCGGCAAAGGCCTGGGTTCCGTAATTGATGAATGCCGATAGCCTAGGTAGCGCCTGACTCTGTTCGTAGCGCATTAACAAACGCTTTGATTCCTTATCGTTCTCGGCAATTCGAAAATCGATGTGATTGTTTACATTGAAAGAAGTTGACAAAATGTTCAAGTCGATGTTCTTACTTGTCAATGAATCTAGATCGTCTGTAAGAATCAATTGAGTATTAATTTTGCTTCCCAAAGCCAAGTTCAACATCTGATAGGCAATTTCTTTGAAGCGCTTTACATTGTTCAACTGAGCTTTCACATTACCAAGGGTAATTTCTAGCTGCTCAACATCTTCTTCTTCATTCAATCCGTTTTCGTAAATCTTCTTAGCGTCATTCAGGTTTTTCTCCAACACCTTCATGTTTTTTTGAAGGATGGAAATACTGTTTTCGGTCACCAAAACATTTCCGTAAGCATTGATCACTGCTTCGCGCGTAATCAATTCGGTTTTTTCATTGGCTTGTTGCGAAATTTTTAAGAAGGTTCTTGCCGATTGCAAACCAACCAAATACGATCCGTCAAATAATAGTTGGGTTAGCGTAACTGAGGCATTCATGTTTTGCTTTGTTCCAAATACAACAGGAATAAATCCTTCCGGAACAGTGGGCTGTGAATTGGCCTGCAGGTTAAAATATTGCTCTACGGTTTGCACCACCGAAGAGGTATTGTCAAAGGCAGCCGCAGGCAACAAAGAAACTGGCTGTTTGATGAAGTATTGGTAATCTACATTGGCATTGATTTGAGGCAAACCGATTGTGGTTGTTTCCCAAACCTTTTTCTCTGCAGAAGCAATATCATTAGCAGCAGCCTTCGTGTTGTAGCTATTTTTTAGGGCATAATCAATAGCTTCTTGCAAAGACAACTTCAATGCTTTTTCCTGACCATAGAAGGTCATGGACAAGCCCAATAGAAGTATGGTGAAATATGATTTGTAATTCATTAGTTAGTGGTTTTATTTTTTTCTAGCTGTTTTTGTAATTCAATGATTCCTTTTTCAGAACAGATGCCTCGAAGGTGGTATTCTAAAAAGTAGTTTGTTAAGGTTGACATGGAGAAGTCTTTCAAAGGGAAATAATCTTTGTCTTTGATTCCCATGGCACCGATGAAATAGATGCGGGTCACAAAATCGATGTCCAGATCAGCACGATACAAGCCTTGTTCTTTTCCTTTTTTGATGTTCTCAATGGTACACTCTTGCATTTTTTTGAATTGCTTCTTCTTGAGTGAACTAAATATATTTGGATAATAACGTTGCAATTGATACTGTGGTGACGACTTCTCATCCTTTAAATGACGCATCATTAGGTTCTTGATTTCAAAGATTTCTGCAATCGGATTCAAATCTGATGCGCAGATTTCATCGATTCCTAAAGAAATGATGCTAAACATGTGGTTGGTGGTTTCATCTACCAACTCGGTTTTGTTGCTAAAGTGTTTGTACAAGGTCTTTTTGGAGATGCCAAGGTTACTGGCAATATCATCCATGGTCACACTTTTAAAACCAAGTGTGATAAATAGTTCTGTCGCTTTCTGTAAGATTCTTTCTGTCATTCGGGTGCAAAAATAGCTAAGGAAACTAAAGAAACAAAAAAAGTTTCCATAGTTTTAATCTTTTTTTAACGTTTGCTTAAAAATTTAGATACATAATGCCGTATTTTTGATAAAAATTTGAGGATTTGGATATTAAAAAATACCAAGAAAGCTTTCAAAACTACCTGTCATCCAAGCAATGGGTAAGAGAACCCAAAAACTTGTACGAGCCCATTGATTACATTTTGCAATTAGGAGGAAAGCGCATGCGTCCCATACTCACCTTAATGTCAAGTGACATTTTTAGTGATGAGGTAGACCATGCCATGCCTGCTGCTTTGGCCATTGAGGTCTTTCATAATTTCACCCTGATACATGATGACATCATGGACGACGCACCTTTGCGAAGGGGGATGAAAACCGTGCATGAAAAATGGGATATTAATACGGGAATTCTTTCGGGAGATGCCATGTTGATTTTGGCCTATCAATATTTTGAGAACTACGAACCGGTAGTTTTTCAAAAATTGGCCAAACTCTTTAGCAAAACAGCCTTGGAGGTTTGTGATGGTCAGCAATTGGATGTAGATTTTGAAACGCGTAACGATGTAACCATCCCTGAGTATTTGGAGATGATTCGATTAAAAACCTCAGTGTTGGTGGGCGCAGCTTTGGAAATGGGTGCGATTGTATCGGAAACTTCGGATGAAAACGCCCGATTGATTTACGATTTCGGATTGAACCTCGGATTGGCCTTCCAATTGCAAGACGATTATTTAGACACCTTTGGGAATCCGGAGACCTTTGGAAAACAGGTGGGTGGCGATATCATGGAGAACAAAAAGACTTTTTTGTATCTGAAAGCCTTGAAAGATGCTAGTCTAGAAGACAAGACCTTACTACTTGAATTGTATGCTCAAAAATTGGACGATTCTACAGCTAAGGTAGATCAGGTAAAAGCGCTTTTTGAAAAGTATGAGATTCCGACTAAAATCAAATTAAAAATTCAGCATTTTACCAACAAGGCATTGGCTACTTTAGAGGGTATGGATATCCCTTCAGGCAAAAAGCAGAACCTAACCAATTTTGCACTTTGGCTTATGAATAGAGCCGTTTAAAAGATGCCAATTTCCTTGCAAAAGAGATAAATTATAATGTACATTTGCAAACCAAATTTACAGGTCCTATAGCTCAGCTGGTTAGAGCACCTGACTCATAATCAGGTGGTCCTTGGTTCGAGTCCAAGTGGGACCACGATCATCATAAAAGCACTTACCGTTTTAGGTTGGTGCTTTTTTCATTTATTCCTGTATGTTGGACGAGAAGTTTACACTGAGCGGAGTCGAAGTGAGTCCAAGTGGGACCACAATCATCAAAGAAGCACTTACCATTTTAGGTTGGTGCTTTTTCATGTATTTCAACTTTGCATTTGGTCAAAAAATTCTGTCTAGATTCTTAGGAAATAATTGCTAAATTGACCAAAAATTACTTTCCATGAAATTTTTAATGAAGCTATCATATTTGCTTCTGCTTATGTCTACCTCAGTTCTTCTTGGACAAGTAGATAAGTACAAGCACCGAAGTTTATATGTAGATAACTTTGCAAATATTTTAGGTTCGAATAATTCGGAAAAAAATCTTTTTGAATTTGCCGCACAACATGAAATTACCGAATTGATTTTGTACGATTTGAACAAGGTGAATCAACGATTTTGGCTTGGAGATTCTACTAAAAATCAGGTACTCGCCGATTTTATTGTGGAAGCTAAAACCAAGTATGGCATAAAAAGAATAAGCGCTTCGGGTGAAAGTGGAATTTTTTTTATTGAGGCCATACACCCTTACAACGTTTCAAGAAAAAACAAAATTGAGCGATTTGACATTTATAATTTGGAGTATGAATATTGGAATTACCCACAATCAGTTCCAGGAGGTTATTATTGTGAGACGTATTTGAAAAATGCGCAATTAAAATGTAACCGAAAGAACTCCTTCAAGTACTACATTCAATCTTTGGATGTGATGCGCATGTTGGCCGATGAACTGGACCATGATATCAAAGTAGAGGCCTACATCGGTAATTTTAAAAAGAGTGAAGTAAAAAAAATAATTCTGCATGTAGACCGATTATTGGTTCACGATTATGTTAAAAGAGAAGAAAGATTGTTTGAATACGTAGAACAAAGACTTCATCATTTGGAAGATGCGAAGGCTAATATTGAGATTTCTATCTTGTACTCAATGGAATCACGATATTTAGGGAAATATCTTTTGGATCATCCTTCTTTTTATGAGGCTGAGAAAAAGTTTTTTCAATTTTTGAATAAATGGGATTCTGATCTTGATGAGCACTTAAAATTTAGAGGATTCACCTATTATAATTACAGCCATTTTAGGTACGCGGAGAACATAAAGTATTAGTTGTTGGATACACAACATGTGGGACCACAATTATTAAAAAAACACTTACATTTTGTAGGTGCTTTTTTATGAAATTTTTATCATTATGAGAAGGTTCCTAAAAGCTTGGGAATCAATTTTTTTCTTACCTTCAAACGATCAAATTTCAATTAATAAACTTCACTATGAAAATCTTACAATTTGCCTTTGCCTTCTTTTGTGCGGCTTCTATTTTTTCTCAAAAAAGCGAGCTGTATTTTACCGTAAAACCCACACTAACACCCGATGCTTCCACCGTAATTTTTAGCTACCAAAGCGATCTTTGGAAAGTATCGTCTAATGGTGGCGAGGCTACCCGTATGACTGCTATGGACGGCACAGAAACAGATCCGGCCGTTTCACCTGATGGGAAATGGTTGGCCTTTACGAGCAATCAGTATGGAAATAATGATATTTACTTGATGCCAATTGCGGGTGGTGAAATCAAACAGTTGACACACCATCAAAGTAATGACATGACACCTTCCTGGAACTGGGATAGTAAAACCATCAATTTTGTCTCCAATCGCTACAATTCCATGACCAACTATACGGTTTCCATCAAAGGAGATACACCCAAAAGAACCTTTCCGCATTATTTCAACACGGTTCACAACGTTGTGCAACATCCCCAAACAAAAGCATTGTTTTTTAACGAATCCTGGGAGAGTTCGAGATTTGCTCATCGAAAAAGATACAAGGGTGATTACAATCCAGATCTAAAGTCATACAATTTCAAGACCAAAGCCTTTACCAAACACACCACCTACCGCGGAAAAGATTTTGGTGCTACTATAGATAAGAACGGCAATGTGTACTACATGTCAGACCAATTCAATGACGAGTACAATCTGTACCTACTTCAAAACGGGTCGCCCGTGCGTCTTACCAACTTTAAAACGTCGATTTTTTGGCCCAAGGTAAGTGCCAATGGACAAAAAGTAGTTTTCCGTCGCGATTATCAAATCCACGTGTATGATATTGCTAAAAAGTCCACCAAGAAGTTAAAGATTGACTTTCCAAACAACTCTACCTTAGAGAAAAACCTTTCTTACAACACCAAAGGCAAGGTAACTGCTTTTGATGTTGCTTCTGACGGAAAGAAAATGGCCTTCGTTTCAAGAGGGCGCCTCTTTGTTTCTGATGTGGAGGGCAAGTTTATAAAGGAAGTCAAGACCATAAACAACGAAGCTGTTGGGGAAGTAAAATGGCTGAAAGGAGATACTTCTTTGTTGTTCTCACAATCAGATAAAGGTTACTACAATTGGTATACGATCGACTTACAAAATGCAAAGACTCAAAGACGCACAAAAGTCACTCAAAACGATCGACTCATCACCTTTAACAAAGACAAATCCAAAGGTGTTTTTCTTAGGGGAAGAAATGAAATTCACATTATCGATTTAAAGACTTTTAAATCCGAATTGATTGTGAAAGATGAGCTTTGGGGCTTCTACAATTTCAGTCCGAGTTTTTCACCAGACGGAAAGTTTGTCTTGTTCAATGCCTACCGTGATTTTGAGGCAGACATCTTTGTGTACAACCTTCAAACCAAGCAAAAGATGAATCTTACCAATACCAAGGTGAGCGAATTCAAACCCCAGTGGTCAGCAGACGGAAAGTACATTTATTTCAATTCAGAACGAACAGCTCCTAATTTCCCAAGTGGCGGAAATGGAAACACCAAGGTGTACCAAATGGCCTTGGATAAATACCAAAAACCCTTCAAGATGGATAAGGTAAACGCCTTATTTGCAAAAAAAGACACTGCGAAAAAGAAGGAAAAAGAAAAGGTAGTTGTTAAAATTAATCCCAACGGTCTGATGGATCGACTCACACGAATTAGTCCCAGATTTGGAGATCAAGCTGGCCAAACCGTGATACAAAATGGGACAAAAACGCATGTTATTTATGTCTCCAATCACGATGAGGGGAATTTTAAACTATGGATGACCACCATGGAGCCTTTCAAACCTAATAAAACGGTCAAATTAGGAGATGGTAGAATTGGTGGATACCAATATGTGCATGCCAAAAAGAAACATTACATCTTGGCCAACGGAACCATACATAGCCTTAATGTTGGAGCCAAGAAATTAAAGCCCATCAATACCAGTCATAACTTTCAAAAAAACCTGTCGGAAGAGTTTGAGCAGATGTATTATGAAGCTTGGGCCGGAATGGAAATCAATTTTTACGATGAGAAATTTCACGGACAAGATTGGAAGAAACTTCGCGATCGATATGCCAAGTTTTTACCTTATGTGACCGATAGAAGTCAGTTGCGATTGATTTTAAACGATATGTTGGGTGAATTGAACACCTCTCACTTCGGATTTTATTCCAACGGTCGAGAAGAACGCATCTATTACGGAACAACCACCATGGCTACCGGAATCATATTCGATAATGAAAATCCGTATGTGGTTCATCGAATTGTAAAAGAAAGTCCCGTAGATGTATCATCCATCAAACTTCGCAGAGGAGATCGATTGGTAGCGGTCAATGGAACGCCTGTAAATGAAAAAATGAATCGCGAGTCGTATTTTGCTGGACCAAGTTTTGACAGAGAGATGCAACTCACTTTTTCTCGCAACGGAAAGACTTTTGATGTGAATATTCATACTACCTTGTATTGGAGCATCAGTACCTTGCTTTATGACGAATGGCAAGATGAGAATCAGGCCTACGTAGATCAAAAGTCCAACAATCAAATTGCTTACTTCCACATGAAAAATATGGGTGGAGGCGAGTTGACCAAATTCTATCACGATTTGATGAGTGATGAAGCCTATAAAAAAGGGTTGATTTTAGACTTACGATACAATACAGGAGGAAACGTTCACGACGCGGTGTTGCGATTTTTACAGCAAAAAGAATACTTACAATGGAAGTATCGTGAAGGGAAACTTACAGGCCAATCGAATTTTAATTATGGCAACAAGCCAATTGTTTTGTTGATCAACGAACAATCGCTTTCTGATGCTGAAATGACCGCAGCAGGATTCAAAGAATTAGGTTTGGGTACCATTGTAGGAACCGAAACCTATCGTTGGATCATCTTCACCACTGGAAACGGATTGGTAGATGGATCTTTCTATCGATTGCCGTCTTGGGGATGTTATACCTTGGATGGAAAAGACTTGGAATTAACAGGTGTAGCTCCGGACGTATATGTGGGTAAGAACTTCAAAGATCGACTCGAGAAGAACACACCTCAATTGGACAAAGCCATTGAAATCATCATGAACAAACTCAAATAGTTTTAATTGAGTCATAGTAAAAAAGAGAAACCCATTCCGGTTTCTCTTTTTTTTATTCACCTTCCTATCATTTACCCCAAGACTTTTGCACTTCGTCGACACTTAAGTGAGGAAAAGCTGATGAGAAATATTTCGGCGAGTCATCTTTTTAGTTTTGTCATCAAATTAGTAAGCCCCTAAAATTGTAAAGGTAGTTATAGCATAAGTATCCCCCTTAACTACCCTTATTTTCAAAACACCTGGTAACAGAGATGATTTTCAAGAACTATTCAAATGAGATGGAACATGCCTACACAGGCAATTCTTATTTTGTTGAAATTGAAGAGCAAGACTTACCTCATGCAAGCAACTTCATACCCCTAAGTAGTTGCGTGCTGAATTTTACCATCAAACAGGCAGAATTAGCAAGTTCTGAAGACGATCAAGCGGTTCGATTTCATGATTTGCAATTGTGTGGACATTGTTTTGGAGATTTCAAATTGTATGCGAACGAAAAAACCAAGTTTCTCGGAGTTCACTTAAGGCCAACCACTCTTTATAAGGTGTTTGGTGATAGTCTAAAGGAGATTCAGAACAAGATTCTTCTAATGCAAGAATATCGTCCAAAGCTGTACGCCGAACTTGTGAGGGTTTTCCGAAATTATGACAATGATTTACCTCAGTTTGATGCCAATTTAAATTCCTTTTTTAGGAAAAATGATATGTTGGCACACAATCCCAAAATTGAATGGATTGATGAGGCCGTTAGAATTATAGAACAGGAAAAAGGATTGATAAAAGTTCAAGATCTCATCACGAATTTACCTTTCAGTCAGAAGACCTTTGAAACGAACTTTAAAAAGGTCATTGGTTTGACTCCAGGTCAATTTTCACGACAGATTCGGTTTTTGAATTATCTACGCGAATACCATACAACGGAAGCCTACAACAACGAATTATTGTATGCCTTTCAATACTACGACCTCTCCCATTTCAGCAAGGAGGTAAAGTATTTTACAGGAAAGACCCCAAAAAAATATTTCGATTCTGAATATTCAGACTTGAAGAAAATTATCAGTTTTTGAGAAGGATTTAGGGTTGATTTCTCTAGAAAAGCTGGTACTCTCTCTATATTTTAATCTACACGCCCCGGTTCCACGGGGCATTTTTTTGACCTCCGATCGACTGTCTAAAATGTCAATATTTATAGCTATATTACACTCGGTATAAAAATTAAACAATCATGGGAAAATTTGAAATTTACAAAGACAAAAGAGAAGAATTTAGATTTCGTTTAAAAGCGGGAAATGGTCAAACGATTTTATCCAGTGAAGGATACAAAACCAAAGCTAGCTGCAACAACGGAATTGAATCTGTGAAAAAGAACTCCCAAGATGACAATCGTTTTGAAAGACGAGAATCAAAGAGTGGAAAGCCATTTTTTAATTTGAAGTCAACAAACGGACAGGTAATTGGGAATAGCGAAATGTATTCATCAGTAAGCGCCATGGAAAATGGAATTGCTTCTGTGAAGAAAAATGCACCTGATGCATCTGTAGATGATCAATCATAAAAAATTAAAGGAGATAAAAAAGCCGGAATGAATATTTCATTCCGGCTTTTTTTTGCTTTTCTTCAGCGTTTCCAGGTGCCTCCATATTTGTATAATGGATTGTCTTTTTTTACTTTCAACAGACAAGATTCGCAGGTGAAAACCCACTTTGCAGGTTGTTTGTATTGAATGCGATACACGGTTGAAAAGTCCTTTTCGCATACTTCGCAATATTTGATTCTTTTAGCCAAAATAGAAGTGCTTTCTTCTGCAAAAATACGCATAAAAAAACCTCAAGAACGTGCTTGAGGTTTTCAATGGTTTGTTGTAAGTATTACCAGATTCGTACGCGATCTTCGGGTGCCAAATACATTTTATCACCTGGCTTCACATCAAAGGCTGTATAAAAAGCATCTACATTTTTCAATGGCATATAAGCTCTATACATTCCTGGGGCGTGTGTATCGGTCATGATTCTATTTTTCAAGGCTTCATCTCGCATTTTGGTTCTCCAAATGGTTCCCCATGACAAGAAGAAACGTTGTTCGGGTGTGTAACCGTCAATATTATCAGGACGTCCATTTTTCTCTAAGAAGATTTGCAAGCCTTCATAAGCAGCTTGAACACCACCCAAGTCTCCAATATTCTCACCTAAGGTAAATTCCCCGTTCAATTTCATGCTGTCAATGGCAACAATGTCGCTGAACTGTTTGATGAGCTTCTTACCAGCTTTCGCAAACTCTTTGGAGTCCTCTTCAGTCCACCAGTTTCTCAAGTTTCCGTCTCCATCAAATCGAGATCCAGAGTCGTCAAAACTGTGTGAAATTTCGTGACCAATAACCGCACCAATTCCACCATAATTAACCGCTTCGTCCGCTTGGTAATTGTAGAATGGAGGTTGTAGTATGGCTGCTGGGAATACAATCTCGTTGTTCAATGGATTGAAATAAGCATTTACTGTTTGCGGAGACATGGCCCATTCAGTTCGGTCTACTTTCTTACCTAATTTCGCCATGTTTTGTTTGTAGTTCCACATGTTTACATTCAAGGCATTTTCGAAATAAGTTCCTCCGTTTTTGATGGCTTTTACTTGTAGGTCAGAATAGTCTTTCCACTTATCTGGATAGGCAATTTTAACCGTTAGTTTGTTTAATTTTTCAAGTGCTTTTTTCTTGGTTTCTTCACTCATCCAAGGCAATTGTGCAATACGCTTTTCAAATCCAAGCATTACATTGTCAATCATTTCCTTAGCCTTGGCCTTCGCTTCGGGTGGGAATTTGGCATCCACATACAATTTCCCCAAAGCTTCTCCAATAGCGCCATTTACATTGGCAAGTGCTCTTTCATCTCTTGGACGTTGTTTTTTAGCACCGCGCATTTCTTTGCTGTAGAATTCCCAGTTTGCTTTTTCCAAATCGGTGGTTAAAACTCCTAAGGCACCGTTAATGGCGTTCCAACGTAGCAATAATTTCATGTCATCTACAGAAGTAGTTTTGAACACTTCATTCATGGCTTTAAAGTACTTGGGATCCGTAACGATTACCGTCTCTAAATCTGTAACACCTATACCTTTTAAATGTCCATCCCAATCGATAGCAGGGGCTAACTTTTGTAAATCTGCTACACCCATAGGATTGTACATTCTACGCGCATCCCTACTTTCTTCTTTGGTCATTTGAGGTTCTGCCAAGCTAGATTCTAAAGCAACAATGGTTGCTGCATTTTTTAAAGCAGTTGCTTCGTCATCACCAAACTCTTGTAGCATTCGAGCAATAAAAGCTTCGTATTTTACTTTCTTGTCTTTTACTTTTTCGTCTACATAGTAATCCCTAGTCAATCCCAAACTTCCAGCAAACATGTAACCAGCATTCATGCTACTGTTTTTAAGGTCGTTAAAAACGCCAAATCCGTAGAAGGCTCCTACACCATAAGGCGCCATTTCAGTAATAAGGTTTTCCACATCCTTTTTACTTTTGGCCTCGTCTATTTTTGCTAAAAATGGAAGCACTGGCTTGATGCCCTGTTCGTTTCTTGAAACAGTGTCCATAATGCTTTCATAGAAATTCACTGCCTTTTCCTGATCAGAGTCAATGGGGTTTCCTTTGGCATCTTTTACCTTTGGAAAGTCGCGCTCTTCAATAGCCTTGTTCAATATGGTAAGTACATCGGCATCTGTTTGCTTGCGCAGCTGATTGAATCCACCCCAAGAGGTTTGATCATCTGGAATTTCGGTATTGTCCAACCAATTTCCGTTCACATGTCGGAAGAAATCATCTTGAGGTTTTACCGATGTATCCATGTTCTCCAATACGATTCCAGGAATCGCTGGTTCGTCACTCTTACAAGCGGTCATTCCAAGCATTGCTGCTGCCGCGATGAAGAGTATTCTATTTATTTTTTTCATAATAGAAGTATTTAATTATAAATTGAGTTCAATAGGTGTTTAACTTTTTATTTTGCTTTTGGGCGGATTTGGTAATTGATCGAAGCCCATGTTAAACAGGGTAAATCCGTAGATGTCCGAGTACTGTTCAATGGTTTTAGAAACAGGTGTTCCTGCACCATGACCCGCATTGGTTTCAATTCGGATTAGCGTCGGATTCATACCACTTTGCTTGTCTTGTAATTCGGCTGCAAACTTAAAGCTATGGGCAGGAACCACACGATCGTCATGATCTCCAGTGGTCACCAAGGTTGCTGGATATTCCGTTCCTTCTTTTACATTATGAACCGGTGAGTATCCTTTTAAATAGTCAAACATTTCTTTGCTATCATCCGCCGTTCCGTAGTCGTAAGCCCACCCAGCTCCAGCGGTAAATTTATGATAACGCAACATGTCCAATACTCCAACGGCAGGTAAGGCCACTTTCATTAAATCAGGTCTTTGAGTCATGGTAGCGCCTACCAACAATCCTCCATTTGATCCTCCGCGAATTGCGAGGTAATCGGATGAGGTGTAGTTTTTTTCTATAAGGTATTCTGCTGCCGCAATAAAGTCGTCAAAAACATTTTGCTTTTGCATTTTGGTTCCGGCAACGTGCCATTTTTTTCCATATTCACCACCACCTCGAAGATTCGGTACGGCATACACACCACCTTGTTCCATCCACACCAAATTAGTAATGCTAAAACTTGGCGTTAAGCTAATGTTGAATCCGCCGTATCCATAAAGAATGGTCGGATTTTTTCCGTTGAGTTCCACTCCTTTTTTGTGGGTGATGATCATCGGAACTTTGGTACCGTCTTTTGAGGTGTAAAAAACTTGGTTACTCACATAGTCATCCGGATTCATATCAATAGAAGGTTTCCAATACAATTCGTAGGTACCATCTTTGGGGTTGAATTTGTAGGATGAACTTGGTGTGCTGTAGTTAGTGAAAGAGAAATACAGTTCTTTAGCGTCTGCTTTTCCGCTAAATCCGCCAGCCGAACCAACGCCAGGTAATTTTACCTCGCGAATTTTGTTGCCGTCATAGTCGTATTGATAAATTTTCGAAACTGCATCTACCATATATTCAGCAAAGAAATAGCCTCCTCCGGTAGAGGGACTTAATACATTCTCAGTCTCTGGAATAAAATCTTTCCAGTTTTCAGGTGTTGGATTGGAAGCATCTACCGTTACAATTTTTTGATTGGGTGCATCGAGATTGGTAAGAATGTAGAGCTTGCTTCCTTTGGTTTCGATAACATTAGAATCACTGTTCACGTGATCTAAGATGGTCACGAGTTTGCTATTCTTTTTGGTAAGGTCTTTCATGAACATCTTATTTCCAGAAGTTGAAATTGATGCCGAAATAAATAGGTAGCGATCGTCTTCAGAAACCCCACCAAAAACATATCGGTGTTTTTCAGAAGGAATACCTCCAAAAACTACTTTGTCACTTTTTTGGGAAGTTCCTAATTTGTGGTAATACAATTTGTGTTGGTCTGTTTTTGCAGACAATTCGCTTCCTTTTGGTTTGTCATAACTTGAGTAGTAGAAACCTTCATTTTTATACCAAGAGATGCCCGAGAATTTTACATCCACCAGGGTGTCTTCTTTGATTTTCTTTGTTTCGGCATCTATGACAATGATTTTTCGCCAGTCAGAACCACCTTCTGAAATTGCATAAGCAGCGGTTTTCCCATCTTTAGAAAAGCTGAGTGCTCCTAAAGAGGTAGTGCCATCATCTGAGAAAGAATTGGGGTCCAAAAACACTTCTTCGTCGCCATCGCCCTTTTTACGATACACCACATATTGGTTTTGGAGTCCGTTATTTTTATAGTAGTAGGTGTAGTCTCCTTCTTTGAAAGGTGTCCCTACTTTTTCATAATTCCATAATTCAGACAAGCGGTCTTTCAACTGCTTGCGATACGGGATGTTTTCAAAATAATTAAAGGTTACCTCGTTCTGTGCTTTCACCCAAGCTTCGGTTTCAGCGCTTCGGTCGTCTTCAAGCCATCGATAATTGTCTACAACAGCCGTTTCAAATATGGTGTCTACAACGGCTTTTTTCTGAGTTTCTGGATAGTTCACCTCAATAGATCTTTGCATTGGTTTTTGTTGACAAGCCCCCAAAATAAAGAGACAAGCCAATACGGAAAAAGTGAGATTGGTCTTCATGAAAAGTAAGTTTGTTAGGTTTATCAAAGTTAGTAGCGAACAAATTGAATTTGTTACAGTTACAACGTACAATTAACATTTTTGGTATTGTAAGAATAATTAGAAAATTACGACTAATTTTGTACAATTAAAAATGAAATCATGACAGAAAATTTGACAAAATCTACCTTTTTAGAAAAAGTATTCAACTACGAGGTCAATAAAGATTGGAAGTTCGAAGGTGACAAACCTGCGATCATCGATTTTTATGCCGATTGGTGTGGTCCTTGTAAGATGATTGCTCCAGTGCTTGAGCAGTTGTCTGAAGAATACGAAGGAAAAGTAGACATTTATAAAATAGACACCGAAGCAGAGAAAGAGTTGGCTGCGGCTTTCGGAATTAGAAGCATTCCGTCTTTACTTTTTGTACCCAAAGATGAGATGCCACAAATGGCCAATGGAGCCTTGCCAAAGCAAGAATTAAAACGAATTATTGCTGAGGTGCTGAAGGTAACCAACTAAATAAGAATTTAAAATCCTGATGCTGTCCATCAGGATTTTTTATGCCTAATTTTCAAATGCATAAGAAATTTATGTATATATTTGTTTCATGGGAAATCAAAAACTATTTAAGGGTTCGTTGCAAACCATCATTTTGAAATTATTAGAAGAAAATGATAAAATGTACGGTTATGAAATCACCCAAAAGGTGAAAGAACTGACTAGAGGTGAGCTCAACATAACCGAAGGAGCCTTGTATCCAGCCCTGCACAAATTGGAAGCTGAAGGTTTGTTGGAAGTCGAGGTAGCCAAGGTTGGTAATCGCTTACGTAAGTACTATAAATTGACCGAATCAGGCGCCAAAGAAACGGTAAATAAGCTGGCAGAAATGCAGGAGTTTTTAAAGACGATGCAATATTTGGTAAACCCTAAATTAAGTTTGGAATAGATGGCGATTGAGTTGACGAAAGAACAGATTCAAAAAATAGAAGACTTTTTAGATTTAAAAGGATTCCATTATATCGATTTGAGATTTGAAATTTTGGATCATATGATAAGTGATATTGAAGAAAGAATGCGAAATAATGTTTCGTATGAGAGCGCTTTGGCAATGACAAAAATTCGTTGGGAAAAACATCTACGAAAAAAGAATTCTTTCTATTTCGGCATCCAAAATTACGATTTTAGCATTGTCCTAAATAAGGCGATAAAGTTATTTAGGCCCTTCTTTTTTCTTTATATGTCCTTATACATTATTCCAATGGTTACATTAAATTATTTCAAATTAGTTATTCCAGAAGAAATTGTTACTATGTCTAATCAAATACTACAAATTTTAGCTGTTTTTGCAACGTTGTACATAGTTTGGACGGCAGTGAAACTGAGCAGAAAACAATTAAAAACAACGTATAGTTTTATAATGAAGACTCAAAATTGGCCAGCTGTAATTTTGATTTTAATTAGCTCATTTTTTGGTGGTATTATTGAAACCTCAGGAGAGCTTAATCCAGGTTTTACAGGTTTCTATGCAGCGGGAATGACGGCTGCTATAAGTGTTCATTATTTCTTTGGAAAGCATCGAAAGTCTCTCGATAAATTAAAGTATTTTTAATGATGGAGTTATCAAAAGAACAAGTGGAGTTCATAGAGAAGCGACTCGTAGAGGATGGTGTGAAGTATTGGGATATTCGAATTGAAATGTTGGATCACGTGGTGAGCGATGTGGAAAACCAAATGAATCTAGGAGCCAGTTTTGATCACGCCCTACAAAGTGCTTTTGAAAAATTAGGTTGGGATGGAAGTTTCGATGCTGTTGTGAAACAAAAACAATCGTATTACTCCATTTTTAATAGAAGAGAGATTTGGAAAGAATTGAAAGATTTTTTCAATACGGTGGCTACCTTTTTCAATTATGCCATATTAATTGCCTTGTGTTATTTCTTTCTCGGAGAACGCACGTTTATCAAAATCGCGCTCACTTCAAAATTGGTAATTTTTTGTGCGGTGATGATCTTTAGTTTGATAAAGAGTCAAAAAGTATTTAAGTCGGCCAGCTTATTGGCGTCCTTTACCTTTTTGTCTCTGCAAATATCTTTATTGAACTGTTTTCTGTTCCTACCAAAAGTGTTTTTGAACTATGATCAACTATCCACCGAGTACCTTTCTCTGGTGTTGATTGTGTTGTATCCTTTCTTTTATGTGGGCTATAAAACCTTCTTTGGAAACTACCGAAAAACCAATACCATCTATCAAAAACTAATTGAAGGATGAAAGTAAACGAACAACAAATCGATCAACTTTTTGAGTTTACTAGAAAGCATTATGTCGAATACTATGATGTGCAATCGGAATTGGTAGATCATTTGGCCAATGATATTGAAGAAATTTGGAAAGAGCACCCGAATCTGACCTTTATGCAAGCTCGAGATCGTGCTTTTAAGAAATTCGGAATCTTCGGATTTGCAGATGTCATCAAAGCTCGTGAATCAGCCATGACAAAAAAGTATTGGAAGCTAATCCTACGATTTACTCAAGAATGGTTTTCACCACCAAAAATTGTGTTTACCCTCGGGTTGTTTTTTGGCTTTTTCATGCTCTTTCAACTTCCGAACATTGAATATTTCATTCTATCAGGACTCGCAATTGGTATTTGCATTGAGGTTTACAATTGGTTTATGGGCAAAAAGCAAAGACAATTTCGAGAGCAAAAAAAGGAGAAGTTGTTTTTACTCGAAGCCATGATTGGAACCACAAGAAATGGATTTTCGGGCTTGGCATTGATCAATTTCTTTAACTTGATGAACCTTACAAGTTTCGACTTTTCATCATTCTCTACTGAATGGCTGGTGGTTTTATCCTTAGTCATGACCATCCTAGTCATCATGTTCAATGTTTGCACCTTTGTATTACCGAATAAGGCCCAAGAATTACTCGAAGAAACCTATCCAGAATACAAAATTGTGAAATCCTTGTAACAATTGTATTTTTAAACACACTAATAAACAAACTATAACCAAGTATACGCTATGAATTCTCATTTTTTACGATTAGAATGGAAGCAGTATTTCAGATCATCGTATTGGCAAACGGGAATCGCTTTAAAGGTAATTATGGTGTTTTTTGCACTGTATTTCTTAGTATCCTTTTTAGCTTTAGGTATTGGATCTTTCTTTTTGATTAGAAAGTTATACCCAGATTCAGATCCACTTCAAGTGGTGAATACCTACCTTGTTTTTGCCTTTTTAGGTGATTTGGTATTTCGTTATTTAATGCAGAAGATTCCAATAATGAACATCAAACCATTATTGATTCTAGACATTAAAAAGAAATCCATTGTACATTTCATTCTTACCAAGTCGGCGTTTTCATTTTTCAATGTGATGCCCTTGTTCTTTTACATTCCTTTTGCTATCGTTTTGGTAGGTCAAGGATACAATGGTTTGGGAGTAACCGGATGGTTTTTCACCATGCTTTTCCTAACCCTTTTCAATAACTATGTAAATTTTTTAATTAACAAGAACCAGAAAATTTTCTTCACCTTAGCAACCATCTTGGCAGCCTTGTGTTCGGTTCAGTATTTTGGAGTTTATGACGTTGCGAGTGCTGCTGGTCCTTTGTTTGATGCCATTTACGCAGAACCTATTTGGGCTTTGGTTCCATTGGTGTTAGTAGTGCTTTCTTACAATGCAAACTTCAACTACCTGAAAACAAGGGTATATCTTGATGATGCGGTTAAGAAAGATGTGAAGGAAGTTAAATCCGTCGATCTTTCATGGACAGACCGATTCGGTGAAGTTGCTCCATTTTTGCGAAATGACATTCGATTGATTTGGCGAAACAAAAGACCTCGAACGGTGTTTTTGCTATCCTTTGTTTTCATCGCTTATGCCTTGATCTTTTTTACCCAAGAAGTTTACGAACAGAAAATGCCTGTCTTTTTAATCTTTGCTGCCTTGTTTGTAACTGGCGGATTCGTGATGAATTTCGGACAGTTTATTCCTGCTTGGGATAGTGCCTATTACAAGATGATCATGAGCCAGAACATCAAATACCGCTTGTTCCTAGAATCCAAATGGTACTTGATGGTGGTAATGACCTTTGTGTTGTACCTATTGAGCATTCCATACATCTACTTCGGATTGGATAAATTCTTGATGATCACAGCAGGCGCCATTTATAACATTGGTTTCAACTCGATTTTACTCCTCTATGCAGGATCTTTCAATAGAAAGCGAATTGATTTGGACAAGAGTGCCTTTGCCAATTATCAAGGTACAAGTGCTACGCAGTTCATTGTCATCATTCCAATACTAGCCTTACCAATGCTATTGTTCTGGATTTTTAAAACTACCATTAGTTTCAATGCGGGAATTTTATCCATCGCAGTTGTGGGACTTTTGACATTGGTTTTCAAAAAGTATTTGATGAACTTCATTGAGAAAAAGTACATTCAAGATAAATATGCAGCCATACATGCATTTGATCAAACGACTTAAAAAAATTAAAAATGATTCAAGTAAAAGATATATCTAAAAAATATGGAACCGCCGAAGTATTAAATGTTGATGCTTTGGAAATTCCTACAGGTGAAAGTTTCGGCTTGGTAGGAAACAACGGTGCCGGAAAAACCACCTTATTCAACATTATGTTGGATTTGGTAAGACCAACTACGGGAAGTATCACCACCAACAATATTCAGGTGAATGAGAGCGAAGAATGGAAAACCTTTACGGGTTCTTTCATTGACGAATCTTTCCTTATCGGTTATTTAACTGCGGAAGAGTATTTCGATTTTATTGGCGACCTACGCGGTATGAACAAGGCCGATGTAACTTCTTTTTTAGCACAGTTTGAAGAGTTCTTCAACGGCGAGATTTTAGGAAAGAAGAAATATTTACGTGATTTGAGTAAAGGAAACCAAAAGAAGGCAGGAATCGTGGCCGCCATGATGGGGAACCCGAAAGTGGTAATCCTTGATGAGCCTTTTGCCAACTTAGATCCGACCACTCAGATTCGATTGAAGAAGTTGGTAAAGGAATTGACCAATGAAAAAGACGTTACGGTCCTTATTTCTAGTCACGATTTATCACACGTAACCGAAGTTTGCGAACGAATTGTTGTTTTAGATAAAGGAAATGTGGTGAAAGACATTCAAACTTCGCCTGCAACTTTGAAAGAACTCGAAGCCTATTTCGCTGTATAAAACGCACAACTAATCCTTACGAAAAGCTCTTAGCTACATACGATTTCACCTAGAAATCAGTTGTAATTAAGAGTTTTTATTTTTTATAATTATTTTTTAGTTTAGATTTAAGGCGTGAAAAAATCACTCATTTCTCTCGGTATTCTTTGCTTGACGGTCTTTTTGCTTGACGCTTGTAGCACCAAAAAGAACACGATTATATCCAGAAATTACCAAGCACTGACAACCAAATTCAATGTTCTTTTCAATGGAAAAAATGCCTTGCAAAAGGGAATTGACGGATTGAATGCCAATTACAAAGACGATTGGTTTGAGATTTTACCCTTAGAGCCCATCAAATTTGAAAGAGAGAAAGTAGTTTTAAGAAAGATGAATACCGGTGTTGGTTCTGGCTTCAATTCTAGAAACAATAATACTTCCAACCAAGATGCCAATGCCACTCCCTTTGATATTGCCGAAGAGAAGGCCGTAAAGGCCATCCAAAAACACGGAATGTATTTCAACGGTTTGGAGCGAAATCGCCAAATCGATGATGCTTATTTGTTGTTAGGGAAGGCACGTTATTACTCTCAACGATTCATTCCGGCTATTGAGGCATTCAATTACGTAATTGCCAATTATCCCGATGCCGACTTGATTGCCGAAACCAAAGTTTGGAGGGCAAAGGCAAATATTCGAAATGACAATGAAGAGCGGGCCATTGAGACCATTAATTTGTTGTTGTATGTAAAAGACACACTTGAGATTGATCAACCAGATTACATCAAAGAGCAAGGTCATACAGCCATGGCCATGGCGTATCTTAAAACCGATACCATTCAAAAAGCCATCAAGCACTTACACCTTGCCACAAGAACTTTAAATGACAAGGATCAGGGAGCTCGTAACTTATTTGTTTTGGGTCAGGTGTATGCCTCTTTGGGGCATAAGGATTCTGCTGCCATGGTATTTAAAAAACTTACATCATTTAAAAAGGCGCCAAAAAAATACAAGATTCACGGAGAGATTGAATTGGCTAGAAACACTACTTCCGATTCGGCTTCCGTGGTAATGTTGGATCGATTGCAAGAGTTGATCAAAGACCGAGAAAACAGACCGTTTTTGGATGAATTGTACTATCAAACTGGTTTGCTTCACGAGAACAATGACAGCATTCGATTGGCAATTATAGATTACAACAAATCCTTGCGTGCCAATGGTGGTAGCAAAAAGCAAAAGACCTTCACTTACGAAAGACTTGGGAATATTTATTTTGATGATGCCAATTACAAATTTGCGAGTGCACATTATGATAGCGTTTTGCAGTTTGCTGACGACGAAAAGAAGTTGCGCATCCGACGTGTAAAAAGAAAAGCCAAGAACTTGGTGGAATTGATAGAGAATGAAAAAATTATTACGGTAAATGATAGTCTCCTGCGATTGGCCAATTTATCCGATGAGGATAAAAAAGCCTATTTCGAAGATTATGTAGCCAAATTGAAAAAGGAAGACGAAGAAATGGCCCAGTTATTACTCAACCGAGCCAACTTTACAAACACTTCGTCCTTACAGTCTACCAAAAAACAGGGTTGGTATTTCTACAATCCGCAGACGTTGAATTTTGGGAAATCGGAATTTAAAAAGTTTTGGGGAGACAGACCGTTGGAGGATGACTGGCGATGGTCTACCAAGGCATCTTTCAATACTACTGAGGACGAGGATAACAAAGAGGTAACCAACAATCGCTATGATGTTCAAACCTATATTGCTACCATTCCGAGTGATAAAAAGGTGCTGGATAGTTTGTATGTGCAAAGAAATCAAGCATTGTATGATTTGGGTCTGATTTATAAAGAGCAGTTTAAAAATCAGAAACTAGCTATTGATCGCTTTGAACGATTGGAAACACTAAATCCGGCCAAAGAGCTCATCTTACCCATGAATTGGCATTTGTATCAGCTCTTCAAAGAAAAAGATCCAAACAAGGCAGAAAAGTATAAAAACACGATATTGACCGATTACGCGGAAACCATCTTTGCCAAGGTGATCCAAAATCCCGAAGATGTTGTTCAGGATGAAGTGGAAGAGGACGTTGTGGAGCAGAATTACAAAAAAATGTACTATCTCTACAAAGACAATAAGTTCAAAGATGTCATCCAAAAAATAGATTCCATTGTTCCAGAAATTCAAGGAAACGTCCTAGAACGAAAGTTTCTGTTGTTGAAAGCTTTGGCGGTCGGAAAGGATCAAGACAAGGAATCTTACAGAAAAGCTTTGGAGTTTGTTTCAGTAAATTATGGTAATTTTGAAGAAGGAAAGAAGGCAGCTGAAATTTTAAAGCAATTAAACAAACAATAATGTTTAGTTCAGACCAAAAGAATAACGGCTCGAAGAGCCCAAAGTTGAAAGTTATGGAAAGAAACGTTATCGCAAAAAACACAGTCATTACCGGTGAAATTAAATCGGATGGTGATTTTAGAATAGATGGTACTTTAGAAGGAAGTTTAATTACCGAAGGAAGAGTTATTATTGGCAACGACGGATTTGTAAAAGGCAATGTGGAGGCGGCTAATGCCGACGTTGAAGGAAAAATATCAGGAAAACTGATTGTCAATAAAACCCTCACCGTAAAAGCCATTGCCAATATCTCGGGCGAGGTTATTGTTGGTAAACTATCTATTGAACCAGGAGCTGCTTTCAACGCAACCTGTGCCATGAAGACCCCAACACCAAAACCAGAAAAATTCTCGAAGAATGGCGCCCAAAGACCAGAAAAAAAGTTCGTTAAATAAGGCGATGCAACTTTCTGGAGCCGGAATTCAAATGGGGCTAACCATTTATCTCGGTTATCTGCTTGGAGAATGGCTTGACGGAAAACTTGAAACAACTTTTTTAACCGAAACAATTACCTTGTTCGCCATCTTCCTATCCATGTATTCATTGATCAGACAAGTAAACAAGCTTCATGATTAAAAAGTTATTGCTACCAACAATTGTTTTGGCACTTCTGTTTTTGACCGGAGCATGGGTACATAATTATGTGGCTGGACAATCAGAATTGCAACTACCCTTTTCTATTGAAAAAGCCTATCAATTTCACTTCATTTTTTCACTTCTTTTGGTGATTCATTTTGAGTTCTTATCAAGAATAAAAAACCTCAGACCTCAGCTAGGTTTCATTTATTTGGTAAGTGTTGTACTTAAGTTAGTCTTGGTTGGCTATGTGTTTAAGGATGTGCTTATTGACCAAGAAGTAATAGCCTTATCAACCAAGTTGGCCTTGTTAATTCCCTCCCTACTTTTTCTATTCGCAGAGGTTATTTTTATCTCAAAAATAATCCTAAGAAAAACAGAGGAATATTAAAGTTAAAAAAGGGTTGGTTTAATATATTAATTATGTAACTTTGCCGCGAATTTAGAAAGCGCAAATTAATAATGAAACTGGCCTTAAAATCAAATAAGCAATTCGTTCTTTTATTTTTCATCTTTTTAAGCACTTTGGCTTTTGGTTTTTCAAAAACTGAAAAGCACGATACAAAAGATGGTGGTCAAATCAACACCAAAGAGGAAGTTGAGGCGTATATCATTCACCACATCAAAGATTCTCACGATTTTTCTTTGTTTTCTTACACCGATAGTGAAGGCGTTAGAAAACACTTCGGATTTCCTTTACCAGTAATCATCAACACAAGCAAAGGTATTGTGACTTTTATGTCTTCTGAGTTTCATCACAATGATGACGGCCATGTAATTGTTGAGAAGGACGGTTTGAAATTTGCGAAAATTCATTCTAAGATTTACGAGCTTGATGCAGACGCAGCAAGCGTTTCATTTGATGAAGAACACCACCCAACCAATGCACACAAAGTTTTAGACTTCTCCATCACCAAAAGTGTGGTAGGGATCTTATTAGTTGGTTTGCTCTTATTATGGTGGTTCTCTAGCTTGGCTAGACAATATAAAACAAAACAAATTCCAACTGGATTTGCAAGAGTACTAGAGCCGCTAGTACTTTATGTACGAGACGAGATTGCTCGTCCGAATATTGGAGAAAAACATTACAGAAGATTTACAGGGTATTTGTTAACTGTATTCTTCTTTATCTGGGTATTGAACTTATTAGGGTTAACCCCATTAGGGTTTAATGTTACCGGACAATTGGCAGTAACAGCATGTTTGGCTGTTTTCACATTGATTATCTACACCGTAAGTGGTACCAAAGGATATTGGATGCACATGATTTGGATGCCAGGTGTACCTGTGTTGATTCGTCCTGTATTGGCAGTGATTGAATTGGCCGGAGCTTTCTTAATCAAACCATTCTCACTTCTTGTGCGTTTGTTCGCAAACATTTCAGCAGGACACATTGTAGTAATGAGTTTGATTGCGATCATGTTCGTGTTGAAAGAATCTTTAGGAGTTGTGGGAGCAACAGGATTGTCTTTGGTGTTGTCATTTTTTATCACATTAATTGAAGTGCTAGTGGCCTTCTTACAAGCATACATCTTTACAATGCTATCGGCGTTGTTTATTGGTATGGCTGTAGATGATCATGCACATTAAGAATAGAATTGTTTAATTTTTATAAATACAAGTATTATGTATAATTTAATTGGAGCAGGTTTAATCGTAATCGGAGCTGGTATCGGATTAGGTCAAATTGGTGGAAAAGCAATGGAAGGTATTGCTCGTCAGCCAGAGGCTTATGGTAAAATCCAAACAGCAATGATCATTATCGCTGCATTATTAGAAGGTTTAGCATTTGGTGCATTATTCTTAGGAAAATAATCCGAATCAAAAACAACAAAGTAGCGCTCTCTAACGGTTGGTTATAGAGCCTACTTTTCTAAATTAAACAGAAAAACAAAACATTTTAGATGGAAACTTTATTAAACGATTTTTCACCAGGCTTATTCATAGTTCAAGCAATCTTATTCCTTGCCTTAATTGGTTTGATGGTAAAATTTGCATGGAAACCAATTTTGAACTCTTTGAACGAAAGAGAATCAGGTATCGAAGATGCTTTGGCAGCTGCTGAAAATGCAAAGAAAGAAATGCAAAACCTTCAAGCAGATAACAAAAAGTTGTTGAAGGAAGCTATTGCAGAGCGCGACGCATTGTTGAAGGAAGCTAGAGAAATGAAGGATAAAATCATTGCTGACGCTAAAGAAGATGCGAAAGAAGTAACACAAACGTTGATTGAGAATGCACAAGCTGCCATCTCACAAGAGAAGCAAGCGGCTATTGCTGAATTAAAGAAAAATGTTGCAGACCTTTCAATTAGTATTGCAGAAACGGTAATCAAAAAGGAATTAAGCGAGAAGAAGGATCAATTAAAGCACGTTGAGAAGATCTTAAAAGACGTTACCTTAAACTAACCACATGAAGGATACAAGAGCAGCTTTACGATACGCAAAGGCGATTCTTAATCTAGCCAAAGATTCTAAATCAGAAACTAAGGTTAACGACGACATGTTGTTGGTGGTAAAAACCATTTCTGAAAACAAAGATCTAGATGTTTTATTAAATAGTCCGGTTATCAAATCAAGTGATAAGATTGAGGTATTGAATTCGCTTTTCACTGGAAAAGTGAACAATGTAACCTTAGGATTATTTCACCTTTTAGAGGAAAACAAACGAATCGACTTATTGCAAGTTATTGCCAAGAAATATGCGATCATCTATGATTTTGACAAGCATATTTTAGAAGCAAAAGTAACAACAGCTGTGCCAATTACAGCGGCCTTGGAAAAACAAGTGTTAAAGAAGATTGTTGATTTAACAGGAGATAAAGCCAATTTGGTAAACGAAGTTAATCCGGAGATTTTAGGCGGATTTATTTTGAGAGTTGGTGACATCCAGTATGATGCAAGTATTGCCAATCATTTAAGGCAATTACGCAAAGAATTTGATAATCAAGATTATATATCGAAGTTATAATAGAAAACAGAAAATTAAATATTAGACCCGTTCTAATTATTAATAAACTCAATAAATGGCAACAATAAAACCAGCTGAAGTATCAGCAATTTTAAAGGATCAGTTAACAAATTTTGAAGCAAAGGCTACTTTAAACGAAGTAGGAACTGTTTTACAAGTAGGTGATGGTATTGCACGTGTGTACGGACTATCGAATGTACAATACGGAGAGCTTGTTGAATTCGATAACGGATTAGAAGGTATTGTATTGAACTTAGAAGAAGACAACGTTGGTGTTGTACTTTTAGGTCCTTCTACTTCTATTAAAGAAGGTTCAACAGTAAAAAGAACAGAAAGAATTGCTTCTTTAAGAGCTGGAGAAGGAGTTGTTGGTCGTGTATTGGATACCTTAGGGAACCCAATTGACGGTCAAGGTCCAATCAAAGGTGAAACTTTTGAGATGCCTTTAGAAAGAAAAGCTCCTGGAGTAATTTATAGAGAGCCTGTAACAGAACCATTACAAACGGGTATCAAGTCTGTAGATGCGATGATTCCAATCGGTAGAGGTCAGCGTGAGTTGATCATTGGTGACCGTCAAACAGGTAAGTCAACAGTTGCTATTGACACCATCCTAAATCAGAAGGAATTTTACGATGCAGGTGAGCCAGTATATTGTATCTACGTAGCCGTTGGACAAAAAGCCTCTACTGTAGCTGCGATTGCAAACGTATTGAGAGAAAAAGGAGCAATGGAATATACCATTATCGTTGCTGCTAACGCCTCTGACCCTGCTCCAATGCAAGTATATGCGCCATTCGCCGGAGCTGCAATCGGTGAGTACTTTAGAGATACAGGTAGACCAGCTTTGATCATCTATGATGATTTATCAAAACAAGCTGTTGCTTACCGTGAGGTATCGTTATTATTAAGAAGACCTCCAGGACGTGAGGCCTATCCAGGTGACGTATTCTACTTACACTCAAGATTATTAGAGAGAGCTGCAAAGGTGATTGAAGATGATACCATTGCTGCGCAAATGAATGACGTTCCAGATTCATTAAAAGGAAAAGTAAAAGGTGGTGGTTCTTTAACTGCATTACCAATTATTGAAACGCAAGCGGGTGACGTTTCTGCATATATTCCAACAAACGTAATTTCGATTACAGACGGACAGATCTTCTTGGAGTCTGATTTATTTAACTCAGGGGTTCGTCCAGCTATTAACGTAGGTATCTCGGTATCTCGTGTAGGTGGTAACGCACAGATTAAGTCCATGAAGAAAGTATCAGGAACATTAAAATTAGACCAAGCTCAGTACCGTGAATTAGAAGCGTTTGCGAAGTTTGGTTCTGACTTAGATGCAGCAACCATGAGTGTAATTGAGAAAGGGAAGCGTAACGTGGAGATTTTAAAGCAGTCTCAAAACGATCCGTTCACCGTTGAAGATCAAATTGCAATCATTTTCGCAGGATCTAAAAACCTATTGAAAGACGTTCCAGTAAATCAAGTGAAGAAATTCGAAAGAGATTACTTAGATTACTTGAACACCAAGCATAGAGATACGTTAGATACCTTGAAATCAGGGAAGCTAACTGACGAAACAATTGCTGTGATGACTGCTGCTGCAGAAGAGATTAGCAAGAGATTCGAATAACAAAAGATAAAAACGTTCTTTAACTTATTGTAAGTTAATTCATTTCGATCAATGAAACCAACAAGTGTTCTCTAATTACTTTAAAAACAGGGCTGAAAAAAAAAGACAACGGAAGCTACAAAAAGCACGTTGTAAGCCATGGTTTGAAGTAAATGGAGATGAAACACTTCGGTTGGACTATCCACTAAATGAAAACGCTGTTGTGTTGGATTTAGGCGGATTTAAAGGTGAGTTTGCAGAAAAGATATTTGACAAATATCAATCGAACATTCACGTGTTTGAGCCGGTAAAATCATTTTTCAACATCATTGAAAGTAAGTTTAACGATAACCCAAAGGTTTCTGTTTACCACTATGGCCTTTCGGATGCTGATAAAGAAGTAAGTATTAGTAGCACAGGAGACGCCTCCTCTGTTTTTATTGCTTCCAAGGATTCTGAAAAGGTTCAGTTAAAGTCAATTCTTGACTTTATAACCGAGCACAATCTCGTAGAAGTTGATTTGATAAAAATCAATATCGAAGGTGGTGAATACGAAGTACTCGAGGCACTATTAGCTAATGACCGAGTAAAGATGTTTAAAAACCTTCAAATCCAGTTTCATGATTTCATCATTGAAAATGCGAGAGAACGAATGGAAAACATTCAACAGCAGTTATCAAAAACACATGAATTGACCTATCAATATGATTTCGTTTGGGAAAACTGGAAGCGAAAGGACTAAAATTATACTCATAAGCTGAATTATGGCAAACTTAAAAGAAATTCGTAATAGAATTGGATCGATTAAATCGACGATGCAGATTACTTCTGCGATGAAGATGGTATCGGCAGCAAAATTGAAAAAGGCTCAAGATGCAATTATTGCAATGAGACCTTATTCATCCAAACTAACCGAATTATTGCAAAATTTAAGCACTACACTAGATGGTGAAATAGGAGGAGCTTATACGAATGAAAGAGAAGTTTCAAAAGTATTGTTGGTGGTAATTACATCTAACAGAGGGTTGTGTGGTGGATTTAATTCATCAATTGTTAAGGAAACCATCAAAAACATCACAGAAAATTACCAAGGCGTTGAGATAGATATCTACGGAATTGGTAAAAAGGGTACAGATATTCTATCCAAAGAATACAATGTCATTGAAAATAAGAACGAAATCTTTGACAACCTTACCTTTGCAAACTCTGCTGAGATTGGAGAAGAATTAATGAACTTGTTTGTTGAAGGTACCTACGATAAGATTGAATTGATTTACAATCAATTTAAGAACGCTGGTACTCAGATTCCACAAGTAGAAGAGTTCTTACCAATCAAGGCCATTGCCGAAGACAATACTACATCGAATACCGATTACATCTTTGAGCCTTCAAAAGAAGAAATCATCTTAGAGTTAATTCCGAAGTCGCTTAAAATGCAGCTTTACAAAGCCATTAGAGATTCATTTGCTGCAGAACACGGCGCTCGTATGACTGCGATGCACAAAGCAACGGATAATGCCAAAGAATTGCGTGACGAGTTGTTATTAACGTATAACAAAGCACGTCAGGCGGCGATTACTAATGAGATACTGGAGATTGTAGGTGGAGCAGAAGCTTTGAACAATTAAGAAAATATAGACAAGTTGAAAAGCGAACCAATCGGTTCGCTTTTTTTTGGCATACAATTTGGAATATACTTTTCGTAACCATAAATCGTATGCTTATGAAAACTATAAAATTACTTTTCGTTTCAGTTTTTTCAATTGTAATGCTTCAGGGATGTTCAGTTGCTTTTTATGGAGATAACGATATTCCGCCATCTTTAGATCAAGTTTTATCCAGTCACGATTTATGGTATATCGATTACCATAGAACCGTTGGAAATACGGATGTGCCATTTGTATCGAAGGCTTTCACCATGTCTTTTTTCAATGGGGTGATGTACGCGAATAACAACATTGTTGATGTTGGAAGAACCGGAAATGGACTTGGTATTGACGTAGGTGTTTACAACACCTTCAATGGATTATTGTCTGTGAATCATGATTTGGACGGACTCTATGAATTCGAGGTAACATTATTATCTCCAAATCAAATAGAATTGCATAATTACCGTTTAAATGTTAGTTACTTCTTGATCGGATATTCGGTAAATACGTTTAACTACGATGCCTTGTTTTACGACAATATAGAGTACTTCTTGCAGGAGTATGTAGGTTGGGAAAAGGTAGATGCATTGGGTGGTACACCAAATCCGTTTGATGCTGAAAATTACCTGGCATTCACGCCAGAGAACATCACGACTTTCTATAGTTCAAAGGATGATTTTGGCATAGATGTTGATTTAGTTAATTGGGATTATGTTGGTAGCTATGAAGTCTTTGACGTTGTAGGTTACCAAGACCTAAAAGTTCTTGAATTGTATTATGACGGTGGAGTTGTTGAAGAATTTGAGTTGACCGTAACAAATGATAGAAGTATTCGTCTTTATCATATAAACTCTGGTACAACTTATGACTTTGCAGGAAGAGGTTTTATACAATTCTTGAAATCGGATAAAGTAAAAATTAAGGATGGAGCTGTAAGGAATTCCGATAGAAAACGAACTAAAGTGATAAGAAGAAGTAAGAGTAAAAATATTTAAAATAAAGTTTGGTTAGTTGATTTTTGGTTGGTTACGTTCTGTAACCAAATCAAAGGAAAAACCGCTCGAGAGAGCGGTTTTTTTCTGTTAGAATCTTTACCTTTAAGCGTATTTAAAGATTACAGATGAAAACAGCATTGATCACCGGAGCTACCTCCGGAATTGGAAAAGCAACTGCCGAGTTGTTCGCCGAGAATGGTATTCGACTCGTATTGTGCGGTCGAAGAGTAGCGCGATTGGAAGAACTCAAAAACACCTTAGGTTCTAAAACAGAAGTTCATACCTTGCGATTTGATGTGGCCGATAGAAAGGCCGTTTTTGAGGCGATTAATTCTTTACCTTCCGATTTTTCACAAATTGATATTTTGGTTAATAATGCTGGAAATGCACATGGATTGGCCACCATCCAAGATGGTAGTATCGATGATTGGGAAGCCATGTTGGATATTAATGTAAAAGGATTGCTTTACGTATCTAAGGCGATTATTCCTCAAATGATTGAACGCAATGACGGTTTTATTGTCAATATCGGTTCCATAGCAGGGAAGGAAGTTTATACCAATGGAAATGTGTATTGTGCTTCGAAATCTGCTGTTGATGCAATCAACAAATCCATGCGGATGGATTTGAACGCCTATAAAATTAGAGTGGCTGGAATTCATCCTGGATTGGTTGAGACCGAATTCTCTGACGTACGTTTCAAAGGTGATACAGACCGTGCCAAAACCGTTTACCAGGGCTATAAAGCATTGCAAGGGGAGGATATTGCAGACATCATTCACTTTGTAGTTACAAGACCTTACCATGTGAATATTGAAGATCTAATTGTTTATCCTACAGCACAAGCTAGTGCTACGCTTATCAATAAGAACCTATGAAACTGAACTCTGAAATTGTCATTGGCTGCATGTCATGGGGCAAATGGGGTAAAGAATTATCCACAGATGAGCAGGTAGACTTGCTCAACTTCTGCATAGAAAATGGATTTACTAGTTTTGATCATGCCGATATTTATGGGGATTATACCACAGAAGGACGATTTGGAGAAGCTTTAAAGAAAAGCGGAGTCGACAGAAGCCAAATTCAGCTGATTTCAAAATGCGGCATCCAGTATGTTGGTCAAACGAGAGACAATACCATCAAGCATTACAATTACTCCAAAAATTATATTATTTGGAGCGCCGACCAATCATTAAGTAATCTAAAGACCGATTATTTAGACCTGTTTTTATTGCACAGACCGAGTCCGCTAATGCATCCCGATGAGATATTGGAAGCTATTTCCATTTTGAAGGCACAAGGGAAAATCAAACATTTTGGGGTTTCCAACTTTACGCCCTCACAAGTAAGTTTGATTCATGATAAATTACCCATTGAAGCCAATCAAATCGAATTTTCATTGACACAGCATAGTGCCATGCACAATGGCAGTCTAGATCAAATGCTTCAATTCGGCATCAAACCCATGTGCTGGAGTCCACTTGGAGTTTATTTCAGAGAAACGGATGCTCAAACCTTACGCATCAAGAAAGTGCTTCAGGGATTAACGGAAAAGTACCAGGTATCGGAAGATGTGCTCTTGTTGGCCTGGATTTTAAAACATCCTGCAGGGATTGCACCTGTTGTGGGAACCACCAACAAAGAACGCATAAAAGGCATTCGGAAGGCCACAGAAATACAGTTGGAGTTGGAAGATTGGTTTGGTTTATTAGTTGCAAGTCAAGGTCACAAGGTTCCTTAAATGATTAACAAAAGACTTCTTATTAAAAACCTACTCACTCACAACGATGAGAACACGTTTTTTGATAAGAAACTCAAACTCACATTCGGAACTAAGGAAGGGAAAGCGAAGTTTTTAAAGCACGTCTGTGCCCTGTCCAATTCCAATCCACAGAACAACTCTTATATTGTAATTGGTGTTGAAGACACAGCCAATAAAATTGTTGGGGTCGATTTCTTTGACGATAGTAAAATTCAAAATCTTATCAACGCCTATTTACAAAACCCTCCTAAAGTTCAATATGAAAATGTGGGATTCCCGACACTTCAGAAACACAAAGTAGTGGGACTCGTAACCATTGAACCCAACAACTTAGTAACGTCCTTTGTTAAGAGTGCTTGGAAGTATCGAAAGGGATCCATTTTTTATAGACGAGGTAGTAATTCCATTCCAGTTTATGGAAACTTTGAACTCATTAGTAGAAATGAAGCCATTGTTGAAAGTATTGAAAAAAGTGCTCGCAGTAATATCGAATTGACCTTGAATGGGGTATTTGATTTCTTCGATAAATACAAAGCAGGTGTAAAGCCCAAATACAAGGTGTTCAATGAGCAATTTGTGCTTTGTTGGGCCGGAAAAAGGAAGAAGATCGAGAACAAGGTGTATTATTCCCGGGTAGACATTGAGTTGATCAATGAGCAGGTTCGATTGTTTTTTTCTGCCCTGGATGATGTTCAGATTCAGGTGAACAAAAACACCTTTATCATCACGGAGTATTTGGTGCTCCCTGTCGGAAGTATAAAAAAGCACTTTCCATTTGAAAAAACCATCATCAACTTCAAGAATAATGGCAAGCACGATTTGGTAACGGAGTTTTTATTTACCCCTCCAAAATATGATTTTGAATTTGTAATAAGTAGGTATCAATCTTCCATGAATTTGATTCGTAAAATTGATGAAAACATCGCGCTTATCACCGAGGAAGTGGATGAAGTCACTGAATTACCACACAATTGTTTGATTTGTTACCTAAACGGATTCGTAGATATTCAGGAAGAATTGCTGAAAGTAAAGCACTTTTTAAAATCATTAGAGGATAAAACCACTTACATCAAGTTCAAAGAAGTAATGCGTGTCATTCGTAAGGTGAAATACCACTAAGAATATACCTTATAAATGACAAATAAGAGGGTGTAAATGGCCAAATAGAACCGATAGAAGTTTCGCTGCTTGATATAGTCGCTATTATCGGGATAAAGATTTCCAAACAGACCTTTTATCTCTTTTACGAAAAGCGGTTTGATGTTGATTTTCCAATCTTCCGTTTGATAGACAATTTTTCTGAATTTGCTTCGATAAATGCCAAGAGGTAAGCCCCACACAATGAACAAGATCAACCAAATATTATTTTCTAAAAATTCAATCATTTTTTAGGAAACCAAGGAATGAATGAACTCGTTTTTTCAATGTACTCTTTGTATTGCGGTTTGCTAGTTTTTAAGGTTCTTTCCAACATGGCAACTCCCGAAACTTTGATAATCAATAGGGTCATAATGATGGATCCAATAATTTGCCAATAACCTCCCGCGGCAATACTAAACAAACCATAGGCCCACCATACGGCGGCGTCTCCAAAATAGTTTGGATGTCGGGTATACTTCCAAAATCCAGTGTTCAAGACCTTGCCTTTATTTTCTGGATTTTTTTTAAAATGATACAGTTGGTAATCCCCTCCGGCTTCAAAACAGAACCCAATGAACCAAACGGCCATTGCGATATAATCGAGGATGGTAAGAGGACCTCCTGAAGTTGTTTGCACATGCCATAAGGGCAAGGAAACAATTAAAATCAAAGCTCCTTGAAGTAGAAATACTTGAAAATAACTGAACCACCAATAGCGTTCGGCTCCATAATCTTTTCGGAATTGTTGGTACCTATAATCTTCTGGTTGCCCACCATTTCGAATGGCCAAATAAATGGTCAAACGAAGACCCCAAAGGGAAACTAAAAATAAAAGGATGATCTGTCGAAGATCAAGATTCTCTGACATGGCAAAGTAAAAAGCATTGACAATAACGAATCCGAATCCCCAAAAAATATCTACGATGCTAGCATTCTTAATATAAACACTAAAGAGCCATAGCAGTGTTACACAAATCCAAATTACTAATGATGCTTGGAGAAATAATGTCATAAGGCTTGTATTGTATTTGGATTATATACGAAATTGTCAGAAGAACTAATCCTCGCTGGTTCTTGGTCGCTTTAAGAATAGAGATACACCGCCTCCTATCAATCCACCAATCGCAGTCCGAAGAATGGTATCGAACAACTCAAAAGGAATGAGGTTATGAGTGGTGCTGTCTATGGAAATATCATAAAAAACTCGGGCTAATTGTGCCACTAATATTCCGTGTAGTACAAAAAATATTGCCTTCAGAATTTCCTTATTTAAATAGTAAGCGAAACCAAAAACGGCAATTGCACTGCCCACCATGATGATGTATTTCAATGGTATGCCATATAGTTCTCGGACATTGTATTCTACAAACCAAAAGGCAATCACCCCAATAATAAAGCCAGCAAGTAACTCCCTAAGTGCGTTCTTCATGTTTAATTTTCAAATGGTTGATAATGTCGGAAGCCAAAACTCCAATTTCACCTTTATCTTTAGCTGCGCTATCTCCAGCCAAACCATGATAATAGGTTCCGATTAAAGCAGCTTCAAGTGAAGGGTATTTTTGTGCTACCAAACCTGTAATGATTCCAGTGAGAACGTCGCCGCTCCCAGCCGTTGCCATACCAGGGTTACCAGTAAAGTTAAAAAAAATTTCCTCATCTGGTGAACTGATGGCGGTATGTGCATCTTTAAGGACAATGATAAGGCGATTTTTTTTGGATTGATATAGCTGTTTCTGATACCGTTCTAAAGAATTCTTCGACGGTCCAAAGAGTCGGTCAAACTCTTTAATGTGTGGTGTTAGGATACTATTCTCAGGGACTTTTTCAATCAAATTCTGGTGTTGTGCCAAGATATTTAATCCGTCTGCATCAATAACCATGGGCTTTCTATAGCTATCCAAAAGACGTTCCATGGCTTCAACAGTCAAAGGATGCCTGTCTAATCCGGGTCCAATTCCCACTACCGAGTAATTTAGTGGATCTGGACATTCACTGATAAAATTGTGACTCACATCGACAAGACACATCGCCTCAGGAACTGAAGTTTGCATAATTTCATATCCACATTTCGGAACCTGAACGGTTAGCAAACCCGTACCGCTTCTCAAGCATGCTTTGGCAGCAAGAACAGCAGCCCCTATTTTCCCCAAAGAACCAGCAATTAAAAGACTGTGACCATAGGAGCCTTTATGAGAATAACGGTTTCTAGGTCTTAGTAATGAACTTATTTTGGGTGAGAGGATGCGAAATTTTGTTTCTTGATTTTGAATGAATTCCTCATCTAGTCCGATATCCACAACAGACCATTTCTTGATATAATCACCATATTCAGGAAAGAAGAAGGCCAGTTTTGGTCGTTGGAAGGAAATCACCCAATCAGCTTTGATAGCCGTTGGATTGTTTTCAATTTGATCACAATAGAGTCCGGAAGAAATATCAACGCTGATGACGGGTTTATCACTTGAATTCAATGCTTCAATGACATCTCCCAAAAAGCCTTTTACGGGTCGTTTCAATCCAGAACCCAAAAGTGCATCAATGAATAGGTCAAATTCAGAGAGCTCGGGTAGCTCTTCTATTTTTGAGACTTCAACCACATGTTTTAATCGATTCAAATTGATTTTACAATCAGCCGATAATCGATCGCTAAATCGAATGAATATCGGGATAACTTCATAATCGTTGTGCTGTAATATTCTGGCTATGGCAAATCCATCACCGCCATTATTACCTGTTCCGCATAGAACGGCAATTCGGTAGTTTGCATCGAATTTCTTACAGAACTCATCCACAAAAGCCATGCTAGCTCGTTCCATTAAATCAATCGAAGCAATAGGTTCCGATGTGATGGTATGGGCATCTGTTCCCCGAGTTTGTTGGGCACTGATAACTTTTGGAAAATCGATCATGTTTCTAAGTTACCTTAAAATACGGTTTCTGCAAAGTAATCGCCTTAGAATCGGAAGGTTATTCGCTCATTTGGGCACCCCAAACCATTGAAATCATTTTGTAGTAATCGCCTTCAGAAAAGCGGAATTCTTTTTCGGTATCAACCCGATGAATCAGCACCAATTTTGAGGCAGGATAAACCCCCAACATATGAACGCCAAGGCCGGTATGATAGAAGGATTTTGATTTTCTAGTTTCTGTAGGATATAAAACATTCCATAGCATTCCGTAACCAATACCATAACGTTCATTTTTTATGGAATAGGGAGTGGTAGACCTTTCAATCCATTCTTTGGAGATGATTTGCTTGCCATTCCATTTGCCCTCATTGAGATATAATTGTCCGTACAAGGCCAAATCTCTCGCAGATAGTCGGAAGTGGTAGGCGGGATATTTTGATTTATCATCCTCATATTGGTAGAATCCGTCTGAATCAGGAATGGGAGTGGTCTCAGTCGGATTTCTAAGAGTTGAAATATTATTTCCAAAGCTCATGCCTAAAGGTTCTGCAATGTGGGTGTGGAATAGGTCATAGAGTGATTTCCCAGTACTTTGTTCTAAAATATGTCCAGAAATATTAAAGTCCCAGTTGTTATATACATACTTTTCACCGGGTTTGAAAGAGCCTCTTTCTGGGATACCGCGGAGCATTCCGGCACTTGTTGCTGCAGATGCATGATAAATGCCCGATCTTGATTTTAGAACATCCGCTACCGTTGCTGATTTTTCAATTTCAGTTAATGACGGTTCAATATCATCGATGTTCAGGTATTTTATGGTTGCTTTTAAATCGATGGTTCCATTATCGACATAAATTCCAAAAACGGAGTTCAATAATGATTTTCGAATGGAATGTACCGTATGTTTTTTATCAATATTTCCCCAGGAATAGGCAAGTTTTCCATCGACCAATATTAGTAGAGAAGATGAGCCAGCTTTTTCTAAAAAAGCACCTAAGGAATCTAGTTTTTGTGAGGAAAAACCAACTTCTTCGGGAAGAACAGGTTCAAATGGATAGTTCGATTTTTCAATCTGAGAACAGCCAAGAACCAATGTCATGATTCCTAGAGCAGCAATAAATTTTTTCATAACCTGAAGTGTATCATTACACAGGTGTAAATTACTGTTCAAATGGAAGAATTCAAAAAGAAAAGCCAGATTCTTGCGAACCTGGCTTGTTTTAGTTTTTAATTACAAATCGAACTTGATACCCTGCGCTAAAGGAAGATCGGTTGTGTAGTTGATCGTATTGGTTTGCCTACGCATGTAAATTTTCCAAGCGTCTGACCCCGATTCGCGTCCCCCACCAGTTTCTTTTTCACCGCCAAAAGCGCCTCCAATCTCGGCCCCTGAGGTACCGATATTCACGTTTGCAATTCCGCAATCAGATCCAGCGTGTGATAAAAAAGCCTCGGCTTCTCTAAGATTATTGGTCATAATTGCTGAGGAAAGTCCTTGTGCTACAGAGTTCTGAATATCAATGGCGTTGGTTACTTTTCCGGAATATTTTAGTAAGTACAATACTGGCGCAAAGGTTTCGTGTTGCACTATTTCAAAATCGTTTTGCGCTTCGGCAATTGCTGGCTTTACATAGCAACCAGACTCATAGCCTTCTCCAGAAAGAACTCCACCCTCAACAACAAGTTTTCCACCTTCTTCCACTACTTTTTTCAAGGCATTGTTGTACATGGCCACTGCATCGGTATCAATTAACGGACCTACATGGTTGTTTTCATCAAGTGGATTCCCAATTCGTAATTGTTTGTATGCGCTTACTACCGCTTCCTTTACTTTGTCGTAAATAGATTCGTGAATGATCAATCTTCGAGTTGATGTACATCGCTGTCCGGCAGTACCAACCGCACCAAATACAGCTCCGATTACTGTCATTTTGATATCGGCATCAGGAGTTACGATGATGGCATTATTACCACCCAATTCCAATAAAGATTTTCCTAATCTACCAGCAACTTCTTTGGCTACAATTTTACCCATTCGAGTAGATCCGGTTGCTGAGACCAATGGAACTCTTGTGTCTTTGGTCATGAATTCTCCGACTTTGTAATCGCCATTGATCAAACAGGAAATACCTTCTGGTAAGTTGTTTTCTTTCAATACTTCAGCAATGATATTCTGACAAGCAATTCCGCATAAAGGTGTTTTTTCACTTGGCTTCCATACACAAACATCACCACAAATCCATGCTAAGGCTGTATTCCAAGACCAAACCGCAACTGGAAAATTGAAGGCCGAAATAATACCCACAATTCCCAAGGGATGGTATTGCTCGTACATACGATGTCCGAATCTTTCCGAATGCATGGTCAATCCGTGTAACTGTCGAGACAATCCCACGGCAAAGTCACAGATGTCTATCATTTCTTGCACTTCACCCAATCCTTCTTGATAAGATTTTCCCATTTCATATGAGACAAGCTTCCCAAGAGCTTCTTTCTTTTCTCTTAGTTTTTCTCCGAATTGGCGAACAATTTCTCCACGTTGAGGAGCCGGCGTGGTACGCCAAGAAACAAAGGCAGTTGCAGCGGCTTCGAGAGCCTTTTCATAATCTTCTTTGGTGGTGCTTTTTACACTTCCTATGAGTTTTCCATCTACTGGAGAATAACTCTCGATAATCTCTCCATTAGAAAAGAATTCTAAGCCTGTTGAGGTTCCATCATTTATTGCTTTTACCCCTAATGAATCAAGCGCTTGTTGGATTCCGAAATCAGTCATTTTGCTAGTAAGTTTTAGTGATTTAAGTAAAGCCTAAAAGTACGATAATCTTTCGTAAATTAGTCGAACTTAAACTAGAATCAACGTGAGAAAATTTATTGTATTCGCCTTTGCGTCGCTTGTTATTTTTGCTTGTCAGCAGGGCCCAGAGAAACAGGAAGCCATTCCTGCAAATGAATTCGCTATCATCATTCATGGTGGGGCAGGAACTATTTTGAAAAAGAACATGACTCCTGAAAAGGAAGCCGCTTATAATGCAAAACTTGAGGAGGCGATTAAGGTAGGTTACGAGATCTTAAAAAATGGAGGAACCAGTGGGGATGCAGTAATCAAAACCATTCAAGTAATGGAAGAATCTCCTTTATTTAATGCTGGAAAAGGAGCTGTATTTACCAATGCGGGGACCAACGAACTTGATGCTTCTTTTATGGACGGAAAAACATTGAACGCTGGGGCTATCGCCGGAGTAAAGGACATTAAAAGTCCGATTGAAGCCGCAAGAAAAGTAATGACCGACTCAGAACATGTGATGTTATCAGGTGAAGGTGCTTCGACCTTTGCCAAAGAAAAAGGATTGGAAATAGTTGATCCGAGTTATTTCTATACCGAACGTCGTTTTAAGTCCTTAGAACGCATCCGTGACCGAGAGAAAACGGAGTTAGATCACGATGAGAAGACCAGTTATTTTTACGATTCAGACATCAAAAATGCCAAATTTGGAACCGTGGGTTGTGTGGCTCTCGATAAGGACGGAAATATTTCAGCCGGAACATCAACTGGAGGAATGACGAACAAGCGTTGGGGACGAATTGGAGATGCACCCATCATTGGATCAGGTACTTATGCCAATAACAATACCTGTGGTGTTTCTTCAACAGGATGGGGTGAATATTTTATCCGAAGTCAAGTAGCCTATGATATTTCTGCCCAAATGGAATATGCCGGAAAAAGCTTGAAAGAAGCGACCACTGATGTGATTCAGAACAAGCTTACCAAGTTAGGTGGTACCGGAGGTGTAGTTGCCTTGGATAAAAATGGGAACATGTCATTTGAGTTCAATACAGCCGGAATGTATAGAGCTTCTATGGACGACAAAGGAAATTTGGTCGTAAAGATTTATAAAGAGTAGAATTGCCGTATTTTTGTTCTGTCTATGCAGGATGAAATTTTTAACATACAATCAGAGCAAGATTTTCAAAATCTTGCTCTTCGTGTTTTCAACTATCAGTTCGAAAATAATTCAGTGTATCGTTCCTTTTGTGATTTATTATACAAGCATCCGAGCGAAGTACACCGAGTAGAAGATATTCCATTTCTGCCTATTCAATTTTTCAAATCACGAGAAGTGGTTTCGAACCAACAGAAACCAGAAATTATTTTTTCTAGTTCGGGTACCACGGGTAGTATAACGAGCAAACATTACGTGACCGATTTACAACTGTACGTCAACAGTTTTGAGAAGGCCTTCGAATTGTTTTACGGTCCGGCATCCAAATACAACATCCTAGCTTTATTGCCCAATTATCTGGAAAGAGAAGGATCTTCTTTAATCTATATGGTGAACCATTTGATTGAAAAATCTCAGAATCCAAATAGTGGCTTTTATCTAAATAATTTGAAGGAATTGGCCATCAAATTAAAAGAGTTGGACCAGGAGGGTAAGCCCGTTTTGCTAATCGGAGTTTCATTCGCGCTTTTGGATTTGATTGAATTCGAAAAATTCGATTTAAAGAATACCATCGTGATGGAAACTGGAGGCATGAAGGGTCGAAGAAAAGAATTGACCAGAAATGAGCTTCATGAAGCTTTGAAAAGCGGATTTGGTGTTGCAAACATTCATTCAGAATATGGGATGACCGAATTACTAAGTCAGGGATATTCCAAAGGAAATGGAATTTTTGAGACACCACCTTGGATGAAAGTGCTTGCCCGAGATACTGAAGATCCGTTTCACATCCTTGGAAATTCGAGTACAGGAGGATTGAATGTGGTTGATCTGGCCAATTTCAATTCCTGCAGCTTTATCGCAACACAAGATTTAGGCAAGGTACATCCAAACAACACTTTTGAAGTATTGGGTCGTTTTGATCATTCCGATATTCGTGGGTGTAATTTAATGGTTTTTTAAATGTAAAAAGACAACTGAATACCCCGTATTCAGTTGTCTTTTTCGATTTTTCCTTTTCCCTAATTTTTATAAGTTGTCATTTATGAATTCTACAAGAGATGGTAAATACGAATCAATATTTTGTTTAATTCTTGGCGATTCGTGAGTACCTCCTTGTAAGACAATCATTTCGGCTACCAAGCCTACATCTTGCAGTCTTTTTTGAATGATACAGGGGCCAAATTCCCAATTACTAGAACTCAATTCTACCTTTCCACATGGTGTCTCGCTATCCAATTCGCCAATAATTGAAAACATCGGTTTATCCGAAGAGGTGATATACAGGTCGTTTTCAAAGGCTTCTTCTGTTCCGTAAAAAGCACCTGCTAGATTGATAACCCCGGCGACATTACTTGAATATCCTTGATGTCCTTGACTACCTTCCCAGCTACTAATCCATCCTTGAGAGATGATGTAAGTCAACATTCCAGTTGGTAAATCTGATTCTTGCCAGTAGGTATGGACGAGAGCATTATAGGCTCCGGAAGACCAACCACCAGCAAAGATTTGATTTGGATTTATCCCATAGTTGGTTGCCTGGGATCTAAGGTACCGAATGGCGGCTTTGCTGTCTACCATTCCACGAAGTAAGGAACCAGTTGGATTTTGGATCCCGTTTCTATATTTTGCTGTTGCTACGACGTAGCCATAGCTTGCGAGTTGACTGGCCAAATCATCTAATAGGTCCAGATTACTTCCATTATAATTGCCTCCTCCATTGATGAGAATAGCAGGTTTTGATGAACGGTTATCTCCTAATGGTTTATATATATTCATCCGATGCGAATTGGCATTAGTTCCATATGTAAGGTCACTAGATTTTTCAACAAGAAATTTTTCGCAACTGTACAAGGGGCAATCTTCAATAACCAATATTTCTTTATCAAGAGTGTTTGTGCCATCGGGGGTTGTTACCGTGAGACTTACGGTATATTCTCCTTTTGTTGAAAAGTTTACCGTTGGATTTTGAGCATTAGAACTACTCGGGTTTCCGCCTTCGAAATTCCATTGCCATGAGGTAATAGAGGCAGAACCACTATCCGAATTATCATCAAAGCTGACCTCGGTATTGGTAGTGTACAAATCATCGACATTAAATTTCGCCGTGGGAGGTGTTTGCGCATTATTAGTAGTTTCAAGAGGTGGTGGGTCACCACCACATGCCGTTATAAATAAAATGGAGCATGAGATAAAAATCAAATAAGTGAAAATTGAATGTTTCATTAGTAAAGGATTTAAGTTTCTACAAAACTCCCGTTGTTTTTATGAAGTCGTCTTTAGTATTGTTTCAATCTTCTTTAGTATTGTTTCAATAGCTTAAATTCCATATAAACAAAGGGATTTCATCAAACAAATATTTGTAGAAGAAGATAAAATTGTACATTTAAGTGCGTGTATTATAACCTGAGCTTGAAGTCCCTATATAAATTTCTTATTGTTTATTTATGCTGTTTTGGTTGGAACAATTCCTTATTGTTTTCCCAAAAAATGTACTTCTCTGATGGGTTTGTATTTGAAAAATACGACCATGATTACGGACTATCAAATAATCAAATCAACACCTTTTTAGAAGACCGCTTTGGTTTTCTTTGGCTAGGTACCAATAACGGACTTAATGTTTTGGATGGGAGTGGGGTGAAAAGTTTTAAGACTTATTTAAATCAGAATAACCAATTTAAAGGAAGGATTATTCATGCCTTATTTGAAGATTCAAATGGAAATGTTTTTTGTGGTACTCGTGAGAATGGAATGAATATTTTTCATCGAAAGACAGGTGAGTTTGTCAATCTCTCCGAAGATGATTTTGGAATTCCCCAATTGGGAGGTATACATTCGATTATCCAACTTTCAAACGAGCAATATGCCTTTGTTACCAGGAATAGGTTTGTCACTTTCAAATGGGATGGAAAAGGGATGCCTGCAGAAGTAAAAATAATTTCTCTGCAACTGAAAAAACGGGAATTTGCCCGCAAAATTTTTAAGCACAACAATCAAATATTCATTGTTACAAATCGGAAATTACTCCGAATTGAAGAATCGACTTCGACCACAATTATAAAGTCCAATTGGGTAAATTCAATCAAAGTTATTGATGGTAAGATATGGGTGCTTTTGGATAAAAAGATCGGTCATTTTAATCAAAACTTGAATTCGATTGAATGGATTCCCTTGCCCTTCCGGGAAGAACTTAAATACTATGTGGATTTTGAAATAACTACTAATAAGACACTATGGATTGGTGCAAGAAATAAACTTATTCGTATACAACTAGGTCCAAAAAATGTGGTGGTTTCCAAGGATGAAGCAGATGCGAAAATTCCCATTTTAGGACTCTATAAAGACAGTAGGGATAATCTTTTCCTCGCTTCTCGCAAATTCACTGGCTTTGTCAAATTAAGTAGGGAACAAAATGATTATGAGTACATAAATTTGCCTTCTCAGCATAAATATGTCTATACCAGTTCTTATGAGGTAGATCAGAGAGGGTGGTATTGGATTGCCGGACGAAAAGGCTTATTTATCTACGATCCAAAAAAGAAAGATTTCGTTGATTTACAACCAGATCGTTTTTTTTACCTATCGGACATTGGGGTTACTTCGCATGTTCAAGATTCCGATGGGATTATTTGGTACGGAACCGAAAATGGAATTGCTAAGTTCAATTTTGACCATAAGAATTTTGATTTTTACGGACACAACCAGAGATCATCCTCGGGTCAATGGAATAGTCTTACGCGCGACCTCGTCATAGATTCTCATCAAAATTTGTGGTATGCGAGTAATTTTGGATTGAATAGAATTGATGCCAAAACTTTGAAGCATGAACATTTTCCAATGCCTGGTTTGGCTGTAGTTTTTATTGATGAAGATGATAGAATGTGGCTTACTATAAACAAAAAAGGACTATACGAATATGATATTACAGGAAATATTCCCGTAAAAAAAAGAGAATTTAGAAAGTCAGATCAACTTACTTCATACAGGACTCATGACATAAAGAAAGATTCTGAAGATCGATTATGGATTACAAGCTCCAATGGCATCTACATATATGATTGGAAAAAAGAACATATTGTTTATCATATCAACAAAGACAATTTGTTAGAAAATGAAGATTTGAGATCCATTACAAAAGATTTACGTGGTAATTTTTGGGTGAATCAACATTCCAAGCCTGCAATTTGTATCGATTATAAGACTTTTGAAATTATAGATAAAACCCCTGAATGGATGCGGCAATTAACGGATAAAAGAAATTATGCCGGCCCTTCTTACATTTCATCAAATGGCAGAACATTTACACAAGGTCGTGGTGGATTTTACGTGTACAACCAAGATAGTTTAGAAGTGAATTCCACACCCCCAAAGGTTGTGATTTCTGAATTAAAAATTAATGGTAAGACCCATATGAAAAATTATTTGGGAATTGCTAAGGACTCTTTTTTGAAACTGAATTACCAGGAGAATAACGTTGAAATTCAATGCAAGGTAGTCAACAATGTACCTACGTATAAAACACAATATGCCTATCGCTTGCATGGGAGTTCCAATAATTGGGTGTATGGGAATTCGCTCGCCACACTAAATTTTTCAGCATTGCCGTCCAATAGCTACAAACTTCAAATCAAAGCGACTAATGATGGGATGCATTGGAGTGATGTCAGTACCATGGTTAATTTCAAAATTTCACCTCCTTGGTGGCGAACGAACTTGGCGTATGTATTTTATTTTATATGCCTTACTTCCATGGGGTATTATTTTTATCGCTTACAAATTAAACGACAACTTGCCGAGTCTGAAAGTCAAAAGCTAAAGGAAATAGATGAATTTAAGAACACTTTTTATGAGAATATCACCCATGAGTTTCGTACACCTTTGACGGTAATTTCAGGGCTAACCGAGGATAAAAAATCCAAAGAATACAAAATCATAAAAAGAAATGCAGATCAACTTCTGAAGTTGGTCAATAACTTATTGGATTTAGGGAAGATACAAGCGAATTCGACGGTTTTAAATAGCGAATTTGTAGATTTTGTATCGTTTAGTAGGTATTGTTTGGAATCCTTAGAATCATTTGCAGATAAAACAGGAATTGGATTACATTTTGAGCCTAAGAAAAATGAAATAGTGTTCAACTTTGATGTCGAAAAGATGCAGCTCATTTTAAATAATTTATTTTCGAATGCCATAAAATTCGCGTCAGAACAAGTTGTTGTTCGACTTGATCTGCGCAATGATATGATTAAAATGGAAATTGAAGATGACGGACCTGGAATTCTGGAAGATGATATACCGAGAATTTTTGATCGATATTTCCAGTCTAAGGATTCAAAAAATTCAATAGGGTCTGGTATCGGCTTGGCATTTACCAAAGAGCTTGTCATGCTAATGAATGGTGAAATTTCAATATCAAATATTCCTGCAAAAGGCGCTTGTTTCACGCTTTGTTTTCCTTGTGAGATCCAAAAAGAAGAGGTGATAAACAAAGGAGAGGTGATTAAAAGAAGGGAAAATGAATCTCAGAATGTTGTTTTAGTCATTGAAGACAATCCAGATGTTTTGGCATATATCCACGATATTTTAAATGAAAATTATGAGGTGATTACAGCAGTCAATGGTAAAATTGGATTGGAAAAGGCGATTCAATTCATTCCTGATGTCATTATTTCGGATGTGATGATGCCAGAAATGAATGGTTATGAAGTATGTGAACGGTTAAAATCTGATTTCCGAACCGATCATATTCCGGTGATTATGCTAACAGCAAAAGCCGATATTGAATCTAAATTATCAGGTCTACGAAGAGGTGCCGATGTGTACTTGAGTAAACCCTTCCATAGGAAAGAACTAAATGCTCATATGAGGAATTTACTGGAGATTCGAGAAAAGCTCAAGCAAAAGTATTCGCAAATCATTCAGATTGAGGGTGAAACATCAAAAGAGTCTAAAAATGAATTTCTAGAACGATTAGAACAATTACTATTAGATCATATTTCTGATGATAGTTTCGGAATACCTAAAATTTGTGAATTAATAGGCGTAAGTCGAGCTCAACTTCACAGGAAAATTAAGGCCTTGACAAACCTTTCAACCTCAATTTTTATTCGAGAAATTCGATTAAAGGAAGCCTATAAATTACTAGTAACTCAAGATATAACAGTTGCGGAAGCTGCATATTCTGTGGGGTTTTCAGATCCAAATTATTTTTCACTTTTGTTTTCTGAAAGGTATCAAAAACCACCTTCAGCCATAAAAAAGTAACCTGTTACTTTTGATGCTCTGTTTTCATCCAACGATCCCAAAAGGTAAAATACAATCCGTAATTGTAATTGAATTTCTTGTGATGTACATCGTGATGGGTAGCACCGATCACCCATTTTTTAAACCATGCACCAAACCTTCCTGAGGGATAGACTTCCACCCCAGCGTGATTAATGGTTGCAGATATTGTCATGAGTGTGATGATGGCAATAATGGCATACAAATGTAAGGGAACAAGGATAGCCAGAATCGGAATTACCAAGGCTTGCAAAACGGTTTCCAAGGGATGAAAAGAAAAAGCTGTAAACACCGAGGTGTGAATGCTCTTATGATGCACCAAATGAAAATACTTATAAATTTTTGGCAAATGCATCCATCGATGAACCCAATAGTAGTAGGTGTCCTGTAGAAATAAGACCAAAATGATGCTTACAAAAAGATACCAAATTGGATATTCATCCAGTTCCGTATATACTGCTGTATACCCTTCAATATTTAGAATGAAAGTCAGCATGATGAACAGAGCGAAAATAAATCCGCTAATCATTGACCATAGAATTTCCTTCTTAAGCTGCTTCTTTTTCCAAGGTTTGTTGTGCAGAAATCGGTTTACAAAACGGGTCTTGAACCAATTAAAAAAAACCAAATGATATAGGCTTGAAAACACCAAATATCTCACAAAAACAATGATGGCCAAGAGTACTATGGAACCTAGTACAATGTAGATGTTTAAGTGGTTGCCATCATTAAATACGCTCATGGTTTTGTTATTCCACCACTAACAAATAGTAGTTCTTTTTTCCGCGTTGTAATAATACGTATTTGTTGGCAATTAAGTCATCACTAGAAATTTTAAAATCTTCTCCAACCTTTGACTTATTTACCGAAATAGAATTCTCTTTTAAGGCACGTCTGGCCTCCCCGTTTGATTTTAAGAAGTTAGTTTTCGCTGCCAATGCCCCGATCATGTCGAGACCTTCTGAAATATCAGCTTGAGATACGGAAGCCTGCGGAACACCGTCGAAAACATCTAAAAAAGTCTGTTCATCGAGCGATTTTAAATCATCTGCATTTGAGCGACCGAATAGTATGGCGGAAGCAGCGATTGCCTTATCGTATTCTTCCCTTCCATGAACTAATACGGTTACTTCTTCACCTAGTCTTTTTTGTAGGATTCTTTGATGCGGAGCTGTTTGATGCTCAGCAATCAGTCCGTTAATGGTTTCCTTATCCAAAAATGTGAAGATCTTGATGTATTTCTCAGCATCTTCATCCGAAGTATTCAACCAGTACTGATAGAATTTATATGGTGAAGTGCGTTTGGCATCCAACCAAACATTGCCACCTTCTGACTTCCCGAATTTAGAACCGTCTGATTTGGTAATCAACGGGCAAGTTATGGCATAACCTTTACCATTACCAATTCTTCGGATCAATTCCGTTCCTGTAGTAATGTTTCCCCACTGGTCTGAACCTCCCATTTGTAGGGTGGTATCATTGGCTTTGTATAGGTGTAAAAAGTCATAACCTTGCACCATTTGATAGGTGAATTCGGTAAAGGACATGCCCTCTTTGGATTCTGAACCAATTCGGTTTTTCACAGAATCTTTGGCCATCATGTAATTAACCGTAATGTGTTTGCCCACATCGCGAATAAAATCCAGGAAAGAAAATTCCTTCATCCAATCATAGTTGTTCACCAAGACCGCTGCATTTTCGGCATCACTGTCGAAATCCAAAAAGTGGGAAAGTTGATTCTTTACACATTCCTGATTGTGACGAAGTGTTTTTTCATCCAATAGATTTCTTTCTGAGGATTTTCCAGATGGATCACCAATCATGCCTGTAGCCCCACCAACCAATGCAATAGGTTTGTGTCCGCAACGCTGGTAATGTGCCAAGAGCATTATTGGAACCAAGTTACCGATGTGAAGGGAATCGGCCGTTGGGTCGAATCCAACATAGGCACTTCGCATTGATTCTAATAAGTGTTCTTCTGTTCCTGGCATGCTCTGGTGTAGCATTCCTCTCCATTCCAATTCTTGGATAAAATTCTTCATCAACTTCGATTTAGCAGTGCACAAATATAACTTTATCACTCAAAAAATGCTAACTTCGTTCTATGATTTTAGTTACTGGTGGTACTGGATTTGTGGGTTCTCACTTGCTTTACAAATTGTCTTTAGGCAATGAGAAAATTAGGGCAGTTTATCGCACGGATTCCAGCTTGGAAAAGGTTAAAAAAGTATTCTCTTACTACACCAAACAGACTAAAAACTTTGACCGCATCGAATGGGTGAGGGCTGATATAACAGATGTTCCTTCCATGATTCCCGTTTTTAAAGAGGTAGACTACGTTTACCATTGTGCGGCATTCATTTCTTTTAATCCGAAAGATTATCGCGAAATGCGAAAGGTCAATATCTACGGATCTGCCATTATTGCCAATCTTTCCATAGATGCCAAAGTGAAGAAACTTTGCTATGTCAGTTCCATTGCAGCGATTGGAGATCCAGTTGATGGAGAAGTTGCAACAGAATCTTCCGATTGGAACAAACAAGCCGACAATAGTGGTTACGCCATTACCAAGTATGGTGGTGAAATCGAAATTTGGCGGGCAAGTCAAGAGGGTGTTCCTGTTGTGATTGTGAATCCGGGTGTGATTCTTGGAAAAGGCTTTTGGGATTCTGGATCTAGTAAATTGTTTACGCAAGTCTATAATGGATTTAACTATTTCACGGAAGGAGTAACCGGCTTCGTGGCTGTTACCGATGTGGTAAAGGCAATGGCTCAATTGATGGATTCCTCCATTTCGAATGAACGATTTGTATTGACTTCCGAAAATAAGTCCTTTAAGGAAGTGCTTTTTGCCATTGCAGATGGACTTCAAGTGAAAAAACCTTCCATAAAGATCAAACCTTGGCAAACCAGTATTGTTTGGAGAATTGCCAGTCTTATAAGTTTTTTCACTGGTAAAGAACCACTGCTAAGCAAATACTCAGCAAGATCTTCTCATACCATCTCCAAATATTCTTCTGAAAAAATAGCTACGACCTTAAACTTGAGCTTTGAGCCAATTGAAGAGGTTATTGCTTCGGTTGCTCAGTCTTTTTTGACTGAAGTTCAATCCGAGTAGTATCTAACTTTAATTTTTTAGCCTTTCTTAACTTTAATAAGGAATCCCTCCTCAAGGAATCTTTAAGGACTTTTAGTTTTTTAAGAGCATTAGATTTCTTGTTCAAAGAATCTTGTACTTGTTGAAATAACTTGATGTACTCATCAATGGTTGAGATATAGTAGGTGTTGCTTCGATTGTAGCGTGCGCTGTCTATCTTATATTTTTCATAGACGATGGGCATGTAATTGATTTCTCTTTCAGAGTTTACATTTTTGACAAAGGTCGCTGAAGAAGCGATGAGCATTTCTTCAATGAGCATGACCATGGTATCCCTAGGAATCAAATCCTTTGGTTTTTCAAAAATTGTATTACTGGTGCAAGAACACAAAAACAAAAAAAGTAGGATGCCCGCCTTTTTCATATTATCTGGTGAACGTTAATCGCTTTCCTTTGATATCGTCGTTAAATTTCCCTTGGTTGTAAATCAAGTTCCCGTTTACAAAGGTATGGCTGATTTTTGATGAGAAGGTGGTGCCTTCGAAAGGGGACCAACCACATTTGTACAAGATGTTCTCTTTTGAAACCGTCCATGCGTTGTTAGGATTAACGAGTACCAAATCGGCATAATATCCCTCTCGGATGAACCCTCGCTTTTCAATTTGAAACAATCGCGCTGGATTGTGACTCATCTTTTCAACAGCTTTCTCAATTGGGATAACACCTTCGTTAACCTTTTCAAGAATGGCGGTCATGGCATGCTGAACCAAAGGCCCGCCACTGGGTGCACTTGTATATGGATTCGATTTTTCTGCCAAGGTATGCGGAGCATGATCGGTAGCCAATACATCAATTCTATCGTCTAACAAGGCTTTCCACAAACCATCTCTGTCCTGTTCCGTTTTTACGGCTGGATTCCATTTGATGTGACTTCCTTTTTCTTCATAATCTTTGTCGGTAAACCACAAATGATGAAGACAAACTTCAGCAGTAATCTTTTTCTCTTCTAACGGAATATCGTTTCGAAATAATTCGGTCTCCTTCGCGGTTGATAAATGGAAGATGTGCAATCTTGCTCCTGTCTTTTTTGCCAATTCAATGGCTTTTGATGAAGAAATGTAACAAGCTTCTTCAGATCGAATAATTGGGTGCAGATGCATAGGAATGTTATCTCCATAAATTCCTTTGTAATGTTCTAGATTTCTTCGAATCGTGCCCTCGTCCTCACAGTGGGTCGAAATAATCATATCGGTCGAAGAGAATATTTTCTCAAGCGTTGCCTCATCATCAACCAGCATGTTTCCTGTGGATGAACCTAAGAACAATTTGATTCCCGCTACTGTATTCGGATTCGTTTTTAGCAGCTCTTCTAGATTGGTATTCGTTCCACCAAACATGAATGAGTAATTGACATATGAGCTTTTTGAGGCAATTACAAATTTATCTTCTAGCAATTCTTGAGTAGTTGCATTGGGAATGGTATTCGGTTGTTCAATGAAAGTGGTAATTCCACCGGCAGCTGCTGCTCTACTTTCCGTTGCAATATTCGCTTTGTGGGTTAAACCAGGTTCTCTGAAATGCACCTGATCGTCGATAAAGCCTGGTAAAAGATATTTTCCTTCGGCATCAATAACTTCCACTTTCTTTTCAGTGCTAATATTGGTAGCAATTTTTTCAATTTTTTCGTTTTCGATCAGTACATCACCAACAAACTGTTTGTTTTCGTTAATGATGGTTGCATTTTTGATTAAATAGCTGCTCATATTTATTTTTTTGATACTCCTTTCAAACGCATTTTAATAACTCCAAATAAGGCCTCGTACACAATAGAACCACTCATTTTTGATTCACCTTGAGTGCGATCAGTAAAAATCACCGAAACCTCTTTGATGTTGAAGCCAAGTTTCCATGCTTTAAATTTCATTTCAATTTGGAAGGCATAACCAATGAACTTGATTTTATCTAAGTTAATGGTTTCTAAAACTTTACGAGTCCAACAAACAAAACCAGCCGTGGTGTCTCTTACTGGGATTCCAGTGATAAACTGTACATATCTAGAAGCAAAGAAAGATAGTAGTACTCGTTTCATGGGCCAATTGACCACATTCACACCTTCTGAGTAACGGGAGCCAACAGAGGCATCTGCTCCTTCTTTGGCGCAGGCATTGTAAAGTCGAACCAAATCTTTTGGGTTGTGGGAGAAGTCGGCATCCATTTCAAGGATGTAACCATACTTGCGTTCTAAGGCCCACTTAAATCCGTGAATATAAGCCGTCCCTAAACCACTTTTATTCTTTCGAACCTCTAAAAACAAGCGTTCTGGATACTCTTTTTGGATTTCTCTTACGATATCGGCAGTTCCGTCAGGCGAGTTGTCATCAACAATGAGGACATCAAAGAGTTTTTTCTGTTTAAAAACTGCCCTAATGATGGCTTCTATGTTCTCTTTTTCGTTATAGGTTGGGATGATAACAAGTGCGTCAGACATGGAATTGATTTCACTTTGGAATAACGACAAATATACACTAATTAATTCCTAATTTTGTACCTGAATATTTAAAGAATTCTTAATTGGACGCGCTTCAACGAACACTATTAACGCAAGACTGGCTTACTTTTGTTTTGCTTTCTTTGCTCTTAATTGTCTTTGTACTAAGAGGCTTGAGTGCTGAAAAACTTCAAGGCACTTTTTTAGCGCTATTCAACAAAGGATTGGTAGATATTGAGATTGAAGAGCGGCTAGGATTGTTCAACCCTTTTCAGTTGGTTCAATATCTTTTTACCATTGGAGTGCTTGCTGTCAGTTGTTTTGTCGTGGCAGATTATTACAATCCCTACCTAAACAAGTTTACGGTTTTTACGATATATCTAGGAGGAGTTTTTGGTTACTTTCTACTTAAAAGAAGTCTCGAACTTGGCTTGGCGAATGCTTTACAGATTCAAGAAGGGGTGCATTACTATATGCGATTCAAAAGTATTTATCTGAACAGCATCTCTTTTTTCCTCTTTGCCATTTTAATTGTTTTCTCCTACGGTTCCATGCACATGAATGTGTTTTTGACCCTTGTTTTTATTCTCGTCCTATTTCGGCTGATTTTACTTGTGGTGTATAACAAAAACTTGATATTTAATCACTTATTTTATTTTATTTTGTACATTTGCGCCTTCGAAATAGCACCGCTATTGATCCTGTTAAAATTGATGCTTTAAAAATAGAGAAGCGTATGAAAGTGAAAACGATATTAGTATCTCAGCCCGCACCAAAAACAGAAACATCCCCGTATTTTGATTTATCGGACAAGCAAAAAGTGAAGATTGACTTCCGTCCATTTATTCACGTTGAAGGTGTTCCGGTTAGGGAGGTAAGAAATCAGAAAATTCATTTATCTGATTTTACAGCCATTATCCTTACAAGTCGAAATGCTGTGGATCATTTCTTTAGAATTGCTGAAGAAATGCGTTTTAAGGTACCAGATACTATGAAGTATTTCTGTCAGTCGGAGGCTGTAGCTTACTACTTGCAAAAATATGTTGTGTATCGTAAGCGTAAGATTTATGTTGGTAACAGAACCTTCCCAGAATTGATGAAGCTTATCAAAAAGCACAAAACTGAAAAGTTTTTATTGCCTTCATCCGACAAACTAAAAGCTATTATTCCGACAGAATTGGATAAGGTAGGTGTGAATTGGACACGTGCTGATTTGTATAGAACGGTAGTGAGCGATTTGTCTGATTTAGAAAATGTTTTTTACGACATCTTGGTCTTCTTTAGTCCGTCTGGAATCGAATCGCTTTTCCAGAATTTTCCGGATTTCAAACAGAATGATACAAGGATTGCAGCTTTTGGGAATACCACCATTAAAGCAGTAGAAAAGGCCGGACTTGTTGCGAACATCAAAGCGCCATCGCCAGAAACTCCATCGATGACCATGGCCTTGGAAAAGTACATTAAAGAAGTAAATAAGAAGTAATCTTCTTAACCTATTGATACAATGCCTCATCCGCCGATGAGGCATTTTTATTGGAATAAAGAGAAGTTCAGGGAGTTAGATTGAAAAATCTTTTTTAAACTTGTAATGTCCTATGAGTAAAGAATTGCAAATATTTAAATTGAAGAGCTGGCAGGAGGTTCTAAAAATTCTTACCGCGTATCTTGTAGCTTGTTGGACTTTCCTTCAATTTGTCGATTGGATTTTAAACAGATATGATATTTCCCCTTATTGGGTGGATATTCTATTGTGGTTCTTTGTGGGTATCATTCCGTCCATTTTAATTTATCTCTTTCATAGAGATCGCATCAACAACAAAATATTGAAGCTTCGAGAGAAGATCATCTTTCCAACCAATTTTGTTTTGCTTTTAATTGGTCTTTATATTTCTTTCGGAAGTAGCGATTTAGGCTCCACCACCAAGGAAGTCACCTATACTGATGAACTTGGAAATTTAGAGACGCAAACCATCACCAAAGAGGAGTTTCGCATAGGAATCCAGATTTTTAATTTCAAGCAAAAGGAAAAAGATTCCTTGTATTTCTGGATGGGAAATACCATCAATAAACTCATCAATTTAGATCTCGAACAGAACAAAACTTTAATGCCTTCTTGGGCTACCATAGAAAACACTGTTGATAAGATTCAGAATGCCAGAGTTTTTGACAAATTCTACGTTGATGGCGAGTATGAGGTGAAAGATGGAGTTTTCACCATAACTCCAGTCTTAAGAAACAGTAAAAACGGAAAAGAAATTAAAAGTCAGCAATTTTCCGGTGAAGACTTTTTTGCCCTTGTCGATGAGATATCTGTTTTTGTAAAGGACAATGTAGGCATCCTAGACGAAACAAAAGACAATTACATTGATCTTGATATTAAAGACATTACCACCAACTCGGTAGAAGCTTTGAAATATTGGGCCAATAGTCAATATGAGGAGGCAGTCAAAGTAGATCCTGAATTTACATTGGCCTTTCTCTACAATGCCATCCGTAGAAACAAATACAGTCATGGCGAATTGGAGGAAAAGTATTTGATTGATAAGGCCTATGCGAACAAAGCTAAGTTGCCCACTCAAATACAGTTTGAAATTTTACTCTATAAGAATATCATATACAATCGCTGGGAGGATGCTGAAGAACTGGTAAAGTATCAGCTCGAGATTGAACCCAATAACGAAACCTTCAATTACTTGTTGGATTTAATTTATAGCGAAACCAAAAATATCGAGGGGTACTACCAACATGCTTCGGATCGGTTTAATAGGGTAAAAAATGAAACTACAGCAAAGAATTATTTCCAATCCCTAATCTTGAAGCGGGAGTATGAAAAAGCAATTGATCTGATTCGAGTTTACGAATTGGTAGCACCAAATTCTGAGGAGGTTCAGTTGATTAAGGCCTATACAAATTTGGTTAGCGGAAATCTTCCTGAAGCCAAGGAGATTTATAAAAAAATAGATTTACTATGGCCGAAGGAAAGCATCTACAAGGATGAAGTAAACAAATTTATTCAAGAAAGAGAAAATAAAGGTGAAGCTCAATTTGATGTGGGCCAAGTCAACGATATTTTCAGATCTTCTGCTTCAGAACAAGAAATTGAGTATTATGAGAAATCGAGCAACATCATGGTTCATTATAAGAATCAATTGATGTACCCGATTATGGCGTTTGATTCCTCGACCCTACTGTCTTTAAATCCCGGCTGGCTCGGCGGAACAAAACACTTTTTTGAAAAGGATGAATTGGGTCAGATTTATAGGGTGAAGGTTGCCCAATTCAATGGAAAAAATGTGACGGATTTCTACTACTACAGAAATTCAAAAGAGATCCAAGATGCAGTCCAACTTTTGAAAGCCGGAAATTATCAAGATTTGGAAGTAACTTTCGAGGCTTTGATTAAAAAGTACCCAGAACATTGGTTTTTGAAACAGATGAAAGAGCACATCTCTTTTGTGCAAAATAAAAGCAAGTCCGATTTGGAAAAGCAGTTTTCAAAAATTGTTGGAGAATATGGCAATCGAAAATTTTGGATCGATGAAGGTCGATTGTACTACAAAAGAGATAATCTAACAACCATTCAATTACTTCCAATTTCCAAAACTAGATACATCAACCTGACCAAGTTGGACACCAATCACGAATTTGAGTTCTTGCCCAAGAATCAAGTTGCCTCTTTTGCTTGGACCTATGATGTGGTTAAGAATAGTTGGAATAAACTTGCTGATCCAACCAATTATTTACTAAAGAATTAAGCGAATAAGGTCGCGAATACTTCTTCTATCTTACCTACTAGCAAGACCCGAATTTTTGGGTTCTGAACAGTGATTTTGTTGTATTTGGATGTTACAAATGTTTTGTAACCCAATTTCTCGGCTTCTAAAATTCGCTGGTCAATTTTTGAAATGGGTCTTATTTCTCCCGCTAGACCAACTTCTGCAGCAAAGCAAACATTCGGATTGATGGCTACATCTTTATTTGATGATAAGATGGCTGCAATAACAGCCAAATCAATCGCTGTATCATCAATGGAGATTCCGCCTGTAATGTTCAAGAACACATCCTTAGCACCTAGTTTGAATCCCGCTCTTTTTTCCAAAACTGCCAATAACATGTGCAACCTTTTTAGATTGAATCCGGTTGAGGAGCGTTGGGGTGTTCCATAAACCGCTGTTGAAACCAAAGCTTGTACTTCAATCATTAACGGACGAATTCCCTCCAATGTTGACGCGATGGCAATTCCGCTTAAATCAGCATCTTTCTTGGAGATTAGAATTTCTGACGGATTGGTAATTTCTCTTAATCCATTGCCAAGCATTTCATAAATACCAAGTTCTGACGTAGAACCAAATCGATTCTTATGAGCTCTTAAAATGCGATAGTTGTGGTTTCGATCACCTTCAAATTGCAACACCACGTCTACCATGTGCTCCAAAATTTTGGGGCCTGCAATATGACCTTCTTTGTTAATGTGACCAATCAACAAAACAGGAGTCGCTGTTTCTTTGGCAAATTTGATGAGTTCAGCAGAGGTTTCTCTGATTTGAGAAATACTTCCAGGAGTTGCTTCGATGGTTGAGGTATGTAGGGTCTGTATGGAGTCGATTACCAATACATCTGGGTTGACATCTGCAACGGAGGTAAATATTTGTTGGGTATTGGTTTCGGTTAGAATCAAGCAATTGGTGTCTGAATTGCTCAATCGCTCAGCTCTCATTTTAATCTGAGATTCGCTTTCTTCACCTGATACGTATAAGACTTTTTTGGTGATTCCTAAAGCAATTTGGAGTAATAAGGTCGATTTTCCAATTCCGGGTTCACCACCTAAAAGAATGACAGAGCCTTTTACGATTCCGCCACCCAAAACGGTATCAAATTCGTTGTTTAGGGTAGAAATTCGTTCTTCAGCATTGATTTGAATATCTGCAATGCGTTGTGGTTTTCTGACCTTTCGATCCGTAGAGCTCCCTTGTTTCCAATTCCTCTTTTCTTCCTTTTGTATCACCTCTTCGACAATGGTGTTCCATTCTTTACAGACATGACATTGCCCAACCCATTGGGAATGTTGGGTGCCGCAATTTTGACAAAAAAAAGTGGTTTTGGTTTTGGCCATTACATCTTAGACTTCTTACAAAGAAAATAAATCTAATTGTTTTTATTGTAAAGAGGAAGCAGTAAAAAAGATAAGCCTCCAAAAACGATGATCATAGCCGTTTGAGCGGTCCACATAATCCATCCAAAAGCATTTCCTGTAACTTCATCAATTCCGAATAGGGATAAAGCTCCAGCAACCGCAACTGGATACAATCCGACACCACCGTTTGTGGCTGCAATTGAAAATCCGCCAGCAATAAATCCTATCAAGACACCACCAAAAGGTACCGAAAGATTTTCTACGGCAGGAATGGTAGCCCAAAACATGGCAACATACATCACCCAAATAAAGACTGTATGAAAAATAAAAGACCATTTGTTCTTCATTTTGAAGATACTGGTGATTCCATCTTTCAATCCAAGAACAAAAGATTTGATTTTTTGGGCAATTTTGGATTTTCCTTTTTTGATAAATCGAATGAAGATTACGAATCCAACAATGATAACTCCAATGTAAATCAGTATGTTTTTTGGATTGATTTTCTGACTTAAAAGCTCCCAAATAAAGTCAAATTGAATGAAAAGTGTGATGATGATGATTAAAAGCATCATGACCAAATCTGCGATGCGTTCTGCCACAATGGTTCCGAAACCTTTTTCAAAGGGAATGTCCTCATAATTGGCCATCACTGCAGCCCTGGTAACTTCTCCAGCTCTAGGTAGGAAAATGTTCATCAGATAGGCTACTAAAACGGCTAGGGTAGAGTTGATGAATTTTGGTTGATAGCCCAAAGGTTGCAGTAGGTATTTCCATCGATAGGCTCGAGAAAGATGGCTCAAAATTCCGAAAAACAGACCCAAGGAAATCCACCAATAGTTGGCATTAGTGAAATAAGTAACTAGTTCTTGGGGAGATACAATGCCTAAAGAATACCAAACTAAAAAACCTCCCAAAATGAGAGGTAAAATAATTTTTAAAGTCTTTTTAAGTTTCAAAATTAGGTAAGTGTATTGTCGTTTTCATTTGGAAAAACAAGGGCTGGTTTAAAGTTTTTGGCCTCTTCTAATTCCATAAAAGCATATACAATTAGAATTAACACATCACCTACTGCTACACGTCTAGCCGCGGCTCCGTTTAAGGTCAATTCTCCACTACCTCGAGGTCCTGGAATCGCATAGGTTTCCAATCGTTCCCCATTATTATTGTTCACAATTTGAACACGCTCGCCCTCAATTATATTGGCAGCATCCATCAAGTCTTCGTCTATGGTAATGCTTCCGATATAATTCAAATCTGCACCTGTAACTTTTACTCGGTGAATTTTAGATTTTACTACTTGAACTAACATGGCGCAAAAGTACTACTTTTATTACTATTTATGTGATAATTTAATATTGTCAATTAATCGAATGTTTCCTGCATATACCGCAATAAAGGCGCGATAATCTTTGTTGTTTTCTTTACGATTTGAAGGTTTTAATGATTTTTCATCAGCAATTAAAAAATACTCCAACTTCAAATGTTGGTGGTTTTTAAATTGATTTTCAACCCAGTTGATTATCTTCTCGATTTTTTCAGATTTAAACTTCTCCTTTGCTGTAGAAATTACCTTGTATATCATTGGGGCCACCTTTCTTTCATCATCGGTCAGCCTTGTATTTCTCGAGCTCATTGCCAATCCGTCTGATTCGCGATGAATAGGACACCCAACAATTTCAACGGGCAGTTCTTCTAAGGATACCATCTTCTTAATGATTTGCAACTGCTGGAAGTCTTTTTCTCCGAAATAGGCTTTGGTCGGATTTACAATCAAAAACAATGCTTTTACTATGGTTGCAACACCATCAAAATGACCCGTTCGGAACTTCCCTTCCATTTCATTTTCTAGTCCGTCAAAATCAAACTCCTTGGCCTTAACCTCCTTTTCATAAATTTCCTCAATGGAAGGAGCAAAAACAATACCGTTTTCAAATTTCTTCAGCATTTCTAGATCTCTCTCCAGTGTTTTTGGGTACTTTCGAAGATCTTCAGGGTTGTCAAATTGTGTAGGATTTACAAAAATGCTAACAACAACAATGTCATTTTCTGATTGTGCGGTCTCTATGAGTGAAAGATGACCGTTGTGCAGTGCTCCCATAGTAGGAACAAAGCCGATGGTTTTATGTTGCTCTTTTAAATTTGTAATATGCTGTTTAAGAGCCTCTTTTTTATCGAAGTAAATCATTGTCGATTGTCGCTAAACGGATGCAAACTTACCATTTTAACAGCATTTTTCGATAAAAATTTGTAATTTTGCCGCTTTATAAAAGAGTTTGACTTAATGAAGGATAAGAGAATATTGTTTGTTTCATCGGAAGTAGTTCCTTACTTGCCAGAAACAGAACTTTCATCAACGGCATTCTTCGCAGCCAAAAATGCACATTCAAAAGGAATCCAAACGAGGATTTTTATGCCAAGATTTGGGGTAATCAATGAACGAAGACATCAATTACATGAAGTGATTCGCCTATCAGGTATGAATCTGGTAGTTAACGACATGGACATGCCGCTTATCATCAAGGTTGCTTCTATTCCAAAGGAGCGAATGCAGGTGTATTTTATTGACAACGAAGAGTATTTTAAGCGCAAGGCAGTTTTTTCTGATGAAGATGATCAGCTTTTCCCTGACAACGATGAAAGAGCTATCTTTTTTGCAAAAGGTGTGATCGAAACTGTTAAAAAATTGAATTGGGCACCAGATATCATTCACGTTCACGGATGGATGGCTTCTTTGTTACCGCTATATCTCAAAGAATATTACAAGGAGGAGCCATTATTTACAGATAGCGTTGTAGTAACTTCACTTTACAATAATCCTTTTGAAGGTTCGTTGAACAAGGACTTAGCCAGTAAAATTAAGTTTGACATGGAGGATGCAGAATTAGCGAATACTTTGAGTGATCCAAGTTTTGTGAACATTTCTAAGAGCGCGATTGACAATTCTGACGCTGTGATCAAAGCGAGCGCTACGCTACCTGCAGAGGTTGAAGAGCACCTATCAGCAATTGACAAGCCATTCCTCGATTACGAAAGTGAAATGTCTAAGGAAAACTACTTGGACTTTTATGCAGAACTACTTACCGAGTCATAATCAATCAAAATTGGAAATTTGAGAACAACAATCAAGAAACTAAGGGGGGTATTCGTCATTATTTTTAGTTTTTTTCTGATCATCTCTTGTGAGCAAGAGTTTACCGACCTGGGGTCTGGTGTGGTGAGTAATAACCGGTTTGAAACCAATGCTGAATTGGTGGATATTGTTATTGAAAATAGTCCGCTTTCTAGAATTCAATCCGATAACATCACCAGGGAATTAGGACAATATCTATTAGGAATTTATAATAGCGCTGATTATGAAAAGCTGGAGGCTTCTATAGTTTCTCAGCTGCAGGTCAACACATTATTTCAGGTGGTTCCTGATTCTGTGAGAACCAATCCGGATGTGATTGTAGAGACAACCATCGATACGGTATTTATCAAGTTACCCTATCAAGTTGTAGTTGAGAACAATTCTGGTACGCTCGATGTTGATTTAGATTCTATTATTGGAGATATCACAAAACCATTTACGTTAAACGTTTATGAAACAGATACTTATTTTAACCGGTTGAATCCTCAAGATCCAACCAAATTAAATGAATTCTTTTCAGACTTTAACTACATAAAAACCGGAACCGAATTGAATGCCCAACAAGACTTTCAATTCATGCCCAATAAAAATGACACCATTGTTGTGGTGAAAAGAAGAACGAGTAGTGGAGGTTTGTATCAAACAGACACGGTTTCTTACAATATTCAGGGTGTTAATATGGTGAAAGTTCCGACTACGATTATTCCTTTGGATGAAAACAAGATAAAGCAGCTGTTTTTAGATAAAATTGGTCAGTCTGAATTTTCTTCTCAAGATGCATTCAATGACTATTTTAGAGGGATCATTCTAGAAGCGACAGGTAATGAGGGAAGTTTGATTTCTTTCAATTTCAACAATACGAGTACGGCTCAACAACCTTCTATCGATATTTTCTTTACCAACACATATTTGAATGCTTCAGATTTAAGTCCTAGAGATACTATCGATAGGTTTTACACCATGCCATTGGGAGGTATTAGAACAAACAAATTTGTGATGCAGGATAAAACCTATCCGAATAATGATGAAATAAAGGTTCAAGGTACAGCAGGAAGTGAGGCAAAAATCACTTTGTTTGATCAAACTAAGCTAGCCGAATTACGAGGAAGAGATTGGTTGGTAAATGATGCTGAGTTAACACTATACATCAATCAATCGGCCGATACAACGAATGTGCCTTTCCGTTTGTACCTGTACAAAAGTGATGGGGATTTAACAAATCCAAGCTTTAGCCAAATTGAGGATAGCTACACCGAAGCGAGCTTCGGCGGAATCCGAGGACAGTTGGTTCGTGATGAGAATGGGAATAAGGAAAAATATGTATTCAAATTGACGGATTATGTTTCTGAACTAATTCACGGTGATTCAAATTTCAATGCAACATTAAAATTGAAAACATTTAATGTTACAGATGCACCTGTTTCGGAATTTGATACTATATTTAACAACTATAGTTGGAATCCGAGAGCGGTAACCTTGTTCAATCACTCTGCTAACAACGGAGCTAGAAAGGCAACCTTCAAGATTTCTTACTCAACCAAAAAATAAAAAGAAAAAACTATGTGTGGTATTACAGCTTACATCGGACCAAGAGATGCTTATCCGATTGTAATTAACGGATTGAAAAGATTGGAGTATCGAGGATACGATAGTGCCGGTATTATGTTGTATGACGGTGAAGAATTACAGTTGTCAAAAACCAAAGGAAAAGTAGCGGATTTAGAAAAAATTACTGCTACAGCAAGAAACAAAAGAAACGGTAAAATTGGAATTGGTCATACAAGATGGGCTACCCATGGTGTTCCAAATGATGTAAACTCTCACCCACACGTTTCAAATTCGGGAGACTTGGTGATGGTTCACAACGGAATCATTGAGAACTATGATACCATTAAAAAGGAATTGACATCTCGTGGCTATACCTTTAAAAGTGATACGGATACTGAAGTATTGGTTAACCTTATTGAAGAGGTTAAGTTGAATGAGGGCTGTAAACTTGGTAAAGCGGTTCAATTGGCACTCAACAGTGTTGTAGGTGCTTATGCCATTGCCGTGTTTGATAGAACCAAACCTAATGAACTGGTCGTAGCAAGACTAGGTAGTCCGATTGCGATTGGCATTGGGGAGGACTTCGGTGAGTTTTTTATTGCTTCTGACGCTTCACCTTTCGTTGAGTTTACCAAGGATGTAGTTTATCTTGAGGATGAAGAATTGGCCATTATCAAAATTGGTCGTGAAGTTCGTGTTCGAAAAATTCACGATGATCAATTGGTTGATGCCATGATTCAAAAGCTTCAAATTAGCTTAGAGGAAATTGAAAAGGGAGGCTATGATCATTTCATGTTGAAAGAGATTTATGAGCAACCCAAAGCCATCACCGATACATTTAGAGGGCGACTAATGCCTGAAGATAATTTTATCAAACTTTTGGGAATTGATACTTATGGAGAGCGATTTTTAAATGCGGACCGAGTAATCATTGTTGCTTGTGGAACCTCTTGGCACGCGGGTCTGGTAGGCGAATACCTTCTTGAAGATATGGCTCGAATTCCTGTGGAAGTTGAATATGCTTCTGAGTTTAGATACCGTAATCCGGTGTTAACCAAGAATGATGTGGTTATTGCCATTTCTCAATCTGGAGAAACAGCGGATACCTTAGCTGCCATTAAGTTAGCAAAATCCAGAGGAGCATTTGTATACGGAATCTGTAATGTAGTTGGATCATCAATTGCTCGGGAAACACACACAGGTACTTACACCCACGCTGGTCCAGAAATTGGAGTAGCTTCCACAAAGGCCTTTACAACCCAAATTACAGTATTAACCTTAATGGCCTTAAAATTAGGTCGTGAGAAAGGTTCCATCTCTGAAGAGATGTTTGGACGTTACTTAAAAGCAATGGATAAAATTCCGCAACAAGTTGAGAAGTTGTTGGAAATAAACGATCATGTAAAATCCATTGCTGACGTTTATAAAAATGCAACAAACTGTTTGTATTTAGGAAGAGGATTCAATTTCCCTGTGGCATTGGAAGGAGCATTGAAATTAAAAGAAATTTCATACATCCATGCGGAAGGATATCCTGCTGCGGAGATGAAGCATGGCCCGATTGCCTTGATCGACGAGAATATGCCAACCTTTGTCATAGCTACCAAACACGGACATTACGAAAAGGTGGTGAGTAATATTCAGGAAATTAAATCAAGATCAGGTAAAATCATTGCCATTGTCACTGAAGGTGATACTACGGTTAAAGAGATTGCCGATCATACCATAGAAATTCCTGAGACGGAAGAAGCATTGACTCCATTATTGACAACCATCCCATTACAGTTATTGTCTTATCATATTGCGGTAATGTTGGATAAAAACGTCGACCAGCCCAGAAACTTAGCCAAGTCCGTAACAGTAGAATAAAAAAACACTCTCGACAACCTTTTAAAATTATCGAGAGTGCTAATCGTTACGCTATTGTAACAACTTACTGTACTACATCAAAAGTAATTGGAATACTATAGCTAACTCCTACTGGAACTCCCCTTTGTTTCCCTGGAGTCATATTCGGTAATGAAGCAATAATTTCAGCTACCTCCTTCTCTAATCTTGGATGAGGACCTCTTGAACGTACATTCTTAACAGTACCCTTTTTACAGATGGTAAATACAACGTAAAGTCTTTTTTTACCAACGCTTAATCCAAGTTCTGAAGCTAAGCCAACATCAAAACGCTTGCTAAAATGCTCCGTTACTTTCTTTGTAAAACACTTCTTCAATTGCTCGTTGTTTCCTTTACAGCCTGGGAAAACAGGTACATCTTGGATTAAAACAAAAGGAATATCTTCTACGATTTCTTCCTCTTCTTCAACCGTTACAATGTCTCTCTCTTCTACGATGACAGCTTCTGTTTCATCAGTTTCGGTAGATTCGATAATTGTTTCTTCAACTTTTAAATCGTCTTCTACTACCTTAACTACCTCAACAGTTTGTGGAACATTCTTTGGTGGTTCAACTTTTTGTATCTCCACAATAGGAATGTCTTCCTTCATCTCGTCGACCATATTGGCCACACCTAACAATTGTTTATCAAATGATTCATAGGTTTTGTGTTCCATTAATGAGTAAACCACAAAAAGGGAAAACACCAATCCTATTTGCATAAAAATTTTACTATAGTTTTCTAGTCTATGTTTTGGATTTTTTTTTGTTCTCATGACTCAACCTTTTAGAGTTATTTACTTAGTGTTTGAGCTTAAGGCTTAATTTTCCTTATAAACTCACCATAAAGTTAAATTGAATGAAAACCAAAAAGAATGACATTCGTCATATTTTGTCGTGCACCTTGGTATGCACTCCATTATTCCATAATGTAAGAATATCTGTAGCCACTGATGCACCACTTCCAGCGGCAATCGCAAACTGACTCCTATGGCCGGCGATGGTGCCACAGCAATAGAGTCCGTCTTTTATATAATGATCTTTGTTTTGAAGTTGAATTCGATCTTTCTTCGGATTGGATTTTTTATGCCGAATAAGATAGGGTTCCAATCCTTTTATGGTAAAAGGCTTAGCATAGTTTAGAGCAACCACCACGATTTTTGAGGTATAGGTATTTTTGTTGGTCACTATTTCATACCCCTCTTCCAAAGTCTTTACTTCGGTAACTTTTTCCTTTTGTAGAAGGTCAACATGTGGATATTGCTCTTGTAGTTGTTGCAATCCTTCTGATAATATATTTCGGCCTAGTTTACCCGCTGGAAGTCCGAGTACATTATTGAACAAGGCATTCTGTAAATGTGATGCACGTTGATGGGATAGCAAACCAATCTGTTTATTTTCGGCAAAAGGTTTGTCTTTGGCAGAACCCAATACGAGGGCACATTGCATTCCGGAAACACCTCCACCTATTATTAGTACATCATAAATCATAGTTAGGCCAATAGCATTTTAATATTCGCGGTAAAGAGTTTTACGGCAATCGCTAATAGAATTACTCCAAACACCTTACGAATGATTAAAATACCATTTTTTCCAATGAGATTTTCAATTTTAGCAGAGGTTTTTAACACAATATAAATCACCACTACGTTGAAAAATACGGCTACAATAATATTTTCGACATGAAATTCAGCTCGTAAAGAAAGAAGCGTTGTTAAACTTCCTGGACCCGCAATTAACGGAAAGGCTAATGGAAAAACAGAAGCCGTAATGGGACTATGACCTTCGTCTTTGTATAAAGTGATTCCTAAAACCATTTCAAGGGCAATAAAGAAAATGATAAAGGCACCAGCAACGGCAAAAGAATTCACATCAATACCAATGAGGTTCAATAAACTTTTCCCAAGAAATAGAAATACCACCATAATTACTCCTGCAATCACAGATGCTTTCTCAGATTGAATATGACCTACTTTTTTACGTAAATCAATAATGATTGGGATATTTCCTACAATATCAATTACGGCGAATAATACCATAAACGCAGTAAAAATTTCTTTGATATTAAAATTCATTGCTCGTTTGAAAATTTTTGCAAAAGTAGTCAACTCTATCAAGTTGCAAATAGAATTGTAGAGAATTTTAATGTTATTTTTGCGTTATGTTCCAGCTTAGAAAATCAATCGTTTCAGAGGATATTATAGAGAAGGATTTTGTGTGCAATTTGTCTGCCTGCAAAGGGGCTTGTTGCGTGAAAGGAGAAGCTGGTGCTCCCTTGGAAAAAGCAGAGACTCAGACTCTCGAGGAAATTTATCCGAAAGTAAAACCCTTTTTGCGAAAAGAAGGCATCGAAGCTATTGAGAAACAAGGTACTTGGATAACTTCCGATTTTGGCGAATTGGAAACTCCTTTGGTGAACGGTCAAGAATGTGCCTATGTGACATTTGACCAAAAAGGAACTGCATTATGCGGAATTGAGGAAGCCTATAATAAAGGTGTGGTGGACTTCAAAAAACCAATCGCATGTCATTTGTATCCGGTTCGTATCAAAGATTACAGTGAATTTTCCGCAGTAAACTATCACAAATGGGATATCTGCGATGACGCTTGTTCCTTGGGTAAAGAACTACAAATACCGGTCTATAAGTTTGTTAAGGAGGCTTTGATTCGAAAGTTTGGTGAAGCCTGGTACCAAGAACTAGAAGAGATCGCTAAGAAATATTAGGTAGTCGGAATCAATAATTTTACTCTTGTTCCGATGGCTTTTTTATGAGTGTCAATCAAATCATCAAACTGAATAGAGAAGTCATTTTCAAATCCTTTGATAAAATTGCTCAAACGCTCAACGGTTAATTCGATTCCGATGGACTTTTTATTGGCAACCTTGTTGGACTTGATTTTGGCAGAAGCTTTACGACCAATGCCATTATCTTCAATATCAATCTGAATGTGATTGTCGAGCGACTTACTTACCGACAGGCTCACAATTTTTCTCCTTTTTTTGATGATAAACCATGCCAGATAGCATTTTCTAAAAAGGGTTGGAGTACCAAGGGTGGGACTTTCACCTGCATCAGATTTAAAGATTCATCGGTATTCAAATTGAATTTGATTTCGTTCGAGAATCGAATGTTTTCAATATTCATATATAGGTTCATGGTTTCCAATTCCTCCTTTAATGAAATCTCTTTCACAGAAGAATACTCCAATATTTTTCGCACCAACTTTGAGAATTTGTTCAAATAATGAACCGCATTTTTTTGTTCATTATTAATGATGTAATGTTTGATGGAATTTAAGGTGTTGAAAATGAAATGCGGATTCATTTGTGCGCGTAACACATCTTGTTCAAGGGTTAAGATTCGCTTTTCTTTTTCATGCAAACGTTGTCTGTAATTCAAGAAAAACAGCGTGAAAATCAATAGGAAACTCACCACAAGGATGATCCAAATATTTTGGTTTTTACTGATTTGGAGTTGGGCAATTTCATTTTGCTTCGCCAAACTTTTAATTTCATTATTCTTTCGCTCACTATCATATTTAATGATCAAATCATTTACATAACGGATGTTTCTTTCGTTTGTAATTTTGTCATCAAACTCGACTGCTTTTTTAAAGAAGTCATATGCTTTTCGGTAGCTTCCTGTAAACTGATACAATTCTGAAAGATGGTAATAAGCATAAGACAAGGATGATGGAAGATTGTGTTCTTTGGCGATTTCCAACCCTTTCAAAAGATTTGCTTCAGCGGACTTATACCTTTTCAGCTTGGTTTCTGCCCAACCTAGGTTGAGGTAATGATAAGATAAGTATTCTGTATTGGCTATCTTTTTTACGGTAGCAAAGTCCTTATTTAATCGTTCAATGGCTTCTTCTGATTTGTTTTGTTGGATGAGGATATTGGAAATACTGCTGTTACAAATCACCTTCCCGAAGTCATTGTTGATCTCATGGTTTATTTCGAGTGATTTGTTGTAATACTCCAAAGCTTCCTCCAAATGTCCTTGAGCATCCTTGGCATACCCAATATTTTGATAATTGATGGCGAGACCTAATTTGTTGTTGATGTCCCTTTCAATTTTCTGGGATTTTTTGAATTGCTCTATGGCCAGGTCATATTGTCTCAGCAAGAGATAAATATTTCCCATACTGTTTAAGGATACTGCTGTTCCTCTCAGGATTCCCAAATTCGGATTTTCAACACTATCTGCCAATGCTAATGCTTCCTGGTTGTAATCAAGTGCCGTTCTATTGGCATCCATTTTTCGATAGGTAACACCTAGCATGTTCAAACTAAACACTTCAAATTCTATACTTTGGGCTTTTCGTGCCGTTTCCAAGGCTTGTTTGTGGCTTTCAATAGATTTCTGATAAATCGCGTTATTTCGATACTGGATACCCAATAGGTTTTGAGAATAGGCTTTTCCTTCTAGGTAATTGTTTTGATCAAAAGTTGTAATCAGCTCTTTTAATTTGTTTGTGTCTCTTCGGAAAGACCGCAGGTAATCATTAATCCCCTTGTACTCAATGGGTCTTTTTACCAAAATACTATCTATTTGAGTCTGTAAACTTGGCTTAGAACTCTGAGAAAATGCAATAGTCGATGCAAATAAAAAAACAAGGAATAATGAAATTTTTTTCATGGTCTAAAATTTTTCAAGGAATTCGACTTTTCGTTGTCTTGATACTGGAATTTTATCGCCATTTTCAAGAACTACATAACCATCTACTTTCAAGAATTCCTTGATTTTGTGAAGGTTGATAATGTAGGAATTATGAACCCTAAAGAAATCATCATTCGGAAGCAATTCATTGATTTCTTTTAGCTTCTTTGTCACAACGATTTTCTTTTTATCGTTCAGAAAAAGGGTCGAGTAGTTACCATCTGATGCTACATAAAAGATATCCATAGGTTCCAGAAACACCAACTTTCCGTCAGTATTAATGGTGATTTTTTTATGATTCAGTTTGTTGTTGAACTTCAATAGAATATCTTCAAATTTATGGGAGCTCAAAGGTCTTTCAACATGTTTTTTAATCTTATCAATAGTTTCCTTTAGGTCATCCGAATCAATCGGTTTTAAAAGATAATCGATGGCTTGTTTTTTTAGCGCAGTAAGTGCGTATTCATTATAGGCTGTGGTAATAACCACTGCAAAATCAATTCGGTCGAGCTGCTCCAGGAACTGAAAGCCATCCATGGTAGGCATTTCAATATCTAGAAAGAGACAATCGATTTTAGTTTCTTTAAGATAAGCGAGCGCTTTCTCGGGTTCTGTAAAAGTATTCACCACTTGAATTTCGTCCTCAAAATCAGACAATTCCCACTTTAAGCTTTGAATCGCTTTGGGCTCATCATCAATTATAACAGCATTTAACATAATGGTTTTATCAGGTCATTAAATTTAAATTTATTTTTTGACTTCAAGGAAAATCATGTATATCTAGGTGTTTTTCCTTCATAAATGGCAAGATTTTCACTAAAAAGCTCGAAAAATCTGTTTTTGGATAAGGATTTACCAATTACACATCATTTTGCACCATTCATACATATCAACTTCAAAAAGTGAATTTCTGTCGTATTTTTACAAAAAGATGCCCCCGTGAAGATGGATAAATAAATTTACCTAGGGAAAAGCTAATCGAAAAAGTAAAAGAATTAAAGGAAATTACGTTTTTATTATCCCATCTCGAAAATAAGTCCAATTGACAGAAAAGACTAAGTAATTTCCTTGTAAGAAGAGCAGTATTCATTTGAGAAGCTGCTTTTTTTTATTTCTTACATTTGTGTAAATCAAATCGTTCAATGGATTACTTCGCACACGAAACTGCCGTTATTGATGACAATTGTAATATTGGAGCAGGTACCAAAATTTGGCATTTTTCTCATATCATGTCCAATTCAGTGATAGGAGAGCAATGCAATATTGGGCAAAACGTAGTGGTTTCTCCACAAGTTACCTTGGGAAAAAATGTCAAGGTTCAGAATAATGTTTCGATTTACACGGGAGTAACCTGCGAGGATGATGTCTTTTTAGGACCCTCTATGGTGTTTACCAATATCATCAATCCGAGGAGTGCAGTTGTCCGAAGAGGTCAGTACACTCAAACCACCGTAAAAAAAGGGGCGAGCATTGGTGCCAATGCGACGATTGTTTGCGGAAATGATATCGGTGAATACGCCATGATCGGTGCTGGAGCGGTAATCACCAAAGAAGTTTTGCCCTATGCTTTAGTGGTTGGCAATCCCGCCAAACAAATTGGATGGGTAAGTGAATTTGGCCACCGATTAGACTTCAACCAAACCGATATTGCCACTTGTAAAGAAAGTGGAGAAAAATATCAGTTACTCGAAAATAAGGTCGTTAAGATTTCCTAAGGCGCCGGATTCGGAATCTCCTCGTGAACTGCATTTATTTCCTTCAAAATCTCGTCGGATAATTCCACATGAATCGAATTGATATTCTCTTTCAATTGATCCATTTTGGTAGCTCCAATGATATTACTTGTTACAAAAGGAAGTTGATTGACGAAGGCCAAGGACAATTCCGATAAGGTCAAATTGTGTTTTTGAGCAATTTCCAAATAACGTTCTACGGCTTTTTCAGATCCTTCACCACGATATCTTGCAATGAATCTTGGCCATAAAGTGCCTCGCGCGCCTTCTGGCTTTTTTCCTTGTAGATACTTTCCAGATAAAACACCTTGCGCCAATGGTGAATAAGCAAGTAAACCAATGTTTTCTCTCATAGAAACCTCACTCATTCCTACTTCATAACCTCGATGAATCATCGAATATGAATTCTGTACAGTTACGGGTCTAGGCAAATTGTGATCGTCTGCGGTTTGCAAATACTTCATGGTTCCCCATGGTGTTTCGTTAGACAATCCGACATGTCTAATTTTCCCAGCTTTGATTAAGGTCTGACAAGCTTCTAATATTCCGAAATGATTTTCAGCTTCTTTTGCCGAATATTGGTAGGGATAATCTCTTACTCCAAACACATTTACACCTCGGTTTGGCCAATGAAGTTGATACAAATCGATATAATCCGTTTGCAAACGTTGCAAACTTTTATCAATAGCATCAATGACATTCGGTCCGGTAATTCCCCCTGAACGAATGTGTGCTGTATAATCTCCACCCCCTGCAATTTTTGAGGCCAACACAACTTGATCTCGTTTTCCGGTTTTTTTAAACCATGTCCCGATAATGCGCTCTGTATCTCCATAAGTTTCGGCATTTGCCGGAACAGGATACAATTCGGCAACATCCCAAAAGTTCACACCCTGGTCTAAGGCATAATCCATTTGTTCATGACCTTCAGCTTCGGTATTTTGATTCCCCCAGGTCATGGTACCTAGACAAATTTTAGAAACTTTAATATCAGTATTAGGTAGGGTAGTGTATTTCATTGAGCTAAAAATTTAGAATTGTAAAAATAAGGCTTATTTGCTGCTTTGAAAAACAAAAAAAGTCCTCAAAACTGAGAACTCCTTTTGTAATATCTAGGACTAAATTTAGTTTAAAATCGCTTCAATTCCAGGTAAGGATTTGCCTTCTAAGCTTTCAAGCATGGCTCCACCTCCGGTTGATACATAACTCACCTTATCGGCGAATCCGAATTGTTTTACGGCGGCAACAGAATCACCACCTCCTACCAATGAGAAGGCTCCGTTTTTGGTAGCGTTTTCAATAGAGTGTCCCAAAGCTATTGTTCCTTTTGAGAAAGTCTCCATTTCAAACACACCTAATGGTCCGTTCCATAGAATGGTTTTACAAGCATTTACGACTTCATCAAATTTTGCTAATGATTTCGGACCAGCATCCAATCCTTGCCATCCGTCTGGAATTTCAGTTACGTCCAAAACCTGAGTATTGGCATCGTTGGCAAAGGCATCTGCAGCAACCACATCCACAGGAATATGAACTTCCACGTTCTTTGCCTTTGCTTTTTCAAGAATCTCAAGGGCTAATTCCATCTTATCATCCTCACAGATTGAATCACCTACAGATCCGCCTTGAGCTTTGATGAAGGTAAATGTCATTCCCCCTCCAACAATCAGGTGATCTACTTTATCTAATATATTTTCGATTACGGTAATTTTAGAAGATACCTTGGCACCACCTAAAATGGCCAAAACAGGTTTTTCAGAATTGTTCAATACCTTATCAATGCTTTCGATTTCTCTGGCTAACAATTGGCCAAAGCACTTTTTATCCTCAAAGAACTGCGCAATGATGGTCGTAGAGGCATGAGCTCTGTGGGCCGTTCCGAAGGCATCGTTTACGTAAATGTCTCCCCAAGCGGCTAATTGTTCGGCGAAATCAACATCTCCACTTTTTTCTTCACCATAGAAACGTAAGTTTTCAAGTAACAATACTTCACCACTGTTCAAATTGTCTACAGCTTCCTTAACAGCATCGCCAATACAATCATCAACAAACTTCACCTCAGTACCTAGGATTTCAGCAACCTTGCTCACTATGTGCTTTAAGGAAAATTCCTCTTGCTTTCCTTTTGGTCTTCCCAAATGGGACATCAAGACACAGCTACCGCCATCTGCCAAAATTTTTGCTATGGTTGGTTTTGCTGATTGAATTCTGGTAACATCGGTCACCTCAAATTGATCATTAAGCGGAACGTTAAAATCCACACGAATGATTGTTTTTTTATCCTTAAAATTAAAATCGTTTATGGTCTTCATAGATCGGTTTGTTTCCTACAAATTTAGTTTTTATTGTGATTAGTTCGAGGTCAAAAATTGAAAATTTAATATATCGTTTTCGAGTTTTTTAAACCTATATTTGTGTATGTTTTTTGATAAAGTAATTGGTCAAGACTACATCAAAAACCATTTGATTACCTCGGTAAAGAATGGTCGTATTCCGCATGCTCAATTATTTGTAGGGCAAGAAGGATGTGGCACGTTGCCCATGGCCATAGCCTATGCACAATACATTTTGCATTATTTTTCGAATGACAAAGAGGCTTCAAAATTAAAAGCCTTGAAACTGCAACATCCAGATTTACATTTTGCTTTTCCGGTGACAACTACCGATTCGGTAAAGAAACATCCTGTAAGTAATTTGTTTTTGGAAGATTGGCGTACATTTTTAGAAGAGCAACCTTACGGAAGCTTGTACAATTGGTTGCAACATATTGGAGTTGCCAATAAGCAAGGGTCAATTGGTGTGGATGAGGCCGAAGACATCGTCAAGAAACTCTCTCTAAAATCATATGAAGGCGGCTTCAAAATTATGATCCTTTGGATGGTTGAAAAGATGAACAATGCGGCATCCAACAAACTTCTAAAACTGATTGAAGAACCGCCTCAGAAAACCATTTTCTTGCTCATCACTGAAAATGAAGAATTGTTGTTAGATACCATTAAGTCTCGTTGTCAAGTATTTCATTTCCCAAAATTACCTGAGGAGGAAATTGCAAAGAAGCTGATTGAATCCATTGATGCGAATCCGGCGGAAGCAAAATTATATGCCCACCAGTCCGATGGAAATTACAACAAAGCGCTTCATTTGACCTTACATAATTCGAAGGATACAGACTTTGAAGAGTGGTTTGTTTTTTGGATTCGTACTGCTTTTAGAGCCAAAGGAAATCCGGCAGTAGTAAAAGATTTAATCTCTTGGTCCGAAGAGATTGCGAAATCAGGAAGGGAGACGCAGAAGGAATTCTTACAATATTGTCTCCAATTTTTCAGACAAGCGTTGCTACAAAATTATACGGCTGAAGATTTGGTGTTTTTTGAATCGAGTATGGGCTTTGATTTAAAGAAGTTTGCGCCTTACGTGAATTCTTCCAATATCAACGAAATCTACAAAGAGCTGAACGAAGCCATTTATCACATTGAGAGGAATGGAAACGCCAAAGTAATCTTGTTAGATCTTACGCTGAAGTTGACCCGATTCTTACACCGAAAAGAAAGTACTATTTAAGATTGTAGGTTCGTCAATCGAGCAACATATTTTCCAATCACGTCAAATTCTAAGTTCACCACATCATTTAACTTCATGGTTTTGAAGGTTGTGTTTTCTTTGGTATACGGAATGATATACACACTAAACTCGTGTTCCTTGGAGTTCACCACAGTCAAACTGACTCCGTTTACGGTGATAGAACCCTTTTCGATGGTAATGTGATCGGGCTTTTTGGAATAGGTGATGGTGTAAACGGTACTTCCGTTTTCATCCACAATATTGGTGCAAACTCCGGTGGTGTCTACATGTCCTTGCACAATATGTCCGTCCAAGCGAGCTCCCATCTTCATGGCTCTTTCCAAATTCACATAGTCGTTTACCTTCAGGTGTCCAATATTCGACTTGTCCAAGGTTTCTTTAATGGCGGTTACTGTGTATTCATCATCTTGAATATCAACAACCGTCAAACAAACCCCGTTATGCGCCAAACTTTGATCGATTTTGAGCTCATTGGTGATGTCACTTTTTAGGGTAATATGAAGATTGGTGTCTTCATTTTTTAAGTTGGTAACCACTCCCAGAGTTTCAATAATACCTGTGAACATGTCGATAATTTTTAATTACTTTTGTGATTGCAAAAATACGAAGAAGCGACAGCATTATGGAGAAAGAAGATAAAATAATTGTAGGGATTTCGATTGGAGATTTAGCGGGAATTGGCATAGAGGTAATCCTGAAAACTTTCGCCGACAAACGCATGCTCGATTTTTGCACGCCCGTTATTGTGGGATCTACAAAAGTGGTCTCGCAGCACAAGAAAGAATTGAACCTTTCTACGCCAGTTCACGGAATTACCTCTATAAACCAAATTCAACATACCAAGGTGAATGTGTTGAATATATGGAAGGAGGAAGTGAAATTTGAATTGGGAAACCCTTCTGAAGTCACGGGATCTTATGCTTTTAAATCGCTTTCCAAGGCGGTTGAATTGTTGAATAACAATGAAATACATGCTTTGGTAACCGCTCCAATTAGCAAGGATAACATTCAATCAGAAGAATTCAATTTCCCTGGACACACCGAATATTTAGAATCAAAATTAGAAGGAGAAAGTTTAATGATTTTAATGTCAGACAACCTTCGAATCGGATTGTTAACTGGTCATATTTCTATTGCGGAAGTTCCGGCTGCCATTACTCCGGAATTGATCCGTGAAAAAGTGAACATCATGCACGCTTCTTTGAAAAGAGATTTCGGAATTACCAAACCAAAAATTGCAGTATTGGGATTGAATCCACATTGCGGTGATAAAGGGGTAATCGGAAATGAGGATGAAGCGATTATCAGACCCACATTGAAAGACATTCAAGAAAAAGGAAAGTTGGTTTACGGTCCGTATGCAGCGGATGGATTCTTTGGATCAAAAACCTACACCCAGTTTGATGGAATTCTTGCAACGTATCACGATCAAGGTCTGGCTCCGTTCAAAGCTTTGTCATTCGGAAATGGGGTAAACTTCACGGCTGGCCTTAGTAGAATCCGCACTTCTCCAGATCATGGAACCGGATTTGATATCGCGGGAAGCAACCAAGCCAACCCATCTTCATTTATGGAAGCCTTGTTTACTGCCTTGCATATTTACAAGAATAGAGCTCAAATGAAAGAGCTAACTCAAAATCAATTGGTTAAACAAGAAAATTAATTGAATTATTCTTGAAATAGGTTTTATAGAAAACATTTTTTGTTATCTTTGCACGCTAATTTGACCCACCTATGAGAGAATTACGAGAATATACAATTCAATTTGAGGGGCTAAAATTAGGAAAGCATCAATTTGAATATTCTATTGATGACAAGTTCTTTGAGACTTTTAACTTTGATGAATTCATAAGCGCTGCGGTAGAAGTTGTGCTAGACTTTGAAAAAAAAGGGAATTTATTCAATTTGTTGTTTACAATGAAAGGCAATGTGGAGGTTCCTTGTGATGTGAGTAATGAATATTACCAACAAGAGATTTCAACCGAGCTGCCGCTAATTGTAAAGTTCGGTATCGAATACAACGACGACAATGAAGAAATTCTCATCCTTCCTCATGAGGCATACGAATTAAATGTAGCACAATACATTTATGAAGCCATCATTTTGGCGGTACCATCAAAGCGAATTCATCCGAAGGTATTGGACGGTTCATTAGAGTCGGAAACCTTAAAAAAGTTGGAAGAATTATCAATCGAACAGAAAGAAGAAAAAAGTACAGAAGATACAGACCCTAGATGGGATAAATTAAAAGATTTACTAATAGACTAAAAGATACAAAATGGCACATCCTAAACGAAAAATTTCGAAGACCAGAAGAGATAAAAGGAGAACTCATTACAAGGCTGCGAATCAACAAATCGCAACTGATCCTACAACTGGTGAAGCTCATTTATATCACAGAGCTCACTGGCATGAAGGAAAGCTTTATTACAGAGGTCAAGTAGTTCTTGAAGGGGCTGCTTCTGAAGAATAAAACAATATTTTTTAAACGTGTTCGAAACTCTCATTTTTGAGAGTTTTTTTTTGCTTTTTAGTTAAAAACGGACGATTTTCACCATTTAAAGTCAAAAAAGGGGTTTTTTTCACTACTTTTGACCACTGTAAAATTCTGATATAATAATCAATTATGGCCAAAATAACTGCAGCTATTACAGCAGTAGGAAAATATGTTCCAGATTATATTCTAACCAATAAAGAGTTAGAAACGATGGTAGAAACGAATGATGAATGGATTACTACCAGAACCGGAATAAAGGAGAGAAGAATTCTTAAAGGAGAAGGTTTAGGAACTTCTTTTATGGCTATAAAGGCCGCCCAAGATTTACTTCAAAAAGGCAACATCAATCCAGAAGAAATTGACATGGTGATTGTGGCCACTGCAACGCCTGACTTACCTGTAGCTTCAACCGCAGTTTATACCGCGTCTCAAATTGGAGCAGTAAATGCTTTTGCTTATGATTTGCAAGCAGCTTGTTCGAGTTTCTTGTACGGAATGTCTACAGCTGCAAGTTACATTGAATCAGGTCGTTACAAAAAAGTACTATTGATTGGTGCTGATAAGATGTCGTCTATCATTGATTACACAGATAGAGCAACTTGTATCATTTTCGGAGACGGAGCTGGAGCGGCACTATTCGAGCCCAATGAAGAGGGATTTGGATTGCAAGACGAATTCTTGCGCAGTGATGGTGTCGGAAGAGAGTTTTTAAAGATTGAGGCTGGTGGATCTATCTTACCTCCGTCATTAGAAACGGTGAATGAAGGAAAACACTTTGTACACCAAGAAGGCCGTACTGTATTTAAGTATGCGGTTTCGAGTATGGCCGATGTTTCGGGTAAAATTTTGGAAAGAAACGGATTGAATCAAGAGAATATCGATTGGTTGGTTCCGCATCAAGCCAATACCAGAATTATTGAGGCTACTGCAAACCGAGTAGGTGTGGGACCTGAAAAGGTAATGCAAAACATTCATAAATACGGTAACACCACATCAGCAACATTGCCATTATTATTGGCTGATTATGAGAATCAGTTGAAAAAAGGAGACAAATTAATTTTTGCTGCCTTTGGAGGTGGATTCACCTGGGGAGCAATTTACTTGACTTGGTCATACGACCCTAAATAACCAACACAAAAAAAGACAACTAAATTTTAGAAACATGGATATCAAAGAAATTCAAAACCTAATTCGATTTGTAGCTAAATCAGGTGCAAGTGAGGTAAGTTTAGAAACAGAAGATGTGAAATTGACTATCAAAACTGGGTCTGAGAAATCAGAGACCACCATTGTTCAATCTCCTATCCAAAGTATGCCAGCTGTTCCTCAGCAGCAAATCATTGCCCAGCCTGTAGCAGAACCACAGCCAGCTGCTCCGGCAAAACCAGCTGCTCCAGCTGAAAGCAACAATTACGTTGAAATCAAGTCGCCAATGATTGGAACTTTCTACAGAAAGCCATCTCCAGACAAGCCCAACTTCGTGGATGTTGGAAGCGACGTTAAAGTAGGCGATACTGTTTGTGTGATTGAGGCCATGAAATTATTCAACGAAATTGAATCTGAGATATCTGGTAAAATAGTGAAAGTATTGGTAGAGGACGCTACACCAGTAGAGTTTGATCAACCATTATTTTTAGTTGACCCTTCCTAATCAAGAACTTCTTGATTGTAGATTTTAATTAATGTCAACTTAAACTATCAAACTATGTTTAATAAAATTTTAATTGCCAATAGGGGTGAAATTGCTTTGCGGGTAATTCGTACTTGTAAAGAAATGAATATCAAAACGGTTGCGGTGTACTCTACTGCAGATGCAGATAGTTTGCATGTTCGATTTGCGGACGAAGCGGTTTGTATAGGACCACCACCAAGTGCCGATTCGTACTTGAAGATGGCCAATATTATTGCTGCAGCAGAGATTACCAATGCAGATGCCATTCACCCTGGCTACGGATTCTTATCAGAAAACGCTAAGTTTTCGAAATTGTGTGCTGAGCACGGAATCAAGTTTATCGGAGCTTCACCAGAAATGATAGACCGAATGGGAGATAAGGCCAACGCCAAGGCAACCATGAAGGCTGCCGGTGTACCTTGTGTTCCAGGAAGTGATGGGGTTATCGAAGACTTTGAACAATGCCAAGTTTTAGCAGAAGAAACTGGATATCCAGTAATGCTAAAAGCTTCTGCTGGAGGTGGAGGTAAAGGGATGCGTGCTGTTTGGAAAGCAGAAGATTTAAAAGACGCTTGGGATTCTGCCAGACAAGAATCGAAAGCTGCTTTTGGAAATGACGATATGTACATGGAAAAACTTATCGAAGAGCCTAGACATATCGAGATTCAGATTGTGGGAGATGCCTACGGAAAGGCATGTCACTTATCTGAAAGAGACTGTTCTGTTCAAAGACGTCATCAGAAATTAACAGAGGAAACACCTTCTCCATTTATGACCGATGAACTTCGTGAAAAAATGGGAGATGCTGCGGTTAGAGCTGCAGAATATATCAAATACGAAGGTGCTGGTACAGTAGAATTTTTGGTAGACAAACACAGAAACTTCTACTTCATGGAAATGAATACGCGTATTCAGGTAGAGCATCCGATTACTGAAGAGGTGGTAGACTACGACTTGATTCGTGAGCAAATATTAGTGGCTGCCGGAGTGCCAATTTCGGGTAAAAACTACTATCCAAAATTGCATTCTATTGAATGTCGAATCAATGCAGAAGATCCACATAACAACTTCAGACCTGCTCCTGGAAGAATTACGACATTACATACACCAGGAGGTCATGGGGTTCGTATGGATTCTCATGTATATGCAGATTATATCATTCCGCCTAACTACGACTCGATGATCGGTAAGTTAATCGTAACTGCTCAAACAAGAGAAGAGGCTATTAATAAAATGAAACGTGCGCTAGACGAGTTTGTGATTGAAGGAATTAAGACAACCATTCCTTTCCACAGACAATTAATGGATCACCCAGATTATGTGGCTGGAAATTACACCACAAAATTCATGGATGATTTTGTAATCGAATAGCAAAACAACAAGATTGTATAGAAAAGAGAATGCCCAGTGTGTTCTCTTTTTTTTATCTTTAAATTAAATATGCAACCATGAAGATTGATGGAATCGATAAAATCATAATCAAGAGTTTGGTCAAAGATGCGCGAACTCCTATTCTGACCATTGCCAGAAAAGTGGGGGTATCTGGAGCTGCCATTCACCAGCGATTGAAGAAGTTGGACAAATCCAAGTTGATCGACGGTTACCAAATGGTATTGAATCCAAAGGCTTTGGGTTATTCTACTACCGCTTTTGTAGGGATCTTCTTAGATGCTTCCAGTCAATATTCATCGGCCATCAAGCGATTGAAAGAAATTCCAGAAATCGTAGAAAGTCATTACACCACCGGTAACTATGCCATCTTCATCAAAATTATGTGTAAGAACAATGAAGATTTGATGCATTTGTTAAATAAGGATATCCAAACCATTAAAGGGGTTTCGAGAACGGAAACTTTTATTTCTTTAGACCAACAGATTGATCGACAAATATCAATTTAATACCCACACCACCTTCTCACATTTTCCGAAGAAAACCAATTATCGATAGTCTTTGATTGATCATCGATGTTTGATTGTCATCGACCTTATCATCCTGAATAGTAACGTGTTGCTCATCTATCTTTGATGGAAATTACAACACGATTATAAGTTGGGGGATTTATAATTCGTTCGCGAAACTGGAGGAAACTCCAGTTTTTTTTATGGAATGAATTCCTTTCCACTGAAATTATTTTTATTTTTCAGACTGAAAATGAAAAGATCCCAAAAGGCGTTCGTCTTATTTTTCTTGTTATTAGGTTTTGCCTCCCATTGTCAGACCTCTAAAAACATCATCAGCAATAGGGTGCAATACACATCCAATGAGGGGTATCACATCATCGCACCAACAACAGCGGTCTATGGTCATCTGGGTTTTTTATGGATTACTGGAAATAATGCTGACAATCAGAACTTTCTTTTTGAGAATCAAGAAATCGTTATTCAACGATTTGATGGAATCGGTTTTTATGACGTTCCTTTACCAGAAACCGATGCTACAATTATCAATGCATTCTTGTTTCAAGACAATCCAAGAGGTTTATTTATAAGAATCGATTATAAGGATAAGAAGACCGATCTCTATCACATTAACCCAGAAACCCAAGTCTTTACCTTGATTGAGAATTATATTGAGGTTGATGGTAAATACGGTTATGTAACGAGCTTTAATCTTAATGGTGAACTGACTTTTGTTCATTGTGGTAAAGAGGAGGTGGCCTTGATTAAGATTGAAAATAATAGGGCTGTCGTTAAGGATTCAGTCCCATTTGAGTACAATACCAATTTTAGCTTTCCTAACTGGCTATCTCATGATGGTGAATACACCTTTTTAAGAGTGATGGATGGTGTGCATTATGTAGTTAAATATGATGGTACTTTCGTCAAGAAAATGACCCGAGATGATTTCGATTTTCAAGACAATCAACCTCCGATTGTTCTCGAACATCTGAATTATGCGTGTAAAATTGACGGGAAGTATATCTATTCTTCATACGATCATCCCAACATATTTCTGGAGTTTGACGAAGTGAATTTTCGCTTGAAACAAATCGATACCCATGCGTATAGGGAAAATGATATTTGGCATTGGGTGGGAACGAGTAATAAATACTTGTACACCTATTCGTTGATCAAAGAAGGAGCTGAGTTAAAGGTCATCAATAAGAATACTTTTAAAATTGAAGAATCCTTTCAAACCGACGGATTTCATGTGGTTGCAGAACGTGATTTGAATAAAGAAGTGGTGCTACTCTACAATAATACGGTTGATCGAATCCTATTCAATCAGAATAAGATAGATACGTATTTGAAAGGAGAAAGTATTCGGGCGATGTTGGAGATTTCCGAGGATCGCTACTTGATTTCTACCGATAATAAAGGAATTTTCGAATTGAATACTCGAACTAAGGAAACCAAGAAGATAAAGTTCACCTACAGAGGGAAAGAAGTATTTATAACTGAACCGAGAGAAATCATCAAAACTTCAGATGGTTATATCTTTAATGATACTAGTAACTTGTATGAGGTAAATTCAAACTATCAGGTTCAACAAATACACAATCACCCACTATGGTTTGAAGAAACCATTCAAATCGGAGATAAGATTTATAAGGGTGGAGTTCACCATCTCGGAATGCTTGCTTTTGACATTCAAACAAAAACCTATGAGCGGCTGGAAGATTATGCTTTCCAAACCAGAGAGTTTGCCACCAATGGATCTGATCTTTACATTGTATCGGTAAATAAAGGCTTCTTTGTCTATCAAAATGGCGTCTTTTTAAATTTCCTTCCAGAGAACGAGATAGCTGAAAACCTACTCTCCATTTCTTACAGTGAATCACATGGTGTATTGGTGTCAACCAAGCAAGGCAAAATTTATGCTTTTGATTTAGAAAAGAAAGAATTTGACTTGTTTTACGAAGATAATTTGAAGGCATCCATCGTCGGGATGATTCTGGATGAATCCGGTGTATTATGGTTGAATACTTATGCCGGAATTGTTTCCTACAATCCACAAACCAACCAAGAAAAAAGATATACCAAAAAAGACGGAATTTATGAGTTAGAAGGGAATCGGTATAGTACATATAAAGACTCAAAGGGCAATCTTTTCATAGGAAGTTTTAAAGGATTGAGTGTCTTTAATCCACAAGAACTAAAAGTTTCAGAAAAGGATTTAAGCCTTCAATTCACTGAACTTTCATTTTATAATAAGAACTACAAAGAATGGACGACCCATCGCGATTTGAATTTTATCAAATCTCAAGATGAAATCATATTACCTTCTTTCAACCAAAGGTTTAGCGCAAAAGTCTCACTATTGGATATTGTAAATCATAAGAATTACAAATATCGCTACCGATTGAATGATGATTCGGAAGAAGAGAGTTCTGAGTGGAGCTCCTTGTACTTAGAAAATGAGATTGTATTTTCTAATTTGTCTGCAGGAAATTACACACTACAAGTAGAAGCACTGAGTGCCATCAATCAGAATCAGGGTAACCTACTCGAATTGAGTATTATTTCAGAGAAAATATTTTATCGAACCTGGTGGTTTACCATACTTGTCCTTTTATCTATTGTTTCCTTTTTTAGCTACCTGTTCTATCAGTTCAAATCAAAAGAACGCTTGTATGCTGAGAATCAAATTGCAATGAATGAGGCAAAGATCAAGGAGGCCATGATGCTAGAAATTCATCACCGTATCAAGAATAACTTGCAGGTGGTTTCAGGCTTATTGAGTATCCAAGCCTTTAATAGTACCAATCCCGAATTGAAATCAAAATTAAAAGATAGTCAGGGGCGAATTGAATCCATCGCAGGGATACACAACATTCTTTACAAAGGTGATAGCCAAGAAGACGTCCTTGTAGAAGAGTATTTTAACGACATTATAACCTATAACAAAACGCTTTTTACGATTCCCGTAGCCTATGTTTTAGATATTGACGATGTGAGTCTTTCTATGGATAAAGCAATTCCTCTGGCATTGACATTAAACGAATTGATTAATAATTCTCATAAACACGCTTTTCAAAATATTGAAGCACCCCAAATCAAAGTTAGCTTTAAAAAGGACAAGGATATTGTGGTTTTTGATTACCAAGACAATGGGGAGTTTAAAGTGAAAACAGAGGAACGTGTTTCTATGGGGATGAAAATTATCAACATGATGATTAGTCAATTGAAAGGTGAAGTGGAATACTTGACTGAAAAAAGTTTCCATATCAAAATTAAAATCAACCTTAGTAAATAGCAGTTACATTTTAATTAAAATCAGGCCAAGAAAGATGAAACCCTATCGAGTTTATATTTTAGAAGATGAGTTTATTACTCAAGAAGTTATCAAGCAGACCTTGGAATCGTTGGATTGTGTTGTTTGCGGAATGAATTCAAATGCCGAAAAAGCCTTGACAGAGATCCAGTCTTTAAAACCTGATTTGGCTTTTTTAGACATTCGAGTAGATGGTGAAAAAACTGGAATCTGGTTGGGGAATCAACTGGAAATCCCCATTGTTTATCTAACTGCATTTACTGATGAGAAAAATATTAAAGATGCGGTTCGGACCAATCCGATTAGTTATGTCAATAAACCTTTTAAAGAAAAAGATTTGATGATTGCGCTTGAGTTGGCAAAAAGCAAACTTCAAGAGGAGAAAGAATTGTTGGTAAAAGATAAAAACGTGACTGTTAAGGTCAAGGTTAATGATATTTTATTTGCCAAGAAAGAAGATCATTATTTAGTCCTTCATACGGAAGATGGAAATAAACTGATTCGATCTACGGTTCAGGAATTTCTTGAAAATGTAAACGGAGATTTTATCCAAGTACATCGATCGTTTATTGTCAATAAAAACTTTGTTTCTGGTGTTTCCAATAAAATGGTGAAAGTTCTTGACCATGAAATCCCCATTTCTCAGTCATTTTTAAAGTCCGCAAAATCTGAATTGATCTAATTCACCCATTGTTTTTTGTGCTTTTTTTACATAAAAAGTCTCCATTCACGACAAAAATGATGTCATTCACGACATTTTTTTCTGTATGTCTGTAAACTGTTCTAATTTTCTATTGAAAAGAAAAAGTCTCATTGATTCATTAACCAAAATTTCCTGAAGAAACCAAAATTCTGAATTGGGAAAAGCTATGACGAAAAAGATTAATGTACCAGACTGTGGCGTAAGAGAAAACTGATCGCTGCAGTTTGACGTGCATTATTAAAAAGAAAGCATACTAACCTTGTTATGTTAATTATAATTATAGCGGGGGCTACAAAACGTAACATCTTAGAATTTAAGCGAACTGGTTAGTAAAAAGTCCGAACAAATTGTTCGGACTTTTGTTTTAGAAATGCCATTGGGTTCATTTCTAATTAAGAAACTCCAATTAACATTATTAAATATTTTTCAATTGTACCGGTAAGGTGTACAAGGTTCTAGCTTTTAGCTTTCTAGAATCTATTTTTTTATTTTGAAGTTTTCTCTTTACAAAAATCTTAAATTCTCTATTGGTTGAGCTTACCGAAATTACAATCATTTCGTTTTTGTCATTAACGGTAAATAAAACTTCGGCTTTTGAAGTTTCATCAATAGCAAAAGGAGCTTGGCTACCTAACAGTGCCGTGATTTCAGAGTTAAGATTTCTACTTTCTTTTATGGGGTCGTTTACTTCTGTGGCATTTGAAGAAATAGTCGCAAAACAGATTGCGAAAATGGCAATGATTGATTTTAAATTTTTCATAGTGAATTGATAATTAAATGAAACGTGTTTATAATAAAGACGGCTAATTTTTTAAAAATGTTACATGAAGGAATTCAAATCAATTCAACTTTTGAAGTTTTTATGTTTGGGTAAAAATCTCGGAGATGGCCTGCTTTATTGAGTTTTTTCAGTTTTAAACAAGGAGTGAAAAATTTTCAGAAAAAACCATAATTTGGAGGAAGTTGCGAGGTGAGTCGATGAATTTGTAACTAGAAATGAAGCTTATACAATCTTCGTTGAGTCCCGCTATCTCATTTTTTCATTCAAAATCTCCCATGAGCGAGCTCAAGAGAATTCTCATAAAAAAAAGCCTAAACAAATCGTTTAGGCTTTCATCTGTACAGAAGGCGGGACTTGAACCCGCACGGACATTACTGTCCACTGGATTTTAAGTCCAGCGTGTCTACCAATTCCACCACTTCTGCAGCTAAAATTTTGTAGAGCGAAAGACGGGATTTGAACCCGCGACCCTCACCTTGGCAAGGTG